>Ga0102591_1000206_pt1 | contig 136498 bp, 133 predicted proteins | sample AraplaCol_mCL_r2_2_FD_76860 | JGI IMG/M metagenome (GOLD analysis project Ga0102591, IMG submission 76860) | Arabidopsis root microbial communities from North Carolina, USA - plate scrape MF_Col_mCL_r2 (SPADES assembly) (version 2) | ecosystem: Host-associated > Plants > Roots > Endosphere...
CGGACTGGGATTCCGACGCCTATCTCACCGTCTCCGGCCAGAACTCGAACAACTCGGTCTCGCTGACGGACGACTTCCTGCGCGCCGTGGAAACGGATAGCGACTGGAACCTGACGGCGCGCACCACCGGCAAGACGGTCAAGACGCTGAAGGCCCGCGACCTCTGGGAGAAGATCGGCTACGCCGCCTGGGCCTCGGCCGATCCGGGCCTGCACTTCAACTCGACGATGAACGATTGGCACACCTGCGTGGCCTCGGGCCGGATCCGGGCGTCCAACCCGTGCTCGGAATACATGTTCCTCGACGACACGGCCTGCAACCTGGCTTCGGCCAACCTGCTGCAGTTCTACGACACGCAGACCAAGAGCTTCGACGTCGAGGCCTATGAGCATCTCTGCCGGCTCTGGACCGTCGTGCTCGAGATCTCGGTGACGATGGCGCAGTTCCCGAGCCGCGAGATCGCCGAGCTCTCCTACGAATACCGGACGCTCGGCCTCGGCTACGCCAATATCGGCGGCCTGCTGATGACCATGGGCCTCGGCTATGACTCCGAGGAAGGCCGCGCTCTGGCCGGCGCGCTTACCGCGATCATGACCGGCGTCGCCTATGCGACCTCGGCCGAGATGGCGGGCGAGCTCGGCCCCTTCCCCGGCTACAAGAAGAACGCCAGCCACATGCTGCGCGTCATCCGCAACCACCGGACCGCAGCCCACGGCCTCGCCGATGGCTATGAAGGCCTGAGCGTCACGCCGGTCCCGCTCGACCACGCGACGCTGGCCCGCATGGGCGGCTCGGCCATCATCATGGCGGAGCGCTCCCGCGCCGTCTGGGACGATGCGCTTGAGCAGGGCAAGCGCCATGGCTACCGCAATGCCCAGGCGACGGTGATCGCGCCGACCGGCACGATCGGCCTCGTCATGGATTGCGACACCACCGGTATCGAGCCCGACTTCGCGCTGGTGAAGTTCAAGAAGCTCGCGGGCGGCGGCTACTTCAAGATCATCAACCGCGCCGTTCCCGACGCACTGCGTGCACTTGGCTACCGCGAGGCGGATATCGCCGAGATCGAGGCCTATGCGGTCGGCCACGGTTCGCTGAAGCAGGCGCCGGGCGTCAACCCCTCGACGCTCAAGGCCAAGGGCTTCACCGATGAGAAGATCGAGGCGGTCGAGAAGGGGCTGAAGAGCGCCTTCGACATCAAGTTCGTCTTCAACAAGTGGACGCTGGGCGAGGATTTCCTGACCGGTACGCTCAATGTCCCGGCCGAGAAGCTCAACGACATCTCGTTCGAGCTCCTGCCCTTCCTCGGCTTCACCAAGGCTGAGATCGAGGCCGCCAACGTCCATGTCTGCGGCGCGATGACGCTCGAAGGCGCTCCGCACCTCAAGACCGAGCACTATCCGGTCTTCGATTGCGCCAACCCCTGCGGCCGCATCGGCAAGCGCTACCTCTCGGTCGAGAGCCATATCCGCATGATGGCGGCGGCGCAGCCCTTCATCTCGGGCGCCATCTCCAAGACCATCAACATGCCGAACGACGCCACGGTCGAGGACTGCAAGAGCGCCTATATGCTCTCGTGGAAGCTGGCGCTGAAGGCGAACGCCCTCTATCGCGACGGCTCCAAGCTCTCGCAGCCGCTCAACGCCGCCCTAATCTCGGACGACGAGGACGAGGCGGATGACGGCATCGAGGCGCTGGTCGCGGCGCCGATGGCGGCCCGCGCCACCCAGATCTCGGAGAAGATCGTCGAGCGCATCGTCGAGCGCGTCGAGCGCAAGCGCGAGCGCGAGAAGATGCCGGATCGGCGCACGGGCTATATCCAGAAGGCCACGGTCGGCGGCCACAAGGTCTATGTCCATACCGGCGAATATTCGGACGGGCGCCTCGGCGAGATCTTCATCGACATGCACAAGGAAGGCGCGGCCTTCCGGGCGATGATGAACAACTTCGCCATCGCGGTCTCGCTCGGCCTGCAATACGGCGTGCCACTCGAGGAGTATGTCGAGGCCTTCACCTTCACCCGCTTCGAGCCCTCGGGCTTCGTCGCCGGCAACCAGTCGATCAAGAACGCGACCTCGATCCTCGACTATGTCTTCCGCGAGCTCGCGATCTCCTATCTCGGCCGCAACGACCTCGCCCATGTCGATCCCTCCGAGATCGGCCATGACGTGATCGGCGGCGGCGTCGGCCAGGACAAGGCGCCGGATGCGGCTCCGGTCGTGACGACCCCCCTCGCCTCGACAGGCTTCCGCCGCGGCAAGCCGATCAACCTCCTCGCCATCCAGGGCGGGATCGGAGCCAACGACGCGGTCGCCCGCGCATCGGCGCCCACGATCGGCCTCGCCACCGCCGGCGCCACGGCGCTGAAGGACGAGCCGGAGACGTACGGCGAAGCAGAGATGGCGAAGCTCGGCTTCTCGGCCCCGGCCGCGCAGCCAACCCAGTCCGAGCGCCGCGCCGAAGCGATCATGAAGGGCTATGTCGGCGATAGCTGCGGCGAATGCGGCAACTTCACACTGGTCCGCAACGGCACCTGCCTGAAGTGCAACACCTGCGGAAGTACAACCGGCTGTTCTTGATATGCCGAGTTGATCTTCTTGTCGGCGCTCCCGAAGTTTGGCCGGATTCACCCGAAGTGCGCCTCGATGTGACCGGAAGAGTGCCGCAGCGGAGCCAGAGGGCTTGAAATAGCCCATCGGCCAGCGAAAACTTTCTGGTCGATGGGAGGGGAAACGGGCGGATGCCGAGAAAGGCAGCCGCTGCGGTCCCAGAGCGAATGGACGATCTCTCCGGGCGGCTTTTCGGCTGCCCGGAAAGCCTAAGAGGAACAAACCAAGATCAACGACTAGGATGGGCGACGCGGATGAGGTGCATCGACAATGACCATCACTCTCAAGTCGATTGAGTTTCCCGTGAGCGGGGTTCCAGCCAAGGCTCCTAAATCCCGCAAGGCCATCCCGATTGCCGTCGAGCGCCTGATCTGGGCGCGTTCGGCTGGTCGTTGCCAGTACGCCGGATGCAACAAGTCGCTAATCGGCGATGCGATCTCGGGAACCGAAAATGCCAGCGGAGCCTATCTGGCTCATATCGTCTCGGCCGAGCCGGACGGTCCCCGAGGCGATCCGGTGCTGTCTCCACGGCTCGCAAAGGATCCCAGCAACTTGATGCTCGTCTGCGATGTGCATCATCGAGTGTTCGACCGCGACAAGGTTGCCGAGCATCCGACCGAATTGCTGATGGAGATGAAGCGCCGCCACGAAGAGCGGATCAGGACTGTCTCTGCCATAGATGAAGATCTCGGCAGCCATGTCATTCGCTACGCGGCGTCGATCGGGCCGAATGAAGCGCATGTCATTGAGAGCGACCTCAAGCTGGCGATGCTTCCGGAGCGATACCCTGTGAACGACGGTTGGATGAATCTTGACGTCGTGAACCTGCCCTACGCGGATCACGAGCAAGAGTACTGGCGAACCCATCTCCGGAATCTTCGAGACGGCTTCCGCGACAGGATTCGCGGACGCCTCGAGAGGCAGGAGATCAAGCGGCTGACTGTGTTCGGACTCGCCCCGATCCCGCTGCTCGTCGAACTGGGTCGATTGACGTCTGACATCGCGAACGTCGAGGTCCGCCAACTGCTGCGTCACCCGAAGGGATGGCGGTGGGACGAGAGCGGCGAGAGCATGGCCGTGGCCGTCAGCGCCGCGACGGCGGCCGTTCCGATCGTTGCCTTGAAGCTCGAAATCAGTGCGCCGATCGGCGACGAGCGCATTCACAAGGCGCTCGGCCCCGACGTGGCCATTTGGTCCGTCGCCGCATCGAAGCCCCACAACGACATCGTTCGCTCGCGCGATGATCTCGCAGCGTTCGCCGAAGTGTTCCGGGGGACTCTCGACGCGATCAAGACCCACCATGGCGAAGACATTGTCGTCCACCTATTCTCGGCCGTTCCGGTCTCAGCCGCCGTGGAGATTGGAAGGTCTTGGCAGCCTAAGTCTCATCCGCCGCTGCGCGTCTACGATCAGAACCGAACGCTGGGCGGATTCGTCCCGGTGCACGATATCACCTCGAACAACGGGGCGAACCGATGAATGTCCATACGCAGCCGGGGCCGACACGGGAGTTCGAGCAGTTCCTTGAGGACCTCGAAGCCGAGTTGGAGATTCCGCCGAGTCGATATGAAGCAGCCGAGACCAGCTATCGTTCGGTCGGCGACTGGCTCGGGCGACCACAATCTAAACTCCAGCCCTACGACCCAACGGTCTACTCCCAAGGTTCGTTTCGCCTGGGCACCGCCATCAAGCCGCTCAACCTGAGCGATGAGTACGATGTCGATGCCATCTGCGAAGTTCGGCTTCTGGAAAAGTCGCGCATCACTCAGGCGCGATTAAAGGAGCTGCTCGGCGAAGAACTAGCGCTTTACGTCGCCGACAGGGGAATGAAGAAGCCGGCGACTGATCGCCCCCGGTGCTGGACGCTCCATTATGCCGATGAGGCTCAGTTCCACCTTGATGTCACTCCGGCCATCCCGCAGTCGCAAAGCGGTCGGCGCCTTCTCGCCGCAGCGGGGGTGCCGTTGGCATTCCTCCAGACCGCCATCGCGATCACCGATAAAGACCACGACGACTTCCGCCTGATCTCGGAGGATTGGCCGCGAAGCAATCCGAAGGCCTATTGCGAATGGTTCAGGTCGCGCATGGCGATCGTTCTCGCACGCCGGAAAGCCACAATGGGGCGAACAAGGGCGGAAGTGGAGGCCATTCCCGACTACAAGATCCGGACGCCGCTTCAATCCGCGATCAAGCTTCTGAAGCGCCACCGGGACATCATGTTCTCGGGCAATCCCACCGATGCGCCGATATCGATCATCATCACGACTCTCGCGGCCCACGCGTATCAGGGCGAAGAGACAGTGACGGCAGCCCTGCTTCGCCTCCTGTCCGACATGCGTGCATATATCTTGCCGGATCATCGGAGCGGGAATCTGCTCATCCGTTACCCGACCGACCCCGGCGAGAACTTTGCGGACAAGTGGCAAAAGCATCCGGAACGGGCGGACGCGTTCTTCGAATGGCTGGATAGGGCTCGTCAGGACTTCGCGTCGGTGTACAAGTCGAGCGATCGCCGCGAGATCGCGCGGGTGATGTCTCGCTCCTTCGGATCGGTACCAGTCGAAAGGATCCTGCGTCGGCGGCCGATTTTGTCGGGCAACCTGCCCATTCGTGTCCGAGACTTTGCCCGGGACATCCTTTTCGGAGCAAGCCACCGGCGCCGTCCCCAATGGGTGGACCGGCCCGCTGGGGCGGTACGGATTATGGAAGCGACCTTCAGTAGGAATGGCTTTCGGGCTGAAGTGATCGCTAGTGACGGGCATCCGCTCGAAAAGGGTGGCAGCCTGCGCTTCGTTGCCCAGACCACTGTACCAGCACCCTACAAGGTCTACTGGCAAATCGTGAACTCTGGTGAGGAGGCAGAACGAGCGGCCAATCTGCGAGGGCGGTTCGAGTATGTCGAGAAGGGCACGCTCACCAGGCAGGAGACCACCGAATATAGCGGACCGCATTCCATCGAATGCTTCATCGTGAAGAATGGGGGACTGGCCGCTAGGAGCCAGCCCTTCATCGTCAATATCCGATGACTCGCGACCTCTTTACATCGCCCTCGATTGCATCCGCTCCGAAGGCGGCACCCAGGCTCCTGGAATTCTGTTCAGATCCTTCACGCTGGGTCGGTGAGCCGCCAGGTGCTTGTCGCGGGAGAAGCGGTCGATGAGCGCGTTCAGCTCATGGATGTCGCCGCGCTCCTTGAGGCAGGCACCATACTCGCGGCGCAGGCACTGGTTGTCGTGCGGGTCCAGTTCCAGCAGTTCCCGATAGTGAAACAATGCCTCCTCCTGGTGCCCGGCTTGCCAGAGGGCATCGGCGAGCCCTGCCCTCGCTTGCATGTAAGGTCGCGTCTCCGGGAGCCACCAGAACTCGCCGCGCTTCTTGTTGAAGACATCCCTGCCGAGCATCATCTCGGCGGCATCGACACCGCGACGGTAGATCGTGACGGCGTCCTCATGTGTCGCGGCTTTATCCGCCAGGATCAGATAGGCGTCGACGCAGAAGCTCGTGTAACGAAGCGCCCCCCAAGCAAGGCGTTCCTGCTCATCTGCGTCGCGTGAAGCCCGGGCGTTGTTGACCCATCTCTGCGCGACCTCGGCGCAATTGCGCATGCCATCCGTGTGCAGGATGTCCACGAACCTCAGCATGTTGTCCCTGGTCGGAAGCTCTCCGCGCATGATCGCACCCCTTGGCCGTTTCGCGCGAGCGTGAAAGGCGGCGACGCAAGAGACGAGTCGGCCGGATTGCATCCCCGTGCACCATCGCCTCCAACTCCGCAATGTGGAGGCAATCGTGCCCGGGGATGCAATCCGGTTATTCGGCTCGGTAGCGCTTGATCTCGTACGGAACTCGCGGGTGGATCTTGCGCTCCGCGATCTTCGCGCCCACGGCCGGCTTGAACCCACGAGCTTCCAGGGCGTCGCCGAAGCTGGGTCTGCGTGCGACGGCGACGAGCAGCTCGGCGAGTTCGGCCCTGTCCATCGGGATGGCATCGTCCGGCCGCTCCGAGCAGTCGAAGCTCCGGACGAGTTCGTCGACCAACTCGCGAAGGCGTTTCACGGGCGCGTCGTCAATTTGAGAGGCGACGCGAATGCGTCGAATGAGGTTCTCGTCCATGAGGTTCCGGCAGCCGGGACAACGAGCGAGGATGCTAGCCGGTCGCGCGGCTCCCGGCGAGCATCCTTCGTCGTTCGGAATGCAACCGGCAAAACAAAGCGCGCGCTCGGGCTGTCGAACAATGCGAGCCGTCTTTACCAATGCTCTCAAATTTGGGGCGGCGGTCCGACTAGGTCGGAAAGAGGAACGTGACCCCTGCCCTGAGGCCGAACCCCTTCGGGCCAGCCTCCGGCGTCACGGCGTAGTATCGAGCACCAACGAAGAGACTTATCGGCTGGTCTCCGACCTTGATGAGCTTGGCGATCTGGGCGTTGAGCGGAACCGTGAGCTTGTCTGCAACCCAGTCATAGGTCGCCTCCGCATTCAAAGAGAACGTCCAGGCGTCCTTGGTCGTATAGGAGATGAAGGGCTGCAAGAACGTCACACTCATGTCGCTGGTTCCGCCGCGCGTTGCGCCGCCGAACGACCAGACATGATTGGCCAACGCGCCGAACGTCCATTGCCCTTCTTGCTTCAGCACGACGGCGGTCGGCCCCGCGCCCCAGCGACCGGTGCCCAGCAGGTCATCGGATGCGGTGGGAATGTGGAAGACCGGCCCGATCCCCCAAATCAGACCCGCGGGGCCCGGATTGGCCGGGGAAAGAAAGAAGGACTGCGTAATGTCGCCCGTTCCGAACTGCCGTCCCGTACCCGGCGCAACGTTCCATTGGGAGATGATCGGCAGGATGGTGCGGGAGATGAGGTTCCATTCCGGGTTCAAATGGAACGGCACGACGGGCTGAAGATTGAGGGTCGATCGCCCGCCTTTGTCCGCAGTGCCAATCCGGCCATCATAATTGAACTGGAAGGGGACGCTGATCATCGCCGCCACGGGATTGCTCAGCTTCTTCGCCAGATCTTCTTCCTGGCCGTGAGCCACGGAGGCGGTCAGGAATGCCGCAGCGGAAAGCATCGTAGACCGGAGTATGGATCTTCGGCATCGCCGCCAGGCAGATCCGGTTTGATCGGACTTAGAGGAACGGCCCAAGCGCGTCATTCTTCTACCTCCCAGTGCGGGGCGACGATGCCGAGCGAGCGGCATGCCCATTTCCAGCTTTCCTTGCCCGAGCGAGATCGAGCCCGATAATGGACGAGCCTGAACCCGCAGTCTGCTCAGTGTCAGCCGAGCCAGCATCCCCTGCGAACGAAGACGGTCTCGACATGTTTGACGGCAGCACTCATGCCTCCGGTAACTGAAGCGGCTTCGGGACTAGCCTGATCCCGCTCTCCTGAAGAGCGGCGTGAACTCTGACAAGGATGGCCTTACGGATCTGGAACTGCCGACCGGCCTTCGCCTTGAACTTCGCCCGGATCACCAGCGTGCCGTCTTCGATCGCGGCTATCCCTTGGCTCTTGAATGGTTCGAGCAGGTCGTCGTTCAGTTCCGGATCGGCGGCGATCTCCTGACCGAGCCGTTTGAACAGCTTCCGGACCACCTCTACATCGGTGTCGAGCGCGACGCGGAAGAGCATCTTCTCGATCACCCACTCCCGGCTGAAATTCTGGATCTTGCCCATCTGGCCGTAAGGGATGGTCGCGACCGGTCCACGGGGATGGCGCAACGAGACCGAACGCAGTGATATCTTCTCGACGGTTCCCTTGGCACCGGAGCTCTCGATGTACTCGCCCTGCCGGAAGGCGTCGTCGACGAGGAAGAACAGTCCCGCAACGACGTCCTTGACGAGGGTCTGGGAGCCCAGACCGATCGCCAGGCCGAAGATCGATAGGCCCGTGATCAGTGGCCGATGCCGGCCCGCTTCCTCATCGGACAAGATGGCGCGATCGCCTATGCCGAGGTGAACCCCGACTACACGGTCCGCCCCGATCCGGAGGAACTGCTTCCAGCCCTGCGCAGCCTGGCCAAAGCCGCAGCCTGATCCGCAACGCGTATCTGTTACCCCCGCTCGCTCGCGAGCGGGGATCAAATTCCATCTAACGGTTACGCCCTATCTCGCGCCTGTTCACGCCGGCCACAACTGCGGTAATTTCACCCTCTCTCGACGAGGTGTAGCTTCGAATTGCGAGACCTGCGGCTGGACTGTCGGCGCATAGCCGACATCAGGCAATGCCGGTGGACGGGACCGATCTAGCTCCATGCCGACACTGCGCTCAGGTTGAGGTCAGAAATGGGACAAGTCGCGAGCAGGCGACGGTGGTGGATCGTCCTGGCAAGCGCCCTTAGCGGTTACCTGCTGCTTGCCTATCTGCTGCTGCCCCTCCTGTGGCGTCACCATGAACAAGAGCCGGGCCTCGCCTCCCTGCCCATGGTGACCCGGACCGCAAGCGGCATTCCGGGCGATGCGCTCAATGTCGGGTTCGTCGGCAGCAGGGACGACGGGCTCCGCGCCATGCAGGCCGCAGGCTGGTACCCGGCCGACCCGATCACCTTGCGGACGAGCATCGAGATCATCGGCAGCGTGGTACTCGACCGTCCCTATCATCAGGCGCCGGTCAGCCCGCTTTACTACGACGGAAAGCAAGAACAGCTCGCGTTCGAAAAGCCCGAGGGCACGAGTGCGGATCGTCGACACCACGTGCGTTTCTGGCTGGTCCTGGAGAAGGGAAACGACGGGCGGCCCGTCTGGCTCGGCTCGGTCACGTTCGACCGGAGTGTCGGCTTCAGCCACGACACCGGTCAGGTGACGCACCACATCGCACCCGACATCGACGTGGAGCGTGACATGCTGATGCGCGACCTCAGCCAGGTCGGCATGGTCCAGAACTTTTTCCAGATATCGGGAGTGGGTCCGACCCTGTTCGGCCGCAATGGGGAAGGCGATCCCTACTACACCGACGGCGAGATCCATATCGCCACTTTGACAATCGGCGGCACCAAGCGAGTCGAGCCGCCTGTGACGATCCCCACGCCGCCGCTCATAGCGCTCAAGGATCAAATCTGGCACGGCGTCAGCAATGCGATCGCAGATTGAACCGCGTCTCCGCGTTGAGAACCGCCCCGCTCATCCCCCTCCCCGGCTTCGGATTAAGCACCCGAGATAGCTGGACCAGGAAATCGAAGATATCGTCGCCCTTCTCAAGCAATTTGCCTCCGACCGAGAGGAAAAACGGCTCGGTCGCCACGCGATTGCAGTAGCGGGGACACTGGAGCTGTCACGCGGCGTCGATTGACAACTGCTGCTGGCAGGACGACAACATCAGACAATCATGGGCCGTTGGCTTGAGTGCTCTTCGGCACAGGTAAGGGTATGAGCGTCCAGTGAGACGCGTGGTCGTCCAGGCGAACCCGAGGTTCGGCGATGGCGAACAGGAAGCGAAGCTTTCAGCCCTCTGGTGCGCTCGCCCGAGTCCGAGCCTCGCGGCAGTCATGTGCCGCGACCGATATCGTCGACCCCGTCCGTTTTAAGTTGCCGGCCCGGTTCAGATCGGGCCGCAATACTGTTTTCATCGCCAAGGAGAGCTTATTTACGTAGCGCATGGCGCGTGACATGCGCCGCGGTATTGCCTGGTTCCTGTTCATGCCGCCCTCGGCAAGGATGAAAGGACATGGGTATCGCAGTCGTCCTGGCTCTGGTCGTGATCGGCTCGGTGGTGTTCCACTTCCTGAGCCCTTGGTGGTGGACGCCGATCGCCTCCAACTGGAGCTACATCGACAACACCATCATCATCACGTTCTGGATCACCGGCGTCGTCTTTGCGGCGGTCGTGCTGTTCGTCGCCTACTGCGCCTTCCGCTTCCGCCATCGCGAGGGTAGCCGCGCCGCCTATGAGCCCGAGAACAAGCGGCTCGAATGGTGGCTTGCCATCGTCACTGGCGTCGGCGTCGCCGCCATGCTCGCGCCCGGCCTCGTCGTCTGGCACCGTTTCGTCACGGTGCCGCAGGATGCCGCCACGGTCGAGGTCATCGGCCAGCAATGGCAATGGGCCTATCGGCTGCCGGGCGCCGATGGCAAGCTCGGCCGTTCCGACGTCGCCTTCATCACGCCGGAGAACCCGCTCGGCGTCGACCCCAAGGACGCGAACGGGCAGGACGACCTCGTCATCCAGGGCGACAGCCTTCACCTTCCAATCGACAAGCCGGTCAAGGTTCTGCTCCGCGCCGTCGACGTCGTGCACGATTTCTACGTGCCGGAGTTCCGCGCCAAGATGGACATGATCCCGGGCAGTATCACCTATTACTGGTTCACGCCGATCCTGGCCGGCTCCTTCGACGTGCTTTGCGCCGAGCTCTGCGGCACCGGCCACACCTTCATGCGCGGCAATGTCGTGGTCGAGACGGAGGACCAGTACCAGGCCTGGCTGCAGCAGCAGAAGACCTTCGCCCAGCTCCAGGCACAGGCCAGGGCGCAGGCGAAGAACTAGAAGCATCGGACCGAAAAGTGGGAGCCACTTTTCGGAACAGTTCGATGCTGAACCAATGACCTGGATCGCCACCTTGCGTCCGGTAAGACGCGCGGCGATCCAGGGAGCGATACGGGGCGAGCCCCGAAATAGGGGATCTCGTCCTGCCGGGAGTGGGAGATGCTCCGATGGCCGACGTGACGCACGGCGCCTCCGAACCGATATCGGCGACCGAAGTCGAGGATGTCGAGCTCTATCATCCGAAGAGCTGGATCACGAAATACGTCTTCTCGCAGGACGCCAAGATCATCGCCATCCAGTATTCGATGGTGGCGCTGTCGATCGGCCTGGTCGCCCTGGTCCTGTCCTGGCTGATGCGGCTGCAGCTCGGCTTCCCCGGTACTTTTTCCTTCATCGATCCGGACCGGTACTACCAGTTCATCACCATGCACGGCATGATCATGGTGATCTATCTGCTGACCGCGCTGTTCCTAGGCGGCTTCGGCAACTATTTGATCCCGCTGATGCTCGGCGCGCGGGACATGGTGTTCCCCTATGTGAACATGCTGAGCTTCTGGATCTACCTGCTCGCCGTGCTGGTCCTCGTCGCCGGCTTCTTCGTGCCGGGTGGCCCGACGGGCGCGGGCTGGACGCTGTATCCGCCGCAATCGATCCTCGCCAACACGCCCGGTCAGCAATGGGGCATCATCGTGATGCTCGTCTCGCTGATCCTCTTCATCATCGGCTTCACCATGGGCGGGCTGAACTATGTCGTGACCGTCCTGCAAGGCCGGGCGCGAGGCATGACGCTGATGCGCATGCCGCTGACGATCTGGGGCATCTTCACGGCGACCGTCATGGCGCTGCTCGCCTTTCCCGCACTCTTCGTCGGGGCCGTGATGATGCTGCTCGACCGGCTGATCGGCACGAGCTTCTTCATGCCGGCCATGGTCGCGATGGGGGAGCGGCTGGCCTATAAGGGCGGCAGCCCGATCCTGTTCCAGCACCTTTTCTGGTTCTTCGGGCATCCGGAGGTCTACATCGTCGCCCTGCCGGCGTTCGGCATCGTCTCCGACCTGATCAGCACCCATGCGCGCAAGAACATCTTCGGCTACCGCATGATGGTGTGGGCGCTGGTGGCGATCGGTGCGCTCAGCTTCGTCGTCTGGGCGCACCACATGTACGTCAGCGGCATGCACCCCGCCTTCGGGTTCTTCTTCGCCACCACGACGCTGATCATCGCCATCCCGACCGCGATCAAAGTCTATAACTGGGTGCTGACGCTCTGGCGGGGCGACATCCACTTCACCGTGCCGATGCTGTTCGCGCTCGGCTTCATCGTCACCTTCGTGAACGGCGGGCTCACGGGGCTATTCCTCGGCAATGTCGTCGTCGACGTTCCGCTCTCCGACACCATGTTCGTCGTCGCACATTTCCACATGGTGATGGGGGTGGCGCCGATCATGGTGATCTTCGGCGCGATCTACCATTGGTATCCGAAGGTCACCGGGCGGATGCTCGACGACCGGCTGGGCAAGCTCCATTTCTGGGTGACCTTCCTCGGCGCCTACCTGATCTTCTTCCCGATGCACTATATCGGGCTGATGGGCGTGCCGCGCCGCTATCACGAGATCGGCGGGATGGCCTTCGTCCCGCCCTCGGCAGCGACACTGAACGAGTTCATCACGATCGCCGCCCTGACCGTCGGCGCCGCGCAGCTCGTCTTCCTGTTCAACCTCATCTGGAGCATCGGGCACGGCCGTCCATCCGGCGGGAATCCCTGGCGCGCCACGACGCTGGAATGGCAGACGCCGCAGACGCCGCCGGCCCATGGCAACTGGGGCAAGATGCTGCCGGTGGTCTACCGTTGGGCCTATGACTACAGCGTGCCGGGCGCCGCGCAGGATTTCCTGCCGCAGAACCAGCCGCCGACGCCGCGGACCGGGTGAGGAGATGCCGCCATGGGCGTGGTCCTCCTGTTCCTGGCCGTCGTGGCAGCCTTCATCGGCTGGTGGCTCTCGCACCAGCGCCTGACGGCGAAGCCCTGGCTCGAAGTCGGGGTGATCGGCGATGCTGTGGAGCCGTCTTCTCCAATGACGGCCAAGCTCGGGCTCGGCGCCTTCCTCGTCGTCGCGGGTTCGCTCTTCGCCCTGCTCGTCAGCGCCTATGCGATGCGCATGGGCATGGCGGATTGGCGCGCGCTGCCGATGCCGACCGTGCTCTGGTTCAGCGGTGGCCTGCTGATCCTCGCAAGCGTCGCGCTGCACATGGCAGTGGTCGCCGCGCGCTGCGACGAGCTCGGCCATCTCCGCTCCAGCCTCGTTGCCGCAGGCGTGTGCTCGCTCGCCTTCCTCGGCGCTCAGCTGGCGGCATGGCGCGAGCTTGCGGCGGCCGGCTATTTCACCCCGGCCAACCCCGCCAGCGCCTTCTTCTATCTGGTCACGGCGATCCATGGCGCGCATATGCTGGGCGGGCTCATCGCGCTTGGCCGGACATCCGCCAGAGCGTTCGCGGCGCCGAAGGACATTCCCCCACAGGCCGCCGCCGAGCTCACCCTCAGCGTCGAGCTTTGCGCCATCTACTGGCACTTCCTGCTGCTGGTCTGGCTCATCCTGTTCAGTCTGCTGATGCGCTGGACCGACGACATCATCGAGATCTGCCGCGGATTCCTGAGCTAGCAAGGAGAGGCTGATGAACGAGGCTGCGCCGAGCACGCTGAATACCAAGGTCGGACAGGCCCCCGGCTGGCGGGGCATGGTGGCGGATTGGTCGTCCGATCAGCAGGCGTTCAAGAACGTCTCCTGGGGGAAGGCCATGATGTGGGTCTTCCTGCTGAGCGACACCTTCATCTTCGGGACCTTCCTCATCTCCTACATGACGGTGCGGATGTCGACGACCGTGCCATGGCCCAATCCGAGCGAGGTCTTCGCGCTGGAGATCGCGGGCCACCACCTGCCGCTGATCCTGATCGCGATCATGACCTTCGTCCTGATCAGCAGCAGCGGCACGATGGCGATGGCCGTCAATTTCGGCTATCGCCGCGACCGCCGGAAAACTGCGATCCTGATGCTGCTGACCGCGCTGCTGGGCGCGGCCTTCGTCGGTATGCAGGCCTTCGAATGGTCGAAGCTGATCGCGGAAGGCGTCCGCCCCTGGGGCAACCCCTGGGGCGCAGAGCAGTTCGGCTCCAGCTTCTTCATGATCACCGGCTTCCACGGCACCCATGTCACGATCGGCGTGATCTTCCTGATCATCATCGCCCGCAAGGTCTGGCGTGGCGATTTCGACGACGGGCGGCGCGGCTTCTTCACGAGCCGCAAGGGGCGCTACGAAGTCGTCGAGATCACCGGGCTCTACTGGCACTTCGTCGATCTCGTCTGGGTCTTCATCTTCGCGCTGTTCTATCTCTGGTGAGGGATCGACATGGCACAGGCCGCAGCCCATACCGACACGCAGCAGCATCCGATCAGGCTCTATCTGGTGGTCTGGCTTTGGCTGTTCATCCTCAGCGCCTGCTCCTATCTGGTCGATTATTTCGGCCTTGTCGGCTACCTGCGCTGGTCGCTGATCCTGTTGTTCATGATGCTGAAAGCCGGGCTGATCGTCGCGGTCTTCATGCACATGGCCTGGGAGCGACTGGCGCTGACCTACGCGATCCTGGTCCCGCCGCTCGTGCTGATGGTGTTCGTCGGTATCATGGTCCTGGAATCGAACTACACGCTCTTCAGCCGGCTGGCGTTCTTCGTGGCTGGCTCGTGACGGGTGATCCGGACGGCCGCGATCGCGATGGGTGTCGTTTTCGGGAGTCGAGGGTGATGCCTCGATTCGACCGGCCTGACAGACCAGGCCCTAGGCGATGATCCAGTTAAGGGAGGCGCTCATGAGAACCTATTGCCTGTTCCAGGCTGTCAATTCCCCGGACCTGCGCGGCTTCGCCGAAGAACCCACCGGCGCCAGCCTGCCCGCGGATCTCGGACCGTGGACACTCGTGCAGGAGATCCGACCCAACGCCGAATGGACTCCCTCTATCAGTAGGGCGGTGGTGGCGGCCGGCATCCTCGAGAACGGCTTCTATCTCTGGGGGCCCGTCGAGCGACCGGGCACATCGCACCTGATCATCGAGAGTGATCGCGTCGAAGGGACTGCCGTATTCGACGACAAGTATGATCAGATCGGCACCATCAAGCGGTTGCTGGTCGAGAAGGTCAGCGGTCGCGTTTCCTTCGTCGACGTAACGTTTGGCGGCTTTCTCGGGATCGGCAGCCGACACGTGACGATCCCATGGGAAAAGCTCGCCTACGACAAGGAGCTCGAGGGCTATCGCACGGACATTACCGAGGACGAGGTCCGAAGGGCCGCTGCCCTGTATAGTGACCGAGCCGCGCCGAGTTTGTCGGAGGGTCGGACTCCCGCGAAGGCTGAGCGATGACGAACAGGACGATTATCCCGTCGGTTCGACGATGCGTTAACTGCCACAGGCGATCAAAGTCTGCTTCTGGGCATGCCCGTCCAGGTCTTCATCACAACCGAGGAGAGAATGGCTATCTCATACCTGTCGAAGCCACTCATGGACCACGCAGCGCGGATATTCCAGGAATGGCGAACGGCCAGCCCGCGCACGGAAGCAAATGGCTCCTGCCCGTGCCGATGGCGGCCCTGACGGCATCGACCGCGTTGGCGAATTCGATCAGGGCACCATCCCCGATCGTCTTGAAGATGCGGCCGCCATGCCGCCTGGCCTCGGGCTGCAGCACGTCGCGCTGCAAGACCTTGACCTGTGCCAGCGTCCCTTGCTCGTCAGCCTCCATCAGCCGCGTGTAGCTGACGACATCGGCCGAGAGGATCGCGGCGAGGCGGCGCGGCACATGTTCTTCGCCCATCGGCCAAGCCATCTCTGGAGCGCGGCAATGCCGAGGATGCCACGCCTCGGCGGTGTGAGCGTCCATCAAGCCGCATGCCACGGCCGCCGCAAATGCAGATATCGATGAGCGTCATCCTCAGCTGCGGCGGGCTGTTCTCGATCACGTCGCGTCGCTGGACAGCTTGGTGGCCGGGAAAGAGATGCGCACGCAGGTCAGGCCGTTGCGGCGCGCGAAGGAAAGCGCGCCATCATGAGCCCGCGCGACCTCATAGGCGATGGACAGGCCGAGCCCCGAGCCGCTGGAACCCTCCCCCTTTTCGAAGGGCCTCGTCAGATGCGCACCTCCCTCGATCGGGAAGCCCTCGCCATCGTCGCCGACCTCGATCCAGGCCCCCTCATCAGACGCGGACACGGTCACGGAAACCTTAGTGCGCGCGCCGTGCACCAGAGCATTATCGATTAGATTGGCGAGCGCCTCGCGCAGGCTCGGGGCATCGCCTTCGATAACCGCGGGCCGGCGCGCCGGCACGAAGGAGATATCGACCTCGCGTGGCAGGGATAGTGGTACTGCCTTGGCTAGGACGTTCTTGGCCAACTCGTTGAGATCGATCGCCACGGCAGGCGCCGCGTCGGCGCGGTGGATCACCATGGCGTGGTCGAGCAGCTGGCTCGTCAGCCGCGCAAGCTCGGTGGTGCGCTCGCGGATGCGCGCGACGTGATCCTCCTGCCGCTTCCCCGGACGCGCGTTCGACAGGAGCTCGACCTGCGCGTCGAGCGCCGCGAGCGGTGTGCGGATCTGGTGGGCCGCATCGGCGATGAAGCGCTGCATCGCAGCGATGCGATCCGATAGCCGGCGCATGAAATCATCGATCGCATGGACCAGATTGCGTATCTCGACCGGCGGTTCGGTCTGGATCGGCTGCAGGTCGGTCGGATGGCGGCGCAGGATCTCCCGCTCGATCCGCGTCAGCGGCTTCAAGGCGAGGCGCACGGCCCAACCCGTCGCAAGAAGCGCGAGCACGCTCATCACGGCGATCACGCCGAGCGCCTTGAAGGTCAGGTCCCGTGCCAGCGCGACGCGGGCGTCGACTGTCTGCGCGACGACGATTGTCGCCCAGCCGCCAAGGCGCTCGTCGTCGATCTGCCGGGCGACCGTCGCCATGCGGACCCGCTGGCCCTGATAGGTCCCATCCTGCAGGACGACGCCGCTGCGGATTGCCGCCGGCCCGGCCGTCGAGGCGAGATCCTCATAGCCGGCAACGACGACGCCGCGTGGATCGACGACCTTGTAGAAGACGAGATCATAGGCCGAAAGCGTCGCGATCGCCGCGACCGGCGGGTCGAGCGCGACGACGCCGCCCTGTACATAGACGTTCTCGGCGATCTGGATGGTGCCGCCGCTGAGCAGCCGGTCATAAGCCTGCTGCGCCGCGATCGAGGCCGATTGCCAGGCGGCAAGGCCAAGCACGACCGCGCCCAGGCCCAGCACCGCCGACAGGACGGCGATGATGCGGGCATGCAGAGAAAGGGAGAGATCAGGTCGTCGCAAGCTGATAGCCCAGGCCGCGCATCGTCCTGATCTCGACCGGCGCATCGCCGAGCTTGCGCCGCAGCCGCGCGACGAATTGCTCGACGGCGTTCGGGCTTGGCTCCTGGTCGAAGCTGAAGAGCTGCTCGACCAGCTCCTCCTTCGGCACGATCCGGCCAGGCCGGGTCGCGAGAATCTCGAGCACGGTCAGCTCTCGACGCGTCAGGTTCAGCGGCCGCTCGCCGACGCTGGCGATCCGGCCGGCGCGATCGATGGCGAGCGGGCCGAACCGCAGCATGTTGTCGGAAAGCCCTTCGCTGCGGCGGAGCAGCGCACGGGCGCGCGCCTCGAGCTCGCGATAGTCGAACGGCTTGGTCAGGTAATCGTCGGCGCCGAGATCGAGCGCACTGATCCGCTCGTCCACCGCCGAGCGGGCAGTAATGACCAGGACGGGAATCCGCGACCGCCTGGCCCGCAGCCCCTTGAGCAGACTGAGGCCGTCCTCGCCCGGCAAGGTCAGGTCGAGGATGACGAGGTCGTAGGGTTGCACCTCCAGGAGTTCGGCAGCGGTGCGCCCGTCGGTCTCCCAATCGACGGCGTGGCCGATCTTCTCCAGCCGCATCACCACGGCCTCCGCGATATCGGCGGTGTCTTCGACGACGAGAACGCGCAAGGCCGCGAGATCCTGTGCTTTTGAGTCAGTTCGGAGTCAGCTGGCCGGGCTAATAGCACGCTAAGCGCCGAGAGTGCGCGAGGAAACGAACAGTCAGGGAGGGCTCGTGCACGCCCCGTTCAACGCCAATGCCGCCGCGCCGCTGCTCTCGGTCGAGGGTGTCACGCTGCAGTACAAGACCCCTGACGTCGTCGTCACCGCGACGCGCAGCGTCTCGTTCGACGTCTATCCGTCCGACCGCTTCGTTCTGCTCGGCCCATCCGGCTGCGGCAAGTCGACCCTGCTCAAGGCGATCGGCGGCTATCTGCATCCGGTCGCGGGGCATATCCGCCTGAAGGGGACCGAGGTGACGGGGCCCGGGCCGGACCGCATGATGGTGTTCCAGGAGTTCGACCAGCTCCTGCCCTGGAAGACGGTGCGCGAGAACGTCATTTTCGCCTTGACGTCGAGCGGTCGCGCCAAGCCGGCGGAGGCCGAGGACCGCGCCAGATCCTATATCGATAAGGTCGGGCTGACGAAATTCAGCGACAGCTATCCGCATATGCTTTCGGGCGGCATGAAGCAGCGCGTCGCGATCGCGCGCGGCATGGCGATGGAGCCCGACGTCCTGCTGATGGACGAGCCCTTTGCCGCTCTCGACGCGCTCACCCGCCGCAAGATGCAGGACGAGTTGCTGCGGCTATGGGACGACACACGCTTTACCGTGCTCTTCGTTACCCATTCGATCGAGGAAGCGATCCGCGTCGGCACCCGCATCCTGCTGCTTTCGCCCCATCCCGGCGAGGTCAAGGCCGAGCTCAACAGCGTGCCGCCGGAGGAAATGGGCACGGGCAAGCAGGCGGAGCTGGAGACCCGGATCAACGAAATGCTGTTCGCGGCGCACTGAGACGAAAGCCACAGACATGACCGATCTCGTCAGCTTCCGCCCCGAAATCATCCGCGACGTCCATTCGAGCGACGCCCCCGTCATCGCGAAGACGCTGAGCATCTGGGAGCGGATCTATCGCCTCGGCTTCGTGCGAAAGGGGCTCATCCTCCTTGTGCTCGCCACCGCCTGGGAGGCCTATGGCCGCTGGCTCGGCAACCCGTTGCTGTTCCCGACCTTCGGCCAGACCGTCGAGGCCTTCGTCGGCAATATCGCGAACGGCATCATCCCGCAGCGCATGCTGGTCTCGCTGCAGACGCTCGTCATCGGGTACAGCATCGGCATCGCGCTGGCCTCGCTGCTGACGACCCTGGCGATCGGCTCGCGCATCGGCGCCGACCTGCTCGAGACCCTGACCTCGATGTTCAACCCGCTGCCGGCGATCGCACTGCTGCCGCTGGCGCTGATCTGGTTCGGCCTCGGCTCGGGCAGCGTGATCTTCGTGCTGGTGCATTCGGTGCTCTGGCCGATCGCGCTCAACACCCATGCAGGCTTCCGCTCGGTCTCGAACACGCTGCGCATGGTCGGCCAGAACTATGGGCTGCGCGGGCTGAAGCTGGTGCGCCTGATCCTGATCCCGGCCGCCTTCCCGGCGATCTTGACCGGACTCAAGGTCGGTTGGGCCTTCGCTTGGCGCACGCTGATCGCGGCCGAGCTCGTCTTCGGCGTCTCGTCCGGCTCCGGCGGCCTCGGCTGGTTCATCTACGAGAACCGCAACCAGCTCGAGACGGCGAACGTCTTCGCCGGGCTGTTCACCGTGATCCTGATCGGCCTGTTCATCGAGAACGTCGTCTTCGCCACGATCGAGCGCAAGACGATCCGCCGCTGGGGCATGCAGCACTGATCTCGCATTCCACGAGGCCGGAACGGCCGAAATAACGGGAGGGACACATGACATTCAGGAATTGGCTGACGGGGGCGTTCGTTGCCGCCGCGCTCGGATCATCCTTCGGCGCGGGCGCGGCCCGGGCCGAGGTGAACGAGGTCCGCATCTCCAAGGGCTACGGCATCCTCTATTTGCCGCTGATCGTGATGGAAGATCAGAAATTCCTCGAGAAGCGCGCCAAGGCGGCCGGGCTCGGCGACGTCAAGGTGACTTGGCTGACGCTCGACGGCGGCAACGTCATCAACGATGCGATGATGGCCGGCACGCTCGACTTCGCGGGAACCGGCACGCCGGGTTTCGTCACGCTCTGGGCCAAGGCCAAGGGCATTCCGAATGTCGAGGTGGTCGGCACCACCGGCATGAGCGCGAATCCCCTTTGGCTGATGTCGAACAAGCCTGAGCTCAAGTCGCTGAAGGACTTCACCGCCAGCGACAAGATCGCCGTGCCCGGCATCAAGACCTCGGCCGTCGCCGTCGTCCTGCAAATGATCGCCGCCAAGGAATTCGGCATGGCGAACTACGCCAAGATGGACCCGATGACCGTCAGCCTGCCGCATCCGGAAGCGGTGGCGACGCTGATCGGTGGCAAGACCGAGATCAAGGCGCATTTCTCCTCGCCGCCCTTCCAGTATGTCGAGGCGCGCGCGCCGGGCGTCCATCGCGTTCTGAACTCGGTCGACTATCTCGGCAAGGTCACGACGGGCGTCACCTTCGCCCCGAAGAAGTTCATCGACGCCAATCCGAAGATGGCCCAGGCCTTCATCGATGCGATGGATGACGCCAACGCGCTGATCGCGAAAGACAAGAAACTCGCCGCCGAGATATACGTGAAGAGCTCGAAGGTGAAGGTCGATCCGACCGAGGTCCACGATATGATCGACGATCCCGACGCCCATTTCGAGACCACCCCGAACGGCGTGATGCAGTTCGTCGATTTCATGCACGGCGCCGGCACGATCAAGACCAAGCCGCCGAAATGGAGCGACATGTTCGTCCCGCAGCTCTCCAGCCGCTCGGGCAGCTGAGCCGCGGCGCCATCCGGCGCGGGATTCACAAGATCGCGTCTCGGCAAGAGGCGGAAAATCGAGCGCCAGCTTCGCAAGAGGCTGGCGCTTCCCGTTGAGGTGGTCCGGGCCACCAAGGCCTTCGGAAATATCTCCGCATCGTCCCGGACAAGCGGTGTAGCGGCACAGCTCCCGGATGACGGCTCGGATACGATCAAATTCCGTTCGCTACGGAATCACGGTCTTGATGATCGACTGGTCCAGCGCCTCGTAATCGTGCAATCCGATCGCGGCATAGAGCTCGGCGCGGGTCTGCATCTCCCCGACCATCGCTTCGGAACTGTCGTCGCGGGCGAGCGTGGCGTAGAGTTTCTCCTGAGCCTTGTTGGCAACGCGCAGCGCCGAAACCGGCCAGATCACCATGCGATAGCCCATGGCCTCGAATTCCGCGGCGGAGAAGAAGGGCGTCTTGCCGAATTCGGTCATGTTGGCGAGCAGCGGCACACCGGGCATGCGGCGTGCGAACTCCCTGAACATCTCGGCCGTGGTCAGCGCCTCGGGGAAGATCGCATCGGCACCGGCCTCGACATAGAGCTTCGCGCGCGCCACGGCACCGTCGATGCCCTCGCTGGCGGCCGCATCGGTACGGGCGACGAGATAGAGATGACGACGCGCCTTCGCAGCGGCAGCGACCTTGGCGGCCATGTCATGCGCATCGGCGAGCTTCTTGTCGTTGAGGTGGCCGCATTTCTTCGGTAGCAATTGGTCCTCGATATGGACCGCGCCAGCGCCGGCATCCTCGAAGGTGCGGACCATGTGCATGACGTTCAGCGCCTCGCCATACCCGGTGTCGCCATCGGCCAGCACGGGCAGCCCGCTGGCACGCGCCACCTGCCGGATGAAGAAGGCGACCTCGTCGACCGTGATGATGCCAAGATCGGGCAAGCCCATCGAAGCCGTCATGGCAGCGCCGGAAAGATAGAGCGCCTCGAAGCCCGCCGCCTTCGCTTGGAGTGCCGCCATGCCGTTATGGGCGCCGGGAAGCCGGAGGATTCCACCGCGCTCGATCAGGGAGCGAAAGCGCAGGCCCGCCGGCTCGGACGGCTGTTCGCAATCGGTCAGATAAGGCATCGGTCATCCTCATAATCCGGGGGCTCGATACCGCGCACCCGCGCGAACCCTCCCGGTCTCGCATGTGGCCAACCGGGCCGGGCCGGTATGCCGAGCCGCGGAACGCCGAGCAAGCTGCGGTGGGACAAGACCGGGTTGCGGCGATCGTCCTGCAAGAAAGGCGCGGTCGAACTCACCGCGCCCGGTTCGCCGCTCTGCCCGTCAGGCGCGCCCTTCTAGAATTCTGTCGATCCCCAAGAGCCCCTGCTGCAGGCGTTCGAGGCTCGGTTCGGCGCCGAGGCTGAGCCGCACTCCCTGGATGCTGCTGGTGGATGAGGCCGCGAGGTCTTGTGACGGCATCACCGTCAGGCCGCGCGAGCGTGCATAAGTAGCGAATTCATCGGCCCGCCAGGGTTCCGGAAGGCCGAGCCAGACATGCAGCCCGTCATCGCGCGAGGTCAGCTCGTGCCGGCGGAGCGCGCGCCGCGCCAGGTCGATGCGCACGCGGCCGGCGGCGCGACGCCGGGCGATCAGTCGGCCGGCCGTGCCGTCCTTGATCCAGCGCGAGGCCAGGCTCGCCAGCATGGGCGAAGGCATCCAGGTGCTGACCCGGATGGCGTTGCGCAAACGCTCGGCGATCAGCGGCGGCGCAGAGATGTAGCCGATGCGCAAGCCGGGCAGCACCGCCTTCGAGAAGCTCGTGACATAACAGACCGCACTGGGTGCCAATGCCGCCAGCGGCTTCGGCAGCGTGCCGAGCAGCGGCGCATAGACCTCGTCCTCGATCAGCATGATCCCGGAGCGCTGCGCAAAGCCGGCGAGACGCTCGCGCCGCTCGGGCGCGAGATCGGTCAGGGTCGGGTTGTGCAGGGTCGGGTTGAGCACGGCCAGATGGGCGCCGGTCTCGGCGGCAATGCGCTCGAAGGCGTCGACCCGCATGCCGAAACGATCCATCGGCACACCGACGAGCTTGAGGCCGAGCATGCGGGCGCAACTCACGAGGCCGGGCGAGGTCAGCTCCTCGCAGAGCACCGTCTCGCCGGCCTTGGCCAGCGCGAGCAGGCAGGCGAAGACGCCGTTGATCGCGCCCGAGGTCAGCAGGATCCCCTCCGGGCACGCCGGCACGCCGAGCCCCTCCAGCCACAGGGCCGCTGGAGAGATGTCGTCGCTGACGGCACCGCGCGCCGCATATTCGAAGAGGCGCTGGCCAACGTCGTAGCGCGCCATGTCCTGGCAGAGCTGGACGATATCCTCGGTCGGGTCGACCGGCATCGGGAAGTTCGAGGCGAAATCGATGCTGATGCTGTTTTCGCCTGACGGCCAGGGGATGCGGCCGGGGTCGCCGATGCGCACGAAGGTGCCGCGCCCGGTCTCGCCATTGACCAGCCCGAGTTCGAAGGCGAGCCGATAGGCCTTCGTCACGCTCGACAGGTTGAGCGAGAGCGCCCGCGCCAGATCGCGCTGCGCCGGCAGCCGCTCGCCGGCGGCAAGCCTGCCCCGCTCGATATCCTGGGCGATGGCCTCCGCGATGGCGCGGTAGACCGGGCGGGCGGGGTCGAGTTCGGGCAGCCACATGGAGGCGGATAATTTCGTTTCAACTGCGATTGTCTGCCATACAATCAACTTGTCCGGCTCACCAGCGCCATTGCATCGTCACGCCCGACAAGGCGGGACTAATGCAAACGATCGGACTACTCGGCGGCATGAGCTGGGAAAGCTCTGCCGTCTACTACAAGCTCATCAATGAGGGCGTGCGCGAGCGCCTCGGCGGGCTGCATTCCGCCAAGATCGTGCTCTGGTCGGCCGAATTCCAGGACGTCGCCACCAAGCAGGCCGCGGGCGACTGGGCGGCCCTTCTCGATATCATGATCGAAGGAGCGCAGGCGCTGGAGCGCGCCGGTGCGGACCTCGTGCTGATCTGCACCAACACCATGCACAAGCTCGCCGACGAGGTCGCAGCGGCGATCTCGATCCCGATCCTGCACATCGCCGACATCGCGGCGGCGGCGATCAAGCAGACGCCGAGCCAGACGCCGCTTCTGCTGGCGACACGCTTCACCATGGAGGAGCCGTTCTATCGCGGCCGCATGCTGGACCGGCACGGCCTCGGGCTCATCCGGCCGGAGCCCGAGGAAGAGCGCGCCGTCCACGACATCATCTATCGCGAGCTGTGCCAGGGCGTGGTCGAGCCCGCCTCGAAGGCGCGCTGCCTCGCGATCATCGACAAGGCACGCGGGCGCGGGGCCGACGGGGTGATCCTCGGCTGCACGGAACTCGACCTCCTGCTGTCGCAGGCCGATTCCGACTTGCCGGTGTTCGACACGACGGCGCTGCATGCGCAGGCCGCGGTCGAGATGGCGCTCTCCGGCCGCGAGACCGCATTGACGAGGACGGCCTGATGCACGGCACTTCCCCCATCGCGCTCGGCAAGGCCATCCGCCACGAATGGCCGTTGGACTGGTCGCAGCTCACGGTCAATCACGGCGCCTTCGGCGCGACGCCGAAGGTGGTGTTGGCAGCACAGGCAGCCTGGCGCGACCGGATGGAGGCGCAGCCCAGCATGTTCATGCGCAGCATCCTGCCCAAGGCGCTGCGGACGAGCGCGAACGCGCTCGCAGCCTTCCTCAATGCCGACGGGCAGGACGTCACCTTCGTCGACAACGCCACCACCGGCTGCAATGCCGTGCTGCGCTCGCTCGAACTGAAGCCCGGTGACGAGATCCTGATTCACGGTCAGGTCTACGGCGCCGTCGCCAACACCGTGCGCTTCATTGCCGAGCGCACAGGGGCGCGCATCGTCACGGCCGCCCTCGCTTTCCCGGAAGACGACTTCGCCGCGTTTCCCGGCCGCTTCGCAGCCTGTCTCGGCCCGCGGACCCGGATCGCGATCATCGACCATGTCACCTCGCCGAGCGCGCTCGTGCTGCCGGTCGCCGAGATCGCCCGCGCCTGCCGCGAGGCCGGCGTGCCGCTGCTCGTCGACGGCGCGCATGGTCCGGGTCAGGTCGAGGTCGATCTCAGGGCGATCGATGCCGACTACTATGTCGGCAACTGCCATAAATGGCTGGCGGCGCCGAAGGGCTGCGCCTTCCTCTGGGCCCGGCGCGACCGGCAGGAAGGGCTGCACCCAACGACGATCTCGCACGGCTTCGGCGGCGGCTACCTGACCGAGTTCGACTGGACGGGAACGCGCGACGCTTCCGGCCAGCTCGCCATCGAGGCAGCGCTCGCCTTCCATGAACGGCTCGGCGGCCGGGCGCTACGCAAGCGCAACATCGCGCTCGCGAAGCAGGCCGGCCTCGTGCTCGCAGAGAAGCTGCGCAGCGTCGTCGGCAATGCCAGGCACGACAGCGCCATGGCGATGGTCCGGCTGCCGATCGATGGCGGCCCCTTCACCAAGGAGCGCGCCACGGCGCTGCGCGGGCGCCTGCTCGACGAATTCCACACCGATGCCCCGCTCCACGCTCATCCGAGCGGCATCTGGGTGCGCGTATCGGCTCATGCCTACAACGATCTCGGCGACTACGAAGCGCTCGCCGACATTTGCCGCAAGCTGGTGGCAACAGCTTGAAAGAAAAGGGGATAGCCATGGCAGGAAAAGCTTTCATCGGCAGCGTCGTGCTCGGCGCCGCGCTCGCCTTCGGCGCGGGCGCAGCTGGAGCGCAGGAGCTCTACGGCACGCTGAAGAAAATCAAGGACAGCGGCACCATCATCATCGGCCACAACGAGGATTCGCCGCCCTTCGCCTATTTCGGCGCCGACGGGAAGCCACAGGGCTATTCCATCGACATCTGCAGCAAGATCGCCGAGGCGGTGAAGGCCGAGCTCAAGCTCGACAACCTCACCGTCAAGTTCCAGGCAGTGAACGGCCAGACCCGCACGCCGCTGCTCGTCAACGGCACGGTCGACCTCGTCTGCGCCACCACGACCAACACCTTCTCGCGCCAGAAACAGGTCGATTTCCTCAACACGATGTTCGTCACCGGCAACCGGCTCGTGGTGAAGAAGGACAGCGGCATCAAGGAGATCGAGGATCTGAAGGGCAAGGTCGTCTCCGCCAATCAGGGCACCACCAACGAGAAGGTGCTGAACGAGCTCAACCAGCGCCTCAACCTCGGCATCAAGATCCTGCCGACCAAGGACCAGCCCCAGGCTTGGGTCGCGCTCGAAACCGATCGCACCGACGCGCACATGACCGATGAGGTCGTCGAGTATGGGCTAATCGCCAAGTCGAAGAACCCCGCTCAATATGCCGTCGTCGGCCGCCTGCTCTCCTTCGATCCCTATGCGGTCGTGATCCGGCGCGACGATTCCGCCTTCCGCTCGCTCGGCAACAAGGTGCTCGCCGACCTCTACCGCAACGGCGAGTGGGAGAAGATCTACAACAAGTGGATGTCGACCATCGGCCAGCCGCTCAGCCCCGATCTGAAGCTGCTGATGTCGATGCAGAACTATCCGGACTGATCAGGGTAGCGCTCTCGGCCATTGTCCCGGGCGACCGTAAAGTCGTCCCGGGATCCATCGTAAGGCTCCGGCGCTCGGTGATGGATCCCGGCATTCCGCTTCGCTCCGGCCGGGATGACGCCGCTCCAATCCCGCTGGCTCGCCCACCGCTCTAACGCATCGAAAACAGGCGCATGCGCTACAACTGGAACTGGTCGGTGCTGTTCGCCGATCCCTATCTCGGCTGGATCGTCACCGGCCTGGGTTGGACCTTGCTGGTCTCGGCCTGCGCCTGGATCATCGGGCTCACGCTCGGCTCGGTGATCGGCACGATGCGCACCCTGCCCTCGCCCATCGCTCGTGCCATCGGCGCGACCTATGTCGAGGTCTTCCGCAACGTCCCGCTGCTGGTGCAGATCTTCCTGTTCTATTTCGTCCTGCCCGAGATCCTGCCGCGTGAATGGGGGCGCTGGCTGAAGCGCGACCTGCCGCATCCCGAATTCACCATGGCGGTGATCAGCCTCGGGCTCTACACCGCCTGCCGCGTCGCCGAGCAGGTGCGCGCCGGCATCACCACCGCGGGCCGCGGACAGGCCAATGCCGGGCTGGCCACCGGGCTGACGCTGGCGCAGGTCTATCGCCTGCTCCTGCTGCCGCTGGCCTTCCGCCTCACCATCCCGGCGCTGACCAACGAATTCCTCAACGTCTTCAAGAACTCGTCGCTGGCGCTGACCATCGGCGTGCTGGAGCTGACCGCCCGCACGCGCGCCGTCGCCGACTACACCTATCAGTCGATCGAGGCCTTCGTGGCGGCGAGCGTGATCTACGCCTCGATCAGCTTCCTGATCGCCTTCATCATGCGGCGCGTCGAAACACGGGCCCGCCTGCCCGGCACGCTCGGAACGGGAGCGCGCTGATGGCCTCCTTCGATTTCAACGTCATCGTCAACGCCCTGCCCCTGCTCTGGGAGGGCATGCAGATCACGCTGCTGCTGACTGCGTTCGGTATCATCGGCGGCATCGCGCTCGGCATCGTGTTGGCGATGATGCGGCTGTCGCGCTCGCGAGCCCTCGGCTTCATCGCCGGCGCCTATGTCGACCTGCTGCGCTCGCTGCCGCTCGTGCTGCTGATCTTCTGGTTCTATTTCCTGGTGCCGATCGTGGTCGGCCATCCGGTCGGCGGCTTCTATTCGGCAGTGATCGGCTTCATCCTGTTCGAGGCCGCCTATTTCTGCGAAATCATCCGCTCCGGCATCGAGGGCGTGCGCCGCGGCCAGGTCATGGCGGGGCTGGCGAGCGGGCTGACGCAGGCGCAATGCATGCGGCTCATCGTCCTGCCACAGGCCTTCCGCGCGATGCTGCCGGTGCTGCTGATGCAGTCGATCAACGTCTTCAAGAGCACCTCGCTGGTCTATGTGATCGGCCTGCGCGACTTCCTCACGGCCGCCGACCTCATCGGCGGCCGCGATAACCGGCTGACCGAGATGTACATCCTCGTGGCGGTCGTCTTTTTCGTGATTTGCTGGTCCGCCTCGCAGGCGGTCGGCCTTGTGGAACGAAGGATCGCCCGGTGATCACCCTGGAACATGTCAGCAAGTGGTACGGAGCGACCCAGGTTCTCGACGATTGCTCGACCCGGATCGAAAAGGGCGAGGTCGTGGTGGTCTGCGGCCCCTCGGGCTCGGGCAAGAGCACGCTGATCAAATGCGTCAATGGGCTCGAACCGTTCCAGAAGGGCACGATCAGTGTCGACGGCACCTCGGTCGGCGATCCGAAGACCAGCCTGCCGAAGCTGCGCGCCCGCATCGGCATGGTCTTCCAGTCCTTCGAGCTCTATCCGCATATGAGCGTGACGGAGAATATCTGCCTCGCGCAGCGCCATGTGCTGAAGCGCAGCGAGGAGGCGGCGCGCGCCCGTGCGCTCGAACTGCTGGAGCGCGTCGGGCTGAAGAGCCATGCCGACCGCTTTCCGGCGACCCTGTCGGGTGGTCAGCAACAGCGCGTCGCCATTGCACGCGCGCTGGCGCTCGACCCGATCGCGATGCTCTTCGACGAGCCGACCTCGGCGCTCGACCCGGAGATGATCAACGAGGTGCTCGACGTGATGACCGAGCTGGCGAAGGACGGCATGACGATGGTGGTCGTCACGCACGAGATGGGTTTCGCTCGCCGCGTCGCCGACCGCGTGCTCTTCATGGACGCCGGCGCCATCGTTGAGGACGCCAAGACGGCAGCGTTCTTCGAGAAGCCGGAAAGCGAGCGTGCCGTGCGTTTCCTGTCGAAGATCCTGCATCACTGAAGCAGACGTGATGCCGCCGAGACGACCACCAGCGCGCGTCGGTTCGGCGGCACGCTTTGCGGCCTACTTCCCCTGGATCAGCATGCCGAGCGGCGCGAGCGGGCCGACCGGGATGAACTCATAGGCGGCGTAGCCCTCCTTCACGATCGGCATCGCGTCGGTCACCGCCTTCGCCTGCTCGACCGTCTCCACGTTCATGAGGAAGACGGGGCCCGGCCTGTCATGTCGAAACCAGTACTGGTCGACGATGCCGTCGAGATAGAGCTTGAGGGTCGCCGGAACCTCATAGGGCATGATCTGCGCCCGCTGCTCGTCCGTGACCGGCTTGATGATCGAGCCGATAGCCAAAACTTTCATGGGTTTTCTCCTCGTCGGTCCTGATGCCAACGGCGAGGAAACTAGGCAGGAGCCGTGAGTGGGGCTATCGTCGTAAATGCCAAGTTTAAGGTCATTTACGCCATGCGCATCGCGGTACTCGCCCTTGAGGGATTCTTCGACACGGGGCTGACGGTCCTGCTCGATGCCTTCGCCCTCGCGAACAAGTTCTCCGCTCAGCAAATGGGCGGCTCGCCCCATTTCGCAGTGTCGATCGTGGGGGTGCGCCGCAGGGTTCGTTCGAGCCATGGGCTCATCGTTCCGGTGCAGCCCGTCACGCCCGAGCTCAAGCCCGACTGGGTGATCGTTCCTGCGCTGGCGACGGGCTCGCCCGAGCAACTGCTCCCCGCGCTCGAACGGCCGGATGTGAAGAAGGCGCAGGCGCAGATGCTGAAATGGCATGCCGAGGGGGCACGGATCGCCGCCTCCTGCATCGGAACCTTCCTGGTGGCCGAAACCGGGCTTCTCGACGGCCAGGACGCAACGACGACATGGTGGCTCGCGCCGCTCTTCCGGCAGCGGTATCCGCGAGTCCGGCTCGACGAGTCCCGAATGCTCGTGCCGTCGGAGATCGGCGTGACCGCCGGCGCAGCCATGGGGCACCTCGATCTCGGCCTTTGGCTGATCCGCAAGACCAGTCCCGAACTGGCAACGCTCGTCTCGCGATATCTCCTCGCCGATCTGCGTTCGTCTCAGGCGCCCTACATCATTCCAAACCATCTCGTGCAGGCTGATCCTCTCATGCTTCGCTTCGAGCGCTGGGCCCGGGAGCATCTTCAGGATGGTTTTTCACTGCGCGACGCCGCTAGCGCGCTGGGCACCAGCGTCCGCTCGTTGCAGCGGCGCTGCCAGGCAGTCCTCGGCAAATCGCCCCTTGCCTATTTTCAGGATCTCCGGGTCGAGCGCGCACAGGCGCTCCTCCACGGAAGCAGCATGGACATCGACGCCATAGCGGCGGAGGTCGGCTATCTCGACGGCGCCACATTGCGAACGCTCCTGCGCGAACGCCTGGGACGTGGCGTGCGTGACCTGCGTGCTGATCTGCGCTGAATCTCGGTCCTTACCGCACGTTTCCTCAGCCTGTCGGCCGATCTCAGTCACCCCGGCCGGCCGTTGCGCGACCGTCCATGGGGGCCGCTCACGGACCAGTGATCGACCGAAGAACAGCCGAGCCGCGCTCCGTCCTTGACGGATGGCCGAAGAGTGATAAAAAAAGAATATCTTCACTCTTCAGGATTCAGAGCCTTGGCGATCAAGCCGCGATACGAGCCCGACGAAGCCCGCGAGCACATCCTCGATGCCGCCGAGGGATTGTTTCGCCGTATCGGCTACGCCAAGACCACGATCGCCGACATCGCCAATGCGCTCGGCATGTCGAGCGCCAATATCTATCGCTTCTTCCCGGGCAAGAGCGCCATCAATGACGGCTTGTGCCGGCGCATGCTCGCCGAGCTGCACGCCTATGCCGAGGAGTTTGTCGCGGAGCCCGGCCCGGTCTCGCCCCGCCTCGAAGCGATGATCGTCGGCGTTCATCTGCGCAACAAGTCGCGCTTCACGGACGAGACCACGGTGCACGAGATCGTTGCCGTCGCCATGCAGGAGAACTGGCAGGCGGTCGAGGAGCATATCGCCTACATGGCCGAGCTCTTCGGGCAAATGATCGTGCAGGGCATCGCCGCCGGCGAGTTCGTGCCCTGCGATGCCGAGGCCTATGCCAAGACGCTCTGCTTTGCCTGCTGCGGCGCCTTCCACCCGACCATGATCGCCGAAGTGAAGCCCGACACCACGGAGGACGATGTCCGCCGTCTGGCCCGCCTGCTCATCCGTGGGCTCGCCACCGCACCGAACGCGTCCTTTCCCAATCCCGGAAGCAACGCATGAACCCCTTCCCGACACCACGCCGTCTTGCCCTGGCGGCCACGCTCATCGCCGCTGGCGCGCTTGCTGCCTGTGACAAGCCCACCGAGGCCGCCAATGCCGGGCCCATCAGGCCGGTGAGCACGGCGCAGGTGCGCTTCGCGCCCGCCGCGGCGCCGCGCACGCTGGTCGGCGTCGTCCGGGCCCGCATCGAGAGCAATCTGGGCTTCCGTGTCACCGGCAAGATCGCCGAGCGGCTCGTCGATCGCGGCGCCATCGTCAAGGCCGGCCAGCCCCTCGCCACGCTCGACCGGACCGACTGGACGCTGCAGTTGCAGCAAGCTCAAGCCGCGCTTGCCTCCGCACAGGCCGCCCGTGACCAGGCGGTGGCCGAACGTGGCCGCATCACCTCGCTGCGCGGCCGCGGTTGGTCGACCAATTCGGATTTCGACAAGGCGAACGCCGCCGCCGACCAGGCGATCTCGGCCTATGATCAGGCCGCCAAGGCCGTAACTCTGGCCCAGAACACCCTCTCCTATGCCACGCTGCTCGCCGATGCCGACGGCGTGGTGACCGCGACCCTCGCCGAGCCCGGTCAGGTCGTCGCCTCGGGACAGGCGGTGGTCAGCCTGGCTCATGCCGACGCGCGAGAGGCCGATGTCTCGATCCCGGAGACGCTGATCGACAAGGCCCGCACCGGCACCGCGACCGTGACGCTCTGGTCGCGCCCCGACAAAGTCTACCAGGCGAAATTGCGCGAGCTGACCCCTTCCGCCGATGCTGCGACGCGGACCTACCCTGCCCGCTTCTCGATCGAAGGCGCTGGGCCGGAAATCGACCTCGGCATGACCGCGACGGTCACGCTCGCCGATGCTTCGTCCGTGGTCGCCCGCCTGCCGCTGGGCGCGATCCTCGACGAGGGCCATGGCCCCACCGTCTTCGTGATCGATCCCGTCAGCAAAGCACTGACGTCCCGTCCGGTGACGGTCGCAGCCTATGATGCCGCCGAGGCGCTCGTCTCCAAGGGCCTTTCCGAGGGCGAGACGGTCGTTGCACTCGGCGTCCACAAGCTCCGTGCCGGAGAAACGGTGCGGCTCGCGAGCAGCGCCGTCGGCGGGTGAACCCGTCGGCGTAAGCCTTTGCCTCAAATGCATTTCCTGAGCGAGGGCCAGACCGGCTCTCTAGGGAAACCGTTCCAGCAGCTTAACTCCGCGGCCGGCCGTGCAGGCTAGCCGCCGTCCGGGAGCACGCGTGATGGCGAGCGACGACACCAGGTCGACCGAGGCCGGCCATAGCGACCACGGCACACGCGATCGCTTCAACCTTTCGGCCTGGGCGGTCGCCCACAAGCCGCTGGCACTGTTCTTCGTCATCGCGCTCGCGATCGGCGGCGCCCTCGCCTACCTCAATCTCGGACGCGCGGAAGATCCGAACTTCACCATCAAGGTCGCCAACGTCACGGCGATATGGCCGGGCGCCACCTCGCAGGAGATGCAGGATCAGGTCGCCGATCAGATCGAGAAGAAGCTCGAGGAGCTGCCTTATTTTTACAGGGCTCGCACCTATGTAACGCCGGGCTTCATGGCCTTGCAGCTCTCGCTGCGCGACGAGACACCTCCCAAGATGGTGCCGGAGCTGTTCTACCAGCTGCGCAAGAAGCTGACCGACATCCAGCCCAACATGCCGGCTGGATTGATCGGCCCGAACGTCAATGACGAGTTCGGCGATGTCGACAGCCTGCTCTTCATGATCACCGGCAAGGGCGCGAGCTACCGCCAGCTCAAGGACCAGGCCGATGCGATGAAGAAGGCGCTGCTGCGCGTGCCGGACGTCACCAAGGTCAATCTCTACGGCGACCAGCAGCAAACCATCTTCGTCGATTTCGACACGGCCAAGCTCGCCAGTCTGGGTGTGTCCCCGCAGACCATCTTCGACAGCCTCGCCAAGCAGAATTCGGTGACGCCGGCCGGAACCTTCGAGACCGGCGCCCAGCGTATCCCCTTGCGCGTCACCGGCGCCTTCAACGGCGTCGAGGCCGTGAAGGCGACGCCGGTCTCCGCCAATGGCGCGCTGTTCCGCCTGTCCGACATCGCGACCGTCACGGCCGGTTACGCCGACCCGCCGAGCTTCCTCGTTCGCCAGGGCAGCGAGCCTGCTCTCGGAATCGGCGTCGTGATGGCCAAGGGCGCCAACATCCTGACCTTCGGCAAGAACGTGCAGGCGGCTGCGGACAAGTTCATCGCCGGCATGCCGGTCGGTATCGACGTCACCCAGATCGCCGACCAGCCGGCCGTAGTCGATCATGCCGTTTTCGAGTTCCTGCGCTCCTTCCTCGAAGCGCTGGTCATCGTGCTCGGCGTCAGCTTCCTTTCGCTGGGCTGGCGGACCGGCATCGTCGTCGCGACATCGGTGCCGCTGGTTCTCGCCGTGGTCGTTCTGGTGATGAACATGCTCGGCATGGACTTGAACCGCATCACGCTGGGCGCCCTCATCATCGCGCTCGGCCTGCTGGTCGACGATGCCATCATCGCGGTCGAGATGATGGTGGTGAAGATGGAGCAGGGCTGGGCGCGCGAGCGTGCCGCCGCCTTCGCCTGGACCTCGACCGCCTTCCCCATGCTCACCGGCACGCTGGTCACCGCCATCGGCTTTGTGCCGGTCGGCTTCGCCGTCTCGGCGGTTGGAGAGTACGCCGGCGGCATCTTCTGGGTGGTCGCGATCGCCCTGATCGCTTCCTGGGTGGTGGCCGTTCTGTTCACCCCGCTCTTCGGCGTGCTGCTCCTGCCCAACTTCAAGACCCACGCCCATGCCGACCCGGACGCGATCTACAACACGCGCCTCTACAACATGCTGCGCGCGGTGGTGCGCTTCTGCGTGCGCCGGCGGCTGACCGTAACGGGGGCGACGCTTGCCGTCTTCGCCGGGGCGGTCGTCGCCTTCGGCCATGTGCAGCAACAGTTCTTCCCGATCTCCGACCGGCCCGAACTCTTCTTCGAGATTCGCATGCCCGCCGGCACCTCGATCAACGCCACCAAGGCCGCCGCGATCAAGGGCGAGCGGCTGATCGACGGCGATCCCGACATCAAGGGTTACACCACCTATGTCGGCCAGGGCTCGCCGCGCTTCTGGCTCGGCCTGAACCCGCAGCTGCCAGATACGGCCTATGCGCAGATCGTCATCCTGCCGGAGAACGTCGAGGCGCGTGAGCGCGTGAAGACGAAGATCGAGAAGGCGCTCAGTGAGGGCGCCCTGTCCGAAGCGCGCGTCCGCGTCACGCGCTTCGATTTCGGCCCGCCGGTCGACTATCCCGTCGAGTTCCGGGTGGTGGGCACCGATCCGCTCAAGATCCGCGACATCGCCGAGCAGGTGCGCAAGACCATGCTCGCCGACAAGCGCGTCGTCGACCCCAACCTGCAATGGAACGAGCGTCAGCCCTCGATGAGGCTCGTGGTCGACCAGGACCGCGCCCGGGCGCTCGGCCTGACGCCGCAGGACGTGGCGCAGACGCTGCAATTGCTGGTCAACGGCGCCACCATCACCACCGTTCGCGACGGCATTGAGGACATCGCTGTGGTGGCACGCGCCTCCGCGGGCGAACGCCTCGATCCCTCGCGGATCGCGGACCTCAATCTCCTGTCGCGTGACGGGCGAGCAGTGCCGGTGGCCCAAATCGCTCGCATCGAACGGACCGCGGAGGAACCGCTGATCTGGCGCCAGAACCGCGACATGATGCTGTCGGTGCGCGCTCGGGTGATCGACGGCGTGCAGGCGCCTGACGTGACCAGCGCGATCTATCCGCAGCTCAAGCCGATCATCGACGCCCTGCCGCCGGACTATCGCATCGACATCGGCGGAGCGATCGAGGAATCGGGCAAGGCCAACGACTCCATCTTCAAGCTGTTCCCGCTGATGCTGGCGCTGATGCTGACCGTGCTGATGGTGCAGTTGCAGAGCTTCTCGCGGCTCTTCCTCGTCGTCCTCACGGCACCGCTCGGCATCATCGGCGCCTCGCTCGGCCTCAACCTCATGGGACGGCCCTTCGGCTTCGTCGCGCTCCTCGGCCTCATCGCGTTGGCCGGCATGATCATGCGCAACACCGTGATCCTGGTCGACCAGATCGAGGCGGATGTCGCCGCCGGCGGGCATACACGCCGCGAGGCGATCGTCGAGGCCACGGTGCGTCGCGCCCGACCCGTGATCCTGACGGCGCTCGCCGCGATCCTCGCCATGATCCCGCTGTCCGAAAGCGCCTTCTGGGGCCCGATGGCGACCACGATCATGGGTGGACTCTTCGTCGCCACCTTCCTCACTTTGCTGTTCCTGCCGGCGCTCTACGCCCTGTGGTTCCGCAAGAGCCTCGACCAGCGGGTCTCGGCAGCCGCCACGCCGGCAGTCCCGGCACAGGAGGTCGAGCCGGCCTTCGCGGGCGGGCGGATGGCCGCCGAATAGCTTGGGGGAGCTGCCGCAGGGCCTGCACTCCGGTCCAGGCCGTCTCTGCTGATTGCCGACCGCGGCGGAGGTCTGGGTCGATCTACCCAAACCTCCGCCGGATGACATCGACAGGCGAACGATGACTAGACCGGATTCAACGCCGCAAAGACGGTGTCGTAGGTGCCGTCCCGCTCGGCCCAGCGCCGCGGCTTGTCGCGCTCCAGCAGGATCTCGCCTCGCGGATGGTCTCCCCGGTCGAGAAGGTCCATCACATGCGTCACATAAGTATCGAGGGGCATTGCCCGCGGGTCCTTCGCCTGCTGCGGGCCCGTGATCTCCGTCTGGACATAGGGCGGCGACAATTCCAGCACCTCGATCGGAAAGGCCCGAAGCTGGTGCCGTAGCGAAACGAGCCAGGAGTGCAGGAAAGCCTTGCTGGCACTGTAGGTCGGAAAATCGGCGCGCGGCACAAAGGCGAGCGCCGAACTGGTCGCCATGACGGTCGCATTCGCCTGCTCCTTCAAGAGCGGCAGGACGGCCGCGGTGACGCGGATCACGCCAAGGATGTTCGTGCCCACGATCGCTTCCGCATCGGATGCGTTCCAGTCGGACGCAGCCAGATCTTCGGAACGCGAAATGCCCGCATTGGCCACCAGGACATTCAGCTCTGGGAAGCGCTCTCGAACCGTCGCCGCGAGGTGAAGCATCGAGGCTGGATCATCCAGGTCGAGAGCTAGCCCGACCATGCCTGGACGGGCAGCGCAGATTTCATCGAGGAGAGTCTGTCGGCGCCCTGCAACGATGACTTTGTTGCCTCGGTCATGCAGGGCTTCGGCGAGAGTGCGGCCGATCCCGCTGGTGCCGCCAGTGATAAGGATTGTATTGCCGGTCGTCTTCATGGGTTTGCCTTTCGATCCTGATTGAGGAGAAAGGCTAGGAGACGGGACGGCCGTCTTGGCTGTCGTCATCTCATAGCGTCTCTCGCATCGAGACCTCCCAGCTGGGATCCTCTCGACGGGGACGCGTTGGATGACGGTAACGCCTACGGCAGCGCGCTTTACGGCTGCGACGGGACGGGTAGCCTGGCGGCCGGGGATCGTCAAGCGTCGCCGAACGAGCCGCGGACCTTTCTGGGTAGGTCCTCCGGGCCGGAGCAGCCTACCCGATCTCTAGTCGTGCGGCGCTGCGATCACGACGAGCGCTTCGGCCTTCCTGTTGCCGATGCTGCGGACCTCGTGCTGGGAATCCGACGAGAAGTAGAGACAGTCGCCCTGGTTCAGCAGGATCTCCTCGCCATTCATCCGAATGCCGATCTGGCCGCTGAGCACGTAGAGCATCTCCTCGCCGGCATGGCTCGCCCGCGCAGCCGATTTGAAAGGCGGCTGCATGATGAAGGGTTCCATGATCTTGCCGGTTCGGCTCGCCGCGAGCGGTGAAAGCCAGAAGCCGCCATAGCCCGGCGCGGGCGGATCGTCCTGGTTGTGGCGATAGAGCGAATATTGCGGCGCCGGAGCGGAATCGCGGTCGAAGAGCTGCGCCACGTTCAGTTCGAGCGCGTCAGCGATGCGCACCAGAGCGGCGATCGAGGGGGTCTTCAGGCCGCGCTCGACGAGCGAAAGATAGCCGCGCGTCAATCCGCTCAGGGCGGCGAGTTTGTCGAGCGTCAGCTCCCTGGCCTGGCGCGCCTCCTTGAGGTTCGTGCCGATCCGCTCGTCCTTGTAAACCGGCTTCACCGTCTGCCCCGTTTCTTGAGCCGCAATATGCCTGCGCGCCCGGCGTCCCGCAACGGCATCGAGCGATACCAGAGGTAAACACGCGTCACGTTATATTCGTATGGGAATGACGAAAATTTCCTCAAGATAATTCACCAACTCGGCAGATCCCGTGGAGGAATGAGCCATATTCAGCCGCGACCGCTTGATTTTCAGGCGAAGTCACGCTTGATTTCTGACAGTAAACATTATCGCCTTGATGCCTGTCTGCAGTGCCGAAAGAAGCCGTCACAGGGGAGACGGCAGCGGCCTGCGCAATCCAGGTGGAGGTCGAGATGAGCACAGCCGAAGGACTGTCAGTGCCCGGAGCCGTTTCCGAGCAGACGAGGCAGATGCGGAAGATCGTCACGTCGAGCGTCGTGGGGACGGCGGTGGAGTGGTATGATTTCCTGATTTACGGGACGGCGGCAGCGCTCGTCTTCAACAAGCTGTTCTTCCCGTCGGTCGATCCGGCGATCGGCACGATCGCGGCCTTCGGCACCTATGCCGTCGGCTTCCTGGCGCGGCCGCTGGGCGCCGCGATCTTCGGCCATTACGGTGACCGGCTCGGTCGCAAGGCGATGCTCTCGCTGACGATCATCATCATGGGTCTCGGCACCTTCCTCATTGGATTGCTGCCGACCTATGAGCAGATCGGCGTCGCCGCGCCGATCCTTCTCGTAGCGCTGCGCTTCCTGCAGGGCATCGGCCTCGGCGGCGAATGGGGTGGTGCCGTGCTGATGGTGGTCGAGAACGCACCGGCGAAGAAGCGCGGCCTGCTCGGTTCGATGGTGCAAATCGGCAATCCGATCGGCAATCTCGCCGCCATCGGCATGTTCACGCTCCTGACCCAGTTGCCCGAACCCGCCTTTTTGTCCTGGGGCTGGCGTATTCCGTTCCTGATCAGCATCCTGCTCGTCGCGGTCGGTCTGTTCATCCGCATGCAGCTCGAGGAAACACCCGCCTTCCGCCAACTCGAAGCGCGCAAGGAGGTGGCGAAGCTGCCGCTGGTCGAGGTGCTGACGACCTATCGCCGCTCGTTCCTGACGGCGGTCGGCCTCAAGCTCTCCGAGATCGCTTATGCCAGCATCGGCGGTGTCTTCGTCATCGCCTACGTCACCGGCACGCTCGGCCTGCCGCGCTCGCTGGTCCTCAACGCGATCTTCCTCTCGGCCGTGGTGGCGCTGGGCGCGATTCCGCTCTTCGGCTGGCTCTCCGACAAGGTCGGTCGCAAGCCGATGTTCTATGCGAGCTGCCTGTTCTCGATGGCCTTCGCCTATCCGATGTTCTGGCTCCTGAACACCAAGGATCCGACCATCATCACCTGGACGATCGTCGCCGCGATCACCTTCGGTCAGATGGTCGGGTTCGGCATCGGCGCACCCTGGTATTCGGAACTGTTCTCGGCCCGACTGCGCTATAGCGGCGCCTCGCTCGGCTTCCAGATCGGCGCGGCCATCAGCGGCGGGCTCACGCCCTTCGCGGCGGCGAGCTTCATGGCCTGGTCGGGCGGCGCGACCTGGCCGATCTCGCTCTATCTGATCGCACTCGCCACGCTGACCTTCATCGCCACGCTGCTGGCGCCGGAGACAGCCGGCAAGGACATGAACTGAAGTAGGCTAACCAACAAAGCGATGGCCGGCATCTACGCCGACCATCGCCACGCGGAGAAAACGACATGTCGACCCTCGACACGCAGACCCGGACGGCGGACGCACCCGAGCATATCGCGGCCTTCGACCATCCCGTGGGCAAGATCGCCCGCGAAACGCCCGGCGGCGCGCTCGGCTGGCGCGGCACGCTGCTGCACATCCATGTCGCGCCGGCGGCCAGCTTCGAGATGGAGGAGCTCGCCGAGGCGCAATGCGTGGCCGGGCGCGGCATCGTCGGCGATCGCTACTATGAAGGCACCGGCAGCTATTCGAAGCGCCCCGACGTCCGCGAGGTCACGCTGATCGAGCAAGAAGCGCTCGATGCGCTCGCCCGCAATGATCCGCCACTGCAGGACGGGCCGATCACGCTGCTGCCGATCGACCACCGCCGCAACCTGACCGTGAAGGGTGTGCCGCTGAACCATCTCGTCGGCCGGCGCTTCCGCGTCGGAGAGGTCGTGTTCCAGGGCGGCAGGCTGAACTTTCCGTGCAAATATCTCGAAGAGCTACTTGGAATGCCGGTCTACCTGCCGCTCTACAACCGCTCCGGCCTGAACGCCGGCATCGAGAGCGGCGGCGTGATCCGGCCGGGCGACACCATCGAGCTGCTGGACTGACGCCCCATGTCCGCGCCGCGCCTGATCATGAAGCTCCGCGTCGCCGAGGCGCGGCTGGCCACGGAGGACACGCTGCTGCTGCGGCTCGTTCACCAGAGCCGGCCGCAACTGCCGGCCTGGACGGCAGGCGCCCATGTCGATCTGCTGCTGCCGGACGGCAAGGTTCGGCAGTACTCCCTTTGCGGCGACCCGGCCGATCGCAGCAGCTACAGGATCGCGATCAAACGCGAGGAAGCCGGGCGCGGCGGATCAGCCTGGATTCACGAGGCTTTGGCGGAGGGAACGCTCGCCAATGTCTCGGCGCCGCGCAACAATTTCGGGCTGGCGGAGGGGGCATCGCATCACCTGCTCGTCGCGGGCGGCATCGGTGTGACGCCGATCCTCGCCATGGCGCGCGAACTCAAGGCAGCCGGCTCCTCATTCTCGGTCCACTATTGCGCCCGAAGTGCTCCGACCGCTCCACTTCTCGAAGAACTGCGCGCTGTCTGTGGAGACCGCCTAAGCTGCTGGTTCTCGGCAGACGGCCGGCGCTTCACGCCCGCCGTGCTGGAGCCTCCGCGCGACGGAGCCCATCTCTATGCCTGCGGACCGCTCGGCCTGATCGACGATCTCACGGCGCATGCGCTTAGCAATGGCTGGTCGCCGGAGCAGGTCCATGCCGAGAAATTCCAGGCGCTGCGGGACGAGAATTTCGTGCCTGAGGACTTCGAGGTGCAGCTGTCCTCGACCGGGCAACGGCTGCATGTGCCGGCCTCAGCGACGCTACTCTCGGTCCTGCAGGCCCACGGCGTGCCGATGCGAACCTCCTGCGAGACCGGAATCTGCGGCTCATGCATCTGTGACTACACCGCCGGCGAGGTCATCCACCGCGATGCCGTGCTCCAGCTTGCAGAACGCTCGCACCGCATCGTGCCCTGCGTATCGAGGGCCAGAGGGACGTTGACGCTCGCGCTCTAGCAATGTCGCGGGGATCGACGCGCGTCAGGGCTGCAGAACCCGTTCTATGCAGCTGACCAGTTGCTGCCCGTCGAATGGCTTCGCGAAGAAGTCGACACCGCCAGCGGCCATGGCCCGTTCGCGAACGCGCTCGTCAGGGAACGCAGTTATGAAGATCACCGGAATCTGCAGACCGCGGGTTCGCAGCGTAGCTGCCAGCTCCACCCCTCCAAGGCCTTCCATCTGCACGTCGGTGATCAGGCAATCGATTCCGGAGATCGGCGCATCGGCCAGGAAATCCTCGGCCGAGGCAAAGGTCTGAACCGACCACCCCATCGAGCGCACGAGATTTCGCGTCGCGATGCGAACGGACGCATCGTCGTCGACGACGGCTACGGTCTTGGTCATAGGATCAGCTTGTTCGAATGAGCGCGCATCCGGCGCGCCCTTTTGTCCAAAGCATCATGCGCGCCGGACGGATGAGAGGGAATCATACACTGGTTTAGCCCAGTCATGCTTCAGCCGAGCATCGGCTGAAGCGCCTGGAACATCTTGACCAGCTCGGCGAGCGAGCGCGCGCCCATCTTCTCCATGACGTGGCCGCGATGGATCTTCACCGTGATCTCGCTGACACCAAGCTTGCCGGCGACCTGCTTGTTCATCAGCCCGGTCGTCACCAGCGCCAGAACCTCGCGCTCGCGGGCCGTCAGCGTGTCGTAGCTCGCCTTCAGCTTCGCCAGCTGCCCCTCCGCGGCGCGGCGCGACCGGTCGCGCTCCAACGCCTGCGAGACCGCGTCGAGCATGTCCTGGTCGCGGAAGGGCTTGATCAGGAAATCGAGCGCCCCGGCCTTCATCGCCCTCACCGACATCGGCACATCGCCATGACCGGTCATGAAGATGATCGGGATGTTGTTGCCTGCCTTCGCAAGCTGGCCCTGGAAATCGAGCCCGCTGACGCCGGGCAGCCTGACGTCGAGGACGAGGCAGCTCTCGGCATCGGGCGCCGGCCGCGTCAGGAACTCGGCCGAGGACGCGAAAAGCTCGACACGCATGCCGACCGATCTGAATAGATTGCTCAGAGCATCACGCATGGACGGATCGTCGTCGACGACGAGGACAGTGGGCGCCTGCGGAGCGGCGATCATCGCGCGTCCCCATGGATCGGCAGAGAGACCGTGAAGGTTGCACCCACATCAGGCATCGCGCTGGCGCGGATGCGCCCGCCATGGGCCTCGAGAATCGAGCGGCAGATCGACAATCCCATCCCCATGCCGTTAGCCTTGGTCGTATAGAACGCGTTGAATAGGCTCGAAGCCTTGTCGGGATCGAAGCCCAGCCCTGAATCCGTCACGGTCATTTCAAGCGCACCATCGACGACACCGCAACCGATGCGCAGCTCCCGCGCACGGCCTTCGACAGTGCCCATGGCCTGGCAGGCGTTGACGACGAGGTTGATCAGGACCTGCTGGATCTGGACACGGTCGCCGAAGACCGGCGGCACGGTCTCGTCGAGCCCGAGCGTCAGGTTCGCGCGGTGGCGCTCCAGCTCACGCTGCATCAGCGCGACAGTCTCGGTGATCAGTTCGTCGAGGGCGAAGACGGCCTGCTGCGGCGCGGATTTGCTCGACAGGGCGCGCAGCCGCCCAATCACGGCGCTGGCGCGCTTGGCGTCGGCGATCATGCCCTGCAGCGAGCTTCGGCCCTCCTGCAGCTCGGGCTCGGGCCGGTTGAGCCAGCGCAGCCCGGCCTCGCCATTGGTGACGATGGCTGCGAGCGGTTGGTTGACCTCATGCGCGATCGAGGCTGTCAGCTCACCGAGCGTTGCGACGCGGGTGACATGCGCGAGCTCGGCTTGCGAATGATGCAGCGCATCCTCGGCCTGGCGCCGCGCGGTCACGTCCATGATGGTGACCAGCACTTGGCCAAGATCGGGGCGCTCGGGCGGAACCGCGACCGTGAAGAGGACATTGAGCCGGCGGCCATCGACGGTGTCCATCAGGCTTTCGGCCTCATAGGTAACGCCGCCCTCCCAGAGCACCGACAGCATCTCCCAGAGCGAGCTGTCCCCCTCCTTTGGAATCAATCGCGGCAGGGCTTCGCGAAACGCGGCGACGCTGCCGGCGCCGAACATGGCCAGCGTCGTGTCGTTGGCGTTGATCAGCCGAACCGCCCCGAGCATGCGGCGGGCGAAGCCGGGGTCCGTGGCTCTCACGGCATCGATGCCGCCCGCACCTTCCGACTTCAACGCCGCGATCGCAGCTCCGATCGCGGAGTAGTCCATTTCGAGAATGGCGACGCCGGTCGAGAGGAAGATATGTCGATAGCGCCGCTCGCTTTCGCCGAGCACCGAGATGGCTGATTTCACCTTCATCGCGAGAAGCGTGGTGATCCCGATCGCCGCAAGGCTGACCATGCACCGCGCCACCGGCCCGCTCTCGAAACTCGCGCCATGCGACAACAGGAAGCTGAGTAGTGTCAGCGCCATGCAGCCGGCGCCGATCACGAGCATGTTGCGCCTGTCGGCAAAATTCAGCGAAAGCACCACGACGACGACGTAAAGCACCGCGATGGCGATATCGAACGGCGTCAGCGTGTCGATGGCGAAGATGGCCGTTGCGAGGGCCAGCGCCGCGATCGGTGAAAACAACGACATTCGCTTCCCCCGAAGCCCGAGCGGCCCGTATTCCTCTGTCATGGCCGCCATGGCCGCCGGCCCGTCATAGCGCATATCCCGCCCTGCCGTATCGCCCGCTATCGGGCATGGCCGGCTTCGGCTCGTCGGCCAGCCCCCGACGCCATCGCCGTCAATGCGAGGATCGGTGCCAGCAGGCATGGGAACCCGACCGACGAGAAGGCAGGCGCGCCGCCGACTACGCGGCTTGCAACCTGGATCTGGATGGCAGCGGGCGGCAGCGCGGCGGTCATGGGGCTCTCCCTGGAAAGGTGCCGAAACCTAGAATAGAGCCCCTCCCCGCATAATTGCCGAGCAGTGCTAGCCTACTCATACGCCCGTATGAGCCGGGCGATACGAGCGTCCGATTCCGCGGCCCGGTGCCGCCGCCTAGTCTGTCTCCATCGCCACCAGACGTGATGAGGCAGGACCATGGACGCCACTCCGCACCCATCCGAGCACGTGCCCCGCCTATCCGCCCGGATGCCCCGCTCCAGCGACAGCGACCGCACGATCACGCAAGACGGGCCCTTCGGCATGCGTGAAGCCGACCTCCCCCGCCTCCCCTTCACCGCGCAGGCCCCACTGCTGGCGCCGCGCATGAACCCGTTCGACCCGCTCGCCTGACCACTCCCGAACCCGAAAGGAACACGACGATGAACCGTCCCCATGCCGAACGCCTGCGCAATTCCCCGCTACAGACCCCGACCGGTCTCGGCTCCAATGCGACCCGGGACATCGCCCCGGCTCTGACCACGTTGCTGGCCGACACCTTCGCGCTCTATCTCAAGACCAAGAATTTCCACTGGCACATGTCGGGCTCGCATTTCCGGGACTACCACCTGCTGCTCGACGAGCAGGGCGAGCAGATCTTCGCCATGACCGACGCGATCGCCGAACGCGCCCGCAAGATCGGCGGCACGACGCTGCGCTCGATCGGTCATATCGCCCGCCTGCAGCGCATCGCCGACAACAATGCGGGATATGTCACGCCGGCCGACATGTTGGCCGAGCTTGCCAGCGATAACCGCCAGTTTGCCGCCTATCTGCGCGCGACCCATGCCGTCGCCGAGGAGCACAACGACGTCGCGACGACCAGCCTGATCGAGGTCTGGATCGACGAGACCGAGCGCCGCGCCTGGTTCCTGTTCGAGGCTGGCCGCACGGCGGCCTGACCTCTCCGGCACCCGAATTCGACCGCTCACGCCCACCCACCGCAACAGCTGACCTGCATCAGGCAGGCAGCCCATTCAGGAGGAATGACGATGTCGATCAATGCTATCTCGAAGACGGCTCTCCCCCTCGCGCTGGCCGCTGCGACCACGCTGTCCACGCCCGCGGCTCGCGCCGAGACCGCCGCCCCGGTCAAGGCGAATAACGTCATCCTGGTCCATGGCGCCTGGGCCGACGGCTCGAGCTGGGGCGAGGTGATCCCGCGCCTCCAGGCCGCCGGCCTGCATGTGACGGCGGTGCAGAACCCGCTCAGTTCGCTTGAGGATTCAGTGGCGGCGACGCGTCGGGCACTCGCCCTGCAGGACGGGCCGACCGTGATCGTCGCCCATTCCTGGGGCGGCACCGCGATCAGCGAGGTCGGCACCGATCCGAAGGTCACAGGCCTCGTCTACGTCGCGGCGCGAGCCCCGGATGCGGGCGAGGATTTCGTCGCCCTGTCGGCGAAGTTTCCGACCGGGCCGGTGCGTGCCGGCATCCAGACCAATGACGGCTATACGCAGCTCTCCGAGGATTCCTTCCTAAAATATTTCGCCAACGGCGTCCCGCATCGGAAGGCTGAGGAGCTCTATGCCGTTCAGGGCTCGACCGCAGCGTCAATTTTCGCCGGCCGCACGACCCAGGCCGCCTGGCGCGAGAAGCCGTCCTGGTATGCCGTCTCCAAGCTCGATTACACGATCAACCCCGATCTGGAGCGTTTCCTCGCCAAGCGGATGAACGCGACGACGGTCGAGCTCGACGCCGGGCACCTTTCGCTGGTCTCGCATCCCAAGGAGGTCGCCGACCTGATCCTGCAAGCCGCAGGATACGGCAAGTGACCGAGGCTGTGGCCGGCGGCGCGGGACGCGTCGCAGGCTTCGGCAAGGCCCGCGCGATCGCGATCGGCCTTGCCGGAGATCGTTGTCCCGATCAATTCACGCAGTCTCGACGCCCGTCACATCTTGCAGCCATTGTAGAACACCTCCGCGCATTGCTTGGCGCGAAGCGCGATCTCGTCGCGATGTGGCGCCGCGCGCTGGCCCATCATCGCGGTGCGCTGCGGCTCCATGATCATCATGCCGCGCAGCATGCCCGACGCGATATGGACATCGTCGATGCGAAGCGTGCCCCTGTCCTTCTGCTGGGTGAGCCAGCCCTCGATGACGCCGTTCACGGGTACAATGGCCGATTGGTAGAAGGCGCGTGCGACCTCCGGAAAGCGCTCGCTCTCCGCGATGACGAGGCGGTTGATGGCGATCGTATCCGGGCTCAGCGTCAGCAGGCCGAAAGCAAAGAGGATGCGTTCGAGCGCCTCGCGCGGGTCGAGATCTTCGCTGACCTCGTCATCCACTTCGAGGAGGAAGCGGCCGATCCGACGACGGATCACCGCATCGAACAGCTCGGCCTTGGTCGGCACGAGCTTGTAGAGCGTCTTGGTCGAGACGCCAGCCCGGTCGGCTACCGCCTTGATGTTCGTGCCCGCATAGCCGTTCGACTGGAATTCCTGGTCCGCGGCATCGACGATCAGGCAGATCGTATCCGCATGGGGCCGGGTTTGCGGCCGCCCGCGGGATCGCCTCACGGTCTCGTGAATTTGTCGCATGACGGTTTTCCAAATTCTCGTTGACACAGGAAACATAGATCCTATTTTGGAAAACATCAAGTTTCCGAAATTCGGATTTCGTTGATTCCACCCCGCAGGAGCTGCCCCGATGAGCAGACATCAGGATCGCATCACTGCCGAGCGCACCATCCCCGCCGGGGAAGCCGTGCCCGACATCGTCGCCCAGAAGCTGGCCGAAGCCGCCACCGCCGGCCAGGAGACCGCGCCCCCGAAGCGCACGCTACGCCGCCTCGCCCTGGCAGGCGTCGCGATCGCCGCCCTCTTCGGCGCGGGTTACCGGGGCCATGGCTACTGGACGGTCGGCCGCTTCGAAGTCTCGACCGACGACGCCTATGTGAAGGCGGACAGCACCACGATCGCCCCGAAGATCTCGGGCTATATCGGCGAGGTGCTGGTGCGCGACAACGAGCCGGTGAAGGCCGGCCAGATCCTCGCCCGGATCGACGATCGCGACTTCCGTGTCGCGCTGGAGCAGGCGAAGGCCGATGTCGCGGCCGCCCGCGCCGCCGTCGCCAGCAAGCAGGTGCAGCTCGATGCCCAGCAATCGGTGATCGACACCGCCAAGGCGACGATCGAGGTCGACAAGGCCAACCAGACCTTCGCCGAGCAGGACAACGACCGCTACACCAACCTGGCCAAGACCGGCTATGGCTCGGTGCAGAACGCGCAGGCCGCCGTCGCCAAGATCGCGGCCGCCCGCGCCGCGACCGAGCGCGACAGCGCCGCCCTCGTCACGGCGCAGAAGCAGGTCGACCTGATCAAGGCCGACCTCGCCCAGGCGCAAGCCACCGTCGCCCATGACGAGGCCGTCCAGCGGCAGGCCGAGCTCAATCTCTCCTATGCCTCGATCACGGCCCCGGTCGACGGCACCGTCGGCAACCGCACGCTGCGCGTCGGCCAATATGTCCAGGCCGGCACGCAGCTCATGGCGGTCGTGCCGCTCGCGGGCACCTACATCGTCGCGAACTACAAGGAAACGCAGCTCACCGACGTGAAGCCCGGCCAGAAGGTCGAGGTCGAGGTCGACATGTTCCCCGGCGTCAAGGTCGAGGGCCATGTCGACAGCATCGCACCGGCGAGCGGCCAGGAATTCGCCCTGCTGCCTCCGGACAACGCGACCGGCAACTTTACCAAGGTCGTGCAGCGCGTGCCGGTGAAGATCGTACTCGACCCCGCGCACGGGCTGGTGGGCGATCTGCGCCCCGGCATGTCGGTCGTACCGACGATCAACACCAAGACCTCGAACGGAAACACCGTGGCGGACGCGCGGTAACCGCGCGCCCGGCTTGCAAGGAGCTGGGCCATGTCTAACCAGAACCCTACCGCCACCACCGCGCCGCAGGCTCAGCCCACGCCGGAAAAGGCAAGCCTCTCGACCTGGATCGCCATCTCCGCGGGCGCGATCGGCGCCTTCATGGCGATCCTCAATATCCAGATCACCAATGCCTCGCTGCTCGACATCGAGGGCGGCATCGGCACGGGCGTCGACAACGGCGCCTGGATTTCGACCTCGTACCTGATCGGCGAGATCATCGTCATCCCGCTGACGAGCTATCTGAGCCGCGTCTTCTCGTTCAAGCGCTACATGATCTGGAGCACGATCTTCTTCGCGCTGTTCTCGATGGCCTGCGCCTTCGCCAGCTCGCTCGGCGAGATGATCGCGCTGCGTGGCCTGCAGGGCTTCGCCGGCGGCGTGCTGATCCCCATGGCCTTCACCATGGTCGCCACCCGGCTGCCGAAGTCGCAGCAGCCGATGGGCCTCGCCATGTTCGCGCTCGCCGTCACCTTCGCCCCGGCGATCGGCCCGACCATCGGCGGCTACCTGACCGAGAATTACGGCTGGCAGACCATCTTCTTCATCAACACCATCCCCAGTATCGCGATGGTGATCGCGCTCTCGCTGACGCTTGAGAACCAGCCGATGCAGCTCGGCCTGCTGAAGGAAGGCGACTGGGCGGGCATCGTCACCATGGCGATCGGCCTCTCGGCCCTGCAGACGCTGCTCGAGGAAGGCAACAAGGACGACTGGTTCCAGTCACCCTTCATCATCCGCCTCGCCGTGATCGCGGCCGTGTTCCTGACGGCCTTCATCTGGATCGAGCTGAGGGTGAAGAAGCCGCTGGTCGATCTCTCGCTGCTGAAGAACCGCAACTTCAGCGTCGGCACGATCTCCAACGTGCTGGTCGGCTTCGGCCTGTTCGGCTCGGTCTATGTGCTGCCGCAATATCTCGGCCAGGTGCAGGGCTACAATGCCGAGCAGATCGGCATGGTGCTGGCCTGGACCGGCCTGCCGCAGCTCCTGCTGATCCCGCTGGTGCCGATGCTGATGAAGCGCTTCGACGTGCGCTACATCACCTTCTTCGGCATCGCGCTCTTCGCTGTCTCCTGCTTCATGAACACCCACATGTCGCTGAACTATGCCGGCGACCAGCTGTTCTGGCCCAATATCGTGCGCGCCATCGGCCAGTCGATGGTGATCACCCCGCTGACGGCCATAGCGATGATGAGCATCCAGCCCAAGGACGCCGCCAATGCGTCGGGCCTGTTCAACATGCTGCGCAATCTCGGCGGCGCCGTCGGAACCGCGGCGCTGGGCACCATCATCACCAAGCGCGAGCAGTTCCATTCGAACATCATCGGCCAGTCGGTCACGCCCTTCCGCGACGAGGTGCGCACCCGCCTCGACCAGATGACGAACTACTTCATGGCCCATGGCGTCTCGGACCCGGCAGCGGCCCATAACCAGGCGATCATCGCGCTCGGCAAGACGGTGAAGCGCCAGGCCCTGGTGCTCGGCTTTAGCGACACCTTCGCCGTGATCGGCATCATGCTGGCGATCGCGGCGGTCGCGGTGCTGTTCGCCAGGAAGGGCCAGGGCGGCGGAGCGGCTGCCGCTCATTGAAGGGCGTGACCATTTGCAGGAGGCGCCGACCGCGCCTCCTGCAATTACGTGCGCGTGGAAGCAGGATGTTCAGGTGTGGGGCGTGTCGGGCCGGAAGACATCGGCCTTTCGAGGCGAAGCGGTCGGCCGCTCGATCGAGAGAGTCACCTCCGGCGCATCGTCTCCCATGTGCAAATCAAGAAGACTGGCGTTCAGCGCCCTGTCGGCCGCGGTCTGGCGATAGTTGAAGCGCAGATAATCGTTCCAGGTAGGCGTGCGGAACGTCTCGGTCCAGATAGCCGTATCGTGCAGATTGCGCATCAGGATCCATCGGCGTGCGCCGTTGCGCGCCTGCGCTCGCCGCCGCTGGAGCATCAAGCCGAGAAAGGTTTCGACCTGATCGGCAGCGATCCGGTACTCGACCTTGACCGCAATCGGACCGCTTCGCGGCTTCAGATCCAGGCCGACCGCAGGCGCCTCGAAGCTCTCGGAGGTCGAAACATCCGAGTTCTTGCGCTGATGGATGGGAAGGAGAAAGCCGAGAATGGCAACGCCCAGAGAAGCTGCGGTCGAGGCCTGCAAGGCGAAGCTCAAAGAATAGCTTTCGGTGACCATCCCCCAGAGCCAGCTCCCGACGGCGAGCCCGCATGAGGTGAGCGCGTAATAGAGCGAAATCGTCCGGCCGACGACCCAGCGCGGGCTCGCCCATTGCACGCTTATGCTCAGGCCCGACCATCCCAGCACCCACCCGGCACCGCCGAGCATGAGCGCGACAGCTGCGAAAGCAGCGGTATGCGTCAGCGAAAGACAGAGCGTACAGGTCGCGCAGGCGATACAGGCCAGCTTCAGCAGCTGTTCGTCCGACAATTTCCGCCTGAGCGTCGTCGAAGTCAGGCCCGCCAGCAGCGCTCCTCCGCCGAAGCCGGCCATCAAGACGCCATAGGCGACAGCCCCTTGTTTCAGCTGATCGCGAACCACCAGCGGCAGCAGGGCGAGCATGGCGATGCCGGCGAGGCCGAACAGGAAGCCGCGCGAGACCGCCGTCTTGATCTCCGAAGACAGGGACGTGAAGCGAAGTCCATCGAAGATCGCCGTCAGCATCGCTTCGGGTGGAAGCCTTGAGACGGGAACCTTCCATTTGGATCGCCATACGACGATCAGCGGCGCGAGATGGCCGAGGGTGTAGAGGCAAAACGCGGTCAGAGGACCGAAAGTCGCGAGAATGATGCCGCCGAGCGCCGGCCCGACGCTGCGCACCGTATTGAACCCGACGGATGTCAGTGTAACCGCCGCCGCGAGATCCTTTCGATCGACGATGTCGCCCACCGAAGCCTGCCAGGCCGGATCGTTGAAGGCGATGCCGCACCCTGCGAGAAAGCTGAAGAACAGGATGATCCAGGGGTTGATCATTCCAATTGCGACGAGGATCGTCAGCGCGGCGGCGGTCACCGCCATCAGGGACCGCGCCATCAACATCACTCGTCGGCGATTGAAATTGTCGACAATGGCGCCGGCGAAAATCGACAGGATAAAAGCAGGCAGGTTCGTCGCGGCCTGAACCAATGCGACCATCACACTGGACGGCGTGATGGTCGCCATGAGCCAGCTCATGGCGATGGTCTGGATCAGCCACCCCATTCCCGAGATCAGCCCGGCGAGCCAGATCGCCCGGAACGTGACGTTCTTGAGAGGCGCAAACGGCCCAGTGCTTGCCGCGGGCGTTTGCGCATCCATAACTCGGCTCATTTCCGACGTCTTTTTGTTGGGCCGCCGGCATTGATTCCGAGCGTGATTCCGGAATGTTAAGTCACGATTCTCGTTTGGAAAACGTCAACAGCGCACGTCGAGTGATCATCCGAAGCGGACACGCCGCGCTTCGCAGCCGGAAAGCCGCCGCCCCGTTGGGAACGACGGCCTCCGGACATGACCACCGAGTACTCAGGCCTTCAGCGCAACCTCAAGGATTTCCAGCGCCTCCGCGAGATCGGCGTCGGAGAGAACGAGAGGCGCGAGGAAGCGCACGATGTTGCGGTGTACGCCGCATTTGATGACCAGCAGCCCGCCTTCGCGCGCCTTGTCGATGACAGCCTGGGCCTTGTCGGCATCGGGCGCCTTGCTGGCGCGATCCTTCACGAACTCGATCGCCCGCATGAAGCCGATGCCGCGCACGGTCCCGATCGCCGGGTAGGCTGCCGCCAGGCGCTCCAGACCAGCGCCAAGTTGTTGTCCGAGCGCTTCGGCGCGGGCCAGGAGCCCGTCCTGCTCGAAGGCATCGAGCACGCCGAGCGCGGCCGCGCAGGCCAGAGCGTTGCCGCCATAGGTGCCGCCGAGCCCGCCCGGCAACGGCGCATCCATGATCTCAGCCTTGCCGACGACGCCGGAAAGCGGCAGCCCCCCGGCGAGGCTCTTCGCCACGGTCACGAGATCAGGCTCGATGCCGGAATGCTCGAAGCCGAAGAGCTTTCCCGTCCGGCCGAAGCCGGTCTGGATCTCGTCGGCGATGAGCACGATGCCATGGAGTTCGGTCAGCCTGCGCAGCGCCTGCATGAAAGCCGGCGGCGCGGGCAGGAAACCGCCATCGCCCTGCACCGGCTCGATAATGATCGCCGCGACGCGATCCGGGGCGATCTGGGTGGCGAACAGTTCGTCCAGCGCTGCCAAAGCGGCTTCGACGGTGACGCCGCGATAGGCATCCGGATAGGGCGTATGGTGGATCTCGCCCGCGAAGGGGCCGAAATTCTGCTTGTAGGGCTGGCTCATGCCCGTGAGCGAGACGCCGAGCAGGGTGCGCCCGTGGAAGCCGCCGCGAAAAGCGATGACGCCGGGCCGGTTCGTATGGCCGCGTGCGATCTTGATCGCGTTCTCGACCGCTTCCGCCCCGGTCGTCAGGAAGATGCTCTTGTAGGGCTTGCCCTTCCCGACGAGCCGGTTCAGCCGCTCCGCCAGGGCGATATAGGGCTCATAGGCCGCGACCTGGAACGCCGTATGGCCGATGCGGGTGAGCTGCTCGGTAACCGCTGCGACGACGCGCGGATGGTTGTGGCCGACATTGAGCACGCCGATCCCACCGACAAAATCGAGATAGCGGCGCCCCTCAACATCCCAGAGATAGGCCCCCTCGGCGCGGGCTGCAACGACGGGATGGGCCGTCACCACGCCGCGCGGAACATTGCGCTCGCGCCTCGCCAGAAGCTCGGCATTGGTTCCTAAAGTGCGCGACATGGGTTGCCTCCTCGATAACGTCATCACCTCCTGGATTTTCTAGGGCCGAGCACCGGGCAGGATTGCCGATCCTGCTGCGCATTCGGCATCTTTGCCCGCATGTGGACGGCTTCGCCGCAGCGAATGCTGCGGGTCACAACCAGCGCCCTGCCCCGTCCCGAAACGAAAAAGGCGAGGCCGGAAACCGGCCTCGCCTGTCTGCGAATGAATCAATGAAGCGGGGAGTTACTTCGCAGCGCGCGCCGCCGCGACCCAGCCGTCGAACTGCGCCTTGCGCCCGGCGATCCACTCATCGGCCATCTTGGTGACGAGCGCGTTGCTGCCGCCATTCTTGTTGATGTTGAACTCCCAGTAGGACCACTCCTCGAGCGGGAACTTGACGTTCTCGATGAGCGTCTTCACGGCCGGATTGGCGGCGACGAACTTCTTGTTCGCGACGGCGCCCCAGTTCCAGGAGGCCATAGCCATGCGGCAGGGATCGGCCCCGCCGGCGCAGCCCTTCACGCCCTTGACCAGCGCCGAGCCCTTGTTCGGAACGGAGGGCGGCAGCGCGTCTTCCGGCGTCGGCAGCCAGACGACGTCCTTGCCCGGAACCAGCGCATTGTTCACCCAGGACGGGCTCCAGGCATAGAAGAAGGCGGGCTCGCCGCGCTTCACGCGGGCCACGGCCTCGACCATCAGCGCCTCGTACTTGCCGCGAATCGACTTCACATTGTCCTTCAGGCCGAACTTGTCGAGCTGGAAGTCGACCACGTCGCCGCAGGACCAGCCGGGATCGCAGTTGATCAGATCGGCCTTGCCGTCCTTGCCGAACAGCGCCGCGATCTTCGGATCCTTCATCTGGATCAGCGAGGTGATGTTGTGGGCGTCGGCCGTCTTCTTGTCGATCAAATAGCCGTTGATGCCGCCGCCGACGATCAGGCCGCCACCGACGATCTCGGCATCCTTCTCGACGGCCCGGAAGCCCGGCTCGCGCTGCGGGAAATTGACGTCGGTCGCGAGGTCGAGGTCGCCCTGCGCGGCCGCCTGGAAGAACAGGGTCGTGTTCACCGTGCTGAGCTTAACGTCGTAGCCGAGCTCCTTCAGCGCCTTGATCATGATCTGGGCGGTGACGTAGTTGGCACCGAGGCTGTCGCTCTGGGCATAGCGTATGGTCTTGCCCTTGCCCGGCAGATCCTGCGCCTGCGAAGGCGCTGCTACGAAGGCGAGCACACCGGCGGCCACTGCCGCCGTCAACATCTTCAATCTGGTCATGGCTGTTCTCCTCGTTCTCGACCTGTGCCGGTCTGTGTCGTTGTTCCCCTCGCCGCCTCCTGGCGGCTCTTCAAAAGCCGGGACGCTGCGCGCCCAGCCCGTTCCTTGAAGATCAGAGCCCCCGCCTTGCGGAGGCTCGGCAGCGCTCAGAGCGCCTGCTTCACCGGCGCCGCCGGCTGGGTGGCCTCGTCGAGCCGCCCGCCCCTGAACAGCCGCAGCACCGTGCCCATGAGCGAGACGCGTCCCGCTGCATTGCCGCCCGCCTTCGGAGCCGCGAGCTTCTGCGTGATCCGGTCCAGCACCATGGCGAGCAGAACGATGGCGATACCACCGACGGCGGCGCGGCCGACATCGAGGCGGCCGAGACCCTGCAACACGACCAGGCCGAGCCCCTCGGCGCCGATCATCGCGACGACGACGGAGAGCACCATCGCCGTCAGCACGGTCTGGTTGAGGCCGCCGAGAATGGTCGGGATCGCCAGCGGAAGCTGGATCTCGAAGAGGAGCTGGCGCTTGTCGGCGCCGAAGGCGAGGCCCGCCTCGACGATCTCGTGCTCCACCATGCGGATGCCGAGATTGGTGAAGCGGATCAGCGGCGGCGCAGCAGCCGTCACGACCGCGACCTCGCCCGGCACCGTGCCGACACCGAACAGCATCACGACCGGCACCAGATAAACGAAGCTCGGCGTCGTCTGCATGATGTCGAGGATCGGACGCACGACGTTCCAGACCCGGTCGCTGCGCGCGCACCAGATGCCGATCGGAATGCCGATGACGGCGCAGAAGACGATCGCGGTCGAAATCAGCGAGAGCGTCGTCATCGCCTCGTTCCAGACGCCCAGCATGGCGATCACGATCAGTGAGATGGCGCTGAACAGCGCGATCCCAGGCGTCGCAAGTCGCCAGGCCAACAAGGAGAAGCCGACCACGAAGATCGGGAACGGGATCGCGTGAAGGATCTCGTCGTTCAGCCAGAGCAGGTTCTCGACCGGCCATTTGATGGCGAGGAAGAGCGGGCGCAGGTTGAGCGCGACCCAGCTGACGCTCTGCTGGATCCAGGCATCGATCGGGAAGATGGCGAGATCGTCAGCCTTGAGCATGGCGCTCTCCTGCAGCAGCAGTCTTGGGTGTTGTGGAGGCGATGCGGGCCAGAATGTCGTCTGCGCCGAGCGAGCCGACGAACTTGCCCTGCTCGTCGACGACCGCGATCGGCTGGCCGTCACGGTAGCTGCGCGCGACATCGAGCAGCCGCGCGCTCGAGGGGACACTGACATAGTCGGCACTCGGCGTGCCGATCTCGCCGCTGTCGCGGGCGCGGCCGAGCGCTGCAGCGTCGAGCGCACCGAGCACCTTGCCCTCGCGATCGAGCACGAAACCAGCGCCGCCGGCCCGGCCGACCAGCGTGCCGCGTTCCGATTGCAGGATCGGCTGCGCCTCCCGCATCACCGAGCGCGCATCGAACAGCCGGGCGCGGTCGATTTCGCGGGTGAAGGCGGCGACATAGTCGCTGCCCGGCTCCATGACGATCTGCTGCGGCGTGCCTTCGCGCACCAGCTCGCCCTCGGACATGATGGCGATGCGGGTGCCGAGCTTCAGCGCCTCCTGGAAATCATGGGTGATGAACAGGATGGTCTTGTTCAGCGTGCGCTGCAGGCGCAGCAGCTCGTCCTGCATCTCGGTCCGGATCAGCGGGTCGAGCGCGCTGAAGGCCTCGTCCATGATCAGGACGTCAGCGTCGGTGGCGAGCGCACGGGCGAGGCCGACACGCTGGCGCATACCGCCGGAAAGCTCGTGCGGGAAATGATTGCCCCAGCGCCCGAGCCCGACGACCGAGAGCACCTCCTCAGCGCGGCGGCGGCGCATGGCCGGGGCGATGCCACGCAGCTTCAGACCGAACTCGACATTCTCGACGACGCGCTTGTTGGGCAGGAGCGCGAAATGCTGGAAGACCATCGAGATGCGGGTGCGGCGCACTTCGCGCAGCGCTTCCTCGCCAAGCGGCACGATGTCTTGCCCGTCGAGCAGGATCTTGCCGGCGCTCGGCTCGTTCAGGCGATTGATGCAGCGCGCGAGCGTCGACTTGCCGGAGCCCGACAGGCCCATGACCATGTACATGGCGCCCTGCGGCACGCTGAGCGAGACGTTGTTGAGCCCGACCACGGTGCCGAGCTTCTCGAAAACGTCGTTCTTGTTGCCGCCCTTGGCCAGGATATCGAGCGCCGGGCCGGGCTTGCCGGAAAATATCTTGTACAGATCCTGGATCTGCAGTCGTTCGGTCATATGCGGACCCCTCTTTTCGGCACCCGATTGCATCGGGTTTGTCCGACCTGCCGGCCGACACCAATTAAGTGCCGGCCGGGATGATGCGTCTTCCTCCGATCCGATGGAGGAACGAGCTGCTCCCTCGTTCCCCCGGAGGAAAGGCCACGGCTAGAGCCGGATCCGATCAGGTTGAAGCAACCTGATCGGTGAATCCGCCTCTAATTCATTGATAGAGAACGCGTGGTCCGATCGGATTGCTGCGCAATCTGATCGGCGCGTGCTCTAGCGCAGCGGCGAAAAATCCGTCGGCAGCAGGATACGGTTCTCGGCCTGCTCGATGTTCTCTGAAAGCTTGGTCAGAAAGGCCTGCCAGCGCGGATCCTCGGCAAGCTGCCGACGGCGGCGCGTCCTGTCCTCCAGATCGGCATAGGCCCAGAGATGGACCACCTGGCTCAGCGGCCCGATCTCGGTGGTGAAATAGCCGACGAGATGACCGAGGATGGGCTGCTGGATCGCCAAGCCCTCTTCGCGAACGAGCTGCAGATAGCGGCTCATGCGTCCGTTGCGGATGCGATAGATGCGTTCTTCGACGATCATGCCGACTGCCTTTCTGCGCCGTCACCGAGGAATTCGTGCATCAGCCCGGCGACCTGCTCGGGTGCCTCGGTCAGGATCGAGTGGCGCAGGCCCGGCAGGATGTGCAGTTGCGAGCCGGAGATGCGCTCGTGCATGTAGAGCGCCATGCGCGGATTGGAGCCGGCATCCTGCTCGCCCGTCGCGATCAGGACGGGCAAGCGGATCTGGTCGAGGAGCCCGCCGAAATCCGTCTGGGCCAGCACGCGATAGGCCGCAGCATAGCACTCCGGATCGTTCTCGGCGTTGCGCCGGCGCAGCTCGGTGATCAGCTCCGGGTTCTTCGCCTGGAATTCTTCCGTCAGCCAGCGCGAGAGCGAGGCATCGTAATGCGCCCCCCGATCGCCGGCCTGTAAGGCCGCGAGCCGGGCGGCGACGCGCTCGCGTTCCTCCTCGGTGCGCCCCGCGACGGTTGCCAGCAGCACCAGACGGCGGATGCGCTCCTGATGCGTCAGCGCCAGGCGCTGCGCGATGAGCCCCCCGAGCGAGAAGCCGGCGAGGTTGAACGTCTCGAAACCGGCATGGTCGGCCAGCGCCAGTACATCGCCGACAAAATCGTCGATCTCGTAACGGCCCCGGACCTTGCTCGACCGGCCATGGCCGCGCAGGTCGAAGGTCAGGATGCGGAAACGGTCGGAGAGCCGTTCGACCACGCCCGACCAGGCCTCCAGATAAGAGCCGACGCCATGGACGCAGATCAGCGGCTCGCCCTGCCCCGCGATCCGGTAGTTCAGTGTCACGCCGCCGACGGTCAGGCTCTGCGGCTCGTCAGGCGGCGCGACGTGACGGGCGGCCGATGTTCCGGCGGCCATCACTCAGTACCCCACCGCCGCCAGGCGCGAAGGCTGCTCCGCCGCCTTGGCCTTCTCCCGCTCGCGGGCGGCGAAATGCGGCATCACCTCGTCGATGAACAGGCGCAGTGTCTTCACCTGCAGTTCGAAGGGCAGGTTGTAGGACAGGCCGAGCGCAAACTGGTCGACGCCGGCATCCTCGTAGATCTGCAGCTTCCGGATGATCTCGTCCGGAGTGCCGAACATCAGGTTGTCGCGCACGGCCTGCGGGTTGTAGCTGTCGCGGTTGGCGACGGTCTCGAACGGCACGGCCTCGGGGAAGCCGTTCTTCACCGTGCCGATGTTCTGCATCAGGTTCTCGAAGTAGCGGCCGAAATCGACCGAGTGCCGCACCGCGAGCTCCCAATCCTCCTTCCGGTCATAGACGCAGGTGCGCCGCTGCATCATCAAGCGCGGGCGCGGGCGCTCCGGATGGTCGGCGAGCGCCTTGCGGAACTTCTCGCCGATCACGCTGACCTCAGAGGGAGGCGCCGAGAGCGGCGTCGAGAGGATGTTGGCGCCGATACCGACCGCCCAGTCGAAGGTGCCGGGGTCGCGCGCCGCGACCCAGATCGCCGGATGCGGCTGCTGCAGCGGCTTGGGGACCGAGGTCGCGAGGGGAAACTGCCAGTGTTCGCCGTTGTGCTCGTAATCGCCGGCCCAGAGCTTCTGCACCGCCGGCACCAGCTCTTTCATGAAAGCGACGCCCTGCTGCTGCGGGATGCCGCCGGCCATCCGGTCGAACTCGTACTGGTAGGCGCCGCGGGCGATGCCGAATTCGAGGCGCCCATTGGTGAGATGGTCGCAAAGTGCCGCTTCGCCCGCGAGCCGGATCGGCGACCAGTAGGGCGCCACGATCGTCGCGGTGCCGAGCCGGATGCGGTCGGTGTGCTGGGCGAGCCAGGTCAGCGTCTGGAACGGGTTCGGCGAGATCGTGCACTCGATGGTGTGATGCTCGGCGGTCCACAGCGTCTCGAACCCGCCCTCATCGGCGATCTTCGCCAGCGACCGGAAGTTCCTGACGGCATCCTGCATGGAGTCTTGTGGCGAGAACCGCTCCATGAAGAGCGAAACGGCGAATTTCATGGTCTTCCTCCGTTTGGGCTTGTGCCGTGGGCCGCTCAGCGCAGGCGGATCACGAAGGGGTCCTGCATGGCCCCCGAGTAGTCGATGAGAACGTTCTTCAGCCGCGAGAACTCGCGCATGACCTCGAAGCCACCGCGCCGGCCGTAGCCGCTGTTCTTCATGCCGCCATTGGCGGACATGTAGGCGGCGGAGCGATAGGTGTTGACCCAGACGGTGCCGGCATCGATCTCGCGGGCGAAGCGCATCGCCCGGTCGATGTCCTTGGTCCAGATGCCCGAGGCGAGGCCGTATTCGGTGTCATTGGCGAGCTGGATCATCTCGGCTTCGGTCTTGAACGGCACGATGCCGACGACGGGCCCGAAGATCTCCTCGCGCATGAAGCGCATGTCGTTGGTGGCTTCGACGAGCACGGTCGGCTCGTAGTACCAGCCGCGCGCCAGCTCGCCGTCCTGCGGCTTGCGGCCGCCGACCGCGACCTTCGCGCCCTCGCGCACGCCGGAGCCGACATAATCCTCGACCTTGGCGAGCTGGGCCGCCAGCGCGACCGGGCCGATATCGGTGTCCTCGACCTGCGGATGGCCGACCTTGATGCGCCGCGTGCGCTCGACCAGCGCCTCGACGAAACGGTCATAGATCGGCTGCTCGACGAAGCAGCGCGAGCCCGCCACGCAGGTCTGGCCGGCCGCGGCGAAGACGCCGGAAACGACGCCGTTCACCGCCCGGTCGATATCGACATCCGAGAAGATGACATGGGGCGACTTGCCGCCCAGCTCCATCTGACAGGGCGCAAGGTGCTGGGCGGCATTGGCCGCGATCCTGCGGCCGGTGAAGGTCGAGCCGGTGAAGACGTATTTCGCAACGCCGGGATGGCGCGTCAGCGCATCGCCCGTGGTGGCGCCGTCGCCGGTGACGACATTGATCACGCCCGGTGGGATGCCGGCCTCGATCGCGAGCTCCGCCAGAGCGAGGCTCGAGGCGGTGGCGTGCTCCGAGGGCTTGACCACGATGGTATTGCCGATGGCCAGGCACGGCGCGAGCGTGCCGGTCAGCATCATCAGCGGCGAGTTCCACGGGATGATCATGCCGATCACACCCAGCGGCTCACGCAGGTTGAAGTTGAGCGAGTCGAGCTTGTTGACGGGTATGGTCTCGCCGAGCAGCTTGTCGGCCATGCCGGCGAAATAGAGATAGGAGTCGGGGATGGCCCGCATCTGGGCCCGCATCTCCTTGAGCAGCTTGCCGTTGTCGCGGCATTCGATCAGCGCGAGCTCGTCGGCATTCTCGAGCACCAGCTCGCCGAGGCGGCGTACCAGCTTGCCGCGCTCGGTCTGGGTCATGCGGCGCCAGGCCGGATTGACGAAGGCGGCCTTCGCCGAACGCACCGCGGCATCGACGTCATCGGCATCGCCCTGGGCGAACTCATACCAGGGCTCGGCGGTCGTCGGATCGTAGGACGGGACGTAGGTGCCGCTCTTCGGCGCGACGAACTCGCCGTGGATGAACAGGCCCTGGCGCGAACCTTCGAGGGATTTGACGGTGGTCTTCATGGTCGCTTTGCCGTCTCAGGTTTGCGGGAGGTTGGCCCAGGGCTGCGCGTCGCCGACCATCGCGAGGCGGCCGCCATCCTCGGAATCCATGTAGATTCCGAAGCGCTTGCTGGCGCTCTCGCGGGCGTAGCGCCGCAGCATCGAATTGATTTCCCGGGTCGGAATCTCGTCGTAGGGAAGCTGGTCGATCGGGAAGAAACGCAGCCCGGCGGAGAGCGCCAGCGAAGCGGATTCCTGCGCCAGCCTCGCCCGATAGATCAGGTAGCCGGGGTCACCGTCGCTTACGTCGAAGACGGAGTAGAGGAAGGTATCGTCCGGCACGAGCGCCAGCGCGTCCCCGCCATCGAGCCTCAGCGCGCTGTCGGCAATCCGGCGTTTGGCGCTCGGCAGAACCCAGCCGCCCTTGCCGTCCGAGCGCAGCAGCAACTGGCCATCCGCCTCGATCAGATAGCCGACGATCATGCCCTGCGACTCGAGCCAGCCCGGCGGCAGCGGATCCTTCACATTGGCGTAGCGGCCGCGGCAGAAGCCGAGCGGCGCGCTCGGGCTCGTGCCGAAGGCCTGCACCTCGCCGATCAGCACGAGATGGTCCCCGGCATCGACCCGGTTGTGGACCGTGCAATCGAACCAGGTCAGGCAATCGGTCAGGATCGGCGCGCCGGTGTGGACGCGATCATGACTGATCGTGTCGAACTTGTTCGCAGCCTTGGAGGCGAAGAGGTTCGAGATGTCGGTCTGCGCCTCGTGCAGCAGATTGACCGCAAACGAGTCCGCGCCGTTGAAGGCGCCATAGCTATGGGCGCTCTTGCCGACGCAGACGAGCAGCAGGGCCGGATCGAGCGAGACCGAGGTGAAGGAATTCGCGGTCATGCCGCGCGGCGTGCCGTCGGCGTCCCGGGTGGTGATGACGGTCACCCCGGTTACGAAGGTGCCGAAAGCGCGGCGCAGCGCGACCGGATCGACTGAATTGACTGTCTTTTCCGCCGGAGCGAGCATCCGCTTCACCTCGATCGATGCAGGATCGTGGTGAAAGGCTAGGCTCCGGAATTCTCCTCCGCTTCCTAGGAAGAGCCGGACGATTGCAAGAAATCTTTCGCCGGATCACAGGATAGCGGACGGCCGTTTCTCAGGCCGCCGGGGTCTCGCTGTTCTCGATGACGCCGTGCAGACGGATGGCGAGTTCGATCGCGAAGCGCTTGTCGGCCGTCTCCGGATCGATGCCGAACAGGTCCTGGATGCGCGAGAGCCGGTAGCGCAGCGTCGTGACGTGCAGGCCCATCGCATCGGCGCAGGCCTGCGCCCGGCAACCTTCGCGCAGATAGGCGGCGAGCGTCTCCAGATAGGGCGTGTCGTGCTTGCGGTCATGCGCGATCACGGCGCCGATCGCGCCGTCGACGAAGCTGCGGACATCCGCCGACTCGGCAGCCCCGATCAACATCGGCATCGGCCCGAAATCGAAGGCGGAGAGCTTGCCGCTGCGCCCGAAGGAGCGCGCGATGCGGATCATGCGCCAGCAGCGCTCCCATTCCTTCGGGTAGCTGTCGAAGCCCTCGCAGATCCCGCCCAGGACGACGGTCGGCTCGCGGCTGAAGTTGTGGCGTAGCGTCTCGACGATACGCCGAGCCAGCCGCTCGACGCGGCCGGCCTCGCCTTCCTTCTCTTCCTGCACCAAGCAGACGAGGCCGCTGCCGATGGCGATGACGCTCGCCGACAGGTTCATCTGGCGCGCGATGCGCGTGACGGCATGGTGGCAATCGACCCCGATATCGGCCGGCGCCGACTGCATGTCCGGAAAATCGACGACGAGCATGCGCGCTGGAATGCCGAGCGCCAGCCCCAGCCGCCGGCCCCTCTGCAGCACGTCCTGGGCGTCGCGCCACCTCTGCTCGACGATCTCGAAGAACAGCTCGGTGAGCGTGCGCGTCTCGAAGCGGAACCGGATGACGCTGCGCATCATCTGGACGCTGAGTGCGAACTTCGCGCTGTCGAGCAACAAGCGCTCCAGATCGCCACCGCCCGCCTCCCGCACCTCGGGAAAAACCACCAGCGCGCCGACCGCCTGACCGTCGACATTCAGCGCCTCGATCCGGGCGGAGAGCTGCAGCTTATGGCTGCCGTCGTCGAGGCGCAGCGTCTGCGGATCATCCCGCTCGGCCGCGACCGCCTCGCGGGCCGCTGCGATGATCTGCATGCCGATCTGGCTACCGAGCGCGCGCTTCCAGGCAGCGTCATCGAGATGCAGCGGTGCCGGCGAGCGGCTGGCCTCGATCGCGTTGCCGGCAAAATCCACGACGACGATCGGGTCGAGCAGCAGCCCGGCCAGCGTGGCCGTCAGCGCCGCGGTAGAGCCGCCCGAAAGCACCTCCTGCAGGAGTCTCGTCTGCGTTTGGAGCGCGTTCTGCAATTGCTCCGCAGCCTGGCGCTGGGACCGCAGGCGATGCTCCCGCGCGACGGCGATGCCGCCGAGATGGACGATCATGCTCATGAAGGCGAGATCATCGGCCGTGACGTCCGCCACGTCGCGGGAGACGACGTTCAGCACCATCGGCCGCCCCTGCGTGTCGAAGCTGCTCATCGGCAGCACCAGCACGGTCCGGTAGTCGCGCTCAAAGGCCTCGCGCCGATAGCCGGGGAACTCCTCCGACGCACGTGCGTCGCGGATATAGATCGGCTCATTGCGCTGGAGGGCGATCAGGGCCGGGCTCGTCGCCAGCTCCCAGCGGTTCTCCAGCGGCCGGCGCAGCAAGGTCGGATCGTGCCGGACGATCACATGCGCCTCGCCATGGGCAGCATCGATCGCCATGATCGAGCCCAGCGCCCAGCCGCCATGCTCGCAAGCCGCGCGGATCAGGTCGCGCAACACGGTATCGAGGTCGCCCCCGGAATCGATCCGGCTGGCGACATCGCGCAGCGAACTCATCCGCGACATCTGATCCGGCATCCGGATTCTCCTACCCCTCTTGCCTCATCTTACGCTGCATCGCAGGTCGATCCACCCGGTTCTTCCCGCGATCCGACGGAAGACGCGGCAGGAGCCCCGCCGCTACCCTTCACCACCCTTCGCCAAACGCAACAGGTGGACACGCCATGGATTACGGGCTGCGCAAGATCTCGACCTTCGTCGAGGAAACCTTCATCGAAGGCGGAAAGACCGCCGGCAAGCCGGTGCGTTTCGTCATCGTCGCGGCCGTGCTGCGCAATCCCTGGGCCGGCAAGGGCTTCGTCGAAGATCTGCGCCCCGAGATCCTGCGGATCGCACCGGAGCTCGGCCAGGAGCTGACCAAGCGCCTCGTCGCCGTGATGCCGGCAGAGCAGGTCGAGGCCTATGGCAAGGCCGCCGCCGTCGGCACCAATGGCGAGATCGAGCATGCTTCGGCCCTGATCCACACGCTGCGCTTCGGCAACATGTTCCGCGACGCGGTGAAAGGCACCGCCTATCTGAGCTTCACCAACACCCGCAACGCGCCGGGCGCGCTCCTCTCCCTGCCGATGATCCACAAGACTGAGACCGGCAAGCGCTCGCACTTCCTCACCGGCCAGTTCCAGATCCCGGATGCGCCGGGCGCAGACGAAGTGCTGGTCGCCATCGGCGCCGCCGACAACAGCCGCGCCCACCCGCGCCTCGCCGATCGCTTCCAGGACATGGAAGAGATGAAGCGGGAGCTCGTGGAGGCCTGAGGCCATTGGGCCGGGCAATCTTGTCAGACTTGCAGGGCCCGCCGATCCGGCGGGCCCTTTTTCCATTGGCGCCAGAGAGACGGGCCGCCATCTCAGGCGAGCGCGACCTTTTCGCAGGCGAGTTCGTCCATGACCTGCCGCACGGCTTTTTCGGCGATGGCGACGATCTCATCGATCTCGTCGCGGCTCGTCACCAGCGGCGGGGCAAAGCCGAGGATGTCGCCATGCGGCATGGCGCGAGCGATCAGCCCGTTATCGCGCGCCGCCTTGGAGATGCGGGCGCCGACCTTGAGAGCCGGATCGAAGCGCGTCTTGGCCTCGCGATTGGCGACGAATTCCAGCGCTCCGAGCATGCCGACGCCACGCACCTCGCCAACAATCGGCAGCTGCGCGAAACTCGCCTTCAGCCTCTCCTGGAAATAGCCGCCGACATCGCGCGCCTTGCCCGGCAGATCCTCCCTCCCGACGATGTCGAGCACGGCATTGGCCGCAGCCGCGCCGATTGGATGGCCGGAATAGGTGTAGCCATGGGAGAAGGCGCCGACGCGATCAGCCCCCTCCTCCATCACCTTATAGACCTTCTCGCCGACGATCGCGGCCGAGAGCGGAAAATAGGCCGAGGTCAGGCCCTTGGCGACGGTGATCAGGTCAGGCTCGATGCCGTAGAGATGCGAGCCGAAGGGCGTGCCGATGCGGCCGAAGCCGGTGATGACCTCATCGGCGATCAGCAGCACGTCGTATTTGCGTAAGGTCGCCTGGATCGCTGGCCAGTAGCCCTCCGGCGGCGGCGTGATGCCGCCCGTGCCGAGCACCGGCTCGCCGATGAAGGCGCCGACCGTCTCCGGCCCCTCGCGCAGGATCAATTCCTCCAGCTCGGAGGCGAGGCGCTTCGAGAATTCGGCCTCGGTCTCGCCGGGCTGCGCGCCCCAATAGTGGTGCGGCGCGCCGGTGTGGAGGATGCCCGAGAAAGGCAGGTCCATATGGTCATGGTAGAAGCTCATCCCGGTCATCGAGCCGGAAACGACGCTGCAGCCATGATAGCCGCGCAGCCGCGAGATGATCTTCTTCTTCCGGGGCTGACCGCGCAGATTGTTGTAGTACCAGACGAGCTTGGCCTGGGTCTCGTTCGCGTCCGAACCGGACATGCCATAAAAGACCTTGCTCATCTTGCCCGGCGCCATCCTGACGAGGCGGTCGGACAGGATCGCCAGCTCATCCGTCGTATGGGCCGCGTAGGAATGGTAATAGGCCAGCCGATAGGCCTGCCGCGCGATCGCCTCGGCGATTTCGGTGCGGCCATAGCCGACATTGACGCAATAGAGCCCGGCGAAGCCGTCGATATAACTGCGCCCCGTCGCATCCTGGATGCGGATGCCCTTGCCGGTCTCGACGATGGTGGGCTCGCCAAGCTTGCCGGTGGCGAAGTCCTTGAGCTGGGTGAAGGGATGCAGGGTGCTGGCGCGATCCAGTGCACCAATCGTCGCGACGTCGATCGTCATCATGATCTCCTTGATTATGCTGCCAGATTTCCGAAGCAGACATATTTCGCTTCGAGATATTCGCTGAGGCCGTGGCGCGAGCCCTCGCGGCCGAGGCCGGACTGCTTCCAGCCGCCGAAGGGGATCGGCGCGCCCGTGAATTTCGGCGTGTTGACGGCGACCATGCCGTATTCGAGCGCATCGGTGAGGCGCATCGCCCGGCGCAGATCCTCGGTGTAGAGATAGGCCGCGAGCCCCATCTCGGTCGCATTGGCGCGGGCGACGACCTCCTCCTCCGTGTCGAAAGGCAGGATCGCGGCGACCGGGCCAAAGGTCTCCTCGCGGGCGATGACCATGTCGTCCGTGACATCGGCCAGCACGGCCGGCTGGACGAAATTGCCGCCGAACGGGCTATCCTGCCCGCCCGCCACAAGCCGGGCGCCGGCGGCGAGCGCTTGCGAAACCTGCTCGCGGCATTTCGCTGCGACGGAGGGGCGCGTCATCGGGCCGATATCGACGCCCTCCTCCAGCCCGTGGCCGAGCTTGAGGCGCATCGTCGCCTCGGCATAGGCCGCAACGAAGCGCTCATAGGACCCGCGCTGAACATAGATGCGGTTGGCCGCGAGGCAGTCCTGCCCCGAAGTCGCGAATTTCGCGGCGATGCCGCCGATGACAGCCTTCTCCAGCGGCGCGTCATCGAAGACGATGAAGGGCGCATGGCCGCCGAGCTCGAGCGAGGCGCGCTTCACCGTCTGCGCCGCCTGGCCGAGCAGGAGCCGGCCGATCTCGGTCGAGCCGGTGAAGGAGAAGGCGCGGATATCGGTATGCGCCAGCAGGCGATGCGCCATCGGCGCGGCCTCGCCGGTCAGCACCTGGAAGACGCCCTTCGGAAAGCCGATCTCATCGGCGAGCTTCGCCAGCGCCAGCGCCGAGAGCGGCGTTTCAGGCGCGGGCTTCACCACCATGGCGCAACCGGCAGCCAGCGCAGCACCGGCTTTCCGGGTGATCATCGCGCTCGGGAAGTTCCAGGGCGTCACGGCCGCCGCGACACCGATCGGCTGCATCTGCACCGAAAGCCGACTGCCGGGCAGATGGCTCGGGATCGTTTCGCCATAGCTGCGCTCGCCCTCGGCCGCGAACCAATCGAGGAAGGCCGCGGCATAGGCGATCTCGCCATGCGATTCCGCGAGTGGCTTGCCCTGCTCGGCCGTCATGATGACGGCGAGGTCTTCGACATGGCGCCGCATCGCTGCCGCCCAATCGCGCAGCAACCTGCCGCGCTCAACCGGTAGCACCTCGCGCCAGAGCTTCTGCGCGGCCGCCGCGGCAGCGACCGCCTCGTCGGCGGCCTCCATCGGCAGCGACGCGACGCTTGCGATGATCTCCTGCGTCGCGGGGTCGAGAACCGGGATCCGCTCGGCCGCATTGCGCCAACCTCCATCCACGAAAGCGCGGCTTTCCAGCAGCGCGCCATGCTTCAGCTGTTTCAGCGCTTTCGCGGATAAACCCCGCATCGCATCCTCCGCTTCGATGATTGAACAGCGAGGAGGCTAAAGCGGAGAATGGGGCCGATGCCGTTGAACTGCGCGTTCTCGCGAGGATTTCCGGCTTGGATCGAGGCAGGAACGCAGAATTTCAGCATGATCGAGCTCGACAGCCTGGATCGCAGGCTTCTGGATGCGGTGCAGCAGAACAACCGCCTGACGACAGCCGAGCTCGGCGAACGCGTCGGGCTCTCCGCCACCGCCTGCCAGCGCCGCCTCAAGCACCTGCGCGATGCCGGCGTGATCGAGGCCGATGTCGCCATCGTCTCGCCACGCGCCGTAGGCCGGCCTCTCTCGATGCTCGTGCTGGTGACGCTGGAGCGCGAGCGCGCCGATATCGTCGACCGCTTCAAGGCCTCGATCCGGGCAACGAGAGAGGTGATGATCGGCTTCTATGTCACCGGCGACGCCGATTTCGTGCTCCATGTTACGGCGCGTGACATGGAGGATTATGAGCGCTTCACCCGCCGCTTCTTCTATGAGAATCCGGATATCAAAGGCTTCAAGACCATGGTGGTCATGGACCGGGTGAAGGCAAGCTTCGCCCTCCCGATCGATCCGTGACCGCAAGGAGAGCCACATGGCCGGGCACCTGAAGCTGGACCGGATCGACCTTAACATCCTCGTGCAACTGCAACTCGACGGCGCGCAGACGAACCTCAAGCTCGCCGAGAAGGTCGGGCTCTCGCCCAGCCCCTGCCTGCAGCGGGTGAAGCGCCTGGAAAGCGCCGGCTACATCACGGGCTATGGCGCGCGCATCAACCTCGCCAAGCTGACCGACAGCGTCACCGTCTTCACCGAGGTCACGCTGGTCGACCACCGCATCGACGACTTCGCCAAGTTCGAGGCGAATATCCGTGATGTCGACGAGCTGATGGAATGCCACCTGATCAGCGGGGGCTACGACTACCTGCTGCGTTTCCTGGCGCCGAGCATCGCGCATTATCAGGAACGGATGGAGTCGCTGCTCCGGCGTAACATCGGGATCGAGAAGTATTTCAGCTATGTCGTGCTGAAATCCCCCATCGTGAAAAACACGCTGCCGCTGAAGACGTTGCTGGCGTTTCCTCAGTGAACGATGCAGCGCCGGCACGAAGCCGGCGCTGCCAAAGCCGCTCTCAGCCCAGCCCGCCGATATGGAAGGACTTCATCGAAAGATACTCCTCGATGCCGTATTTCGAGCCCTCCCGGCCGATGCCGGACTGCTTCACGCCGCCGAAGGGAGCCGCTTCGATCGAGACCGAACCGGTGTTCAGGCCGACCATGCCGAACTCAAGCTTCTCAGCCACCCGCCAAGCCCGGTTGAGATCGCTGGTGAAATAATAGGACGCGAGGCCGTAGGGCGTGGAGTTGGCGATCTCGACCGCCTCGCGCTCGTCCTTGAAGCGGAAGAGCGGCGCCACTGGCCCGAAGGTCTCCTCGCTCGCTAGCGCCATTTCGACATTGGCGCCGCCGAGCACCGTCGGCGCGGCGAAGAGCTGGCCCTGCGCCGCCTTCGCGCTCGCCAGCAGCGTCGCCCCCTTTGAGCGGGCGTCATCAACATGACGCTCGACCTTCTCGACCGCGGCCTTGTTGATCAGCGGGCCGATGGTGACGCCCTCCTCCAGCCCGTTGCCGACGACCAGTTTCGAGACGGCGGCAGAGAGCTTGTCGGCGAAACGGTCGTAGATGCCGTCCTGCACCAGCACGCGATTGGCGCAGACGCAGGTCTGGCCGCTATTGCGGAACTTGCTCGCCATCAGCCCGGCGACCGCAAGGTCGATATCGGCATCGTCGAAGATCAGGAAGGGCGCGTTGCCGCCGAGCTCGAAGCTGACGCGCTTCATCGTATCGGCGCATTGCTGCATCAGGAGCTTGCCGACGCGCGTCGAGCCCGTGAAGGAGAGCTTGCGGACGCTCATGCTGGAGGTCAGCTCGCCGCCGATCTCCTGCGGCAGGCCGGTCAGTACGCTGATGATGCCTTTGGGGATGCCGGCGCGCTCGGCCAGGACCGCCAGCGCCAGCGCCGAATAGGGCGTGAGCTCCGAGGGCTTGATCACGATCGGGCAGCCGGCGGCGAGCGCCGGACCGGCCTTGCGGGTGATCATCGCCGCCGGGAAGTTCCAGGGCGTAATCGCGGCGGCAACGCCGACCGGCTCCTTCAGCACGATGATGCGGCGATCGCTCGTCGGGGCAGGAATGGTGTCGCCGTAGATGCGCCGCGATTCCTCGGCGAACCACTTCAGGAACCCGGCCGCATAGCGCACCTCGCCACGCGCCTCGGCCAGCGGCTTGCCCTGCTCGACGGTCATGATGGTCGCGAGGTCCTCGATATTGGCGAGCATCAAATCGTGCCAGATCTCGACCAACCGGCCGCGCTCAGCGCTCGGGAGCGCGCGCCAGCCCGCGAAGGCGTCCTCGGCTGCGGCAATGGCGGCCAGCGTCTCGCTTTGGCCGAGCGCCGGCACCGTACCGATTGCCTCCCCTGTCGCCGGATCGACGACCGCGAGCGTCGCGCCACTTGCGGCGCCGATCCATTCGCCGCCGACAAAGGCCTGCTCGCGGAACAGGGACGGGTCTTTCAGGCGGGCTGCGATGCTCATCATATCCTCCAGGGCCGATGGCCCATGATCGTGCGGCTCCACGGCAGGGAATATCGAGAGAAGGCCGCCTGCGCCACTTCCTGCCGAGTTTGCACCCTTGCCAGCACGTTATGCCTCGCCGACCTCGGCGCGACATGCGCCGTTTCGATGGAAGCCGGCTTCCAGATCTCCACTTCGGCGAAGTAACCGATCCGACCTCGCCTGCTCTCGATCTTGGCGATAAGACGGGTTGGAAACGCGTCGGCGAGCTTGTCGCCGCAACACGATGGACGGGCGTGACGATGATCGAAGAAGCCAAGCGCATCGAGCAGCTTATTGGAGCCCCGGCCGACGCGATCCGCCAGGTGCTGTCGCGCCATGGTGTGCTGCGCGCCGGCATCAACATGTCCAACTTCCTGCTGGTGTCGAGCCGGACGGCGGATGGCGGCCCCGCCGGCGTCTCGCCCGACATGGCGGCCACTCTGGCGGCCTGCCTGAACCTGCCGCTGAAATACGTTCCCTACGAATCGCCCGGCCCGCTCTCGGACGCCGCAGAGCGCGATGAGTGGGACGTGGCGTTGGTCGGAGCGGAACCCCAGCGCGCCGCCGTCATCGACTTCGCTCCGGCCTATACGGAGATCGAAGCCACCTATCTGGTTCCACCCGGATCGCCGCTGCAGTCCGTAGCAGAGGTCGACCAGCCGGGGCGACGCATCGCGGTCACGGCGCGCACGGCCTATGGCCTATGGCTCGAGCGGAATATTCGCAACGCCGAGCTCGTGACCGGTGTCGATTTCGACGAGGCCTATCAGCATTTTGTCGACGGCAAGCTCGATGCGCTCGCAGGGCTGCGGCCGAAGCTGATCGAGGACGAGAAGATGCTGCCGGGTTCGCGCATGCTGCCCGGCCGCTTCATGGCCGTCCAGCAGGCGATCGGCACGCCGAAGGCTTCGGGCGCAGCCATCGAATATCTGCGCAACTTCGTTTCAGCAGCCATCCAGACGGGTCTCGTTGGCCGCCTGATCGCCAAGCATGGCGTGGTCGGGCTCTCGGTCGCAGGGATCGCCTCCGGAGACTGAGTGGTCGCCAGAAGGCTGGTGCGGTTGCGATCTCGCTGCGACCGTCGCACTTTCGAGAGAAAGCTCCCGGGTAGCAATTTGGCTCGCGTCGACCTGCGCAACTCCTCCCGATACTGGCGCGACCCACGGGTTCCGGGCCTGAGCTGCCTCGTCGCCGATTTCACAAGCCACGACTACGCGCCCCATAGCCACGAGGCCTTCGTCGTAGCCGTCACCGAGGCTGGCGGCTCGGAGTTCAAGAGCCGCGGACGGAGCGACGAGGCCAAGAGCTCGAACCTGCTGGTCTTTAACCCCGATGAGCCCCATTCGGGGCGGATGGGGTGGAGTTCGCGCTGGCTGTATCGCGGGCTCTATCTAACGGCGCCAGCGATCGAAAACGTGAAGGCCGCGCTCGACCTCCAGGCGACGGCCTATTTCACCAGCAACAGCTTCCACGATCCCGATCTGATCGAAGCCTTTCTCGCCTTGCACCGCGTTCTCGATGAAGGGAACGATCCTTTCGAGGAACGCGAGCTTCTCCTGCGCAGCTTCGGCGCCCTTATCCGACGCCATGCTGCCGGCGCCCCCCAGCTGACGCAGCCGATGCGGGACCGCATCAAGGCGACGCGCATCTGCGAGATCATGAAAGAGCGTTATGCCGAAGAGCTAACGCTCGAGCAGCTGGGCGCGGAGGTCGGGCTCACTTCGTTCCAGCTCATTGCACTGTTCAAGCGCAGCACGGGCCTCACCCCGCATGCCTATCTCACGCAATTGCGTCTGAAGGCGGCGGTCAGGGCGCTCGGGCGCGGTGCCACGATCGCTGCTGCCGCACTCGACGCCGGCTTCTACGACCAGAGCGCGCTGACGCGGCATTTCAAGCGCGCCTATGGGATAACGCCGCTGCAATGGGTGCGCGCCGAGGCCGCTCAATAGGGGCTTGATCTTCTCGAAGGGTCAGCGGCCGACGTTCCGAACCTTCAATTTTCGCCAATAGCCGCGCGCTGCGCCGCACCATTCTCGCCTGCAGCAAGGCCCCGCCAGGGTCGGCACCAAGGTGAGATTCATGTCCCGTTATTTCTGCCTCGACCATCCGGACGTCCTGACGCTGGCGACCGAGGTCGTGGATGCGCAACCAGGCCGGGTCGTTCTCGCGGAAAGTCCCTTCTATCCCGGCGGCGGCGGTCAATTGCCCGATCGCGGCACGCTGGCCTGGAGCGGCGGCGAAGTGGCGGTCGCGGGCTTCGAAAACGAGGGTGGCCGTCTCTGGCTGAGGCTCACAGAGCCGGTCGAACTACCGCCGGCGCCCATTGAGGCACGGGTCGACGGCCGGTTCCGGCAGTTGATGCGGGCGCTCCACACCGACCTGCATATCGTCAACGCCGTCGTCTTCCAGAATTTCGACGGCGCGCTCGTCACCGGCGTGCAGATGAACGAGGACGGCACCGCGCGCATCGACTTCGACCTGCCCGACGCCGACAACGAGCGCTTGCGTGCGATCGAAGGCACGGTCAACGACCTCATCCGTCAGGATCTGGCGGTCCGGCAAAGCCATGTCGCGGAAGCGGCGGCCTTCGCGGAGCCGGGCCTGATCCGCTCCCGCTCCGTGGCTCCACCTCCGGCCCCGGATGGGCAGGTCCGCATCGTCGAGATCGCCGGCCTCGACCGGCAGGCCTGCGGCGGCACGCATCTCGCCTCAACTGGCGCTTCTCCGCCGATCAGCATTCTGAAGATCGACAACAAGGGGCGGCACAATCGCCGGCTGCGCATCGGCCTCGTCCGCGTCGCTTGAGGCTGGCGCCATGGCTCTCCTCCAGCGCCTATGGGCGCAGCCCTTGCTCCTCCTGCCGTTGCCGCCGCTGTTCTGGGCCGGCAATCTCGTGCTCGGCCGGGCCCTTGCCGGCTCCTTCCCACCGGTCTCGCTCGCTGTCGGCCGCTGGATCGTCGCCCTCGCCTGCCTGTTGCCCTTCATTCTCGGGACGATCGGCGCGCAGAGGCAGGCCCTCATCCGCGCCCGTGGTCTCATCTTCGCATGTGGCACCTTCGGCATCGCCGGCTACAACGCGCTGGGCTACCTCGCCCTGCAGAGCGCGCCGGCGGCGAGCGTCGCCTTCCTCAATTCGACCCTGCCGCTGATGGTGCCGCTCGCGGCCTTCGCGCTCGGCGTCGAGCGGGTCTCAGCCCGCACGCTGGCCGGCATCGCCATCTCCTTCCTCGGGGTGACCTGGATCGTCGCGCGCGGTGCACCCTCGACATTGTCCGGGCTGAGTCTCGCCGGTGGCGAACCTCTGGTCCTGATCGCAGTCGCGAACTACGCGATCTACTCGGTTCTGCTGCGCCGCCGCCCGACCGATCTCGATCCGCTCGTATTCCTGGCCGCGACGATGGCGGCGGGGCTGCTGGTCCTGATGCCGTTCTGGATCTGGGAACTCGCCCAGGGTGCAACGATCCCGACAGAGCCCGGCGCGGTCGCGGCCGTGCTCTATATCGGCGTCTTCGCCTCGCTGCTCGCCTTCATCATCTGGAATCGATGCGTCGCCTCGCTCGGGCCGAGCGTGACCGGCGCCTCGTTCCATCTCGTCGCCCTGTTCACCGCGGCACTCGCCTTCCTGCTGCTCGGCGAACCGGTCCGACCGTTCCATCTCGTAGGCGCGGCGCTGATCCTCGGCGGCTTTGGTCTGGCTGCGTCCGGCCGCAGCGCCCCAGCAGCCCAGCGCCCCGAACAGGCCAGATCATGAGCGCGTCTTCGCCCAGCCCTGCCGAACACATGAAACGAGGGTGGAGCGGTATCACGCTCCACCCTCCGTTCAAGCCGACGGTCGTCAGACCCGCTTCGCGGGCTTCAGCAGGTCCGACAGGCCGACACGATGCAGCATCTCGGCGCGCAGCCGGTCGAGCACGGTGAAGCCGACATCGGCGCCGTCCTGGGTCGGGTCATAGTGGATACGGAAGGGGCGCGTCCCAAACGGCAGGTCGACCAGCTTCACGATCTCCTCGGCGACGCCGGCCGGATCGGCATCTTCGGGCACGATCTCCGCAAACGCTTTCTGCACCTGTTCGCCGAACCCCTTGTACGGTCCCGCCTCATAGTCAGCGACACGCTCTTCGTCGGCGGGCCGGCCGGAATGAGCGAAATGGTTGGTGCCCTTGGTGAAGGCGCCCGGCACGACGATCGAGGTCTCGATGCCCCAGCGCGCCAGCTCGCGGGCATACTGGACAGCCAGCGCATCCATCGCCGCCTTCGCCGCGAAATAGGGCGAGAGATAGGGCGGCGTGCCACCGGCCGAGCTGCTGGACGACACCCAGACGAGCAGTCCCTCGCGACGACCGCGCATATGCGGCAGCACCGCCCGGTTGACGCGCTGGGTGCCGAGCACGTTGACGTCATATTGCTGCGCGAACTGCTCGGGCGTGAAGGCTTCGGCCGGGCCGAACATCATATGCCCGGCATTGTGGACGAGGACGTCGATCCGGCCCGCTTCGGCGATGATCGTCTCAACCGCTGCATTGACCGAGGGCTCGGACTGGACGTCGAGCTCGATCGGGCGAAGGTCGGCGTCCGGCAGCGCCGCCATTTCGGCGGCATTCCCGGCATTGCGCCCGGCGACATCACGCATCGAGGCATAGACGGAGTGGCCGGCGCGGGCGAGAGCTTCGGCGGTCAGGCGGCCGAAACCGCTGGAAGCGCCGGTGATGAGGATGGTCTTCTTCGACATGGCATTGTTCCTTGGGAGCCGCCGGCATCAGGGCGGGCGCTGAGCGGGTGAAAGGGAGCTGATCAGATGATCCCGCCATTGGCGCGCAGCACCTGGCCGTTGATCCAGGCCCCGTCCGGCCCAGCGAGGAAGGCGATCGTATTGGCGATGTCCTCGGGCTGGCCGAGCCGCTCCAACGGGGCGAGCTTGGTGAGCTGGTCGACGACGGCCTGCGGCTTGCCGTCGAGGAACAGGGCGGTGGCCGTCGGCCCCGGCGCCACGGCGTTCACGGTGATGTTCCGGCCGCGCAGCTCCTTGGCGAGCACATGGGTCATCGCCTCGACGCCGGCCTTGGTCGCGGCATAGACGCCGTAGCCGGGCTGATAGAGGCCGACGACGCTGGACGAGAGGTTGATGATCCGCCCGCCCTCGCGCAGCCGCGCGGCCGCGAGCTTCATCGTGTTGCGCGGACCCTTGAGGTTGATGGCGATCTGGCTATCGAACAGCGTGTCGTCGCCTTCGGCGATCGTCGCCAGCTTCATGATGCCGGCATTGTTGACCAGCACATCGATGCCGCCGAAGGCCGTCTCCGCGGCATCCCACATCCGCGCCACGGCCTGCGCATCGCTGACATCGGCCTGCGCCGTCAGCGCCCGCCCGCCGGCATTCTCCAGCGTCGCGGCCAGCTTCTCCGCCTCCGCGGCATTGCCGGCATAGTTGATGACGACCGTGAAGCCGTCCTTCGCCAGCCGCGTGGCGATGGCCGCGCCGATGCCGCGGGAAGCTCCCGTCACGAGGGCGACCTTGGTGTCTGTCTGGGTGTTCATTGCATATCTCCTTGTCGGCGCCGTGTTGGCGACGGGATCGATATGCACCCTGGCGTTTCGAAGATAATCTGCCTACGATCAGCATAACTGTTCAATAAAAACGAACAATAGGGTCCCATGGATCGACTGGAGGCAATGCGTCTCTTCACGCGTGTCGTGGCGCGGCGCAGCTTCACCGAGGCAGCGCATGATCTGAACGTGCCGCGCTCCACGGCAACGACGGTCATCCGGGCGATGGAGGAGCGCCTGGGCGTCCGCCTGCTCCAGCGCACGACCCGGACGGTGCGCCCCACGCTCGACGGCGAGGCATGGTATCGCCGCTGCCTCGCCATCCTGGACGACATCGAGGATGCCGAGGGTGCCTTCAGCGGCGCCGAGCCCAAGGGCATGCTGCGTGTCGAGGTGCAGGGAACCATCGCGCGGCATTTCCTGATGCCGGGCCTGCCCGATTTCTTCGCGCGCTATCCGGGTATCGAGCTATCGATGAGCGAGCGCGACCGATGGGTCGATCTCGTGCAGGAAGGCGTCGACTGCGCGCTGCGCTACGGCGCCTTGCCCGACAGCGATCTCGCCGCGCGCCAATTGGCGATACTGGAGCGCGTGACTTGCGCGGCGCCCGCCTATCTCGAGCGGTATGGCGTGCCGGAAAGCATCGAGGATCTGGCACGGCACCAGCTGGTCGGTATCCGACGGCTGAGCACAGGGGCGCTGACGCCGGTCGAGTTTGAGGTCGGCGGCACATTGCGCCGGGTCGAGATGCTGGCGCCCTTTTCCGTGACCGGGCCGGAGAGCTACCTGGTCGGCGTCCAGCTTGGCCTCGGCCTGGCGCAGCTACCACGCTTCCATGTCGAGGCCGATCTCGCGAGCGGAGCACTGGTCGAGTTGCTACGGGACACCCCGCCGCCCTCGGCACCGGTCTCGCTGCTCTATCCGCGCAGCCGGCAGCTTTCGCCGCGCGTGCGCGCCTTCATCGATTGGGCCGTTGCGCAATTCGCGAAATGCGCGGACCACCCCACCGAACCGATCATCCACGGGCCGGTTCGGTAGGCTATGGACGACCTTCGCCGAGAATATGAGGAAGAGGTTCGCTCGCTTCGACCACGGATCGAAGCCTGGCGGCGTGAGGGCTTGCCGGTCGAGCAGATTGCCAGGAGGGCCTGCGCCGAGCGCCGGGCGCTTTCCGATCTCTTCAAGCAGCGAACGCCCGAGCCCCTGCGCAGCGCGATCCGACAGCGAACGATCGAGACCTACGGCGATCCGCTGGGTCCGACCGTCGATTTCCTGCGCGCGCAGGGGAAGTCATGGGACGAGATCATCGAGGGCGCGGCGCGGCCGGGCCCTTTCGACTTCGTCGGCCGATAGCCTTATCCATTGCGGCTTCAGGCCTGCGCCCTCAATCCGGCGGGTGCCGCCTGCCGGTCGAAGAAGATCTCACAGGCTTCCGCGACGCGCTCCACCGAGGCATCGTCCACGTCCAGATGGGTCACCCAGCGCAACGTCCCGTATCGCCCGCTCACGGCGATGCCGCGATCGCGCAGGAATGCGGCGAAGGCGCTTGTGTCGACGTTCTTGGGCGTCATGAACACCATGTTCGTATGGGCCGGGCTCGCCCCGAGATCCGGAAAGCGCGCCAGCACCTCCGCAAGAGCCGCGCCGCGCCGATGATCCTCGCTGAGCCGCGTGACGTTGTGCTCCAGGGCGTAGATCGCGGCCGCAGCGAGCACGCCGGTCTGACGCATGCCTCCGCCCAGCATCTTCCGGATCCTGCGAGCCTTCTCGATGAAATCCTTCGGGCCGACGAGGACGGAGCCAACCGGCGCTCCGAGCCCCTTTGAGAGACACAGGGAAACCGTGTCGAACTGCGCCGCGATCCAAGCCGCATCCCGGTTGCTCGCCGATGCCGCGTTCATCAATCGCGCTCCGTCGAGATGGGTCGCGAGCCCGCGGGAGCGGGCAAGCTGGGTCGCCGCCTCGAGATAAGTGTCAGGCAGGACGTGGCCGTTGAAGGTATTCTCCAGCGCGAGCAGCCGCGTCATGGCGAAATGGAAGTCGTTCGGCTTGATCGCGCTCGCAATGGCATCGAGCCCGATCGTCCCGTCGGGTTCGTTCGGCAAGGGCTGGGGCTGGATCGAACCCAGGACCGCTGCGCCTCCCCCTTCGAGCCGATAGGTATGCGCCATCTGGCCGACGAGATACTCCTCGCCACGGCCACAATGGGCCATCAGCCCGGCCAGATTCGCTTGCGTGCCGGTGGGAAAAAAGAGCGCTGCTTCCTTCCCGAGCCTCTCGGCGGCCATCGCCTCCAGGCGCTTGGTGGTCGGGCAATCGTCATAGACGGCATCGCCGACATCGGCCGAGGCCATAGCGGCGCGCATCCCCTCGCCTGGGCGCGTCACCGTATCCGAACGGAAATCATCCACTATCATTCGACTCGATCCTCGTGACCGCGCATTGCCCTATCTAGGGCCTATCGGGTGCGGCATGTGAAGCGCAAGACGCTAGGGTCGGCTGGCCGCGAGGCGCAGGGGTCTAAAGACCGGATTGCGCCGCCTGGCGGCGGATTTCCGCGGCCACCTCGGATCGGTTACGGCCGAGCCAAGCGATCGCCTCGGCGCTGTCGACGCGGCACTCGAAGGTCGGCCAGGATGGATCCTCTCGCGACTCAGGCTCCAGCCGGTCGCGGGCGTAGCGCATCAGCTCGCCAAGTTCCTCATATCCCGGACGGCGCTCAAGAGCGTCGGCGACCCAAGGCGCCGACCATCCCTGCTTGGCCAACAGGAGAATGGCGCCTGGATCGGCCTCCTCGAACCAAGGGGTCGCGTCGAACTCGACCTGCATCGCCTCATCGGCCGTGTGGCACGTCGCCCGGATCATGCTCCGCTCCCGCTCGAGCCCAATCGCCGAATGACAGTAAACTCCGCCGAAGCCAGAGCTTCCATCTAATTGTCTCCAGTGGCGGTGGCGGCAATGAAGAAGCTTTCGCCACCACCATCCAGCCGCGGCGGCGCAGTTTCGAGTCGGCGAACCCGCTCGACATCTGCGCCGCGGGGGCCCTGCCGCGCCTCGGAAACCAGCTGTTCGACGTTTTCGGCAGGGCCAGACAGCGCCGCTTCCACGGTACCATCGGGGCAGTTGCGCACCCAGCCGCTTACACCGGCCGTCAGCGCGCGCCCGCGCAACCATTGCCGGTAGCCGACACCCTGAACCCGTCCGGAAATGCTGATGTGCAGGTCCATGCGATTCCGCGCATCTCTCTCGAAAAATCGCGCGTGAAGCCTATCACCGTGCCCGGGCCGCTCTCAAGACACGCATATAGCAACTGGCAGGGATATGGCGGCGCCTTTCGGGATGCTGTCGAGCGCAGCCTCGGCGCACGAAGCGCTGCGCGCTCGAACTCCCGGCCCCCAAGGGGCGGAGCGCTGTTCGCCCGGCGCCGGACAAGCGAACAGCCAATCAGCAGGCGCCCTCTAGAGGCTGGCGGCTTCCGCCGGCGTAAGGGCCACCTTCAGCGCCCCTACGTTTTCCTCCAGATGCGCGATCGAGCGCGTGCCGGGGATCGGCACGATGACCGGGCTCAACGCCAGCAGCCAGGCCAGCGCCATCTGCGACGGGGTGCAGCCCCGCTTCGCGGCCTCTCCGGCAAGGGCGCCCTTGGAATCGGCGAGCGGCGCACCGATCGCCGATGGCACGCCATCGAGCGGGCCATAGGGGAAGAAGGTGATGTCCTCGCGCTCGCAGTGGCGGAGCACGTCGAGATGCGTCCGGTCGGCGAAGCTGAAGCGATTCTGCACCGAGGCGATCTCCGCCACGCCCTGGGCGCGCTTCAGCTCGTCCAGCGTCACGTTGGACACGCCGATATGGCGGACCTTGCCTTCCTTCACCAGTTCGGAAAGCGCGGCGACGCTCTCCTCGATCGGCGTATCTTCGTCGATCCAGTGCAGTTGCAGGAGATCCAGGCGCTCCACATTCAGATGCTTCAGGCTCGCCTCGCAGCCGGTGCGGATCGCCTTGCGCCGGCCGTCCTTATAGGCGATGCCCGGGCCCATCTTGGTCTGCCCGCATTTGGTCGCGATGACGAGATCCTTCGGATAGGGCTGGAGCGATTGGGCGACCAGGACCTCGTTGAGGCCCGCCCCATAGGCAAAGGCTGTATCGATCAGGTTGACACCGATCTCGACCGCGCGCCGCAGCACCTTGGTGGCGCCCTCCGGATCCGCGGAAGGACCCCAATTGCCGGGCTGCCCGGAGAGCCGCATGGCGCCATAGGCGAGGCGCGACACCGGAAGGTCCCCGCCGATCCTGCGGGTGGTCTCGAAACTTGCCTCAGTCATATCGATGTCTCCTATCCCGGCCGTTTTCGCCTGCTTCACGCTGGAGTGGCGACACTTGCTTTAGAGCAAGCTTGTTGTCGGCGAAATCGAGATTCGTAAATCATGTGGCGCGGCGACGGGTTCTCACGAAATCTTCAGACGCTCTGTGACGCCCGCTCTAGGCCGTCACCGCCGCTGCGCCGGTTTGCAAGACCACCTTCGTCGCATCGGGGGTCAGCAATTCGGTGGAGCTCCGCCCTTCCCGGATACCAGAGGCGAGCAGGTCTGAATTGGCGCTCGATCCGGTCACGCCATCCGCGCTCACCGCAAAGCCGAGCCCCTGCCCCAACCCGGCGAGCGCGCGCACCACGCTGAGCGCGTCCGCGTCGTCCATCTTCGAGATGAAGCGGCGATCGATCTTAACCTTGTCGAAGCCGAATTCCCGAATGTGGTAGAGGTTCGAATAGCCTGTACCGAAATTGCCGAGCGCCACCTTGATGCCGGCCTGCCGCAAGGGGCTTAGCGCCTCTTTTGCCGCCGAGAAATCGTTGACGACGGCGCTTTCCGGAATGGCGATCTCCAATCGCGAAGGCGCGAGCTTCTCTGCCCCGATCGTGCGCAGGACCTGCTCGCCGAGCGACGGATCCTTGAGCTGCGAGGGCAGGATGTCGATCGCCAGAGCGACGTCCTGCGGCCAGTCCCGCGCCGTCTGGCAGGCGAGTTCCAGAATGCGGGCAGCGATGGCGTGGATCAGTCCGGTTTCCTCCGCGATCGGCAGGAAGCGCTCCGGCGGCACCTCCTTGCCATTGTCGGTCCAGCTCGGCACGGCCTCGAAGCCGATCACGCGCCCGGTGGAGAGATCGATGGAGGGGCGGAAGCGGGGTCTGATGAGGTCCAGATCGAGCGCCTTCCGCAGTTCCCGCCCCATATGATCCCTCTGGCGGACGATGAGATCCATCTCCTCCTCGAAGAAGCGGAAGGCTGAGCGTCGCTCTGCCTTGGCGCGGTAGAGCGCGAGGTCGGCCTTGCGGATGGCCTCGTCCGCTGCCTGGGCATCGTCGGGAAGGAAGGCGATGCCGATACCCGTCGCGATCCGATGCTCGAGCCTTCCGGTCGTGATCAGCTCGTCGAGGTTCTCGATGACGCGCAATGCGATGTTGGCGGCGGCCTCCGGCCCCATCAGGTGCTGCGCCAGGATCACGAATTCGTCACCGCCCAGCCGGGCGACCAGGTCGCCTTCCCGCACCGCGCGCAGCAGGCGCTCCGCCGTGATCAAGAGCACCTCGTCGCCCGTCCCATGACCGTAGGTGTCGTTGATCTGCTTGAAGCCGTTGAGATCGAGAAGGAACACCGCATGCGACTTCCCCTGGGCGGGGGGCGAGGCAGCGGCAGTCCTGAGGGCCTCCTCGAACTGTCGACGGTTCGCCAGCCCTGTCAGGGGATCCTGATAAGCAAGCTCGCGCGCCCGTCGTTCCGCCGCGATGCGCCGCGCGATCTCGCGCTTCTGGTCCATATATCGGCGCACAGCGAAGATCAGCAGGCCGACGGCCAGAACCGCCCCGAGCAGGAGCGCTTCGTCCAGTTCGATGATCTTCTCTTCCGCCGACAATGTCCCTTGCGCGACGAAGATGTCGACCTCGAAGGCGAGGTAGCCGAGCACGCACAGAATGGCGGCAATCAGGCCCAGGTCCTGAATGCTCATGCGGTGCTTCACAATGAATCTCCAAATGCCAGACACAGCGCCTCCTGGAAAGCGAGCCCTCATATCGCTGAGCTGCCCTAACGGCGCGCAAACGGATGGGCAGCTTTCAAAGCCTAGTTCAACAATCGCTTAAGACGACGCCGTCAATTGGCAATCGGAGGTTCGACGCCGGCTCAGCCGGAGCGCAATGCGCTGACGATCCTTCCTGCCCGCCGGATGGTGGTCACGGCGGCGCCCAGGGCGATGAGCCAGAGAGCGATCATCAGGATCTCGTTGTGGCCGCGCCAAAGCGGCTCCAGCAACGACAGGAGAGCCGCCGCGGTGATCGTCGCCATGCGGTGCGGCTTGGCCATCGGACCTGAAAAATCGGCCGGCAGCCCGCAACTACGGCCGAGCTCGCGCGTATAGGCCGTCAGCACGGCCAGGCCGGCAGCCGCCCAGCCCAAGGCGGGTACGCCGGCGCCGTAGCCTGCGCCGACGAAAATCAGGATGTCGGCGATGCGGTCCGGGAACTCGTTCCAGAAAGGCCCATCGGGCTCCTGCTTGCCACCTTCGATCGCGACCATCCCGTCGAAGAGATTGCAGAGCAGCCTGAGCTGGCAGAACAGCGCGGCCGCGACCAGCAAGGCGATGCGTCCCCCCGCATCCGCCGTGCCCGCGAACCAGAAACTGGCGCCAGCCAATGCCGCCATAGCCATGCTCGCCATCGAGATCTGGTTCGGCGTGATGGCAGCGGCGCTCAGGCGGCGCGCGATGGACCGGGCCCAGCCGGTGTCGCGGCTCGCGAGCGGGCGTCGATTGTCATCCTGCGCCACGGTTCAGGCCTTCCTGCTGCGCCAGAGCGAGAAATTGTAGAGCGCCGCATAGCTGGTCGCGACGGTGAGCGGGACCGCGATGGTCCGGCCGATCTCGGGCGTGCCCCCGACCGTATGAATCACTGTCAGCAGGCTGACCGATGCAAGCCCGGCGATCACCGGCGGCGCCAGCAAGGCGGCAATGCCGTTGAAGCGCCGGGACAGCGCCTCGATGCCGCGCTTCAGGAGCAAGGTGATGACGGCCGACAGCGCCCCCTGGATCAACCCGGCCTGGAGAGGTGCCGGCATCGGATGGGCCCGGTTGGCGAAAGCCGCCCAGCTCCCCATGGCGAGGAAGGCGAAGGCGACATGCACGACGCTGCTTCGCATCAGGCCGGCGATCGGATGGCTCATGTCGCCGACCAACCGTAGCGGACCAGATGGAAGAAGATCGGGGCCGAGAACACCACCGAATCCAGCCGGTCGATGAAGCCGCCATGGCCGGCGATCATATGGCCCCAATCCTTGACGCCGCGATCGCGCTTGATCGCCGACATGACGAGCCCGCCGAAGAAGCCCATCAGCACGATGACGAGCGACAGGAAAGCCGACTGGAACATCGTGAACGGCGTCATCCAGGACAGGCCGGCGCCGACGGCCGTCGCGCTGAGGGCGCCGCCGACGAAGCCCTCGACCGTCTTCGAAGGCGACAGCCTGGGCGCGATCTTGGTGCGGCCGATGAGCTTGCCCCAGACATATTGCAGCACGTCGCTCATCTGCACGACGATGACGAGATAGGCGATCAACAGCACGTTGCGCCCCTCGAAGCCTGGAATCTCGAGGGTCAGCAGCGCCGGCACATGCGAGATGCAGAAGACGCAGATCATCAGCGCCCACTGCACCTCGGCGATGCGCACGAGGAAATGATCGGTGTCGCCGCGCAGCGCCGCAATGATCGGCATCAGCAGGAAGGCATAGACCGGGATGAAGATCGAGTAGAGGCCATACCAGCCGATCCAGATGAGATAATACTGGACCGGCAGCACGATGAAGAAGGCGACCGCCAGCGCCCAGTGATCGGCGCGGCGCGTGGTGGTCAGCGTGATGAACTCGCGGAACGCCGCGAAGGAGCAGAAGGCGAAAAGCAGGGTCACGCCTGTCCTGCCGCCGACGAGCGCGAGCCCCATCAGCACGATCATGACCCACCAGGCCCGGATCCGGTGGTTGAGGTTCTCGATCACGGCATTCGAGCCGTCAGGCGACAGCCGGCGCTCCAGCACATAGCCGATGGTCGAAGCGACGATCAGGACAGCGAGCAGGCCGGCCAGCACGGCCACCAGATCGGGATGAGGCATCGTCATGGCGCGCTCGCCTTCGGCGACAGGGCGAGCAAGGCTGCCTGCGCCCTTGCCAGGAAATCCTTCTTGGTCTCACCCTCGGCGATGTTGAGGGCGGCCCCGAAGGTGACGGTGCAGATCAGCGGAATCGGCACGAACTCGCCCTTCGGCATGACGCGGTTGAGATTGTCGATCCAAACCGGCACGAGGACGACCTTCGGCCGTGCCCGCGCCAGATGGAAGAGCCCGCTCTTGAACGGCAGGAGCGGATCTTGGGTCGCGTTGCGCGTGCCCTCCGGAAACACGATCAGCGATGAGCCGGCATCGAGCGCATCCGTCATCAGGCCGATCGCGTCGCTTCCCCTGTTCGGGCTCGTGCGATCGATCAGGACGGCGTTGAAGACATCGCGGCCGATGAAGCGCCGAAGGCGACCCTTCAGCCAGTAATCGCTCCCGGCGACAGGGCGGCTCGCCAGACGCATGCGGCGCGGCAGAACCGTCCAGATCAGGACGAAATCGCCATGGCTCGCGTGATTGGCGAAGTAGATCCGCTGCTCGTCGGTCGGCGCTATGCCCTCCCACTGCCCGCGAACGGCGGTCAGGAAGCGCGCGAAGAGCAGAATGAGCGTGCCGGCCAAGCTTATCCCTGCTTCGCGCATCTCGATTCCCAGCCAAGTCCTCTCGCTGACGTAGCGTTCAATTCAAGGGATGTCGACGGGCAGTGCTCGAACGCGCGGCTCCTCGTCACCCGCGAGCACGACCGACCGTGCGAACGCCTGTTGGCCACCAACTTGTATCCTGCGACGCCTATCCTATAGGACGGCCTCGGGCGAACGGCCCGCATGCGCGCAGGGCGATATCGGGTTTGAGGCAGTCCACCGGCCAGTCTTTTGACGTCATCGTCGTCGGTGCCGGTATCGGAGGGTTGTCCGCTGCTGCCCTGCTGGCGCGCGAAGGCCGCAAGGTTCTGGTCGTCGAACATCACGACCGCCCCGGCGGCTGCATGACCTCCTGGGTCCGCAAGCCGCGGGACAGGAATCGCGTCGCCCGACGCTTCGTATTCGACGCCGGGGTCCAGGACATCAGCGGGCTCGGCGAGGGGGCACCGCTGGACCGGCTCCTCACCCTGCTGGGCGAGCGGGAGGCGCTGCACTGGCTGCCAGTCCATCACCGCCACGTCGTCGACGGCGTCGCCATCGACATGCCGCGGGACTGGGCCGGACTCGAACGGCTTCTCTGCACACGCTTCCCCGAGGAAGCGACGGGCATCGGCGCCTTCCTCGGCGAGATCAGGCTGATCCACCACGACCTCTATGCCGGGATGCAGGCCGCGCGTTGCCGGCCGATCACCCAGTTGCCGCCCGCCGAACAGATGCAATGGCAACGCCGCTTCCCACACGCCGCCAACGCTGCCGGCCGCTCCTACGGGGAATTTCTGCGGCGCCACCTGCGCGACCCCATCCTGCTCGGCATCTTCAGCCTGCTGGCGGAATACGTCACCGACGATCCGGCCCGGACCAGCCTCACCGACATGGTCCCGCTCTTCGGCTATTACATCGATGGCGGGTTCTATCCCGCTGGCGGCGCTCAGAAACTGCCGGACCTGCTCTGCCGCGTGATCGCGCGGCACGGCGGAGAAATCCGCCTCAAGACCGGGGTGACGCGCTTCACCCTCGGCGAGGGGCGGATCACGGGTGTCGAGCTGGCCTCCGGGGCCATGGTCCACGCGCCCGTGGTGATCAGCAATGCCGATATCGCGGCGAGCCACGGAGCTTTGCTCGGAGCCTACGACCTGCCGCCACGCTACCGGCAGAGACTGCGGCAGTTGCAGCGCGGCCCTTCCGCGATCCTGCTCAATCTCGGCCTCGACATGGTGCCGGACATGCCCGCGCGCGTCTTCGTCAAGCAAGGCGACCTCGTCTTCGGCCTGAGCAATCCAAGCGTCCTCGATCCGAGCCTCGCGCCGCCGGGACACGCATCGCTCTGCCTGCTGCATCTGCTGCCCGAGGCGGAGGCCGGCCCCTGGTTCGGGCTGGCGCCAGCGCAATATGAAGAAGCGAAGGATGCTCATGCGCGACGGCTGATCGAAGCTGCGAGCAACGTCATGCCGGGGCTTAATCGCCATATCGTGCATTGCGAGGTCGCGACACCACCGACCTTTCGGCATTACATCCGCTCGGAGAACGGCAGCATCTACGGTGCGGCCCGCGGGCAGTGGTCTCCTGCCGTCAGGTCGCCGGTTCCGGGGCTGTTCCTGGCCGGAGCCGGGACGGCAACCGGCCCCGGCGTCGAGGCGGCCGTGCTTTCGGGGCTGCACGCCGCGCATGCGGTGATGGATGGATAGAGGGTCGAGGGCGGAAAGGATGCGGGCAAAGCGGCCCTGCTTTGAAAGCAGGATGGCGGGCCGAGGGAGGCCGCGCTAGGAGCAGCCATTCGACACCGCCATCCGCCCAGCAGACCGCCCGACGAATGTCCGAACGACCTGAGCCCCCTCCAATGCCGAGCGAGACTCTTCTGCGATTTGCGGTTCAGAACTGGTTCGCCTGGACCCCCGAGCGCAGCTCCCGCGAGCAGTGGCGGGACTGGGGCGGCCCCTGCCGGCAGGAGGCCTATGTCGCTCCGGTCGCATTGCCGCTGTCGCTGCGCCGGCGCGCGACGCCGATCGGCCAGACCCTGCTCTCCGGCGCGCTCGGCTTCAGCGAGATCGTCGGGCAGGCGCGCTACGTCCAGGCGTCCCGCCATGGCGAATTCAGCCGCTCGCACCAGACCCTGAGGGCGCTCGCGGAAGAGGACGAACTCTCCCCCGCCGAGTTCAGCATGTCGGTCCATCACGGTCTCGCCGGGCTGTTGTCGATCCATGCGCGGAACCGCGAGGGCCATATCGCGCTCGCCGCCGGCACGGAATCCTTCGCCTGCGGGTTGCTCGAAGCCGCGGCCTGCCTGGCCGAGCGACCCGAGACGCCAATCCTGCTGCTCTATGCCGACGAGAAGCTGCCCTTCGAATTCGCCGGGCTCGCCGGGCCGGAGGACGGCCTGCCCTGCGTCGTGGTGCTCGGCCTCACCGCTCCCCGGATGGACGAGGACGACATCCTGCTCACGCAGCAGCCAGCCACGCAGCCTGGGAACGTGTCGGTTTCGGCAGCATCGGATTTTCTGAAGTTCCTGCTCTCAGGGAATGAGCAAGCAACCTCCCATGGCGAGCATTGGGACTGGAGCTGGCGGCATGCTTGACCGGCTCGACCGCATCTACCGCACGCTCGGCACCGGCTTCTTCTTCGCCGCCCTGTTCGGCGGCGGCGCCGTGATAGCCGTCGTCGCCTTTCCGCTGATCGGCCTGGCGACGCGCGAGCCCCGGTTGCAGCGCGAGCGCAAGCAATACCTCATCCATCTGCTCTTCCGGAGCTACATCGCGGCGATGCGGCGGGCGCGGCTGGCCTCCTTCGACTTCCGAGGTCTGGAGAAGCTGCGCGACGCGCCCGGCCGGATGCTGATCGCCAACCACCCTTCCCTGCTCGACGTGGTGATGCTGATGGCGCTGGTTCCGCACGCCCAATGCGTCGTCAAGCAATCACTCTGGGAGAGCCCCTATCTCGGCCGGCTCGTGAAGGGGGTGGGCTATATCAGCAACGCCCTGCCCTCCGAACAGCTTCTGGCCGCCTGTCGCGAGAGCATTGCGGAGGGAGCCTGCCTGATCATCTTCCCGGAAGGCACGCGCACCACGCCCGGCGAGCCGATGCAGCTGCAGCGCGGCTTCGCCAATATCGCGCTGCTGCTGGGGCTCGATATCCAGCTCGTCACCATCACCTGCACGCCGCCGACCCTGCTGAAGGGTCAGAAATGGTATGTGGTTCCGCCGCGCCGTCCTGTGTTTTGCGTGGATGTGGGCGAGATGTTATCGGTCAAACACATGCTGGACGACCATGAACGACCGCTCGCCGCCCGCAAGCTGGTGCGCATGGTGGCAGCCTCCTACAAGGACAAACTGGCGAATGGATGAGTTGGAAGCGCGTATCAAGAGGCTGATCGTCGAGAGCCTGAAGCTCGAAGACATCAACCCGGACGACATCGCCAGCGACGAGCCTCTCTTTGTCGAAGGACTGGGCCTGGATTCCATCGATGCGCTCGAACTCGGCGTCGCGTTGCGTAAGACGTTCGGCCTGGTCATCGAAACGGTAACGGACGACGTCAAGCTGCATTTCAGGACCGTTCAGACCCTGGCGCAGTTCGTCCGCACTCAGCAGAAAGACATCGAACGTCATGTCGCGTGATGAAGTCTACAAGCAGATCAGGTCCTATCTCGTCGATGTCTTCGAGATTCCGGCTGAGAAGGTCAGCCCCCAGGCCCGGCTCTATGAGGATCTCGACCTCGACTCGATCGATGCCGTCGACCTGATCGTGAAACTACAGGACCTCACGAAGCAGAGGTTTGCGCCGCAGGATTTCCGGTCGACGCGCACCGTCGGCGACGTGCTCGACCGGATCGACGAGATGGCGAAGGCGCAGGCCTAGGGTCTATAGCCGCCGCCATGCGTGCCATCCCGATCGCACTCGGCCTGGCCTATCCCCTGCTGGTCTATTGGGGTCATGGCACCGTCTCGCCCGGCATCTTCGTTCTGACGGCGCTGATCCTGATCGCCCTTCGCTGGGTGCTGGCGCCCGCCGGCCCGCTCGGCTTGAGCCATCCGACGCTCCTGGGCGCGGCCGCGGTGCTGCTTGCCCTCGGTCTCATCGATCAAGGCCTCGCTGCGCTGGCCTATCCGAGCCTGATCAGCTTCGCCTTTGCGACCGCATTCGCGCTGTCGCTGCGGCACCCGCCCAGCCTGATCGAACGCTTCGCCCGCCTCCGCCAGCCCGACCTGCCCGCGGTCGCCTCAGCCTATTGCGCGCAGGTCACCCGGCTATGGGCGGCCTGGCTGTTTGCCAACGGAGTCATCGCCGCGATGCTGGCGCTCAGCCGGAACATGGAGTTCTGGCTGCTCTGGACCAGCCTGCTGAACTATCTGATCTCCGGCACCCTGTTCGGCGGCGAATGGCTGCTGCGCCGGTTCCGGCGCCTGCCGGCATGAGCGCCGCCGCGCTTCCCCGACCCGAGGGCTGGCTCGATCATCCAGAACAGCCCGTCGCCTTCGGCACCGACGGCTCGTTGCTCTCGCGGCGGCAATTCACGACCGACCTCAACGCCAGTATCGCGCGGCTCCGGCAGCTGCCGGGCGATGCCGCGATCCTCTGCACGGACAGCCTCTACTGGTTTGCGGTCGGGCTCCTGTCGCTGGCCGCCTGCCGAAAGCACACGATCGTTGCCGGCAGCGAACTGCCTACCAACTTGATGCGGCTCTCCGACATGGCCCGCCTCGTCGTCAGCGACCGGGAGCATCCGATCCCGGCGGCGCAGCACCGGCTGGAGCCGGGAGATCGTGACACGACCCCGGACTGGCCCGACATCGACATGGCGGCGTCGGTCAGCTTCTTCACCTCCGGCTCGACCAGCGCGCCGAAGCGGATCGACAAGCAGCTAGGCCATCTGATTGCCGAGGCCGAGGCGATCTCGAAGCTGTTCTTGGCACAGCAGCTGGATTTCCGCTCGACCTGCGGGACGGTGCCGCATCACCATGCCTACGGGCTGGCCTTCCGGCTGATCTGGCCGCTGCTGGCCGGCCTGCCCTTCCTTGACGAAACGCCGGAATTTCCGGAGCAGGCCTTGGCACAGCTCGACAAGGGCGCCGTCTTCGTCACCAGCCCGGCGCATCTCAACCGGCTCGACGGGCTCACGCTGGTATCAGCAGAGAGGCAGCCGGCCTGTATCCTCAGTGCCGGCGCTCCGCTCGGCACGGAAGCTGCCAACCAAGCGCGATCTTTGCTCGGCTGCGCCGTAACGGAAATCTACGGCTCGACCGAGACCGGGGCGCTCGCCTGCCGTTACCATGACCGCCTTGGCGAGCCCTGGCAGCCCTTGCCGGGTGTGAGCCTGGCATCGGCCCCGTCCGGTCAGACCGAGGCCAGAGCCGCCCATATCCCTGACGGCCGAGCCGTGCTCGCCGACAGTATTCGCCTTCGCGACAATGCCGATGGCAGCTTCGACCTGCTCGGGCGGACGGACCGCATCGTCAAGATCGAGGCCAAGCGGGTCAGCCTCGACGAGGTCGAGGCGAGGCTGCGCGAGCTGGAAGATGTCGCGGATGCCGTGGTGATCGCGCGCGGCGAGCCGCCTCGGCTAGCGGCCTGCGTCGTGCCGAGCCCGACCGGGGCAAACTTCCTTGCCAATCAAGGGGCTTTCCGGTTTAACCGCCGCCTGCGCGCGGGTCTGGCTCTGTATCTCGAAGCGGCTGGACTGCCTCGGCATTGGCGCTTCATAGAGCAGCTGCCGCGGGGAGCATTGGGCAAGGCCAGCCAGCACGACATTGAGACATTGTTCGATGAATGACGCCCGATGACGCAGCGATCTCGCAGAATCGAGCCAGAGATTTCGGCGACGCGCGCCATCGCCGACGGCGCTGAGATCGACCTCACGGCCCCGCATGACCTCGCCTATCTCGAAGGGCATTTTCCGGGGACGCCGATCGTGCCGGGCGTCGCCCAGATCGACTGGGCCATTCGTCTGGCTGCCCGCTACCTGCATCTCGAACTGGAGGCCGGCACCTCGTTTCAGGTCAAGTACCGCCGCCTCTTCCTGCCGGAGCGGCCCGTCACTTTGACGCTGCGGAGCAAGAACGGCTATCTGCGCTTCGAATATGCCGACCAGGGCGAAGCCCTGTCGTCCGGTTCCATCCGCCTTTCCCAGCCGGCCGATGCCTGAGATGTTGATCTCCGCCGAAGCCCGGACCGTGGTCCAGTTCTACGACCTAGACCCGATGAACATCGTCTGGCACGGGAACTACCCGCGCTTCCTCGAACTCGCCCGCGGCGCGCTGCTCGACCTGATCGGCTATAATTATCCGGAGATGGCGGCTTCAGGCTATATCTGGCCGATCGTCGACATGCAGATCAAATATGTAAAGCCCGCGCGGCTCGCTCAGACGCTCGCCATTCGCGCGGAGCTCATCGAATACGAGAACCGCATCAAGATCGCCTATCGCATCCGCGACGAGGCAAGCGGGGAACTGCTGACCAAGGCACAGACCATCCAACTCTGCGTTGAGGCCGAAACCGGCGAGCTGCGGCTCGATTGCCCGCCCGAATTCATCGCGAAAGTGAAGGCGCTCCATGAAAAGCCTTAAGCCAAACGGGCTCTTCGCGGCTGCACTGCTCTGCTTCGCGTTGCTGGTCTCGGCCGCTCCGGCCAGCGCCCAGACGGTCACGCTCGCAGACGGCCAGATCCTGCGCGGGCAGTTCGAGCAGAAGCGTTATCTCTCCGGCCTCGCCAATCCCGTCAGGAGTTCCGGCACCTTCACGCTGGTAGCCGGGCGCGGGCTGATCTGGACGACGACGAAGCCCTTCCCGACCACGACGGTGATGACGGAGGCCGGGTTGGTCCAAGACGTGAAGGGCAAGGAGACCGTGCGGCTCGCCGCCAGCAGGCTGCCGATCATGTCCAAGCTCTACACGATGTTCGGGGCGGCGCTGACCGGGAACTGGGAAGTGATGCAAAGCGCCTTTGCCCTGACGCGCCAGCAAAAGGGGCAGGCCTGGAGCATCCGCCTGGACAGCCTGAGGCCGGACGATCCCAACCTGCCGATCAAGGCGATCAACGCCCGCGGGCAGAAGCTCCTCGACGAGGTTGAGGTGGTGAAGCCCAATGACGACCGCGACGTGCTGAGCTTCTTCAATCAGAGGCTGGAGGGCGCCCCGCTCACCGCCGAGGAAGACGCGTTCCTGACGAGGGCACAGCGCTGAAGCGGGCTTATGCCGGCCTGCTCTGGCTGCTCGTGGTGCTTGCCGCGGGCGGATTCCTCGTTTTCAGCTTCCACCGCGCGAACCCGCTGCGGACCGATCTGACAGCGCTGCTACCGCTGGAATTGCAGGACCCGGCCCGGCAGAAAGCGAACGAACTGATCTCGCGGTCGCTGGCGCGCCGCTTCGTCGTGCTGGTCAGCCACAAAGACGAGGCACAGGCGCGGACGCGAGCCGCGGAGCTGGCGGCCGCGCTCGAAGGCACTGGGCTCGTCGGGCCGATCGGCGAGGATTTCAGCCCCGACCAGCTCAAGAAGCTCGGCACCTTATACTTCCCCCATCGCGACGGCCTGCTCTCGCCGGCCGACCGGGAGGCGCTGCTTGCGGACCAGGGCCAGGAGCTTGCGGAACGGGCGCTGGCGCAGATCGCCGGGCCCGGGGTGGGCGCCGATGCGCGCCTGCTGAAGACCGATCCGTTCCTTCTGTTCCCCTCCTTCCTCCTCAACCTGCCCTTCCCGGCGACCCGGCTGGCCCTGGAGGACGGAATGCTGGTGCGACGGGACGAGAACGGCACGCATATCCTGCTGCCAGCCAAGCTTCTCGCCGACCCGTTCGACCTCAAGGTCCAGGAGGCGCTCGTCTCGACGGTCAATCGCTACGAAGCTTCGCTGAAGGGCTCGGACCGCCCTGCCCTCCATCGGCTCGGAGCGGTGTTCTTCGCGGAGGCCGGCGCGCGCAAGGCGATCGACGAATCGAGCGGGCTGGCGGGCCTTTCACTCGCCGGCACGATCCTGCTCATGCTGCTGGTGTTCCGTGGCCTGCGGCCGCTGATGAACAACCTCCTGGTGATCGGCGTCGGCGTGGTCACTGGGCTGAGCGCCTGCCTGCTGGTCTTCGAGCAGGTCCATGTCGCCGTGCTGCTGTTCGGCATCGGCCTCGTCGGCATCGCTGCCGACTATGGCTTCTACTATACGGCGACTGCCTTCTCCGTCGGCGGCAAGACGCCAGGGCAGCGGCTGACGGGAATTCTGCCCGGCCTCACCATGGCGCTGCTGATCGCCGTGCTCGGCTATGGCGCGCTGGCGCTGGCGCCCTTCCCCGGCTTGCGCCAGATCGCCGTGTTTTCCGCCGTCGGCCTGACCGGCGCCTATTTGACAACGGTGCTCTGGCTGCCCCTGACCGACACGCGAAAGGCACCGGCGCATGCGCTCAAGACCCTCGGAACCGTCTTGTGGCTTTCGCGCTTCTGGAACGCGAGGAGATGGCGCGCCCTGCGGCTTGGCTTCTGCGCCGGCCTCGCCCTGATCGTCGCGGCCGGCCTGTGGCGCGTGGAATTCGACGACGACCTCCGGAAACTCCAGCCGCTCGATGCTTCGCTATCGGCGGAGCAAGCCGCGATCGCGGCGGTCACAGGGCTGAACCTTACGACGCAGTACCTGCTGATCGAGGCCGAGAGCGACGAGCGTGCTTTGCAAACCGAGGAGCGGATCGCGCCGATGCTCGGCGCCTGGCAGCAATCCGGCCTGATCCGGGCCGCCCAGTCGCCGGCGGCCTATGTGCCGTCGCTGGCACGGCAGGAGGAGAACGGCAAGCTCCGGCGCGAGAAGCTGGCGGAGCCGTTTCTCGCCGAATTGCTGGAGGCGCTCGGCCTTCAAGCTGGCGCGATCAGCGCAGCGCCCGAGGGCCGGCTTGAGCTTGCCGCCGCGCTCGACAGCCGTGCCAACTCGTTCCTCAACGAACTCGTTCTCGCGCCGGGCCTGCATGTCGTCACGCTGCAAGGTGTCACCGACCCGGAGCGCATCAGGCGCGACATCGCTGGGATGGCCGGTGTCAAATTCGCCGATCCGACCGCCGATCTCAGTTCGCTGCTCGGGCTTTATCGTTTGCGGGCACTCGCCCTGCTCGCTCTGTCGCTCGTGGTGATCTTCGCGCTCGCCGCCTGGCGCTACGGTCTGCGCGGCGCGGCACGGACGTTGGCGCCGTCGCTGGCCGCACTCGCAGTCGCGCCCTGCGCGCTCGCTCTGCTCGGATACCCGCTCACCTTCTTCACGGCCATGGCGATGGTGCTGCTGCTCTCCTTCACCATGGACTATTCCGTCTTCTGCGCTGAAGCGAAGCGGGAGACCCGGCCGATCACCCTGCTGGCGGTCTGGATGGCGGCGCTCGCGACCATCCTCTCCTTCGGCGTGCTCGGCCTGTCCAGTACGCCGGCCGTCGCCGGCTTCGGACTCACCGTCCTGATCGGCGTCGCCGTCGCGGGCCTGCTGGCGCCAATCGCGGCGCGCTAGCATCGGACCGAAAAGTGGAAGCCACTTTTCGGAGAAACCCGATGCCAAAACAAAGGTCTAGATCGCCTCTTCGTGTCCGGTAGGACACGGCGATCTAGCTGCCCGCGAGGCCTGTGCTATAAGCGCCCCAAAATCAAAGGGCACTTTATGCAATCTTGGTGCAACTGCCTGATCGGCGGCCTGTTTCTGGCGTTGGGGGGATGCGTATCGGATCGGAATGCGGCGGTGTCGGGCGAGGCCGGCGTGCTGATCGGCCCGCAATTGCCGATTCACGCGATTGCGCCCGCTGAATTCGCGTTCCAGCGCCAGGTCACGCAGGTTCTGACCCTGCGTTTCGGCCAGCAATCGTTCAATCTCGAAGCGCAGATCGTCATGAGCAGGGACGAGTTCCGGGCGATCCTGCTCGACTCGCTCGGGCGCCGCGCCGTCACCCTGGTCTGGCGCGACGGCCGCCTCGAATCGCAGCTCGCCGACTGGCTTCCGCCCGGGATCCGAGCCGACGCGATCTTCGCCGACATGATGGTGCTCTACGGCCAGCCGGCGGCCCTGCAGACCGCGCTCGCTGCCTCCGGCTGCACGCTCGAAGCCGGCAAGGCCACGCGCATCCTACAATGCAGCGGCAAGGACGTGTTGCGGGCCGAATTCGAGCTCAAATCGCCGAAACGTCTCATTGGCTCCATCCACTACGCCAACCTGGCCTGGGGTTACGAGGTCGACATCCAATCGGCGGAAGTCGCGCGGTGACGAGCTATCTCGGCATTTCCGCCATGGGGCTGATGACGCCGCTCGGAAACGGCAAGACCCAGACCGCGGCGAACCTGTTCAAGGGCAGCCGCGAGAGCTTGCGGACACGCGAGGACCTTGTCCCCAAGCGTAGCGTGCTGGTGGCCGAAGCGATGGGCGAGGCCCCGCCCCTGCCGTCCGCGCTGGCGCAATGGGACTGCCGCAACAACCGCATGACCGCGGTCGCGATCGAGGAGATCCGGCCCGATATCGACCGGGCGATCGCCCGTTACGGCCGCAGCCGCATCGCCGTGATCCTCGGCACCAGCACATCCGGCATCGCCGAGGGTGAGGCCGCCTATGCGCGGCGTCTGCAATCGGGGCAATGGCCTGAGAGCTTCGACTATGCGCAGCAGGAAATCGGGGGCCTGAGCGAGTTCGCCCAAGCCTATCTCGGCCTCGCCGGCCCGGCCTACACCATCGCCACGGCCTGTTCGTCGAGCGCCAAGGTCTTCGCGACGGCCCGCCGGCTGATCCGAACCGGGCTGGTCGACGCTGCGATCGTCGGCGGCACGGATTCGCTCTGCCGGATGACGCCGAGCGGCTTCACCGCGCTCGGCGCGGTCTCGCCCGCTCCCGCCAACCCGTTCAGCCGCAACCGCAACGGCATCACGGTCGGAGAGGCTGCTGCCGTCTTCCTCCTGGAGAAGGAGCCCGGCGAGATCGCCTTCATGGGCATTGGCGAGACCTCGGACGCCCATCACATCAGCGCCCCCGACCCGTCGGGCGTCGGCGCAGAAAGCGCGATGCGGGCGGCGCTGCGTGACGCGGACTGCGAGGCCGGCGAGATCGCCTATGTGAACCTGCACGGCACAGCGACGCCGCTGAACGATTCCATGGAAGCCCGCGCCGTCCACGAGATCTTCGGCGCGGACACGCCCTGCAGCTCGACCAAGGCGATGACGGGGCACACGCTGGGCGCGGCCGGCGCCTGCGAGGCCGCCTTCCTATGGCTGACGCTGTCACAGCGCTATAATCCGGAGTGCCTATTGCCGCCTCACCTGTGGGACGGCGCTCGCGACGAAGAGCTCGCGCCGCTGCGCCTGACCGATCCGGGCGATCGTTTTTCTGAGGACGGGCGCGTCGCGATGCTCAGCAATTCTTTCGCGTTCGGCGGCAGCAATGTAGCGCTCGTTCTGGGAAGAACGCCGTCATGAGCCAGAGCCTCTATCCGCTCGATACCGTCCTGCCGCATCGCGCGCCGATGATCTTGATCGACGGCATCGAGACCTTCGACGAGCAGGAAATCCGTACGCACCTGACGATCCGCCCGTCATGCCCGTTCTTCGTCGAAGGCAAGGGCATCGCCGCCCATGTCGCGATGGAATGGATGGCGCAGAGCTGCGCCGCCTTCGTCGGCGCGGAAGCCGTGCAGGCGCGGCAACCGGTGAAGATCGGCTTTCTGCTCGGCACTCGCAATTTCTCGGCAGCACTCGACTGGTTCGCTGAGGGCGAAGCGCTCGGTATCACCGCCCGACCCGTCTATCGCGAAGCCGGCATGGGCCAGTTCGACTGCGCCGTGTACCGCCGTGGCAGCGGTGCCGAACTGGCGACGGCGCAACTCACCGTCTACCAGCCCGACGACCATCTCAGCCTGATCGAAAGCCAGACGGCGGAGCGCGGCGAATGACGCGCACTCTGCTTGTCACCGGCGCGAGCAAGGGCATCGGCCGCGCCATCGCGACCCGACTGGGACGCGACGGCTTCGCCGTGCTCGTCCATTTCGCGAAGGACCGCACCGGCGCCGAGGGCACAGCCGCCGAGATCACCGCTGCCGGCGGCCAAGCCCGACTGATCTCCTTCGACACATCGCAGCGCGAGGAGACGCTGGCCGCACTGGAAGCTGACATGGCCGAGCACGGTCCCTATTACGGCGCCGTACTGAACGCCGGCATCGCGCGCGACAACGCCTTCCCGGCCCTCAGCGACGCGGATTGGGACAGCGTGCTCGATACCAATCTCGGCGGCTTCTACAATGTGCTGAAGCCGATCGTGATGCCGATGGTGAGTGCCCGCAAAGGCGGGCGCATCGTCACGATCTCGTCGGTCTCCGGCATCATGGGCAATCGCGGCCAGGTCAACTACAGCGCGGCGAAGGCCGGTATCATCGGCGCGACCAAGGCGCTGGCGATCGAGCTCGCCAAGCGCAACATCACCGTGAACTGCGTGGCACCGGGCCTGATCGAGACCCAGATGGTCGATGAAGCCATTCTCGACGAGGCGCTGAAGACCGTGCCGATGCGCCGCATCGGGCAGCCGGACGAGGTCGCCGCGCTTGTCTCCTTCCTCTGCTCGCCGGAGGCCAGCTACATCACGCGCCAGGTGATCTCGGTGAACGGGGGCATGTTTTGAGCCGTCGCGTCGTCGTCACCGGCATGGGCGGCGTCACCGCGTTGGGCGACGACTGGCCCACAATCCGCACGCGGCTTCATGCTGGCGAGACCGCCATCCGCCGGATGGACTGGGATTACTACACCGGCATCAACGCCAAGCTCGCTGCCCCGATCCCCGATTTCTCGGTCGAGCAGCGCTACAGCCGCAAGCAGTTGCGCACCATGGGCCGGGTCTCCCGCCTGGCCGTCGCCGCGACTGAGCAAGCGCTCGGCCAGGCCGGCCTCCTTGGCGAAGCAGTGCTCAAGAGCGGGCGCTGCGGTGTTTCGTATGGCTCGTCCTTCGGCTCGGTCGCTCCGATCCTCAGCTTCGCCGAACTGATGAAGGACGGCGCTTCCGGGAGCCTCAACGCCACGAGCTATGTCCAGGTGATGAGCCATACGGCCGCGGTAAACATCGCGCTGTTCTTCGGCATGACCGGCCGCATCATCCCAACCTCGACGGCCTGCACCTCGGGCAGCATGGCGATCGGCTACGCCTATGAGGCGATCCAGGCCGGCAAGGCCGAGGTGATGGTCGCGGGCGGCGGCGACGAGCTCGACATCTCCGATGTCGCCGTCTTCGATACGCTGTTCGCGACCTCGACCAACAACGACAATCCGAGCCTGACGCCTCGCCCCTACGATATCGCCCGCGACGGGCTGGTGATCGGCGAAGGTGCGGCGACCCTGATCCTGGAAGATCGCGACCACGCTCTGGCGCGCGGCGCAACGATCCACGCCGAAATCGTCGGCTTCGGCACGAATTGCGACGGTCGCCATGCCACCCAGCCGCAGGCCTCGACCATGGAGGCCGCGCTGCGCCTGGCGCTCGACGATGCCGGGCTGCCGGCCGGCGCGATCGGCTTCGTCAACGGCCACGGCACGGCGACGGAAGCGGGAGACATCGCGGAGAGCGAGGCAACCCACGCCGTCTTCGGCGCCGGCATGCCGATCCATTCGCTCAAGAGCTATTTCGGCCATACGTTGGGCGCCTGCGGCGCGCTCGAAGCCTGGCTCGGCATCGAGATGATGCGGGAGCGCAGCTTCGTGCCGACCGTGAACCTCGTGGAAGTCGATCCGCGCTGCGCGCCGCTCGATTACATCATGAAGGATGCTCGCCCGCTTGAGACAGAATTCCTCATGAGCAACAATTTCGCCTTCGGTGGAATCAACACGTCCTTGATATTTCAATCGGCCTGAGCGGGGGAAGACATGAAGCATATCGCCCGGATCCTTGTCGTAGGCGCGCTGTCGCTCACGTCTTTTTCGGCAATGGCGCGCAACGATCGCTCGCTGCAATCGCTGCCTGACGCCATGAACTCCCCGCAGGTCGCCGCGCTGAACCGCGAGGTCAAGGTGTTCTTCGGCAGCCAGCGGCACCCGCGCGTCGCTCAGAAGATCGGCGAATGGAGCAGCCAGCGCCGGGGTAGCGCGGGCCGCACTGATGCCGAGACCGCCGGGGGCTGCCACTACGCCTTCGCGGAAGCGCTGGAGCAGTTGATGAAGCGCGCGGCCGCCGAAGGGGGCGATGCCGTGATCGGCATCTACAGCGTCCACGGCGACGCGCCCCTGAAGAGCACGTCGCAGTATCTCTGCGGCATCGGCAACGTCAAAACCGCGGTGCGCCTGACCGGCACTGTCGTCAAGCTCGGCCGGTAAGAGCCACCGTTCAGTCGCTTTGGGCTACCCAGCCGGTCGTGTCTCGGGCGCGGCCGGCTTTTCTGGCTTGCCCCGCCCATCGGCCGCGGAGGGCGCGGCCCAGAAGTCGTAGAAGTTGTACCATTGCAGCGGTTGCTGCAGACAGTAGCGCTCGAGCCGCTCGGCATATCGGGCGACATAGCCGGCCAACGCCTCGGCCCTCGTCCTGCGGGGCAGGACAACCTCGTCAGCGAAGCCTTCGAAATAGGCGCGATGCCCTGCCCCTTCGCGCAGGCAGAACAAGGTCAGGACCGGGCAGTTCAGCAGCGCCGCCAGAATATAGGGGCCTTGCGAGAACGGGGCCGGCTGCCCGAGGAACATCGCCTCGCTGATCCGGCCATGGCTCATGACGGGGATACGATCACCGGCGATGACGAGCCACTCGCCCCGCTCGATCCGCTCCGACAGCGCGATCGCCGTGTCGATACCGACATCCGTGACCTCGATGACATTGGCTCCGGCATCGGGCCTGACCGAGCGCAGGATCGCATTGTAGCGCCGCGCTTGGACCGTGTGCATCAGCACATGCACCGGCCGGCCGACGAGGCCGGCAAGTGCCGCACGCGCGATCTCGGCATTGCCGAGATGCGAGACGATCAGCAGAGCACCGCGCCGGCCGCCGAGATAGGACGAAGCCGCCTCTTTGCCGACGATCTCGATCGGACCGACATTCTCGGGCCGCGCCCAACCGATGAGGCTGTCGAGCGCCTTGGTGGCGAAGTCGAGATAGTGCCGGAAAGCGTCGCGCCAGCCCGGCGCCGGCTCGCCCTTCAAAGCACGGACGCGCGCGAGGAAATCGAGCGACGCCCTACGCTGCTCGGCGCCGACCAGGAAGAAATAGAAGACGACCGGACGCATTGCGACGAGGCAAGCGCGCCGGCCGCAGAGACGATAGACCGCCAGCAGGAAGTGCAGGCCGAAAGCAGTGCCCCGTTCCGCCATCGCCGCCCAATGGCTCGCGCCGGTGCCGCCAGAAAGGCGCCTGCCCAGCAGCGACGGCAGCCGCCACAGCATGCCGAAGAACAGCCGCGTATGCATGCACGTGATCAGCCAGTTGTCCGCAAGCATCCGGAAATTCGAGGTGTTCGCCGCCGGATAGGTGACACGCACCGGAACCTGCTCGACCGGCGTGCCGCGCCAGGCCATCCGCACCATGATCTCGGTGTCGAAATCCATGTAGCGGCCGACCGGCTCTTCATTGAGGACGGCCAAGGCCGCCGCGAGTGGATAGACGCGGAAGCCGCACATGCTGTCCCTGATCCGGAACGACAGCGTCTCGATCCAGACCCAGACATGGGTGACCCATCGGCCGATCGCCCGTCCGAGCGGGATCGACCTGTCATAGACGGGAAAACCCGATACCAGCGCTTCGGGCCGCGCCTGCGCCGCCGCCAGCAGGGCATCCAGGCTCTCCAGATCGTGCTGACCGTCGGCATCGACCTGCAGAGCGTGGCTGTAGCCGGCAGCAGTCGCGGCGGTCATGGCGACGACAAGCGCTCCGCCCTTGCCCCGGTTTTCTGGCAGCCTGATGGTCTCGACGCCCCGCGCCGGATCATGGAGCGCGGCGATGGCCTGCGCGGCGAGCGCATCACTGCCGTCGTCGACGATGAAGACCGGAATACGCCGCGCCACCAGAACGCCGACGATGCCGCCCAACGCCTGGTGGTGATTTCGGCTCGGGATGACGGCGCAAAGCCTGAACCCCTCGGCGTTGTCGTGCATGAACGAGCCGCTATCCATCTTCGCAAGGCGACCTCTGCGGCAAGGCCCGCCCCGCCCGCGAGCGGGATGTGGCACGTCCGAGTGACGATTTCGAGATTTTTCACAGGACCAGATCCCAGCAAACCGGTAGCGGTGGCGCTTGTACTTGCCTTGACCTATCCGAAAACGAGCAGCAGCGACGCGACGATAGCTGAAGGGCGTGACGGATTGCCGGCTCGGCCCTTTGCTGACAGAAGGTCGAGCCGGCATTCCGGAATCGCAGCCGTCGTCGTCAGGAGACGAACCGTGCAAGCATCAGTCGTCGAGGAACGGTCGAGCGGCAAGCGGCCCGGCCGCCTGGCCGAGATCGCCGGAAACATGCCGGCGGCCTATTTCGGCATCGTCCTGGGCCTGGCGGGTCTCGGCAATGCCTGGCGCGCGGCCGCTCAGGCCTGGCACGTTCCCGGAGGCATCGCGGAGCTGATCTATCTCGTCGCGGGGATCGTCTGGGCGGCGTTGATCGTCCTGTACATCTGCAAGGCCCTGATGGCGCCGGAGAAGCTGGCGGCCGAGGTCGCGCATCCCGTGCAGTGCTGCTTCATCGGTCTGGCTGGCGTCTCGACCATGCTGATCGCCGGGGGCCTCGTGCCGCACTGGCCGGCCGTCGCCTACATCGTCTTCGCGATCGGCTTCGTCTTCACGCTCGGCTTCGGTGTCTGGCGCACCGGCGGCCTCTGGCATGGCGAGCGCGAGCCGGGCACGACGACAGCCGTGCTCTATCTGCCGACCGTCGCCGGAAGCTTCGTCTCGGCGACGGTGATCTCGGCGCTCGGCCATCCGGATTGGGGGCAGCTCGCTTTCGGTGCCGGCGTCTTTTCCTGGCTGGCGATGGAATCCGTGTTGCTCCATCGGCTGCTGACCGGCCCGACGACACCCGCGCCGCTGCGCCCGACATTGGGCGTGCAGCTCGCTCCCGCGCCCGTCGGAGCCCTTGCCTATATCGCCGTCAGCGGCGGAACCCCGGATGTCTTCGTCCACGCCCTGATCGGCTACGGCCTGCTTCAGCTCTTCATTCTTGCGCGGCTCTCCCCCTGGATCGCGGAGGCCGGCGCAGTCCCCGGATTCTGGGCCTTCAGCTTCGGCGCGACCGCGATCGCGGCCGCCCCGCTACGTCTCATAGCACATGGCGACAGCGGCGCGGTCGCCACCCTCGCTCCGATCCTTCTCGGCGCTGCGACCCTCTTCGTAGCCGGTCTCGCCATCATGACGCTTTGGCTGTTGGCATCCGGCAGGATGTTCGTCTCGGCGCCGGCCGCGCCTGCTGCGGCTCCCGCCGGCGCTCGCCCAGCGCCTTGAGCTGCCGACAAGCGGCCGTTTCGCGGCTCACGGCAGCGAGTATCCGAGAATTCGGCAAAGAGGAAGCTAACCGCAAACAGCGAGCTAGCCCCAGCGCTTCACGTTTCTTTCGCAGGCGCTCGCAGCCGTTCAGCCCCGACTGCGAGGGTTGCAGCAAGCATCAGCCCCGTGACGGTAGCCAATGCTGTTGGCAGCGGCAGGACGGTGAGCGCGATGCCCGCCGATATGACGCCCACCGCATTCGCGGTCCGCAGGAGCGCGAACACCTCCGCCCGACGATGCGGCGGAGCGAGCGTGTCCAGAACCAAAGAGTAGTGGGTGCCCAAGGGAGCCAGGACGCCACCGACGAGCACGGCCCCAATGACGGTCGTCATGACCGACACTTCACATGCGATCAGGCCAACGCCCAGCACCATGACGGCGAGTTGCGCCACGACAGCCGTCCGCGACGACTTACGGTTGCGGAAGCTAACCCAGACGCCTCCCGTCACCGAGGCCAGGCACAGCGGGACCGTGAAAATGATCGCCAATGCGGGCTGGTAGCCGAAGCTAAGCGCCAGAGCGACGGCCCCGATCTCGACCGCCGCGACCGTCGCGCCGCCCGCTGCGGCGCAAGCGAGCCATAGAGCGATGGAAGGGCTCAAGACCGATCCGGCGCCCTGCGGCGCATCCGGGAGATGAGCAGGGCCAACATCCGGGACCAGCAAGGCTGGAAGGGCTCCGAGGATCGCAATTGCGAAGATGGCGAAAACCGGCGAAATCACGCCCAGACCGGACGCCATCACCGGAGCCAGGACGAACGTAACCTCGTTCAGCGTGGCCGAGATCCCGAGCGCTCGCGGGAGCCGCGAAGCCGGCGTCAGCGCATTCAGCAGCGAGCGCAGGTAGCCAAACGCCGCACCGTTGACCGAGCCGGCGATTGTCGCGCAAGCGATCAGCCATCCGATCGACGCTCCATACGCGGCCAGAAGCGCGACCGCGAGCAACGCCACCGTTCGGATGCCGATCAGCAATCGCAGGAATCGCGCGGTCGACCAGCTCTTGCCAAGACGGGTGATCGGGATCGCACCCAGCACCTGGGCCAGCGTCATCGCCACCATGATGGCGGCGCCCTGGCTGGGGTCGCCGGTGAGGCTCAGCGCGACCAATGAAAACGCCACCGGTCCGGCCGCCTGCGGAACGCTCAGCGTGGCAGACGAGGCGAACCAACGGTGCAAAGACCAATGCCGGGCATCAGAGTCGAGTCCGACCGGCCCAATTGTGTCATCCGATGTCATTGGCTTGCCAGCTTGAACACGGTGATGCCGCCGACAATGGTGGCAATGTCGATAGGCGATACGATTGGGCAGCGTCACCGGGTGGCATGAGAGCGGCCGGGAACGATCGGCGGCGCCTATCCCTACGAATTCCGGGGTTCGGGGCTGGTTTCAAGCGAACCGGTCCACCGGCTTTGAAGAAGCCTGTGCGTATGAGCTGTGTCCAAGCCATCACCGACCCATTTCAAGGGCCGGGCCGTTCCCGGACATTGCTCCCACCATGGGCGAGGACGTTACCTCGACGCGTTCAGCCATAGTACCATCGGTTCTCCTGTCAACCGGATGAGGCGGCACTCTCTTGGCATCCTCGGTGGATTCGGGAAACGGCATCTGTACCGGAAGGAATCGGCAGGAAGTTTCTAGAGTCGCCGCCGAAGCCCCCTCGTGGAGCGGACGAATTGGCGCTATTGTCCGCTCGTACTCGGACGCGGCGGACGAATGCGCGCCCCTGGCACAAAGGCCTGAGACAGACTGTCCGGGCTCGAAAATGTATCGAATACCGGGCGTCGACCCGCACTGATACGACCTAGGCCGGCCTGCTGACGAACAACGAGAAGCGCTCGACGCGCTGAGCCTGAGAACGTTCACATTCCGCTCGCCCGAAGGGCTTGAAGGAGGCTGACGTGGGTCTTGTTCTCGACAAGGTACGTCGCGACGTTGGAGCGCTGACGCATATCCACGAGACGACGCTGCGGCTTCCGCCGGGAACGATGACCGTGCTGCTCGGCGCGACGCTGGCCGGCAAGACCTCGCTGATGCGGCTGATGGCCGGGCTCGATCGGCCGACATCGGGGCGCATCCTGGTCGAGGAGAACGGCCGGGAGCGCGATGTCACCGGCCTGCCGGTGCGCGAGCGATCGGTGGCCATGGTCTACCAGCAATTCATCAACTACCCGAACCTCAACGTCTTCGAGAACATCGCCTCGCCGCTCAGGGTCAAAGGCCTGCCCAAGGCGCAGATCGACGAAAAGGTGCGCGCGATGGCGCGCCTGATGCAGCTGGAGCCTTTCCTCGCGCGAATGCCGCTCAACCTCTCCGGAGGGCAGCAGCAGCGCACCGCCATGGCTCGCGCCTTGATCAAGGGCGCCGATCTCGTCCTGCTCGACGAGCCACTCGCCAATCTCGACTACAAGCTGCGCGAGGAGCTGCGGGAGGAATTGCCGCGGATCGTCCGCATGTCGAATGCGACGGTCGTCTACGCGACCACGGAACCGCAGGAAGCGCTGCTGCTCGGCGAGCATACCGCCACGCTCTGGCAGGGCCGGGTGACGCAGTATGGACCGAGCGCCGAGGTATATCGACGGCCGCAGGATCTCATCACCGCGCAGATCTTCTCCGATCCACCGCTCAACCTCCTGCCTGTCACCAAGAATGGCGCGGAAATCCTATTGCCCGCCGGCGCGAGAGCGCCCGCGACGGGAGCGCTCGCCGGGCTGGCGGACGGCGACTATCGGTTGGGCTTCCGGGCACATCAGCTCGGATTGCGAGCCTCGGCGGCGCCCCGCCTGCACTTTGACGGCAAGGTCATCGTATCGGAGATCGCGGGCTCCGAGAGCTTCGTTCATGTGGAGTGCTCCGGCGGGCGTTGGGTGGCGCTCGCGCCGGGGGTGCACAGGTTGGAACCGGGCACTCCGATCTCGGGATCGATCGATCCAACCACTGTCTTCGTCTTTGATGCCGGCGGAAGGCTTGCTCACGCCCCCGCCTTCCTTTCGGCTGCTTGAGGAGACGCTCCATGGCGCGCATCGAGCTTTCCGATCTCGCGCACTCCTATAAGCGGGGCGCCTCGGCGCCGGCCGATTTCGCGCTGAAGCCGATGAATTTGACCTGGCGCCAAGGCGGCGCCTACGCCCTGCTCGGCCCCTCCGGCTGCGGCAAGACCACCTTGCTCAACATCATCTCGGGTCTTCTCATCCCCTCGCAGGGCCGCGTGCTCTTCGATGGCAGGGACGTCGCGCATCTGCCGACGGAGAAGCGAAACATCGCGCAGGTTTTCCAGTTTCCCGTCGTCTACGACACCATGTCCGTCTACGAGAACCTGGCCTTCCCGCTGCGCAATCGCGGCATGGCGCCGGGGGCCGTCGATGAGCGCGTGCGCGAGATCGCGACGCTTCTGGACCTGACCGGAGATCTCCAGCGCAAGGCCCGCGGGCTCACGGCCGACGCCAAGCAGAAGATCTCGCTCGGCCGCGGCCTGGTGCGCCCCGATGTTGCAGCCATCCTCTTCGACGAGCCCCTGACCGTCATCGACCCGCAGCTGAAATGGGAGCTGCGCTCCAAGCTCAAGGCGCTCCACAAGGCCCTCGACGTCACCATGATCTATGTGACGCATGACCAGACCGAGGCGCTGACCTTCGCCGATACCGTCGTCGTGATGCATGACGGCAGGGTCGTCCAGGTGGGACGGCCGGACGAGCTGTTCGAGAAGCCGGCCCACACCTTCGTCGGCTACTTCATCGGCTCGCCGGGCATGAACGTGATCCCGGCCTCCGTCGCAGGCAACCACGCCCATGTCGCGGAAGCGACGATTGAGCTGCGGCGGAGCTACGACATTCCATCCGGCAAGAGGATCGAGATCGGGATCAGGCCCGAATTCGCAACGCTGGCCCAGCCGGGCGAAGGCCTGCCCGTCACGGTCGAGCGCATCGACGATCTGGGCCGCTCCCGGCTGGCGCGCCTGCGCCTGCGCGAGCATGCCGTCGCCGCCGGCGTGCCGGACGCACTCGGCGACATCGGAGGGACCGCCGGCCTCATCCTCCATCCGGACCACATCCACGTCTATGCCGATGGCGAGCTGCTGGAGGGTCGAGCCTGATGGACAAACCCTACGATAACCGCGCCTGGTTCCTTGTCCTGCCGGTGCTGGCGATCGTGGCCTTTTCGGCGGTGATCCCACTGATGACGGTGGTCAACTATTCGGTGCAAGATACGTTCGGCAACAACCAGTTCTTCTGGAACGGGACCGGCTGGTTCAGGGAGCTGCTCGATCCGACGACCGATCTCGGCGGCCGCGTGCGCGACTCCCTTTGGCGCAACCTGCTCTTCTCCGCGATCATCCTCGCAATCGAGGTGCCGCTCGGCATCGCGGTCGCGCTCGCCATGCCGCGCGAGGGCTGGAAGGTGGCGGCGACGCTGGTGCTGATGGCGATGCCGCTGCTCGTGCCCTGGAACGTGGTCGGCACGATCTGGCAGGTCTTCGCGCGCGGCGATATCGGGCTGCTCGGCTATACGGTCAACCGCCTCGGCATCGACTACAACTACGTCGCTAACCCGCTCGCGGCCTGGGTCACCATCATCGTGATGGATGTCTGGCACTGGACCTCGCTGGTGGCCCTGCTCTGCTATGCCGGGCTGAAATCGATCCCGGACGCCTATTACCAGGCGGCGCGCATCGACGGCGCCAGCCGCTGGGCCGTGTTCCGCTTCATCCAGCTGCCGAAGATGCGGCGTGTGCTGATCATCGCCGTGCTGCTGCGCTTCATGGACTCGTTCATGATCTACACCGAGCCCTTCGTCGTCACCGGTGGCGGGCCGGGCAACTCTACGACCTTCCTCTCGATCGAGCTCGTGAAGCTGGCCCTCGGCCAGTTCGATCTCGGCAAGGCCGCGGCGATGTCGATCGTCTACAACCTGATCATCCTGGCCGTGTGCTGGGTCTTCTATACGGTGATGACCAATCTCGATGTCGAGCGTCGGCGCCCGCCGACGACTGCGTGAGGGCGGCCGATGACGACGGACAGCCTGAGCTCGACCGCGCCGCTCTCCGCAGCCGAAGCGGCACCGAAGGCGCGCTCCGCCTTTCGCTTCAACGGTGGTGCGCTGACGCTCGGCCTCTACCTGATGTTCCTGATCCTGCCGATCTACTGGCTCGTCGTGATGAGCTTGAAGACCAATGCCGAGATCAACTCCGGCATGACACTGTGGCCGCGCGAGATCACCTTCGAGAATTACCGGACGATCTTCACCGACCCGTCCTGGTACTCCGGCTACATCAACTCGCTGACCTATGTGGTCATGAACACGGTGATTTCGATCACGCTGGCGCTGCCGGCCGCCTATGCCTTCTCGCGCTACCGCTTCCTCGGCGACAAGCACCTGTTCTTCTGGCTGCTCTCGAACCGGATGGCGCCGCCGGCAATCTTCGCCCTGCCCTTCTTCAACCTCTATTCGGCGATCGGGCTGTTCGACACGCCGCTGGCGGTCGCGCTGGCGCATTGCCTGTTCAATGTGCCGCTCGCGGTCTGGATCCTCGAAGGCTTCATGTCGGGCGTGCCGCGCGAGATCGACGAGACCGCCTATCTCGACGGCTATTCGTTCCCGCGCTTCTTCTTGAAGATCTTTACCCCGATTATCGCCAACGGCATCGGCGTCACCGCCTTCTTCTGCTTCATGTTCTCCTGGGTCGAGCTGCTGCTGGCCCGCACCCTGACCACCGTCAACGCCAAGCCGATCGCCGCGACGATGACGCGCACGGTCTCGGCAGCAGGCATGGATTGGGGCCTGCTCGCGGCCGCCGGCGTGCTGACGCTGATCCCCGGCGCGCTCGTGATCTGGTTCGTGAGAAACTACATCGCCAAGGGCTTTGCCCTGGGGAGGGTCTGATGCCCGATCTGGCATGGATGGCCTGGACGCCGCAGACCGGCCTGTTCTTCGCCGGACTCTTCGCCCTGCTCGGCGTGATGACGGCGCTGGCGATCTGGCGGCCGGAGGTCGAACGTATCGGCGTGCTCGGCATCCCGACGACACGCGGCGATAGGCTCTTCCTGAGCCTGCTCGGCGCGGCCTTCATCCATCTCGCCTGGCTCGGACTCGCCGGCGCCGATCTCTGGTGGGCGACGGGACTCTCGCTTCTCTACGCCGCTCTGGTTTTCCGCTTCGTCTAACCAACCACGGAGGCTGCTCTCACACGACCACTGACTGCGCAAAGGAGCCAACAAGGCTCGCAAAAACAATCATTAGTGGAGGAAACGATGAGAAAGCAGATGCTAGCCGCGACCGCGCTCAGCTCCTTGCTCAGCGCCGTACCTGCCCTCGCCGACATGGATGCGGCGCGACGCTGGGTCGACAGCGAATTCCAGCCTTCCACATTGAGCAAGGATGCGCAGCTCAAGGAAATGGAGTGGTTCGTCAACGCGGCGAAGCCCTTCGCCGGCATGGAGATCAATATCGTCTCCGAGACCATCACCACCCATGAATACGAAGCCCGCACGCTGGCCCGCGCCTTCAGCGAGATCACCGGCATCAAGCTGAAGCACGACCTGATCCAGGAAGGCGACGTGGTCGAGAAACTGCAGACGCAGATGCAGTCGGGCCGCAATGTCTATGATGGCTGGATCAACGACTCCGACCTGATCGGCACGCATTTCCGCTACAAGCAGACGACCAACCTGACCGACTGGATGGCGGGTCCGGGCAAGGACGTCACCAATCCGACGCTCGATGTCGACGACTTCATCGGCAAGTCCTTCGGAACCGCGCCGGACGGAAAGCTCTACCAGCTGCCCGACCAGCAATTCGCGAACCTCTACTGGTTCCGCTATGACTGGTTCACGCGGCCCGACTTCAAGGAGAAATTCAAGGCCAAGTACGGCTACGAGCTCGGCGTGCCGGTCAACTGGTCGGCCTATGAGGACATCGCCGAGTTCTTCTCGAACGACGTCAAGGAGGTCGACGGCGTCCGGGTCTATGGCCACATGGACTACGGCAAGAAAGACCCCTCGCTCGGCTGGCGCTTCACCGACGCCTGGCTCTCGATGGCCGGCAATGGCGACAAGGGCATTCCCAACGGCAAGCCGGTCGATGAATGGGGCATCCGCATGGAGGGCTGCCGGCCGGTCGGCTCCTCGGTCGATCGCGGCGGTGACACCAACGGCCCCGCTTCGGTCTACGCCGTCCAGAAATATGTCGACTGGCTCAACAAATACGCGCCGCCACAAGCGCGCGGCATGACCTTCTCGGAATCCGGGCCGGTGCCGGCGCAGGGCGCCATCGCCCAGCAGATCTTCTGGTACACCGCCTTCACGGCGGACATGGTGAAGCCCGGCCTGCCGGTGGTGAATGCCGATGGCACGCCGAAATGGCGGATGGCGCCCTCGCCCAAGGGCTCCTACTGGAAGGAAGGCATGAAGCTCGGCTATCAGGATGCCGGTTCGCTGACCCTGCTTGAATCGACCCCGTTGGAAAAGCGCAAGGCGGCCTGGCTCTACCTCCAGTTCATCGTCTCCAAATCGGTCAGCCTGAAGAAGAGCCATGTCGGCCTGACCTTCATCCGCGAGAGCGATATCTGGGACAAGAGCTTCACCGAGCGGGCGCCGAAGCTCGGCGGGCTGATCGAGTTCTACCGCTCGCCGGCGCGCGTACAGTGGACGCCGACCGGCAACAACGTCCCCGACTATCCGCGCCTCGCCCAGCTCTGGTGGCAGAACATCGGCGACGCCTCCTCGGGCGCCAAGACCGCGCAGGCGGCGATGGATTCACTCGCCGCGGCGCAAGACTCGGTGCTGGAGCGGCTTGAGCGCTCCGGTGTCCAGGGCGATTGCGGCCCGAAGCTGAACCCGAAGACGTCGGCCGACGCTTGGTTCGCCAAGTCGAAGGCGGACGGCAACATCGCGCCGCAGCCCAAGCTCGCCAATGAGAAGCCGAAGGGCGAGACGATCGACTACGACACGCTGATCAAGTCCTGGCCGGCAACGCCGCCCAAGAAGAACTGAGACCGAACGACGAGGGATGCGGGCGGACGTTGCGAGCCGCCCGCAGACCCATTCAGTCGCCGAATTAACCGATAATCCGGAACTTTGGAGGACAGCATGCCTCTTCTATGGTTCTTGCTGACGGCCCTGCTCGGTTTGAGCCAGGCAAGCGCGACGGACCTCGTCAGAGGTCGGACGGACCTGCCCGAGCTCGTACTCGGCAACGATGACGGTGATGACTTCGCGGTCTCCCGGAAAGAAATCGAGATGGAATCCGGGAAGTCCTACCGGCTTTCAATCACGGCGAAGGGGTCCAAGGAGTACAAATTCTTCGCGCCCGAGCTTTTCCGGCACAGCTGGATCAATCAGATCGTCATCAACCATCTCGAAATCCATATGCTGGGCGTCCCTCATCATCTCGAGTTCGATGATCAGGGCACCATTCACGTCGAGTTCGTGGCGATCCGGCCGGGTGAGTACCCCTGGTTCGTGCAGGGCCTCGAAAGCAAGGGAATGACCGGCAAGTTCATCGTGAAATGAAGGAGGCCACCATGCGCGTTATCGCCTTGTCTGCCGCCCTCCTCTTGTCGGCCCTTCCGGTCCGCGCCGATGACAGAGCCGAATGCAAGAGCGGGATCGAGATGATCCAATCCGAGATCGGCAAGAAGCCGCCGCAAGTCACGTTGCGCAAGCTGGAGACGGCCTTGCGCGTCGCCCGCCGGGAAGACCAGGAGGGCGAATACGACGAGTGCCTCGACGCGGTGAAGGATGCCCGCAAGGCGCTCGGCCGATAGCCCGCTCCAACGCCTAACCGGCTCGTTATCGAGCCGGCTTCAGACCACCTGGATATGGCCTCTTGTCCAGGCGATCCGTGCCTACCATCAGCAAGGAAGCAATGTTGCGCGGGCTGGAGCGCTCGCATAACAATCACCGGCCGAACAATGACTTCGGCAGGCCCCGCAGATGGCGGGACTTTCTAAAGGAGAGGCTAACTAACTCGGAGGAGACATCGATGACTCGACGTATTCACTTCGTGTTGCCTTGTGCCTTGCTAACCTCCTTCATCCTGCCCGGACCGGCGACGGCCCAAAGCCCCGGTGGAACGCCCGGACTGGCCGCGACGGCCGTAATGTCCGGGCGTGACCTGACCTGGGACATGGCGTTCCTGCCCGACGGCACGATGTTCTTTACCGAGAAATGCGGCGGACTGTCGGTCCGGCTGCCCTCCGGCAAGATCAATGCGTTGCTCGGCATCAAGGATTCCAAGAACTATCCTGATACCGCGTCAGACCTCTTCTGCGGTGGTCAAGCCGGCATGTACGGAGTGGCGATCGATCCCGACTTCGCCACCAACCGCTTCATCTATGTGGCCTCGGCGTCGAACATGACCGCGCCTGGAACCAATCGGGTGTTGCGCCTGACGGTCAATCCGGACCTGACCAAGGTTTCGAACCGGCAGGATATCGTCACCGACATCGCCTACAAGCCGGCGCCGACCAATCATCCTTTCGGTGATGCCGGCGCGCATAATGGCGGGCGCCTCCGCTTCGGCCCCGCGGATGGCTTCCTCTACGTGACAACGGGCGACACCCATAACGGCGAGGTGCCGCAAAGCCCGACCCGCATGGGTGGAAAGGTGCTCCGCATCGACCGGGACGGCAAGGCTGCGCCCGGCAACAACCCGCCACAGGGCTTCGATCCGCGGGTCTTCACCTATGGCCACCGCAACCCGCAGGGGATCTGCTTCCGCCCCGGCACCAACCAGCCCTATACGGCGGAGAACGGCCCCTGGCATAGCGACGAGGTGACGGCGCTCGCGGCCGGCGGCAACGCCGGATGGGATCCGCGCCCGAATGTCGGCGGACGCGGCGACTGCCCCGACAACTACTGCGGATACTCGCCCAACCAGATGGGCGCGATGGATCCGAAGGAGCGCTCGGCCTTCATGCCGATGACCGACACCAAGACCTATCCCAACGCGATGAAACCGGCCTGGAACAACGACCAGCTCTCGCAGGGCATGTCGTCCTGCGTGTTCCTGAACGGCCAGCAGTGGAAGGACTGGAACGGCCGCATGGTCGTGACCTTCATGGGGATCGGCATCCACGGTACGCCGGTCGGCAACCGGCTCGACGTGCTCGACATCAAGCCGGACGGCTCGTCGGCCACGCGGACCACGGTGTCACTGCCGATGCCCGCCGGGCGCTTCCGCTCCGTCGTGCAGGCTCCTGACGGCAGCATGTACGTCGCCACCGACCAGGGCGACGTCTACCAGCTCAAGCCGAACTGAGCTCGATGGCAGCCGCGCTGCCGGAACGGCGGCGCGGCTGCCCCTCCTCCACGGACCGCGCCTGATCGCGCCCAGCCGATACGGCGCAACGCCGTTCGGTCCGAGGCCGCGCGCATGATGGGAATGCTGCCCATGCTTCGCTTTCGACAAACCGCAACGATCCTTCTCGCCCTGGCGCTACTGGCATCGTCGGCCGCTTTCGCGAGCCCCGAACTGGCCCGAAGCAAGAACTGCGTCGCCTGCCATCATCTCGAGCGCAAGATGATCGGACCGGCCTTCAAGGCGATCGCCGAGCGCTATGCCAAGGATGATGCCGCGACCAAGGTTCTGAGCGAAAAGATCGTGAAAGGCGGCGGCGGCAACTGGGGGCCAACGCCGATGCCGCCTCAGTCGACCGTCTCGCCGGAGGACGCCGAAACCCTCGTGAAGTGGATCATGTCCCAGCAATAGCGCCGAGCCGGAACCATGACCGGATGTTCCGCACCGGCCGGGCGCCTGGCGCGGAACATCAGCAATCGCGAAGGAGCCGTATCCTTCGCCGTTCTCGCATGATGCGAAACGATCACGCCTCGACCGATGCGCGGACGGTCTCGCCGGAGGCTTCCCGATAGGTCGGGAAATCCGTGAAGCCCACCTCGCCGCGCCGGGTGTAGTAGGTCGACCGATCTGCTTCGACCAGAGGCCAATCGTGCCTGAGGCGCTCGGCGAGGTCCGGATTCCCGACATAAGGCCTGCCGAAGGCGATCAGGTCGACCAAACCGGTATCCAGCGCGGCCTGAGCGTCCTCGCGGTTGGTGAAACCGCCGCACCAGATGAAGGCGCCGGGAAAGACGGCCCTCGCCTTGGCGAGCAGATCATGGTCGAGATGCCGCGGCTTGAACTCCGCCGTCTCCATGTTCCCTTCCGGCAGCAGCTCGTAGAGCAGATGGATATAGGCCACGCCACGGCGCCCCAGCTGCTCGGCGAGATACAGGAAGGTCTCCTCGACGAGCGGCTCCTCCGGAATGGAGTTGAACCGGCCGAAGGGGGACAGGCGAACGCCCACGCGCCCCGGGCCGAACTCGGCCACCACCGCATCGACCGCTTCCATCAGGAAGCGCGTGCGGTCTTCCATGCTGCCGCCGCCATAGCGGTCCGTGCGCGTGTTGAGCACCGAGTTCATGAACTGCTCGAACAGGTAGCCGTTGGCGGCATGGAGCTCGACTCCGTCGAAGCCGGCCCGTCGCGCATTGGCGGCGGCCCTGGCGAAGGTGCCGACCATCGCTGACACTTCTTCCGTGCTCAGCGCCCTCGGCGCATCCGCCGGCATGTAGCCGAGCCGGCCGTCCGGGCCGTGGGCGAACACCGACGAGCCTTCAGCTCGCTGCGTGGTCGCGCCAACCGGCGCCTGGCCATTCGGCAGGATGGAGGAATGGGCCATCCGGCCGACATGCCACAGCTGCACGAAGATCGTGCCGCCATGACGATGGACCTCGTCGGTCACCAGACGCCAGCCCTGGACCTGCGCCTCCGAGTGCATTCCGGGCGTCCGCGCATAGCCATGGCTCGACTGATCCACATCGGCGGCCTCGGAAATGATCAGGCCGGCACCGGCCCGCTGCCCGTAATAGGTCGCCATCAGCGCGTTCGGGAGATCGCCGTCGGTCGGGAGCTCGCCCTCAGAGGTTCGCGTGCGGGTCATGGGCGGCATGACGATGCGGTTCCTGAGCGAAACAGCGCCACCAAGCAGCTGATAATCAAAGAGATTTAGCATGATTTTTTCCTTCAGCCAGGTTTGACTGAAGGTTTACTTTTCAGAGGCCATCCCCATCTACACACCGTTTGGTCAGTGGTGGCACATGAAGATCATCAACAGATTGCCCGGCTTGCCGGCCGAGCGGGCGCTGGGCGTCCTCTCCGGGCGCTGGAAGGCGGTCATCCTCGATGTGCTGTGGGATGGTCCGCAACGCACCTGCGATCTCGAAAAGCGCATCGTCGGCATCACGCAGAAGGTGCTGATCGAGCAACTGCGAGCGCTCGAGGAGCATGGAATGGTGAGCCGGCAGCCCCGGCCCGGAGACCCTCAAGGGATCGAGTATCTGCTCACTCCACTCGGAAGAAGCCTGCGTCCGGTGCTGGATTCCCTGATCGAATGGGGAACCCATCACGCCAAGGAGCTCGGCGAGCTCGACAGCCTTCTGCCATGCGATGCCGTCGTCCGAGATCGTGCCGGCTGACTCGTCAGCTCCTGCTGCCGCGACTGGCCAGGCAGCTCCGCATTACCGGGATCGCCTCACCGATAGCCCGTGCTTCAGCCCTGCCGCTGATCGGCGAAGCGCCGGATGATTTCGAGAAGCCGGTCGCAGGATCGGGCGAGGTTCGTGATCGGCGCGGTCGCGACACCCAACAGAAGACCGGACTCGGCCTCGTCAGCCGGCGCATACCAGGCTGAAAGCGGCGTCAGCGACATCCCGAACATCGAGGCTTCGCGAGCGATAGCCAGATCCGGCGTTCCCTTCTGCAGTTTCAGCAACGCCGCCAGTCCGGGCGCCGCGACGCGGTCTTCGCCTAAAGCTGCCTGAAGGCAGCCCAGCAACGCCTGCTACAATCGCATGGCCATCAGCTTCAGGAACAAGCCGCAGGCGGTTCAGCAAGCAGCTTGAACCAGCGCTGGCACACCGATGCGCTAATCAGGCCTGAGGAATGAGCGTAACACCCGAGCCGGAGAAGGACAGCGAGACCGGCCCCCCCGGCTCCAGCATCTCGCGCGCACCATATTGCACCACGAAGAGCTCGCCGACCTCGCTCTCGACCATGATGTCGAGGTGGTTGCCGAGATAGGCGCATTTGCGGATCGTGCCCGGCAGAGCCCCGGCCTTTCCGGGCTCACCTATCAACAGGGCCTCGGGCCGGACAGCGACCCGAGCCGGTCCCGTCCCGAGACCACGCGCCGGAAGCGAGATCGTCGCGGAGCCGATGCCGACATCGGCACGGCCGTCGGCCACCTTCTTCACCGTGACGTCGATCAGATTGGCGTCACCGATGAAGTCGGCCACGAAGGCGTTGGCGGGCTCCTCATACAGCGCGCGCGGCGCACCCTGCTGGGCGATCTTCGCATTCGACATCACGATGATGCGGTCGGAGACGGCGAGCGCTTCCTCCTGGTCATGCGTGACATAGGCGACGGTCAGGTTGAGGTCCTGCTGCAGCTCGCGGATCTCCTCGCGCACGTGCCGGCGTAGCTTGGCGTCGAGATTGGAGAGCGGCTCGTCGAAAAGGAGCACCTGCGGTTCCAGAACCAGCGCGCGGGCAACCGCGACGCGCTGTTGCTGGCCGCCGGACAGCTCGGACGGATACCGCTTCTCGAACCCCTTGAGGCCGACGAGCGCGAGCTTCTCCAGTGCCATCCGGGTCGCCTCTTCCTTGCCGAGCCCCTTCACCGTCGGGCCATAGGCCGCATTCTCCAGCACGGTCATGTGCGGGAAGAGCGCATAGGACTGGAAGACCATCGAGACGTCGCGATCAGCAGCGGAGAGTTTCGTCACATCCTTCCCGCCAATCAGTATCTGGCCCTCGCTGGCGATCTCCAGCCCCGCGATCATGCGCAGCGTCGTGGTCTTGCCGCAGCCCGAGGGGCCGAGCAGCGTGACGAGCTCGCCGGCTTCGATGGTGAAGCTGACATTGTCGACCGCCGTCACGGCGCCATAGCGCATGGAGACGTTGCGGAACTCGACGGATGCGGGGCCGGCCTTCGTCAACTCGCTGCTCCTTGGGTGATCGGGTCGGAGACGGAACTGGAGAGCGCCACGACCTTGCGCCGGCCGAGCTTGCGCTCTCCGACACTGAGCTGGATGAGCCCGATGCCGAGCGTCATGAAGACGATCAGCACCGAGGAATAGGCGATGGCGAGGCCGAACTCGCCTGCCTCCACGCGCCCGACGATATAGGCCGTCGACAGATTGTATTCGGCCGAGACCAGGAAGATCACGGCGCTGACCGCCGTCATCGAGCGCACGAAAGAATAGACCAGCGCCGAGACCAAGGCAGGCTTCAACAGCGGCAGCACCACCCGCCAGAGCGTCGTGAAGCTGCGGGCGCGCAGCGTGGTCGAGGCTTCGTCCAGGCTCCTGTCGATCTGCGACAGGCCGGCGATGCCGGAGCGCACGCCGACCGGCATGTTGCGGAAGACGAAGGCGATGACCAGGATCAGCCCGGTGCCGGTGATCTCGATCGGCGGCACGTTGAAGGCGAGGATATAGGCGACGCCGAGCACCGTACCGGGAATGGCGAAGGAGAGCATCGTCGCGAATTCGAGCATGCCGCGGCCGCGGAAGCGCTGGCGCGTCAGCAGATAAGCGGTCAACAGGCCGATCAGCGCCGTCAGCGGCGCCGAGATTGCCGCGACCTTCACGGTGGTGAAGAAGGACGGCCAGGCCGAGCCCTCGAAGAAGATGCCGTTGCTGAAGTCGATGGCGAAGCCGGTGCGGTAGTGCTCCAGCGTCGGCGTGTAGTCGCGGCCCATGTTGCGGACGAAGCCGCCGACGACGATGACGACATAGATCACGACGGTCAGCGCCACCCAGGGGATGATCACGGCGGCCGATAGCCAGGTGATGCGACGCGGCAACGGGGTCGGCAGGCCAGCATCGCCCTTGCCCGTGACGGTGGTGTAGGACTTGTTGCCCAGCCAGCGCTGCTGCACCCAGAAGGCGCCGAGCGTGAAGGCCAGCAGGATGACGGCGAGCACGGCCGCCTGCCCCTGGTTGTAGGAGGCGCCGACCACCGCGAAGAAGATCTTGGTCGAGAGCACCTCGTAATTGCCGCCGAGCACGAGAGGGTTGCCGAAATCGGCCATGCTCTCGACGAAGCCGAGCAGGAAGGCGTTGGCGATGCCGGGCTTCAGCAGCGGCCAGGTCACGGTGCGGAACGTCTGCCAGCGCTTGGCGCCGAGCGTCTGCGAGGCCTCCTCGAGGCTGGGCGAGATGCCCTGCACCACGCCGATCAGCACGAGAAAGGCGATCGGCGCGAACGCCAGCACCTGCGCGAGCAGCACGCCGGGCAGCCCGTAAAGCCAGCGCGAGCGCGGGATCGCGAACCATTCATAGAGCAGCGTCGAGACGGCGCCCGCGCGGCCGAAGAGCAGGATCAGCGCCAGGCCGATGACGAAGGGCGGGGTGATGATCGGCAGCACGGTCAGCGCGCGCATGACGCGCTTGCCGGGCATGCCGGTGCGCAGGATTAGCAGCGCGCAGGCAAGGCCGAGCAGCGTGGTGATGACGCCGCAGAGCACGGCGAGGATCAGCGTGTTCCAGGCGACGCCGCAATTGGTGTTGCTGGTAACGCAGCCCAGTCCCCAGATCGATGAATCGAAGAAGCGCGCGACGAAGGCCGAGGGCGCCAGCGCACCGCTCTGGTCGACGAGCGCGCTCTTCAGGATGATCGAGACCGGAAAGAAGATGAACAAGCCGATCAGCAGGATGACGATGCCGATCGCCGAGGTGGTGAAGAGATCGCCGCGGCAGACGCCGCGATAGGCGAGCCCATGGCAAAGTAGAAGCAATAGCGAGAGCAGCGTCAGGAAGGCGCCGCCGCCGATGCCGCGCTGCGCGGCGCCGGCCCCGCCGAGCAGGGTGGCGAGCCAGGCGATGCCCTGGTCCTTCAGCACGATGGCGAAGGCCTGCGCGAAGAATAGCACCATGCCGGCGAGGCCAGCCCAGATCAGCGCGCGGGCGACGCGAGGGCGATCCTGGCTGGCGAGAAAGGCTGTGGCGAGCCCAAGCGCGACGCCGACCGGCAGAAGCCAGGGCGTCTGCCCGGACAAGGACAACGCGAGCCCGCTGCCGGCCTTGCCGAACGGATATTCGGAGAGCCAGCCGAGGCTCGTCAGGCTCATGCCCTCGACGAGATACCAGGGCATGAGCGCATAGCCGATCCAGCCGATCAGCAGCGCGAGCCTCGTCGCTGGTGCCATCCTTGCCCTGTTCCCTCGCTTGATGCCGCCGGTCCAATCCGGCTTCTAGCTTTGAGTACGCGCCCATGCCGTACCCCGCAGTGAGTGGGATGACGGCATAGACTTTGGAAGACGTCCTACTTCGGCAGCGCCTTGACTTCCTTGTCCCACTTGGCGAGCAGGCGGTTGCGCTCGGCCGAGGAGCCGTATTTCACGAAGTCGTAGTTGATCAGCTTCATCTGATCCATCTTCGGCGACTGCGCCGGTACCGGCGAGGCCTTGTTCGACGGGACCTGATAGGACTTCGCCGGAGCGGCGAGCGCCTGTGCCGCCGGAGTCAGGGCCCAGTCGTAGAACTTCTTGGCGTTCTCGAGATTGCGCGCGCCCTTCACGATCGACATCGATCCGATCTCGTAGCCCGTGCCCTCACAGGGCGCGACCGGCTTGATCGGATCGCCCTGCACGGCGAAGACCACGGCGTCATGGATGAAGACGATGCCGACGGCCGTCTCGCCGAGGCTCGCCGCCTTGGCGGGCGCGGCGCCCGACTTGGTGTATTGGCTGACGTTCTTGTGAAGCTGCTTCAGATAGTCGAAGCCCTTCTCCTCGCCCATCAGCTGCACGACGGTAGCGAGCAGATTGTAGGCCGTTCCGGAGGAGTTCGGATCGGCGACCTGGACGTCGTCCTTCAGCTTGGCGTTGAGCAAATCCGCCCAGCATTTCGGCTCCGGGATGCCCTTCGCCTTGATCTGCTCGGTGTTGAAGCCGAAGCCGAGCGCGCCGGCATAGATGCCGATCGAGCGCTGCTTGGCCGCCTTCCACTGGTCGAGCGCCCAGCTGTGCAGCTCGGCATTCTTCGGCGACTCGTATTCGAGGGTCAGCCCCTCCTCAGCGGCCTGCAGATGCGGGTCGCCGGTGCCGCCCCACCAGATGTCGCCGCGCGGATTCGACGACTCGGCCTTGAGCTGCGCGTAGATCTCGCCGGCCGACTTGCGGGTCATCGCGACCTTGATGCCGGTCTCCTTCTCGAAGGCCGTCGACATGGCGCGGCACCATTCTTCCTGGACGCCACAATACATGACGAGGGAGCCCTGCGCACGCGCCGGCGCAGCAGACAAGGCCGCCGTAGCAAAGGCCGCAAAAAGCCCCGCCCTGAGCCATGATTTCGAATGCATTCCAACCTCCCTGATGTTTCCGGTTCTTCTTATGGCAAGCAGTCGTGGATGCGCGGCTTCAGCAATGCCTCCGCCTCACGCCACGGCCGCACCCGGACGAACCCGGCCGCGTCTGGTCGCCGTGCTGATAATGGTGAGCAAAAAGCGTCTCATCGCAAGGCAACAGCTCCCAAGGCGGCATGGCATATTTTTTTTATTCGCCGCTCCCGTGGGAATAGGCATTCCATTTCCAGGCAGGAGTCAAGGCCGGCGCCGCCTGGAGCTGGTGATGGCAATGCCCCGAATCGCGGGCAGCCGTGCCGGCCTGGTCGCCGCAGCCGCTGCACGGGCGGTCGACGCCCGGTTCTGCGCCGCGACGCTGCGATGGCTCGAATTAATCTCGATGCGCCGCGAGCTGTTTGGCCAGGCCATCGGAGAGACCGGTGCTCGGCACCGGAGCCGGCAAAGCGAGATCACCCTGCTCGGGTTTCTTCGGCGGATTGCGCACCACAGCGAGCGCCTCGGCGAAGCCGGTTTCGACGGAGCAAATCACAGGCACGCCGACATGCGGCTGCACGCGCGCGGCAAGGCCGGCGAGCCCGGCTCCTCCAAGGATGACGGCCCCGGCGCCGTCGCGCGCCGCCGTCTGCCGGCACGCTTCCGCGAGCAGGGCGATCGAGCCTTCCGGATCGTTGGCAATGTCGCCCCCGGTCGGCGCCACCGTCTGCACTGCGGCCAGATTGGCCGAGAGGCCGAGCGAGGCGACGAACTCGGTCAGGATCGGCCCCCAGCGTTCGCCGCCGGTCACGATCGAGAAGCGCCCCCCAGCCTTGGCCGCCTGCCGGCACGCCGCTTCGGCCATGCCGACCACCGGGACCGTCGCCAGCTCCTTCAGCGCCATCAGGCCCGGATCGCCGAAGCAGGCGAGATAGACCGCGTCGCAATCGCCGCCATGTTCGGCATAGGCGTCCAGCGCGGCGTGAGAGGCAATCGCGCCGGCGCTGCGGCTCGAAATGTAGCGGGCGCCGAAGCGGCCGGTCGCAGGCTTGAGCTCGATATCCGCGGGCCTCAGCGGCTCCAGCACGCGCATGACCAGCGCGGTCATGTCTGCGCTGGTATTTGGGTTCAGCACGAGAATGCGCATGCGAGTATCCTAAGACCAGAGAATGCGTCGCAGGAGCAATACCCGCGCCATTTTAGCGCGCCGCGCGGGCGAAAGCGGAACGCGAGCGCGCGACATGCCCGCCCGTGCCGGCTTGCGCCTCCACGACGCCATCGCTGACGACCACCTGCCCCCGCACGATCGTCGTCACAGGCCAGCCCCTAACCGCGATCCCCTCATAGGGCGTGTAGTCGCTGCCGTGATGAAGCAGTGTCTGGCTGATCGTGACCTCGCGCTGCGGGTCCCAGATGGCGATGTCGGCGTCCATGCCGACCGCGATCGAGCCCTTGTTGCTCAGCCCGTACATCTTCGCGTGGTTGGTGGCTGACAGCGCGACGAACTCATTCAGGCTGATGCGGCTCTTGCCGACCCCCTCGGAGAACAGGATGGGCAGGCGCGTCTCGACGCCAGGGATGCCATTCGGCACCCAGCGGAAGGAGGTGCGCCCCTTCGGGTTGAGCTTGCCGGCCGGATCGTCATAGCGGAACGGACAATGGTCCGAGGAGAAGGTCTGGAAGACGCCGTTCCGGAGCCCCTCCCAGCAGGCGATCTGGCTGGCATGGTCGCGCGGCGGCGGCGAGCAGACATACTTCGCCCCCTCCATGTTGAGCCCATCCATGTCCTTCTCGGTGAGGACCAGATATTGCGGGCAGGTCTCGCCATAGACCTTGAGGCCGCGCGAGCGGGCCCGGGCAATCTCCTCCATCGCCTCACGATTGGAGACATGGACGATCATCACCGGCACATCGATCAGTTCGGCCAGCGAGATGGCGCGATGCGTCGCCTCGCGCTCAACCGGGATCGGCCGCGAGGTGCCATGGAACTTGGGAGCGATGCTGCCGCCGCGCTCCAGCCGATCGGTCAGGAAGCGGATGGCATCGTAGTTCTCGGCATGGACCATGACGAGCGCGCCGGTCTCGCGCGCGACGCTCATCACCTGCAGCATCTCGTAGTCGTCGAGCGCCAGCCCCTCATAGGTCATGAAGACCTTGAACGAGGTATAGCCGTCCTCGATCAGCGCCGGCAGATCCTGGCCGAGCACCTGCTCGGTCGGCTCCGAGATCACGAGGTGGAAGGAAACGTCCGTAAAGCAGCGCCCCTCCGCCTTGGCATGATACTCCTGAAGGGTCTGGCGCAGCGGCACGCCCCTTTCCTGCATGCAGAACGGCATCACCGTCGTATTGCCGCCGAAAGCAGCCGAGAGTGTGCCGCTGGCGAAATCATCCGCCATGACAATGCCCTCGCCGCTCGGCTGCGAGATATGGACATGGCTGTCGATGCCGCCCGGCAGGACGAGCTTGCCCGAGGCGTCGATCCTGCGGTTCGCGGCTCCGAGATCGTGGCCCAATGCGGCGATCCGCCCATCGCGAATGCCGATATCGCAGCTGAAAGTGTCGGCAGCGGTCGCGATCGTGCCGCCGGCGATGATCAGGTCGTAGGACATCCGCTTGCTCACTCCGCCGCAACCATAGGCGCCCGCGGCTCCCAAATGGCGATCTCCTCGCGCAGAACATCGTCGAGCGATGGGCCGACCGCCTCGCAGGTCGTCGGCCGCAGGCGCGTCTCGACAAGCGAGAGATGGGTCGTCATCGCTTTCACGGCCTTGCCACGCTCGCGCGCCGCCAGGGCACGGAAGATGGCGCGATGCTCCTCGCAGCCGCAGGCCGACCCCGCCGTCGTCTCGTAGCGCTTCACCAGCATCAGCGTGCGGCTGATCAGCTCATGCGCCTGCTGCTGGACCAGCGGGTTCTGCGTCATCTCGGCGAGCAGGAAATGGAACTCCGCCGAAAGCCGCTGCCATGTTGGCTGATCGTCGCGGCGCAGCGCGTCGGCCTCGGCCTCGACATGCTGGCGTAACCGCGCGATCTGCGCCTCGCTCAGATTCTCGGCGAGATGAGCCGCCATGCCGCTCTCGAGAATGCGCCGGGCCTCATAGACCATATGGCTCTCGCGCAGGTCCGGCTCGATCGTGAAGGCCCCGCGATTCTTGACGATGTCGAGCAGGCGCTCGGCCCCGAGCCGGTGGAGCACTTTCCGAACGCGCTCGCGGCTGACGCCGAATATCTCCGCCAGCCTGTGCTCGCCGAGCTTGATGCCGCCGGGCAGACGCCCGGCCCGCAGCACACGGGTGAGGATCGCGTGGATATCCGCTTCGTTCATGCGGCGATTATCGCGGCTGCCTTCTGAAACGCCAATCACGGCACTGCCCGTTCTTTCAGCAAGAGAGCACGATCATACAGCACAATCACTTTAAGATTGTGCACAAAATGATCGAGCGAAAAACGCAGACCCTGCTACAGAAACAACAATCAAACCACTCTAATAATTGAGCTTTTAAATTTCTCACGCCCTTCTGCCTGGGTTGGCACGACGGTTGCTCAGCAGAACTTGCACTTTTTGCCGAAAGGACCGGAACATGGATGCCTTCGCCCTTCCCCGCCCGAGCCGTCGTTCCTTCATCGCCGGCGCTGCGGCCGGAACCGCAGCAATGATCTCGGCGCCCTCGGTCCTGCGCGCCCAGACCAAGGAGCTCGTTGTCGGCGGCGCGGCCGGGCACAAGCCCTGGGTCGAGCAGATCGTCGTTCCGGCCTTCGAGAAGAAGTACAACTGCAAGGTGATCTTCGAGGGCACGCGCTCGCTCGTGAATCTCGAAAAGATGCAGAAGAACAAGGACAAGCAATACATGTCGGTCGTCCAGATGGACGATCCGGTGATGATCCTGGCCGTCAAGGAAGGGCTGCTCGACCCGCTGACGCCGGCCAAGGCGCCGAACCTGGCTGATCTGCTGCCGGGCTCGACCCATATGGACGCGATGTGGGCGAACTATCTGCAGCCCTGGCTCGGCATCGCCTACAACAAGACGATCACCAAGACGCCGCCGACCTCATGGGCCGAGCTGTTCGATGCCAAGTACAAGGGCCGCGTCGTCATCCCCTCGCTGCAGAACACGGAAGGGCTGCCGATCCTGTTCGCGGCCGGGCTCCTGACCGGCGCCTCCCTCGAAGCCGTGCAGAAGGACACCGAGGCCGGCTTCAAGAAGCTCGCCAGCCTCAAGCCAAACCTGCTGACGATCTACACCCAGCAGCCCCAGGCCTATAACCTGCTGGAGCAGGGTGAGGCACACCTGATCGGCCCGGCCATGTCGTCCTATGCGCTGGAGCGGAAGGCCGCCGGCTCGCCGATCGACCTCGCGGCGCCGAAGGAAGGCGTCTTCGCCATGCCGTCCGGCATCGCGGTGATCAAGGGCGCGCCGCAGCCCGAACTCGCCTTCGCCTACGTCAACGAACTGCTCGGCGCCGAGCTGCAGAGCAAGCTCGCCGGGCCGACCTTCTCGCTCGCCACCAACAAGGCGGTACCGAAGCCCGAAGGTCTCGGCTCCGACGTCAAGATCTTCCAGATCGACTGGGCCAATGTCGCCGCGCAGCGCAATGACTGGATCAAGCGCTGGGATCGCGACATGGCGATCTGAGCGGCGGATTCGCATCGGCCCTCGTCCCTCTGGTGGCCTGTTTTCGAAGCCCTCATCCTGAGGAGCCATTCCGCAAGGAATGGCGTCTCGAAGGATGATCCAGAAGGTTCCAGAGGCATCTGGACCGCCCTTCGAGACGGCCCTTCGGGCCTCCTCAGGACGAGGGCTCATCACGATCGTTCCCCAGCGCCGGAGACTGCATGACCGTGCCCTTCCTCGACATCACCGGTGCCGGCAAGAGCTTCGGCTCTGCGACGGTGCTCGACGGTGTCGACCTCTCCGTCGGCAAGGCGGAGTTCATCTCGCTGCTGGGGCCGTCGGGCTGCGGCAAGACCACGTTGCTGCGCATCGTCGCCGGGCTGATGAGGCCTGATACCGGCACGGTCGTGCTCGACGGCGACGAGATCACCCGCAAGCCGCCCCACAGGCGCGATGTCGGGGTGGTCTTCCAGAATTACGCGCTGTTCCCGCACCTGACGGTCGCGGAGAACGTCGCCTTCGGCCTCAAGGCCCGTAACGCTCCCAAGGACACGATCGCATCGACCGTGTCCCGCTTCCTCTCGCTGGTGCAGATGGGCGCCTATGCCGACCGCTCGATCAAGGCGCTCTCCGGCGGCCAGCAGCAGCGCGTCGCCGTGGCCCGTGCGCTGGCGGTCGGCCCCAAGCTGCTCCTGCTCGACGAGCCTTTCTCGGCGCTCGACCGCAAGCTGCGCGAAGCGATGCAGATCGATCTGCGCCGCATCCTGCGCGACGTCGGCACGACAGCGATCTTCGTCACCCATGATCAGGACGAGGCGCTGACCATGTCCGATCGGATCGCGGTGATGTATCGCGGCCGGATCGAACAGCTCGGAACGCCGGCCGAGATCTATCATCGACCCGCGACCCCCTTCGCGCTCGATTTCGTCGGTCTGTCGAGCCGGCTGCCCGGCACGGTCACCGCGGAATCCGCCGGCGTCATCAGCGTGGAGACCGGCGCCGGCGCCATCCGCGTCCCCGGCAACTTCATCCCCGGAAGCCCTGTCGTCCTCGGCATCCGCCCCGAGCGCATCACCGTCGGGACGGAGGGCGAGAACCGGGTCGAAGCGACGCTGTGCGACATTGTCTTCCAGGGCGCGCGAGTGCAGCTCCATTTCGCGTCGCCGGACGGTGGCAGGCTGCTGGTCGAGACTCATGAGGCGCCGGCCGGCATCGCACCGGGCGCCACCCTGCCGCTGAGCTGGAAGTTCGCCGATACCCTGATCTATCCCGCAGGCGCTGAGGCCGAGGCCGCATGAGTTCCGCGCGCCGCTTCGACCCGATCCTGCTGCTGGCTTTGCCGGCTGCCCTCTATCTCGGCATCGTCTACGGCCTGCCGCTGCTCTTCCTGCTAGGCCGCAGCCTGTTCGGCGCGGGAGGCCTGAGCTCCTTCGTCGGCTTCTTCGCCGATCCGTTCAGCTGGACGGTCCTCGCCAACACGGTACGCAGCGCCGTGCTGGTGACGCTGATCTGCCTAATCATCGGCTATCCCACGGCGCTGGTGCTGGCCCGCGCCGGCGGCTTCGCCCAGGCGGCGATCCTCGTCGCGATCATCCTGCCGCTTTCGGTGGGTGTCGTGGTGAAAGCCTTCGCCTGGCAGATCGTGCTGAGGCGAGATGGTGTCGTCTCGCAGATCATGACCGGGCTCGGCCTCTGGAGTGAGCCGCAGCGCCTGCTCTTCACCGAAACCGGCCTAGTCATCGGCGCCGCCAATATCTTCGTACCGTTCATGATCCTGCCGATCTATGCGGTGCTCAAGCTCGTCGATCCGCGCCTCGGCGAGGCAGCGGCGACGCTCGGTGCCTCGCCCGTCTACCGCTTCTTCAAGGTGGCATTGCCGCTCTCGCTGCCGGGCATCGTCACTGGAGTCGCCTTCGTCTTCTCGATGGCTGCCTCGATGTATGTCATCCCGAGTCTCGTCATCGGCGACCGCTTCCAGACGCTGGCGACGCTGACCGGCCGCTCCTTCCTGTTCATGCGCAACGAACAGCTCGGCTCGACGACCGCCGTCGTGCTGCTGGCGCTGACGGTTTCCGTCGTGATCGCAAGCGCCTGGCTGTCGCGTCGGCTGGGAGGCGCCCAATGACGCTGGTCGAGAAGATCGCCGGCTGGGTCGTCGCCCTGCTCGCGACCGTCACGGTCGTCTTCCTGCTGACCCCGCTGCTGGTGACCGTCGCGGTCTCCTTCGGTTCGAGCGCGGTCTTCACCCTGCCCGCTCCGTCCTGGTCGCTGCGCTGGTATGAGGCGCTGATGCGCTCGCGCGACCTGTGGCCGGCCGTCTTCGCCTCGCTGCAGCTCGCCGCGCTCTCAACGGCGCTCGCGCTCGTGCTGGGAACGCTCTGCGCCATCGGCCTGCTGCGCGGCGCCTTCCGCGGGCGGGAGGCGATTGTCACCTTCCTCGTTTCGCCACTGATGCTCCCCGGGCTCGTCATCGGCATCGCCATGCTGGAGAGCTTCCGCGCCGCCGGGCTGCGTGACGTCTGGCTGAGCCTCATCCTCGCCCATGTCGTCATCACCCTGCCCTATGTGGTGAGGACCGTCTTCGCCTCGTTATCGCTCTTCGACTTCACGCTGATCGATGCGGCGCGGATTCTTGGGCTCACCTATCCGAACGCGATCCTGAAGGTGCTGGTGCCCTCGCTGGCACCGGCCTTCCTGACATCGGGGATGTTCGCCTTCCTCGCCTCCATGGACAATTATCCGATCTCGATCTTCTTCACTGACGCCTGGACCAAGACCTTGCCGATCCAAATGCTGCAATATGTCGAGGAAAGCCCCGACCCCACCATCGCCGCGGTTTCGACGCTGCTGATCCTGCTCTCGATTGGCGTGCTCATCATCGGCGACCGGCTCGTCGGCCTGCGCCGCATGGCGGATCTCTGACATGCTGCCAGACACCACCACCGATCGCGACTTCCTCGGCTATGGCGGCAAGGTGCCCGCCGTGCGCTGGCCGAACGACGCGCGCCTTGCTGTCAATCTCGTCATCAATGTCGAGGAGGGCGGCGAGCTCTCGATCGGCCAGGGCGACGAGCGCAACGAGTCGATCTACGAGGTCGTCGAGGAGATCCCCGGCGTCCGCGATCTCTGCATGGAGTCGCATTTCGAATACGGGACGCGGGCCGGCTGGCCGCGCATCCGGCAGCTTCTCAAGGCCTATGGCGCGCGCGGCACCGTCAACGCCATCGGCCGCTCGTTGATGATCTCGCCCTGGCTGCCGCAGCAGGCGGTCGCCGACGGCCACGAGGTCGCCGCCCATGGCTGGCGCTGGGAACGGCACGCCAACATGTCGATCGAGGAGGAGCGGCTGGCCATCGCGCGGACGGTCGAGGCCATCACGCAGACGGCCGGCACGCCGCCGCGCGGCTGGCATACGCGCTCGGCGACATCGCCCAACACCCGCCGGCTCCTGATCGAACAGGGCGGCTTCTTCTACGATTCAAACGCCTACAACGACGACATGCCCTATCTCGTCGATGTCGACGGGCGGGATCATCTCGTCCTGCCCTATTCCTTCGACACGAACGACATGCGCTTCACCCGCGGCGGCGGCTTCGTCTTCGGCGACGATTTCGCGCGCTACTGCATCGACGCGTTCGACCGGCTCTATGCGGAAGGCGCGACCGAGCCGCGCATGATGACGGTCGGCCTGCATCTGCGCATCATAGGCCGCCCCGGGCGCATCGCGGGGCTGGAACGCTTCCTCGCCCATGCCGCATCGAAGCCCGGTGTCTGGTTCGCCAGGCGCGACGAGATCGCGCGGCACTGGCTCAAGGCGATCGGGCGCGAGGAATTGATCGGGGAACGGTGAGACCCGTCATTCGGGGGCATGTCGCAGGCATGAACCCGGAACCCACGACTGGGCGGGACAACAGAACGAAGGGCGCGGGAAACCCTCTCCCGGAGGGAGAGTGCACGGTGAGGGGTAGGCCGTTGGACGCTGTAGCCGTGACCTAACGGCTGCTGCGGTGAGTTTGTGTTCCACTGGTCCAGGGGCCTACACCTCACCCCTGCCCCTCTCCTTACAGGAGAGGGGTTCCCCGCGCCTTGCTCGGGTCAACGCCCCTCGATCCGCGCCGCAAGCTTCTCCGCCAAACCATTGGTGGATTTCGGCGGCGGCCGCCTGAACGTCCCGGCGCTCGCCTTCCTCGGCTTCAACGCTACCAGCGCCTCCACCTGCTTCAGAGCCGCGCCCATCTGGTCGACGACCGGCACTGGAATGCGCTCGGCGACCTTCGCTGCCAGCCCGGCCAGCGGCGCGCCAGCGAGAATGACGCAATCGGCCTCGTCCTCCACGACCGCGCGGCGGGCGAGCTCGACGATCACCGCCTCCTTCTCCTCCTGCACATCGGCGATGTCGGCAAAGCCCTCGTCGAGCATGCGGATGCCGGCGCAGCGGCCTTGCAGCCCATGCATCGCCACGCATTCCTCGTACCAGGGGCCAAGCGCGCGGGCGAAGGTGACGATGGCGAAGCGCTTGCCGAGCATGCAGGCCGTCAGCATCGCGGCCTCCGCCATGCCGATGACCGGAATGTCGAAGAGCTCGCGCGCGCCCATCAGACCGGGATCGCCGAAGGCGGCGATGATCGCGGCATCGACCTTGTCATGCTGTTCGGCCAGCATCTCGAGCGCGATGGCACCGCCGATCTGCGCCTCGGCGCGGCTGGCGATATAGGGCACACCGCGCGGCGCCGTCAGCGGCAGGATCTCGGTGCCCGGCGCCGCCACAGCCTGCGCGGCTGCGAGCAGACGCTGCGTGATTGCCTCGGTGGTGTTCGGGTTCAGCAACAGGATGCGCATTCAACTCCCCTTGCGAACGCCTAAAAGCGGCCACTGGTGCGGTAGTGCGGCTCGTCGCCGAGCCCGGCGAGATAGCCCTCATAGAAGCGTCGGACATGCGGCATCACCGCTGTCGAGAGCGCGATGCGCTCCTGCTCAGCCGGAGTCCTGGGCCGGGCCAGCATCGCGGTGATCTCGGCCAGCGCGGCATCGCGATCGACCTTGGTGAAACGGCCTTCGCGATAGACCCATTCGCCGCCGATCATGACGCTGTGCACCGCTTTCGCCTTGGCGCGCTGGACCAGCACATCGACGAAGCCGAGGCCTGAATCTTGATAGGGGTAGGTCACCGCCTTCCAGTCGAACAGCGCGCAATCGGCCACCATTCCGGGCGAGAGCCGGCCGATCTCACCGGCAAAGGGCGTCGTCCTCGCGCCATGCTCTGTCGCCATGCGCAGCACCTGCGCCGTGGAGGGATGCGGCGCCTCGATGCCCGGCTCGCGATGGGCGCGCAGCACGAGACGCATCTCCTGCAGCATGTCGCGATCGTCGTTGATGCCGGCCTCGTCGATCCCGAGTGCGACCGGAATCCGCCTTTCCAGGAAGCGGTTGACCGGCGCCATGCCACTCTTCAGGCGGAAATTGGAGGAGCAGTTATGGCAGACGCAGCAGCCGCGCGCGGCTGCGAGCTCGATATCGGCCTCGCTCATCCAGACGCCATGTCCGATGGTGAAGTGGGGTCCGAGCAGCCCGACCTTGTCGAGATGAAGGAGCGCCGAGCCGCCCGTGCGCTTCTGCGCATAGGCCTTCTGGTAGGGCGTCTCCAGCACATGCATGTGGATCGGCAGGCCGGTGTGGCCGGCGAGCTCCGCCGCGGTTTCCAGCGCCTCGTCCGACAGCCAGTGCAGGTTCGCCGGCGCGATCTGGACCCGGATGCGCTCGGCCTCGCCATGTCGGCGCAGCAGCTCGTCGAAGATCGCCACCTGATCGGAAAGCGGCAGCGTGAAGCGGGCGAAATAGGCCGTGAGCGCCGGGCGCAGCTCCTCCGGAACGCGCGCGACGAAATCCTGGTCGGCCTCATAGACCAGCCGGTTCTGGTCGCGCAGCGCCATCGAATAGGAGGCGCGCATGCCGATCGCGCGATAGGCTCCGATCACCTTTTCCGCCGACGCCAGCACATCCTCGGGCGAACCCGGCGCGCGACTGTGCAGATGCTGCACGGTGGTGACGCCGCTCTCGATCATCTCGAAGGCCGAATAGAGCGTGTCGAGATGGAGATCGACATCGCGCAGGGCGAGGCGGCTGGCGAACCAGAGCTCGAGCGGATGATCGGGCGAACCGAGCTGGAGCGGCGTCAGTCCGACATGATGATGGGCGTTGATGAAGCCGGGCGTGATCGCAAAGTCGGCGCCGCCTTCGACGGCAGCAGCCGGCGAGTGGGCTCGCAGATCCTCAATCGCACCGACCGCCGCGACCCTGCCGTCGCGGACCAGGATACCGCTGTTCTCATGCAGGATCGGCTCGCCGGAGGCCTCGAAACCTTCGAGCAAGGTGGCGCCCCAGAGGATGCGGTCGGTCATGTCGACTGTTTCCTCCCACCATCATTTCCCGTCATGGCCGGGCTTGTCCTGACCATCCACGTCTTCCTTGGTCGAGGATGGTGTTCAAGACGTGGATGCTCGCCACAAGGGCGAGCATGACGGTGGTGCCCCCTCACGACAGCCGCACCAGCCGCGTGATCCGGCTCGGATTGCCCTCGGCCAGCAGGATGTCGCCGTCCGGCGTGCCGAAGATGCCATGCGCGCCGTTGAGCATCGGCCGGCAGCGGCCGAGCCGTTCGCCGGCCGGACCGATCTTCTGCAGGCTGGGGATCAGGTCGGTGACATAGGTGTTGCCCTCTTCGTCACCCCAGATCGCCACCGGCTGATAGAAATGGGTCCAGCTCTGGAGATGATTGCCGTTGAGATCGAAGACCTGAACGCGATTATTGGTGCGGTCGACCACGACGACGCGCCCATCGGCATGCGTCCAGATCGCATGCGGCCAGCCGAACTGCCCGTCGCCGCTGCCCTGGCTGCCCCAGCTCTGGAGATGCACGCCATAGGCCGAGAAGCGGTGGATGCGGCTCGCGGCATAGCCATCCGCCACGTAGATGTCGCCCCAGGCCGAGACATGGACGTCGGTCGGATGGTTGAAGGGCGCGAGCGGTTCACCGCGCTGCCCGAGCCCGCCCAGCCTCTCGCCTGCGGCCGAGCAGATCAGGACCTCATGCATGTCTCGGTCGACGCAGAGAATGCGGCCCTGCGCATCGGCGGTGAGCATATGGGAATCGGCAATGAGATCGCCGCCCCAGCCAGCGAGATAATTGCCCTCCGGGTCGAGCTCGACCACCCGCGGATCGTCAGGCTGCGTCAGCGGATCATGCCGGAGCATGACGAAGACATGGCCGCGCGGATCGACTGTCACATCGGTGACGAAGCCGGAATTCTGCGGCCAGGAACCGAAGGGACGCTCGACGCGATAACGGATGTCGCCGAGCGCGACGATGAGGTCATGGGTGGGCAAGGCGGCATTCCTGTTGCGGATCAGCGATCCCCCAGCCGTCATTCCCGGCCGGAGCGTAGCGGAGAGCCGGGAATCTCCGGCAAGAGATGCTCGGGTCAAGCCCGAGCATGACGACGCGACAGCCCTTAGGTGCCCGAATAGGGATGCGTCGCCACCCAGTGTTTCGCGATGTCGAGCCGTCGCGTCACCCAGACGCCCTCATGCTTCTGGATGTAGTCGAGGAAGCGCGCGAGGCCGGCCGCACGCGCCGGATGGCCGATCAGCCGCATATGCAGGCCGACCGACATCATCTTCGGTTGCGTCGCACCTTCGGCATAGAGCATGTCGAAGGCGTCCTTGTGCCAGTCGAAATAGTCGTTCGATGTCGCGAAGAAGCCCGAGCCGAACTTGCCGTCATTGTTGACCAGCGAATAGGGCACGACCAGATGCGGCTTGCCATCCACGGTCTTCCAGTAAGGCAGCTCGTCGTCATAGGCGTCTGAATCGTAAAGGAAACCGCCCTCCTCCACCACGAGCCGGCGTGTGTTGACGCTGGGCCCATAGCGGCAATACCAGCCGAGCGGGCGCTCCCCGACCGTCGCCTTCAGAGAGGCAATCGCCTTGGCGATATGCTCGCGCTCCTCGTCCTCGCTCAGCTCGTAGTGCTTGATCCAGCGCCAGCCATGGCTGCAGACATCGAAACCGGAGGCCTTGATCGCAGCCGCGGCCTCGGGGTTGCGCTCGATAGCGAGCGCGCAGCCGAAGACGGTCATCGGCAGCCCGCGCTCCTGGAAAAGTCGCATTAGGCGCCAGAAGCCGACGCGGCTGCCATAGGCGAACATGCCCTCACCCGCGAGGTCCCGCCCCTTCACCCCCGTCGGAAGGCCGTTCGCCTCGGTCAGGCCCAGCTCGGTATAGCCCTCGCCGTCCTGCACCGAGGGCTCGGAGCCCTCTTCGTAGTTCATCACGAAGTTGATCGCGATGCGCGCACCGCCCGGCCATTTCGGATCAGGCGGGTTCGCTCCATAGCCGATCAGGTCGCGATCATAGGTCGATGACATCGGGCGGGCTCCGGCTCAGGCGCTCACGCGCTTCGTCAGGCCGGTCAGCCGGTCCATGACGATCATGAGGATGAGGGTGGCGAGGATCAGCACGCCAGCGACCGCGGCGATGCGCACGTCCAGCGTCGATTCCATCATGCCCCACATGCGGATCGGCAGCATGCCGGTACGGGCATTGGAGAGGAACAGCGAGACCGGCACATTGTCCATCGACGACACGAAGGCGAGGAAGCAGCCGGCCGCAATGCCGGGCGCGATCAGCGGCAGGGTGATCCGCCGGAAGGCGTAGAGGCGGCTGGCGCCGAGGCTGGCCGACGCCTCCAGCAGGGTCGGATCGAGCTGCGTCAGGCTGGCGAGCGTAGTGCGGAAGATGAAGGGCGCGATCACCACGAGATGCCCCGCGATCAGCAGGTTGAGCGAGGGCCGGATGCCGAGCACCGAGAAGAACATCAAGGCCGCGAGCCCGTAGGACAGGCTCGGCAGCACCAGCGGCGAGAGGAACCCAGCCTCGAGCGCCCGTGCGGCAGGCCGGCTGACGCGCGCGACCGCGAGCGCCGCCAGAACCGAAAGCACCATGCCGAGCATGGTCGCGACGAAGCCGACCCAGACGCTGTTCCAGGCTGCGGTGTGGATCGGCGCCGAGCGCACCGGATCGAAGAGTTCCTGATACCAGCGCAACGACAGCCCCGGCGGCGGGAAGCGCAGGGTCTGCGAGGTGGTGAAGGAGGTCGCGATCACGATGGCGACGGGCGCGATGAGAATCAGGATCGCGAGACCGGCCAGGAGGCCGACGACCCATCGATAGGAGATATCCGCGAAGGTCGAGCGTTGCACCGGCGCCTCCTCAGTCCATCCGGGCGAAGCGGCCGAGCAGGCCGAGCGCCATGATGCCGGCGAGCACCGTGAACAGCAGCGTCAGCGATGCCACCGCCGCGAAGGGCCAGTTATAGACGACGGTAGCCTGCTGGTAGATCAGCGCCGGTAGATAGACCAGCCGCGCGCCGCCGATCACGGTCTGCGAGATGAACGCAGTCGTCGAGGAGGCAAAGACCAGCGTCGCGCCCGCAATCCAGCCCGGCAGCGTCAGCGGCAGTACCACCTTGAAGAAAGTCCGCCATTGCGAGGCGCCGAGCGCGCGCGATGCATCGACGAGGTTCTGGTCCATGCGGCTCATGATGGTCAGGAGCGGCAGCAGCATCAGCGGCATCTCGATCTGCGTCAGCGCGATGACGAGGCCGAGCTCGGTCTGCAGCAGGTTGAGCGGAGCGGCCGTCAGCCCCAGCCCCATCAGCGCCTGGTTGACCACGCCCTCTCGCGCCAGGATCACGATCCAGGCGAAGGTACGGATCACCACCGAGGTCAGCAGCGGCATCAGGATGATGAAGGTCAGGATGCGCTGCAGGCGCGGGCTGGAGGCACGGAAGACCAGCGCCAGCGGATAGGCGAGCAGCGTCGTCGCCGCTACGGCGAAGAAGCCGAGCTTCAGCGTGTCGAAGATCACCTTGAGATAGAAGGCGTCAGTGTAGAACTTGAGCCAGCTTCCGAGGCCAAGCTGCGTCTGCTCGGCATCGGCATAGAAGCTGATGCCAAGCAGGATCGCGAAGGGCGCCGCGAAGAAGACGAGATAGGTCAGGCCGAGCGGCGCTGCGAGGCGCCAGTCGACCCGCTCGCCGGAGGCAGCGCCCCCGGCTACGGCAACCGCTGCGGCCACGTCCGGCTCCTTACTTGGTGATCTCCTTGTTGAAGCGCTCGATCCAGGCAGCGCGGACCGGATTGATCTTGGTCCAGTCATGCGTGACCATCTTCGAGAGCTCATCCAGCGACTTGATGTCGAGCGCGGGATCGAGCGGCGTGTCGACGTTGATCGGAACCATGTTGTAGGGCGCCTTCTGCAGCGCATCCTGGATAGGCGCCGATATCGCGGTGTCGATGTATTTGTAGGCCGCGTCGACGTTCTCCGCGCCCTTCACGATATGCAGCGTGGTCTGGAAGGTGATCGAACCGGATTCGGGCGCGACATAGGCGATGTCGACGCCGCGGCCCTTCAGGATCGCGACCGTGTTGGTGTTGCCGTACATCACGTCGATCTGCCCCTGCTGGAACAGGCCCGGCAGAGCCGCCGGCGCAGCGATGGCGGCAACCTTGGGGGCGGCCTCCTTCAGCGCCTTGAAGGCCGGCTCGATATTGTCGACGCTGCCGCCGAAGGCCTTGGCGATCTCGATCAGCGAGACCGTGCCGAAGGTGGTCTGGAAGCCGGTGAGGCCGAGCCGCTCGACATAAGGGCTCTTGAAGAGGTCCGCCCAGCTCTTCGGCGGCGTCGCGAACTTCTTCGGGTTGTAGGCGATGCCGACGACCTGGGCGTTGCAGGTCACGGCATGCGAGGTCACCAGCCCCTTCGGAACCTTGCCGGCATTGGGCAGCTTCGAGGCGTCGATCGGCTCGAACAGACCGGCCTGCATCGCCGCCGCGGCCGGGCCGGGATCGAGCACGAAGCAGTCGAAGGGCGGCACGCCGCGCGCGGCACGCACCTTGGCCACCTGATCGACCGCGAAGAGCGAGTCGAAGGCGACGTCGACGCTGTAGTTCTTCTTCAGCGCCGGGGCGACGACGTTGCGATAGGCCTCCTCCCAGGTGCCGGGATAGATCGCGGCAGTCAGGCTGCCGGCGGCGCGCGCCGGAAAGGAGAGCCCGGCGGCGGCGCCGATGGCGCCGAGGCCGGCGAGCAGGTCGCGACGGTTGATCATGGTCATCTGGCTGTCCCCTGTGGTCATGCGTTCAGGATTTCGGAAAGAGCGAGGGCCGGGCGTGATCTGCCAGACCGCAATAGGCCGTCTCGGCCGGGCGCAGCGCCTCGCCCGGCCGGCGCGCGGCGGCGATCTTCAGCGAGAGCCTTCCGGGAGCGGCGACGTCATGGATGAGCTCGCCGCCGATCGGCAGGCTGAGCTTGGGCTTGACCTCGAAGCGGCCATCGGTGCGCGCATCGGCCAGAACGAGCTGCTCGGGCCGCACCGAGACCACGACGGGCGTATCCGCCGCGAGCTTGAGGGACGAGGCCACCGTCCAGACGGTGCCGGTGGCGAGCCTGATGCGATAGCCGCCGTCCACGACCGCTTCGACCACGCCCTCGATCAGATTGCTGGAGCCGATGAAGCCGTTGACGAACAGGCTCGCCGGCTCGTCGTAGATCTGGGTCGGCGTGCCGACCTGCTCGATCCGGCCGCGGTTCATCACGGCGATGCGATCGGCGATCGCCATCGCCTCGTCCTGGTCGTGGGTGACCATGATCGCCGTCAGCGCGAATTGCTGCTGCAAGCGCTTGATCTCGATCTGCATGTCGAGGCGGAGGTTCTTGTCCAGCGCAGCGAAGGGCTCGTCCAGCAGCAGGATGCGGGGCCGAATGGCGAGCGCGCGGGCCAACGCGACGCGCTGCTGCTGGCCGCCGGAGAGCTGGCGCGGCTTGCGGTCCGCCATGGCTTCGAGCTGGACGATCGCCAGCATCTCCGCCACGCGCTCGGCCTGCACCTGCCGGCTCTCGCCGCGCGCAGCGAGCCCATAGGCGATGTTCTGCGCCACCGTCATATGCGGGAACAGCGCGTAGTTCTGAAAGACGATGCCGATCTCGCGGCGGCTCGGCGGCAGCGCATCGACGGAGCGGTCGCCGATGACGACCTTGCCGTTCATCTGCTCGATGAAGCCCGCGACAATCCTCAGCAGCGTGGTCTTGCCGCAGCCGGAGGGGCCGAGCAGCGCGACCAGCTCACCACCCTTGACCTCCAGGGTGACATTGTCGACGGCAAGCCCGCCGCCATAGCCATGGGTGACGCCATCGAGCGTAAGCCGCTGGGCACCGACCGCTCCAACCTTGCTCAGCATGCCACCCCGGCCGGGAGCGAACGCGACGACTGGCGAAGGCATGCGTCGCCGAGCTTCGACGTCAAAGCCCTCTCGAACGGCCCTTCGCGCATGTCGTGATCTCCTCCAGCTTTTCGAGGAAGCCACCATGCAAGCCATGTGCCGCATTCGGCCCGAACGTCGGTTTGGGCCGCCGTCGCATGCCGGGGCAGACAAGCCTCGTCGATCGCCCTCGCCTACCCTCTGGGGAACGACCAAGAGCCTGCGAGCGCACGCCTTTTCAGATCAGCATCTCGCAGTCGTAACCGCCTGCCGCCATCTTCCGCGCAAACTCCTCGGCCGCAGCGCGGAAATGCCGTTCGAAGCGAAGGACGATGCGTGGCACGGCCTTCTGCCGGGGATAGATCATCGCCAGCACCATGTTGACCTGCGGCTCCAGTCGCACAGCGACGCCGTTGCCGATCACGCCGCCAGAGACCGTCAGCGGATGGGCGATGGCCACGCCGATATCGGCATTGACCAGCCGCAGCGCGCCGATCGACTGATTGACCCTGAGCAGGCGCGTGCCGCTGAGCTCTTCCTCGATCTGCTCGTTGATCAGCATGCCCGCAGGGCTGTGGACGTCCTGGATGATCACGAGCTCGTTTCGTAGATCCCGTGCGTGGATCACGGACCGCCGCGCCAGTGGATTGCCCGGTGGCACGACGCAGACGGCCGACATCCGCATGATCGGATGGGCCGCGATGCCGGTCTCGTCGAGCGGCAGGAAGGCGAAGCCGATATGGGCCGTGTCCTGCCTGATCCTGCGGACGACATCGAAGGCTCCCTCGACCTCCGCGCGCAGATTGACCTTCGCATGTTCCGCCATGAAGCGCGCGATCGCAGCCGGCAGCAGCTCGGAGAACAGCGTCGGGATCGCCGCGACCGTTAGCGAGCCTGCGCGCGCGTCACGCAGGGCCTCGGCATGCCCGGAGAGCGACGTCATCTGCGCCAGAATACGCTCGACCTCCGGCAGCAAGGCTCGGGCCTCGTCGGTCAACCTGACGCGGTTTCCGACACGCAGGATGATGGCGAAGCCGAGCTGCGCCTCGATCTCCCGGATCGTCTGGCTGACGGCCGGCTGGGAGACGCGGATCAACCGGGCGGTCTCGGTCACGCTCAGCGTACGCGAGAACAATTGCAGGATTTCGAGCTGACGGAAGCTAAGGCGCATAAGCAATAGCTTATACCAGATTCACGAGATTGTATTTGTCCTAATGCTGCATCGCCGCAAAGCTGACATGGGGCGAAACGGGGACGCTCCAGGCACTGCCTCCAGGCAGGAGACGGTGCCTGCATCATGGCTGCGCTTCCGCGCGGCTTCAGGAACGGCGAGCCTCGGCGCCCGAGAGTTGTTACCGATGCCGTCTCTTCATTCGGTCGTGCCATTGCGCGGCCTGATCGAAACGATTGCCGTCGGCGCCGCCGGCGGGCTGGCGCTGACCTCCGCGGGCGTTCCGGCGGGCTGGCTCTGCGGGGCTGCGCTCGCGGTCGCGGTCTTCGCGCTGGCCGGCCGCCCGATGGAGATGCCGAACCGCCTCCGCGACGCGATCTTCATCATTCTCGG
>Ga0102591_1000214_pt1 | contig 134567 bp, 102 predicted proteins | sample AraplaCol_mCL_r2_2_FD_76860 | JGI IMG/M metagenome (GOLD analysis project Ga0102591, IMG submission 76860) | Arabidopsis root microbial communities from North Carolina, USA - plate scrape MF_Col_mCL_r2 (SPADES assembly) (version 2) | ecosystem: Host-associated > Plants > Roots > Endosphere...
CCAGCCGCTGCGCCTCCTTCAGCACCGTCGCGAAGTCCAGGCCCTTGGAGCGCATCTCCGACAGGATGAAGTTGGTCGTGCCGTTGATGATCCCGGCGATCCACTCGATGCGGTTGGCGGTCAGGCCTTCGCGCAACGCCTTGATGATGGGGATGCCGCCGGCCACCGCGGCCTCGAAGGCGACCATCACGCCCTGCTCGCGCGCGGCGGCGAAGATCTCGCTGCCATGCACCGCCAGCAACGCCTTGTTGGCCGTCACCACGTGCTTGCCGGCCTTGATCGCGTCCAGCACCAGCGTGCGCGCGATGCCGTAGCCGCCGATCAGCTCGACGACGATGTCGATCTCCGGATTCGCGATCACCTCGCGCGCGTCCGCCACGACGGTGCAGGCGTCGCCGACGATGCTCCTGGCGCGCTCGACGTCCAGGTCGGCCACCATCGCGATCTCGATGCCGCGACCCGCGCGGCCGCGGATCTCTTCCTGGTTGCGGCGCAGCACCTGGAACGTGCCGCCGCCGACGGTACCAATGCCCAGCAGGCCAACTTTGATCGGGTTCATCGTCATGTGTCTTTCAGGAGGTCGAGGGGTCAGCGGCCGTGGCGTTTGCGATAGGTGCCCAGGAAGCGCTCGATGCGGCCGACGGCTTCACGCAGGTCGTCGGTGTTGGGCAGGAACACGAGCCGGAAATGATCGGGAGACTTCCAGTTGAAGCCCGTCCCCTGGACGATCAGCACCTTCTCCTCGGCCAGCAGCTCGTAGGCGAACTGCTGGTCGTCCTCGATCGGGTAGATCTTGGGGTCGAGGCGGGGGAACATGTAGAGCGCGGCCTTGGGCTTGACGACGCTCACGCCCGGGATCTGCGTCAGCAGCTCGTAGGCGAGGTCGCGCTGGCGCGCCAGGCGGCCGCCCGGCGCCACCAGGTCCTTGATCGACTGGTAGCCGCCCAGCGCGGTCTGGATCGCGAGCTGGCCCGGCGTGTTGGCGCACAGCCGCATCGAGGCCAGCATGTTCAGGCCCGTGATGTAGTCCAGCGCATGGCGCTTGTCGCCGGAGACCACCATCCAGCCGGCGCGGTAGCCGCAGCTGCGGTAGTTCTTGGACAGGCCGTTGAAGGTCAGCGTCAGCACGTCGTCGGACAGCGCCGCGATGCTGGTGTGCAGGTTGCCGTCGTACAGCGTCTTGTCGTAGATCTCGTCGGCCAGGATGATCAGCTGGTGCTGGCGCGCGATCTCGACGATCTCGCGCAGCAGCGGCTCCGGATAGAGCGCGCCGGTCGGGTTGTTCGGGTTGATCACGACGATCGCCTTCGTGCGCGGCGTGATCTTGGACTTGATGTCGGCGATGTCGGGGAACCAGTCGCTGGATTCGTCGCAGACGTAATGCACCGGATTGCCGCCCGAGAGCGCGACCGCGGCGGTGTACAGCGGGTAGTCGGGCGCCGGCAGCAGCACCTCGTCGCCGTTGTCCAGCATCGCGTTGAGCGCCATCACGATCAGTTCGGACGCGCCGTTGCCCAGGTACACGTCGTCGACCGCGACGCCGCGAATCCCCTTTTCCTGGCAGTAATGGACCACCGCCTTGCGCGGCGCGAACAGGCCCTTGGAATCCGTGTAGCCGGCCGCGTCGGGCAGGTTGCGGATCATGTCCTGGACAATTTCGTCCGGCGGCATCAGGCCGAAGGCGGCGATATTGCCAATGTTCAGCTTGATGATCTTCTGGCCCTCTTCCTCCATCTGCCGGGCCTTGTCCAGCACGGGTCCGCGGATGTCATAACAGACATTGGCCAATTTGCTGGACTTGGTGACGGTTCTCAAGATGGCTCCTGGAATACACAGGGGAAAATCGGGACCGTCGATTTAAACACAGGGTTATCGCGGGTAATCGCACGGCCGCGCGGCGCCACCCTCCGTCGCTGCCAGAATCAGCCTCAATGAAATTTCAACCCGACCAGCCGCTGGGCGGCAACATGATCTCCAAGCACGACCTGCACCACGTGTGGGTCAACGGTGTCGAGCAGGCGCACAGCGTGCTCGTGCCCTGGCAAGGGCAGCCCGAGGACTGGGACGTCACCCGCTTCGAGGACCTGACCGAAGCGCACTTCGAGCGCATCCTCAAACGCAAGCCCGAGCTGGTGATCTTCGGCAGCGGGTCGAAGATCCGCTTCGCGCGGCCGGCGCTGTATCGTGCGCTGATCGACGCCCGCATCGGCATGGAGACCATGGACATCGGCGCCGCCTGCCGCACCTACAACGTGCTGGCGAGCGAAGGCCGCGCCGTGTTGGCCGCGCTGCTCATCGAGCCCTGAGCGCGCGCCGGCCGCGACCGGCCGCGGCTCCCCATCCGACCTCCCTCTCTCTGGGAGCGCATTGGCTCGTCCAGGTCAGCCGGGGAGAGAGACGACCCATTCAACGTATAATCGCTGGCTATGCCCGCCCGGGCACATCTCTCTGAAGAACGCCACATGACGCCAGCGCTCAACAAACCCCTCCCGGACATTGAAGCTCTTGCCACGGGAGGCGTGAAGTTCACACCCCAAGCCTTTCTGGGCAAGGTCGTGGTGCTGTACTTCTACCCGAAGGACAACACCCCGGGCTGCACCACCGAAGCGATGCAGTTCCGCGACCATCACAAGGATTTCGTGAAGGCCGGCGCCGTCGTGCTGGGGGTGTCCCGCGACAACATGGCCTCGCATGACAAGTTCAAGCAGAACCTGGAACTGCCCTTCGAACTGATCGCCGACACCGAGGAAAAGCTCTGCCACATGTTCGGTGTGGTGAAGAACAAGATCATGTACGGCAAGAAGGTCAAGGGCATCGAGCGCTCGACCTTCCTGATCGATGCCCAGGGCATCCTGCGCGAGGAATGGCGCGGCATCAAGGTCGCCGGCCACGTCGACGAAGTGCTCAAGGCCGTCAAGGCGCTGAAGAAGGAAGCCGCCTGATCGACGCCGCGAGCCGGCCAGGGTCGCGGAATCTCGCATCGGACCACCGATTCCGCTGCCTCGCATCCCGGGTTTGCGCTGACTCGCGCGAGGCGCCGTCTGACAGCAACGCCGCCATCTGTCCGTCATGGGCACGCGCGGCGAGTTGTGCATAATCGGCCGCATGCCCCTGTGCCTGATCGCAGCGATTGAATCCCCAAGGACGAGCCGCACCGCCCCCGGTGCGGCTTTTTGTCTTCTGGGGCCCGCTGGCGAGTTCGAGGCCCCCGATGCCGCCGATACCTCCGGCATCGCCACCGCCCGTCAGGCCTGGGGCATGACCCCTGGTCCGCGTGGACCCAGGCTCATCACGCCAGCCCGCCACCCCCGCACATGCCACTGCCCAAGCCTCCGACCAAGCGCGCCAGCCGCCTAGATTCCGACGCCTACGCGACCGACCTGTCGCCCAGCAAACGCCCTCCCGCGCTCGAGGCCAAACCGTCCGCCACCATCGCCGCCCACAGCGCGGCGAGTCTCGCCGAGACCGCCCTGCCGGCCGCCGCCCCGGCCCTGCCGCCCGCCGCCGCGCGCTCGCGCGCCGAGCCGGTCGAGGCCCGCGGCGGCGGATCTCCGTCGCTGGCGCTGGTGCCGCCGGCGCCGGCCAAGGCCCCCGCCAGGAAGACCGCCACCGGCCGCGCCAAGGCGCGCAAGCCGGCGGGCGAGGCCAAGCTCTTCGTGCTCGACACCAATGTGCTGATGCACGACCCGATGTCGCTGTTCCGTTTCGAGGAGCATGACATCTACCTGCCGATGATCACGCTCGAGGAACTGGACGGCCATAAGAAGGGCATGACCGAGGTCGCCCGCAACGTGCGCCAGGTCAGCCGCGATCTGGACGCACTGGCCGCCTCGCTCAAGTCGAGCTCGATCGAGGAGATGTCCAAGGGCCTGCCGCTGGATCAGACCGGCCACCGCGAGGCCGGCGGCAAGCTCTTCTTCCAGACGACGCTGTTCGACACCCCGCTGCCCCAAGGCCTGCCGCAAGGCAAGGCGGACAACCAGATCCTGGGCGTGGTGCAGGCGCTCAAGGCGCAGCAACCCGGCCGCGAGGTGGTGCTGGTGTCCAAGGACATCAACATGCGCATCAAGGCCCGCGCGCTGGGCCTGCCGGCGGAGGACTACCGCAACGACAAGACGCTGGAGGACTCCGACCTCCTCTACACCGGCGTGCAGGCGCTGCCGGCGGACTTCTGGGAGCGCCACGGCAAGACGATGGAGAGCTGGCAGCAAGGCGGCACCACCTTCTACCGGATCAGCGGCCCGCTGGTGCCGACGCTGCTCGTGAACCAGCTCATCTACCTGGAGGCGCCCGGCGCCGCGCCGCTGTACGCCAAGGTGCAGGAGATCACCGGCAAGACCGCGGTGCTGCGCACGCTGAAGGACTACGGCCACCAGAAGCACTCGGTGTGGGGCGTGACCGCGCGCAACCGCGAGCAGAACTTCGCGCTCAACCTGCTGATGGATCCGGACTGCGACTTCGTCACGCTGACCGGCTCGGCCGGCACCGGCAAGACGCTGATGACGCTCGCCGCCGGCCTGTCGCAGGTGCTCGACGAACGCCGCTACAGCGAGATCATCGTCACCCGCGTGACCGTGCCTGTGGGTGAGGACATCGGCTTCCTGCCGGGCACGGAAGAGGAAAAGATGGGCCCGTGGATGGGCGCGCTCGACGACAACCTGGAAGTGCTGGCGCGCGGCGACAGCACTGCCGGCGAGTGGGGTCGCGCGGCCACCAACGACCTGGTGCGCAGCAAGATCAAGATCAAGAGCCTGAACTTCATGCGCGGGCGCACCTTCCTCAACAAGTACGTGATCATCGACGAGGCCCAGAACCTGACGCCCAAGCAGATGAAGACGCTGATCACGCGCGCGGGTCCGGGCACCAAGATCGTCTGCCTGGGCAACCTGGCGCAGATCGACACGCCCTACCTCACCGAAGGCAGCTCCGGCCTGACCTTCGCGGTCGACAAGTTCAAGGGCTGGGCCCACAGCGGCCATGTGACGCTGGCCCGCGGCGAGCGCTCCAGACTCGCGGACTTCGCGTCCGAGGTGCTCTGAGCCCTTCCCCGTCCCATGACGACGAAGCCACCCTCCGGGGTGGCTTTTTCTTGCCTGCGAATCGGGGATGGAGGGCGCGCGCTCAGTCCTCGGGCGTGAGCTTGGACCGCACGGTCTCCTCGGCCGCGCCCTCGTCGCGGCGCAACTGGTGGAAGATGAACGCCGCCATCGCGGCCATCGCGCCCAGCGCCAGGTAGGTACCGTGGAAGGCCGGCACGATGGCGGCGCCCTCGGTGCGCGCCAGGCCGTGCGAGAACAGCAGCAGGAAGGCGCTGGAGGTCGCCACGCCCAGGCTCATCGACAGCTGCATCACCACCGCCAGCAGGCTGTTGCCCGCGCTGGCGGTGCGCTCGTCGAGGTCGCCCAGCGTCAGCGTGTTCATCGCGGTGAACTGCATGCTGTTGACCATGCCGAACAGGCCCAGGTGGATCGCCAGCCAGACATGCCCCACGCCGCGCGGAATCAGCGCGAAGCTGGCGATCAGCACGCCCAGCAGCAGCGTGTTGACGATCAGCACGCGGCGGTAGCCGGCGCGCTTGATCAGGCGGATGGCCAGCGTCTTGGTGAACATCGCGCCCAGCACCGAGGGGATCATCGACAAGCCGGCCTCGCTGGGCGAGAAGCCCAGCCCCACCTGCAGGAACAGCGGCGTCAGGAAGGGCGTCGCGCCACTGCCCAGCCGCGCGAACACGTTGCCCAGCAGCCCGATGCGGAAGGTCGGCACGGCGAAGAGCGCGGGCGAGAACAGCGGCTCGTCGGCGCGCGTCGCATGCAGCCAGTAGGCCATCATGCAGGCCACGCCCGCCACCAGCATCACGAAGCACACGGCCACGCTGACCACGTGCTCGCCAAAGCCCTGCAGCGCCAGCGACAGCAGCATCAGCCCCACGCTGAACAGCCCGTAGCCGCCCCAGTCGAAGCGCCGGCCCAGCGGCCCCTTGATCTGCGGCATGTAGCGCTGGCAGGCCCAGGCGCCCGCCACGCCGACCGGCAGGTTGATCAGGAAGATCCAGTGCCAGCTGGCGTACTGGGTCAGCACGCCGCCCAGCGTGGGCCCCAGCAGCGGCCCCACCAGCCCCGGCAGGCTGATGAAGGTCATCACCGCGAGGAACTCGCCTTTCGGGAAGGCCCGCAGCACCACCAGCCGCCCCACCGGCACCAGCAGCGCGCCGCCGACGCCCTGCACCACCCGCGCCGCGACCAGCACGTGCAGACTGGGCGACACCGCGCAGGCCAGCGAGCCCAGGCTGAACAGCCCGATCGCCCACAGGAACACCGTCCTCGTCCCGAAGCGGTCCGCCAGCCACCCCGAGGCGGGGATCAGCAGGGCCACCGTCAGCAGGTAGGCCACGACGGCGGATTGCATCCGCAGCGGGTCCTCGCCGAGGTCGCGCGCCATGCCGGGCAACGCGGTGTTGAGGATGGTCGTGTCCAGCGTCTGCATGAAGAACGCGAGCGCGACGACCCACGGCAGCCAGCGGCGCGTGGCGTCGTCAAGGACCGGTCGGCCGAGCGCGTCCAGCGGTGTCGTCGAGGTGGGAGGCATGGGCGGCATCCGGCAAGTATCGAACCGGGCCGGCGTAGGATGTGCGCCTATCGCGGCGCTCATCCGGCCGCTCACGACCCATGCGCTTCTACGTTTCCGATCTCGACGGCACCCTGCTCGATCCGCAGGCCCGGCTCTCCGACACCACCCGGGCCGGCCTGACCGAGCTGCTGGCCGAAGGCCTGGCCTTCACCGTCGCCAGCGCGCGGCACGTGGTCTCGATCGCCCGCATCCTCGAGGGTTTGCCGATCTCGCTGCCGGTGGTCTCGTCCAACGGCGCCTACATCAGCGACCTGCGCACCGGCCGCCATGAGCTGGTCAACGCGATGGAGCCGGCGCTCGGCCAGGCGATCTTCGCGCTGGTGCGCCGCCACGGCCTGATGCCCTTCATCGCGACGCACGGCGTCAAGGGCGACCAGCTGTTCTGGCAGGAGGTCCAGAACGAGGGCCAGCAGCGCTTCGTCACCGAGCGCCAGCGCAACGCCGATCCGCGGCTGCGCCATGTGGACCGGCTGCAGGACCAGTTGGCGGATCCGCTGGTGACGCTGCTCGTCGTCGGCCGCGCGGAGCCCCTGGAGGCGCTGCAGGCCGAGATCCTCGCCACCTGCGGCGACCTGGTGACGACGCACCTGGCCGAGGACATCTACATGCCGGGCTGGCCCTGGCTGAACGTGCACGACCGCCGCGCCAGCAAGGACCAGGCGATCGCGTCGCTGGCGCAGCGCTATGCGCTGCATGAGCGCGAACTGGTGGTTTTCGGCGACCAGGTCAACGACCTGACGATGCTGCGATCGGCGCACCATGCGATCGCGGTGTCGAATGCCAGCGACGACGTGAAGCTGGCTGCCCACCGCATCATCGGCGCACATCACGAGGACGCGGTCGTGCATTTCATCCGCGAGGACTGGCGCGCCCTGCTGGGCCGCTGACGCGGTCAGCCGGCGCCCGCGACCAGCTCGCGGATCTGCTGCAGGGCGGCGGGATCGTCCAGCGTGATGAGGTCGCCCGGATCGCGCTGCTCGCACACCGCCTGGATCGCGCGCCGCAGCAGCTTGCCCGAGCGGGTCTTGGGCAGCAGCTGGACGAAGCGCACTCGCGACGGCCGCGCCACCGCGCCGAGCTGCTGGTCGACGCGCTTGAGGATCTCGCCCTCCAGGGCCAGCGCCGCCTGCGGCGTCGCGGCGCGCGCCGGGTCCTTCAGCACCGCGAAGGCCATCGCGACCTGGCCCTTGAGCGCATCGGCCACCCCGACCACCGCGACCTCGGCCACCGCCGGATGGCCGGCGATGCACTCCTCGATCTCGCGCGTGCCCAGGCGATGGCCCGCGACATTGATGACGTCGTCGCTGCGGCCGAGGATGAAGTAGTAGCCGTCCTCGTCGCGCAGCGCCCAGTCGAAGGTCGAGTACACCTGCCGGCCGGGCACGCTCGACCAGTAGGTGCGCACGAAGCGCTCGTCGTCGCGCCAGACGGTCTGCATGCAGCCCGGCGGCAGCGGATACGCGATCGCGAGCAGGCCCTTCTGATTCGGCGCCTCCAGCACCGCGCCGGTCTGCTCGTCCAGCAGCTGCACGCGGTAGCCGGGCATCGGCACGCCCGGCGAGCCGAACTTCGGCGCCGCCGGCTCGACGCCGCGCGCCAGCGTCAGGATCGGCCAGCCGGTCTCGGTCTGCCAGTAGTTGTCGACGACGGGCTTGCCGATGGCGTCGGCGATCCAGCGCGCGGTGGGCTCGTCCAGCGGCTCACCGGCCAGGAACAGCGCCCGCAGCGAGGACAGGTCGTGCCGCGTCAGGCAGGCCGGGTCCTGCTTCTTGAGCACCCGCACCGCGGTGGGCGCGCTGAACATCACCGTCACCCGGTATTGCTCGACCAGCCGCCACCAGACCGCCGCGTCGGGGCTGACCGGCGTGCCCTCGTACATCAGCGTCGCCATGCCGGCGATCAGCGGTCCGTAGACGATGTAGCTGTGGCCGACGACCCAGCCGATGTCGCTGGTCGAGAAGAAGGTCTCGCCCGCGCGGCCGTCGTAGATGAGCGCCATGCTGGTGGCCAGCGCGACCGCATGGCCGCCGACATCGCGCTGCACGCCCTTGGGCCGCCCGGTCGTGCCGCTGGTGTAGAGCGTGTAGCTGATCGCGTCCGATGGCAGCCATTCGCAGGGCACGCGCGTGCCCCACAGACGCTCCCGCAGCGCGGCGTGATCCAGGTCACGGTCCGCGACGCGCTCGAACGGGCTCAGACCGCGGTCGATCATCAGCACCTTCGCCGGCTTGTGCGCGGCCAGGCGGATCGCCTCGTCCAGCAGCGGCTTGTAGGGCACGACGCGCCCGTTGCGGCTACCGGCGTCGGCGCTGACGACCAGCACCGGCTCGGCGTCGTCGATGCGGTTGGCCAGCGCATGACTCGCGAAGCCGCCGAACACCACCGAATGGACCGCCCCGAGGCGGGCGCAGGCCAGCATCGCGAACGCCGCCTCGGGAATCATCGGCAGGTAGATCAGCACCCGATCGCCGGCGCGCACGCCCTGCCCGGCCAGCATCGCAGCCATCACCTCGACCTCGGCCTGGAGCTCGGCGAAGGTGTAGACCCGCTCCTGCCCGACCTCGCTGGAAACCCAGATCAGCGCCGCGTCGCCCGGCCGCGTGGCGGCATGGCGATCGACCGCGTTGTGGCACAGGTTGGTCCGCCCGCCGACGAACCAGCGCGCGAAGGGCGGGTGGCTGGTGTCGCAGACCTGGTCGAACGGGCGTTCCCAGTCGATGCGCCTGGCCTGCTCGGTCCAGAAGCTGTCCGGATCGTCGATCGAGCGCCGGTACATCGCCGCATAGCTGTCGGTCATCGGGGTCTCCTCATGTCGAATGCGCGACTTCCGCACGGATCCTCGCACCGCGAGCTTTGCTGAAACTTTCGTTCACAACGTTTGGCGGAGGGCCTGTGGTCCAATCCGGGTTTTTCCTGGGAAGGGTCTCGTGGCCACGCCCGGACTTTCCCTAGCCAGGCGCCGCCCCACGGGCATTCGCGCTTGACCGGTACGGAGATGGTGCCTAGTCTCCGCGCCCAACAACGATGAGAACTGTTCGTCCTTCCCGCTCGGCTCCCACTCGCAATTCGCTCCAGCGCGCCATGGCCGCACTGGGGCTGATCTGCGTCCTGGCGAGCGGAAGTTGCTGGGCGCAACAGTCGACGTCGTCCACCACCGACAAGCCCAAGGCGCAAGCCAAGGCCGCGCCGGCCAAGCCGGCCGCGAAGAAGAAGCCCGAAGCGAAGAGCGCGAAGACCGCCGCCAAGGCCTCGAAGGACACGAAGGCCGCCAAGCCGGTCGCGTCGAAGAACGGCGCCAAGGATCCCAAGGCCAAGGCCGAGGAAGACAAGGCGTCGACCGCCTCCGAGGCTGTCACGGACAAGGCCATCGCGGCCAAGCCGGAGGCGAAGGTCGCGGAAAAGACCGCAGACAAGGCCGCAGAGAAGACTTCGGAAAAAACCGCGCCGGCCAGGTCCGAAGCGAAGGCGCCGGACGCCAAGGCCGATGCCCGCGCCGAAGCCGCGCCGCCGGCCGGCACGATGATGGGCGCCTACGGCCAGAGCCTGATGCGCACGCCGGCAGGCACCGCCGCCGCCACGACCGCCGTCGCTGGCGCGACCGCGGCGCTGGTTGCCACCGCACCGGCAACGCCTGCCCCCGTCGCCACCACCAACGCGTCCGCGCTGCCGCCCACCGCCCTGATGGGCGCCGCGGTCGGCAACGCCAACGCCAATGCCAGCGACTCGGTCGCCCGCTTCCTGCAGCAGCGGGGCATCGTCGCGCAGGCGCAGCAGATGTCGCCGAGCGCCGATCCGGCCGCGCCAGGCCTGCTGAACCAGGTGCGCGACAAGGCCTCCGACCTGGTCCTGTCGGCGATGAACTTCCTGGGCGTGCCGTACAAGCGCGGCGGCAACTCGGTCAGCAACGGCTTCGATTGCAGCGGCTTCACCCGCCACATCTTCGAGATGAGCGTGGGCCTGGTGCTGCCGCGCCGCGCCGACGAGCAGGCCAAGCTGTCCAGCCTGGTCCCGATCAAGAAGGAAGACCTGAAGCCGGGCGACCTGGTCTTCTTCAACACGATGCGCGCGACCTTCTCGCATGTCGGCATCTATGTCGGCGAAGGCAAGTTCATCCACTCGCCGCGCGTCGGCGGCGCGGTCCGCGTCGAGGACATGCGCGAGGCCTACTGGGCCAAGCGCTTCACCGGCGCCCGTCGCGCCGACCTGAACCAGGCCAACGCAGGCACCTGAACCCGCACCCGCCGCAGTCGCGGCGGTTCTTGCGCCCGCTTCCCAACGACGCTTCCCCGAAGGCAAGCCCTGACACGGCGCCTTTGGGATCCCGGCTATGCTGCGCCCCAGCGCTGACCGCCGCGATCCACCTTGTCCGCCGTCCTCGATCCCGCCTCGACACCGCTGCTGCGAGCACCCGACCAGATGGGGCAGGCCCTGCTGCTGGCCGTGCTGCTGCACGTGCTGCTGCTGCTGGTCGTGGGCAATGCGCCGGGCGGCGCCGCCAAGCCCGGCGAAGGCGTCTGGGGCCCGCTGAACGTGCGCCTGCAGGGCGACCGCTACGAGCCGGGCTCCGGCGCGCCCGCGGTCGTGCTGCCCGAGCGGGGTCCGGTCGGCGATGCGAAGCAGCCGCGCTCCGGCGGCGCGGTCCGGGAGACGCCGCCGACGCCCGAGCAGCGGAAAGCCCCAGGCGCCGCTCGCCAGGGCCAGTGGCGGCAACAGCCCGGCGATGAATTGACGGGGGACGCTCCCGCGGATCGCAGCGCACCGCCGGCGGCAACGACGCCGACGCCAAAGCCCGCTCCGACACCGACACCTGCCCCACCGCCGCCCGCGCTCACGACGCCCGCACCGACTCCGGCGCGGGTGCCGGCGCCCTCGCCCACACCGGCCCCGCCGCCCGCTCCAGCCCCCTCTCCGGCCGCGGCGCCAGCGCCTTCGCCCGAGCCGGCCCCGTCGATCACCACGCTCACGACGCCCGGCGAGGCGATGACCGCGGCACCGACGCCGATCGCGCCGTCCCGCGAGGCCGCGCCACTGCGCCCCGCGGCACCGACGGACGCGCTCCAGGCGCCCTCGCCGACCTTGCAGCTGCCAGAGCGGCCGGCCCCGATCCTCAGCGAGACGCCGACCACGGTGCGGCGGATCGAGCGCGCGCCGATCGAGCGCTCGGCGCCCGCGCCGCTCCCGCCGGAACTGAAGGCACCTGCCGAACTGCCGCCCTTGACCGCCGCGCCAGCGCCGGTCCCGCGACCGGCACCCAGCCCCGCGCCCGCACCGCCGCCGATGCCGGCGCCGGCCGCCGCGGCAACGCCCACGGCGACCGCACCGCCGACTCCTGCGCCAACGCCGACGGCCCCGCCCACGCCCACGCCCACGCCCACGCCGACCCCGGCGCCCGCGGCAACGTCCACGCCGTCGGCCCAGACGACGCCTCCACAGCCAAGAGCGGCGACCACGCCGTCGCCCACTCCGGCCAACCGCGTCTCGCTGGACGGCTCGACCACAGCGACGACGACGCAGCCCAGCGTCGGCGCGCCAGACGCTGGCGCGCGCGTCGGTCACGACGTGGCGACGCCCGCCTCGACGCCGCCGAACGCTCCCAAGCTGAACCTCGACATGAATCCTTCGCGCGGCCCGATGCGACCGCGCGGGTCGCCGTCCGGCGTGATCCAGGCGCTGCCCAAGCCGCCCGAGGACAAGGACCCGCTGGCCGAGGAGATGCGCAAGGCTGGGCAGCAGGACTGCCGCAAGGCTTACGCGGACAAGGGGCTGCTGGCGGTCGTCCCGCTGGTCCGCGACGCTGCGCGCGACAAGGGGTGCCGCTGGTGACCTCCGCAACCAGCGGCGGTGCGAATGCCGCGCCAGTCCCCGCCCACTTGCCGTCGGCGCTGGAATCTCTGCTATAGTCCGAGTCTTCGTTGGGGGGGTAGCTCAGCTGGGAGAGCGTCGCGTTCGCAATGCGAAGGTCGGGAGTTCGATCCTCCTCCTCTCCACCAACACATCCAGGCCTCAGAGGGAAACCTCTGGGGCCTCGCTTCATGAGGCTGCCATTTCGGCAGCCTTTTGTTTTTCTGGCGGAAGCTGCGGAGCTCCGGATGCCGGGAGGCATTCAAGGACTGGCCCTGGCCAGCCCCTCCGTCAGGCGACCGCAGCCGCGAGGATCTCCCGCAACGACTTCGGCGGCCGGCCCGACAAGCGCTCGATGTCAGTCGTGAGCACGTCGAAGTCGCCTCTCACGAAGTTCTTCTTGATGTCGGCCATGACGTCGACAACGATCTCGGGCAGGCCCGCCTGGGTCAGCCCGCCCCGCAACTGCGCCTCGTCGATGACGAGGTACCCGACCGGCTTGCCGAGCACCTGCGATGCCGTCCGCGCGCGCTCCTCTCCGCTCACGACGGCCGGCCCCGTGCCGTTGTAGATGGCGCCCGCATGCCCGTCGCCGAGCAGCGCGCCGGCCGCCGCGGCGGCCAGGTCGTCGCGCGAGACATAGGCCACGCGCTCCTCGCCCAGACCGGTCAGCACGCCCATGGCCGCGGACATCTGGATCTCCTGCGCCATCGACTCCGCGAAGTAGTTCATCCGCAGGATGGTCCACTGCGGCGCGGTGCGGATGAGATGCTGCTCGGCCGTCCAGAAGGTTTCAGCGAGGGCCGGCGCTTCCGCCTTGCGCGTGCCGGCCGCCGACACCAGGAAGAGATGCTGCACGCCCGCCGCCACCGCGGCGTCGATGGCACCCCGCAACTGCCGGCCGCGCACACCCGGCGCGAGGTCGGCGCTGGGGATCAGCAGCAGGCGATCAAGGCCCGCGAAAGCCGCCGGCAGCGTCTGCGGCGCGTCGAAGTCGCCCAACCGGCCCTTGGCCGGGCTCCGCACCTTGTCGGGCGAGCGCGAAATCCCCACCACCTCATGGCCGCCGCCCCGTTCGGCCAGTTCTTTCAGGACCGCCTGTCCCAGTTGACCACTCGCGCCGCTGATACCCATCTTCATGTCACAGATCCTCTGCAGTTACGAACAAAATGTGCGTGGAACTTTGCGGCAAGGGGCCTCCCTCCGCAAGAACGCACGGCGACGTGCGCTACGAACATCGGTGTGCGTGCCGGCAGATCAGGAAACGGAAATGAGCAAGCTTCGAGCAGTCCCGCCATCACCCGAGGAGCCGGCGGACCACGACCATGCGACCTGCCGCGCGGTGGGGCAGATCCTCGATCGCGTCGGGGACAAGTGGAGCGTGATGGTGGTCGGCACCCTGTCCAAGGGGCCGATGCGCTTCAACGCGATGATGCGCACGATCGGCGGCGTCTCGCACCGCATGCTGACCCTGACGCTGCGTGGACTGGAGCGCGACGGGCTGGTCAAGCGCACCGTCTTTCCGACGGTCCCGCCCAAGGTCGAGTACGAACTGACGGCGCTCGGCAGTTCCCTCATCGAGCCGCTGAAGGCCTTGGCCATCTGGGCGCAGGAACACCGTCCCGCGGTCGAGGCGGCGCGCGCGAAGTTCGATGGCGACGAGCCTCAGCCGCGCAAGCGCATCGTCTGAATCGCCGCGGCGACGCCCCCCGCCGCGCTCAACCCACCGCCGTCCCCGCCGCGAAGCCCAGCACCACCCGCGTCCCCATTCCCGGCTCGCTCTGCACCTGAAGGCTGCCACCGAGCAGCCGGGCGCGCTCCTGCATGCCCAGCACCCCGAAGCCGTCCCGGCGGGCGAGCGGATCGAAGCCGATGCCGTCGTCGCCGATGCTCAACAGCCAGCCGGCGCCTTCGCGCGCCAGGCGCAGGGAGGCGCGGCTGGCCTGGGCATGGCGTCGCACGTTGGTGAGCGACTCCTGGGCGATGCGGAACACCATCGTGGCCATCGGCAACGGGATCTCGCGCGTGTCCGGGTCCACCTGCAGGCTGCAGGGCAACGCGGTGTTGGACGTGAACTCAGCCGCCAGCCATTGCAGCGCCGCTTCGAGGCCGCCATCCAGCGCCGAAGGCCGCAACTGCGACACCAGACCGCGCACCGTGCTCACCAGTCGGTCGACACGGCCGAGCAACAGGTCCGGATCCAGGGAATGCGCCGAACCGCCGGCGTTCTGCCGCATCTTCGCCACCGACACTTCCATCTTCAGCGCGGCCAGTTGCTGGCCCAGCTCGTCATGCAGCTCGCGGGAGACGCGCAATCGCTCCTCCTCCAGGGCATGCGCGTTGTACTCGCCCAGACGGAGCAGCGCCGCCTCCGAGTCCGCCAGGGCCGCGGTGCGTTCCGCGACGGCGGCTTCCAGTTGCCGTTGCCGCTCGCGATCGCGCCGGCGCGACCATCGGATGGACAGCCACCACAGCAGCATCAAGGACACGGCGGCCGCGGCGCGTGCCTCGCGCGAGTTCCACCAGGGAGGAAGCACGTCGAACGCAAGGCGCATCACCGGCCCCGGTGCTTCCACGCTCGTCAGCCCGCCGGCGCGCACCTCCAGCGTGTGCTCGCCGGACTCGAGCGCGCCCAGGTCGATCACGGCGCTCTGCGAGGTCCGCCAGGGCGACTCCGCGCCAAGGCGGTATTCGATCCGCAGCGAACGCGCCCGGGAGAAGCCGGCCGTCCCCACCGCGATGCGCAGCGTGCGGTCCCGCCACGGCACCGGCTCCAACGGCGGCACCCGGGTGCTCGTGCTGCCGAACACCATGTCCTCCAGCCGCAGCGCGGGCAATGGCGCTTGCGTGTTCCCCGGCAGCAGGTGCGTCAACCCGGCGCCGGTGCCGATCCAGATGCTGCCGTCGGCGTCGGCCAGGAAAGCCGGCGTCACATCGTTCCAGACCAGGCCGGTGCGGCGATCCAGCCGCGACCAGTCGCCCCCGGTTGAGCGGATGAAGACCCCCTGGTCGGTGCCCATCCACAGCCGCCCGTCGAGGTCGGCGTGGAGGCTGGCCGCGGCCGCGCCCCCGAAGGCGGACTTGGGCAGGAACTGCAACTGGCGCGCCGTGGCCCCCGACAGCGCGTGGATGCCCAGTCCCGACGTGCCTCCCGCCCACACCGTGTGGTCCAGCACCATCGCCTGCAGCGCGTCGATCCAATCGCCCTGCGCGTCCGCCACGGGGGTCCAGCCCTCCGGCTGGTGCCGCCAGAGATCCCGTCCGCTGACGACGAAGTCCTCCCGCGCGCCGTCCGACAGGACGCGGATGTCATAACGCGGATCGAAGCGCCCGGCGCCGATCTTGTGGCGGCGCAGGCGCCCCTCGGACAGCTCGATCAGCTCGAGGCCGTCGCTGCCGGACGCGTAGACCCGGCCGGCCCCCTGCGAGATCGTCTGAAGTCCGGTATCGCCGGCAACGACGCGCCCCTGGTCCTCTCCGGCCTTCACGCGGATCACCTGGCCGGCGTCCACCCACCACAGGTCCCCCGCCTGGTCCACCGCCAGGCGATGGACCAGGCCGGACGGCCGGGTCGTCGGCAGCTTCACCTTGCGGAACCTGCGGGCCGCGGCGTCGAACCAGGCCACGCCGTTCGCGGTCGCCGCCCAGAGCCGGCCCTTTCCGTCGCGCGCCACGTCGAGCACGGCCGGCGCGGGCAGGCCCGAGGCACCGGTCCAATGCTCCGCCCGGCCGTAGCCGACCCAGCGATGGACGCCGCGCGCATTGGTGCCCAGCCACAACGACCCTTCCGCGTCGAACATCAGCCCGCGCAGCGGTGTCTCCGGCAGGCCGTCGTCCTGGGTCCACTCGCGCCAGCGTTCACCGTTCCAGGCGGCAAGGCCGCGGGTCGTCAGGACGAGGATGAGGCCGTGCTCGTCCTCGGCCAGGCCGTTGTCGCCGTACACCCACTGCCGCGGTGGCGCCGCCACGACGGCGAAGCGCGTCGAGCCGGGCGCCAGCCGGGCCAGGCGCCGGCTGCTGCGCGTCCAGAGACTGCCATCGCGCGACACGAGGAGCTGGCCCCACACGTCTTGCGGCAGACCCTGCACCGGCCCCCACTGCTGCACGCGGCCATCGCGCCACTCGCACAGCTGCGAGCCGCAGCCGAACCAGAGCGCCTCGCCGCGTTGCCGCATCGGGAGCAGTTGCTCGGGGCGGGACTGCAGCTGGGGAATGGCCATCCGCTGAACCATCAGCGAGCTGCCCAGCGCACCCGCGGCGGTGGCGGTCCAGAGGAGCCGGTCTTCATCGATGGCGTAGACCCTGCCCTGCCGGTCCAGTTCCAGCTGCTGGCCGGAGGTGACGTGCAGGTGCTTGCCGTCGGGCTTGAGCAGCTCCGTCCAGGCGGGGCCGTCCTGCCCGTCCTTGCGCCCGTCGTCGCGCACGAACACGCCCCCTTCCGTCAGGAGCCAGAGGCGGCCGCTGACGTCCACGCGAGCCCCGTACGAATACCCTCCCGCCTCCTTCGGCAGCGGTTCCGCATGGATGCGGAAACCGTCGAACCTGAACAGCCCGTTGGCGGTGCAGATCCACAGCCTCGCCCGCGGGTCCTGCACCAGGCACTGCGAGGTGAGGTTGGTCAGGCCCTGGTCTTCCTGGTAGGACTCGAGCACGATGCGCTCGGCCCGCGCGCCCGCGCCGGCCAGCACGAGCCCCGCACCAAGGGCGGCAAGGGCCCACCCCGCGATGCGCCTGCGCATCGCGGGGGCCTTGGACGGGTCCGGGCTGACGGAACGGCTGCAGGAATCCGGGGGGCGCATGGACGAAGGGGCGCGAAAACCTTCAATCCTGCGCCTGAACTTGGCATCGTTGTCGGCCATTCAGCGATGGCGGATCGGGCGTGATTCATTGGTGATGCTTTGGACAGGGCGTCGTCAGGATCCGGCACTGGCGAGCCGACGGAGCCGCCGGCCCAGGCGCGGATCAAGCTTGCGCGATGGACGCGAACCGCCGTATCAGTTGCGCCAGCGAGTCCATCCCGAGCTTGGCGAACAGGTTGGCCCGGTGGGCCTCCACCGTGCGCGGCGACAGGGTCAACGCGCGCCCGATCTCCTTGTTGGTCAAGCCTTCGACGATGAACCCGAGCACCTCGCGCTCGCGCGGCGACAACTGGGCGTAGCACTCGCGCGCCTGCCGATCGGCCCGGTGCCGCTCGCGCGAGCGCACGTGCTGCCGGACGGCACTCTGCAAGGCCTCGATCAGCACCTCGTCGTCGACGGGTTTCTCCAGGAACTCGGCGGCACCGGCCTTGAAGGCACGCCGGCACATCTCCACGGTGCCGTGGCCGGTCAGCAGGATGACCGGATGGTCCACGCCGCCCGCCAGCAAGCGCTCCAGCACGGTCATCCCGCCGATCACCGGCATGCGCAGGTCCAGGACGATGGCGCCGATGCCCACGCGATCGAACTCCGCCAGGAACACCTGCGGATCCGCCCAGGCCCGCACGCGCAGTCCCACCGTGCCGATGAGCTGGCTCAGGCCGTCGCGCACCGCGGCATCGTCGTCCACCAGATGGATCAGCGGAGAGAGGGACGAGGCGTTATCGGTCATGGCTAGCCGAGGCGCTGGACAGGGTCAGGATGAACTCGGCCCCGCGCGGTGCCGACGGCGCCTGGGGCGCCAGGGTCAGGCGCGCGCCCATGGCCTGCGCCAGGCTTTCGCACAGCGTCAGGCCCAGCCCGAGCCCGCCCGGACGCGTGGAGTAGAACGGCTCGAACAGGCGCCGACGCGCCTCCGGCGCGATGCCGGGACCTTGATCGCGCACCGACAGCGTGGCCTGTCCGTGCTCCGCCGCCGTCATGGCGATGCTCAGGCGACGCTCGCCAGGCGGCACCTGCTCCAGCGCCTGCAGCGCGTTCATCAGCAGGTTGTGGATGATCTGCTGCAGCGAGATCGGCTCCGCGAGCACCGAAGGCAGCCCGGGGTCGGTGGAGACCGTGGTCGCGATCCGGCGCTCCGCCAGGTCGGGCTCGAGCAGGCGCAGCACGTCCTGCGTGGCGGCGGCCAGCGACAAGGGCTGCACGTCGGCCGCCAGGTCCGGGCGTTCCACCAGCCGGCGCAGCCGCCCCACCACCGCTGAGGCGCGATGGGCCTGCTCCACGGCGCGGACCATGGCGGTCCGGGCGGCGTCGAGTTCGGGCGGATCTTCGACCAGCAGCCGTTTCGCCGCCTGCGTGCTGGACAGCAGCGCCGTCAGCGGCTGGTTCAGCTCATGCGCCATCCCCGCCGCCAGCTCGCCCAGCGCATTGAGGCGGGCGACCTGGCCCAGGCGCAGCAGTTCCTCCATCCGCCGGCGCGATGCGCGTTGGCGCCACGCGGCCAGGCCGCCGGCTCCCACGCCCGCCGTCAGCGCGCACCAGGCCAGGATGGCCAGCCAGGGCAGCTCGCGCAGTTCAACGGTGCGGTGGGCCACGACGTCCAGGGGCTGGCTCCGCACCATCAGACGCTTGTGGAAGTCGTAGGTCCATCCCAGGCTGGCCTGCCGAGCGCGGCCCGGCTGCACCACGAAGGCCGCGTCTCCCAGTTCCAGCGTGACGCGGACCGGGCTGGAGGCGACATCCATGGGCCACTCGTCGTAGGGCACCGTGGCCTTCAGGTCGATCTGCAGCGCGTAGCTCGCCGGGGACCCCGCCATCACCAGGTAATAACGGCCCGCGCGCAGATCGGCCAAGGCCATCTCGGGCCGGCCCGACGCGCGTGACGCCGCCTCCGCAGCCGCCAGCGGGGCCGCCAGCAGGGTGGGCCAGGCGCCGGCGGCGGTCCGCTGCAGGACGGTCAGGATCTGCGGATACACCGACGCGAGGCGCGTGACCGGCGCCCCGCCCTCGACTGCGGCGGGCTGCAACAGGGTCAGCGTGGCCATCACCGCGTCGTACTGGACCACCCGCTGGCTGATCCGGCGGTGTGCGATCCGCCCGTCGGTCTCGAAATCGGCCCGCAGTTCCTGCAGGCGCGCATGGGCGAGGAAGGCCGCGCCCGCGCACGCCACCACCACCCACACGATCAGGGCCGCCACACCAAGCCTTGCGGGACCACCGCGTCCAGTTCCGATCATGGCCGGCATTCTGGGGCCGGGGGCGGCCGCCGTCGCGCACTGCGTAGTTGTACGGAGGCGCGCGCGTGGCCGACCGAATGGGCGGGAAGAGGCGGCCTTCCTACAGTCCGCTCACGGCGCCACAACGGGTGGTGCCGGCCCCCACCGCAGAAGGTCGTTACCGGAAAACATATGCAGCATTCCCTCGCCAAAGTCGCCGTCACCCTGTCGCTGATCGCCGTCGGCACCGCCCATGCCGAAGGCCTGCGCGATCGCAAGGACATGTCGCTGGAGCTCGCGACGCAGATCGCGGCGCAGGCCGTGGCCACCTGCAGCGCCAACGGCTATGCCGTGAGCGCCACGGTCGTGGACCGCGCGGGCACCGTGCGCGCCGTCCAGCGCGCCGACGGCAGCGGCCCTCACACGATCGATTCCAGCCGCCTGAAGGCCTACACCGCGGCGTCGGCCCGGGAAAACACGCTGACGATGATGGAGCGCGCGCAACGGGTCCCCGCGGCAGCGAACCTCGCGCACATCCCCGGCTTCCTGCTGCTGGGCGGCGGCGTGCCCGTGAAGGTGGGCGACGAGGTCATCGGCGCCGTCGGCGTGGGGGGCGCCCCCGGCGGCCAACTGGACGAGCAATGCGCCCTGGCGGGCATCGCCAAGGCCTCGCGCCTGGACCGCTGAGCCAGGGACCCGCCACTCTGCCCACATGGCGACGCGGCGGGCATCGGTGATGTCCTGGAGAGGATTCCGCCACTGGGGCGTCACCTGGCGTGAAGAAGATGCGCCGGCTTTCCGAGCATCCACCAAGGACTCCCCATGCACCTTCGTCTGCTTCCCCTCGCCCTCGCCTCGCTGCTCGCCTGCGGCGGCGCCTTCGCCGCCAGCGGCAGCTTCAGCACCCTCGCCTACAACGTCGCGGGCCTGCCCCAGGGCGCCTCCAGCGCGGCGGGCGACCGCGCCACCGCGACCAGGAAGATCAGCTGCTACGTCAAGGCCTTCGACATCGTCAACGTGGAGGAGGACTTCAACTACCACGCCGACCTGTACGACGCCTGCGACGACCACGCCTTCCGCACCCCGACCAGCGGCGGCGCCGGCGTCGGCAGCGGCCTCAACACGATGAGCCGCTTCCCGTTCGACGATCTGGCGCGCGTGCGCTGGAGCGATTGCAACGGCGTCGACTGCCTCACGCCCAAGGGCTTCACGATGGCGCGCACGCGCCTGACCGAAGGCGTCTACGTCGACATCTACAACCTGCACGCGCAGGCCCAGGTGGAGACCGCGGACCTGGCCGCGCGCCGCAAGAACGTCGAGCAGATGCTCGCCTACATCGAGTCGGAATCGGCCGGCAACGCGGTGATCGTCTTCGGCGACACCAACACCCGCTACACGCGCGGTGGCGACAACATGGGCCAGTTCCTGCGCCATGGCTTCACCGACGCCTGGATCCAGGGCGTGCGTGGTGGCAGCGTGCCGCCGGTGGGCGACGCGCTCCTGTGCGAGCCGGCCGTCACCAGCGCCAGCTGCGAGGTCGTGGACAAGGTGCTGTTCCGCGGCAATGGCCTGATCACGCTCACGCCGTCCGGCTACGCGGTACGCACCGATGCTGTGGACGCGAACGGCACCGAGCTGTCGGACCATCGTCCGGTCTCCACGCAGTGGAAGTGGAGCACCGCCGACAACCGCCGCCTGAGCGACACCGTCGGCGGCCCGCACGGCACCAGCTTCAACGACGTGAACCTGCTGCCCGCCAGCCCGGCGGTGCGCCAGCTCAAGATCCGCAGCGGCAGCCGCGTGGACCGGGTCGAGGTGGTGCTGTCCAACGGCTTCCCGCTCGGACACGGCGGCACCGGCGGCAACGAGCAGGCGCTCACGCTGGCCGATGGCGAGGTGCTGACCTCGGCCAGCCTGTGCGCCGATCAGTACAAGGGCCAGACCCGCATCTTCTCGGCCGCCTTCACCACCAGCGCGCACCGCACGCTGGCCGGTGGCAGCACGAGCGGCAGCTGCACGACCTTCACCGCGCCGTCGGGCTGGGCCATCGTCGGCTTCCATGGCCGCGATGGCGATGAGGTGGACAAGCTCGGCGTGGTGTACGCGCCGGTGGCCTCGAACACCGGCGCCAAGGCCGCGGTCACGCGCCTGGTGAACGTCCAGTCGGGCCTGTGCATGGACCTGAACCAGTCGCGGGCCGCGGACGGCAACGCCGTGCTGCAGTCCAGCTGCAGCGGCAGCGTCAGCCAGACCTGGAACTACGACGCCACCACGGGCCTGGTGCGCAGCATGCTCGACCCGCACTTCTGCCTGGACAACGGCGGCGGCTATGCCGACGGCGCCGCCCTCGTGGTGGCGCAGTGCACCGGCAGCGCCAACCAGCGCTTCAGCTTCGACGCCGCGAGTGGCCGCTTCACGCTGCGCACCGCGCCCGACCAGGCGGTGGATGGCACCGGCACGGCGGGCAGTGCCCTCAAGACCAGCCGCTACCAGGGCGCCAGCAACCAGCTCTGGAAACAGAAACCCTGAGCGCCCGGGGCGCTCGAGCGCCTCGCCACGACGAGGCACGCGGCCACGGCCCCGAGGGCACGCGGCCGCGACAGGCGCTCGGGCGCCTTACTTCACGAAGCGGGCCAGCAGCTGGATGTAGGCGGTCTGGTAGCCGTTGGACGGCTCGCAATGCAGGTAGGCCGCGCGCCGGTCACGTCGGCGCGGCCCCGTCTTCCGGTGGCTTGACGGGAATCCAGACCTCGAAGGTCGTGCCTTCGCCGGGCACGCTGCGCACCTCGATCCGCCCCGCATGCTTCTGCACGATGGAGTAGGACAGCGACAGCCCCAGCCCGGTGCCCTTGCCCACCGGCTTGGTCGTGAAGAAGGGCTCGAAGATGCGGCGCCGCACCTCCTCGCTCATGCCGGTGCCGGTGTCCTGCACCTCGACGCGGACCCAGTCGCCCTCGGCCCGCGTGCGCAGGCGGATCTCGCCGCGCTGCGGGATGGCATGGGCCGCGTTGACGATCAGGTTCATGAAGACCTGGTTCAGCTGCGCCGCGATGCAGCGCACCGGCGGCAGCTGGCCGTAGTCCTTCTTCACGTCGGCCTTGTACTTGACCTCGTTCATCACGACGTTGAGCGTCGACTCGAGGCCCGCGTTGAGGTCGGCGTCCTGCCACTCGGCATGGTCCACGCGCGAGAAGTCCTTGAGGTCGTGCACGATCTTCTTGACCCGCACCAGGCCGTCGTCGCTCTCGTCGAGCAGCTGCGGCAGGTCCTCCTTGACGAAGGCCAGGTCGATGCGCCGGTCCAGCTCGCGCAGCGCGCGGTCGACGGCCTCGGGCAGCGTGCCGGGCGCCTGCGCCTGCATCGTGTCGAGCAGCTCGAACAGCGGCTCCACGTAGCCGCGCAGCGTGCTCATGTTGGAGCTGACGAAGCCGATGGGGTTGTTGATCTCATGCGCCACGCCGGCCGCGAGCTGGCCGATGGACGCCATCTTCTCGGACTGCAGCAGCTGGTTCTGCGCCTCTTCCAGGCGGGTGTTGGTCGACTTGATGCGCTGGTAGTTTTCCTCAAGCTCGCGCTGCACGCGCCGCACCTCGCTGCGGTCCTGCAGCAGCCACCAGGTCTGGGCCAGGCGGTCATGCGGATTGGCCACGTAGGCGATCATCTGGATCCACAGCGGCCGGCCGCGCGCGGAGACCATGGGCATCTCGTGCTGCAGCGACTCGCCGCGGGTGAGCACCGGATAGGCGATCGACGCCAGCGACTGGAAGTCCTCGTCGCTGGCGAAGAAGGAACGCGTCGGGATGCCGCTGGGCGACGCGCCGTCGAGCTCGAACATCTCGTTGAACTTGCGGTTGCCGCGCACGATGCGCTGGTTGAGCGTGGTGACGATGCCCACCGACGCGTTCTCCAGGAAGGCCTCCAACTCATGGTGCGTGAGCAGCAGCTCGGCGGTGCGCTCGCTGACCAGCTCCTCGAGCTCGGCGCGATGGCGGCGCAGTTCCTCCTCGGCGCGGCGCCGCTGGGTGACGTCCTGCAGCGTCTCGATCGCGCCGATGACGTTGCCATGCGCGTCGCGCAGCGGCGCGGCGGTGAAGAACAGCCAGCGCCCGCCACCGTCCATCTGCGGGAAGAAGGACTCGACCTCATAGGCGTCGTCGATGGTCTCCGAGCGTCGGCAGCGGCCTTCGTACAGCGGGCTGCCCTCCGCCTCGATGGTGCCGGCGATGATCAGGTCGGCCAGCAGCGGGCGCGCGTCCGGATAGAAGGCCGACCACGCATCCTGGCGTCCCAGCATGTCGAAACTGTCGCGGCCGGTGAGCTTGGCGCAGGCGGCGTTCCAGTGCGTCACCCGGTGCTCGGCGTCGAGCACGAAGCTCGCGACCGGGCTGTTCTCGATGATCTGGTGAAGCACGCGTCCCACGTCGAGCAGGCTGGTCTGCACATGGCGCATGTCGCTCAGGTCCTGCACCGTCATCACGTTGAGCCGGCGTCCCCGCAGGCTGACCGGCCGCGCGGTCAGCTCCAGCGACCGCGTCGAGCCGCTCGCCGTCAAGGCCTCGATCTCGATGGCCGGCGGCGGATCGTCCTGCGCGAGGGCCTGCAGGCCGTAGCTGCGCAGCGCCTCGCGCTGCTCGGGCGCGGCCCAGCCGTCGAACGGCATCGCCGCCATCGCGGCCGCGTCGTAGCCCAGCAGCCGCAGCATCGCCGCGTTGGCGTGGACGATGCCCGCCAGGTCATGCACGAGCACCGGCGTGGTCACCGCTTCCCAGGCGGCGGCCAGTTCGGCAGAGAAGTCGGCGGGCGGCGCTGCCATCGGCGCGGGCATCGACGCGGGGATGGCGGCGCTCATAGCTTCACGTCGCCCGGATCCTCCAGGATGAAGGATCCGTCGTCGGCCCAGTTGACATGGGTGATGCCGGGCTCCAGGCGCTCGAGCCGGCGCAGCTCCGCCTCCTGCGCGCTGATCTGGCCCTGCTGGGTGCGGACCAGGTCGGCCAGGCGGCGGTTCTCGATGACCAGGTCGCGGACCTGCAGCACCTGCCGCACCGCGCTGAGCAGTTCGAAGTCGGCCCAGGGCTTGGCGATGAAGCGCGCGATGGCGGCCTCGTTGACGGCCCGCACCAGCGCGTTCAGGTCGGCGTAGCCCGACAGGATGATGCGCTCGCAGTCGGGCTGCAGCGTGCGCAGCGCCGTCAGGAAGTCCACGCCATTCATCTCCGGCATGCGGTAGTCGGAGATCGCCAGCGCGTAGACCTGGCGCCGCGCCTGCTCCAGCGCCAGCGCGCCGTTGGCGCATTCGTCGACCTGGTAGCGGCTGCCGTCGGGCGCGCTCAGGCCATGGCGCAGCAGTCGCTGCAGCGCATGGAGGATGCCGGGCTCGTCGTCCACGATCAGGATGCGTTCAGCCATGGGAGGCTCCTTGCGGGACGGTCGGGGCGGTCGGCGCTGTAGGCGCATTCGGTGCGGTCGGCACGCTCGGCGCGGCGGCCGGCCGCGCGCGCACCGGCCCGGCCTCCTCATCCGGCAGCCGGATGTAGAGCGCGAGCCGCACGCCCTCTCGGCCGGCGAACTCGCGGATCTGGCGCACCAGGCGCGCGTCGAAGACATGCCCCGCCGCCAGCAGCAGCGTGCCCTTGGGCGTCAGCAGGTCGCGCGCGAGCACCATGCCGGGCTCGACGTCCTGCGGGCTGACCTGGCGGTCGCGCGGCTTGTCCTCGGGCTCGTCGGTCAGGGCGAGCTCGAAGGCCTCGACGATCTCCGGCTCGTAGCGCGTGCCCGCGCCGCCGCGGATCAGCTGCAGCGCCTGCGCCGGGGAGAAGTGCTGCTCGGCCATGCGGCCCGACTGCGCGGCGCAGTAGTCGCTGGCCACGCTCAGCGCCTGCGAGGCCAGACCCACCGCGTTGCCCGACAGGCCGTCGGGGAAGCCCTTGCCGTCGATGCGCTCATGCTGCGAGCGCACCAGTCGCGCCACATGCTGCAGCTGGCCCAGCGGCAGCAGCGCGGCCTCGCCGTTGAGCGTGTGGCGGCGGTAGCGCGCAATCTCCTCGGCGTTCATCGTCGACACCGGCTTGCGCAGCAGCGCGTCGGGGAAGCCGATCTTGCCGATCTCGTGCAGCAGGCCGGCGCTGTGGACGTCTTCCTCCACCCGCGGTCCCAGGCCCATGCGGCGCGCCGTGCGCCGCGCCAGGTCGGCGACCTGGCGCGAGTAGCCCGCCAGCCCGCCCTCGCGCAGCTCCAGCAGACCCGAGAAGACCTGGATGGAGAGCAGGAAGTTCTCCTTCACCTGCTCGAAGGATTTCTCCAGCATCGCGTTGACCTGCTCGATCTCCTGCGTGCGGGCGCGCACCCGCTGCGAGAGGTCGGCGTTGAGCGACTGCAGCTCGGCGTTCTGGGTCTTGGTCAGCTGCAGCAGCGCGCGATTCTCGAGTTCGAGCCGGCGGCGCGCCAGCGCGTCGTCGATCGCCAGGAGCAGCTCGCGGTCGTCCCAGGGCTTGGCGATGTGGCGCTGGATCTGGCCGCGGTTGACGGCCGCGACCGTGGCCTGGATGTCGGCATAACCGGTCAGCAGGATGCGGCCCACCGAGGGCCAGCGCTCCCGCACCTGCTCGAGGAACATCGCGCCGTCCATCTCCGGCATGCGCATGTCCGACACCACGACATCGACGGGTTCCTGGGCGAGGATCTCCAGCCCGGCCGCCCCGCCGGACGCGAGCAGCACGCGATAGCCCTGGGGCCGGACCAGCCGGCGCAATGCGCTGAGGATCGACGGCTCGTCGTCCACGAACAGGACGACGGGCTGCGCGGTCTCTTCGGTCATCTGTCGTCTCCCTGATGTGACCTGTCGCCGAACGCCCGACGAGTTTAGGCCGGGTCTTGCGTCGCGAGCCGTCGGCCGCCGTGCGATGACCCCGACGTCATCCGGGGCTTGGGGCGTGGGGGCCAGCGGAAGTCGCACCGCCGCCCTGCGCGCGCACGCCACAGCGTCGCCGCGCCCCCAGGCGCATCGACACCTGCCCGGGCGGGCGGCAAAAGCCATGCCTGTTCAATGACTTGAACGAAAGACTTGAAGCGGCACTTCGCCAGCGCGAGCGTCGTCATCGGCGCCGCGCGTTCCTGAGCACGGCGTGCAGCGTTGCGCAACCGGGCCCGGAGAATCCCCTGAATCAGCGGTGGGACTCCGCGCCGCGCGATTGCGACGACGACCGGGAGGGGTCTAGTATTGGCCGCTCCCACCCGGCCTCCGCGAGCCTCGCGCTCCAAGCCGGGAGCCCGCCGCGAGCTGCGGCCAACCGCCAACAGGAGCACCCCATGCTTGAACTGATCGGCGCGATTCTGGTGGGCGCCTTCGCGCTCACCTTCGGGGTCCTGTGCGTGGGCCCCATGGTGCTGCAGTCTGACGACCAGTAAACCCTGACGGGCACAGGGCTTGCCGCTGGGCAGGCCATGAAGTTCACCGTCCTCACCGTCAATCTCCACAAGGGTTTCGGTTTCTTCAACCGCCGCTTCATCCTGCACGAGTTGCGGGAAGCGGTGCGGGCCGTGTCCGCCGACGTCGTCTTCCTGCAGGAAGTGCTCGGCGAGCATGAACTGCACGCGGCCCGTGTCCCGACCTGGCCCCAGGCGCCCCACTACGAGTTCCTGGCCGACAGCCTCTGGAGCGACTTCGCCTACGGCCGCAACGCGGTCTATCCGCAGGGGCATCACGGCAATGCCCTGCTGTCGAAGTTCGCCATCACCCATCACACCAACCATGACGTGTCGGTGGAGGGGCCGGAGCGCCGGGGCCTGCTGCACAGCGTGCTCAAGCTGGAAGGCGGCCGCCAGCTGCATGCGATCTGCGTCCACCTGGGCCTGCGCGAGTCGCATCGCCAGCGCCAGGTCGAGCGCCTGTGCCAGCTGATCGACAGCCTGCCGCCTGAAGACCCGGTGGTCGTGGCCGGCGACTTCAACGACTGGCGCCAGCGCGCGCACCGCATGCTGAGCCGCTGCGCGGGACTGGCCGAGGTCTTCGTGAAGTCCTACGGCGCGGCCGCGCGCACCTTCCCGGCGCGCTTCCCGCTGCTGCCGCTGGACCGCATCTACGTGCGCGGCGCCTCGGTGCAGCATCCGATCGTGCTGCCGCGCCGGCCCTGGTCGCACCTGTCGGACCATGCGCCGCTGGCCGCGGAGATCCGCCTATGAAGCGTCCGGACTGGACCGAGGGCAACCGCATCGAGCTGCTCGAGAACGGCGAGGAGTACTTCCCCGCCGTCTTCGCCGCGATCGAGTCGGCCCGCGAGGAGGTGCTGATCGAGACCTTCATCCTGTTCGAGGACAAGGTCGGCCTGGCCTTGCGCGAGGTGCTGATCGCCGCCGCGCGGCGCGGCGTGCGCGTGGACATGACGGTGGACGGTTTCGGGTCGCCGGAGCTGTCCGAAGGCTTCGTCCGCGGCCTCACCGGGGCCGGCGTGCGGCTGCACGTCTTCGATCCGCCACCGCGCTTGTCGCGCCGCCTGAAGCCGTTCCGGCGGCTGCATCGCAAGATCGTCGTCGTCGATGGGACGACCGGCTTCATCGGCGGCATCAATTTCTCGGCCGACCACCTGATCGATTTCGGTCCCGAGGCCAAGCAGGACTACGCGGTGCGCGTCCACGGCCCGGTGGTGACGCAGCTGCGCCGCGCGACGCTCGAGATCCTCGGCACGACGACGACGAAGACTGCAACAACGGAGACGACGACGGCGCCGTCGGCCGGCCCCGCCGCGCAGCGACGCTGGTGGCCCGGCCGGGCCCGCGAGCCGCGCGCGATGTCGTCAGCTACGCCCGGAGACCGCGCCGCGCGCGCGGGCCCGGCCAAGGCGGTCGTCGTCACCCGCGACAACCATCGCCATCGCGACGACATCGAGCGCATGTACCGCATGGCCCTGCATGCGGCGCGGCACGAGGTGATCATCGCCAACGCCTATTTCTTCCCCGGCTTCCTGCTGCTGCGGAGCATGCAGCGCGCGGCGCGGCGCGGCGTGGCGGTCCACCTGGTCCTGCAGGGACAGCCCGACATCCCCTGGGCGCGCTGGGCCGCGCGCATGGTCTACGACCAGCTGATGCGCGCCGGCGTCCACATCCACGAGTACTGCGAGCGGCCGATGCACGGCAAGGTCGCGCTGGTGGACGGCGCCTGGGCGACGGTGGGCTCCAGCAACCTGGACCCGCTGAGCCTGTCGCTGAACCTGGAGGCCAACCTCATCGTCGAGGACCGCGACTTCAACCGCGCACTGCGCGACAAGCTGCAGCCGCTGATGCGCAGCCACTGCCGGCTGCTGAAGCTGGAGGAGACCAACGCGCACCGCTGGTGGTGGCGACTGGGCATGGGCGCGCTGGTCTTTCACGTGATGCGGCATTTCCCGCGCTGGCTGGCGCGGCTGCCGCGACAGACGCAGCCGCTGTTGCCGGTGGCGGAAACGCCGGTGGTGGTCAGCGCGCCGCAGACACCGGCGATCGAGGCCTGGCAATGGCACGCCACGAAGCAGTTGAGCAAGGAAACCGCGGAGTGAGCCGGAACGGCCGCGGCCACGCGGCGCCGGCGCGCCGGCGCTGGCGCGGCCTGGGCGGCTGGCGCGGCTGGGGGCGCTGGCTCAGCGCCGCCTTCGCGATCGCCGTCGTGGCGCTGCTGGCCTGGGCGGCGCGCCAGATCGACTGGCACGAGGTCGGCGACGCGCTGCGGCAGCTGCCTGTGGGCGTGCTGGCCGCGGGCGGCGCGCTGTGCGCGCTCAGCCACCTGATCTACAGCGGCTACGACCTGATCGGCAAGCGCTGGACGCGGCACCCGGTGCCGGCGCGGCGCGTCATGCTGATCACCTTCATCAGCTATGCGTTCAATCTCAACCTGGGCTCGCTGGTCGGCGGCGTCGCGATGCGGCTGCGTCTCTATGCCCGCGAGGGCTTGAGGCATCCCGTCCCGGCCAAGGTCCTGGCGCTCAGCATGGCCTCCAACTGGCTCGGTTATGGCCTGCTGGCGGGCGGCCTGTTCCTCTTCGGCTGGCTGGCCCCGCCGGCGGACTGGCGCATCGGCGCAGCCGCGCTGCGCGGGCTGGGCGCGCTGATGTGGGCCGTCGTGCTGGGCTACCTGGCCTTGTGCGCCTTCTCGCCGCGCCGCGAGTTCCGCTTGCGCGGCCACCACTTCTTCGTCCCCAGCCTGCGCATCGCGCTGATGCAGCTGCTGATCGCCTCCGCCAACTGGCTGACCATCGGCGCGGTGCTGTGGGTGCTGTTGCAGCAGGACGTGGACTACGGCCACACCCTGGCGGTGCTGCTCGTCGCGGCGGTGGCCGGCGTCATCACCCATGTGCCGGCCGGGCTGGGCGTGCTGGAAGGCGTGTTCGTCGCCTTCCTCGGACCCACGCTCGGCGACGGCCAGGTGCTGGCGGCGCTGATCGCCTACCGCGCGCTGTACTACCTCGCGCCGCTGGCGGTCGCGGCGATCGCGTACTTCGTGCTGGAGGCGAAGGCGCGGCGCTGAACCGCCGCCGGAACGATGCCGCCTCTGTCCAGGCATCCGAGCGGATGCCGCCTCATCGACCAGGAGCCTGTCATGTCTGCCACCTCGCACTTCACCGTCAGGGTCGGGGCCATCGGCGCGATTGCGCTGCTGCTGACGGCGCTGTCCCCCGCCCGCGCCGATGACGACGCCGGCAAGGGCACTGGCAATGAGCGGCCCGGCAAGGTCAGCACCGCCATCGCCAAGGGCCTGGGCAAGATCCGGCTGGATGGCGACATGCTGGCGCTGCTGAAGGCGCATGAAGGGCTGAAGCCCAAGGCGATCGAGAAGCTCGACGTCCGCGCCGCCCGCGCGAATCCGACCGTGGCGGATGCGGTCCAGGCGCTGCTGCGCCAGAACCAGCGCAGCACCGATCCCGCGCAGCTGGCGCCCGGCATCACCAGCGTCGACGCCACCGTGCAGGGCGCGGCCGGTCCGCTGCCGGCGCGCTTCTACACGCCGGCCGGGCCCGGGCCCTTCCCGGTCGTCGTCTATTTCCACGGCGGTGGCTGGGTCCTCGCCGACAAGCAGGTCTACGACGCCAGCGCGCGCGCCATCGCGCAGCAGGCCCAGGCGCTGGTCATCTCCGTCGATTACCGCCGCGCGCCGGAGGCCCGGTTCCCCGCCGCCTGGGACGACGCGCTGGCCGCCTACCGCTGGACGCTGGCCAACGCAGCCAATCGCAAGGGCGACACCAGCCGCGTCGCGCTGGCCGGCGAGAGCGCCGGCGGCAACCTCGCGCTCGCCACCGCGATCGCCGCGCGCGACGCCGGCCTGCAAAAGCCCGCTCATGTGCTGGCCATCTATCCGCTGACGCAGAGCAGCCTCAACACCGAGTCCTACCTGGAGAACGCGCTCGCGCAGCCGCTCAACCGGGCGATGGTCCAGTGGTTCCTGGACCAGCTCCTGGAGGACAAGGCGCAGCTCAAGGACTGGCGCCTGAACCTGATCGACGCCCGGCTCGCTGGCCTGCCGCCGGTGACGCTGATCAGCGCCCGGGTGGATCCGCTGCGATCCGACAGCGCGAAGATGGAGGACGCGCTCAAGCGGGCCGATGTCCTGGTCGAGCGCCGCGACTATGAAGGCGTGACCCACGAGTTCTTCGGCGCCGCCGCGGTCGTGGAGAGGGCGCGCAACGCGCAGACCTTTGCAGGCGAGCGCCTGCGCCGGGCTTTCGGGAATTGAAGACCGGGCGGGCCTGGTCCACGGAAGACGCGGCCGATAAGGCCCGCCCTGCTCAGGGTCCGTTGCCGTTGGCGTAGGGCAGCAGCGCCTCGACCAGCGGCTTGACCAGCTCGCGCAGCAGCAGGCCCAGTCCGCCCGCCAGCGCGATGCCCACCATCGCGATCGCCAGGCGCGCGATCAGGGGCCGGTGCCCGGTGCGCACGATGAAGGACAGGCTGAACACCAGGCTGGTGAGCGATGCCAGCACCGCGCCGTTGGCCGCGACGTCGAAGCCGATCGCGCCCTGCGCCGCCATGCTCGCCGCGGCGGCCACCGCGCTGGCGCTGGACAGCAGCCCGCCGATGACGGTGACCGCATAGAAGCCGGCCTCGCCGAACTCGCGCTGCATCAGCCGGCCCACGATGTGCAGCGCCAGGAACAGCAGCCCGTAGCGCAGCGCCACCGGCAGCGAGAACGGCAGCTCCAGCTTGATGTCCGAGACATCCGCGGTCGGCGTGCCGTTGCGCTGCAGCAGGCTCAGCACCACGAAGCCCGCCGCCGACAGCACCATCATCCCGAAGGCCGCCGCCGCGTTGACGAAGGCCAGCGGCGTGAGGATCAGCAGCAGCACCGCGTTGCGCAGCACCATCGCGGCCACCGCCACCAGCACCGCGCGGTACGCGCCTTCGGCGAAGCGGCCAGCCGTCTCGCGGACCCGCGTGGCCATCTCGACGACGGTGAAGTTGCTGTTGACCAAGCCACCGAAGAAGGCCGACAGCTCCGCGCCCTTGGAGCCATACATCTTCCACAGGATGTAGTTCACGAAGCCGATGCTGGCGATCAGGATCACCGTGACCCAGGCCGCGCGCGGCTCGATCAGCCGCCACGGACCGACCGCGCCGGCCGGCAGCGCCGGGTAGATGACGATGGCCAGGATCGCGAGCAGCAGGGCCGAACGCACCTCGCCCTCGGTCAGGCCCATCGACAGGCCCGAGAGCCGCTCCTTCCAGGCCAGCAGCGCGGTGGTGCTCACCATCACCGCCGCCGGCGTCACCGTGTGGCCGAGCCCGCACAGCACGCCCGCCATGCAGGTCACCAGCATCGCGGCGGAGGTCGTCAGCTCCGGCCCATGGCCGCCGCGCATCGTGTGCACGTTCAGCGGGATCGCCAGGCCGGCGGCCAGGATCAGGCTCAGCAGCGCGTAATGCTCGCCCAGCGAGCCGCCCAGCGCGCCGAGCAAGGCGATGAAGCCGAAGGTCCGCAGCCCGGCCTCCTTGCCGCGCCGCTCCCGCTCCAGGCCCAGCAGCAGGCCCAGCGACAGGGCCAGCGCCAGGCGCAGGAGGATCTCGAGGTAGGGCCACTCCGCGTTGGGCAGTGGCGTGGCGATGGGCAGCGGCAGTGTCATCGGGCCAGGGTACCCCAAGGACCGAACGCGCCTCAAGCCGCCAGCGCAGGGACCGCCTCGCCCTGCCCCGCCCTCGCCCTACACCGCCCAGCGCAACATCGGCGCGGGCACCGGCACCGCCGCGTGGTCGGGCGGTGTCTCGGGCTCGCGGTCCGGCGCGCTCAGCACGCGATCGAGCAGCCGCTGCTCCAGCGCCGCGAAGGCCGCATCGCGACGGCGCGGTCGCGGCAGGTCGATGCGCAGGTCCAGCGCCAGCCGGCCGTCCTCGATCAGCAGCACCCGGTCCGCCAGCGCGACCGCCTCGGCCACGTCGTGCGTCACCAGCAGCGCGGTGAAGCCGTGCCGCGTCCACAGCGACTCGATCAGCCGCTGCATGTCGATGCGGGTCAGCGCATCCAGCGCGCCCAGCGGCTCGTCCAGCAGCAGCAGCTTCGGCGCGTGCACCAGCGCCCGGGCGAGCGCCACGCGCTGGCGTTGACCGCCGGACAGTCGGGCCGGCCATTCGCCGGCGCGGTCGGCCAGGCCCACCTGCGCGAGCGCCCTCAGCGCGCGCTCGCGGGCGTCTTCGCCGTCCAGGCCGAGGGCGACGTTGTCGACCACCTTGGCCCACGGCAGCAGCCGCGCCTCCTGGAACATGAAGCGCGTGGCCGACGCCTCGCCGGCCGCGAGCGTCCCCGCGCTCGGCTGATCGAGTCCGGCGAGCAGCCGCAGCAGCGTGCTCTTGCCGCAGCCGCTGCGGCCGATGACCGCGACGAACTCGCCGGCCTCGACCCGCAGGTCCACGCCGCGCAAGACCTGGCGCTCGCCGAAGGACTTGCCCAGGCCCGCCAGCGTCACCGCCTCGCCACCGGCCGCGGCGTCGCGCGGCCCGGCCAGGTTGCGGCGCGCAAGCGGCGGCAGCGGCGCGTCCGCCTCGGCCGGCAGCGCCGCGGGCTGGGAGTCCTGCGCATCGGCCAGGATGTCGATCTCGGTGACGCTCATCATGTCTTGCCCGTCATGTCTGATAGCCCGGATGCCAGCGCAGCCAGGCGCGCTCCAGCGCCTGCGCCGCGACGTCGGCCAGCTTGCCCAGCAGCGCGTAGATCAGGATGCCCACCAGCACCACGTCCGTCTGCAGGAACTCGCGCGCGTTCATCGTCATGTAGCCGATGCCGCTCTGCGCCGAAATGGTCTCGGCCACGATCAGCAGCACCCACATCAGCCCCAGCGAGAAGCGCAGCCCCACGAGGATGGAGGCCGTCGCCCCCGGCAGGATCACCCGCCGGTACAGCGCCCCGCCGCGCAGGCCGTAGGAGCGCGCCATCTCGATCAGGTCGCGGTCCACGCCACGGATGCCGTGGAAGGTGTTCAGGTAGACCGGGAAGAACACGCCCAGCGCCACCAGGAACAGCTTGGCCGTCTCGTCGATGCCGAACCACAGGATCACCAGCGGGATCAGCGCCAGCGGCGGGATGTTGCGCAGCATCTGGAGCGTCGTGTCCAGCGCCGTCTCGGCCCAGCGCTGCGAGCCGGTCAGCAGGCCCAGCAGCAGGCCCAGGCCGCCCCCGATCGCGAAGCCGAGGAAGGCCCGGCCGGTGCTCACCACCAGGTGCCGCCAGAGCTCGCCCGACAGCGCCAGCTCCCACGCCGCCCGCGCCACCGCCGAAGGCGCCGGCAGCACCCGCGTCGACAGCCAGCCCGCCTGCGCGCTCAGTTGCCAGAGCGCCAGCACCGCCAGCGGCACCAGCCACGGGAGCAATCGCCTGAGCGCCGCGGCGGACGCGGCCCGCCACGCCTGCGGTTGGCGTGGCGCTGCCCGCCCGCCGGCGCTGTCTCCGATCGCGGCACCCACCCTGCCCGGCGCGCGTGGCGCCTCGATCACGGCCGCCCCCATGTCAGCTCGCGGCGGCCAGCTTGGCCGGACCGGGGACGTAGCTGTTGGCGACGATCTCGCCGAAGGGGCCGGTCAGCTTGGGCGCGCTGAGCTTCTCGCGCAGCGCCAGCGGCAGCAGTGGGAACACCAGCTCGGCGAAGCGGTAGGCCTCCTCCAGGTGCGGATAGCCGCTGAGCACGAAGTACTCCAGGCCCAGCGCGGCGTATTCCTGGAGCCGGTCGGCCACCTGCTGCGGATTGCCAACCAGCGCCGTGCCCGCACCGCCACGCACCAGGCCGACGCCGGCCCACAGGTTGGGCGAGATCTCCAGCCCGCTGCGGATGTCGTCCTTGTTGAACCGACCCTTGTGCAGCTCGGCCATGCGGCGCTGCCCCACCGAATCCATCGCGGCGAACTTGGCCTGCGCCGCCGCGATCACGTCCTCGTCGAGGTGCTTGACCAGGTCGCCGGCGGCGGCCCAGGCTTCTTCCTCGGTCTCGCGAACGATCACATGCAGGCGGATGCCGTACTCGAGCGTGCGTCCCCGGGCCGCGGCGGCGCGGCGCACCTCGCCCAGCTTCTCGGCCACGGCCGCGGGCGGCTCGCCCCAGGTCAGGTAGGTGTCGACCTGCTCGGCCGCCAGCTCGATCGCCGGTCCCGACGAGCCGCCGAAGAACACCGGCGGGTAGGGGCGGCTCACCGGCGGGTACAGCAGCTTGCCGCCCTTCACCCGCAGCTGGTCGCCGTCGAAGTCGACAGCCTCGCCCTCGTGACTGGCGCGCAGCACCTCGCGCCACACGGTCAGGAACTCGGTGGACAGCGCGTAGCGCTCTTCATGCGGCAGGAACAGGCCGTCGCCGGCCAGTTCGTCCGGATCGCCGCCGGTGACCAGGTTGACCAGCAATCGCCCGCCGGAGAGCCGGTCCAGCGTCGCCGCCATTCGCGCGGACTGCACCGGCTGCACCAGCCCCGGCCGCAGCGCGACGAGGAACTTCAGGCGCCGCGTCGCCTCGATCAGGCTGGCCGCGACGATCCAGCTGTCCTCGCAGCTGCGGCCGGTGGGCAGCAGCACGCCCTCGTAGCCGAGGCTGTCGGCCGCGATCGCGACCTGGCGGTAGTAGTCGAAGTCCGCGACGCGGGCGCCCCTGGAGGTGCCGAGGTAGCGCGAGTCGCCGTGCGTGGGGATGAACCAGAGGATCTTCATGGGGGGACCTTCTCTCGTCGTGCCGCTCACTTGGCGGCGGTGCGGACGGACTTGGGCAGCGCGTCGGCGATGCGGATGGGCTTGGGGATCAGCTTCAGCGCATGGAAGGCGTCGGCGATCTTCTGCTGCTCGGCGGCGATCGCCGGCGTGATCGGCTGGATGCCGTAGGCGAAGCGCGCGGCCGCGAGCTCGGTGGTCGCCACGTCCAGGCCGATCTGCGGGGCGAGCAAGGCCGCCACGGCGGCGGTGTTGGCCTCGGACCAGCGGTCCAGCCGGGCCAGTTCGTCGACGATCGCCTGCACCACCTGCGGATGCTTCTCCGCGTAGCCGCGCGCGGCCAGGTAGAACTGGTGGTTCGCGACGACGCCCTTGCCGTCGGCGATCACGCGCGCGCCGAGCTGCCGTTCGGCCGCGGCGAGGAAGGGATCCCAGATCACCCAGGCGTCGACGGCGCCGCGTTGGAAGGCGGCGCGTGCGTCGGCCGGCGGCAGGTAGACGACCTGGATGTCGCTGTACTTCAAGCCCTGCTTCTCCAGCAGCTTGACCAGCAGGTAGTGGACGTTGGAGCCCTTGTTCAGCACCACTTTGCGGCCCTTGAGATCGGCCAGCGTGCGCACCGGCGAGTCCTTGGGCACGACCAGCGCCTCGGCCGCCGGCGCGGGCGGCTGGTTGGCGACGTAGACCAGGTCCGCGCCGGCCGCCTGCGCGAAGATCGGCGGCGCCTCGCCGACGGTGCCGAAGTCGATGGAACCGACGTTCAGCCCTTCGAGCAGCTGCGGGCCGGCGGGGAACTCGGTCCACTTCACCGTGATGCCCAGGGACGCCAGGCGCTTCTCCAGGTCGCCCTTGGCCTTCAGCACGGTCAGCGTGCCGTACTTCTGGAAGCCGATGCGGAGCTCGGTGGGATTGGCCGGCGCCTGCGCGTGCGCGCCGGCATGCAGGCCGAGCGTCGCGGCGAGCGCGGCGGAGAAGGTGGCGGCGCGGACCAGCGCCGCGCGGCGATCGAGGAAGAGCTTCATGAGGAGGTCGCGGAGTGGGAGGTTGTTGGAGAGCGCCGGGCAGAGCCGACGTTCAGAGGACGAGGGCGGGACGCGCGACGGGCGCCGCGCGCTCGGGCGCCGGCACGCGATCGATCACCTGCGAGGCGCCGGCCAGCAGGCGGCGGGCGATGTCGTCGCCGACGCGGTACTCGCCGGCAGCATCCTTGGCGACCTGCGCGTCGCTGGCATAGACGCCATCGATGTGCGAGCGCGCCCCGAGCGCGGACAGCACCGGCAGCAGGCCGTAGTCGAGCGCCAGCAGATGCGCGAGGCTGCCGCCCGTCGCGAGCGTCCAGACCGTCTTGCCGGCCAGGCCGTCCTGCGGCAGCAGATCGAGGAAGACCTTCAGCAGCCCGCTGTAGGCCGCCTTGTAGATGGGGGTCGCGATGACCACGGTGCGGGCCTCGGCGACGGAGGCCAACGCCTGGCGCAGGGTCGCGTCCCCGACGTCCGCATGAAGCAGCGCCTGCGCGGGCAGATCGCGCAGCTTGAGGGTGCGGGTCGGGAGCCCGTGGTGATGCAGGCGCTGCGCTGCGGCGCCCAGCAAGGCGCCGGAGCGCGAGTGGACACTGGGACTGGCGGCGATGAGCAGGACGGACATGGCGGTCGAGGGATGAAGCAAGGACCGAGTAATTCTGCGAATCGGCCGTCATTCCCTGAACGAAGCAGAACGCCGATGGATAGGCGTAAAACGGCTATCGCTGCTTCCGCGCTCGATGCACCGAAGCCCCTCGCCCGCTTGCGGGAGAGGGGTGGGGGTGAGGGTGAGCCGCGGCCGGGCGGCCCTCAGGCCGCGCCGCTCAACCAGGTGCAGGCCGTCTTCGCCGCCTCCGCGTTGCTCTGGATGCCGACCTCCTGCGCCATCGCCCGCATGGCCTGGGCGCAGCGCTCGATGTGGCGGCGGTCGGGATGCCAGGGCCCCGCCGCGCTCCCGCTGCTCTGCAGGTTCGCGTTCTTCGTGTAGACGACGCGCCAGAGCGTCTGCTTGAGGTCGCTGGCATTCATGGCGCGCAGTATTCCGACACCGTCCCCCCTCGCGGCAGAGGCCATCGCCGCCAGCGCCTGTCGGCAATCGCCCGACAATCGCCCGACAACGGGGCGCGGCGTGCGGAAGTGGCGCCCCGGGCTTGCCCCAGGGCAGTGCGTCCGCGCAGGCTGTTAATCTGCCATTCATGAACCTGCTGCTCGCCGAAGACGATGCGATCCTGGCCGACGCCCTGTGCGAACAGATGCGCGCCAGCGGCTTCACCGTGGAGCACGCGCCCAATGGCGCCGTCGCCCAATACCTGCTGGCCAAGCAGCAGTTCGACGTGGTGGTGCTGGACCTGGGCCTGCCGATGGTCAGCGGCATCGACGTGCTGCGCCAGCTGCGCCAGACCGACGCGTCGCTGCCGGTGCTGATCCTGACGGCGCTGGACAGCCTGGAGGACCGGGTCGCCGGCCTCAACGCCGGCGCCGACGACTACCTGACCAAGCCCTTCGACTTCCCCGAGCTGGAAGCCCGGCTGCGCGCGCTGCTGCGCCGCAGCCGCGCGCTCAAGGCCAGCACCGAGCTGGGCCAGCTCAGCATGCAGCGCGAGACCCGCAGCGCCCAGGTGCGCGGCGAGATGCTGGAGTTGAGCCCGCGCGAGTTCGACCTGCTGGACCTGCTGCTGACCCACCAGGGCCGCGTGATCACGAAGGAGCAGATCAACCAGGCCTGGTCGGGCGACCGCGCCGCGCCCAGCGCGAGCGACGGCGCGGCGACCAACGCGGTGGAGGTCTACATCCATCGCCTGCGCCGCAAGCTCGAGGGCGCGCAGGTGGCGATCCGCACCGTGCGCGGGCTCGGCTACCTGCTGGAGCTGGAGCGGGCCTGAGGTCCCGCCCCGCCCTGCCCTGACCCGTGCCTCGCCCGCCGTCCGCCACAACCCGCGCGCCATGAGCCCCTCGCGGTTCTCGCTCAAGCGCCAGCTGCTGCTGTGGCTGCTGCTGCCGCAGGTGGTGCTGTGGCTGGCCGGTGCGGTCTTCAGCTACCGGCTCGCCGGCCGCTACGCCAACGAGGCCGTCGACGCGACGCTGCTGCAGGCCACGCGCTCGCTCGCGCGCCAGGTCAAGCCGATGGGCAACGGGCTGCTGATCGACTTCCCGCGCGCCGCGCAGGACGTGCTCGAGGCCGACCCGAGCGACAAGCTGCTCTACACCGTCAGCTCGCCGCCGGGCCAGTTCATCCTGGGCAACCGCAACCTGCCCAGTCCGCCGGCGATGCCGGCCAGCCCGCCGCTGGGCCAGGCCCAGTTCTACGACGGCGAGATCGAATCCGACGGCGCCCGCGCCGTCTCGCCGGTGCGGGTGGCCGCGCTGTACCTGCAGTTCGGCGAAAACCCCCGCGCCCAGCAGACCATGCTGGTGCAGGTGGCGCGCTCCAGCGCCAACCGCGAGCTGCTCGCGCGCCGGCTGCTGATCGACACGATGCTGCCGCTGTCGGTCCTGATCGTGCTGATGAGCATGATCGTGTGGGCCGGCGTCGGCGCAGGCCTGGCGCCGATCGCGCGGCTGCGCCGGCTGGTCGAGGGCCGCAAGCCCAACGACCTGCGGCCCATCGAGCTCGATGCCGCGCCGCAGGAACTGCGCTCGCTCGCGCAGGCCATCAACGATCTGCTCGAGGCCGTCAGCCACAACGTCGAGGCCCAGCGCCGCTTCATCAGCGACGCCGCCCATCAATTGCGCACGCCGCTGGCGGGCCTCAAGAGCCAGAGCGAACTCGCCCTCGCCGAGGCGCCGCCCGGTCCGCTGACGATGCGGCTGGCGCGCGTGCATGAAGGCGCCTCCCGCAGCGCGCATCTCGTGAACCAGCTGCTCGCGCTCGCGCGCACCGAGCCGGAGTCGCTGCAGCGCCAGACGCCGGTGCGCTTCGACCTGGGCCGCCTGGCCCGCGAGGTCACCGCCGAGCTGGTGCCGCGCGCGCTGCAGCAGAACGTGGACCTGGGCTACGACGGGCCGGACAGCGATCCGGAGTGCACCTCCCCATCGCAGCTCGATGATCGGCATGGCGCGGGGCCGGAGACCGACGACGCCGACGGCGCGCCCGGGCGGCCGGTGGCGGTCGTCGGCATCCCGCTGCTGCTGCGCGAGGCGCTGGTCAACCTGATCGACAACGCCCTGCGCTACGCCGGCCGCGGCGCGCGGGTGACGGTGCAGGTGCACGAGGCGGGCGATCACGCGGAACTCGTCGTCACCGACAACGGCCCGGGCGTCCCCGAGGCCCTGCGTGAGCAGGTCTTCGAGCGCTTCTTCCGCGCCACCCACGAGGGCAATGGCTGCGGCCTGGGCCTGGCGATCGTCAAGGAGATCGTCGAGCGCCACGGCGGCCGCATCGGGCTGTCCACCGCCCGACCGCGCGGACTGCGCGTCTCGATCCAGCTGCCGATCGCGGCCTGACGGCCACGGCAGCCACTGCGACCGCCTCAGGCGTCTCAGGCGCCTCGGCCGCACCGCCATCCGCCCCCACGCACCAGCCCGGCCCCGCCGAGCGCTGTTCGCCCGCCTACACGGATTTCACGCACCACGGCGCTAGTGGTAAGCACCAATATAGTTTCATTAATGGAAAATTAAAGTTCAGCCCGCATGCAAGAAAGATAAACGTCCGATTAACGGAGCACGCCCGGAGCGCCGTTCCTCGGACCCACACCGGAGACTGAACATGACCTGCACCCCGCGCGCCGCGCGCATCCCTGGCGTTCGCGCCACGCTCTCCACCGCCGCCGGCCTGCTGCTGGCCGCGGGCTCCGCCCAGGCCCTGGACTACACCGGCTACCTGCGCGCCGGCCCGGGCGGCACCACCGACGGCGGCGCCAGCCGCGCCTGCTACGCCCTCAATGGCGGCACCAGCGGCATGAAGTACCGCCTCGGCAACGAGTGCGACATCTACGGCGAGTTCCAGCTCGCGCAAGGCTTCAAGAAGGACGGCATCGACTACAAGGTCGTGCTGATGACCGACTACTGGAACCCGCATTCCGACGCCGACGACGCCAAGCACCTGCGCCTGGCGCAGATGTATGTCGAGGCCAAGGGCTTCGACTTCCTGCCCGAGGCCACCGTCTGGGCCGGCAAGGAACGCGGCCGCCGCGGCGACGTCCACATCGTCGACACCTACTTCACCGAGATGGCCGGCATCGGCGCCGGCATGAAGGGCATCCCGGTCGGCCCGGGCAAGCTCGGCGTCGCCTACTACACCAACGACAAGGACACCAACCAGCGCCCCGGCCATCGCGGCAACGTCGAGTACGTCGACATCCCGACCAACACCGACGGCACGCTGGCCTTCTTCGGCACGGCCACCAAGTCGCAGTTCGCCGGCGGCACCAACGGCTGGGGCCTGGCCGCCAAGCATGTGCAGAGCAAGCTGTTCGGTACCTCGCTGAACAACGTGCTGTGGGTGCAGTACGCGCAGGGCTCGACCGGGCTGAACTCCAACTTCGGCAACCAGACCGACACCTCCGCGGCGAAGAAGTTCCGCGTCGTCGAGTCGGTCAACTTCCAGCAGGGCGCCTGGGGCGGCATGGGCATGCTGCTGTGGGCCAACGAGAAGGACAACGCCGGCAAGGCCACGGTGTCGACCTCGGTCGGCGGCCGCGTCTCCTACGCGGTCACTCGCAACTTCAAGCTGCTCACCGAAGCCGGCGTGTCGCAGTACAAGCCCGACGGCGGCCAGCGCGCGCGCCTGACCAAGGTGACCTTCGCGCCGACGCTGTCCACCGGCCCGGCGCTGATGGATCGCCCCGAGTTCCGCCTCTATGTCACCCACGCCAAGTGGAACAAGGCCGCCGGCAACGTGACCGGCGTGGCCGGCTACGACGGCGAGACCTCCGGCACCAGCTTCGGCGCGCAGGTCGAAGTCTGGTTCTGACACCCCACCGATGACGCGCCCGGGGGCGGCAGCCCGCTCCCGGCCTGGCATGACAACATTCGCTCCAACTTCCCGACGACACGGAGACAACGGAATGACCCAGCTCAAGCAACTTTCCCAGGCCGCGGCGCTGTGCGCGCTGATGGCCGCCGGCGCGGCGCATGCCGGCGAGGTCGAGGTCCTGCACTGGTGGACCAGCGGCGGCGAGGCCAAGGCCGCCACCGCGCTCAAGGCCACGCTGCAGAAGCAGGGCCACACCTGGAAGGACTTCGCGGTGGCCGGCGGCGGCGGCGACTCGGCCATGACGGTGCTGAAGTCGCGCGTGGTGTCCGGCAACGCGCCGGCGGCCGCGCAGATCAAGGGCCCGTCGCTGCAGGAATGGGCGGCCGAAGGCGTGCTGACCAACGTCGACGCCGTCGCCGCGGCCGGCAAGTGGGACGAGGTGATCCCGCCGGTGGTGGCCAACATCATGAAGTACAAGGGCCACTACATCGCCGCGCCGGTCAACGTGCACCGCGTGAACTGGCTGTGGGTCAATCCCGAGGCGCTCAAGAAGGCGAACGCCAAGCTGCCCACGACCTGGGACGAGTTCTTCGTCACCGCCGAGGCGCTGAAGAAGGCGGGCATCGTGCCGGTCGCGCACGGCGGCCAGAACTGGCAGGACTTCACCACCTTCGAATCGGTGGCGCTGGGCGTGGGCGGCGTGGACTTCTACAAGAAGGCGCTGGTGCAGCTCGATCCGGCCACGCTGACCGGGCCGCAGATGGAGAAGGTGCTGACCACCTTCAAGCGCATCAAGGACTACACCGACAAGAACGCCCCCGGACGTGACTGGAACCTGGCCACCGCGATGGTGATCAAGGGCGAGGCCGGCATGCAGCTGATGGGCGACTGGGCCAAGGGCGAATGGGTCGCCGCCGGCAAGACGCCCGGCAAGGACGTGCTGTGCGTCGCCGCGCCCGGCACGCAGAAGTCCTTCACCTTCAACATCGACTCGTTCGCGCTGTTCAAGCTGAAGAACGCCGCCAACGAGAAGGCCCAGCAGGACCTGGCCACCGCGATCATGTCGCCGGAATTCCAGGAGCTGTTCAACCTGAACAAGGGCTCCATCCCGGTGCGCACCGGCATGAAGATGGACAAGTTCGACGACTGCGCCAAGCAGTCGGCCACCGACTTCGCCGCCGATGCCAAGTCCGGCACCCTGGTGCCGTCGATCGCGCACGGCATGGCGGTCCCCGCGGCCGCCGAGGGCGCGATGAAGGATGTCGTCAGCCAGTTCTGGAACAGCGACAAGATGACCGCCAAGGACGCGCAGGCGCGCCTGGCCGCGGCGGCGAAGACCAAGTAAGCCGGGGGGCCGCGAAGACCCTCACCCCTGCCCTCTCCCGCAAGCGGGAGAGGGAGTCTTCCGGCTCCGCTCGTCGGTCCTTGGGCCTTGGGCCTTGGGCCTTGGGCCTTGGGCCTTGGGCCTTGGGCCCAGGTCCTTGATCTTTGGCCGTTTGCCTTCCATCCTTCCCACGCGCCACGCCGGCGCCCTGCAGGTCCGCACCGCATGTCCGCCTCCCGAGCCCCCCGCAGTCCCTGGCTTCCCAAGCTGGTGGTCGCGCCGACCTTCCTGATCTCCTTCCTCTTCATCTACGGCCTGATGGCGTGGAACGGCTACCTGTCGTTGTCCGCGTCGCGGCTGCTGCCGAACTACGAGTTCGTCGGCCTGGACCAGTACCGCGCGCTGTTCGACAACGAGCGCTGGTGGCTCGCGCTGAGCAACCTGGGCCTCTTCGGCGCGCTGTTCATCGGCGGCGCGATGGCCGTGGGCCTGCTGCTGGCCATCCTGCTGGACCAGAAGATCCGCGGCGAAGGCGTGCTGCGCACGGTCTACCTGTATCCGATGGCGCTGTCCTTCATCGTGACCGGCACCGCGTGGAAGTGGATCCTCAACCCCGGCCTGGGCATCGAGCACCTGATGCAGCAGTGGGGCTTCGAGTCCTTCAGCTTCGGCTGGCTGGTCGACCCGGACATGGCCATCTACTGCGTGGTCATCGCGGGCGTGTGGCAGTCGGCGGGCTTCGTGATGGCGCTGTTCCTGGCGGGGCTGCGCGGCATCGACGACTCCATCATCAAGGCCGCGCAGGTGGACGGCGCATCGCTGCCGCGGATCTACTGGCGCATCATCATCCCGACGCTGCGCCCGGTGTTCTTCTCGACGCTGATGGTCGTGGCGCACATCGCGATCAAGAGCTTCGACCTGGTGATGGCGCTGACCGCGGGCGGCCCCGGCTACGCCACCGACCTGCCGGCGACCTTCATGTACACGATGGCCTTCTCGCGCGGCCAGATCGGCCTGGGCGCGGCCAGCGCCACGGTGATGCTGGCCACGATCGCGGCCATCGTCGTTCCCTACCTCTATTCCGAGCTCCGCTCGAAGCAGTGATCCCGCACGGGACGAGCGACGCGACATGAGCCACACCCTTTCCCCCTCCCCGGCCGGATCCCGGCACCTGACCGCGCAGCGCCTGCTGCTGTGGGCCGTGCTGCTGGTCTTCGCCTTCTTCTTCCTGCTGCCGCTGTACGTGATGGTCAGCACCTCGCTCAAGAGCATGGACGAGGTGCGGAGCGGCACGCTGCTCTCGGTGCCGCTGAGCCCCTCGCTGGACGCCTGGTCCAAGGCCTGGCACAGCGCCTGCACCGGCACCGACTGCGGCGGGCTCAAGCCCTTCTTCATGAACTCGGTGCTGATGGTGGTGCCGGCCGTGCTGATCTCGACGGCGCTCGGCGCGATCAATGGCTACGTGCTCACCAAGTGGCGCTTCCGCGGCAGCGAGCTGCTGTTCGGGCTGCTGCTGTTCGGCGTGTTCATGCCGATGCAGGTGGTGCTGCTGCCGATGAGCCAGGTGCTGGGCGCCTTGGGCATCGCGAGCTCCGTGTGGGGCCTGATCCTGGTCCACATCCTGGCCGGCATGCCCTCGACCACGCTGTTCTTCCGCAACTACTACGCCGGCCTGCCCGACGAGCTGATCAAGGCGGCGACGCTGGACGGCGCCTCGTTCTGGCAGATCTTCTGGCGCATCGTCGTGCCGCTGTCCACGCCCATCCTCGTGGTGACGCTGATCTGGCAGTTCACCTCGATCTGGAACGACTTCCTGTACGGGGTGGTGTTCTCCGGCGCGGACAGCAAGCCGATCACGGTCGGGCTGAACAACCTGGCCAACACGTCCAGCTCGGTCAAGGAATACAACGTGGACATGGCCGCGGCGTTGATCGCCGCGCTGCCGACGCTCGTGGTCTACATCGTCGCGGGCAAGTATTTCGTGCGCGGGCTCACCGCCGGCGCCGTCAAGGGTTAAGAGGAGTCAACGCATGGGCGCGCTCGCCATTTCTCAGGTCCGCAAGAGCTACGGCTCGGCCGACATCCTCAAGGGCATCGATCTGTCGATCGAGGCCGGCGAATTCCTGATCCTGGTCGGCCCCTCGGGCTGCGGCAAGTCCACGCTGCTGGCGATGATCGCCGGGCTGGAGCATCCGACCTCGGGCTCGATCCACATCGGCGACCGCGACGTCACCTACGCGCCGAGCAAGGACCGCGACATCGCGATGGTGTTCCAGAGCTACGCGCTCTATCCCAACATGAACGTCGCGCAGAACATCGCCTTCGGCCTGGAGATGCGCAAGGTGCCCAAGGCGCAGCGCGACGAGACGGTGCAGCGCGTGGCCAAGATGCTGCAGATCGGCCACCTGCTGGACCGCAAGCCGGGGCAGCTGTCCGGCGGCCAGCGCCAACGCGTGGCGATGGGCCGGGCGCTGGCGCGCGATCCCAAGCTCTTCCTGTTCGACGAGCCGCTGTCCAACCTGGACGCCAAGCTGCGCATCGAGATGCGGGCCGAGATCAAGCTGCTGCACCAGCGCACGAAGACCACCACCGTCTACGTCACCCACGACCAGGTCGAGGCGATGACGTTGGGCGACCGCATCGCGGTGATGCGCGACGGCCTGGTGCAGCAGTTCGGCACGCCGGAGGAGATCTACACGCGGCCGGCCAACCGCTTCGTGGCCGAGTTCATCGGCTCGCCGACGATGAACTTCGTCAGCGCGCAGCGCGGCGCCGCCGGCCTGGCGGCCAGCGGCCAGGCCATGCCGGTGAACGCGGCGCAGCAGGCGGCGATCGGCGCCACCGGCGAGGTGCTCTACGGCGTGCGCCCGGAACACATCCGGCTCGCCGACGGCAACGATGGCGGCCTGCCCGGCGTGCTGAAGATGAGCGAGCCCACCGGCCCGGAGACCTACCTGCTGGTCGACACCCCGACCGGCCCGATGACCGCCCGCGTGGCGGGCAACCCCCACCTCAATGTCGGTGATGCGGTGCGGCTGCAATGGGCGGCGGAGTCGGCGCACCTGTTCGACGCGAAGGACGAGCGCCGCCTGGCGTGATCGGTCCGGCCGTTCAGGCCGTTCAGGCCGTTCAAGCCGCCCGGGTCGTCCGGGCGTTCGGATCGTTCGTGCCGCTGGAGCGGCTCGGGCTGTTCGGACCGGGCGGCCGCAGGCGCAGCCAGACCGTCTGCGCCACCAGCGCCGCGGCGAGCCCCAGCGCGACCCAGGCGGACGTGTCCGCCCCCGTCATCGGCGAGGCCCGCTGCTTCAGGTAGACCCCGACCAGGCCCCAGACCGCCGCCGCGGCGAAGGCCAGCGCCGCGGGTCCGGTGCCGGGCGCATGCAACCGCGCATTCGCCACCAGCAGCAGCAAGGCGGCGAGCGCCCACAGCACCAGCGTCCACGGCAGTTGATCGACGGTGGGCAGCAACTGCTGCGCGACGATCACCTGCGCGGTGTTCAGGAACGCCGCCAGCGACAGCCATCCGGCATGCAGCGCCAGCGGCAGCACCGCGAGCCATGAGGGCGCGCCGCGCGGCACCGCCCGCGCCAGCAGCATCAGCGCCCACAGCAGGCTGATCAGCGCCAGCCAGATGATGGCCAGCGCCAGCCAGAACCATTGCTGGGAGAACACGATCATCCAGCTCGCGGTGAGCGCGAAGCCGGCGACCACCAGCCAGTGGCAGCGATGGGAATCGCGATGCCCTTCCCGGTCGGGCACCGGCCGGCCGCGCAGCAGCCAGGCGGCGGCGACGAGGTCGAGCAGGAAGATCACGCCCCAGATGGAGAAGGCGTAGCCGTCGGCGACGAGCAGGGTCGGATAACGATCCGAGATCGTGCCGTTGTCGGGGCCGAAGACGCCGCGCTGCGTGGCCCAGGCCACGAGGGGCATGGCCAGGGCGGCGAGGAGGACAAGCACTTGATGCATGGCAGTAGGCGGGGAGTTTGCTCCGCTCGGGCAATGCGCGTACCCCCGGGACCACGTGGCCACGGCCATTCACTGTTTTTGCATACAGCTATGATGCCGCCCCATGTGTTCCGCCCTTGCCGACGCCCCGCCCCGCGCGGCCGACGTCTTCGCCGACCTGAATCCCGAGCAGCGCTCGGCGGTCGAGCACGGCCTCGATGAACACGGCGTTCCCGGGCACGGCCCGCTGCTGGTGATCGCCGGTGCCGGCTCGGGCAAGACCAAGACGCTGGCGGCGCGCGTCGCGCGCCTGATCCAGTCGGGCGCGGACCCGCAGCGCCTGCTGCTGCTGACCTTCTCCCGCCGCGCCGCCGGCGAGATGGAACGCCGCGCCGGCCGCGTGCTGCATCGCGCGCTCGGCCTGGGCGCCACGCAGGCGCCGCCGCGCTTCCCCTGGGCCGGCACCTTCCACAGCGTGGGCGCGCGCCTGCTGCGCGAATACGCCCATCGCATCGGCCTCGCGCCCAACTTCACCATCCTCGACCGCGCCGACGCCGAGGACCTGATGGGCCTGCAGCGCCAGACCCTCGGCCTGGCCGAGACCACCGAGCGTTTCCCGCTCAAGGCCACCTGCCTGACGATCTATTCGCGCGTCGTCAACAGCGAGGCACGGCTGGACCAGGTGCTGCAGGACCACTTCCCCTGGTGCTTCCCGGTGCATGACGGGCTCAAGCGCCTGTTCAAGGCCTACGTCGAGGACAAGCAGCGCCAGCAGCTGCTGGACTACGACGACCTGCTGCTCTACTGGGCCGAACTGATGAGCGACGACGGCCTGGCCGCCGAGCTCGGGGAGCGCTTCCAGCACGTGCTGGTCGACGAGTACCAGGACACCAACCGGCTGCAGGCGACGATCCTGCGCCGGCTCAAGCCGCGCGGCGAGCACCTGACGGTGGTGGGCGACGACGCGCAGGCGATCTACTCGTTCCGCGCGGCCGAGGTGCGCAACATCCTCGAGTTCCCGGTCCAGTTCGACCCGCCCGCGCGGGTGATCGCGCTGGAGCGCAACTACCGCTCCACGCAGCCGATCCTGGACGCGTCCAACGCGGTCATCGCGATGGCCCGCGAGCGGCACGAGAAGCGGCTGTGGACCGACAAGGCCTCGACCGAGCGGCCGCAGCTGGTGACGGTCGACGACGAGGCGCGCCAGGCCCAATGGGTCGCCGACAAGGTGCTCGAGCGGCGCGAGCAGGGCCTGCGGCTGAAGCGCCAGGCGGTGCTGTTCCGCACCTCGAGCCACGCCGCGCCGCTGGAGCTGGAGCTGACGCGGCGCAACATCCCGTTCGTCAAGTTCGGCGGCCTGAAATTCCTGGAGAGCACGCATGTGAAGGACGTGCTGAGCGTGCTGCGCTGGGCCGAGAACCCGCGCGGTCGGCTGGCGGGATTCCGCGTGGCGCAGTTGCTGCCCGGCTTCGGGCCGGCGAGCGCGCGTCGGCTGATCGACGCGATGTCGCCCGCGGCGGACCCGGTGCAGGCGCTGCGCGCATTCGAGCCGCCCCGCGCCGCGGCCGCGTCATGGACGGCGCTGCGCGACCTGCTGGCCGGGCTCATCGGCGATCCGCAGTGGCCGATGGACCTGGAGTCGGTGGTGGAGTGGTACGCGCCCCACCTGGAGCGGCTGCACGACGACGCGCCGGTGCGCCTGGCCGACCTGGAGCAGGTCGCGCGCATCGCGCAGGGCTACGGCTCGCGGGAGCGCTTCCTGACCGAGTTGACGCTGGACCCGCCCGAGGCGAGCAGCGACGAATCCGGCGTCCCGCTGAAGGACGAGGACTACCTGATCCTGTCGACCATCCACTCGGCCAAGGGGCAGGAATGGAATGCGGTCTACCTGCTGAACTGCGTGGACGGCTGCCTGCCGTCGGACCTGAGCACGGGGGCGCAGGCGCAGATCGAGGAGGAACGGCGGCTGCTGTACGTCGCGATGACGCGGGCGAAGGAGCACCTGGCGGTGATGGTGCCGCAGCGCTTCTACGTCACGCAGCAGACGCGGCACGGCGACCGCCACCTCTACGCGAGCGTGTCGCGCTTCCTGCCCGGCAAGGTGGTGCGCCACTTCGACAAGCTGGGGCCGGCCAACCAGACGCAGGCGGCGCTGCCGGAGCTGGTCAAGCCCGCGATGGACGTCGCGGCGAGGCTGCGCAAGGTCTGGGACTGAGTTCCTCCTCGTGGGGGTTGCAATCCCTCATCGGTGCGCCCCCGGTCGGCGACGTCGCGCGCAGGCCACTGGCTCGACGTCGCCCTGCCGACGCGCTCCTAGCATGGCGGCATGCCGTACCCCCTCGCCGCCGCAGCCGCGGTCTTTTCGACCGCGTGCCCACCCAGCCTGATCCCGTCATGGATCCAGGACATCAACACGCTTGCCGGGCTGATCAGCTTCGCGATGACGGTCGGCGTGTGGTGGCAGGTGCGGAACGTGCGCTTGTCGTTCCGGACACGGGCACGTCTGCCTCAACTGGTCGATGACCTGCGCCTGCAGCGCCAATTGCTGGAGGACATGCTCGGCACGGCGCCGCTCCCGGCGGTCGGCGTTCAACGCACGCTGGCCGCGGCCGGAGCACTGCTCGGCCATGCGCTGCCCGTCGCGCCGCGGCGCACGCAACGTTCGGTGCACGGCGCCATGCGGGCCCTGGCGCTTGCCGCCCATGCCGTGGGGACCGGAACAGCCCCGCGCGGGCGCGAGCTGACGGCGGCGTTCGGCGCGCTCTGCACCGCGGAAGTCGATCTCAACCAAGTGTCACTTGACCTGAACTGGACATGACCATGCGAATGGAAGATCTCTCATTGGCCCTTGTCGCCACGCTGCACGACCTCACCGCCGCCCGGGCCTTGGACTGGCGCCTCGTGCAGTCGCCCATCCAGCCTGCCCCCGGAGCCGTGGCCAGTCCCAGCCAGTTCGAGGTGGTCCACAAGGGCGCACGTTTCCTGCTTTTCGAGGAGGAGCAGCACCGGCTGCATCCGGACCTGGGCACCGACGTCTGGCTCAAGCGCCATGTGCTCGCGATGTACGACGAGCAGGGACGCGAACTCTGGCACGCCGCCGATGCGTTCCTCGGCGTCAGCCATCTGCACCGGGCCGTCAGCAGCCAGGTGCTGCGCATCGACGAGGTCCTGAAGACCTTGATCGAGCCGGACACCCTCCGACGGTATGCCGGCCTGCATCGATCTCCATTCATGGTGCCCTCCAGCGCGACGTTCAAGCACAGGCGCCGACGGGCCTGGCTTCAACGCCTCTGGCTTTCGTTCCTGGAGCGCTTCTACTGGCGGGACCTTCTGGGCGCCCGCGAGCGGCTGGTCCGTCGCAGGACAAAAGGCGCGGCGCACGCGTAACGCACGTTACGGCAGGCGCCGATGGACGCCCGGCGCGCAGCACTTAAACTTCCCGCCGGTCAATGCCTGACCCCGACGCCCTCCCCGGCCCCGCCCGCCTGTCACGCCTGCCGTCCACCGCCGTGTCGATCCGCCACACCGTCCTCCGCACCCTCGCCCACACCAACTGGCGCCTCGCGCTGCCGGCCCTGGCCCTGACCTGCGGCAGTCTGATCGTGCAGGCCGCCAGCGACGACCCCGAGGTCGTCGTCCCCACGACCGCGCCCACCTCGGCCGCAATCGGACCGACCGGCGTCGTGACGCCCGCGGTGCCGGCACCGACGGCCTCGGCGCCGTCGGCCGGCCAGGCACCGCAGACCGCCGCGGCTCCGGTGTCGCCCGCCACGCCGGTCGACGAACCGCTGATGAAGCTGCCGGTCAACGCCCGCCACATGCTGGTGATCGACGACAGCGGCCGCGTGCTGATGGCCAAGGATGCCGACACCGTCGTGCCCATCGCCTCGCTGACCAAGCTGATGACGGCCATGGTGGTGCTGGACGCCAAGCAGGACATGAACGAGGAGATCCGCATCGACGACGCCGACGTCGACCGCCTCAAGCACAGCCGCTCGCGGGTGCGCGTGGGCGCGACCATGAGCCGGGAGGCGGCACTGGAGCTGGCGCTGATCTCGTCCGAGAACCGCGCGGCTTCGGCGCTGGCGCGCCACTTCCCCGGCGGGCTGCCGGCCTACGAGGCGGCGGTCGCCGCCAAGATCCGGGCGCTGGGCCTGTCGCACACGGCGCTGGCCGATCCGACCGGACTGTCGCCCCACAACACCTCGACGGCCGCCGAGGTCGCCCGCATCGCCACCGCCGCGGCCCGCTACCCGGCGATCGCGCGCATCAGCAGCGACAAGTCCAGCGAGGTCGAGGTCAACGGCCGGCCGCGCGAGCTGCGCAACACCAACCACCTGGTCGGCGCCAAGGGCTGGGACATCCGCCTGTCCAAGACCGGCTACACCGAAGAAGCCGGCCGCTGCCTGGCGATGCGCATGAAGAGCGGCGGCCAGACCATCACCGTCGTGCTGCTCGACGCGGACGGCTCCGCGCAGCGCCTGCGCGACGCCGCCGCGATCCGCAAGTCGCTCGCCAAGATCGCCGCGGTCTGACGAGGCCGCGTCCCTGCGGACGCTGGCCAGTCGATCACCGCCGCATTCGATCGCCTCCGCCGGCTGGGACCGGCGATACAAGGAGTTCCCATGAATCGCCGCCACTGGCTCGGCGCCGCCAGCGCCTGGGCCGCCGCATGGCCGCTCGCCGCGCAAGCGGACGCGCCACCGCCCGCCGATCACCTGCCCTTCGCCGAGCCGCCAAGGCCCGCGCGCATGCGGGTGTCGACGGACCGCATCGTCGACATCACCGTCTGCACGCGCCCATTCCGGGCCCAGGGGCCGCGCATCGAGGCGCAGCGACTGCACGGCAAGACCGTCATCCACCATTACGGCCACGGCGGCGCGGGCTGGTCGCTCTCCTGGGGCTCGGCGACGCTGGGGGCGCTGCCCCTGATCCGTCGCACCGGGGACCGGCGCATCGCCGTGATCGGCTGCGGCGCGGTGGGCCTGACCACCGCGCGCGTCGCGCAGCGCGCCGGCCTTCGGGTGCGCATCTACTGCCGCGAGCGCCCGCCCGAGGTGGCCTCCACCTTCGCCACCGGCATGTGGTCGCCCGACTCGCGCGTGGTCACGGCCGAGCATGCGACGCCGGCCTTCAACGCGATGTGGGAACGCATGGCCCGCCACAGTTTCCGGGCCTGGCAGGACCAGCTCGGGCTGGCCGGCGCGCCGGTCGAATGGCGCCACGGTTATGTGCTGTCCGACCTGCCCTTCGACCAGCCGCTGCCCGCCGGACAGGGCGGCCATGGCGGCCCGGCCGAGCCCGACTATCCCGAGCTGCTGGACCTCATCCCCGACCTGCATCCGCGCTCCGCGCCGCTGAGCCCGGCGCAGCACCCGTTCCCGGTGCCGCATGCGCGCCGCTTCACCCAGATGACCTTCAACATCCGCCCCTACCAGCGGCTGCTGATGGAGGACTTCCTCCGCGAAGGCGGCGAGATCGTCACCCGCGACTTCAACGACGCGCGCGAACTGGCCAGCCTGCCCGAACGCACGATCGTCAACTGCACCGGCTACGGCGCGCGGGCGCTGTTCCGCGATGACACGCTGATCCCGGTGCGCGGCCAGATCGCGCGGCTGGTGCCGCAACCGGAGGTGGACTACATGGTCGCCTGGCGCGGGCACAACCTGATGGTCGTGCCGCGGCGTGACGGCCTGCTGGTCCAGGCCCAGGGCGAGCACGACTTCAACAACCCGGACCGCAGCATTGATCGCGCGATGAGCGAGGCCGCCGTCGCGCGCTTGGCCGCTCTGTTCGTCTGAGCCGCGTCGCGGACGTTCCCATGAAACGCGTTCGTGACGTGATGCGTTGAGGTCGATCAAGGACCTCGGACCTTTGACCTCGCCGCCACACCGGGCTGTGCCGACGCCAACCTAGCATCGCTGGTTCCTCCCCTCTCAACAGGAACCCGCGCATGCATCACCGCTCTCCCCATCCGACCGCCAAGCCACAGCCCTCTTGGCATCCTGATTTCCCGCTGCTCATGCATCGCCTGGATGAGCACTCGGTCCACATCCACGAACTGCGCGGCGACGTCCGTGAGCTCAAGACCTCGATCGACGCCGTGCGCATCGAATCGCGCGACCAGGTGGATGCGCTGCGCAAGGACTCACAGCAGCAACTCGAGACCTTCCGCAAGGATTCGCAGCAGCAACTAGAGACCTTCCGCAAGGACTCGCAGCAGCAACTCGACACGTTCCGCAAGGACTCGCAGCAGCAGTTCGACACGTTCCGCAAGGACTCGCAGCAGCAACTCGAGACCTTCCGCAGGGAGTCGCAGCAGCAACTCGACGCCTTCCGCAGGGAAACACAGCAGCACCTTCAGGAGCTGCGTGCCGAGATCGTCAGCACGGTCCACTCCTGCGTGACCGCGGCGGTGGCTCCGCTCTGCGAGCGCTTCAACACGCTGAACGAGCGCGTCAACAACGCCGGGCTCGCGTCGGACGCGCGCCTGCTGAAGTGGTTCGCCGGCTCGGCGGCCAGCTCCTCGGGCTTGGCGATCATCGTCTCCCGGATACTCTCGTGAGCCCGCCCGCGGCCCAACGCCACGCGCCCTCCTCCGTCACCGCCAGTAGGCTTCGTCCTACCCGCCCCATGACCCGTCGGAGCTACCGTCTAGCCATCTCGGCAGACCGGGTTCCGACCTCATGGTGTCTCCCTCCACTCCCGCGACGGACCTGCCGCCGTCCGGCCCTCCGGGTGCTTCGAGCGCCCGTTCACCTTCCGCGGCGACCGCCTCCGCGACGACCGCTCCCGCGCCCTCCACCACGGCGGCGCCCAAGCGCCGGCGCCGTCGGCCACCGCGTCTCTCCGCGGCCGCCTGGCGCCAGTTCCTGCAGATCGCCAAGCCCTACTGGCTCGGCGACCAGCGCAAGGCCGCCTGGGGACTGCTGCTGCTCCTGATCGTGCTGATGCTGTGCGAGACCCAGCTCGCCGTGCTGCTCAACGCCAAGACCGGCGAGCTGACCTCGGCCCTGGCCGAACGCAACCACTCCCGCTTCTGGACCGCGGTGCGCGACAGCCTCATCGTCCTGGCCTTCGCCGTGCCGGTGTACGCCTTCTACTACTACATGCGGGACGCCTTCTCCAACCACTGGCGCCGCTGGCTCACCGGCCGTTTCCTCGACGGCTACCTCGACGGCCGCAAGTACTACGAGATCGGCACCGGCGCCGCCGGCGACATCGACAACCCCGACCAGCGCATCTCCGAGGACATCAACACCTTCACCGGCCGCTCCACCCACTTCCTGCTGCTGATGCTGGGCTCGGCGATGCAGCTGGTGGCCTTCTGCGCGGTGCTGTGGTCGCTGTCCAAGGTGCTGGTGGCCTTCCTGGCGGTGTACGCGACGGTGGGCACCTTCCTGGCGCTGTATGTCTTCGGCTCGCCGCTGATCCAGCTGAACTTCTGGCAGCTGCGCCGCGAGGCCGACTTCCGCTTCGGCCTGATGCGGCTGCGCGAGAACGCCGAATCCATCGCCTTCTACCGCGGCGAGCCGCAGGAGCGCGCCCACATCGAAGGCCGCTTCGAGTCCGTCTACCAGAACTACTGGAAGCTGATCCGCAAGCAGCGCTCGCTCAACCTCTTCCAGCGCGGCTTCAGCCAGCTGACGCTGGTCGTGCCCAGCGTGATCCTGGCCGAGCGCGTGCTGTCGGGCGACCTGGAGGTGGGCGCCGCCGTCCAGGCCGCCGGCGCCTTCGCGGCGGTGCTGACGGCGGTGTCCCTGATCGTCGACAACTTCGAGAGCCTGAGCCGCTTCGTCGCCGGCATCGACCGGCTGCATGCGCTGTCGGACGTGATGCATCAGCGTAAGCCGCGCGCCGAGCGCCAGCGCGAACGCATCGTGACGAGCCACGCGGACCAGCTCGCGCTGCGCGACCTGACGCTGTACACGCCGCAGTTCGACCGGCTGCTGGTCGAGAAGCTCAACGTCGCGCTGCAGCCCGGTGAGAGCCTGCTGATCACCGGCGTCAGCGGCTGCGGCAAGAGCTCGCTGCTGCGCGCGATCGCCGGCCTGTGGCGCTGCGGCGAGGGCACCATCGAGCATCCGCCGCTGGAGGAGGTCTTCTTCCTGCCGCAGCGCCCCTACCTGCAGCCGGGCACGCTGCGCAGCCAGATGATCTATCCCGACACGGCGACCGAGCTGGACGACGAGGCGCTGCGCGCGATCCTCGACGAGGTCGGCCTGCCGGAGCTCGCCGAGCGCGTCGGCGGCCTGGACGCCACGCAGGACTGGGACAAGCTGCTGTCCATGGGCGAGCAGCAGCGGCTCGCCTTCGCGCGCGTGCTGGTGCGCCGGCCGCGGATGGTGATCCTCGACGAGGCGACCAGCGCGCTGGACAGCGGCAACGAGCGCCGCCTCTACGAGCGGTTGTGCCGCGACGGTGTCACGCTGGTCAGCATCGCCCACCGCCACGGCGTGCTGCGGCATCACACGCACGTGCTGCGCCTGACCGGCGGCGGCGCCTGGCAGCTGCACGCGGCCGAGGGCTACGACTTCGATGCCGCTGAAGCCGAAGCCGAGGCCGCCGCCGCGCAGGCCGCCCGGAGCGCCCCGGCCGCCGTCCCGGTCGCCGCGCCCGCGTCGGACGCCGTGACCGCGACGCGGCCCGCCTCGGCGCCGTGCGCCAAGGAGCCGCCATGAGCGCCGACACCTGGACCGAGATCGTCGACACGCTGCGGTCCGAGTTCTCGGACCTGCCCGATGCCGCGCAGATCACCCGCATCGCCGTGCGGCTGCTGCTGGCGGCGCTGCTGGGCGGCATCCTCGGCTACGAGCGCGAGCACCACGGCAAGGCCGCGGGCATCCGCACGCACATGCTGGTCTCGCTGGGCGCGGCGCTGTTCGTGCTGGTGCCGCAACAGGGAGGCATGCCGATGCCCGACATGAGCCGCGTGCTGCAAGGCGTCATCGCGGGCATCGGTTTCCTGGGCGCGGGAGCCATCCTCAAGCTCAAGGACGAGGAACAGGTCCACGGCCTGACCACCGCCGCCAGCATCTGGATGACGGCCGCCATCGGCATCGCCTGCGGCCTCGGGCGCGAGGCCACCGCGGTGTTCAGCATGCTGCTGGCGCTGCTGATCCTGGCCGTGCTGCCGCTGTTCACCCGGCCGTATCCCCGCGATGACGGTGGGCGTCGCGAAGACGCGCGCGGCGACGACCGGCGAGCGTCGCCGCGTGACGACTGATCGTCGCCACGGACGGGGACGCGGCGGCTGGCGCTACAGCGAGGGTTCCGACACCGCCACCGACGGCGCGCCCGCTGGCCGGGTGCCGTCACGCGCGGTGCGCCGCATCTCCTGCACCTTCACCGCGTGCGGCACCGGCTGCGGCCGCTTCGTGAGCGAGCCGCCCAGGCGCGTGCTCAGCTTCATGCGGTTGTTGATGGCCCAGCCGCTGGCATCCAGGATGGGTCCGAGGCTGCGCTGGCGCAGCTTGAGCCAGGCGATCAGCATGCTCGGCCCGGAGATCGACAGCACGATGCCCAGCACCGCGAGCGGGATCCACCAGCCCAGGTCGACGAAGCGACCGAAGATGCCGACGATCACCGTGCTGATGCTGCCCAGCGCGACGCCGATCGCGGCGACGGTGCCGACGTCCACCCGCCGCCCCGGCACCGGCAGCCCGGCCGGCAGTCCGGCCGGCGGAACGCCCGCCGCGCCAGTCGTCGCCGGCGCGGCCGCGGGCTGGTCCACCGTGGCGATGCGCCCGGCCCACTGGCCCAGGCGCCCCTGCTGCGTCGAATCGCTGGCGGCGGCGCGCTTGGCCACCTGCTCCTCGACCAGCCGCACCAGCTTCTTGTAGGGCGACAGGAAGGCCTGGCCGACGCTGATCGGGTTCTCGATCACCTTGACGATGCGCGCGTCCCAGTCGTGGCCCTCGCGGTCGTAGAACAGCCCGTTGCGGCCGACGAAGAGGAAGTCGACGTCGCCCGCGCTGACCACCGCGACGATGGTGCGTTTCTGGTTGAGCCGCACGCACTCGCAGTACGCGAGGTAGGCCTTGGCCAGGCCCGCGATGGGCGCGTGCCGGGCGGGATCCACGACCTCCACGGCGAGCTCGCAAGCGCGACCGTCGATGAACAGCGTGCCGGCCTGGAAGACCGCGCCGCGCCCTTCGTAGAAGTCCTCGAAGGAGACGAAGTTGCGCGCCAGCCGCAGCAGATCGCGCTGGAGCAGCAGCAGCTTCTCGAGGTCGTTGAGCGCCGCGTGCCGGGGCGCGGCCGCGCGGTCCTCCACCACCTGCGCCAGCAGCCGGGCGCGGGCCGCCTCCGGCTGAGCGCCCGCCAGCGCGCTCAGCACCTCCACGCCGAGCGCGGCCACCGGCCCGGTGGGCTGGCGCTTGAGCCATTCGCGGCAGGCCTGGACCTGCTCCTTCAGCGCGCGCCAGTCCGCTTCGACGAGTTCGTCGGCATCGCGTCCGAGCAAGGGCCGCACCGCCTGCTCGCGCAAGGCCGCCAGCGCCGCGCGCCAGGCGGGATTCGCGCGCGCGTCGAGCGGCAGCGCCGCGCCCGCCGCGACCGGCGCCGCCGGCAGCTGCTTCAGCGGTCCCGACTCCAGCGACAGCAGGCCGGCCGCATGCTGCTTGAGCTGCTCGGGTTCGGTGGCGTTGAGCGTCGCGGCGACGCTGGCGTCGTAGCTCGCCAGCCGGCAGCGGGCGAAGAAGTCCTCCACCTTGTCGTGGACCGCCTGCACCGCCATGGCCGCGGCGCGTCGGCCGGCGCAGTCGGCCTCGCCCTCGGCATGCCAGGCCTGCACCGCGGCGGCCTGGTCGAAGAAGGCCTGGATGCGCGTCTCGTCGATCCCGGGCTCGCCGCCGGCATCGGCGACCGCGCCCAGCGCGTCGGCAACGGCCTGCGCCAGCGCGCGGTCGGTCGGGTCCTCGAAGGCCGCGACCGGCACGATGCCGTCGCCGTTGTGCCGCTCCGCGACGAGGTGCGACTGGCGCTCGCGGATCTCGTCCAGGCCGATGTCGGACCGCTCGGCCGGCGCGGCCTGTCCTGCCAGCGCCAGCGTGCGTTGCAGCTCCTCGGCCAGCGCCCGTCCCTCCTCGGTGTCGGACAGCGACGCCGCCGCCAGCCGCGATTCGCCGCGCAGCAGCGGCTGCCAGTCCTTGAGCCGCGCGCCGACCCATTCGCAGGCGGCGATCAGTTCCGGCGCGCGGATGCGGCCATCGCGATCGAGGTCGATCAGGTCGAGGGTGCGTTCGTCGAATTCGAGGCCGCGCGTGGGACAGGCCAGCGCGACCCAGCGCTTCTGGTCGAGGTCACGGAGATGGAGGAGGTCGTCGGCGGTATCGATGCGTGCCTGATCGGCGCCGCCCGCCCGGAAGAATCGCCAGGGGTGTGTCATGGGTGCGCAGGATGCGGCAAGCGACATGCCGCCGCCGGCACGCCGCCCTGCGCCCGTGCGAGTGCCGGACCGTCCCCCGCATCCGCGACTCGGGAATGACAGTTGCCGCCCGGTGGGTTAGGGTCGCCGGGTCGGAGGCGCTCCGGAGCTCAGCATGGACCTCGATACCGTCTCATACGTCTTCCAGAGTCTGGAGGGCACATTCACGATCAAGCCGCGGCTGTCACGGCGTTGGCGGGTGAAGCACGACAGCATGCCGTGGGGGGATTCCTTCGCGACGGCGGAGGAAGCCGCGAAAGCGCTGGCCGAGCGTTTCGCCGTGCCAGCCAACCTGCAGGAATGGACCGAGATCGGCGACTTCCACACCGACGTCGGCGGCTTCCAGCCCTGACACGCCACGTCGCCTGCCTCATCACCCCCTCGCCACCCCGGGCGTCATCCGCCTCGCGCGCGCCGCGCCGCTGAAGGCTCCCTCTCCCGCTTGCGGGAGAGGGTCAGGGGTGAGGGTCGGCCCACACCGCGCCCCCCCCGACGGCATGACACCTGGCCCCAGGCGGCAGCCCCTCCACGGAGGTCCCGGTGAACGCGCCGAACGCCGGCAGGATCATGAGCCCCTCCACCTCGCAGAAGCACGGCAGCCGCTGACGTTCATGCGCGCGGCCATGCAGCGTCATCGCGGGATGCAGGTGACCCGCGAGCACATAGGCCTGCGCCACCCGCCGCGGGTGATGACAGGCCGCGAAGGGCCCGAGGCGATGCGGCTCATCCGCGAGCTCGAATCGCAGCGTCGCCGGCGGATCCCCCGCATGGCTGTCGTGGTTGCCGCGGATCAGCAGGCAGTCGAGCCCCGCATGGCGTTCGCGCCAGCGGTGCGCCGGATCCAGCACCCCGGCCTGCCGCGCGGCCGCCGCGTGAAGGAAGTCGCCCAGCACCACCAGCCGGGCGGCCCGCACGCCGTCGACCAGCGCGCTCAGCCGATCGAGGTTGTCGCGCGTGGTGCCCGCGGGCACCGGCTGGCCGAGCGCGCGAAAGCTCGCGGCCTTGCCCAGATGCACGTCGGCGACGAAGACGGTGCGCGCCGCCGGCCACCAGAGCGCGCGCTCGGGCAGCAGCCAGACGCGCTCGCCGGCCAGCGTGGTCGCGAGCGCCCCCGCCGGCGCATCGATGTCCGGCGTCATCGCCCTCGCCTCGCGCGCTCGCCGCGCGCCCGCCGACGCGCCGGCGGCGCCTCGCCGCGAGCTTCCAGCGCGAGCGACTCCTGCACCGTCGCGATCGCGAACTGCGGCGAATCCCGCTTCGCGAACACCGCCAGCGCGCGCTCGGCCGGCTCGCGCGCGGTGCCGACCGCCTCCCCGCCGGCGCTGCGCTCGAGCTCCGAGACCATCCGCGCGATGCGATCCCCCAGCGACTCGTTGCTGAGCTTCTCGCGGAAGCGCTCGACCATCAGCGGAAACGCCAGCGGCGTGGGCTTGCGCAGCGCATGCACCTGCAGGGTCTGCGTGGCCATCCGCCCCAGCGCCTCGGCCAGGCGGCGCACGTCGAGCTCCTGCGTCAGCAGCTCGCGCTCCGCCTGCGCCAACAGCAGGTTGCCGGGATCGTGCTGCTGGAAGACCTCGAAGAACAGCGTGGCGGAGGCCTGCAGCTGCCGGTTGCTGCGGCGTTCGCCGGGATGGCTCTGGAAGATCAACCCGGCGATGCGCGCGATCTCGCGGAAGCGGCGGCGCGCCAGCTCGGTCGCGTTCAGGCTGGCCAGCACCTCGTGCAGCAGCGTCTCCAGCGGCGGCACGCTGAGCAGGCCCGGCAGCCGCTCGGCCCAGTCGATGGGCTTGGCGCTGAGCAGCTCGATGCCGTAATCGTTCAGCGCGATCGAGAAGGTGCCGGTCTCCGGCTGCGCCGCGCGCCAGGCGATCAGGCCGGCCAGGCCCAGGTGCACCTGCCGGCCGGCGAAGGGGTAGAGGAAGAGGTGCCAGCCCTCGCGCGACTTCAAGGTCTCCGCCACCAGCACGTCGGGCGCGGGCACGCCGGACCAGCGCCGCTGGATGTCGATCAGCGGGCGCACGCAGGCCATCTCGGGTGAATCGAAGCGACCCGCGTCGGCCTCGGCCAGCTCGCGCAGCACCGCATCGGCCAGCGTGCTGGACAAGGGCATGCGGCCGCCGTTCCAGCGCGGCAGCGCGGCCCGTCCGGCGGTGGCGCGCCGCACCAGCGCCGTCATCTGCTCGACCCGCACCAGCTCCAGCAGGCGGCCGCTGAACATGAAGGCGTCGCCCGGGCGCAGCCGCGCGATGAAGCTTTCCTCGACGCTGCCCAGCTTGCCGCCGCCCAGGTACTGCACGCTGATGGACGCGTCGCTGACGATGGTCCCGATGTTGACGCGGTGGCGTCGCGCCAGCCGCGCGTCCGGCACGCGCCAGACGCCGTGCTCGTCGGGCACGACGCGGTGGTAGTCCGGGTAGGCGGTCAGCGAGGCCCCGCCCTGGCGCACGAAGTCCAGCGCCCAGCGCCAGTTCGCGTCGTCGAGTGCCTCGTAGGCGACGGTGCCGCGGACCTCCGCCAGCAGCGCATCCGGTTCGAAGCCGCCGCCCAGCGCCACCGTGACCAGGTGCTGCACCAGCACGTCCAGCGGCTCGCGCGGACTGTGCCGGGCCTCGATGCGGCCGGCGCGCACCGCCGCGCGCGCGGCGGCGGCCTCGACCAGCTCGAGGCTGTGCGTGGGCACCAGCGTGATCCGCGACGGCCGGCCCGGCGCGTGGCCGGAGCGCCCCGCGCGCTGCACCAGCCGGGCCACGCCCTTGGCCGAACCGATCTGCAGCACGCGGTCGACGGGCAGGAAGTCCACGCCCAGGTCCAGGCTGGAGGTACACACGGCGGCCTTGACGCGGCCCTCCTTGAGGCCGAGCTCCACCCACTCGCGCACCTCGCGGTCCAGCGAGCCGTGGTGCAGCGCCAGCACGCCGGCCCAGTCGGGGCGCGCCTCCAGCAGCGCGCGATACCAGCGCTCGGCCTGCGAGCGCATGTTGGTGAAGACCAGGCAGCTGGCGCTGGCCTCGATCGCCTCGACCACCTGCGGCAGCATGCGCAGTCCCATGTGGCCCGCCCAGGCGAAGCGCTCGGCGGTGGCGGGCAGCAGCGTGTCGATGACCAGGGTCTTGTCGGTCTCGCCGTGGACCAGCACGGCGTCCGTGGCGGCGCCCTCGGCGCCCTTGGCGGCCGTGCCGAGCAGCGTCCGCAGCGCCTCGTCGAGGTTGCCCAGCGTCGCGGACAGGCCCCAGGTCATCAGGGCCGCGTCGCTTCCGGCCCCACGCTCGGCCCGGAAGCGACGCAGGCGCGCCAGCGCCAGCTGCGTCTGCACGCCGCGCTTGTTGCCCATCAGCTCGTGCCATTCGTCGACCACCGCCAGCCGCACCTGGCCGAGCTGCTCCCGCGCGTCGGCCCGCGACAGCAGCAGCGACAGGCTTTCCGGCGTCGTCACCAGCACGGTGGGCAGCCGCCGGTCCTGCGCGGCGCGCTGCGCGGAGCTGGTGTCGCCGCTGCGCAGCCCGATCGTCCAGCCCGGGCAGAACGCCGCCATCGGTCGCGTCAGGGCTCGCAGCGTGTCGGCGGCGAGGGCGCGCATGGGCGTGATCCACAGCACCGTCAGCGGCGGCGCGACGGCCTTGCCGCCGTGCTGGCGCGCCTCGCCGCCGATGGCCTCGCGCAGCGTGGCCAGCGCGCCCAGCCAGATCGCCAGCGTCTTGCCGCTGCCGGTGCTCGAATGCAGCAGCCCGCTGCGGCCCCGCGCGATCTCGTCCCAGACCTGGCGCTGGAACGGGAACGACCGCCAGCCTTGCTCGGCGAGCCAGGCGTCGATCGACACGCTCACGGTGCGGCCTCGTCGGCGTCTTCGAGCAAGCCCTGCTCCGGCGCTGCGCCCGTTGCCGGCGGCGTCCGCGGCGCCGCGCGGACGAGGGCCGCGTCGCCGCCGCCGGCGGGCAGCAGCGCCTGCAGCGTCTGCAAGGTGTCCGCCTCCTCGACCGGCTTGTCCTCGCGCCGGCGCAGCATGCGCGGGAAGCGCACCGCGATGCCGCTCTTGTGCCGGCCGCTGCGGGCGATGCCCTCGAAGCCGAGCTCGAACACCATCGTCGGCGTGACGCTGCGCACCGGGCCGAAGCTCTCGATCGTGGTGCGGCGGATCGCCGCGTCGACCGCCTGGATCTCCGCGTCGGTGAGGCCCGAATACGCCTTCGCGAACGGCACCAGCTGGCGCGCCGGATCCTCCTGCGGGCCGTTCCAGACGGCGAAGGTGTAGTCGGTGTAGAGGCTCGCGCGCCGGCCGTGGCCGCGCTGCGCGTAGATCAGCACCGCATCCACCGACAGCGGATCGATCTTCCACTTCCACCAGACGCCGACGTCCTTGGTGCGGCCGACGCCGTAGCGCGCGTCGCGCCGCTTGAGCATCATCCCTTCGACGCCCAGCGCCCGCGCCTGCTCGCGCTGGCGCGCCAACGCCGCCCAGTCGGCGCCGCTCACGAGCGGGCTGAGCTCGAGCCCCGGCAGCGGATGCGCGGCCACCAGGCGCTCCAGCCGCGCGCGGCGCTCATGCTGCGGCAGCTCGCGCAGGTCCTGGCCGTCCTGCTCGAGCAGGTCGTACACGCACAGCGCCACCGGCAGCTCGCGCAGCAGCTTCGCGCCCAGCGTCTTGCGGCCGATGCGCCGCTGCAGTTCCGCGAAGGGCATGGCGCGGCCGTCGCGCCAGACGAGGATCTCGCCGTCGAGCACCAGGCCCTCCGGCAGCGCCGCGCCCATCGCGGCGAGCTCGGGAAAGCGCTCGGTGACCAGCTCCTCGCCGCGCGACCAGATCGCGACCTCGCCGCCGCGCCGCACCAGCTGCGCGCGGATGCCGTCCCACTTCCACTCGACCAGCCAGTCCGCGGCCGGCCCGATCGCCGCGTCGAACTGCTCGACCGGCAGGGCCAGCGGATGCGCGAGGAAGAACGGATACGGCTGCAGGCCGCGCGCGCCGCCCTCGCCGGCCGTGGCCTGCGCCGGCGCGACCAGCGCGGCATGGTCCGCCGCGGTCGGCCGCGCGCCGACATGCGTGTAGCCCATCAGCCGCTGCGCGACCAACTTGGCATCCACGCCGCCGACCGCCGCCAGCGCCTGCGTCACCTGCAGCTTCGACACGCCGACGCGGAAGGCGCCCGTGATCAGCTTGAAGTAGACGAAGCGCTGCTCGACCGCCAGCGAGGCCCACTGGCTCTGCAGCGCCAGCGCGAGCGCCTCGGGCGGCTGGCCGCGCAGCGGCAGCAGGTGCTCGGTCATCCAGACGGACAGCGGGCGCTCGACCACGTCCGTCGGCTCGGGCAGCAGCAGCGCGATGGTCTCGGCCAGGTCGCCGACGGCCTCGTAGCTCTCGTCGAACAGCCACTCCGGCAGGCCGGCCGCCAGCCGCGCCTGCTCGCGCAGCAAGCGGGTCGGCACCAGCTGCCGCGGCTTGCCGCCGGCCAGGAAGTACACCGCCCAGGCCGCATCCGCTGGCGGCGCCTCGCGCAGGTAGGCCTGCAGCGCGGCCTGCTTGGCCAGGCTGGACGTCGAGGCATCCAGCTCGCGGTACAGCGCGGCGAAGGCCTTCATGACGGCGGGGCTCCGTCGGCGGGTTCGGCTGGCTCGGCGGTGTCGGCGGTGTCGGCGGTGTCGGCGGTGTCGGCGGTGTCGGCGACGGCATCGTCCTCCTGGCCGTATTCGGTCGCGAAGGCCTGCGCCTGCAGGCCCTGCTCGTTGAGCCATCGCACCAGCACCGGCACGCTGCCGTGGGTGACGAAGACGCGCTCGGCGCCGGTGCCGCGGATGGCCGCCATCAGGCCCGGCCAGTCGGCATGGTCGGAGACGACGAAGCCGCGGTCCACGCCGCGCCGCCGGCGTGTGCCGCGCAGCTGCATCCAGCCGCTGGCGAAGGCGTCCGCCGGATCCGCGCCGAAGCGCTTCATCCACGGCGAGCGCGCGGCCGACGGCGGCGCGATCACCAGCGCGCGCGACAGCGCCGCCTTGTCGAGCGCCGGGTCGGCCGCATGGAAGGTCGGCGGCAGGGGCACGCCGGCGGCGCGGTAGACGGCATTCAGCGGCTCGACCGCGCCATGGCTGACGATCGGCCCGATCGAGGCATCCACGCCATGCAGCAGCCGCTGCGCCTTGCCCAGCGCATAGGCGTAGAGCACCGACGCGCGTCCCGCCGCGGCATTGCGCCGCCACCAGTCGTCGATCTCGGCGAACAGCGCCGCCTGCGACGGCCAGCGGTAGATGGGCAGGCCGAAGGTGGACTCGGTGATGAAGGTGTCGCAGCGCACCGGCTCGAACGGCGCGCAGGTGCCATCCGCCTCCAGCTTGTAGTCGCCCGAGGCGACCCAGACCCGGCCGCCATGTTCCAGCCGCAGCTGCGCCGAGCCCAGCACATGGCCGGCCGGATGCAGCGACAGCCGCACGCCGTGGTGCACCACGGCCTCGCCGTAGGCCAGGGTCTGCAGGGTGATGTCCTCGCCGAGCCGGCGCCGCAGGATGGCGGCGCTGTCGTGGTGGGCCAGGTAATGGGCATGGCCCCAGCGCGCGTGGTCGCTGTGGCCGTGGGTGATCACGGCGCGGTCCACCGGCCGCCACGGGTCGATGTAGAAGTCGCCGGGCGGGCAGTAGAGCCCCTCGGGGCGGGCGACCACCAGGTCGCCCTGCCCCGACCCGTCGCCGGTCGCTTCGATGCTGGATGGCAGGCCCATGTCGGCCGATGCTAGCCAGGACCGGCGCCGGCCGCTGTAGGACGAGCCCGCGTCCGGCCCGACGGCCATCCCCCGCCCGCCATCCGGGCGCGGCGCTGCGTCCTGCGCCGCACGTCGGTGAAAGCCCGGCCTTCCCGCGCCAGTTCAGGGCTTGCGCCCCGCGCCGCCTCCCCTACACTGCCCCGGCGTTCATCCATCACGGCCCGGCGGCCTCCGACCGGGCCTTCCAGGGAGGGAAAGGGATGGGTCGTGTGTCCGACTGGCTGCTGGGACATCGCCGGACCGCGTGGCTGCTGGCGGCCGTCGTGGCGCTCGGGCTCGGCATCGCCGCGAGCGAGACGCACCGGCGCTCGCTGGAACACGACTTCCGGCACGCCCTGGCCAATGCCGCCCAGCGCGAGGCGCTCGCCCTGCAGGGCCTGACCCTGACCGGCAAGGGCATGGGCGCGGTCGTGCTGGCCGGCCAGCTCAATCCCGACCTCAAGAACGCCGCCGCGCTCACCGACACCGACGCCGCCCGCCGCACCCGCCCGGCCTTCGAGACGCTGGAGGTCATCGGCACCAGCGTCGGCGCGCAGCTGGCCTACGTCGTCAACACGCACGGCCGCATCATCGCGGCCTGGGACGACGAGGGCGTGTCCCCGATCGGCCTGGACGTGGCCTTCCGCCAGTACTACCGCCAGGCGATGCGCGGCCAGCCCAACGTCTTCGCCGGCATCAGCATCACCACCGGCCAGCGCGCCTTCTGGCTGGCCGCGCCGGTCTATCGCCAGCCGGGCCAGAGCGGCGAGATCATCGGCGTGATCGCCGCCCGCCAGTACGCCGACACGCTCGACCGCTTCCTCGACACCCGCAGCTACGCCGGCGCGCTGCTGGTCTCGCCGCAGGGCGTGGTGCTCGCCGCCAGCCGGCCGGAATGGCGCATGAGCCTGGACGGCGCCGCGACGGCCGAGCGCTCGAAGACGCTGACCGCCAGCGGCCAGTACGGCAAGCTCTTCGAGGATCCGGCGCGCGCGCACAGCCTGCCCTTCGAGCCGCGCGCGCCCACGGTGGCCGTCGGCGGCGCCCGCCACGCCACCGCCCAGGCCGAGGTCGCCTGGAACGACCCCGCCGGCCCCTGGCGGCTGGTGCTGCTGGGCGACCTGGACGCGCTGGAGCCCACCGCCACCCGCGTGGGCATCGCGGCGCTGGTGGCGCTGCTGGCCTTCGGGCTGCTGGCGGCCTCGCTGCGCAGCCTGGCCCACGGCGCGGCGCGCGACCGCAAGGACCTCGAGCTGCAGGCGCACCACCGCCAGCTCGAGGCCCTGCTGGAGGACCGCGAACGCGCCCAGGACGCGCTGCGCCAGGCCAAGGAGGATGCCGAGGAGGCCACCCGGGCCAAGTCGGACTTCCTGGCCAACATGAGCCACGAGATCCGCACGCCGATGAACGCGATCATCGGCATGTCCCACCTGGCGCTGCAGACCGGGCTGGACGCTCGCCAGCGCAACTACATCGAGAAGGTGCACCGCTCGGCCGAGAACCTGCTGGGCGTCATCGACGACATCCTGGACTTCAGCCGCATCGAGGCCGGCAAGCTCAGCCTCGAGGAGGTGCCCTTCCGCATGGAGGACGTGCTGGACCACCTGGTCAACCTGATCGGTTTCCGCGTCGAGGACAAGGGGCTGGAGCTGCTGCTGAACGTGCCGCCGGACCTGCCGACCGCGCTGATCGGCGATCCGCTGCGGCTGGGCCAGGTGCTGGTCAACCTGGGCAACAACGCCGCCAAGTTCACCGACCGCGGCGAGATCATCGTCGGCATCGAGTCCGTCGCGCTCGGCGCGCGTGAGGCGGCGGCGCTGGACGCCCTCGCCACGCCGGAGGTCGAACTGCACTTCCGCGTCCGCGACACCGGCATCGGCATGACGCCCGAGCAGCAGGCGCGGCTGTTCCAGAGCTTCAGCCAGGCCGACAGCTCCACCACCCGCCGCTACGGCGGCAGCGGCCTGGGGCTGGCGATCTGCAAGCAGCTCGTCGAGATGATGGGCGGCCGCATCTGGGTCGAGTCCGCGCCGGGCCAGGGCTCGACCTTCCACTTCACCGCGCGCTTCGCGCTCCAGCCCGAGGGCTCGGACCTGCCGGCGCGGCGCGCGCTGATGGCGCACGAACTGGCGCGGCTGCGCACCCTGGTGGTCGACGACAACCGCGCCGCGCGCGAGATCCTCTCCACGCTGGGCGCGAGTTTCGGGCTGGACGTCACCACCGCCGCCGACGGCGCGGAGGCGGTGCGCGACGCGGAGCAGGCCCAGGCCGAGGGCCAGCCCTTCGCGCTGGTGCTGATGGACTGGCAGATGCCCGTGGTGGACGGCCTGGAGGCGACCCGCCAGCTCGGCGACGGCCGGCTGCAGGCGCCGCCGGCGGTGGTGCTGGTGACCTCCTTCGGCCGCGACGACTCGCTGACCGCGGCGCTGGCCGGGGCCGGCACCCAGCGCCGGCCGGTGCTGCTGACCAAGCCGGTCACCGCCTCGTCGATGCTCAGCGCGATCGGCGAGGCCCTGGGCCATGCCGACCTGCCCGCGCCCGCGGCGCAGCGCCGCCGCGACACCGCCCGCGAGGCGATGCGCCGGCTCGCCGGCGCGCGCGTGCTAGTGGCCGAGGACAACGAGCTCAACCAGGAACTCGCGGCCGCGCTGCTCGAGGACGCGGGGCTGCATGTCACCCTGGCCGCCAACGGACGCGTCGCGCTGGACCTGCTGGCCGCGACGCCCGACGGTTTCGACGGCGTGCTGATGGACTGCCAGATGCCGGTGCTGGACGGCTACGCCGCCACCCGCGCGCTGCGGGCCGATCCGCGCTGGCGCACGCTGCCGGTCATCGCGATGACGGCCAACGCGATGAGCGGCGACCGCGAGAAGGTGCTGGCCGCCGGCATGAACGACCACATCCCCAAGCCGCTCAATGTCGACCTGCTGTTCGAGGTGCTGGCGCGCTGGGTCCGCCCGGCCATGCCGGCCTCGGACCTGCCGATGGACACCCGCTCCGGCGCGGGCCGGCGCATCGACACGCGGCGGGCGCTCAGCCAGACGCTGGGGACTGACCAGGAAGGCCCGAGCGGCCGAGCCGCGCCGGAGGGCTCACGGGACCCTCGCGGCAACGATCGTACGGCGGGCCGCGATGCGGACGCCCCATCCGCCCCCGCGTCCGCGGCCTCCTCGTCCACCGCCTCAACCTCCGCCGCAGCCGCCGCCGCTTCGCCCAACGCCGCGGCCGCCACCGTCGCCGGGCGAGCCGACGGCCTGCCGCAGATCGCCGGACTCGACGTGCAGGCGGGACTGGCGACCGCCGGCGGCCACCTCACGCTCTACCGCAAGCTGCTGCGCACCTTCCACGACTCGCAGAGCGACTTCGCCGCGCGCTTCGCCGAGGCGGCCAGTGCCGGCGACCACACGACGATGACGCGACTGGCGCATTCCCTGCGCGGCGCCGCGGGCACGCTGGGCGCGCGGCCCCTGGCGGCGGCGGCCGGGGCGCTCGAGCAGGCCTGCGCGCAGCGCCAGCCCGCGGCCGAACGCGACCCGCTGCTCATCCGCGCGCAATCGCTGCTGGCCGCGCTGCTGGTCTCGCTGGGTCGCCACCTGGCGCGCGAGGCGATGCTGCAGGCTGCCCCACCGGTTGCCCCCTCGGCCACGGCGCCGGCGGTGCTCGACGCGGCGGCGCTGGCCGGGCTCGACGCGCTGCTGGCGCGGCTCGAGGCCCTGCTGGAGGACAGCGATTCCGGCGCCGCCGACGCGGGGCAGGAACTGGGCGCCCTGCTCGACCGCCTGCCGCTGCCGACCGCCCGGCTGCGGACGCTGCGCCGCGCGGCCGACGCCGCGCAGCGCTTCGACTTCGATGGCGCGCTCGTGCTGGTCCGCGCCGATGCCACCGGCCGCCGCGGTCCCGCGAGCCAGGCCGACACCGATCCCACGTCGTCCGGGAGCCCCGCATGACCTCGCACCCCGCGCCGCCCTCCGACCCGACCGACGGCGCCACCGTGCTGGTCGTCGACGACACGCCCGACAACCTCGCGCTCATGAGCGAGCTGCTGCGCGACCGCTACCGCGTCAAGATCGCCAACAACGGCGAGAAGGCGCTGCGCATCGCCGGCGCCGAACCGCGGCCCGACCTGATCCTGCTCGACGTGATGATGCCGGGCATGGACGGCCACGAGGTCTGCGAGCGGCTCAAGGCCGACCCGGTCACACGCGACGTGCCGGTCATCTTCCTCACCGCCCGCTCCGACGTGGCCGACGAGACGCGCGGACTGGCGCTGGGCGCGGTCGACTACATCACCAAGCCGATCAGCCCGCCGATCGTGATGGCGCGCGTGCGCACGCACCTGCGGCTCAAGGCCAGCGCGGACTTCCTGCGCGACAAGGCGGCCTACCTGGAGGCCGAGGTCGTGCGCCGCACCGAGGAGCTGGCGGCGATCCAGGACGTGACCATCCTGGCGATGGCCTCGCTGGCCGAGACGCGGGACAGCGACACCGGCAACCACATCCGGCGCACCCAGCATTACGTCAAGGCGCTGGCGCAGGCGCTGCGCGGGCACCCACGCTGGCAGGCGCTGCTCACGCCGGAGTACATCGCCACGCTGTTCAAGTCGGCGCCGCTGCACGACATCGGCAAGGTGGGCATCCCCGACCGCATCCTGCTCAAGCCGGGACGCTTCACGCCGGACGAATTCGAGATCATGAAGTCCCACCCGGCGCTGGGCCGCGACGCGATCGCGCAGGCCGAGGCCCAGCTCGGCACGCCGGTCGCCTTCCTGTCCACGGCCAAGGACATCGCCTACGGCCACCAGGAGAAATGGGACGGCTCCGGTTATCCGGAGGGCCTGCGCGGCGAGGCGATCCCGCTGTCGGCGCGGCTGATGGCGCTGGCCGACGTCTACGACGCGCTGATCAGCCGCCGCGTCTACAAGGACGCGATGCCGCATGGCGAGGCGGCCGCGATCATCGTCGAGGGCCGCGGCAGTCATTTCGATCCGGAGGTCGTCGACGCCTTCCTGCGCATCCAGGACGAGTTCCAGGACATCGCGCGCTGTTTCGCCGACGACGACGAGACGCTGCGCCGCAAGCAGGACTGGATCGAATCGACGATGGCCGCGCCCGAATGACCCGACGTCGCCCACCGCAGTCCGCCCCACCGCAGTCCCCCCACCGCAGTCCGCCATCGCATGCCGTCGAAGGATCTCGGTGATCGGGGACGGTGATGCGTGGGGTACCGGCGCTTGCCGCCGGTGCCCCATGCATCGGCGGCCAACGCCCGGGCCTTGGCAGGACGGGAGCGCCCCCAACGCGCCATCGCCCCATAATCCCGCGCCATGCGCCGCACGACCATCCTCCTGCTTGCCACCTTCTTCCTCGCCACCGGGGCCCACGCCCAGCAACCGCGCCCAGTGACGCCGCGCGGCCCGCTCGACGCCCAGGAGCAGAACAACATCGCGGTGTTCCGCAAGGTGTCGCCATCGGTGGTGCACATCACGACGCTGGCGCAGCAACGCGACTTCTTCTCGCGCAACGTGACCGAGGTGCCCAGCGGCACCGGCTCGGGCTTCCTGTGGGACGAGCGTGGTCACATCGTCACCAACTTCCATGTGATCCGCGGCGCCTCGGCGGCGAAGGTCACGCTGTCGGACCAGACCGCGTATGACGCGACGCTGGTCGGTGTCGATCCTGACCGCGACCTGGCGGTGCTGCGCATCGCCGCGCCGCGGGAGAAACTGCAGCCGGTGCCGATGGGCAGCAGCCGCGAGCTGCAGGTGGGCCAGACGGTGTACGCGATCGGCAACCCGTTCGGCCTGGACCAGACGCTCACGCGCGGCATCGTCTCGGCGCTGAATCGCGAGATCGAGTCGATGACGCAGCGCACGATCCGCGGCGCGATCCAGACCGATGCGGCGATCAACCCCGGCAACTCGGGCGGGCCGCTGCTCGATTCGGCGGGCCGGTTGATCGGCGTGAACACGTCGATCTTCAGCCCCAGCGGCGGCAGCAATGGCATCGGCTTCGCGATTCCTGCCGACGAGGTGAACCGCGTCGTGCCGCAGCTGATCCAGCATGGCCGCGTGATCCGCCCGGCGCTCGGGCTGACCGCGGGCACCGAGCAATTGCGCCAGGTGCTGCGCCTGCCCAAGGGCGTGGTGCTGATCGGCCTGCAGGCCGGCGGTGGCGCGCAGCGGGCGGGCTTGCAGCCCTTCATGCGGGGGCGCGACGGGCGCATCGTCGGTGGCGACGTCATCACCGCGGTGAACGGCAAGCCGGTGGCCGATCTCGACGAGCTGCTCAGCGAGCTCGAGGAGCGCCGGGTCGGCGACAAGGTCACGCTGACGGTGTGGAACGGCGGCAAGACGCGGCAGGTGCAGGCGGAGCTCGGCAGCGATTGACGGGCCACCGCCCCTACCCCATCCGGCGATAACCCTGCCGCCGCCCCGGTCCGGGACCCACGCCTAGACTCCGCGGCCATGCATCCCCGTCTCTCGATCCTCGACCTCGCCCCCATCGTCGAGGGCGGCACCGCCGCCCAGGCGCTCCACGACAGCATCGCGCTCGCGCAGCACGCCGAGCGGCTGGGCTACACCCGCTACTGGGTCGCCGAACATCACAACATGGACGGCGTCGCGTCCTCGGCCACCGCGGTGCTGATCGGCCAGATCGCGGCGGCGACCTCGACGATCCGGGTCGGCTCGGGCGGGATCATGCTGCCCAACCACGCACCGCTGACCATCGCTGAGCAGTTCGGCACGCTGGCGACGCTCTTCCCCGGCCGCATCGACCTGGGGCTGGGCCGCGCGCCCGGCACCGATGGCCCGACGATGCGCGCGCTGCGCCGTCACCTGTCGACGGCGCACGAAGACCGCTTCCCCGAGGACGTGCTGGAACTGACCGCCTACCTCGCGCCCGAGCAGGAGGGCCAGGTCGTGCGCGCGATCCCGGGTCAGGGCACCGAAGTGCCGATCTGGCTGCTGGGGTCGAGCCTTTATGGCGCGCAGCTCGCGGCCTACCTGGGCCTGCCGTTCGCGTTCGCGTCACACTTCGCGCCGGCGATGCTCATGCAGGCGCTCGAAATGTACCGGGCACAGTACCGGCCCAGCGCCCGGCATCCCCAGCCCTACGCAGCGGTCGGGCTGAACGTCATCGTGGCCGATACCGATGCCCAGGCGCAGCGCCTGTTCACCTCGCTGCAGCAGCGCTTCCTCGGCATGCAGCGCGGGCAGCGCGGACCACTGCCGCGGCCAGTCGACCAGATGGCCGACCTGTGGACCGCGGGCGAGCAGCTGGCGGTGGAACGCATGCTGTCGGAATCCATCGTCGGGTCGCCGCGGACAGTGCGTGAAGGACTCGCGGCGACGCTCGAACGCACCGGGGCGGACGAGTTCATCGTCGCTTGCGCAGTCCACGATGCGGCGGCGCGCAGGCGGTCGTATGAGCTGCTGGCGGGGGTGGTGGCGGGGTGAGAGGACGCTCTCCGCCTGCCCTCTCTCTGGGTCCGCATGGGGGAAAGATTTTCCCGGCTCCGCCGCGAAAACCCTTCCCCCATACACCGACACATCAGCCTACTTCCACGGTTTGGCGGTAGGGGCGTGCGGGAGAGCCCGGAAGGCGTGACGCGCAGGTCGGAGCAGCCAATGAAAAGGGCCACGCGTGAGCGTGGCCCTTTGTCTTGCGCGTCGATTGATGCGTCGATTGATGCGTCGTTTGGCACGTGGGGTTCAGGGGGGCGTGTTCAGCCCACCCACTTGCGGGCGTTGCGAAACATCCGCATCCAGGGGCTGAACTGGCCAGCGTCGCCACCGGTCCAGCTCATCTGGATGTTGCGGAAGACACGCTCCGGGTGCGGCATCAGCGCAGTGAAACGACCATCCGCCGTGGTGACCGCGGTCAGGCCCTGCGGGCTGCCGTTGGGGTTGAGCGGGTATTGCTCGGTCGGCTGGCCGTCGCCATCGACATAATGCATCGCGCGCAGCACCTGGTCGGGATTGCCGCGCTGCGAGAAGTCCGCGAAGCCCTCGCCGTGCGCGACCGCGATCGGCAGGCGGCTGCCCGCCATGCCGGTGAAGAAGATGCTCGGCGAGTCGACGATCTCGACCTGCGCCAGGCGGGCCTCGAACTGCTCGCTGCGGTTGCGGACGAACTTGGGCCAGTGTTCGGCGCCCGGGATCATCGGCGACAGCGCCGCCAGCATCTGGCAGCCATTGCAGACGCCCAGCGCGAAGCTGTCCGGACGGGCGAAGAAGGCCTCGAACGCGGCCTTCAGCACCGGGTTGAAGAGGATGGAGCGCGCCCAGCCCTCGCCCGCGCCCAGCGTGTCGCCGTAGCTGAAACCACCGCAGGCGACGAAGCCCTTGAAGTCCTTCAGGTCGACCGCGCCGGCCTGCAGGTCACTCATGTGCACGTCGTAGGCGTCGAAGCCGGCCTGCGCCATGGCGTAGGCCATCTCGACATGCGAGTTGACGCCCTGCTCGCGCAGGATCGCGACCTTGGGGCGCACGCCGCTGGCGATGAAGGGGGCGGCGACGTCCTCCTTGACGTCGAAGGTCGGCAGCCAGTGCAGGCCCTTGCCGGGCGTGCCGGCCAGCGCATGCTCCAGGTCCGCGCAGGCCGGGTTGTCGCGATCGCGAGCGATGCGCCAGGACACCTGGTCCCATTCCTGCTGCAGCTCGTTGAGCGGCGCGGCGAAGACCTTCTTGGCGTCGCGCCAGACCTCGGCCTGCTTCGTGTCGTTGGTCTTGCCGACGACGTGCGAGATCTTCGACAGGCCGTGCGCGCGCAGCGTCTGCAGGACGGCGTCGCGGTCGGCGGTGGGGACCTGCAGCAGCACGCCCAGTTCCTCGTTGAACAGGGCCTTGAGCGTCAGTTCCTCGCGGCGCGCGCTGACCTGCGAGGCCCAGTTCTTGGAGTCGCCCATCTCGGCGCGGCTGTCGCTGATGCCGTCGCCCTCGGTGACCAGCATGTCGACATTGAGGCTGACGCCGCGCTGGCCGGCAAAGCCCATCTCCAGCGCCGCGGCGAAGAGGCCGCCGTCGCTGCGGTCGTGGTAGGCCAGCAGGCGGCCCTGGCCGCGCAGCTCGTTGACCGCGGCCACCAGCGCCTTGAGCAGCGCGGGCTCATCGAGGTCGGGCACCTCGGGGCCGAACTGGTTCAGGGTCTGCGCCAGGATCGAGCCGCCCATGCGCATGCGGCCCTGGCCGAGGTCGACCAGCACCAGCGTGGTGTCGCCGTCCCGCAGTTGCGGCGTGAGCGTGCCCCGCACGTCGGCCAGCGAGGCGAAGGCCGTGACGATGAGCGAGACCGGCGCGGTGACCTGTTTGGTGACGCCGTCCTCGGACCAGCGGGTGCGCATCGACAAGGAGTCCTTGCCCACCGGGATGGAGATGCCCAGCGCGGGGCACAGGTCCATGCCGACAGCCTTGACGGTGTCGTAGAGCGCGGCGTCTTCGCCGGGCTCGCCGCAGGCCGCCATCCAGTTGGCCGAGAGCTTCACCCGCGGCAGCTCGATCGGCGCGGCCAGCAGGTTGAGGATGGCCTCGGCGACCGCGACACGGCCGGACGCGGGCGCATCGACGGCGGCCAGCGGGGTGCGCTCGCCCATGCTCATCGCCTCGCCGCTGAAGCCCTTGAAGTCGGAGAGCGTGACCGCACAGTCCGCCACCGGCACCTGCCAGGGGCCGACCATCTGGTCGCGGTGGTTCAGGCCGCCGACGGTGCGGTCGCCGATGGTGACCAGGAAGCGCTTGCTGGCCACCGTCGGGTGGCGCAGCACGGTGCGCGCGGCCGTGGCCAGGTCGACGCCGTCCAGCGAGAGCGCGCCGCCCGAGCGCGCCACGCGCGTCACGTCGCGGTGCATCTTGGGCGGCTTGCCCAGCAGGACGTCCATCGGCATGTCGATGGCGCGCTCGCCTTGCGGGCCGTCCTCCAGCACCAGCTCGCGCTGCTCGGTGGTGACGCCGACGACGGCGAAGGGGCAGCGTTCGCGCTCGCACATGGCGGTGAAGAGCGGCAGGCTTTCCGGCGCGATCACCAGGACGTAGCGCTCCTGGCTCTCGTTGCACCAGATCTCCTTGGGCGCCAGGCCGCTTTCCTCGAGCGGGACCTTGCGCAGGTCGAAGATGGCGCCGCGGCCGGCATCGTTGACCAGTTCCGGGAAGGCGTTGGAGATGCCGCCCGCGCCGACGTCATGGACCGCCAGGATGGGGTTGCGCTCGGCCAGGCCCCAGCAATGGTTGATGACTTCCTGCGCGCGGCGCTGGATCTCGGGGTTGCCGCGCTGGACCGAGTCGAAGTCCAGGTCGGCGGTGTTGGTGCCCGCGGCCATCGAGCTGGCGGCGCTGCCGCCCATGCCGATGCGCATGCCGGGGCCGCCGAGCTGGATCAGCAGCGAGCCGGCGGGGAACTGGATCTTCTTGGTGAGGTCGGCGCGGATCGCGCCCAGGCCGCCGGCGATCATGATCGGCTTGTGGTACCCGCGGCGGATGCCGTCGACGTCCTGCTCGAAGACGCGGAAGTAGCCGCCCAGCGCGGGCCGGCCGAACTCGTTGTTGAAGGCGGCGCCGCCCAGCGGCCCCTCGGTCATGATCTGCAGCGCGCTGGCGATGTGCGCGGGCTTGCCGACCGGGTTCTTCTCCCACGGCTCGCTCAGGCCCGGCAGGTGCAGGTTGGAGACCGAGAAGCCGGTCAGGCCGGCCTTGGGCTTGGCGCCGCGACCGGTGGCGCCCTCGTCGCGGATCTCGCCGCCGGCACCGGTGGACGCGCCCGGATGCGGGGAGATGGCCGTCGGGTGGTTGTGGGTCTCGACCTTCATCAGCACGTGCGCGGTCTCGGCACGGGCCTCGTACTTCGGCGCGCGGCGATCGCCGGCCGCCATCCAGCGCTCGATCGCGTGGCCTTCCATCACCGCGGCGTTGTCGGCGTAGGCGATGACGGTGTGCTGCGGCGACACCTTCTCGGTGTTGCGGATCATGCCGAAGAGCGACAGCGGCTGCGCTTCACCGTCGATGGTGAACTGGGCGTTGAAGATCTTGTGGCGGCAGTGCTCGCTGTTGGCCTGCGCGAACATCATCAGCTCGACGTCGCTGGGGTCGCGGCCCAGCTTCTGGAAGGCGGCGACGAGGTAGTCGATCTCGTCGTCGGACAGCGCCAGGCCCCAGGCGCCGTTGGCTTCCTCCAGCGCCGCGCGGCCGCGGGCCTGCACCGGCACGTGCGCGAGCGGCTGGGCCTGCTTGTCGTCGAAGAGGTGGGCGGCGTCCTCGCGCGACAGCAGCACGCTTTCGGTCATGCGGTCATGCAGCAGGTCGGCGCAGGCCAGCAGTTCCTCCTGGGTCAGCGGCTTGGCGCCGCCGGTCAGCCCGGCCAGCAGCCCGGACTTGAGCGTCAGGCGGAACTCGGTGACGCGCTCCACCCGGTGCAGGGCCAGGCCGCAGTTGTGGGCGATGTCGGTGGCCTTGGAGGCCCAGGGGCTCAGCGTGCCCAGGCGCGGGGCGACGACGATCAGCGCGCCCTCGGTGGCGCCGTCGTAGCGGTCGCCGTAGTCCAGCAGCGAAGCCAGCTTGTCGCGGCCTTGCGCGTCCAGCGCCGCGTCGGTCCAGACCCAGTGGACATGACGGGCATGCACCGCGGTGATGCGGTCGCTGACGGCCTGCAGACGCGCCAGCAGCGCCGCGGCCCGGAAGGACGAGAGGGCATTGCCCCCCTCGAAGTGAATCAGATGCTTGGAGGAGGTGGTGCTGGCCATGGGATCCCAGGGGGTTGCGCCGCGCGCGCCGCGGCGGTGAAGCCCGGCATTCTAGCCAGCGCCGCCGGACGACCCGGGTTTACCCCGGCCGGCGCGCCCCTTCGGCGGCCCTCCCGGACCGACCTTGGAGCGCCCTCCCCGTCCGCCTTCAGCGGCACTCGCTGAGGCGGTCCAGCGCGATGTGCAGCTGGTGCTCGGTCAGCTTGCCCCGCGAGGGCTGCACCCAGGCCCCCGGCGCGCCGGTGGTCAGCGCCTTGATCGCCACCACCTTGACCGGCTCGGGCTGCACCGGCCGCTCACGGTCCAGCGACCACCAGCCATCGGCCACCGTGCAGTTCATGCCGACTTCCACCACCGGGGCGGCCCGGGCGACGACCGGGCCCGCCATGACGCTCATGCCCAGGGCGCCTGATGCCAACAGGCTGACAACAACATTCGATCTCACCGCAACTCCCTGATATCTCGTTCGAGTGAGCGAATGTATCGATGTGACGTGACGTAACCGCCCGGAAACTCCGGAATTCGCCCGCTACGGCGCCCCTCATTCAGGGGATGCCGGCCGCGCCGGAGGAAAAAGTGACGCCTCCATGCCCCCGGACGGGGGCCGGAAGACTCATCCCCAGGGCGCCGGGGCTCTTCCATGCGGCGGATGGCGGCCGTCATGGCTTGTCGCTACATTGATCGGCTTTCGGACTCGACGGCCGCCTCCCATGAAGCTGGCGTCCCCGGGTCGTTCATCGCCACTGGAGACCACCATGTCCCGCAAGACCCCCATCGAGCACTACCGCAACATCGGCATCTCGGCGCACATCGACGCCGGCAAGACGACGACGACGGAGCGCATCCTGTTCTACACCGGGGTCAATCACAAGATCGGCGAGGTGCACGACGGCGCCGCGACGATGGACTGGATGGAGCAGGAGCAGGAGCGCGGCATCACGATCACCTCGGCCGCGACGACCTGCTTCTGGAAGGGCATGGACCTGTCCTACCCGGAGCACCGCATCAACATCATCGACACCCCCGGGCACGTGGACTTCACGATCGAGGTGGAGCGGTCCATGCGCGTGCTGGACGGCGCGGTGATGGTGTACGACTCGGTGGGCGGCGTGCAGCCGCAGTCCGAGACCGTCTGGCGCCAGGCCAACAAGTACAAGGTGCCGCGGCTGGCCTTCGTGAACAAGATGGACCGCATCGGCGCGGACTTCTACCGCGTGCGCCAGATGATGGTGGACCGGCTCAAGGCCAACCCGGTGCCCATCGTGCTGCCGATCGGCGCCGAGGACCAGTTCAAGGGCGTGATCGACCTGCTCAAGATGAAGGCCATCGTCTGGGACGAGGCCTCGCAGGGCATGAAGTTCGAGTACCAGGAGATCCCCGCCGACCTCAAGGCCAAGGCCGAGGAATGGCGCGAGAAGATGGTCGAGGCCGCCGCCGAGGCGGACGAGGAACTGATGAACAAGTACCTCGAGAGCGGCGAGCTGAGCGAGGACGAGATCAAGCGCGCGATCCGCCAGCGCACCATCGCCGGCGAGATCCAGCCGATGCTGTGCGGCACCGCGTTCAAGAACAAGGGCGTGCAGCGGATGCTGGATGCGGTGATCGATTTCATGCCTTCGCCGATCGACATCCCGCCGGTGCACGGCACCGATGACGACGAGCGGGACACGACCCGCAAGGCCGATGACAACGAGAAGTTCAGCGCCCTGGCCTTCAAGCTGATGACCGATCCGTATGTGGGCCAGCTGACCTTCGTGCGGGTGTACTCCGGCATCCTGAAGTCGGGCGACTCGGTCTACAACCCGACGCGCGGCAAGAAGGAGCGCATCGGCCGGATCCTGCAGATGCATGCGAACCAGCGCGAGGAGATCAAGGAGATCCTGGCCGGGGACATCGCGGCCTGCGTGGGCCTGAAGGACGTGACCACGGGCGAGACGCTGTGCGATCCGGAGGCGATCATCACGCTCGAGAAGATGGTGTTCCCGGAGCCGGTGATCTCGCAGGCCGTCGAGCCCAAGACCAAGGCCGACCAGGAGAAGATGGGCATCGCGCTGGGCCGGCTGGCGGCGGAGGATCCGTCCTTCCGCGTGCGCACCGACGAGGAATCGGGGCAGACCATCATCTCGGGGATGGGCGAGCTGCACCTGGAGATCATCGTCGATCGGATGAAGCGCGAGTTCAGCGTCGAGGCCAACGTCGGCAAGCCGCAGGTGGCGTATCGCGAGACGGTGCGCAAGAAGGTGGAGGACGTCGAAGGCAAGTTCGTGCGGCAGTCCGGCGGCAAGGGCCAGTACGGCCACGTGGTGCTGACGGTGGAGCCGCTGGAGCCGGGCAAGGGCTTCGAGTTCGTCGACGCCATCAAGGGCGGCGTGGTGCCGCGCGAGTACATCCCCGCGGTGGAGAAGGGCGTGATCGACACGCTGCCCAACGGCGTGCTGGCGGGTTATCCGGTGGTGGACGTGAAGGTGACGCTGACCTTCGGCTCGTACCACGACGTGGACTCGAACGAGAACGCATTCAAGATGGCCGCGTCGATGGGCTTCAAGGAAGCCTGCCGGCGCGCTAGCCCGGTGATCCTGGAGCCGATGATGGCGGTGGAGGTCGAGACGCCGGAGGACTACGCGGGCACGGTGATGGGCGACCTGTCCAGCCGCCGCGGCATGGTGCAGGGCATGGACGACATGGTCGGCGGCGGCAAGATCATCAAGGCGGAGGTGCCGCTGTCGGAGATGTTCGGCTACTCCACCTCGCTGCGCTCGGCCACGCAGGGCCGCGCGACCTACACGATGGAGTTCAAGCACTACTCCGAGGCGCCGAAGAACGTCGCGGACGCGATCATGACGGCGCGAGCCAAGTGAACGCGCCACGCGCGTTGCAGTAAAGGGACGGGCCGCATTCGCGGCCCGATTTCATTTCTGCGCTTGGATCTCGCCTGTGTCACGCAACATGCCAGCCATGGCTTGCAGATTCTCGATTTCTGGGCCGTTTTGCAAGGCATGGCTGACGCACCTTCGAATTCGACGTCCGCAGTGGCTTGCAGAATGTGTGGATGCAATCGAGAGCGAGCGCCATGCGCAAGAACGCAAGCTTCCCCGAACACGTCGGCCTCCGCATCCGCTCCGAGACGGCGGGCATGGCCGCTGAACGTCGCGCCCAGGTGCCGGCCGGACGGGGCAGCCTCCGTCGCCGTCCCGCTTCGCGCGGCATAGGCGCCCCCAGAACGCGGCTTCCAAGATCTTCGATCGCCCCTCGCACGTCCATTCGTCATGCCCTCGCAAACCCTCCCGGTTTCGCCAAGGGTCGACGAATATGCTCCCGGCACTCTCATCCCAGGGTGCCCCAATGCCGACCAAGACGCTCACGAAGCCGACCTCGCTCACCAGCCTCTTCCCCGTCACGCCCGCCCGCGCGGGCGTGATCGCTTTTGGCGTCGCGCTGCAGGCCGCCGCCTTCGCCGCTGACGCGCCAGCTCCTTCGGCCGACGCCGCCAAGCCCAAGTGGAACGTCAACCAGCCCCGCGGCGAGCAGCGCATCGCCAAACTCGACGTCCGCTCCGGCACCTGGATGTCCGTGGACGTCAGCCCCGATGGCAAGCGCATCGTCTTCGACCTGCTCGGCGACCTGTACGTGATGCCGATCGACGGCGGCGAGGCCACCGCCCTCACCCACTCGGTCGCCTGGGAGATGCAGCCCCGCTTCTCCCCCGACGGCCAGCAGATCGCCTTCGTCTCCGACGCCGGCGGCGGTGACAACATCTGGGTCATGAACGCCGACGGCAGCAACGCCCGCGCGATCTCCACCGAAGACTTCCGCCTGCTCAACAACCCCGTCTGGCACCCCAGCGGCAAATACATCGCCGCGCGCAAGCACTTCACCGGCACCCGCTCACTGGGCAGCGGCGAGATCTGGCTCTATCACCTCGACGGCGGCAAGGGCCAGCAGCTCAACGAGAAGCCGAACTGGCAGAAGGACCTCGGCGAGCCCGCGCTCTCGCCCGATGGCAAGTTCCTCTACTACTCGCAGGACAGCACGCCCGGCCGCCAGTTCGAATACAACAAGGACAGCACCGGCGAGATCTTCCGGATCTATCGCCAGGACCTGACCGACGGCACCAGCGAGCCCTTCGTCACCGGCCCCGGCGGCGCCATCCGGCCCACGCCCTCGCCCGACGGCAAGTACCTCGCCTTCATCCGCCGCCTGCGCGACGCCTCGGGCAGCCGCACCACGCTGTTCCTCAAGGACCTGAAGACGGGCCGCGAGTTCCCCGCCTGGACCGGCATGGAGCGCGACCTGCAGGAGTCCTGGTCCGTGCACGGCGTCTACCCCGGCATCGCCTGGACGCCCGATGCCCGCCAGCTCGTCGCCTGGGCGCAGGGCAAGCTCTGGCGCATCGACCCGTTCAAGGGCTCGGCCGCCGAGATCCCTTTCCACGTGAAGGACGAGCGCCAGTTCACGCCCGCGGTCCGCTTCTCGCATGAGGTCGCGCCGGCCAGCTTCGAATCGAAGATGCTGCGCTGGGTGAAGGTCTCGCCCGACGGCAGGCGAGTGGTGTTCTCGTCCGCGGGCTACCTCTACACGAGCGAGCTGCGCGACGGCCAGCCGATCGGCGAAGCCAAGCGCCTGACCTCGCAGACCGAGCGCTTCGAATACTTCCCGGCCTTCTCGCGCGATGGCCGCCAGCTGGTCTACCTCGGCTGGAGCGACGCCGACCAGGGCCGCGTGCGCGTGCTCGACCTGGCCAGCGGCCGCGACACCGTCGTCACGCCGGAGCCCGGCAAGTACCTGGCGCCGGCCTTCTCGCCCGACGGCCGCAGCATCGCGTACCAGAAGGCCAAGGGCGGCTACCTGACCTCGCCCTGGAACAGCCTGGAACCCGGCATCTACGTCGCACCGGCCGATGGCAAGGGCCAAGCGCGCCGTGTCACCAAGGACGGCGAGGCGCCACAGTTCGGTGCCGACAACGACACGCTCTACGTCACCCGCAAGCAGACCACCGGCGAGGTCGATGCCAATCGCCAGCTGATCCGCCTGAACCTCGTCGAACGCAGCGAAGTGGCGGTCGCCAAGAGCGAATTCGCGACACGGTTCACCGTGTCGCCGGACGGCCAGTGGCTGGGCTTCACCGAACGCTTCCACACCTACGTGACGCCGCTCGCGCCGGCCGGCAAGCTGCAGACCGTCGGCCCCAAGGCCGAGGCGATGCCGGTCAGCAAGCTCGACGTCAATGCCGGCGACGACCTGCAGTGGTCCGGCGACGGCAAGTCGCGGCCCTATGCGCTGCATTACGCGCTCGGCAACGAGCTGTTCACCGTGCCGCTGGCGCAGGCGCTGCAGCCGGGCTTCAAGCCGGCCGAGCGCGGCGCGACTATCCAGTTGACGCTGAGCGTCGACAAGCCCAAGGGCCGCATCGCCATCGTCGGCGCGCGCATCGTCACGATGAACGCGGCCAGGCCCGATGAAGTCATCGAGGACGGCGTCATCCTGGTCGACGGCGACCGCATCGCGGCGATCGGGCCGCGCGCTTCGGTGACGATCCCGGCGGGGACGGAGACGATCCAGGCCGCCGGCAAGACGGTGATCCCCGGCCTGATCGACGCCCACTGGCACGGCACGATGGCCGAGAGCGACATCATCCCGCAGCAGAGCTGGATCAACTACGCGTCGCTGGCCTTCGGCCTGACCACGCTGCACGACCCGTCCAACCGCACCAGCGACATCTATACCCAGTCCGAGATGCAGCGCACCGGCCGCGTGGTGGGGCCGCGGATCTTCTCGACCGGCACGGTGCTGTACGGCGCGAAAGGCGACTTCTCCGCGGTGATCAACAGCCTGGACGACGCCCTCACCCATCTGAAGCGGCTCAAGTCCGCCGGCGCGATCAGCGTCAAGAGCTACAACCAGCCGCGCCGCGACCAGCGCCAGCAGGTGCTGGAGGCCGCGCGCGAAACGCAGATGATGGTCGTGCCGGAAGGCGGCTCGCTGTTCCAGATGAACATGAACATGGTCATCGACGGCCACACCGGCATCGAGCATGCGCTGCCGGTGGCCAAGGTCTACGACGACGTGAAGCAGCTGTGGCCGCAGACGCAGGTCGGCTACACGCCGACGCTCAACGTCGCCTACGGCGGCCTGGACGGCGAGCACTACTGGTACGCGCGCACCGACGTGTGGCGCCATCCGCTGCTGAGCAAGTTCGTACCCAAGGCCGTGCTCGAGCCGCGCAGCGTGCGCCGCGAAACGGCGCCGGAGGAGGACTTCAACGTCATCCAGGTCGCGAAGACCGCGACCGAGCTGCAGCGGGCGGGCGTGCCGGTGAACATCGGCGCGCACGGCCAGCGCGAAGGCCTGGGCGCGCACTGGGAGATGTGGATGATGGGCCTGGGCGGCATGTCCTCGCTCGAGGCGATCCGCACCGCGACGCTCAATCCGGCGCGCTACCTGGGGCTGGACAAGGACATCGGCTCACTCGAGCCGGGCAAGCTCGCGGACCTGGTGATCCTCGACGGGGACGTGCTCAAGGACATCCGGCAGAGCGACCGGATCTCGCAGGTCATGCAGGGCGGCAAGGTCTTCGACATCCCGTCGATGAACGAGGTCTGGCCCGCGAAGAAGGCGCGCAAGCCGTTCTTCTTCGATGGCGCCAATGCGAGCGTGCCCGTCGACGCCGAGGCGGCGGGCGTGGAGCACGGGCACGGTCACGAGGATTGACCTCGGACGGCCAGGCGCGGGCTCTCCACGGGGCATGGGGCCTCCCGTCCGGGAACCCCAAGCCCCATTCCGGCCCCACACACGCTCGCTGACTCCGGCCTGCGATTCGCAGCGTGGGCTGCGCGGGGTGGTGGCGCGGGTCAGGCCTTGCCGGTCGAGCCGAAACCGCCCTCGCCGCGCGAGGAGGCATCGAAGTCATCGACCACGCGGAAGGTCGGCTGCACCACCGGCACGATCACCATCTGCGCGATGCGCTCCATCGGCTGGATGGTGAAGCTGTCCTTGCCACGGTTCCACACGCTGACCATCAGCTGCCCCTGGTAGTCGGAGTCGATCAGGCCCACCAGGTTGCCCAGCACCACGCCATGCTTGTGGCCCAGCCCCGAGCGCGGCAGGATCATCGCCGCCAGGCCGGCGTCGCCGATGTGGATCGCCAGGCCCGTCGGCACCAGCACCGTGTCGCCCGGCGCGAGCGTGATCGGCTCGTCCAGACAGGCGCGCAGGTCCAGGCCGGCGCTGCCGGTCGTCGCGTAGGCGGGAAGCTGCTCGGCCATGCGGCGGTCGAGCACCTTGAGATCGATGGTGGTCATGGGGTCAACGGGGAAGAGAGTCGGATGCCGCCACGGCCCATCGCGGCCCTCGCCCCCGGAAGGGCCGGGGCAGCGTGAGCGCTTCGGGCGACGCGCGCGTCGGACGGCGCACCGCGCGCGGCGGAAAGTCAGGCAGTGTAGGTGGTGAGCCGCTGCGCGATCTCGCGCACCAGCTCGCGGGCCAGCGTCAGCTTGTCGGCGCGGGAGAGCTCGCGCTCGCCGCGCGCGTCGACCAGCGTCAGCGCGTTGTCGTCCTGGCCGAAGGTCGCGGGCCCGACGTTGGCCACGATCAGCGGCACGTTCTTGCGCTGGCGCTTCTCGCGCGCGTGCTTGATCAGGTCCTGGCTCTCCGCCGCGAAACCGACGCACAGCGGCGGCTGCGGCAGCGCGGCCACCGTGGCCAGGATGTCGGGGTTCTCGGCCAGCGCCAGCGCGGGCGCGACCGCCTCGCCGGCCTTGGCGTTCTTCTTGATCTTGTGCTCGGCCGCCTGCGCCGGCCGCCAGTCCGCCACCGCCGCCGTGGCGACGAAGACCTGGTGCGTCGCCGCGCGCGGCAGCACCGCGTCCAGCATCTCGCGCGCGCTCTGCACGTCGATGCGGCTCACGCCCAGCGGCGTGGGCAGGTGCACCGGACCGGCCACCAGCGTCACCTCGGCACCGGCCTCCGCCGCCGCGCGCGCGATGGCGAATCCCATCTTGCCGCTGGAGCGGTTGGTGATGCCGCGCACCGGATCGATCGCCTCGTAGGTCGGGCCCGCGGTGATCAGCAGCTTGCGGCCGGCCAGCACCTTGGGCTGGAAGTGCGAGACGACGTGCTCGAGCAACTGCTGCGGCTCCAGCATCCGGCCATCGCCGACCTCGCCGCAGGCCTGGTCGCCGCTGCCGACGCCCAGCACCTGCGCGCCGTCCGCCCGGACCTGCGCCAGGTTGCGCTGCGTGGCGGGATGGGCCCACATCTCGCGGTTCATCGCCGGCGCCAGCAGCAGCGCGCAGCGCTGGGCCGGGCGCGCCAGCGCGGTCAGCGACAGCAGTTCGTCGGCGCGGCCCTGGGCCAGCTTGGCGATCATGTCCGCGCTGGCCGGCGCGATCAGCATCACATCGGCCTCGCGGGTGAGGTTGATGTGCGCCATGTTGTTCTCGGGCCGCGCATCCCATTGGCTGGTGAAGACCGGCCGGTTCGACAGCGCCTGCATCGTCACCGGCGTGATGAAGGCCTCGGCGGCCTCGGTCATCACGACCTGCACCGTGGCGCCGGCCTTGACCAGCAGCCGGGTGAGCTCGGCGATCTTGTAGCAGGCGATGCCGCCGGACAGGCCCAGCAGGATGTGCCGACCGGCGAGGGAGTTGGATTCGGACATGGGGCGGAACTCTACCAGCGCGCCCCTTTTGACGGCCTTGAATGGCCTTGCGGGCCGGTCCGCGCCTGACCTTGGTCACGCAGCGATGCACCGCGGCCGCGCGGTCGCGGGGCCAGCGGCGCGATTCAGCCCTTGCGCTTGAAGACCAGGTCCCAGACGCCGTGACCCAGCTTCAGGCCGCGGTGCTCGAACTTGGTGAGCGGGCGGTAGTCCGGCTTGTCGGCGTAGCCGTCGGCGCGGGACGAGGCATTCACCAGGTCCGGATCGGCGCTCAGCACTTCCAGCATCTGTTGGGCGTAGGGCTCCCAGTCGGTGGCCAGGTGCAGGTAGCCGCCCGGCGCGAGGTGCTTCACCAGCTTGGCGACGAACGGCGGCTGCACCAGGCGGCGCTTGTTGTGCCGCTTCTTGTGCCAGGGATCGGGGAAGTAGATGTGCACGCCGGCCAGCGAGCCCGGGGGGATCATCTGGTCCAGCACCTCGACGGCGTCGTGCTGGAAGATGCGGATGTTCGGGATGTCCTGCTCGCCGATCAGCTTGAGCAGCGCACCGACGCCGGGCTCGTGGACCTCGCAGCCGATGAAGTCGGTCCCCGGCAAGGTCCGGGCGATCTGGGCGGTCGGGCCGCCCATGCCGAAGCCGATCTCGAAGACCACGGGCGCCTTTCGGCCGAAGGTGGCTTCGTAGTCGAGCGCTTCGGGCTTGAACGGCAGCACGAACTTGGGGCCGAGTTCCGCGAGCGCCTTGATCTGCCCGGTGCCCATGCGACCCGCGCGCACGACGAAGCTGCGGATGCGGGCGCGCGGGTGGTTGGCGCCCTCGCCCGCCGGCGATTCGCTGGCGTCGTCGCTGTCGATGGGATCGTCGTTGGGGTCGATGGAATCGGGCATGGCGGGAATCAGGGAACGAGGGGCGGGATTCTACCGATCGGCATCGCCCCGCAGTCAGCCCAACTCAGCCATGACGAGCGGTGCCGGCGCCCAGTTCGGCGCGTCCTCGATGGTGACTGCCGCCAGCACCTGCGCGATCGCGCGTTCCGCGGAGGCCTCGTCCGCCGCGTGGACGAAGGCGATCGGATCGCCCGCCGACAACACGTCGCCCGATTGCGCGAAGCGATCCAGCCCGGCCCGCATGTCGAGCGCGTCGCCCGGCAGGCGCCGGCCGCCGCCCAGCTCCACGATCACCAGCCCGATGTCCCGCGTCTTCATCCCGATGACCCGCCCCGCGCGCGGCGCAGGCACCGCGCGCACGACCGGCGCGGCCGCGAGATACGCATCCGGCCTCTCCATCAGGTCCGCCGGCCCGCCCAGCGCCGCGACCATCTTCGCGAAGCGCTCCGCCGCCGCGCCGCTGTCCAGCGCCGCCTGCAGCTTCAGGCGCGCGGCCGCCGTGTCAGGCGCCAGCCCACCCAGCACCAGCATCTCGGCGCACAGCGCGAGCGTCAGTTCATGGGTGCGGGCCTCGCGCGGCCCGTCGCCCTTCAGGTAGTCGATGGCCCCGCGCACCTCCAGCGCGTTGCCCACTTCCCGGCCCAGCACCTGGTTCATGTCGGTGATCAGCGCCCGCGTGCGCAGGCCTGCGCCACCAGCCACCTCGACGATGCTGCGCGCCAGCTCCTGGCCGAACTCGGGCGTCGCCGCGAAGGCGCCGTTGCCGCACTTGATGTCCATCGCCAGGCCCTGCAGGCCGGCCGCCAGCTTCTTCGACAGGATGCTCGCGGTGATCAGCGGCACGCTCTCGACGGTGGCGGTGATGTCGCGCACCGCGTAGAAGCGCTTGTCGGCGGGCGCCAGGTCGCTGGTCTGGCCGATGATGGCGCAGCCCAGCGTGCGGACGATGCGGTCGAAATCCGCCGGCGCCGGCGTGGTCGTGTACCCGGGGATGGCCTCGAGCTTGTCGACGGTGCCGCCGGTGTGCCCCAGGCCACGGCCCGCGATCATCGGCACGTAGCCGCCGCAGGCCGCCACCATCGGCGCGATCATCAGGCTCAGCTTGTCGCCCACGCCGCCGCTCGAGTGCTTGTCCAGCACCGGCCCCGGCATGTCGGGCCAGCGCATCACGCGGCCGCTGTCCATCATCGCGCGCGTCAGCGCGACCGCCTCGTCCCGTCCCATGCCGCGCAGGAACACCGCCATGCCGAGCGCGGCCACCTGGCCCTCGCTCCAGCTGCCGTCCACCAGCCCGCGCACGAAGTGCCGGATCTGGGCCTCGTCCAGCGCGCGCCCCTCGCGCTTGGCCCGAATGATTTCCTGCGCCAGCATGATCGCCGCGTCAGTAAGCCGCGCTGACGGCCGCGCTGTCCTGCCCGGCCAGCACCGCCTCGATGTCGCCCAGCAGCCCGCTGGCGCCGAAGCGCATGCGGTGGGCCGTCAGCGCGCTCACGCCCAGCGCATCGACGGCGAGCTGCAGGTAGCCGCGCGCGTCCGCCACCGAGCGGATCCCGCCCGAGGCCTTGAAGCCCGCGTTGCCCAGGCCGCTCGCCGCGATCTCGCGCAGCATCGTCGCGGCCGCCTCGGGCGTGGCCGACACGGGGCTCTTGCCGGTGCTGGTCTTGACGAAGTCGGCCCCGGCCATCAGCGCCTGCCGCGTGGCCTCGGCGATGCGCGCCGGCGAGCCCAGCTCGCCCGATTCGATGATCACCTTCAAGGTCAGCGGGCGCGTCGCGTGACGGACCTCCGCGAGGAACTCCGCCACCTCGGTCGATTGCCCCGCCATCAGCGCCTTGTACGGCAGCACCACGTCGACCTCCTGCGCGCCGGCCTGCGCGATCGCGTCGACCTCGGCCAGCACGCGCGGCAGGTCGAGGCTGCCGTCGGGGAAATTGGCGACCGCCGCGACCCGGATGTCCGCGGGCAAGGCGGCACGCGCCTGCGCGACGAAACGCGGCCAGACGCAGACCGCGGCGACGTGGCCGCGCTCCGGCGCGCCGATGGCGCGAGCGCACAGCGCGTCGATGTCGGCCGCGGTGTCGCCATCGTTCAGGCTGGTCAGGTCCAGGCATTGCAGCGCCAGTCGCGCCGCTTGTTCAAGACTCATCTCGGTCTTCATCTACTGCTCCCAGGGCTGCGTCACGCAGCGCGCGGCGTTGGCTGGCCGGCGCACGGCGCCGCGCGCCCCGTGCTCCGGACGGAGGGGCGATCACGGCCTCGCGAGGCCGGACCGCCGGCCCGATCTTGCGCCTTCCGGGCGGATCAGCCCTTGAGCGATGCCAGCGTCGCCAACGAGGCCAAGTACTGGCCCAGGAAGGCCGCCGCGCGCTCGCCCGAAGCCTTGGCCTGCTGCAGCGTCAGCGCGTGCGTCAGCGCCTCGTCCGACATGCCCGCGGCCATGTTGGTGATCAGCGCCAGGCCCGCGACGCGCAGCCCGGCGTGACGCGCCAGGATGGTCTCCGGCACGGTGCTCATGCCCACCGCGTCGGCGCCCCAGGCGGCGAACATGCGGATCTCGGCCGGCGTCTCGAAGTGCGGACCGACGGCCCACACGTACACGCCCTCGGTCAGCACCATGTTGACGTCGCGCGCGACCTTGAAGCCCTGCTGGCGCAGCTCGGCGTCGTAGGCGACGCTCATGTCGCAGAAGCGGTCGCTGCCCGGCAGGCCGGTCAGCGGCGAGCGCTGCGGCGCATTGATGTGGTCCGAGATCAGCATCAGGCTGCCCGGCGGCTGGTGCGAGCGCAGGCTGCCCGACGCATTCGTCAGCACCAGCACCTTCACGCCCCAGGCCTTCAGGCTGCGGATCGCGCCGGCCATGCCGGTGCAGTCGCCGCTCTCGTAGGTGTGCGCGCGACCGCGCAGCATCGCCACGCGCTGCTGGCCGACACGGCCGACGGCGATCTCGGCCACGTGGCCCTCGACCTTGGGCTGGGGGAAGGCCGGCAGCTGCGCATACGGCAGGTGCTTCGCGTCCTGCAGCTGGTCGACGGCGCCGGCCCAGCCGGAGCCCAGCACCACGGCCACTTCGGGGCCTTGCTCGCCGAAGGTGGCCTTCAGCGTGGCGATGGACGTGGTGATGGCGGCGTCGAGCTCGGCGCCGTGCAGGGGCATGGACATGGTTCTCTCCTGTCGCGGCCGTCGTGGCCGCGTCGATGTCAGTTCTTCAGATGGTCGGGACCGAAGCTCGCCGGCAGCAGCTGCTCCAGGGTCCAGTGCGCGCGCACGCCGCTGGCGTCGCCCGCGATCACGATCAACTCTTCGGGCCGCGCGAATTCGCGCAGCTTCTGGCGGCAGCCGCCGCAGGGCGTGATGATTTCCGAGCCGGCGCCGGTCACCATCACCGCGCGGGCGATGCGCCCGCCGCCCATGATCATGTGGCCCAGCGCATTGGTCTCCGCGCACCAGCCTTGCGGATAAGCGGCGTTCTCGATGTTGCAGCCGGCATGGATGCGGCCGTGCTCGTCCAGCACCGCGGCGCCAACGAAGTACTTCGAGTACGGCGCATGCGCATGCTGGCGCGCGTCGAGCGCGGCCTTCAGCAGGCGCTCGATGACGTCGGCGGGCAGCGGGATCGAGGCGATGAGGTTCTGCGCGCTCATGTTCAGCGCTCCTTCACGTAGGGCTTGCTCAGCGCCTTGGGCGCGATCGCCTGGCCGATGAAGCCGGCCAGCAGCACCACCGTCAGGAGGTAGGGCAGCGCCTGGATCAGCTGCACCGGCACCTCGCCGATGCCCGGCAGCGACACGCCCTGCAGGCGGATGGCGACGGCGTCGAGGAAGCCGAACAGCAGGCAGGCGCACAGCGTCGGCACCGGCTTCCACTTGCCGAAGATCATCGCGGCCAGCGCGATGAAGCCGCGGCCCGCCGTCATGTTGGGCGAGAACGAGGCGTTCTGCGCCAGCGTCAGGTAGGCGCCGCCCAGGCCGCACAGGATGCCGTTGAGCGCCAGCGCGGTGTAGCGCAGCCGCGGCACGGACACGCCGGCGGCGTCGACCATCGCCGGGTTCTCGCCGACCGCGCGCAGGCGCAGCCCCGGGCGGGTGCGCTCCAGGAAGAACCACACCACGACGACCAGCGCGAAGGCCAGGTAGACCAGCGCGTTGTGGCTCAGCAGGCCGTGGCCGATGACCGATGCGGCCCAGCTCCCCGGGGTGGGCTCGGCCCACTGCGGCAGCAGGCCGGTGATGCGCTGCTCGGCGGCGATCGGCGGCGTCTGGCCGCCCTGCGCGAACCAGGCGATGCCCAGCACCACCGTCAGGCCGGCGGCCACCATGTTCAGCGCGACGCCGGAGACGACCTGGTCGCCCCGATGCGTCACCGTGGCGAAGCCGTGGACCATCGACATCGCGATCGCCACGCCGATCGCGGCCAGCAGGCCCAGCGTCGTCGAGTGCGACACGCTGGCCACCGCGGCCGCGGCGAAGGCGGCCGAGAGCATCTTGCCTTCCAGGCCGATGTCGACCACGCCGGAGCGCTCCGACAGCAGGCCCGCGAGCGCGGCGAACAGCAGCGGCGTGGTGACGCGCAGCGTCGACGCCAGCACCGAGCCGATCAGCACCTCATCCATGGGACTTCCCCTCCGCCGCGCGCTGCTTGCGCGCGAACGCCGCGTAGAGCTTCGCGAACATCGGCGCGCTCACCATCGCCATTGCGCCGGCGAACAGCACGATCAGGCCCTGCACCGTCACCACCATCTCGCGGCTGAAGCCGGGCACCTCGAAGGAGACCTCGACGCCGCCCTGGTACAGCGTGCCGAACAGCAGCGAGGCCAGCACGATGCCCACCGGGTGGTTGCGGCCCATCAGCGCCACGGCGATGCCGGTGAAGCCGGCGCCGGCGACGAAGTCCAGCGTCAGCTTGCCCTGCACGCCGGCGATCTCGTTGACGCCGACCAGACCGGCCAGCGCGCCCGACAGACCCATCGCCGCCAGCACCTGCCAGCGCGGCCGGATGCCGGCGTAATGGGCGGCGCTCGGGTTGGAGCCGACCGCGCGCAGCACGTAGCCGGCGCGGCTCTTCCACAGGAACCACCAGACGAAGACGCTGGCGGCCAGCGCCAGCAGGATGGACAGGTTCAGCGGCGAGGACGGCCACTCGATGCCCAGCTTCGCGAGCAGCTCATGGACCGCCGGCATGCGCGCCGAGTCGGCGAAGGCATCGCTCTCCACCGACATCGAACCCGCCGGACGCAGCCAGTTCACCAGCAGGTAGCCGTTCAGGCCGGCGGCGAGGAAGTTGAACATGATGGTCGTGATGACCACATGGCTGCCGCGCCAGGCCTGCAGGTAGCCGGGCACCGCGGCCCAGACCATGCCGAACAGCGCCGCCGCGAGGATCGCCAGCGGGATCATCACGAAGCCCGGCAGCTTGGGCGCCAGCCACAGCGACAGCAGCGCCACGCCGATGCCGCCCAGCGTCGCCTGCCCTTCCCCGCCGATGTTGAACAGCCCGCCGTGGAAGGCGACCGCCACGGCCAGGCCGGTGAAGACGAAGGTGGTCGTGTAGTAGAGCGTGTAGCCCAGGCCGCGCGCGCTGCCCAGCGCGCCCTCGAGCAGCACCGACAGCGCCTGCACCGGGCTGGCGCCGATCAGCAGCACCACGCCGCCGGCCACCGCCAGCGCGATCAGCAGGTTCCACAGCGGCAGCAGGACGAGGTCCATCCAGCGCGGCATCTGCAAGGCTTGGGCGCTCATGCGGCGGTCGCCGCGGCCGCGGCGTTCTCGTGGGAGGGGGAAGCGGACATCAGCAGGCCCAGGTTCTTCTCGGTGCAGGCATCGATCGCGAGCTCGCCGGTGATGCGGCCGGCATTCATGACGATGACGCGGTCGGCCAGCGCCAGGATCTCGTCGAGCTCGCTGGACACGACCAGGATCGCGCAGCCCGCGTCGCGCAGGCGGCGCAGCTGGTTGTGGATGAATTCGATCGCGCCGATGTCCACGCCCCGCGTGGGCTGGCCCACCAGCAACACCGCCGGCTGCTGGCCGATCTCGCGCGCCAGGATCAGCTTCTGCTGGTTGCCGCCGGAGAACTTGGACGAGCCCAGCTCCGGATTGCGGGGCCGCACGTCGAAGCGTTCCATCATGTCGGCCGTCTGCGCGCGCAGGTGGCGCTGGTCCATGCCCAGGCCCAGCGGGCCGGCGCAGTACTGGTCCTGCTCGTGGTAACCGAGCGCGGCCGTCTCCCAGGCCGGGAAGCTCAGCACCATGCCGAGCGCGTGGCGGTCCTCGGGGACGTGCGCCAGCTTCAGCTCGCGCGCGGTGCGCGGGTCCATCCACGTGGCCGCCTGGAAATCGCGCCCCGCGACATGCAGCGCGCCGGCGTCGGGCGCGCGCATGCCGGCCAGCACCTCGAGCAACTCGCTCTGGCCGTTGCCCGACACGCCGGCCACGCCGACGATCTCGCCCGGGCGCAGCGCCAGCGTGGCGTTGCTCAGCAGGTGCACGCCGGAGCCGGTGTCGCTCGCCACGGTCAGGCCCTCGGCCTTGAGCACCGGCTGCTCCGACTGCGGCTTGGCCGCGCCGCCCTCGCGGCCCAGGTTGACCTTGCGGCCCACCATGCTCTCGGCCAGGTCCTCGGGACTCGTGTCGCCGATCGCGGTGGTCTTGACCACGGTGCCGGCGCGCATCACGGTCACCGCGTCGCACAGCGCCATCACCTCGCGCAGCTTGTGCGTGATCAACAGGATGGTCGTGCCGCGCTCGCGCAGGCGGCGCAGCACCTCGAAGAGCTGGTCCGTCTCCTGCGGCGTCAGCACCGCGGTGGGTTCGTCCAGGATCAGGATCCGGGCGCCGCGGTACAGGGCCTTGAGGATCTCCAGCCGCTGCATCTCGCCCACCGGCAGGTCGGCCACGGTGGCGTCCAGGCGCACCGTCAGGCCGGTGTCGCGCATCAGCGTTTCGAGCTCGCGGCGCACCTGCCGCTTGGCGCGCGACAGGAAGAAGGCCGGCTCGGCGCCCAGCATGACGTTGTCCAGCGCGGACAGCGTGTCCACCAGCATGAAGTGCTGGTGCACCATGCCGATGCCCAGCGCGATGGCCTGATGCGAATTGGCGATCGAGACGCGCTGGCCGTCGACCTCGATGTGGCCCTCGTCGGCGTGGTAGTAGCCGTAGAGGATCGCCATCAGCGTGCTCTTGCCGGCGCCGTTCTCGCCGACCAGGCCATGCACCGTGCCGCGCTCGACGGCCAGGCTCACCGCCCGGTTGGCCTGCACCGCGCCGAAGCGCTTGGAGATCTCGCACAGACGGACCGCGGGCGCGGCGGCGCCGCGTGGGGACTGTGTCATGTCAGGGACGCTCGCTCGCGAGGGGTCAGTTCTTGCAGGCGTTGTCGGCCATGTAGTCGGCGACCTTGATCTTGCCGGCGATGATGTCGGCCTTGTAGCCGTCGAGCTTGGCCTTGACCGCGGGCGCGATCAGCTTGGCGTTGTTGGCGTCGACGGCGTACTCCACGCCGCCTTCCTTCAGGCCCAGCACGCTGATGCCGGGCTTCCATTCCTTGAGCACGTTGTAGACGGCCACGTCCACGCGCTTGACCATGGAGCTCAGCATGGTGCCGGGCTGCAGGTGGTTCTGGTTGCTGTCCACGCCGATGGCGAACTTGCCGGCGTCCTTGGCGGCCTGATAGACACCGACACCGGTGCCGCCGGCCGCGGCGAAGACCACGTCCACGCCCTTGGCGAACTGCGCCTTGGCCAGCTCGCCGCCGCGGGTCGGGTCGTTCCAGGCCGAGGCGGTCGTGCCGGTCATGTTCTTGAAGACCTCGACCTTGCCGTTGGCGGCCTTGGCACCCTGCTCGTAACCGCACTCGAACTTGCGGATCAGCGGGATGTCCATGCCGCCGACGAAGCCGACCTTGCCGGTCTTGCTGGTCAGCGCGGCCAGCGCGCCGACCAGGAAGCTGCCTTCCTGCTCCTTGAACAGCACCGACTGCACGTTGGGCTGGTTGACCTTCTCGTCGATGATGACGAACTTGGTCTTGGGGAAGTCCTTGGCCACCTGGTTCAGCGCCGAGGCCTGGGCGAAGCCCACCGAGATGATGGGGCTCGCACCGCGCTCGGCCATGCGGCGGATCGCCTGCACGCGCTGGGTCTCGTTGCTGATCTCGAACTCGAGGTACTTGCCGCCGGTGTCCTTCTTCCACTGCTCGACGCCGCGGTAGGCGGCCTCGTTGAACGACTTGTCGAACTTGCCGCCCATGTCGAAGATCACCGCCGGGGTGGTCTGCGCGGCCGCCGCGCCGGCCACCAGGGCCAGGGCCAGTCCAGCGACGATCGGGGAGAGCGACAGGGAGGGCTTCATCATTTGCGGTCTCGTTGCGAGGGGGAGGAGCAACCGGGCATTTTATGAAGGCGCGAGTGTAAGCCACGTCAAGGAAAACGCTAAACGTTTGCGCGCTCGTCAAATCGAGGGCCGCCTCACTCATCGAAGTCATTGACGGCTTCTCCGCAATCCGCCCCAAGCTTGACCGAACCCTGACCCGAGGCGTGCACGGCAAGTTGAGAATTACTATCATTTAGAATGTTTCGCTTCGCAAGCCCGCGGGCCACTCCGACGACATGAGCGCTGTCCTTCCCGTCCCCACCCTCGCCCAGGCCGGCATCGGCCAGGCGCACCGCGTCAAGGCGCTGCAGGCGCCGGCCCATGCGCCGGAATGGAAGCAGTGGCTGGAGGAGCTCGGCTTCGTCCCGGGCGAGCACGTGGCCGTGCTGGCGCGCGCTATGCCCGGCGCCGATCCCCTGGTGGTGCGCATCGGTCAATCCACCTTCGCGCTGCGCCGCGCCGAGGCGGATTGCGTGGTGCTGGAAGGCGGTGGCGCGGGCGGGTTGACCGTGCCGCTGGATGCCGAGGCCGGCGCGGCCGCCGTCGCCTCCGGAGCCGCTCATGCGTGAGGCCATCGTCCACATCCATCCGGCCGGGCCGTTGCTGGCGCTGGTCGGCAATCCGAACTGCGGCAAGACCGCGCTGTTCAACCGGCTCACCGGCAGCCGGCAGAAGGTCGCCAACTATGCCGGCGTGACCGTCGAGCGCAAGGAAGGCCGCCTGAAGACCGCCGCCGGCAAGCTGCTGCGCGTGCTGGACCTGCCGGGCACGTACTCGCTGTATCCGCGCTCGCCGGACGAGCGCGTGACCGTCGACGTGCTGGCCGGCCGCGCCACCGGCGAGAAGCGGCCCGACCTGGTCGTGTGCGTGCTGGACGCGACCAACCTGCGCCGCAACCTGCGGCTGTTCCTGTCGGTGCAGCGCCAGGGCCTGCCCTGCGTGGTCGCGCTGAACATGGCGGACCTGGCGCAGCGCCGGGGCATCGAGATCGACACCGACAAGCTCGGCGCGCTGCTGGGCGTGCCGGTGATCCGCACGGTCGCGACCGACGGCGCCGGGCTGGACGACCTGCGCGCGCTGCTGGACCAGCCCGAGCGCTGGTCCACCGCCTCGGCGGTGCCGGAGGGCGAGGACACGGCCCGCATCAATCACATCCTCAAGGAGCTCGGCCTGGACCAGCTGCAGGGCGAGCTGCCCAGCGACAAGCTGGACCGCGTCGTGCTGCATCCGGTGATCGGCCCGATCCTGCTGGCGGTGCTGCTGTTCTTCCTGTTCCAGGCGGTGTTCGCGTGGGCCGAGGTGCCCAAGGGCTGGATCGAGGCCGGCACCGGCTGGCTCGGCGAGCAGGCCGGCGCGCTGCTGCCCGAGGGCCATCTGCGCAGCCTCGTGGTCGATGGCCTGATCGCGGGCGTCGGCGGCGTGCTGGTGTTCCTGCCGCAGATCCTGATCCTGTTCTTCTTCATCCTGCTGCTGGAGGAATCGGGCTACCTGCCGCGCGCGGCCTTCCTGCTGGATCGGCTGATGGGCTCGGTGGGGCTGTCGGGCCGCAGCTTCATCCCGCTGCTGTCGAGCTTCGCCTGCGCGATCCCCGGGATCATGGCCACGCGCTCGATCGCCAACGCGCGCGACCGCCTGGTCACCATCCTGATCGCACCGCTGATGACCTGCTCGGCGCGGCTGCCGGTGTACGCGCTGCTGATCGGCGCCTTCATTCCGCAGCGCGAGCTGTGGGGCGGCATCGAGCTGCAGGGGCTGGTGCTGTTCGTGCTGTACTTCGCCGGCATCCTGGTGGCGATGGCGGTGGCCTGGGTGCTCAAGCGCTTCACCGACGCCGGCCGCCAGGTGCGGCCGCTGATGATGGAGCTGCCCAGCTACCACTGGCCGCATGCGCGCAACATCGCCATCGGTCTGCTCCAGCGCGCGGAGATCTTCCTCAAGCGCGTGGGCGGCATCATCCTGGCGCTGACGCTGCTGCTGTGGGTGCTGTCCACCTTCCCCGGCGCGCCCGAGGGCGCCACCGGCCCGGCGATCGAGTACAGCTTCGCGGGCTACCTGGGCCGCGGCCTGGCCTGGATCTTCGAGCCCATCGGCTTCAACTGGCAGATCAGCCTGGCGCTGGTGCCCGGCATGGCGGCGCGGGAGATCGTCGTCAGCGCGCTGGGCACGGTGTACTCGCTGTCGGCCACCGGCGACGAGGCCGCGCAGGCGCTGACGCCGCTGATCGCGTCGAGCTGGGGCCTGCCGACCGCGTTCTCGCTGCTGGCGTGGTTCATCTTCGCGCCGCAGTGCGTGTCGACGATCGCCGCGGTGAAGCGCGAGACCGGCGGCTACAAGATCCCCGCGATCATGCTGGCCTATCTCTTCGCGCTGGCCTATGGCGCGTCCTGGGCGACCTTCCACATCGCGCGCTGGATCATCGGCTGACGGCGCTCGAAGCCGGCGCGGTGAGGCTATGCTCGCGCCCCATGATGAAACGCCTCACCCCTTCCCGGCTGTCCTTCTCCGCGCTGGCCGTGGCTGCGCTGACCGCGCTCGGCGCGCTGGGCGCGGGTCCGGTCCACGCGGCCGACGCGCCCGCCAAGCCCACGCGCAGCCTCATCAAGCCAGAGCCCGAGGCGGCCGCCGATGCCGACACCCGCTTCCAGCGTCTGGCCAACGATTACATCGAGGCGCTGTGGCGTCTGGACCCGGACGCCGCGATCAGCGCCGGCCGCTATGAATTCGCCGCCGAGCTGCCTGCGCCCGATCGCGCGATGCGCGCCCGCACGCTGGCCTTCACCGCCGAGTGGCTCAAGCGCTTCGAGGGCGTCGATCCGGCGACGCTGAGCGCGGCCTCGCGCACCGACCTCGGCCAACTGCTCAACAAGCTGCGCAGCGACCGCTTCCAGCTGGCGGAGCTGCGCGAGTTCGAATGGAATCCGTCCTACCTGAACATCGCCGGTCCGATCGACTACATCCTCGCGACCGACTATGCGCCGCTGCCGGTGCGGCTGAAGACGATCTCGGCGCGGCTGGCGAAGGTGCCGGCGTATTACCGGGCCGGCGCGGCGCTGCTCAAGCAGCCGGCGCTGGAACACACCCAGTTGGCGATCGACCAGGCGCCGGGCGTGCTCAGCGTGCTGGACGAAGTCGGCAAGGCCGCGCAGGGCGCGGACGCCGCGTCGCTGACGCCGGCCGAGCGCCGGCAGCTCGACGAGCGCATCGCCGGCGCGAAGGCGGCCGTCGAGGGCTATCGGGCGCAGCTCAAGAAGCTGCTCGCCGACGGCCAGGCCAGCGGCAAGGCGCGCAGCTTCCGGCTCGGCCAGGCGCTGTATGAGAAGAAATTCGGCTACGACATCCAGTCGACGCATTCGGCCGAGCAGATGTACCAGCGCGCGCTCAAGGCGCGCGAGGCGCTGCTGACGCAGATGGCGCAACTGTCCGACCAGCTGTGGACGCAGACGATGGGCGACGCGCCCAAGCCCGAGGACCGCATCGCGCGCATCGGCGCGGTGATCGGCAAGCTCAGCGAGCAGCACGTCAAGCGCGAGGACTTCGTCTCCGAGATCCGCGCGCAGATCCCGCAGCTGGAGCGCTGGATCGACGAGCACGACCTGCTCACGCAGGACAAGAGCAAGCCGCTCATCGTGCGCGAGACGCCGGTCTATCAGCGCGGCGTGGCCGGCGCGGGGATCGAGGCGCCCGGGCCCTACCGGCCGCAGGACCGCACGTACTACAACGTCACGCCGCTGGACGACCTGACGCCCGAGCAGGCCGAGAGCACGCTGCGCGAATACAACCGCTGGATCCTGCAGATCCTCAACATCCATGAGGCGGTGCCCGGCCATTACACCCAGCTGGTGCATGCCAACAAGTCGCCGTCGCTGGTGAAAACGCTGTTCGGCAACGGCGCGATGGTCGAGGGCTGGGCGGTGTATGGCGAGCGGATGATGCTCGAGTCCGGCTATGGCGGGAACGCGCCGGAGATGTGGCTGATGTGGGGCAAGTGGAACCTGCGCAGCGTCACCAACACGATCCTGGACTACAGCGTCCACGTGCTGGGCATGAGCGAGCAGCAGGCGCTGGACCTGTTGATGCGGCAGGCCTTCCAGACGGAACGCGAGGCGCGCGAGAAGTGGCGGCGGGTGCAGCTGACGTCGGTGCAGTTGACGAGCTACTTCAGCGGCTACAGCGACATCATGGAACTGCGCGAGCAGCGCAAGCAGGCGCTGGGGAAGGAGTTCAGGCTGAAGGACTTCAATGAGCAGTTCCTGAGCTATGGGAACGCGCCGGTGTCGGTGATCGCCGAGCTGATGTCGGGGCCGGCGGCCAAGGGCCAGCCATGACCGCGCAGGCGGATGCGGAAGAGGTCCGGGTCCTGGAGGCGAGGATCACGGAGCTCGAGATCAAGGCCAGCTTCGCCGAGGATCTGGTCGATCACCTCAACGCGCAGGTCGCGAAGCAGCAGGAGCAGATCGACGCGCTGGTGCGGGAGATCGCGCAGCTGCGCAAGCAGGTGCCCGAGGGGAGAGGCGACGGCGCGGGCTCACTGCGCGATGAGCTGCCGCCGCACTATTGAGTCCTGCGGCAGCCTCGCTTGTCCCTCCCGCCTCGTATTTCACCCTCGCCCCCGGGGAGGGATGAGGCGTCTTGAGCGTCTGCGACGCTTGCTCAGGCCGCCGGGCGTGCCGGGATGTTGAGCCCGCGCTTGACCGCATCGCGCGCCAGGAAGGCCGCGAGCACGCGCTGCACTTCCTTGAACTCACTGAAGCCCACCAGTTCGCCAGCGCCGTAGAACCCGACCAGGTTGTTGACCCAGGGCCAGATCGCGATGTCGGCGATCGTGTACTCGTCGCCCATGATCCAGCCGCGGCCGGTCACGCGCTGCTCGAGCACGCCCAGCAGGCGTTTGGACTCGGCCAGATAGCGGTCGCGCGGCCGCTTGTCCTCGTAGTCCTTCCCGGCGAATTTGTGGAAGAAGCCGACCTGGCCGAACATCGGCCCGATCCCGCCCATCTGGAACATCACCCACTGCAGCGTCTCGTAGCGGCGTGCCGGGTCTTGCGGAATCAGCTGGCCGGTCTTCTCGGCCAGGTAGACCAGGATCGCGCCGGACTCGAACAGCGGCAGCGGCGCGCCGCCCGGGCCGTCGGGATCGATGATCGCGGGAATCTTGTTGTTCGGGTTCAGCGAGAGGAACTCGGGCGAGAACTGGTCATCGGTCTGGAAGCTGACCAGGTGCGGCTCGTAAGGCAGGCCCAGTTCCTCGAGCGCGATCGAGATCTTCACGCCGTTGGGCGTCGGCAGCGAATACAGCTGCAGGCGCTCGGGATGCTGCGCGGGCCACTTCTTCGTGATGGGAAAGCGGGACAGGTCCGTCATGAGGGTTCCGTCGGATCGTGGTGTGAGGGATGTCTGGCGACGGGCCATTCTCAGGGCCGCCGCAGAGACCCTGCCCGCCACGGGTCAATGCGATCCATGCAGCGGCGATCCATGCAGCGGGCGATCCGTGCGGCCGGCGATCAGCGCAGCGGCGACGCGAAGCGGTCCCAGCGCGGCGCCCAGCGGGCGGTGATGTCGGCCGAGACCAGCACGCGATGCGCCTGGCCGATGATCAGCCGCCGCGGCACCAGGCCGATGAAACGCGAATCCTCGCTGTTGTCGCGGTTGTCGCCCATCATGAAGTACTGGTCGGGCGGCACCGTGACCGGCCCGAAATCGCGCCGCGCGCGGATGTCGGGCAGGAACTGGACGACATGGCGTTGCCCGCCCCACTGCTCCATCGCGCGCACGCCGCGCACCTCGATGCCGGGCGCCAGCAATTCCTCCACCTCGGCCAGCGGCGCATAGGTCGCGGGCTCGCCGTTGAGGATCAGCCGGTCGCCGCGCAGCTCGACGGTATCGCCTGGCACGGCCACCACACGCTTGATCAGCCGCGTGCCGTCGCGCGGCGAGTTGAAGGTCACGACATCGCCGCGCCGCGGCTCGCCGACGCGCCGCACCGAGATGTCGGTCAGCGGCACTTTCCAGTCGTAGGCGACGCGTTCGACGAAGACCACATCGCCTTCCAGGATGGTCGGCCGCATCGAGCTGGTGGGGACCGGATTCCAGTCGGCGATCGCGGTCCGGAAGAACAGGAAGCCGGCCACGAACAGCAGGAAGCTGCGGTTCTCGCGGAGCCAGGCGGTGACGGTGGGCTTCATCGGGAATCTCCAAGGGGAGTGGACGACGGATTCCGTTGTAGCCAGCGGCCGCGCGGGCCAGGCCACGCGTGCGGCGAGTGGCGGAAATCCGCGCGTCAATGGCAGTGCGCCGCGGCCTCGGCGACAGCTTCCCGACAGCTTCGAGACAGGCTGACCTCCGGCCGGCCCGCGTTCGGCGCCCATAATCCCGGCCCATGCGCAAGCACCTCCTGCACTTGCTGCTCCCGCTGTTCATGCTGCTGTCGCAGCAGGGCGCGGTGTGGCATGGCTTCGGTCACCTGGCCGACGCGCGGGGGCATGCGCCGTCGGGCACTCCGTTCGCGCACGACGACGGCCGCGCCCATGCCGATCCGGACGAGCGCTCCGCCGATCAGCTCTGCGAGATCTGCCTCGCCTTCGACGACCTGGCCGCCTCGGCGCGCTCCGAGCCGCCCGTGCTCGCGCTGGCCGAGGCTGTCCATGTCCAGGTCCCCGGCGTCGAGACCGCCTCGCGTCCGGAGCCGGCGCCGCTGGCGCGCAGCCGCGGTCCGCCCGCCCTCCTCTGAGCTCGCTCCCCTGACCGCATCGCCGTCCGGCCGCGTCCGCGCGCTCCTGTGAAGCCGCGCCGCCGCGCCGTGATCGACGGCCTGCGTCCGTCCGACCGTTTTCAGAGATCCACCACCATGGCTCAGCCTTCGCTGCGCGTCCTCGCGCTGTCCCTCTCGTTCGCCTATCCGCTGCTGCACGCGCTGCCCGCCCGTGCCGATGAAGCGGCCGCTCCCGCGGCCAGTCCCGAGTCCACCGCTGGCAACCCGCTGCCCACCGTCCAGGTCCAGGGCGTGCGCGACCGGCTCGATGCGGCGCGCAACGGTCTGTCGCCCGACACCGGCAGCACCATCTACAAGTTCAACAAGAACGACATCGCCCGCCTGCCGCAAGGCGACGACACGCCGCTGAACCAGGTGCTGCTGCAGACGCCGGGCGTCGTGCAGGATTCCTACGGCGGCCTGCACGTGCGCGGCGACCACGCCAACCTGCAGTACCGCATCAATGGCGTCGTCATTCCCGAGGCCATCAGCGGCTTCGGCCAGACGCTGGAGACGCGCTTCGCCGACAGCATCAGCCTGCTCACCGGCGCCCTGCCCGCGCAATACGGCTACCGGACCGCCGGCATCGTCGACATCACCACCAAGGGCGTCGACGCCGATGACAAGCCCATCGCCGGCAGCGTTGGCGTCACCGTGGGCACGCAGCGCTCGCGCGAGCTGGACCTCTCGCTGCACGGCAGCCAAGGCCGGCTCAGCTACGAGTTCAGCGGTTCCTATCTGGGCAACGACCTGGGCATCGAGAACCCGACGCCGTCGCGCGACGCGCTGCATGACCGCACCCATCAAGGCAAGGCCTTCGGCCTGGTGTCCTACCTGATCGGCGACGACAGCCGCATCACCGCCATGGCGGGCATCACCAACAACCGCTTCCAGATTCCCGACTCACCGGGGCAGTCGACCGCCTACACGCTGGCCGACACGCCGGACAAGGACTCGAGCACGCTGGACGCGCGCCAGCGCGAGCGCAACCGCTTCGCGGTCCTGAGCTACCAGAGCGTCATCGGCAGCAGCGTGGACTATCAGGTCTCGCTGTTCCACCGCATGACCGACGTCCACTACTCGCCGGACCCGGTCGGCGACCTGCAGTACCTGGGCGTCGCCGCCGACATCCTGCGCCGCAACGAGGCCAACGGCGTGCAGGCCGACCTCAGCTGGCGCCTGGACAGCGCGCACACGCTGCGCACCGGCCTCTTCGCGCAGCGCGAGCACGCCAGCACGCGCAACGACGCGCTCGTCTTCCCGGCCGACGCCGACGGCAACCAGACGGACACCACGCCGCTGGCCATCACGGATGGCGCGCGGCTGGGTGGTCACCTGTGGGGCGCCTACCTGCAGGACGAGTGGAAGCTCGATCGCACGCTGACGCTGAACTACGGCGTGCGCTACGACCAGGTCGACACGGTCTCGAAGGAGCATCAGCTCAGCCCGCGCATCGGTCTGGTGTGGGACGCCACGCCGGCGCTGCGCCTGCATGCCGGCTACGCGCGCTACTTCACGCCGCCGCCGACCGAGAAGATCGACACCACCTCGGTGGCCGCCTTCGCGGGCACGACCAACGCGCTGCCTTCGGACGCCAACACGGCGGTCCGGGCCGAGCGCTCCAACTACTACGACGCGGGCGCGGCCTGGCAGGTCACGTCCAAGCTCACGCTGGGCATCGACGGCTACTACCGCGCGGTGCAGCACCTGCAGGACGAGGGCCAGTTCGGCAACGCGCTGATCTATTCGGCCTTCAACTACGAGCACGGGCGCATCTATGGCGTGGACCTCTCGGCCACCTACAAGGAGAAGGACTGGTCCGCCTACGCCAATCTGGGCACCACCCATGCGCGCGCGAAGCAGGTCGAGACGGGCCAGTTCAACTTCGAGCAGGACGAGTTGGACTTCATCGCCGGCAACTGGGTGCATCTGGACCATGAGCAGAAGCTGAGCGCCTCGGCTGGCGTCAACGTCCGCCTGCCCGAGGGCTATGCGGTGGGCGCGAGCGCGCTGTTCGGCACGGGGCTGCGCAATGGCTTCGCCAACACCACGCACCTGCCCTCCTACACCAGCGTCAATGCCGACGTCAGCAAGCGTTTCGACCTGGGTGGTGGTGGTCCGGTGGAGGCGCGGCTGTCGGTGGTCAACCTGTTTGATCGGGTCTACCAGTTGCGCGACGGCTCGGGCATTGGCGTTGGCGCGCCGCAGTACGGGCAGCGCCGCACGGTCTACGTGAGTCTCACCAAGGAGTTCTGACGCGCCACGGCGTGGTCTGACGCCGGCCCTGTCGCCTGGATCAGGCGAACGTGGGCCGGCGCACAGCGTTTCGTTCGTGATCGCGGTAGGCTGCGGCGCATGACCGCGACGCCGACCGATCCAAACGATTCGAGCGATTCGAGCGATTTCATCGTTCCCAACGATGCCTCGCCCGAAGCGTTCCGCCCTCTGGATGCCTCGAAGTCAGCCGCTGGTGGAAAGCCGCAGGCGCCGGGGCCCCTTGAAGCGAATGCCGAGCGGGCGCAGGCGCTTGAGCGGAAAGGGGCCCCGGCGCCTGCGGCTTCTGCTCGATCCGCCGAAGTGAAGGCCCCCCCAAGCGAGGTCTGGAACCGCCGCTACGCTGCTCACCCCTTGAGCCGTCAGGAAGCCTGGCTGGATGGTTGGAGCCATCGTCTGCCTGGTGTGCGGCGGGCGTTGGACATTGGTTGCGGTGATGGCTGGGAGACGGCGGCGTTGCTGGACCTGGGGGTGGAGGTGACCGCGATGGACATATCGGCGGAGGCGCTGGCGCGCTGCCGGCGACAGTCGCCTGGGGCGAGGCCGTTGCTGGCGGATGTGCGGGCGATGCCGATGCTGGTGGATGGCGAGTTTGATCTGGCGGTGGCGCAACTGTCGCTGCATTACTTTGATCGTGAGGACACGCGCCGCGCGCTATGCGAGATTGCGCGGGTGCTGGCGCCGGGTGGAAAGTTGATTGGCTGTGTCAATGCGGCAGATGACTGGCATTACGGGGCGCCGGATGATGCGTCGGCGTGGGAGCTCGTCGTGGTGGATGGTGTGGCCAAGCAGTTTTTCACGCGCGAGAAGCTGGAGGAGTCGCTCGCCGCGTGCTTTGAGATCGAGCACCTGGCCAAGCGCACGCTGAGCCGTTACGGCAGGCCCAAGTCGGTGTGGGAGTTCTTCTGCAGGAAGAAGGCTGAGAAGGCCGAGTGAGCGTGCATCAGGGACGCGGCACGCGCGTCTCGGGGCTGCCGAACCACTCCACGCGATAGTTCTCGCGATAGAGCAGCCGGTCGTCGACGTTCCCCAGCGGGGGCAGTCCTTGCAGGAGCTGAGTCGTCACCGCGATCGGCTGCGCGACGCGGCCGCTGGCCGGCATCGCGGCGAAGGCGCGGCGCAGCTCGTCGGCGAGCTGCCAGCCTTGCAGGCCCATCGGTTCCGCGATCGTCGCCAGCTGCATCGAACGTCCCGAGCGGATGCGGCTCAGCGCCGTGCGCGAGCCGTCGCCCGCGGCGATGCCGACGATGTCGGACCGCTGCATCGCGCGCAGCGGAAAGCTCAGCGAATCCATGTAGACATCGTTGATCGCCAGCACGTGGGTCCAGCGCGTGCCGAAGCGCTGCTGCAGCCGCGTCAGCGCGGCGGGCATGTCGCGCGCCGCGTCGGAGATCGGCAGGTCCTCGATGGCGAGCACCTCGCAGCGGCCGCAGCGCTGCAGCACCTCGGCCATGCGGCGCGTCTTCACGTTGGCGATCTCGAAGCGGCTGTCGCCGAAGATCACCACGCCCAGTTTCGGCCGGTCGGATTTGATCACCAGCTCCACCGCCTTCTCGGCCACCATGGCCGGATCGGTCGTGATGTTGGCGTAGAGCAGCGGCGTCGCGCCCGGATGCGCCGCCGCGTGCCAGCCCACCAGCACCGGCTTGCCGGTGCCGGGCTCCTGCGGCACCAGGTCCGCGATGTCGGACTCGTTGAAGCCGCCGAGCACGACGCCATCGGCGTCGCCCGCGAGCGCCTGTTCGAAAAAGGCCCGCACCCGTGCGCGCTCGCCGCTGGCGTTGCTGGTGGTCAGCGTCCAGCCCAGCTCGCGGCAGGCTTCCTCGAAGCCGCGGAACACGGCCGCGATGCCGCCATTGCGGAAGTCCTGCGCGATGAACGTGACGCGGCGGGGGCGCTCCTTGCCGCGGCTGGCGGCTGACGCCGCGCTGGCCTGCGACGCGAAGGCGCCGTCGCCGATGGAAAGAAGCACGGCGGCCGTCGTCAGGACGGCGCGACGGGACAGCCCGGCGGCGCGGCGGACATGCATCGAATGTGTCTCCTCGGGTCGCGATCTTGCGCCTGTCGCGCCACCGGCGACATCGTGCAAGTACGGGGGGAGCCGCCCGCGGCCGTTTTCAGCGGGCGGCCGTGGGCAGCTGCCCCGCTGCGGGCGCGTCGTCCAGGGTCCGCAGGAACGCGACGATGTCCTTGATCTCCGCCTCGCTCAGCGCAGGCTTGCCGCCGGGCCTGCCCCCGAAGGGCCGCTCGACATTGAGGTTGTGCCGGTACTGCTCCGGCAGGTCGTCGTAGGGATGCACGCGGCCCAGGGCGTCACGCGCGTAGTAGCGGCCGGGGTTGGTGTCGCGCTGCGCATAGAAGCGCACCGCCTCCTCCAGCGAGCGTATCGCGCCGTTGTGGAAGAACACCTGCCGCGTCGCCACGTTGCGCAGCGACGGTGTCTTGAACAGGCCGCAGTACTCGGGGTGATCCTTCAGATCGGTGCGCAGCGGCCCGCAGATGCCCAGGTCGTGGAAGGCCGGATCGCGGTTGGCCGGGATCGCCGGATTGCGCGGCACACCGATGGCGATGTGGCCCATGTCGGTGAACAGCGGGAAGGCGCCGCGCTTGATCGTGCTCACGTGACACGAGGCGCAGTTGCCCTTCCCCTTGTCCTCGAACAGCGCCAGTCCGCGCGCCTCCTGCGGCGTCAGTCCGCCCCGGCCGCGCAGGTAGGCGTCGTAGCGGCTGCTGAACGGCGCGAAGTCCTTCGGACTCTGCTGGAACACCTCCAGCGACAGCACCAGCGCGTTCCAGGCCAGGCCGGCGTCGTCGAACAGGTGCGGCCCGAACGCCTCGCGCAACGCGGCCGCGTTCGGAGAACCCTGCATCCGCTTCACCACCGCGGCGCGGTCCGTGTTGGCCATCTCGAACGGCGACAGCAGCGGCGCCTCGGCCTGCTCATGCGCCGACGCCGCGCGGCCATCCCAGGCGAAGCCGCCGGTCGGGCCCTGATCCAGGCTGTCGTCGCCGTCGTTGTCGAAGAAGTGCTCCGAGAACTGCGGCGTCTGCTGCCGGTACATCAGCGACGGCACCGCGCGCAGGCCCGGCACGGTGCCGGTGGCTCCGCCGGGCTGCACCGCCAGCGCGTTCGGCGGTCCGTAGGCATGCGCGGGGTCATGGCACGACGCGCAGGCCATCGTTCCCGACGCCGACAGCGCCTTGTCGAAGAACAGCTTGCGGCCGAGATCGGTCAGCGCATTCGCATCGGGACGGCGCTCGAAGGCCGTTGCATAGAAGGGCCGAGGCGCCACGCTGGCAGGAGTCGCGGCAGCCGCCGCGCGCGGCGCCGCCGGCGAAGCCATCGACCCCAGCCCCACCCCCAGGGCGAGACAGGCCATCGCGCCGGCGACCACGGTGACAGCCCGCCCCCACCGATGGGCGAGGCGCGCATGCGACGCGAAAGACGGGGCGCGGGGGCGATCGGAAGCGGAGGGGACGGTCGGTGGCATCACGGCAGTCAGCAACAAAGCAGCAACGGAATAACGGGATCACGAAATGTTCTTAACGCGTTTATCACGCGCTACGCAGGATCTGTGCGCAAACAACGGTGTACCGACGAGGAATGACACGGACGTGTCATGCGGCGAAACGAAGCTGCGCGCCGTTCGCCAATCCCTCTGTTGGAGCTAGCTCAATGAAGACCCCTCTCCGTGCCCCGCGCCTGCCGATGGCGCTGACCCCTCTCGCGCTGGGCGCGATGCTGATCCTGGGCGGCTGCCTGGGCAAGGACGGCAACGACACCACGGCGGTGGACCCGACAGTCGCGCTGCAGAACAACGTGCAGAACATCGTCGTGATCTACGCCGAGAACCGCGCCTTCGACAACCTCTACGGCAACTTCCCCGGCGCCGACGGCCTGAGCACCGTCATCGGCACCGACGGCAAGCCGACCGCCGCCTACATCGCGCAGAAGGACCGCAACGGCCAGGCGCTGACCACGCTGCCGCCCGTGTGGGGCGGCGTGACCATGCCGGGCAGCGCGGTCACCGTCTCGCAGGCGCAGAGCGCCGGCCTGGCCAATGCGCCCTTCAACATCGGCACCGCCTTCCAGGCCAGCGCCAATGCCACGATCGATGGCACCGTCGTGACCCGCGACATGTACCACCGCTTCTTCGAGAACCAGATGCAGATCAACGGCGGCAAGAACGACATGTTCGCGGCCTTCGCGGACTCGGGCGGTCTGGTCATGGGCTACTTCGACTACAGCACCTCGCCGCTGTACAAGCTCGCCCAGCAATACACGCTGGCGGATCACTTCTTCCAGGGCGCCTTCGGCGGTTCCTTCCTGAACCACCAGTACCTGATCTGCGCCTGCGTGCCGGAGTATCCGAACGCCGACACCGCGGCGGCCAAGCCCACCATCCAGGTCGTCGACAAGAACGCCGACGGCTCGTACACCACCAATCTCACGCTGGCGGCGGCGAGCAAGGCCTCGGCGCTGGATGGCCCGCCGACCTTCGCCGGTCCGGGCAACATCACGCCGGCCAACTACTTCGGCGACAACAAGTTCTACGCCGTCAACACGATGCAGCCGGCCTTCCAGCCGAGCGGCAACGCGCCGGCGGACCTGAACGGCAACGACGCGAAGTACGCCGACACCAGCAAGCCCACCACGCTGCCGCAGCAGACGCAGAAGAACATCGGTGACCTCCTGACGGCGAAGAACGTCAGCTGGGCCTGGTACGCGGGTTCGTGGAACGCCGCCACGACGGACGGCCAGCAGGCCGCCACCGCCAAGCGCACGGTGATCTACGCGGGCAACGCCAATGGCGTCGCGGCCTCGGACGCGGTGGACTTCCAGGCGCATCATCAGCCGTTCAACTACTACGCCAACATGGACCCGGTGAAGAACGCCGCGGACCGCGCGGCGCATCTGAAGGACTACGACGACCTCGTGAAGGATGCGGCGGCCGGCACGCTGCCCGCGGTGGCGTTCTACAAGCCGGAAGGCCTGTACAACCAGCACCCGGGCTACGCCAACATCGTTGCCGCGGATCAGAAGATCGCGGACCTCGTGGCCAAGCTGCAGGCCAGCCCGCAGTGGAAGAACATGGTCATCGTCGTCACCTACGACGAGAACGGCGGCCAGTGGGACCACGTCGCGCCGCCCAAGGGCGACAAGGTGGGCCCGGGCACGCGGATCCCGGCGCTGATCATTTCACCGTTCTCGAAGAAGGGCACGGTCGATCACACGCCGTACGACACCGCGTCGGTGCTGCGGCTGATCACGCGCCGCTTCGGCCTGGACCTGCTGCCGGGTCTGAAGCAGCGGGATGACGCGCTCAAGGCCGCCGGCGGTCAGCCGATGGGCGACATGACGGCCGCGCTGAGCCTGCAGTAACCAACGGTCGATCAATACCAACCGCTCCACAGATCAAATGTACCGCCCTCAAACGAGGGCGATACGTCACGTAGTTCTCTTTCTATGTTGCGCCAGTTCGCAAATGCGCGGGCAGAGACACTACCACCACCAACTGTTGAAGTTCATCCCAGAAGTAGTAAATACGAAGACATCGCCTCGGCTCACGTGTATTCCCGCCGTTCTTAATATGCCATTCAACAAGAACCTTTTGATCATTAGACCAAGTAAATTCAAAACTATCGGAGCCACACCGATCATTGTGAATTCCTTCTTCAATCGGCTTTCGAAGGTCTCCTGAACCTCCAATCATTCGACTATCTCGATATTCGTTTGCCAGCCACAAAAGACACCGGGCAGCTGTTTCTGGAGATTCATAGGCAGGCGCCTTTAACTCGCGCCGCGCCCGCCCACAAAGAACCACCCGACCCGCGAGTGTCTCGTCGCACCAATCGGCAAAGTCATCCCAACTCCCAGGCAATTGGACGTTCGAATCCGGCGATTCCCCTCGCGCCTGAATTTGACTCAACAACTGTTGAACTCGCAGATTAGCTCCGCGAAATTGGCGCTCGAAGTTCTTACTCTCGAAATCAACCCTTTCATACTCGGCCATCCATTGATCAGTTTCCGAGTTCGCCCGTCTCAAATCTTCTTTCAACGACGTGATCTGCTCTTGGGCGGCATTCAGTTGCAGTTGAGCCCCTGAGCCTGTTGACCGTAACCGCTCTCTCTCAAAGTCATGCCCGGCTTCGCGAACGTCTGCGAACGCCACCACCTCTTCGCCCAATCGCCGTCTCTTAATGCTCTCAGAAGCCACAAGCCAGCGGATGGCAGAGATCGACCTATCCCAATCGGAGCCCGAGTCTGAGGTCGTCGGCAAAAACTGCCGATGCAAATACGGATTGGCATCGCCTGAAAATCCAGGCATATATATTCGCGCCGATCCGTTGAGCACCGCCAAATTTTTGCCAAATTGCTGAGAAAGCGTAGCCGCAAGGGCCTGCGGCAGCAAGATAACGCGCGCAATACCCATCAACGACCGAGCCAACAGATTTGCTTGATAGGTTCGAATGGAGTCGCGCGCTCCTTTGCTAAATACGACAAACGGTATAGATCGAGTTGGACTGAGAAGGGCCTCTATTAATTGCTCCCCATCCACTGTATCGTTAACACTGTAACTAGTCGCCTGGTAGCGAATACCGCCATGACCCAAGCCACAGCGCTCCGCAATAGTCTGAACTAGACTCGGGACGGCTGGGTCAATTTTTAGAGAATGTTCGGGACTGCTAGCCAAAAGGCGTAAGCTAAACATCGCCGAACCAGCTCCGGCGCGTCCGACAACGACCTCAGTCGTCCACATTCGCTGCGCCACATTCGAATCAGGGCGATCAATTCTCGATGCCCAAAGGGTTCGACGATCGTCGTTAATTGAAGCTCCAACGCAAGTTCGCCCACCCATAAAGAGTTCGAAAGGGAGGCCCTCGGCTGCAGTATCGGGAAGCTGACCGCCAATTTGCTCAGTTGCCCACTGCAAGATCATGGCTCGCGTTGACTCGACGGCAGCGTGACCGTCTGTTCCTCCAAGCTCTCCCGCTACTCGCAGAATCTCTCTCTCACGGACTGGAAATGCGCTCCGCTTTCCCTGTCGAGTTCCCATCGAATCTTGATATTCGCTCACGATCGCCTCCAATCGCGTCCTTGGGATGTAGAGCACGCGCTTTCCGGTTGAAGCAGCGCTCTTAGGCAAGATGCCATCAATCGTGAGCCACCGACAGCAGTACATCTCCCAAGGGGACACGCCCGTCTGTGCGCGAGGACGCTCAGGCAACTCCGCTAAGCGGACCGGACACCACATAGGCGAATCTTCTGGCGCAATCCTCTCGACCGGACGCGAGGACAAGGCAGGCTGGCATGCTCCGGCGGAATATCCAGCAACGCCCTCAAGCTGCAGACTCGCTCCGCCGCTTGTACAGCGCCAGCAGCGTGTCGACGAAGTCCCGTCCCAGCAGGCCCGCCACCGGCACCGCGTAGGCGTTGATGCCGGAGGTCACGCGATAGTGGGCCTGGACCTCGAGCCTCGTGTGCCCCGCATCGATCGGCGTCAGCGTGAACCGGGTCTCCCCGAGGTCGAAGTAGCGCCCACCCACGACGACGTGCTCGTCCATCGTTCCGGGCGGGAAGGCATCGGGCTTGAACTCGTAGCGCCACGCGATCGTCCGCCCTTCCTCGCGCTGCGTGACATGGCCGCGGAAGTGGACGCCGCGCTCCCAGCGCGAATCGCGGACTTCGCCTTCCGGCGTCATGTGGTTGATCCCTTCGACGGGACGCGGCACGCCGATGAGGTGGATCAGGGTCGCGGGCAGCTCCTCGCGCCGGATGTCGCGCGCATCGACGATCTCGGACCAGATGCGCTCGGGCGGCGCGTCGATGACCGTCGAGCGGTCGATGCGCTGCCATTGCTCGCTCGTCATCGGCCCCGCCAGGACGGTGAACAGCAGCGGCATCGTCGCCAGCGCGCCGACGCGGACGGTGCCGATGCGGGTCGTCTCCAGCGCCGCCTTCATCAGCAGGCCACCCAGCGACGCGAGGCCCACGAAGGCCGGTGCCATCAGGATGACGCAGATCGAGCCCTCCAGCAGCGTCACCATGCTGCCCAGCATCATCAGCAGGATGGAACGCCAGGGCATGAAGATCGCCTGCCCCCAGGTCGGCCGGATGCCGCGCATCACGTAGACGGTGAGCGCGCCCACCACCACCGGCGTCATCAGCACGAAGCCGGTGCTCATGACGTCGCCGGTGTCCCTGGACAGCCCCAGCCAGCGCGTCAGCTCGGTCAGATGACCAAAGACCAGGCGCATCACGAGCCCGTACAGAGCGCCGGAAGCCGCCGCGATCCATTTGATCCGCCGCCACGCGGGCAGGTCCTTGGGCTGCAGCGCCACGGGCGCTGCAGGCATGTTGTCGCTGTTACCGCTCACACGTCCTCCCTCTGCCTTGTCATCCGAGATCCCTCCACCGCGTCGCTCGCGCAGTGCGGCGGATGCTACCCGCGCGCGATGTACCGCGCGCCCTCCTCGCGCGCCTGGCACTCTTCGAAAAGCCCCGCCGGCAACTCCGGGAAATCAATTCGCTTGCCATTCATTCGCATGCAAATTAAATTTCACCCCATGGCACGCACCACCTCCTCCAGGCAGTCCAAGTCGCAGAAGCCGGCCGCCGCTCAGGCTTGCGTCCCGCTGGAGATCGACCAGCAGCTCTGCTTCGCGATCTACTCGACGATGCTCGGCTTGAACAAGGTCTACCGCGAGCTGCTCAAGGACCTGGACCTGACCTATCCCCAGTACCTCGTCATGCTGGTGCTGTGGGAGCGCGACGGCCTCACCGTCGGCGAGATCGGCGCGCGGGTGTTCCTGGATTCGCCCACCGTCACGCCGCTGCTCAAGCGGCTCGAGGCGGCGGGCTTCGTCAGCCGCGACCGCTCGCCGCAGGACGAGCGCCAGGTGCTGATCACGCTGACCGACGCCGGCCGCGCACTGCGCAAGCGCTCGACCCATCTGCCGCAATGCATCGTCGATGCCTCGGACACCGAGCTCGCCGAGATCATCGAGCTACGGGACCGCCTCCTCGCGCTGCGCGAACGCATGGCCCGCAAGGCCGGCTGACAAGCTTCCGTCATTCATCGAACGCCCGCTCAAGCTCCCAGCCGGCATTTATTTCGCGTCCTAATTATTAGCAAACACATCACTATCCGTTTTCCCCTGCAATTCCCACCCACCACCCCTTTGCAACCTGAAAAGGACATCACCATGACCGCTTTCTCCGCCCTCGCCCGTCAGTCCCGCCGCCGCCTCCTGGCGATGTCGACGCTCGCCGTCGCCGCCGCGGCTTCGCTGGCCGCGCCCGCTCAAGCGGCGGGCTCCCGCCCTTCGGCCGGTGCAGCCGCATCGGCCGCTGACGCCCGTCCCTCCGGCGCCTACATCACGACCCGCGACGGCGTTCAGCTCTATTACAAGGATTGGGGCCCCCGCAACGGCCAGCCGATCGTGTTCAGCCACGGCTGGCCGCTCAACTCGGACAGCTGGGAGTCGCAGATGATCTTCCTGGCCGATCAGGGCTACCGCGTGATCGCGCACGACCGCCGCGGTCACGGCCGTTCCAGCCAACCCTGGGACGGCAACGACATGGACCACTACGCCGATGACCTGGCCACCGTCATCGAGACGCTGAACCTGAAGAACGCGGTGCTGGTCGGCTTCTCCACCGGCGGCGGCGAAGTCGCCCGCTACATCGGCCGTCATGGCACCTCGCGCGTGGCCAAGGCGGTGCTGGTTTCGGCCGTGCCGCCGATCATGGTCAAGTCCGACAAGAATCCGAACGGCGTGCCCAAGGAGGTGTTCGACGGCATCCGCGCCGCGCAGCTCGCCAACCGCTCGCAGCTCTACAAGGACATCCCCGCCGGCCCGTTCTACGGCTTCAACCGTCCGGGCGCGAAGGTCTCGCAGGGCCTGATCGACAACTGGTGGTTCCAGGGCATGCAGGGCGGCCACAAGAACACCTATGACTCGATCAAGGCCTTCTCCGAAACCGACTTCACCGAGGACCTGAAGAAGATCGACAAGCCGGCGCTGGTGATCCACGGCGATGACGACCAGATCGTCCCCATCGACATCTCCGGCCGCGCCTCGGCCCGGCTGATCCCCGGCGCGCGCCTGATCGTCTATCCCGGCGCGCCGCACGGCCTGACCGACACCCACAAGGAGCGCCTCAACGCCGACCTGCTGGCCTTCATCCGGCAGTAAGGCCTGCCAGTGCCCCCGCTTGGCGGGGGGCCTTCCCCCACCTTCGGGGGAAGGGACACGCGGGGTTCCCCCCCGCGATTCGTTTGGTACGCTCGGGTGATCTTTCCGAAGGCCGGCGCCTGGGCGCGCCGGCTCCTGGACCTCCGATGCCGATGCCCCTGCCGTCCACCGCCACCCTGCCGCATGTCCGCGTGCTCGAACTCCAGGAAGGCGACGAGGCCCTGCTCCAGCGGTTCTATGAGCGCAACCCGCTCTATTTCGAGGAAGTCAACGGCGAACCGCCCCGCCCGGACGAGGCCCGCGAGGAGATCCGGGACCTCCCCCCCGAAGGCTGGAGCTTCACCGCCAAGCGGCTGCTGGGCTACGCCGACGAGAGCGGCGAGCTGGTCGCCATGGCCTCGCTGGTGTCGGACCTGATGGCGCCGCGGGTCTGGCTGGTGGGTCTGTTCATCGTCGCGACCTCGCTGCACGGCTCACCGGCCGCGCGCGAGATCTACGCCGAGCTCGAGCACTGGATGCAGCGCCGCGGCGCCGCCTGGGTGCGGCTGGGCGTGGTCGTGGGCAATCAGCGCGCGGAGCGCTTCTGGGAGCGTCAGGGATTCGCCGAGGTGCGGCGCCGCGACGGCATCACGATGGGCCAACGGCTCAACGCGCTGCGCGTGATGGTCAAGCCGCTGGACGGCGGCCGCATCGCCGACTATCTCGAGCTCGTTCCGCGCGATCGCCCCGGGCAGGCCTGATCACCACGTCATCGCCAGTCATCGCCAGTCATCGCCACTTGAGCGCCGCTTGAGCGCCGCTTGAGCGCCGTTCGATCGCGGCGTCACCCCGCCCTCACCCGCCCTTACGCCGGGATCAGCCCCCGCCCCTTGAGCATTGGCTCGACGCGCGCGTCGCGGCCGCGGAAGGCGCGGTAGGTCGCGCCCGGCTCGCGGCTGTTGCCCACGGCCAGGATGTTCTCCAGCACCGATCGCGCCACCGCCGGGTCGAAGGGATCGCCGGCCTCGACGAAAGCCTCGAAGGCATCGCAGTCCAGCACCTCCGCCCACAGGTAGACGTAGTAGCCGGCCGCATACGAGTTGCCGGAGAACAGATGCTGGAAGTGCGTCAGCCGGTGATTCATGCCGATCGCCGGCGGCAGGCCCAGCCGCGCGAGCGTCTCGCGCTCGAAGGCCACCGGGTCCGGCGCCTGCTCCTGTTCGAGCGCGTGGATCGCCAGGTCCACCAGCGCCGACGCGCAGTAGCGCACCGTCTCGTAGCCCTGGTTGAAGGTCGCGGCCGCCTTCAGGCGCTCGAGCAGCGCATCGGGCAGCGGCTCGCCGGTCTTGTAATGACGCGCATGCCGCTTGAGCACGGCCGGCTCGGCCATCCAGTGCTCCATCAGCTGCGACGGCAGCTCGACGAAGTCGCGCAGCACCTGGGTGCCGGACAGGCGCTCGAACTCCACGTCCGACAGCAGCCCGTGCAGGCCGTGGCCGAATTCGTGGAAGAGCGTGCGCACGTCGTCGAAGGACAGCAGCGTCGGCTCGCCGGGCGCGCCCTTGGCGAAGTTGTTGTTGTTCAGGATGATGGGCAGCGCGTCGATGCCGTTGCGCGCCTGCCAGCGCAGCGCGTTCATCCACGCGCCGCTGCGCTTGGTCGGGCGCGCGAAGTTGTCCTGGATGAACACGCCGCGCACCGTGCCGTCGGCGCGCTGGACCTCGTGGACCTTCACGTCCGGGTGATAGCCGGCGACCTGCGGCCGCGCGACGAAGCGCAGGCCGTAGAGCCGCTCGGCGCAGTCGAACATCGCCTGCACCATCGCGTCGAGCGGGAAGTAGGGCTTGACCTCGGCCTCGTCGAGCTGGAAGCGCTGCTGGCGGACCTTTTCGGCATACCAGCGCCAGTCCCAGTCCTCGATCGTCAGATCATGGCCGAGCTGCGCGCGCACCTCGTCGAGCATGGCCCGCTCGCGCGCCGCGGCGGCCTTGGCCGGCTCCCAGACCTGATCCAGCAGGCCCTGCACCGCCGACTGACGGCCCGCCATCGTGTCGGCCAGCGCGTAGTCGGCGTAGCTGCGCTCGCCATGCAGCGCGGCCTGCTCGCGGCGCAGCGTCAGCAGCTCGCGCACGATCTCGCGGTTGTCGGTGTCGCCGGTGGCGTCACCGCGGCCGACCCAGGCGCGCCAGGCCTGCTCGCGCAGATCGCGCCGGTCGCTGAAGGTCAGGAAGGGCACGATCAGCGAGCGCGACAGCGTCACCACATGCGCGCCCTCGCCGGTGAGTCCGCGATCCAGCGCCGCCTGGCGGGCTGCCGCGCGGACGAAACCGGGCAGCCCGGCCAGGTCGGCCTCGCCGCGCAGCACCAGCTGATAGCTGCTCTCGTCGGCCAGCACGTTCTGCGCGAAGCGGGTGTTGAGCTCGGCCTGACGCTCCATGTTCGCGGCGTAGCGCTCGCGCGCCTGGCCCTGCAGCCGCGCGCCGGCGCGCACGAAGTCCAGGTGCACGCGCTCCAGCAGGCGCAGCGCCTCGGGCGTCAGGCCCAGTGCTCCACGCTGCTCGTGCAACTGCTCGACGCGCGCGAACAGCGCCGCGTTCAGGTAGATCGCGTTGGCATGCGCCGCCAGCGGCGCGGCCATGCGGCGCTGCACCGCCTGCAACTCGGGCGAGCTGGCCGACGCGCTCAGCGTCGAGAACAGGTGCTCCAGCGCGGTCAGCGCGCGGCCGGAGCGATCCAGCGCGGCGATCGTGTTCTCGAAGGTCGGGGCCTGCGGCTGCGCGGCGATCGCATCGAGCTCGGCGCGATGCGCGGCGAGCGCGGCCTCGAAGGCGGGTTCGAAATGCCCAGCGCGGATCGCGTCGAACGGGGGCAGGCCGTAGGGGCCGGTCCAGGCGGACAGCAAGGGATTGGCGGCGCTCATCGTGTCTCCGAGGCCAGGTCTGTCGTGGCCATCGGCGCCGATTGTAGAAACGGCGCCGGCCCGCTCAGGGTGCCGGCGCCGTTCCCGACGCGACGACAGGGACGCTCCGCGCCCCCGCGCCATCGCTTACTTCTTGCCCTGTTCCTTCTTGATGGCGATCTCGTCGGCCTCGTCGTACGAGCGGTTGCCGCACTTGAGCTTCCACTCGTTGCGCTTCTCGTTCAGTTCCTCGACGGCTTCGTTGAAGTCGTCGGCCACCTTCTGGTGCGCCTCGACGCGGGCGTTGAAGGACTTGTTCAGTTCGACGCGGTCGTTGCGCGCCTTGTTGAAGGCGTCGATCTTGGGCTGCAGCGCGTTGGCGCGGGCCTGGTACTCCTCCTGCTTGGCCTTCAAGTCGGCCTTCTCCATCTTGGCGGCACCCGCCTCGATCTCGGCGCCGAAGGCCTTCACCGATTCGATCTCGGCCTTCAGGGCCGTGCCCTGGGCCTGCAGGTCGGACTCGGCCTTGTCGGACTCGGCCTTGGCGGCCTTGAGTTCGTCGCGCTCCTTCAGCACCGTGGCCTTCCTCTTGTCGAGCTCGGCGGAGGTGGCGTCGTTCTGATCGTTGGAGGCCATGCAGGCGCGCAGCTCGTCGCGCGTCATCAGCTTGCCCTTGCCACCCTTGGCCGGCGCGGCAGTCTGCGCCGCCGGCTTCGCGGCGGGCTTGGCGTTGCCGGTGTTGGTCTGGGCGACGGCCAGGCCGCAGGCCAGCAGCGTGGCGACGGCGAGGGAGGTGCGAAGAGTGTTCATGTCGTCTCTCAGTTCATTGCGCCGGGTGGGCGCTGTCTCGTCGGTGCGGCCCGGGCCGGGCCGCCGTGCGGGTCGGGATGATGCCACGACCGGGATAATGCGCCGCTTCAGATCGTTTCCGGCCCGGGTGCAGCCCGCACGCGGGCCGTCCACTCCGCACCGACCGCTCTCCGGCGGCACACCGACCTATGGCGCTCAAGGCCACCATCCACAAAGCCCAGCTGCAACTCTCCGACATGGACCGCCATGTCTACGGCGATCACGCCCTCACCGTGGCCCGCCATCCGTCCGAGACCGACGAACGCATGATGCTGCGCATCCTGGCCTTCGCGCTGAACGTGCCGGCCGACGACCTGCGCGGCCGTCTCGAATTCAGCAAGGGGCTGTCCGACGTCGACGAGCCGCCGCTGTGGCAACTGGACCTGACCGGCGAGGTCGTGCACTGGATCGAGCTGGGCCAGCCCGACGAGCGCCGGCTGCGCCAGGCCCATGGCCGGGCCGAGCGCGTCACCGTGATCAGCTACGCGTCCAGCACGCCGGTGTGGTGGAGCGGCATCCAGAACAAACTGCAACGCACGCCCAAGCTGTCGGTGTGGCAGATTCCGGCGGAGCAGTCCCAGGCGCTGGCCGCGCTGGCCGAACGCGGCATGCAGTGGCAGGTCAGCATCCAGGACGGAACGGCGTACGTCAGCACCGAGAAGGGCGCTGTGGAGATCACGCCGCTGTTGCTGAAGGAACGCGAGGCCTGACCCGTGCGGTAAGGTGGGCGTCCTTGATCAGGAGAGACCGCCGTGCCGCAATCCGTGTCACCCGCTTCCCCCGCGTCCAGCGCCGCCGCGGACGATCCGTTCCTGTGGCTGGAGGCGCTGGACGGCGCCGAGGGCGAACGCGCGCTGCAATGGGTGCGCGAGCGCAATGGCGAGACCCTGGCCGAACTGCAGGCCGAGCCCGAGTTCGAGCCGCTGCGCGAGGAACTGCTGCAGATCCTCAACGCGCGTGATCGCATCCCGCATGTCGCGCGGCGCGGGGACTGGTTCTACAACCTCTGGCAGGACGAGGCCCATCCGCGCGGCCTGTGGCGGCGCTGCACGCTGGAGGAATACCAGCTCGCCGAGCCGCCCTGGCGCCTGGTGCTGGATCTGGACGCGCTGGGCCGCGACGAGGGCCGCAGCTGGGTCTTCCATGGCGCGATCTCGCTGGCGCCCGAGTACCGTCGCTGCCTGGTCTCGCTGTCCGACGGCGGCGCCGACGCGCACGAGCTGCGCGAGTTCGACCTCGAGACGCTGCGCTTCATCGCGCCGGCCGACGGCGGCTTCTTCGTGCCCGAGGCCAAGAGCGACGTCGAGTGGCTGGACGCCGACACGCTGCTGGTGGGCAGCGACTTCGGACCGGACTCGCTGACCGAGTCCGGCTATCCGCGCCAGATCCGCCGCTGGGCGCGCGGCACGCCGCTCGAGGCGGCGCCGGTGATCTTCGAGGGCGAGCGCGAGGACGTCTCGGTGCAGGTGTCGGTGGACCGCACGCCGGGCCACGAGCGCGTCGTGTTCAGCCGCGAGCTGGACTTCTACAACCAGCGCCGCTTCCTGTGGAAGAACGGCGAGTTCGTCCTCATCGACCTGCCCTCGGACATGAGCGTGCACCTGGAAGGGCCGTGGATGCTGCTGCGTCCGCGCACCGACTGGCACCTCCCGCACGGGCCGACCTATCCGTCGGGCTCGCTGCTGCTGATCGAGGAGGCGGCGTTCTGGAAGGACGAGCGCCACGACAAGCACCTGCGCGTGATGTTCTCGCCGACGGCGGGCCGCTCGCTCGAGGACTACACGCTGACCCGCCACCACCTGCTGCTCAACGTCAGCGAGCATGTGGCCAGCCGGCTCGAGGAATGGGACTTGTCGCATCGCACGCCGGTGCTGCGCCAGGTCAAGGCGCCCTTCCCCGGCACGCTCAGCGTGCAGAGCCTGCACGACCCGGAGCTGCCCGGCGATGCGCTGGGCGACCACTACCTGCTGCACTACTGCGATTTCCTGACGCCGGACATCGTGTGCCTGGCGCGCGCGGGCACCGACGCGCGCGAGACGCTCAAGCAGCGCGGCGCGCAGTTCGACGCGCATGGCATGACGGTGGAGCAGCGCTTCGCCACCAGCGCGGACGGCGAGAGCATCCCCTACTTCGTCATCGGCAAGACCGGCCGCGGCGCGGACACGCCGACGCTGCTCTACGGGTATGGCGGCTTCGAGATCTCGCTGCAGCCGTGGTACTCGGGCGGCAACGGCCGGGCGTGGCTGGCGCGCGGCGGACGGCTGGTCGTGGCCAACATCCGGGGCGGCGGCGAGTACGGCCCGCGCTGGCACCAGGCGGCGACGCTGGCGCACAAGCAGCGCAGCTTCGACGACTTCATCGCGGTGGCCGAGGACCTGATCGCGCACGGCCTGACCCGGCCCGAGCGCCTGGGCATCATGGGGGGCAGCAATGGCGGACTGCTGGTGGGCGCCTGCATGGTGCAGCGGCCGGAGCTGTTCGGCGCGGTGGTGTGCCAGGTTCCGCTGCTGGACATGAAGCGCTATCACCTGCTGCTGGCCGGCGCCTCCTGGGTGGCCGAATACGGCGACCCCGACGACGCGGACGACTGGGCCAGCATTGCCGCCTACAGTCCGTACCAGCGGCTGCAGGCGGGCGTGAACTATCCGAGGGCGCTCTTCGCCACGTCGACGCGCGATGACCGCGTGCATCCGGGCCACGCGAGGAAAATGGCGGCCCGCATGCTTGCATTGGGGCAGGCGTGCTTCTACTTCGAAAACATCGAGGGCGGCCATGGCGGCGCGGCGGACAACCGGCAGCGCGCGCTGTTGCAAGCCCTGGAGTTCAGCTACTTGTGGCGACAACTCGGCAGGGAGGCCAAGCGTGGAGACACAGTGTGAACATCGTCATCCAGCATCATCCCGACGCGAGATGCTTTCTTGCCCAGCCGCAGCCGGGGCTGCAGTGCCGGCTGGACTATGAGCGCCACGGCGAACAGCTGATCATCACCCACACCGGCGTGCCGGCGCAGTTGCGCGGGCAAGGCCTGGCGGCCGCGCTGGTGGAGACGGCGGCGCGCTGGCTGGCGGAGTTTCCGTTGCAGCTGGTGCCGGGCTGCAGTTACGTGCGCCACTGGCTGCAGCGGCATCCGCGCTGGCAGCGGCTGCAGACGCCGGCGGCGGCGCAGCGCGTGCTCAATGAGTGGTTCGGTCTGCCGGGCGGTCCGCAGGACGGGCAGGTGCGGACAAAGTGGTTCAAGAAGGACGAGGCCTTCGATGCCGCGCTGCGCGAGCGCTTCGGCGCGGTGGTGGCGCAGGCGCTGCGCGGCGAGTTGCGCGGGTGGGACTCGACGAGTTGGGGCGCGCTGGCGCGCATCGTGGTGCTGGACCAGTTCACCCGCAACATCCATCGCGACACGCCGCAGGCGTTTGCCGGCGATGCGCTGGCGCTGGAAGCGGCGCTCGCGCTGCTGCCGCGTGCGCAGGATCTGGGCGTGCTGGAGCGCTGGTTCGCGGCGATGCCGCTGGAGCATGCGGAGGACCTGACGATGCAGGATCGCAGCGTGGCGGTCTTCGAGACGCTGGCGGCGGAGGACTCGCGCTTGGCGGACGCGCTCGACTATGCGCGGCGACATCGCGACGTCATCGTGCGTTTCGGCCGTTTCCCGCACCGCAACGAGATTCTGAAGCGCGCGAGCACGCCCGAGGAGTTGGAGTTCCTGAAGCAACCGGGATCGCGCTTCTGACTGCTCTCGGGCAGGGCCGGGGCAGGCGACGGCGTCGTGCCGTCCATTCTGACCAGGCGCGTTCTGTCTGACCAAAGCGAGCCGAAGGCGAGCGGCGGGAGTTGAGCGCCGAGGCACGACGCCGTCGCCTGCCCCGGCCCTGCCCGAGAGCTCGCGCTACTGGGTTTCCTGTTCCTGCAGCAGCCGCCACATGACCTTCCCCGACCCGGACTTGGGCAGGCTATCGACGAACTGAATGATTCGTGGCGCCTTGTACGCTGCCATGTGTTCATGTGCCCAGTCGATGATGTCCTTGTCGGTGGTCTTGTCCTTGGCCTCGGCGCGCAGCACGATGATGGCCTTGACGGTCTCCCCGCGATAGGCGTCCTTGGCGGCGATGATGCAGGCTTCCTGCACGGCCGGATGCCGGTACAGCAGCATCTCGACCTCTGACGGCCAGACCTTGTAGCCGCTGGCGTTGATCATGCGTTTGAGCCGGTCGGTGATGAAGAAGTAGCCTTCCTCGTCCATGCGTCCGAGGTCGCCGGTGCGGAAGAAGCGCTTGCCGTCGAGCTCGACGAAGGCGGCGTCGGTGGCTTCCGGCTGCCGCCAATAGCCCTGGAACACCATCGGCCCGTGGGTGATGATTTCGCCGACCTCGCCGACGGGCAGTTCCTCGAGCGTGGTCGGATCGACGATGCGTGCGTCCACGCCGAAGATCGGGATACCCAGGCATTGAAGTTTGGCGCGCTCGGGTGGATTGCCGTGGCTGGGCGCGGCGGTTTCGGTCAGGCCATAGCCTTCGGCGAAGGTCAGGCCGAATTCCTCCTGCAGGCGCTCGGCCACTGCCTTGGGCATGGCTGCGCCGCCGCCGCTCAGATAGCGCAGGCTGCGCAGGTCGAAGCGGCGGTAATTGGGGCTGGCGAACAGGTCGATGATCATCGTGGGGATGCAGGTCCAGTGCGTGACCTGATGACGGGAGATCAGGCGCCCGCAGAGCTCGCGATCCCAGCGCGGCATGATGACCAGCGTCATGCCGATGAACACGGGGCCGAGCACCCCGTAGAGCGTGCCGGTGATGTGGAACATCGGCACCACCGCGAGCCCGACCGCTTCCGCGCTCGCATAGCCCCACTGGCAACCGCCGCAGCTGTTGGCCATCAGCGTCGCGTTGGTGTGCATGCAGCCCTTGGGCAGGCCGGTCGTGCCGGAGGTGTAGGGCAGCATCGCCAGGTCGTCCGGTCCGGCCGTGTGCGGGCCGGGTGCGTGGCCGGCGGCGATCGCCTCGCGCCAGTCGGTCGCGCCGGGCGGCAGCTCGTGCACGGCGGTCAGCCAGGCGCGCATCGTGTCGGGCGCATCGCAGGCCGGGTCGGGGCCGGCGGGCGGCAGCATCTGCCAGTACTGGGTCACCAGCAGCGCGCGCGGCCGCTGCCCTTCGGGGAGCCTGGCCGCGGCCTTCGCGACGATGCCGGCCAGCTCGCCGCTGCAGATCACGGCCTTGGTCTCGGGGTCGGTCAGGTAATGGCCGAACTCGTCTTCGCGATTCATCGGGTTGACGGGCACCACCACCGCGTCGGCGCGGTTGATTGCATAAAAGGCGATCAGGTACTGGGGGCAGTTCTGCATGAACAGCGCCACGCGGTCGCCCTTGCCCACGCCGTGCGCCCGCAGCCAGCCGGCCAGCGCCTCGGCCTGGCGGCGCATCTCGCGGTAGGTCAGCGTGGCGCCGAGGAACTGCGTCGCCGCCTTGTCCGGATAGCGCGCGGCCGAGACCTCCAGGTTGAACCACAGCGAGGTGCGCGGAATCGCCAATTGCCGCGGCAGCCGTGCCGGCCAATGGCTGTACTGCACGCCGGCGTTCTCGGGACGGGGGGTGACCACGCGCGTCATCGGTGCTGTCTCCTGTCGCTGTCATGCGATCGATCTTCTGTCCACCCGGCCGGGCCGCCTGTCTCCACCGGGACAAGCCCCGCGCGCGCCGCGCCGGCGCGCTGTGGCGCAAACCAGACTCGTCCCCGGCATTGGGGTGGTTCCGGACATGCTGGCCCTCCCCCTCGCGCGTAGCATGCGGGCTTTCACCAATGCCCCGCCGCGGGGCCCGCGCCCTTGCAGGGGCGCGGCGCGCGGCCGGGCCGTGCCCTGCCCTTCATGTTGACCGTGCGCCGTACCGCCCTTCGGGGGCTGCTGACCTGTCTTCTGCCGATTGGACCGGCCCTGGCCATCCCCGCCTGGGCGATGCCCGCCGAGGCCGTGCTGGACGCGCCGGCCGGCCCCGTGGTGCTGACCCTGGGCGGCGCGCTGCGCAACGCCAACCGCGACGGCCGCGCCGCCTTCGACATGGCGATGCTCGAGAAGCTCCCCCAGGTCAGCTTCAGCACGCAGACGCCCTGGTACCCCGGCCCGCGCAAGTTCACCGGCCCGCTGCTGCGCGACGTGCTCGCCGCAGCCGGCGCGCAGGGCCACAGCATCGAGGCGCGCGCGCTCAACGACTACCGCGTCCTGCTGCCGGTCGAGGACAGCCGGCGCTACGACGTGATCGTGGCGCGGCTGCTCGACGACAAGCCCATGGCGGTGCGCGACAAGGGCCCGCTGTTCCTGATCTACCCGTTCGACCGGGCGCCCGAGCTGCGCAACAGCGTCTACTACGGCCGCTCCGCGTGGCAGCTGACCCATCTGGAGCTGCGTTGACCATGACGCGCGACTCGGACCGTCTCGTCGCCGCCAGGCAGCGCCGCTGGCGTGTGGCGGTGACCGCCATGGGCCTGCTGCTGGTGGTCGCGCTCGGAGGGGTCGCCTGGCTGCAGGCGCGCCAGTACGAAGCCCTCAATGGCACGCGCCGCTATCAGGACGACTACCTCGTCTGGAGCCTGTTCCAGTTCGAGACCGAATACCTGAAGCTGCGCCTGGCGCTCGAGCAGGCTGCGGGGCCGAGCGTCGCGGTCGATCCGGACCAGGTCGCGCAGCGCTACGAGATCTTCGTCAGCCGGCTCAACCTGGTCGAGAGCGAGCACGCGGCGCAGGTGCTCGCGCACCATCCGGATTACCAGCGCACGGTGGCGCGCGCGCAGGAGTTCGTGCGCTGGGCCGACGCGCTCCCGCTCAATGGGGCGCTGATCCGCGAGCATCCCGAGCGGGTGCGTCAGGTCGTCGAGCGGCTCGAGCCGCTGGCCGACCCGATCCGCGAGTTGTCGCTGACCTCCACGCACCATGTCGCCGCGGACGTCACCCAGCGCAACGAGATCATCCGGCGCCAGAGCCGCGTGAGCCTGGGCCTGACGGCGGCGCTGTCGGCGATGACGCTGCTGTTCGCGGCGGTCATCTACCGGCAGTTCCGCGGGCTCGAGCGCTATGGCGACAAGCAGAAGGCGCTGGCCGCGCGGCTCAACGACGCGCAGCGCGAGGCGGACGCCGCCAACCGCGCCAAGACGGTGTTCCTCGCCAACATGAGCCACGAGCTGCGCACACCGCTGCAGGGCTTGCTCGGCATGCTGGGGCTCATCAGGGAGGCGCCGCTGACCACCGCGCAGCAGGAGCAGCTCAAGGCCGCCAACGACTGCGCGCGGCACCTGCTGGCGGTGCTGGGCGACATCCTGGATGTGACGCGGATGGAGGCTGGCGGTCTCTCGATCGCGCCGGAACCGCTGCAGCTGGGCGCGTTGATGAAGGAGCTCGAGGCGCTGAACCGCCCGCAGGCCTCGGCGAAACGGCTGACGCTGCAGTTCGGCATCGAGGACGACGTGCCCGGCTGGGTGATGGCCGATCCGACGCGGCTGCGCCAGATCCTGCTGAACCTGCTCAGCAACGCGCTGAAGTTCTGCGACCGCGGCCAGGTCGGCTGCCAGCTGCGGCGCGGCATCGGCGCGCTGGGCGAGGACCTGCTGCTGTTCGAGGTCAGCGACACCGGCCCCGGCATCGACGCCCAGACGCAGGCGCGGCTGTTCCAGCGCTTCAGCCAGGGCGACGCGAGCACCTCGCGGCGTCACGGCGGCGCCGGGCTGGGGTTGGAGATCTCGCGCCGGCTCGCGCGGGCGATGGGCGGCGACATCCATGTGCAGAGCGCGCCCGGACAGGGTGCCCGCTTCACGCTGGCGCTGCCGCTGCGTGCCAGCGCGGATCTGCCGGCGAGCCCGATCGGCCTGCGCGCCGGCCCGGCGCCGCATGCCGAGCCGGCGAACGCGCCGGCCGCCGGTCCCGGTCTGCGCGTGCTGGTCAGCGAGGACAACCCCACCAACCGCATCGTCATCGAGGCGATGCTGCAGCGGCTCGGGCACGAGCCGACGCTGTGCGAGAACGGCCTGCAGGCGCTGCACGCGCTGCGGCAGCAGCCCTTCGACGCCGTGCTGATGGACCTGCACACGCCGCAGATGGACGGCTTCGAGGCGACGCGGCTGATGCGCGAACTGCCGCCGCCACGCGGCCGGCTGCCGATCATCGCGCTGTCGGCGGACGCCTTCGAGGAGTCGCGCCAGAAGGCCGATGAGGCCGGCATCAGCGCCTTCCTGTCCAAGCCGGTGGAGCTGGAGACGCTGCGCCACACCTTGCAGACGCTGGCGCCCTCGCGCGCGCGGCCCGAGGCGGCCTGATCTGCGCGATCTGATCGAAGCATCGAGCCCCTCCGCGCGCATCTCGAAACAGCCTCCCCTGAACACGTGATGGCGCAACTCCAAGCAGGTGAGAACGGACAACTGGGCGCTTGACTGGGCCATCGCCACCTCGGGGTGAACGGCATGTAATTCCATAGGCGGCGCATCTCGCTCCGCAGATGAATTGGAAAGCCCTTCCCATGCCTGCTCCCACCGTCCGTCCAGGCCTCCCTGCCGCCGCGCGCGCCGTGCTGCTCCTGTCCGCATTGGCGCTCGCTTCGCCTGCGCTGCGGGCCGCCGATGCGCCACCGCATTGGGCTCATCCGGCGCCCGCATCTCCCGCCATGTGCGAAGGCGAACCGATGCCGACCCTCGCGCCAGTGCCGCCCACGGCGCCAGGAGAATCTTCGCCGCCGATCCCGACCTTGGAATGCGCAAGCAACTTCGGCATCATCTCCGCTGAGACGGCCGGTCAGCCCGCCATCGATCAGGGCCCCAACATCCGCGTGGCACTCGATGCATTGAAGCGGCGGCGCTCTGGCCTGTTCCTGCCGCGCGGGACTTACGGGTTCAAGGGCGACCTGGTGCTGCCCGGCGGCACGGCCCTGGTGGGCAGTTCGAGCAGAAAGACGCGTCTCAAGAACCTCGACAAGCGAGGCGGCACGCTGTCGACGACCAAAGGCGCATCCAAGGGCGTCCGGATCGAAGGCCTGCAGCTGCACAACACCCGAATCGTCCTTCGATCGACGAGTCCCTCGGCGGTACGGTGGAACGGACTGACCGGCACGAATGGGAAGAAGGCGCAGATCACCGTCGTGCGCGGTCCTCACGCGATCGACGGCAACGTCCTGTGGCGATCAAAGGGCCGACCCGGCTTCGGCATCGACATCGGACGCGACGACGATGTTCAGCAGCGCAAGGACATGCCGCACGGACATTTCGCCAAGGCGCCCCAGGTCGCGATCGTGAACAACCTCATCGGCACCGTCGATGCGCGGGACCTCAGCGGCTTTGGATACCAGCCCGAGTTTCCAACCGTCGACATGGCTCGGGTCATGATGTCCGACGCCGACAGCAACGAGTACCGTGGCAACTACCAGACCGCCATCCGGTCCATGATCCCGGTGCCCTTGAAGATCAAGCACAACATCGTCATCCTGGACCAGCCGGTTTCGCTCACGCCCTCCCCCGCAGAGTCGCCCCGAGCGGTGGCGGACTTCCAATCGCCCAGGAATCTGTCACTGGTCAACAACACGTTCCGCGGATGGGGGGCCAACCAAGGTCTGGCGGCCTCCATCCGGCTTCGCTCGCCCTCGCAGGTGACGATCGACAACAACTTCCTGCGTGATGTTCCGATGATGCTTGAACGCGACCCGGGCGATACCTCGCCAGCAAAGCTCATCGGCATCCTGAACAACGTCTTCACGCGGTCCCCGCTGCGCATCGACATCGCCGTCAATGGCGCAGGAAGCGAGCACACCGCGCCGGAAGACATCTCGATCCGATCCAATTTCTTTTACGAGAACCCGGGCTGTCCTGTCTTCCTGCGCGAGGCCGCCGTGGGGTCGTCGAACTTCAATGTCGCGCTCAACATGACCTTTGACGACGACGGGCACGAAGTCGCGACACAGGTCTGCGACCTCTGAGTCTTCACACCACCACCGGCTCCGGCTCCAGCCGGATGCCGAAGCGGCCGTAGACGCTTTCCTGGATCGCCCGGGCGAGCGTGACGACCTCGGCGCCGCGGGCCTCGCCGCGGTTCACCAGCACCAGCGCCTGTTTCTCGTAGACCGCCGCGCCGCCCACGCTCTTGCCCTTCCATCCGCAGGCGTCGATCAGCCACCCCGCCGCCAGCTTGAAGCTGCCATCGGGCATCGGGTAATGCACGATGTGCGGATCACGCGTGATGATGTCGCGGCACTGCTCCGCGCTCACCACCGGATTCTTGAAGAAGCTGCCCGCATTGCCGATGCGCGCCGGGTCCGGCAGCTTGGCGCGCCGGATCTCGCAGATCCAGTCGAAGACCTGCCGCGCGTCGGGCGCGTGGAGGCCGGTCTCGCTCATCTTGCGTTCGATGTCCAGATAGCCGAGCTGCGGCTGCCACGGCTTCGGGCAGCGCAGGCGCACCTTCGTGATCACGCTCTTGCCAGCCAGGCCGCCGTAGCCGGTCTGCTTGAACACGCTGTCGCGGTAGCCGAATCGGCACACCGCCGCCGGCAGCGTCACGCGACGGCCCGTCGTCAGGTCGACCACGTCGACACTCTCCAGCCGGTCCTTCAGCTCCACGCCGTAGGCACCAATGTTCTGCACCGGCGCGGCGCCCACGGTGCCGGGGATCAGCGCCAGGTTCTCCAGCCCGGGCACGCCCTGCTCCAGCGACCCGGCCACCGCCTCGTGCCAGGGCACGCCAGCGCCGGCTTCCACGATCCAGCAGTCGTCCCGCTCCTCGACGCGCAGGCCGGGAATCTCCATCTTCAGCACCACCGCGTCCACGTCCTTCGTCAGGACCAGATTCGAACCGCCGCCGAGCACGAACTTGGGCGCGCGGCCCAGCTCCGGGTGGTCGACGACGCGGCGCACGTCAAGCTCCTCGCGGATGCGCACCAGGCGGCGCGCCGTCGCGGGCAGGCCGAAGGTGTTGTAGGCCTTGAGGTTGACGTCGGTCTCGATGACGACGCCCTCGCGGCGCTCGGTCGAGGGGGGAGTGGGGGGAGACTGCATGGCTAGAATTCTCGCCCATATCCCCTGTCGATATTCCCCGCCGATATCCCCGCGATATCCCCCGCCGATATTCCCCGAAGGCCGATCCCGGCCCTCGCCCCATCGAAAGAGTTCCCCCATGCCCAGTTTTGACACCGTCCTCGAACCCGACATGGTGAAGGTCCGCAACAGCGTGGACGCCAGCGCCAAGGAAATCACCACCCGCTTCGACTTCAAGGGCACCAGCGCCTCCATCGAGTGGAAGGACAAGGAAAAGGAGATTCACGCCACCGGCGACGCCGAGTTCCAGCTCGAGCAGATCGAGGGCGTGCTCTACGCCAAGCTGACCAAGCAGGGCGTCGTGCTGGGCTTCGTCGACAAGCAGGACAAGATCGAGAAGCTCGGCGGCGACCGCGTCAAGCAGGTCTACAAGATCAAGAACGGCCTGGAGGCCGCCGAGGCCAAGAAGGTCGTGGCCGCGATCAAGGACAGCAAGCTCAAGGTGCAGGCGCAGATCGAGGGCGACACCGTGCGCATCACCGGCAAGTCGCTGGATGACCTGCAGGCCGCCCAGGCCGTGCTGCGCAAGGAGCTGTCCGACCTGCCGCTGAGCTTCGACAACTACCGCAAGTGAGCGCCGCGCGATGAGCTCACTGGGCCGGCCGGGCTGGCGCGCCTGCGCGGCCGCGGCGCTGCTGACGCTGTGCGCGTCGGCGGCGCACGCGGACAGCGCCAAGGCGGCGCGCTTCTACGAGGACGCGCTGCAGCGCTTCGAACGCCAGGACATCGATGGCGCCGTCATCCAGCTGAAGAACGCGCTGCAGCAGGACAAGCGCCTGCTGGCCGTGCATGTGCTGCTGGGCAAGGCGCTGCTGATGCGCAGCGAGGCTGCGGCCGCCGAGATCGAGTTCACCGAGGCGCTCTCGCAGGGCATCAACCGCGCCGAGGTGGCCGTGCCGCTGGCGCAGGCGCTGGTCGCGCAGGGCAAGCAGGCCGAGGTCTTCAAGCTGCCGGCGCTGGTGCCGGACGGGCTGCCCGACAACATCCGCAAGCCGCTGCTGCTGGTGCGGGCCGCCGCCTCGTCGGACCTGGGCGATCCGGTCCGCGCGCAGCAGCAGATCGAGCTGGCGCGCGCGATTCCTCCCGACAACGCCGACACCTACCTGGCCGAAGTCCCGCTGCGGCTGCGCGCGCGGCAGTTCGACCAGGCCGGCGCCGCCGCCGACAAGGCGCTGCTGCTGGCGCCGAACAACGGCGAGGCGCTCTATCAGCGGGCCACGGTGCCCCATGTGCAGGGACGCCTCGATGAGGCGCTGAAAGGCTACGAACGCGCCATCGCCGCCGATCCCCGGCATCTCGAGGCGCAACTCGCGCGCGGCGGCCTGCTGATCGACCTGAACCGCGATGCCGACGCGCTGGCGCAGGTCCAGTCGCTGCTCAAGCTGGCGCCGAGCGAGCCGCGCGTGCTCTACCTGAGCGCCGTGCTGGCGGAGCGTCGCGGCGATGCCGCCACGGCCAAGGCCGCGCTCAAGGCGATCAGCGCCGAGCTCGACCCGGTGCCCATCGAGTTCATCCGCTATCGCCCGCAGGCGCTGATGCTCAACGGCCTGGCGCACTTCGGGCTGGGCGAGATGGAAAAGGCCAAGCCCTACCTCGAGTACGCGCAGCGCCAGACGCCGGGCAGCCCGCTGTCCAAGCTGCTCGCGCAGGTCTATGTCGCCGAGCCGAATCTGGATCGCGCCTCCGACGTGCTCGAGTCCTACCTCAAGGCCTATCCGGGCGACGGACAGGCGCTGGTGATGATGGCCTCGCTGCAGATGGCACAGGGCCGCCATGCGCGCGCCGCCACGCTGATGCAGGAAGCGCTCAAGGCCAAGGACGCGCCCGAGTTCCGCACCACGCTGGGCCTGTCGCTGCTGCGCAGCGGCCAGGCAGGCGACGCGACGGGCGAGCTGGAGAAGGCCTTCCAGCGCGACCCGCGCCAGACCTACGCGGGCATGGCGCTGGTCACGCTCTACCTGCGCGGCGGTCAGCCGGCCAAGGCGGTCGGCGTCGCGGAGAAACTGGTCAAGCAGGAGCCGGCCAATCCCTCGACGTGGATGCAGCTCGGCATCGCGCAGCGCAGCGCCGGCAACCTCGCCGGCGCGCGCGAGGCCTATCAGAAGGCCAGCCAGCTCGATCCCGGACTGAGTGAAGCCCAGCTCGGCCTGGCGCGGCTCGACATCTCGCAGCGCCAGTTCGACGCCGCGCAGGCGCGGCTCGCCGCGATGCTCAAGGCCGACGAGAAGAACCCCGACGCGCTCTATGAGATGGCGCTGCTCAGCGAGGCGCGCGGCCATTCCGCCGACGTGCTGCGCTGGCTCTCCAAGGCGGCCGACGTCAGCACCGCGCGCAACACGCGCGCCGATCAGGCGCTGGTGGTCTGGCTGCTGCGGCAGGAACAGCCCGCCCCCGCGCTCGAAGCGGCCAAGCGGCTGCTCGGCAAGGCGCCGGACGATCCCCAGACGCTGATCACCCTGGCCCGCGCGCAGCTCGGGAATCGCGACCTCAATGGCGCCAAGGCCACGCTGACCAACGCGGCGCGGCGCTCCGGCTTCGGTGCCGATCCGCTCACGCAGATCGCCGGGCTGCAGCTGGACGCGCGCGACTTCGCCGGCGCCGCCTACAGCCTGGACAAGGCGCTGCAGACGGCGCCCCAGCACGTGGGCGCGCTGGCGCTGTCATCGACGGTGGCGCTCCAGCAAGGCAATACGGCGCTGGCCGAGAAGCAGGCACGCCAGGTCGTCCAGCTGCGCCCTCAGGCGGCGCTGGGCTACACGCTGCTGGCGGACGTCGCGCAGGCCCGCAAGCAGCCGGCGCAGGCGGTCGAGGCGCTGCGCAAGGCGCATGAGGTGCAGCCCACCAGCGGCAGCCTGCTGGCGCTGGTGCGGGCGCTGGGACGGCAGGATCCGACCGGGCGTTCGGCGCAGGAGCTGGCCGACCGCTGGCTCAAGGCCCATCCGCAGGACGTCGCGGCCTGGAAGGCGCTGGCCGATGCCCAGGCGCGTGCCGGCAACTTCGCCGCGGCCCGGCGCAGCTATGAAGCCGCGCTCAAGCTGCGGCCCAAGGACGCGGAGGCGCTCAACAACCTCGCCAACGCGATGATCCGGCAGGGCGATGCGGCCGCGGCCGCCACGGCGGCGGAGCAGGCCCTGGGGCTGGATCCGCGCAGCGCCGCCATCATCGACACGGCCGGTTGGGCCCATCACCTCGCCGGCAATGCCGAGCGCGCGCTGCAACTGCTGCGCGACGCCCGGCTGCGCGAGCCGGGCAACCCCGACATCCGCTATCACCTGGCAGCGGCGCTGGCCAAGGCCGGCCGCAAGGGCGAGGCGCGCGAGGAGCTCGACGCGGCGCTGCGCAGCAGCGGCTTCGACAGCCACAAGGAGGCGCTGGCCCTGAGCCAGAGCTTGCGCTGAGGCGGGCCGGAGCCCCTTCGGTGAGGGGTTTCCGGGCCTGTCGGAAGAACTTACAGTCCGGCCCCAAACCACACGCGCTTTTTACGCCAAGTGCTTGAGCCGTAAGGGAATCGTGACGCTGGCCCGGTGCTTGCGAGACGAAGCCGCAATGAATCAGAGACCCGACCGCGTCGGGGGAGCGAGGGGAACACCATGCGACAAGTTGAAAACCGCCTGATGGGACTGGCCGCCGTGGCGCTGGCAGCGATGCTGCCGATCAGCGCGCAGGCCGTCTCCACCTGGACCGCCAGCAGCTGCGTCAGCAACTGCACCGAGACCGGGGACGCGGCGCCCAACGTCAGCTACTCCGCCTACTCGGCCTCCGTCAACACCACCAGCGGCGGCGCCTACAGCAGCACCAACGGCTTCGCGCAGAGCACGCTGCAGTACTACAGCGGCAATGGCTTCGGTGTCAGCGCGCCGGTCAACGACACGGGTTCGCCGCAGCATTCGCTGGACAACTACGGCTATCAGGACCTGATCCTGCTGAAGTTCGACGACCTGGTGAACCTCACCCAGATCAAGCTCGGCTGGTGGTATGGAGACGCCGACATCACCCTGCTGGCCTACACCGGCCCCACCGCCGGCGTGAACGTGGCCAACACCATCGCCGGCAAGACCGCGGCCACGCTGAAGTCGGCCAGCGGCTGGTCGCTGGTCAGCAGCTATGCCGACCTGCAGAGCAAGAACGGCGTGGCCAACGTCAGCACGAGCATCAACTCGAGCTGGTGGATCGTCACCGCCTACAACTCGCAGCTGGGCGGCAATCCGACGGGCGGCGACGGCTCCACCACCGGACTGACCCGCGGCATTGGCACCGACTACACCGGCTACGACTTCATCAAGCTGTTCTCCGTCTCCGGCAACAAGGCCGGCGGCGGTGGCAGCAGCGGCGGCAACGTGCCGGAACCCGCCTCGCTGGCGCTGGCTTCCCTCGCGCTGCTTGGCGCGATCGGCGTCCGCCGCCGCAAGCAATCCCAACGCTGAGCCTCCCTGCTCCGCAACAAGGCGACCCTCACGGGTCGCCTTTCTTTTCCCCGCAGAGAAACGAAAAACGCCCGATGCAAGCATCAGGCGTTTCATCTCCCCAGCACACCTCGGTCGCAAAACCGTGGCAGTACGACGGTGGTTGGGGACGGTGATGCATGGGGTTCCGGCGCTTGCCGCCGGGGCCCCATGCATCGGCGGCCAACACCCGGACCTCCGCAGCCCAGGCGCCTGCGCCCCGCGCGATCAGCTGCGCGCCGCGCGCTTGCGGTCGTTCTCGGACAGATGGCGCTTGCGCAGGCGCACCGACTTCGGCGTGATCTCGACCAGTTCGTCGTCCTCGATGAACTCGACGCCGTATTCCAGCGTCAGCTCGATCGGGGGCGTGATCTTGATCGCGTCTTCCTTGCCGCTGACGCGGAAGTTGGTCAGCTGCTTGGTGCGCGTCGCGTTGACGACCAGATCGTTGTCGCGGCTGTGGATGCCGACGATCATGCCTTCGTAGACCGGATCGTTCGGCTTGACGAACATGCGGCCGCGATCATCCAGCTTGCCCAGCGCGTAGGTGAAGATCTCGCCCGCGTCCATCGAGATCAGCACGCCGTTCTTGCGGCCGGCGATCTCGCCCTTGTGCGGCTCGTAGCCGTCGAAGATGTTGGAGATCAGGCCCGAGCCCCGGGTCAGGTTCAGGAACTCGTTCGAGAAACCGATCAGGCCGCGGGCCGGGATGCGGTACTCGAGGCGGACGCGGCCGCGGCCGTCCGGCTCCATGTTGACCAGTTCGCCCTTGCGCTCGCCCAGGGCCTGCATCACGCCGCCCTGGTGGGCTTCTTCCACGTCGGCGGTGACCAGCTCGATCGGCTCGCACTTCTCGCCGTTGATCTCCTGGAAGACCACGCGCGGCTTGGACACGGCCAGCTCATAGCCTTCGCGGCGCATGTTCTCCAGCAGGATGGTCAGGTGCAGTTCGCCGCGGCCCGACACCTCGAAGATGCCGTCCTCGTCGGTCTCCTTCACGCGCAGCGCGACGTTGTGCTGCAGTTCCTTCTGCAGGCGGTCCCAGATCTGGCGGCTGGTGACGAACTTGCCTTCACGGCCAGCCAGCGGCGAGGTGTTGACGCAGAAGTTCATCGTCAGCGTCGGCTCGTCGACCTTGAGCATCGGCAGCGGCGCCGGATTGGTCGGGCTGGTGACGGTCACGCCGATGCCGATTTCCTCGATGCCGTTGATCAGCACGATGTCGCCGGGGCCGGCTTCGTTCGTCTGCACGCGGTCCAGGCCCTGGAAGGTCAGCACCTGGTTGACGCGGCCCTTGGTGACCTTGCCGTCCGGGCCTTCCATCACGACCACGTCCATGGCCGGCTTGAGCGTGCCCTGGCTGATGCGGCCCACGCCGATGCGGCCCACGAAGGTCGAGAAGTCCAGCGCCGAGATCTGCAGCTGCAGCGGCGCGGCCGGGTCGCCGCTCTGCGGCGGCACAT
>Ga0102591_1000218_pt1 | contig 131994 bp, 118 predicted proteins | sample AraplaCol_mCL_r2_2_FD_76860 | JGI IMG/M metagenome (GOLD analysis project Ga0102591, IMG submission 76860) | Arabidopsis root microbial communities from North Carolina, USA - plate scrape MF_Col_mCL_r2 (SPADES assembly) (version 2) | ecosystem: Host-associated > Plants > Roots > Endosphere...
GCCATCTCGCCCATCGTGATCAGGCGGCTGGTGACCTGCGCCTTCTCGGCCTGCTGCTGCTGCTGGGCCTCGGCATGGCGGCGCGCGGTGATGTCGGTGGCGATCAGCATCTGCGCCAGGCGGCCGTCCGTCCACTGCAGGTAGCGGGCGCGGACATCGAACCACATGTCGAGCTGCGCGATGAAGACCTCGCGCGAATCGCCGCCGACCTCGGTCAGGTGCTGCGCCGGCAGGCCGCCGTAGTCGTCGACGTCCTCGTCGGTCTCGAAGTTGGTTTCCTTGGTGCTGGTCGCGCCGGCCAGCTGCGAGCCCGCGAGCATCGCGTGCCCCTTGGGATCGGCGCCGAACCAGAGCCGGTAGCTGCGGTTGGCGAAGAGCAGCTCGCCCTGCTGCACCGACAGCACCGACACCGCCGCGTCCAGGCCTTCCAGCACCGTGGTGAAGCGCTCGTGCGACGCGGACAGCTGGTCGCGCACCCGCTTGGCCTCGGTGATGTTGGTCATCGAGGTCATCCAGCCGTTCTGCTTGCCCTTGGGGTCGATCAGCGGCGACACATACATGCGGGCGTCGAAGATGCTGCCGTCCTTGCGCATCACCTTGACCTCGGAGCCGCCGGCGGGGCTGCGTCCCTGCATCTCCTGCTGCAGCAGGCGCAGGTTCTCCTCGTAGCGGTCGGGCGGCCAGTAGGGGAAGGGCGGCTTGCGGCCGATCAGCTCCGACTCGGCGAAGCCGGTCATCGCACAGAAGGCCGGGTTGACGTAGCTGATGCGCGTCTCCAGGTCCATGGCGCGCATGCCGGTCAGCATGGAGTTCTCCATCGCGCGCCGGAAGTTGGTCTCGGCGGCGAGCGCGTTCTGCACCTGCGCGCGCCGGCGCATGTGCTTCCAGGTGCCCAGCAGCATCCAGACGGTCAGCACCGACAGCGCCATCACCATCCAGAACAGCGTGTTGGAGATCAGCCCGATCGAGGTCCGGTAGCCCTGGCCGCGCAGCACCAGTCCGGGAGCCGGCGCCATCGGCACCTCGTAGTAGATCGGCGCGCGCGTGATGCGCTTGCCCGGCATCGGCGTCACCGTGCTGGCGACCACCTGCTCGCGCGGATCGAGCACCGCCACCGCGTGGCGCGAGGTCAGCTCGTTGGGCACCGAATAGCGCAGCAGGCCCTCCACCGCGTACTCGGCGATCAGCACGCCGGCGAAACCGGCGCGGTCGCTCAGCGGCAGCTGCAGCTGGAAGACGGTGGTGTTGTTGGCGTCGGCGAAGGAGGCCGAGTAGACCCGGGTGCGCCGATCGCGGGCGCCCTGGAAGGCGCGCTCGGGCTCGCTGTTGGCATGGCCGTTGGGCATCGACGGGTCGCTGCCGTCCAGCGTCATCAGCGAGTCGGCCTGCTCGCCGATCGCCGCCACGCTGACGCGGCGCTCGCGGCGCGCGTTCAGCCAGGTGATGTGGGTGATCTCGGGGCGGTTGCGGGCGATCGCCATCGCGCGCTGCGTGAACTCGAGGTTGTCGATCGCGCGGTTGGCCAGGTCGCGCTGCAGCGGGATCAGGAAATCCTCGTTCTCGATCAGGCGCGAGCGGATCTGCTGCTGCGCCATCTCGGTGTCGCGCTTGACGGCCTCGGCCTCGCGCTCGATCTCCTCGTTGCGCAGGTACCAGAAGGCCGAGACGATCGCCGCCAGGAACAGCACCACCGACAGCAGCGGGCCCAGCGTCGCGAAGCGGTCCTGCCGCGACGGCGACTGCCGCCGCCACCACGCCGAGACCAGGCGTTTGAGAGGGTTCAGGGCACGGCGCGCAAAGCCTTGGACATCGAGGCGGGACAACATGGGCGCGATTATCCCGGCGCCTTTGGTGCGACCCGGCTCCGGCGGCCCCGGGCATTCCCGATCCGGGCATTCCCGGATCGCATCGTGAAAGACATCCATCACGAAACCCCGCTGAAAACGCCTTGGAAATTTCACGATACGGAAACGCATCGCGCTATTTGGAAAATCCAAGGCTTATGCGACACTCCGCCGCCATAGCCCTTCTGGAGGGTGCCGACGCATGCGTGTTTCCTCAAGCTCGGGCAGGATTGCCTGTTCGGAACGGACACCGCGCCGCGCGACCCGCCCGTCCGAAGGCCGTGATTGAGACACAGGAGACAACACATGTCCGCGCAGCCCCAGTCGTTCCTCGGCGCAGCCGCCAATGACACCGACGCTCTCGAAACCAAGGAATGGCTGGACGCGCTGTCCGCCGTCATCGGCGAGGAGGGCGGCGAGCGCGCGCACTTCCTGCTCGAGACCTTGATCGACCACGCGCGCCAGGCCGGCATCGACGTGCCGTTCTCGGCCACCACCGCCTACGTCAACACCATCCCGGCCGACCAGGAAGAGCGCTTCCCCGGCAACATCGACATGGAAGAGCGCCTGCGCGCCTTCATGCGCTGGAACGCGATGGCGATGGTGGTGCGCGCCAACCGCCTGCATCCGGAAGACGGCGGCGACCTGGGCGGCCACATCTCCAGCTTCGCCTCGCTGGCGACGATGCTGGGTTGCGGGTTCAACCACTTCTGGCATGGCGACGATGGCGTCCACGGCGGCGACCTGCTCTACATCCAGGGCCACAGCGCGCCCGGCATCTATGCCCGCGCCTTCCTGGAAGGCCGCATCACCGAGGAACAGCTGAACAACTTCCGCCAGGAAGTCGACGGCAAGGGCCTGTCGAGCTACCCGCACCCGAAGCTGATGCCGGAGTTCTGGCAGTTCCCGACGGTGTCCATGGGCCTGGGCCCGCTGATGGCGATCTACCAGGCGCGCTTCCTGAAGTACCTGCATGCCCGCGGCATCGCCGACACCTCCAAGCGCAAGGTCTGGGTCTTCCTGGGCGACGGCGAAATGGACGAGCCGGAAAGCCTGGGCGCGATCGGCCTGGCCGCGCGCGAGAAGCTCGACAACCTGATCTTCGTCGTCAACTGCAACCTGCAGCGCCTGGACGGCCCGGTGCGTGGCAACGGCAAGATCATCCAGGAGCTCGAGGGCGAGTTCCGCGGCGCCGGCTGGAACGTCATCAAGCTGATCTGGGGCTCCTACTGGGATCCGCTGCTGGCGCGCGACAAGCAGGAGCTGCTGCGCAAGGTCATGCTGGAGACGCTGGACGGCGACTACCAGGCCTACAAGGCCAATGACGGCGCGTTCGTGCGCAAGCATTTCTTCGGCAAGCATCCGGAGCTGCTGAAGATGGTCGAGAACATGTCCGACGAGGACATCTGGCGCCTGAACCGCGGCGGCCACGACCCGCAGAAGGTCTACGCGGCCTACCACAAGGCGGTCAACACCGTCGGCCAGCCCACCGTCATGCTGATCAAGACCGTCAAGGGCTACGGCATGGGCAAGATCGGCGAGGGCAAGAACACCGCGCACCAGACCAAGAAGCTGCAGGACGAGGACATCAAGGCCTTCCGCGACCGCTTCAACATCCCCATCCCGGACAGCGAGCTGGCCAAGATCCCGTTCTACAAGCCGGCCGACGACACGCCCGAGATGCAGTACCTGCACGAGCGCCGCAAGTCGCTGGGCGGCTACCTGCCCAAGCGCCGCCCGCAGGCCGATGAAGCGCTGAAGGTGCCCGACCTGGCCACCTTCCAGGCCGTGCTGGACCCGACCGCCGAGGGCCGCGAGATCTCGACCACGCAGGCCTACGTCCGCTTCCTGACCACGCTGCTGCGCGACAAGGAACTGGGCCCGCGCACCGTGCCCATCCTGGTCGACGAGGCGCGCACCTTCGGCATGGAAGGCCTGTTCCGCCAGATCGGCATCTACAACCCCGCGGGTCAGAACTACACGCCGGTCGACAAGGACCAGGTCATGTATTACCGCGAGGACAAGGCCGGCCAGATCCTGCAGGAAGGCATCAACGAGGCCGGCGGCATGGCCAGCTGGATCGCCGCGGCGACGTCGTACTCGACGAACAACCGCGTGATGATCCCGTTCTACGTCTACTACTCGATGTTCGGCTTCCAGCGCATCGGCGACCTGGCCTGGGCCGCCGGCGACATGCAGGCGCGCGGCTTCCTGCTGGGCGGCACCTCGGGCCGCACGACGCTGAACGGCGAAGGCCTGCAGCACGAGGACGGCCACAGCCACATCCTGGCCGGCACCATCCCGAACTGCATCAGCTACGACCCGACCTTCGCGCATGAGGTGGCGGTGATCCTGCACTCGGGCCTGAAGCGCATGGTCGAGAACCAGGAGAACGTCTACTTCTACCTGACGCTGCTCAACGAGAACTACCCGATGCCCGGCCTGAAGGCCGGCACCGAGGAGCAGATCCTCAAGGGCATGTACCTGCTGGAGGAAGCCGCCGCTCAACCGCTGACGGTGAACCTGCTGGGCTCGGGCACCATCCTGCGCGAAAGCCAGGCCGCCAAGAAGCTGCTCGAGGCCGACTGGGGCGTGGGCGCGAACGTCTGGTCCTGCCCCAGCTTCAACGAGCTGGCCCGCGACGGCCAGAACGCCGAGCGCTGGAACCTGCTGCACCCGACCGAGCTGGCCTGCGTGCCGTTCGTGACGCAGCAGCTGAGCAAGGTGCAGGGCCCGGTGATCGCGTCGACCGACTACATGAAGAACTACGCGGAGCAGATCCGCGCCTTCATCCCGGCGGGCCGCTCGTACAAGGTGCTGGGGACCGACGGTTTCGGCCGTAGCGATTTCCGCTCCAAGCTGCGCGAGCACTTCGAGATCAACCGCCATTACATCGTCGTGGCCGCGCTGAAGAGCCTGGCCGACGAAGGCAAGATCCCGCAGGCCAAGGTCGCCGAGGCGATCAAGAAATACGGCATCAACGTCGACAAGATCAACCCGCTGTACGCGTGAGCACGGCCCACCCCCTACCGGCTTCGCCGGCCCCCTCAAGGGGGCGAGCCCGACGGCCTGGCGAAGCCAGTTCCGTGGGCTCCGCTGGGTAAGCCAGCCGGCTCAGTAAATTTCTGGAGACACCCAATATGGCATTGGTGGAAGTCAAGGTTCCCGACATCGGGGACTTCAAGGACGTCGCGATCATCGAGCTGCTGGTCAAGCCCGGCGACACGGTGAAGGCTGAGCAAAGCCTGGTCACGGTCGAGTCCGACAAGGCCTCGATGGAGATCCCGTCCTCGGCGGCGGGCGTCGTCAAGGAAGTGAAGGTCAAGCTCGGCGACAAGCTGAACGAAGGCGACCTGATCGTCGTGCTGGAAAGCGACGCCGCCGCAGCCCCCGCGCCGGCCGCTGCCGTGCCGGCTTCTGCGCCGGCTCCCGCGGCCGCCGCCCCGGCGCCGCAGGCCGCGCCCGCTCCGGCCCCCGCGGCTGCGGCGGCCCCGGCCGCATCGGCCGGTCCGGTCGACATCGTCGTGCCGGACATCGGCGACTTCGACGAGGTCGCGGTGATCGAGGTGCTGGTCAAGGTCGGCGACACGGTGAAGACCGAGCAGAGCCTGATCACCGTCGAATCCGACAAGGCCTCGATGGAGATTCCGTCGTCGCACGGCGGCGTGATCAAGCAGCTGCTGGTCAAGCTCGGCGACAAGGTGTCCAAGGGCACGAAGATCGCCGTGATCGAGGCCACCGGTGGCGCTGCCTCGCCGGCACCCGCCGCTGCCGCGCCCGCCCCGGCGCAAGCCGCCGCGGCACCGGCTCCGGCCACCGCGAGCGCCCCGGCGCCCGCGCCGGTGGAGCGCCAGGTCCCGACCGCCGCGCTGCCCCCGCACGAGCCGACCAAGCCCACCGGCAAGCTGCCGCACGCCTCGCCGAGCATCCGCAAGCTCGCGCGCGAGCTGGGCGTGCCGCTCGAGGAAGTGAAGGGCTCCGGCGCCAAGGGCCGCATCACCGAGTCCGACGTCCAGTCCTTCGTGAAGGCCGTGATGGCCGGCACCGCGCAGACCTCGGCGCAGAAGGCGGCCGCGCCGGCCGGCGGCGCCGCCGGCGGTGGCGCCTTCCCGGGCCTGCTGCCCTGGCCCAAGGTCGACTTCGAGAAGTTCGGCCCGGTCGAGCGCAAGGACCTGTCGCGGATCAAGAAGATCAGCGGCGCCAACCTGCATCGCAACTGGGTCACGATCCCGCACGTCACCAACCACGACGACGCGGACATCACCGAGCTGGAAGCCTTCCGCGTCCAGCTGAACAAGGAGAACGAGAAGTCCGGCATCAAGGTGACGATGCTGGCCTTCATGATCAAGGCGACCGTCGCGGCGCTGAAGAAGTTCCCCGAGTTCAACGCCTCGCTGGATGGCGACACGCTGGTCCTGAAGAACTATTTCCACATCGGCTTCGCGGCTGACACACCCAACGGCCTGGTCGTGCCGGTGATCCGCGACTGCGACAAGAAGGGCATCTTCCAGATCAGCCAGGAGATGTCGGAGCTGGCCAAGAAGGCCCGCGACGGCAAGCTCGGCCCGGCCGACATGACCGGCGGCTGCTTCTCGATCTCGTCGCTGGGCGGCATCGGCGGCACCTACTTCACGCCGATCATCAACGCGCCTGAAGTCGCGATCATGGGCGTGTGCAAGTCGCAGACGCGTCCGGTGTGGGACGGCAAGCAGTTCGCGCCGCGCCTGATCCTGCCGCTGTCGCTGAGCTGGGACCACCGCGTCATCGACGGCGCGGCCGCGGCCCGCTTCAACGTGTACTTCGCATCCCTGCTGGCCGACTTCCGTCGGATCGCGCTCTGATCGGAAGGACCGGACATGGCATTGGTTGAAGTCAAGGTTCCCGACATCGGGGACTTCAAGGACGTCGCGATCATCGAAGTCCTGGTCAAGGTCGGCGACACCATCAAGCAGGAGCAGAGCCTGGTGACCGTCGAGTCCGACAAGGCCTCGATGGAGATCCCGTCCTCGACGGCCGGCGTGGTCAAGGAGCTCAAGGTCAAGCTGGGCGACAAGATCAACCAGGGCGACCTGATCGTCGTGCTGGAGAGCGATGCGGCGGCAGCGCCCGCACCTGCGGCTGCTGCGCCGGCTCCGGCTCCGGCTGCGGCTGCCGCGGCGCCCGCTCCGGCGGCCGCACCTGCGGCGCCGGCCCCGCAGGCCGCCACCTACGCCGGCCCCGCCGAAGGCGAGTACGACGTGATCGTGCTCGGCGGCGGTCCCGGCGGCTACTCGGCGGCGTTCCGCGCGGCCGACCTGGGCCTGAAGGTCGCGCTGGTCGAGCGCTACGCGACGCTGGGCGGCGTCTGCCTGAACGTCGGCTGCATCCCGTCCAAGGCGCTGCTGCACGTCGCGGCGGTGATGGACGAGGTCAAGCACTTCGCCGACCTGGGCGTCGAGTTCGGCGAGCCCAAGGTCGAGCTGCCCAAGCTGCTCACGCACAAGAAGAAGGTCATCGGCAAGCTGACCGGCGGCCTGGCCATGATGGCCAAGATGCGCAAGGTCACGGTCGTGCGCGGCTACGGCTCGCTGCTGGACGCCAACCACCTGTCGGTCGAGGAGACCGGCGGCGAAGGCCAGGAGCGCACCGGCAAGACCCAGACGCTGAAGTTCAGGAAGATCATCCTGGCTGCGGGCTCGCAGGCGGTGCGCCTGCCCTTCATGCCGAATGACCCGCGCGTGATCGACTCGACTGGCGCGCTGGAACTGACGAGCAAGCCGGGGCGCATGCTGATCGTCGGTGGCGGCATCATCGGCCTGGAGATGGGCACGGTGTACTCGACGCTGGGCGCGCGCCTGGACGTCGTGGAAATGCTGCCCACGCTGATGACCGGCGCGGACCGTGACCTGGTCAAGGTCTGGCAGAAGATGAACGCGCCGCGCTTCGACAACATCATGTTGAACACGAAGACGGTCGCGGCCGAAGCCACGCCTGAAGGCATCAAGGTGACGTTCGAAGGCGAGGGCGCCCCGAAGGAGCCGCAGGTCTACGACCTGGTGCTGCAGGCGGTGGGCCGCACGCCCAATGGCAAGAAGATCGGCGCGGACAAGGCCGGCGTCGTGGTCACCGACCGCGGCTTCATCCCGGTCGACGTGCAGATGCGCACCAACGTGCCCAACGTCTTCGCGATCGGCGACATCGTCGGCCAGCCGATGCTGGCGCACAAGGCGGTGCATGAGGGCCACGTGGCGGCGGAAGTCATCGCCGGCGAGCTGCTCGGCGACGACGCGCTGGCCAAGTCGCGCTTCGACGCGCGCGTGATTCCCAGCGTCGCCTACACCGATCCGGAAGTGGCCTGGGTCGGCGTGACCGAGGACGAGGCCAAGGCGCGCGGCATCAAGGTCAAGAAGGGCCTGCTGCCCTGGACCGCCTCGGGCCGCGCGATCGCCAACGGGCGCGACGAGGGCTTCACCAAGCTGCTGTTCGACGAGGAGACCCACCGCATCATCGGCGGCGGCATCGTCGGCACGCATGCGGGCGACATGATCGGCGAGATCGCGCTGGCGATCGAGATGGGCGCGGACGCGGTCGACATCGGCAAGACCATCCACCCGCACCCGACGCTGGGCGAGTCGATCGGCCTGGCCGCGGAAGTCGCGCACGGCTCGTGCACCGACGTGCCGCCGCCGCGCAAGTAAGCCTCGGGCAGGAAGCCGACGAGCGGATGCTGGTCCTGGACGCCGCCGCCACCGCGCGGGCGCTGCCGTGGTCCCTCCTGATGGAGGAGATCGCGCTGGTGTGCCGCGAGCATCGCGACGGCCGCCTGACCTGTCCGCCGCGGCAGGTCCTGCCGCTGCGCCAGGACGGCGTGCTGCTGGTGATGCCCTGCCTGAGCGACACGCTGTCGATCACCAAGCTCGTCAGCGTGCATCCGCTCAATGCCTCGCTGGGCCTGCCGACGATCTCGGGCGAGGTCGTCGTCATGGACAGCCGCACCGGCCAGCGCCTGGCGGTGCTGGACGGCCCCGCGCTGACGGCGCGCCGCACCGCCGCGGTCAGCATGCTGGCGCTGCAGCACCTGGCCCGCGAGGCGCCACGCCGCGCGCTGGTCGTCGGCGGCGGGGTGCAGGCGCGGGCCCACGTGGAAGCGCTGCAGGCGCTGCATCCGCAGGCCACCATCCATGTCCAGGGCCATCAAACGGAGCCGGGTTTCGTCGAGGAACTCGGCGTCGAGCCCTTGCCGGCCGAGTCCCAGGCGCGCCACGCCTGGGACCTGATCGTCTGCGCCACGACCAGCCGAGTGCCGGTGCTGCGGCCCGGCGTCGGCGAGGGGGCGGTGGTGATCGGCGTGGGCGCGTTCCGCGACGACATGGTCGAGTTGCCACCGGAGCTGGTCCGCGGCGCGCAGGTCTGGGTCGACGACCCGGTCGGCGCGCAAGCCGAGGCCGGCGACCTGATGGCGGCCGGCCGCTTCGAGCCGCAGGCCTCGATCGAGGACCTGGTGATGGGCCAGCGGCCCGTCGACGACGGTCGCACGCGGCTGTTCAAGAGCGTCGGCTGCGCCCGCTGGGACCTGGCCGCGGCGCGCGTCGCGGTGCGCGGCTGAAGCGCCCCGGGCGCCCCGGCGGCGCCCGCGTGAGGTCCTCAGGCCTCGTCCAGCCTCGGACGCAGCGCCTCGTCCCACTGCTCGAGCTCGTCCTCCGGCAGGTGCAGCCAGGCCATCGCCGCCGCGCGGTTGGCGGCCCAGTCGACGTCCTCGTCCAGGCCTTCGTGCCGGCGCATCAGGTGCTCGGCGATCAGACCGGCGGCGATGAGCGTGCGGACCTCGGGCTCGACGCCCTCATCCCGCAGCGCGTCGAAGTCGTGGTGCAGCCGGATCGCCGTCATCAGCTCCGGCGCCAGGTGCCACACCTTGATCACCAGCGCGCCTACGACCGCGTGGTCGGTGCGGTGATTGATGTTCTCGGTGGCGATGAAGGGCCGGTCGATGCGGGCGGCGGCCTCGACCATGGTGGCGCCGTAGCCGCGCACGCTCTGCAGCAGCACCGGCATGCCGACGTGGCAGAACAGGCCGTAGCCCTGCGCCAGGTCGACCCGCATGCCGGGCAGTTGGCCGGCGATGAAACCCATCGCGATCGAGCGTTTGGTGGAGCGCTGCCAGAAGCGCAGCAGGTGCGGGCTGTTGACCGGGATCGCGTGACGGACCAGGAAGGCCTGCATCAGCGCCGCGCTCTCGTCCAGGCCGAGCCGGTACATCGCCTGGCCCACGGTGGTGCAGGGCACGTGGCCTGCCACCAGGTGCAGCGGGCTGTTGGCCACGCGCAGCAGGGTCGCGGACATGGCGACGTCGGCGGCGGCGATGCGCGCCACCTCGTTGAGGTCGGGCTGCGGCTGGTCCATCGCCGCGCGCAAACGCTGCAGCAGCTCGGGACAGGGGGGAATCTGGATCTGGCGCAGCGGTCCGTTGGCGCGCGCCTGGTCCAGTTCCTGGCGGATGGCATGGGTCTTCATCTGAGCGCCGGATTATCCCGGCCGCTCCCCGGGCGCCGCGTGAAGGCGGTGCGGCAAATTGCCGGTCCCCGGGGGGCGCGTCGCGGTTCGCCCTCGGGCAGGCGTGGAGGCAGATACATTGCAGCGCATGTCACGTTTCGTCACTCGTGCGGTGTCCCGTGCTGGCCGGAGAATCCGGCCGGCGCTGTGGGCGCTCGCGTGGACGGCAGGACTGTGGTCGGCGCTGGCCTGGGGCTGGGACCAGGACCGGCTGACCGAATCGGCCGCGAAGCTGTCGCCCCGGACGCAGGCCGCGGTGAAGGCGATGATCCAGATGGCCGACCACGCGGCCGCGATGCCGGACGAGCGCGACCGGCTGGCCGCGGTCAACGGCTTCTTCAACCAGCGGGTGGCGTTCCGCGACGACATCGAGGTGTGGGGCCAGATCGACTACTGGGCGACGCCGCTGGAGCTGCTGGACAAGGGCGCCGGCGACTGCGAGGACTACGCGATCGCGAAGTACATGAGCCTGCTGGCCGCCGGGGTGCCGCAGTCGCGGCTGCGGATGGTCTACGTGCGGGCGCAGTTCCAGGGGCGGCCCCAGGCGCACATGGTCCTGGCCTACTATGCGCAGCCGGAGGCGGAGCCCCTGATTCTGGACAATATCAATCCGGAGATCCGGCCCGCGTCGCTGCGGCCGGACCTCACGCCGGTGTTCAGCTTCAACGGCGAGGGCCTGTGGAGCGGCGTGGGCGCCACCACCGCGGGCAATCCGCTGGTGCGGCTGTCGCTGTGGCGCGACCTGCTGGCGAAGGCGAAGGCGGAGGGCTTCTGAGGGACCGGCGCGGCGCGGCGGGTCCCCCGGGAGAGGCCGGAGACGACAAGACGAAGGGCGACGGAGAATTCACGACATGTCCCTGATAAGACAAATCTGGTGCCTGGTCCTGGGCGCGGTGCTGGCGTCCGTGCTGGGCGGCGTGGCGGTGAGCACCTGGTCGCTGCGCGAGCTGCTGCAGACGCAGGCCCAGCTGAAGAATGCCGACAACGCGAATGCGCTGGCGCTGGCGCTGTCGCAGCAGAAGGGCGACGCGGAGCTGATGTCGCTGCTGATCTCGGCGCAGTTTGACGCGGGCGCCTACGAAAGCGTGCGCTGGCGCGATGGCGGCGGGGCGCAGGTGTTCGAGCGGCACCTGGAGACGCCGCAGGTCGCGCATGCGCCGCGCTGGTTCGTGGCCCTGCTGCCGCTGGACGTGGCGCCGGGCGTGGCCAAGGTGTCGGACGGCTGGAAGGCGGTCGGCGAGATCGAGCTGCGCGGCCAGACCGGCTACGTCCACGAGGCGCTGTGGCGCGCGACCCTGAGCACGGCGACCTGGCTGTTGATGGTGGGCGTGGTCACGGGCGTGGCGGCGGCGATCGTGCTGTCGCGGCTGCGCCGGCCGCTGGACACCGCGGTGCGCCAGGCCGAGGGCGTGACGCAGGGGCGCTTCGAGACCGTGCTCGAACCGCGCGTGCCGGAGATGCGCAAGCTGACCAGCGCGATGAACACGATGGTGGTGCGCACCCGGCAGATGTTCGAGGCGCAGGCCGAGCAGCTGCGCACGCTGCATCACCAGCTGCTGTGCGACGAGCTGACCGGGCTGTCGCACCGGCGGCAGTTCGTGGCGGAGCTCAATTCCGCGCTCGAGCGCGATGACGGCCCGCTGCGCGCCGGCCTGGTGCTGCTGCGGCTGAAGGACCTGCAGGGCCTGAACCAGCGGCTCGGCCACGGGGCGACCGACCAGGCGCTGGTGGCGATCGCGCAGGCGCTGCGCGTCTATCCGGAGCAGGTGCGCGGTTGCCTGGCCGGCCGGCTCAACGGCTCGGACTTCGCGCTGTGGCTGCCGGCGCCGAACGTGGTCGGCGACACGGCGCAGGCGCTGGCCGATGCGCTCCGGGCGGGGCTGCAGAACCTGGGCTCGGGCGTGGGCGTCGCGCTGGGCGCGGTCGAGCTGATGCGCGACCAGCCGATGAGCGCCTGGTTCGCCGCGGCCGACGCCGCGCTGGCCAAGGCCGAGCAGGGGGAGGGCGTCGTGCTGGAGCTGCGCGAGGCGCCGCCGTCGGACGAGGTCGCGCAGGGCGAGCGGGCCTGGCGCGCGTTGATCTCGGACGCGCTGGCGCAGCAGCGCAGCCGGCTGCTGGAGTTCCCGCTGATCGGCCGCGAGCGGCAGGTGCTGCACCTGGAATGTCCGCTGCAGCTCAAGCTCAATCCGGTCGGCGAGTTCGAGCCGGCCGCGCGCTGGCTGCCGCTGGCGCTGCGTCACCGGCTGAGCGCGGAGGCGGACCTGCAGGCGCTGGCGCTCGCGCTGCAGGCCACGCAGCAGGACCAGCGCGCGCGCTGCGTCAACGTGGCGCCGGCCACGCTCAACGACGGCAGCTTCATCGCGCGGGCGCGCGAACTGGTGCAGGCGGCGCCGGCCCCGGTGCGGCGCGCCATCGGCCTGGAACTGGCCGAGCCGGCCGCGGTGCAGCACTTCGAGACGCTGCAGGAACTGGGCCGGCAGCTGCGACCGCTGGGCGTCCAGCTGGGCCTGGAACACGCGGGCGCGGGACTGGCTCAAATTGATCGTCTTTTCCAGGCGGGCCTGGACTACGTGAAGCTGGACAGCTCGGTGGTGAGCGGGGTGTCGGCGGACGTGGCGCGCGCAGCCTTCGTGCGCAGCCTGGTGGTCATGCTGCGCAGCCTGTCGCTGAAGGTCTATGCCGAAGGCGTGACCGACGCGCTGGACGCGCAGGCGCTGTGGGATTGCGAGCTCGACGGCATCACCGGTCCGTGGGCGTCCGCGCAGGAGATCAAGCCCTGACTGATCCAAGTCGGTGAAGCGCTTGACGGCCGTCAAGCGCTCTTGCCAAGCGATCTGAAGCTCTCAGAATCCGCGCCTTCCTCTTGTCGCTGAAAGAGCAGGTGCAGAATGTCCGCCGTTCTCCAACCCCTTGAACCGTTCATGCCGCGCGTCGATTTCCACGTCCAGATTGACGAGCAGATCAAGGCCCGCGTCGAGGCGCACGCGAGCCGCCTGACGATCGACATGGACGAACTCGTCGAGTTCCTCGTCAAGCGCTGGGTCGAGCGCACGGATCCTGACGAGCCTGATGTGACGATGGAGGAAGTGCTGCAGGAGCGCCGCCTTGACAACGGGGTGAAGGCGGCATTGCGCGGCGACCTGGTGCCAGAAGAGGACATCGAGGCCGAAGACGCGCAGATGATGGCTGAGATCCGTCGTCGCCAGGAGCTCGTCGGTTGAGAGCCGGCTGGTGAATGCTCAGTCGATATCCGCCGTATGCAACGGATACCCGTTGCCGCTGCGGCGGTCGTCGAAGAAGCGCTGCAGCGTTTCGCGGATCGTGTGGAACGCGATCTCGTCCCAGGGGATCTCGTGTTCGTGGAACAGCCGGGCCTCGAGCGTCTCGGGGCCCGGGTCGAAGTCCGGGCTCAGCAGCCGGGCGCGGTAGAACAGGTGGACCTGGCCGACGCGCACCACGTTCATCACGCAGTACAGGTTCTCGAGTTCGATCCGCGCGCCGGCCTCCTCGACCGTCTCGCGCTGCGCGCCCTCGGCCAGCGTCTCGCCCAGCTCCATGAAGCCGGCCGGCAAGGTCCACTTGCCCAGTCGCGGTTCGATCGCGCGCTTGCACAGCAGCACCTGTTCGCCCCAGACCGGCAAGGTGCCCACGACGTTCAGCGGGTTCTCGTAATGGATCGCGCCGCACTGCGTGCAGGTGGCCCGCTCCCGGTTGTCGTCGGCCGGGACGCGGTATTCGATCTGGCCGCCGCAGGTGGGGCAATGCTGGTAGCGCCGCGCTTGGAACATGGGGCGCAGTGTAGCGGCCTCCATCGCGGGCCCCCCGTGGCATCATCGCCAGCCATGGAGCTCTACAACTACTTCCGCTCGTCGGCGTCCTACCGCGTCCGCATCGCGCTGGCGCTCAAGGGCCTGGACTTCGACTACAAGTCGGTGCACCTCGCGAAGAACGAGCAGTTCAACGAGTCGTACTCGGCCGTGTCGGCCTCGCGCCTGGTGCCGCTGCTCAAGGACGGCGATGCCGTCGTCACGCAGTCGATGGCCATCATCGAGTACCTCGACGAGATCCATCCCGAGCCCCCGCTGCTGCCCGGCGACGCGCTGTGCCGCGCCTACATCCGCGCGCTGTCCCAGGACATCGCCTGCGAGATCCATCCGCTCAACAACCTGCGGGTGCTGCGCTACCTGGTGAAGGAACTCGGCGTCGGCGACGACAACAAGACCCGCTGGTATCAGCACTGGGTGGAGAGCGGGCTGGCCGTGGTCGAGCAGCGGCTGAAGGCGGAGGGCCGCGCCGGCCGCTTCTGCTTCGGCGATGCGCCCACGATGGCCGATTGCGTGCTGGTGCCGCAGATCTTCAACGCCCAGCGCTTCGACTGCCGCCTCGACCACGTGCCCACGGTCATGGCGATCTTCGAAAACTGCATGTCGCAGGAGGCCTTCCGCCAGACGCAGCCCAGCGCCTGTCCCGATGCGGAGTGAGCCTGCGGGCGACGGGCCGATGGACTTCGTCGACGCGCCGCATCCCGACTGGCTGCGGCCCGACTGGGCCGCGCCCGAGGTCGTCGCGTTCATGACCACGCGCGCGGGCGGCGCCAGCGGCGGCGCGGAGGGCCCGGCCGAGCGGCGCGGCCTCGCGAGCCTGAACCTGGGCCGGTCGGTGGGCGACGACCCGGCGCATGTCGCCGAGAACCGGCGCCGCGTCGCCACCGCGATCGGCGGTCAGCCGGTCTTCCTGAAGCAGGTTCACGGGACCACGGTGTTGCGGCTGCGCGCCACGCATGCGGCGCCGGACGCCGACCCCGAGCCCGCCGACGCCGCCATCAGCACCGACCCCGCGCTGGCCTGCGCGGTCATGGTGGCGGACTGCCTGCCGGTGCTGTTCGCCGGACCGGGCGTGGTCGGCGCCGCGCACGCGGGCTGGCGCGGCCTGGCCGGTGGGGTGCTGGAGAACACCGTCGCCGCCATGCGCGAGGCAACCGGCTGCGACGCCCGCGAGATCCAGGCCTGGATGGGCGCGGGCATCGGCCCGGCGCGCTTCGAGGTCGGCGCCGACGTGCTGGCGGCCTTCGGTGCCGAGCCGGTACACGCCGACCAGCCGCTGTTCCGCTTCGAGCCCAATGCGCAGGGCGAGCCGCGCTGGCGGGCCGATCTCTACGGGCTGGCGCGGCGCAGGCTGGCGGCGCTGGGCCTGGACGCGATCAGCGGTGGCGGCTGGTGCACCTTGAGCGAGCCGTCACGATTCTTTTCGTTCCGCCACGAACGTGTCGATGGGCTGCGCAGCGGCCGCATGGCCGCCGTCATCCGGCTGCGGTGAGGCCGGCGCGCGGGCCGCCGTGGCGGCTTCGTCGGCTTGATTCGCTGTCGTCGCTTGAGCCGCTTCGTCGGCCTCGGCCCGCCGGCGCGCGGCGCGCCGCCGTGGCGTGCCCATCAGGTACATCACGATCGAGAGCGGCAGCAGGCCGTAGAACACCAGCGTGACCAACGCGCCGAGCACCGTGCCTTGCGGACTGAAGGCCTCGGCCACGGCCATCATCAGCACCACATACATCCAGGCGATGGCCACCAGATACATCAGCAAATTCCTCGGGTCATCGGCGACACCATCGTCACGCGGGGGTAAGCTGAACGGGCTACAAAGCGCCTGAGCATATGCGAAGCGACCTCGGTGATCCTGGTGATCGGCTGTGGCAAGCTTCTTGCTCAAGTCGGCATGAGGAGACACATGAGCGCGAACAACGCCGCGGCCGGATTCCCCGGCGCATCGTTCCCCGGTTTCGAGCAGTGGGCCCAGCAGGCACAGCAGGCCGCGGCCGGCCTGTCGCATGGATTCGGCGACGCCTTCAAGCAGCTGCAGGCCATGCAGGTCGCGCCCGACGCCTGGTCGCAGCTGCAATCGGACTATCTCCGCCAGGCCGGCGAGCTCTGGAACGCGGCGCTGGCCGAGTCCCACGCGAGCGACGGTGCACCGGCCTCCGGCGCCGCTCTGAAGGACCGCCGCTTCGCCGATGCCTCCTGGAACGACAACCGCCTGGCCCACTTCACCGCGCAGCTCTACCTGCTCAATGCGAAGACGCTGCAGCGCATGGCCGATCAGGTGCAGGGCGACGACAAGACCCGCGCCCGCGTCCGCTTCGCCGTGCAGCAGTTCATCGACGCGTCCTCGCCGAGCAACTTCCTCGCCCTCAATCCCGAGGCCCAGCAGCGCGCGCTGAACACGCAGGGCGAGAGCCTCGCCCGCGGCCTGCAGCTGCTGATGGCCGATGTGCGGCGCGGCCACGTGTCGCAGACCGACGAATCGGCCTTCGAGGTCGGCCGCAACGTCGCGACGACCGAAGGCAGCGTGGTCTTCGAGAACGACTTCTTCCAGCTGCTCGAGTACAAGCCGCTCACCACGAAGGTGCATGCCCGGCCGCTGCTGATGGTGCCGCCCTGCATCAACAAGTACTACATCCTCGACCTGCAGCCGGAGAACTCGCTGATCCGCCATGCGGTGGCGCAGGGCCACCGCACCTTCGTGGTGAGCTGGCGCAACCCGGATGCGGACTGCGTGCACTGGACCTGGGACGACTACATCGGCCAGGCCGCGATCAAGGCCATCGAGGTGGTGCGCGAGATCGCCGGGACCGGGACGATCAACACGCTGGGTTTCTGCGTCGGCGGCACCATCCTGGCGACCGCGCTGGCGGTGCTGGCCGCCAGAGGCCAGCAGCCCGCCGAGAGCGTCACGCTGCTGACCACGCTGATCGACTTCAGCAGCAACGGCGTGCTGGACCTGTTCATCGACGAGCAGGCGGTGAAGCTGCGGGAGATGACACTGGGCGACCAGGCGGTGAGCGGGCCCGGTCTGCTCAAGGGCCAGGAGCTGGCGACGACCTTCAGCTTCCTGCGCCCGAACGACCTGGTGTGGAACTACGTCGTCGGCAATTACCTCAAGGGCGACGCGCCGCCGGCCTTCGATCTGCTGTACTGGAACGGCGATGCCACCAACCTGCCGGGCCCGATGTACTGCTGGTACCTGCGCCACACCTACCTGCAGAACGATCTGCGCATCCCCGGCCGCCTGACCGTCTGCGGCGAGGCGATCGACCTCGGCCGGATCCAGGCCCCGGTCTACATCTACGGCTCGCGCGAGGACCACATCGTCCCCTGGGATGCCGCCTACCGCAGCACGCAGGTCTTCAAGGGCAAGCGGCGTTTCGTGCTCGGCGCGTCCGGGCACATCGCCGGCGTCATCAATCCGCCGGAGAAGAAGAAGCGCAGCCACTGGATCGGCAAGGGCACGGCGCTGCCGGCCGACCCTCAGCAATGGCTGCAGAACGCCACCGAGCATCCCGGCAGCTGGTGGCCCGACTGGTCGCAGTGGCTGGCCGGTCACGCGGGCCCGCTGAAGGCGGCACCGCGCGCGCCGGGCGGCCGCGGCCATGCGGCGATCGAGCCGGCGCCGGGCCGTTATGTGAAGCAGCGCGCGTGAGACCGCCCGCGCCGCGTCCAGGAGTCATCACCTTCATCCCGCTGACATCCGCAGTTCAGCAGTTTCGAAAGAGGAGCGAGTCATGAGTTCACCGCAAGACATCGTCATCGTCGCCGCGGCACGCACGCCGATCGGCAAGTTCGGAGGGACGCTGTCGAAGACGCCAGCCAGCGAGCTGGGCGCGATCGTGATCCAGGAACTGCTGCGCCGCAGCGGCCTGCAGGGCGAGCAGATCAACGAGGTCATCCTCGGCCAGGTGCTGACCGCGGGCGTGGGCCAGAACCCCGCGCGCCAGGCGGTGATCAAGGCGGGCCTGCCGGTCACCGTGCCGGCGCTGACGATCAACAAGGTCTGCGGCTCCGGCCTGAAGGCCGTGATGCTGGCGGCGCAGGCGATCCGCGACGGCGACTCCGAGATCGTCATCGCCGGCGGCCAGGAGAGCATGAGCCTGGCGCCGCACGTGCTGCCGGGCTCGCGCGACGGCCAGCGCATGGGCGACTGGAAGCTCGTGGACACGATGATCGTCGACGGCCTGTGGGATGTGTACAACCAGTACCACATGGGCATCACCGCCGAGAACGTGGCCAAGGAGTACCACGTCAGCCGCGCGCAGCAGGACGAGCTGGCGCTGGCCAGCCAGCAGAAGGCCGCGGCGGCGCAGGACGCCGGCCGCTTCACCGCCGAGATCGTGCCGGTGACGATTCCGCAGAAGAAGGGCGATCCGGTCGTCTTCGCGGCGGACGAGTTCATCAACCGCAAGTCGACCGCCGAGGCGCTCGCGGGCCTGAAGCCGGCCTTCGACAAGGCGGGCTCGGTGACCGCCGGCAACGCGTCGGGCCTGAACGACGGCGCGGCCGGCCTGGTGCTGATGACCGATGCGAAGGCGAAGGCGCTGGGACTGACGCCGCTGGCGCGGATCGCGTCCTACGCGAGCGCCGGCGTGGATCCCAAGACCATGGGCATGGGCCCGGTGCCGGCGTCGCGCAAGGCGCTGGAGCGCGCCGGCTGGCAGGCCAAGGACCTGGACCTGCTCGAGATCAACGAGGCCTTCGCCGCGCAGGCCTGCGCCGTCCATCAGGAGATGGGCTGGGACCTGAGCAAGGTCAACGTCAACGGCGGCGCGATCGCGCTGGGCCATCCGATCGGCGCGTCCGGCGCCCGGATCCTGGTGACGCTGCTGCACGAGATGATCAAGCGCGATGCCAGGAAGGGCATCGCCAGCCTGTGCATCGGTGGCGGCATGGGCGTGGCCCTGTGCGTCGAGCGCTGAGCGCGGATTTCCTTTCGCGCGTCGTATCCGTTCCGACATTCCAGGCACCCCGGCCGCGGACGCGGCGGCCCGGTGGGCCCCTCAGGAGGCAAGCAAGATGAGTCAGAAAGTTGCATACGTCACCGGCGGGATGGGCGGCATCGGCACCGCCATCTGCCAGCGCCTCCACAAGGATGGCTTCAAGGTCATCGCCGGTTGCGGCCCCAGCCGCGACCATGCCAAGTGGTTGGGCGAGCAGTCCGCGCTGGGCTACACCTTCCATGCGTCGGTCGGCAACGTGGCCGACTGGGACTCGACCGTCGCGGCCTTCGACCGCGCGATCGCCGAGCACGGCAAGATCGATGTGCTGGTCAACAACGCGGGCGTGACCAAGGACCGCATGTTCCTGAAGATGACCCGCGACGAGTGGGACACCGTCATCGACACCAACCTGAACAGCATGTTCAACGTCACCAAGCAGGTGGTGCCCGGCATGGTGGACAAGGGATGGGGCCGCATCATCAACATCTCGTCGGTCAACGGCGAGAAGGGGCAGGCGGGCCAGACCAACTACTCGGCGGCCAAGGCCGGCATGCACGGCTTCACGATGGCGCTGGCGCAGGAACTCGCCGCCAAGGGCGTCACGGTGAACACGGTCAGCCCGGGCTACATCGGCACCGACATGGTCAAGGCGGTGCGCCCGGACGTGCTGGAGAAGATCGTCGCCGGCATCCCGGTCAAGCGTCTGGGCGAGCCGGAGGAGATCGCCTCCATCGTCGGCTGGCTGGCGGGCGAGTCGTCCGGGTTCACCACCGGGGCGGACTTCAGCTGCAACGGCGGCCTGCACATGGGGTGAGAAGGGACCGAGCCCAGTCCCGCGGACTGGGCTCTCCAGCGATCAGTCCTTCTTCATCAACACCAGCAGCTGCGACAGGCTCTGCGCCGCCGCCTGCAGCTTGGGCAGCCCCTGCTCGAGCAGCACCTGCGGCGGCGTCCGCGACGCATGGGTGCTGATGTTGATCGCCGCGACGACCTTGCCATCGCGGCCGGCGATCGGCGCGGCCACGGTCAGCACGCCGTCCTCGAGTTCCTGGTCCACCAGGCACCAATGCTGGCGCCGGGCCTGCTCGACCGCGGCGCGCAGCTCCTCCGGCGTGCGCACGGTGTTGACCGCGCGACGCGCCAGTTGCACCTGCGCCAGCCGGGCTTCGCGTTCCTCGACGGGGAGGGCCGCCAGCAGCACGCGGCCGGTCGCGGTCGCCCAGGCTGGCAGCCGGCTGCCCACGCCCATCGGGTCCGACAGCACCTTGCGCATCGGCACGCGCAGCACGAAGACCGCGTCGTCGCCGTCGAGCACCGCGATGGAGACCGATTCCCGCACGTCGTTGGCCAGCTGCATCGCGATCGGCTCGGCGAAGCGCCACAGCGGCTGCGAGGACAGATAGGCGAAGCCGAGATCCAGAATCTTCGGCGTCAACTCGAACATCCGCCCCTCGGAACGGACGTAGCCCAGCGTCTGGAGCGTCAGCAGGATGCGGCGCGCGCCGGCGCGCGTCAGGCCGCAGCGCTTGGCCACCTCGGTCAGGGTCTGCCGGGCGTGGTGGCTGTCGAAGGTCCGGATCACCGACAGGCCGCGCGCGAAGGATTGCACGTAGCTGTCGCCGGGTTTCAGGGGAGTGAGGGGTGCGCTTTCGTCAGGGGACATGGGCGTCATGACCGCAGTATAGAAAGGCCGCGAAACGTTAATATCGCGCCCGTTTCTTTGTGATGTGACAGAGGGTGAACACCATGGCGATGGACGTTGTCGACTACGAAATCAAGGGTGCCGAGATGCAGTTCGTGGAGGTCGAACTCGACCCCGGCGAAGCTGCCATCGGCGAGGCCGGCAGCATGATGTTCATGGATGCCGGCATCGGCATGGACACGGTGTTCGGCGATGGTTCCGCCAACCAGGGCGGGTTCTTCGGAAAGTTGCTCGGTGCCGGCAAGCGGCTGGTGACCGGTGAATCGCTGTTCACCACGGTCTACACGAACCAGGCTCATGGCAAGCAGCGCGTCGCCTTCGCGGCGCCGTACCCCGGCAAGATCCTGCCGATGGAGCTGGGCAAGCTCGGCGGCACGCTGATCTGCCAGAAGGACGCGTTCCTGTGCGCGGCCCGCGGCGTGTCTCTGGGTATCGCGTTGCAGCAGCGGCTGTCGACTGGCTTCTTCGGTGGTGAAGGTTTCATCATGCAGAAGCTCGAGGGTGATGGGCTGGCGTTCGTGCATGCGGGCGGAACCGTGGTTCGTCGCACGCTGCAACCGGGCCAGACGCTGCTGGTGGACACCGGCTGCGTCGTCGCCTACACGCCGAGCGTGAGTTTCGAGATCCAGTACGTGGGCAAGATCAAGACCGCCCTGTTCGGCGGCGAAGGCCTGTTCCTGGCCAAGATGACCGGTCCGGGCGAAGTCTGGCTGCAGAGCCTGCCGTTCTCGCGCCTGGCGTCGCGCGTCTTCGCCGCGGCCCCGCAGCGCGGCGGCGCGCGCGAGGAGGGCTCGATGCTGGGCGGCTTCGCCACCGGTGGCCTGCTGGGCGGCCTGCTCGGCGGCGACGACGAGTAACCGGCCCAAGAAGTTCGCGATGCGCAGACTTGCCGCAACCCTGGCGGCAAGTCTTCCGCAACCGGATGCAACCGCGGCGGCGCGCTCCACCCGTTCCGACGCCCGCCGCGTCCGCGCGTGAACGCGCCGCTTCGACGCCGCCTGCCTGACGCCCAGGTCCGTCCCAAACCCGCCCCAAACCCGCCCGAAACCCGCATCAGGCGGACCTTGGCGGCGCTGTTCCGGGTCGGACCTAGGGAGAACCCGCCTACACTTGAGGGCTGCGTGCCGCCTGGCTCGCCGGGCATCTCCCTGTTGAGGATCTCCATGCTGTCTTCCCTCGCGCGGCCGCTGCTGGCCGCCCTGGCCGTGGCGCTGAGCGCGTCGATCGCGGCGCCGTCGGCGCTGGCCACCACCGGCAGTCCCATCTTCGTGCTGAACTCGCTGGACGCCGACGTCAGCGTGATCGATCCGAAGGACTTCCGCCAGGTCAAGCGCATCCCGACCGGCAAGGAGCCGCACCACCTCTACCTGACGCCCGACCGCAAGACCATGGTCGTGGCCAACGCGCTGGGCGACTCGCTGACCTTCCTGGACCCGGTCACGGCCGAGGTGCAGCGCACCGTCCACGGCATTCCCGATCCCTATCACCTGCGCTTCTCGCCCGACATGAAGTGGCTGGTGCTGGCCGGCAACCGCCTCGATCACGTCGACATCTACAAGTGGCAGCCGCAGAACGCGGCGCAGCCGCTGGCGCTGTTCAAGCGCTTCTCCGCGCCCAAGACGCCGAGCCACCTGTCCATCGACACGAAGAGCAGCGTTGTCTACGCCAGCCTGCAGGACAGCTCGGAGCTGCTGGCCATCGACCTGAACACGATGGCGCCGCGCTGGAAGATCCCCGTCGGCAAGCTGCCGGCCGACCTCTACCTGACGCCCGACGACAAGTACCTGCTGGTGGCGCTCACCGGCGAGCGCAGCGTCGAGGTCTACGACGTCGGCGGCGCGCAGCCGCGGCTGGTCAAGAAGCTCGAGACCGGCGACGGCGCGCATTCGTTCCGCGCGCTGGGCGACCGCAAGCATGTGCTGGTGAGCAACCGCGCGGCCAACACGATCAGCAAGATCGCGCTGGCGGACTTCAAGGTGGTCGACACCTTCAAGGCGCCCGGCGGTCCGGACGACATGGAGATCCTGACCGACGGCCGCACGCTGATGTTCACCTCGCGCTGGGCGCGCAAGCTCACGGTGATGGACCTGCAGACCAAGCAGATCCTGCAGCAGGTCAAGGTCGGCAAGTCGCCGCACGGCGTCTGGACACTGGACCAGATGCCGCGCCAGTGAGCGCCGGCTGACGAGGGCCCTGGCCGTGAAGATCCCGTTCGTCCCGCGTGGTCCGGCGCGCCCTGGTCGCCTGGCGCGTCCGGTCGTGGCGCTCGCGCTCGGCCTGACCATGGCGGTGCAAGCGCAGCCACAGGGCGCCTCGGCCCCGGCGCCGGCCCCCTGCGACAAGCCCGTCTACCTCACCTTCGACACCGGCCACATGGGCGTGGCGCCGCTGATCGTGGACACGCTGCGGCGCTTCGACGCGAAGGCGACCTTCTTCCTCGCCCAGGAACCGACCATGGACGGCGGGCAGACGCTCGACGACAAGTGGGCGCCGTGGTGGAAGCAGCTTGCCGCGCAGGGCCATGATTTCGGCTCACACACCTGGTACCACGACGCCTGGTCGGCGGACCTGCCCGACGGCCGGTTCCGCTTCAAGCGCGCCGCCGGCGAGCAGGTGCCGCAGAACGTCGTGCTGAGCGCGGCCGAGTACTGCGAGGAACTCAAGCGCCCCGCGCGCCGCTTCCTCGAGATGACCGGCCGGCCGATGTCGATGATCTTCCGCGCACCGGCCGGACGCACCTCGCCGGCGCTGCTGGCGGCGGCGCAGGCCTGCGGATTCCGGCACGTGGGCTGGAGCGCCTCCGGCTTCCTCGGCGACGAACTGCCCAGCGACAAGTACCCCAACCCCGCGCTGCTCGACCAGGCGCTGCGGCGCGTCAAGCCGGGCGACATCCTGATGGCGCACCTGGGCATCTGGTCGCGCCAGGACCCGTGGGCGCCGACGGTGCTGGAGCCGCTGCTGCAAGGCTTGAAATCCCGGGGCATGTGCTTCGCGCCCTTGCGCGATCATCCGGATTACGTCGCCTGGATGCGCCGGCCGCAGGAAGCGGTCGCGAAGGCGGCCGCGAGCGGCGTGCCGGTTGGCGTTCCGGCGGGCCAGCCGGCCGTGCCGGCCACCCCCGGGCCCGCGGGGCCGAAGGACGCCCTGAAGCGCTGAGGCGCGCGGGCGGCACGGACGCGATCCACCGATTCATGGAAGGACCGACAGCGTGATGGACTGGCTCACCGATCTGTTCGCACAGGCGCAGCAGGCGCTGTTCGAGAGCGTCATTCAACCGGTCGTCTTCCACCTGGGCTACGGCAACCTCCTGGAGGACGCGTTCGACGCGACCGGCTGGCTGCTGGTCGGCCTGATCCAGATCGTCGTGATGCTGGCGGTGATCGGTTCGCTGCAGCGCTGGCGGCCCGCCGAGGCGGTCACCGATCGCCATGCGATCCGCATCGACATCGTCTACACGCTGATCCAGCGGCTGGGCGTGTTCCGGCTGGCGATGTTCTTCTCGCTGGATCCGGTGGTCGACAGCCTGGTCGGCGAGATGCGCATGCTCGGCCTGCCGTCCTTCCAGCTCGACGCGATCTGGCCCGGCGTCACCGACCAGGCCTGGGTCAGCTTCGTGCTGTACCTGGTGGCCTTCGACCTGCTGCAGTACTGGCTGCATCGCGCGCAGCATTCATGGCATTGGTGGTGGGCGCTGCATGCGCTGCATCACAGCCAGCGCCAGATGACGATGTGGAGCGACAGCCGCAACCACCTGCTGGACGACCTGCTGATCGACAGCGCGGTCGCGCTGACCGCGGTGCTGATCGGTGTCGGGCCCGGCCAGTTCGTCGCGCTGGTCGCGATCTCGCAGCTGCTGGAGAACCTGCAGCACGCCAACCTGCGGCTGAGCTTCGGCGCGATCGGCGAGCGTCTGCTGGTGAGCCCGCGTTTCCACCGCCTGCATCACTCGATCGGCATCGGCCATGAAGGCTTCGGCCGCGGCACGCTGGGCGGCCACAACTTCGCGGTCATGTTCCCGATCTGGGACGTGCTGTTCCGCACCGCCAACTTCGAGGACCGCTGGGACCCGACCGGCGTGCGCGACCAGTTGCCGGAAGAGGGCGGCCGCGACTACGGCCGCGGCTTCTGGGCCCAGCAATGGCTGGGGCTGAAGCGCCTCGCCGGACGTGACAAGATCGCGGCCGCGCCCGGAGGCGGCGCCCTGCCGCCCGGCGGCGCGACGATGGACGTCGCCGGCCAGGCGCCGGCTGGAGGGAACCAGGGATGATCAAGCCGATGAGCCGCATCGCGGACGCATTCTGGCGGGCGGCCGCGTACTGCCTGCATCCGCGGGTGATCGGCCTGTCGCTGCTGCCGCTGATCGTGTCGGCGGCGCTCGCGTTCGGGCTCGGCTATTTCTTCTGGGAGGCCGCCGTCGCCGGCGTGCGCGCGACGCTCGAGTCCTGGAGCCTGATCGACGGCCTGCTCAAGTGGCTGGACAGCCTCGGCGCCGCGTCCTTCCGCACGGTGCTCGCGCCGATCATCGTGCTGGCGATGGCCGTGCCGGCGCTGGTCGTGCTGAGCCTGCTGCTGGTGGCGCTGCTGATGACGCCGTCGATGGTGGACCTGGTCGCGCAGCGCCGTTTCGCGGGGCTGGAGCGCAAGCGCGGCGCCGGCTTCGTGGCCAGCCTGAGCTGGTCGCTGGGCCACACGCTGCTGTGCGTCGTGCTGCTGGTGGCGTCGCTGCCGTTCTGGCTGATCCCGCCGCTGGCGCTGATCCTGCCGCCGCTGATCTGGGGCTGGCTGGGCTACCGCGTGTTCACCTTCGACGTGCTGGCCGAGCACGCGTCCGCGCCCGAGCGCCGCCGCCTGCTGGCCGAGCACCGGCTGCCGCTGCTGCTGCTGGGCCTGGCGACGGGCTACCTGGGCGCGGCGCCGGCGGCGATCTGGGCGATGGGCGCGTTGACGATTGCCTTCGCGCCGGTGCTGATCCTGGTGTCGGTCTGGCTCTACACGCTGGTGTTCGCCTTCAGCTCGCTGTGGTTCTCGCATTACGCGCTGGCCGCGCTGCAGGAGATGCGCCGCGCCGACACCCGCGCCGAACGCGCGCCCGATCCGGTGATGGACGCGCTGCCCGCCAACTACGCGACGGCGCCGCCCCTGGACGCCGAGGACCCGACGCCGCCGCCCGCGATCGAGAACCGGCCTTCGCCGCTCTGAAGCCGGCCGACGCGGCGAGCGCCGCGATCGCCTTCGTCTTCATCGCCTTCTTCGCTCTCACGTTTTCGCAGGAACCCGCATGAACATCGGCCTCTTCATCATTGGCGACGAGATCCTGTCCGGGAAGCGCCAGGACAAGCACCTGTCCAAGGTGATCGAGTTGCTGAGCGCGCGCGGCCTGTCGCTGGCCTGGGCGAAGTACCTGGGCGATGACCGGGAGCAACTGGTGCGCGAGTACCGGGCCGCCTTCGCCAGCGGCGATCTCTTCTTCAGCTGCGGCGGCATCGGCGCGACGCCGGACGACCACACGCGTCAGGCCGCCGCCGCGGCGCTGGGGCGGCCGCTCGAGCTGCATCCGGAAGCGGCCGAGCTGATCTGGCAACGCGTCCAGCAGATGGCGGCGGAGCAGGGCACGACGCCCGAGCGCGAGCACCCCGACACCCTGCGTCGCATGGAGATGGGCGTGTTCCCGCAGGGCGCGGCCATCATTCCGAATCCGTACAACAGGATCCCCGGCTTCTCGGTCGGCACGGCCTACTTCGTCCCCGGCTTCCCGGTGATGGCCCATCCGATGATCGAGTGGGTCCTGGACCACCGCCATGCCGAGCTGCACCGCGCGGTCGGCACGCGCGAGCGCTCGCTGATCGTCCAGGGCGCGATGGAAGCCAGCCTGACCCCGCTGATGGAGCGGATCGAATCCGACTTCCCCGGCATCAAGGTGTTCTCGCTGCCCAGCGTCGATCACCCGCAGTGGGGTCGCCACATCGAACTGGGCGTCAAGGGCGATGCGGCGGCCATGGATGCCGCCTACGAGGCCCTGCGCGCGGGCGTTGTCCAATTTGGTGCTGTCATCAGCACCGAGTTGGTGCGATGATGCACCGATTCGGGCTTCGGTCCGGATCAGGCGCAGATCGCCCAGGCACCGCTGCGCTCTGAACGACGGGCATTGCCCTCGGGTGGCGCGTTCGGCATCAAGGGCTTGCGCCTCATGCACCGGTCTGGCGCCTGGCTGTCACCGGATTGCCATCCGCTGGCATGCAAACTGCTAAATCGTCCGCGCTGGGCCGAAGCCCCACGACTCTTTCTTTCTCATCCAGCCCCCTAGGAGTGATTGATGGCCACCAAGACCGTCGCCGACGTGATGAACATGGTGAAGGAGCACGAAGTCAAGTTCGTCGACTTCCGCTTCACCGACACCCGCGGCAAAGAGCAGCACGTGACCGTGCCCGTCTCCCATTTCGACGAGGACAAGTTCCAGTCGGGCCATGCCTTCGACGGCTCCTCGATCGCCGGCTGGAAGGGCATCGAAGCCTCGGACATGCTGCTGATCCCGGATCCGAACACGGCCAACATCGACCCCTTCTTCGAAGAGCCGACGCTGATCCTGTCCTGCGACGTCATCGACCCGACCGACGGCAAGGCCTATGAGCGCGACCCGCGCTCGCTGGCCCGTCGCGCCGAGGCCTACCTGAAGTCCTCCGGCCTGGGCGACACCGCCTACTTCGGTCCGGAACCCGAGTTCTTCATCTTCGACAGCGTGCGCTGGAACGTGGACATGTCCGGCTCGTTCGTGAAGATCGAATCGGAAGAAGCCGCCTGGAACACCGGCAAGGACTACGAGCACGGCAACAGCGGCTACCGTCCCACCGTCAAGGGCGGCTACTTCCCGGTGCCCCCGGTCGACAGCGGCCAGGACATGCGCTCGGAGATGTGCCTGATCCTGGAACAGATGGGCATCCCCGTCGAAGTCCACCACCACGAGGTCGCCAACGCCGGCCAGATGGAGATCGGCACCAAGTTCAGCTCGCTGGTGCAACGCGCCGACTGGCTGCAGCTGCAGAAGTACATCATCCAGAACGTCGCGCACGCCTACGGCAAGACGGCCACCTTCATGCCGAAGCCCATCGTCGGCGACAACGGCTCGGGCATGCACGTGCACCAGTCGGTCTGGAAGGACGGCAAGAACCTGTTCGCCGGCGACGGCTACGCGGGCCTGAGCGACTTCGCGCTGTACTACATCGGCGGCATCATCAAGCACGCCCGCGCGCTCAATGCCATCACCAACCCCGGCACCAACTCGTACAAGCGCCTGGTGCCCGGCTTCGAAGCCCCGGTGAAGCTGGCCTACTCGGCCAAGAACCGCTCGGCCTCGATCCGCATCCCCTACGTCGCCAACCCGAAGGGCCGCCGCATCGAGGCGCGCTTCCCGGATCCCTCGGCCAACCCCTACCTGTGCTTCGCCGCGCTGCTGATGGCGGGCCTGGACGGCGTCGAGAACAAGATCCATCCGGGCGAAGCCGCCACGAAGGACCTGTACCACCTGCCGCCGGAAGAAGACGCGAAGATCCCGACCGTCTGCCACTCGCTGGACCAGGCGCTGGAGTATCTGGACAAGGACCGCGCGTTCCTGACCAAGGGCGGCGTGTTCACCGACAGCTTCATCGATGCCTACATCGAGCTGAAGATGCAGGAAGTCCAGCGCTTCCGCATGACCACCCACCCGGTCGAGTTCGACATGTACTACTCGCTGTGATCGCAAGCGCGGAGCGCGCCATGACCGCCCAGGCACGGCCCGCTCCGCACGCTTGCCACCGCGCGCAGGGACGGCCATGGCCGTCCCTTTTCCTTTGCCGCGGCGTGTCCGACGTTCCACAGCCCTACACCTGGCAACAGCGCTTCCGCATGGCGCCATGCCCATCGGCGACCGATTGCGTCACAATGCCTCCCGGCTCTGGTCAGTTGGAAGCAGGGAATGCAGATGACGCTGCAGAAGAAGCGGGTGGGACGGGAATGGCCGGCGCTGGTGCTGGTCGCGATGGCGGCCATGGCCGCCGGGCCTGCCGGGGCGCAGGGCGTGGTGTACCGCTGCCCCGGACCGCCGGTGCTGTACACCGACGCGCTGTCCGCGAAGGAGGCCGCCGAGAAGGGCTGCCGCAGCATCGAGGGCACGCCGATCTCGGTGATCGCGCCGGTCAAGCCGCGTACGCCGACGGTGTCGGCCTCGGGGACGCAAGGTGACCTCAAGGTCGATGCCAAGGACCAGCGCGTGCGCGACGACGATCGCCGCCGCATCCTCGAGCAGGAACTGCGCGAGGCCGAAGGCAAGCTCGCCAAGCTCCAGCAGGAGTACAACAACGGCCAGCCCGAGCGCCGTGGCGACGAGCGCAACTATCAGAAGTACCTGGACCGCACGACCGAGCTCAAGGCCTCCGTCTCGCGCCAGGAGGCCGACGTCCAGGCCATCAAGCGCGAGCTCGCGAAGCTGCCGCCGCCCAACCTCTGAACGGGGATCGGCGGGAAGCACCGCCGCGGTGTCGCGCGTCATTGGCGACGACGGCGACGAGGGCGACACCGCATGAATCCCAAACCCGTTACCCCCGTTTCCCCCGACGAGCCGTTCGCGTGCTTCGATCTCCTGGCGACGCTGGTCGCCGTGGTCCGTCCCGACGGCACCTGCGAGTTCGCCAACACCGCGGTCGAGACGCTGTTCAACCTGCCGCGCCGCGCGGTGCAGGGCAGCAACCTGCTGGAGTGGTTCACCGACACCGGCCGCCTGGTCGAGGCGCTGGAGGAAGTCAGCCGCAACGCCTTCTCCAGCTCGCGCTTCGACGCGACCATCCGCCGCGGGCCGCGCACCCATGACGACCTGCTGCCGGTGCATGTCATCGTCAGCCAGACGGACGATCCGCAGCGGCTGGTGATCGAGCTGATCGAGAACGCGCAGCAGACGCGCCAGGACCGCGAGGAGCGCAACCTCGACCAGGTCCACTCGATCAAGGAACTGACGCGCAACCTGGCGCACGAGATCAAGAACCCACTGGGCGGCATCCGCGGCGCGGCGCAGCTGCTGGCGCTGGAGCTGCAGCCCACCGACCTGTGGGGCGAGCTCGAGGAATACACCGAGGTCATCATCCACGAGGCCGACCGGCTGCAGTCGCTGGTGGACCGGCTGCTGGCGCCGCACCGGCGCGCGCAGGTGGTGGGCGACGTCAACATCCACGAGATCTGCGAGCGGGTGCGCTCGCTGGTGCTGGCGCAGTACCCGCGCGGGCTGACGCTGCAGCGCGACTACGACATCTCGCTTCCCGACTTCCGCGGCGACCGCGAGCAGCTGATCCAGGCAGTGCTCAACATCGTCCAGAACGCGGCGCAGGCGCTGCACGAGCGCATCGCCGCCGGCGACGCGGTCATCGCCCTGCGCACGCGGGTGGCCCGGCAGGTGACGATCGGCAAGCAGCGCTGGCGCTTGGCATTGGAATTGCATGTCGAGGACAACGGCCCGGGCGTGCCCGAGGAGATCAAGGACCGCATCTTCTTTCCGCTGGTTTCAGGGAGGGATGGCGGTTCCGGTCTCGGGTTGACGCTGGCGCAGACGATCGCCCAACAGCACCAGGGGATGATCGACTGCGACAGCCAGCCGGGCCGGACCGATTTCCGAATCACCCTGCCTTTGCCCTGAGCCGCGGCCACAAGTCGACAACGGGGAAAAGGGGAGCCATAGATGAAGTCGATCTGGATTGTTGACGACGACCATTCGATCCGTTTTGTTCTCGAGAAGGCGCTGACGCGCGAAGGGCTGCCGGTGCGCAGCTTCAGCCAGACGCGCGACGTGCTGGCAGCGCTGGAGGACGACACGCCGCAAGTGCTGGTGTCGGACATCCGCATGCCGGGCGGCTCCGGCCTGGAGCTGCTGACCACGGTCAAGAAGCAGCTGCCGGGTCTGCCGGTGATCATCATGACGGCCTACTCGGACCTGGACAGCGCGGTCAGCGCCTTCCAGGGCGGGGCTTTCGAATACCTGCCCAAGCCCTTCGACCTGCCGCGCGCGGTCGAGCTGATCCGGCGCGCGCAGGAGGAGAGCCAGCGCGAGGCGGTCGGCGAGGCCGAGCAGGTGCAGATGCCCGAGATGCTGGGCCAGGCGCCGGCGATGCAGGATGTCTTCCGCGCGATCGGCCGCCTGAGCCAGAGCCATGTGACGGTGCTGATCACCGGCGAGTCGGGCTCGGGCAAGGAGCTGGTGGCGCGCGCGCTGCACAAGCACAGCCCGCGCGCGGAAGGGCCGTTCGTCGCGATCAACACCGCGGCGATCCCCAAGGACCTGCTGGAGTCGGAACTCTTCGGCCATGAGCGCGGCGCGTTCACCGGCGCGCAGGCGACGCGGCGCGGCCGCTTCGAGCAGGCCGAGGGCGGCACGCTCTTCCTCGACGAGATCGGCGACATGCCGCTGGACCTGCAGACGCGGCTGCTGCGCGTGCTGTCCGATGGCCAGTTCTATCGCGTCGGCGGCCACAGCCCGCAGAAGGCCAATGTGCGCGTCGTCGCGGCCACGCACCAGAACCTGGAGACGCTGGTCAAGGAAGGCCGCTTCCGCGAGGACCTGTTCCACCGCCTGAACGTGATCCGCCTGCGGCTGCCGCCGCTGCGCGAGCGCCGCGAGGACGTGCCGCTGCTGGCGCGCTACTTCCTGCAGCGCAGCGCGGGCGAGCTCGGCGTCGAGCCGAAGCGGCTGTCCGAGGCGGCGCTGCAGCGCCTGGTCGGTTTCGACTTCCCGGGCAACGTGCGGCAGCTGGAGAACATCTGCCACTGGCTGAGCGTGATGGCACCCAGCCTGGTGGTCGAGGCCAAGGACCTGCCGCAGGAGCTGCTCGCGACGCCGGGCGCGCACGCGGCGCCCTCGGGCGGGCTCTCGGCCGAGGTGGTGCCGCTCGCGAGCGGCCTGACCGGCGCCGGCGCGGCGGCACCGCTGCCGCTGCCGGCCGTCCCGATCCCGCCGTCGCCCGACGCCTGGATCGCCGAGATGGCGCGTGAGGCGCGCCGGCTGCTCGCCGCCGGCGAGCCCAACGTCTGGGACGTGCTGACCCGCCGCTTCGAGGCCAGCCTGATCCTGACCGCGCTGGACCTGACCCGCGGCCGCCGCATCGAGGCCGCTCAGAAGCTGGGCATCGGCCGCAACACCATCACGCGCAAGATCCAGGAACTCAACCTCGACGCGTGAGGCGGTCCAGCCACACGCCCAGTCCCTGGGCGTTGAGCTCGACGTCCATCGCCAGCAGCGCGGCCACGCGCGTGGGCGCCATCCGGTCGCCGAGGTGCTCGCGCACCCGGCGCTGGAACATCGCGAGCAGCTCGCGCTTGAGCGCGGCGTGCCGATCGGGCGCGTCCTTCAGGCCGCTCGCGATCGCGACCATCTCGTCGATCTGCGACAGCAGCAGCGCCGCCAGGCGCTCGACGTCCGCCGCATCGCGGCCGACGGCGCTGTAGTGCGTCAGGTACATGCGTGACGGCCGCGTCGCCATCATCCGGCGGATGGAGTCGCGCAGCGCGTCGGGCTCGAACTGCACCGGCGTGCTGGTCGGCAGGATCCAGGCGCCCCGCTCGGGATCGTCGAATTCGCGGTAGGACAGGCCGAAGGTGTCGCCGGTGAACCAGCCACCGCTGGCCTCGTCCCACAGGCAGTGGTGGTGCCGCGCATGCCCCGGCGTGTCGATCAGCCGCAGCGTGCGGGCGCCCACCGCGATGCGCTGCTCGTCGCTGCTGGCCTGGGCGCGCGGCTCCGGCACGCCGACCAGCTCGCCGTAGGAGCGGCGCATCTCTTCCTCGCCGTAGACGGCCAGCGCGCCGGCCCACAGCGCCGAGGGATCGACCATGTGCCGCAGCCCGCGCGGGTGCACCAGCATCGTGGCCGACGGCAGCGCCGCCATCAGCGGCCCGACGCCGCCGGCGTGGTCCAGGTGCACGTGCGTCGGGATCACCCAGTCCACCGCCTCGCGCGGCAGGCCCAGCGCCTCCAGCGCGCCGAGCAGCCGCGGCAGCGCATGGCGCGTGCCGGTGTCGATGAAGGCCGCCCGGCCGCTGTCCACGACCAGGAAGGCGGCATCGAAGTGGTCGCGCTGGAAGGCGGTGTCCACGGCATAGAGGCCGGGGCCGAGCGCTTCCAGGTAGGCCGGCAGCGATGCCGGGGCCGGGGGCAGGGCGGTGGGGTCGCTCACGGGAGGTCTCCGGGTCGGGTTCTTAGAATGTCCCGCAGGTTACGCGATGCCGCCCTTGGACGCCGTCGCGCGCAGGACGCGCTCCTTCCGCGCTCCTGCTCCAGTTCCTTGTTCGCCCGTTCCCACGCTTCCCCGGAAGCCCACCGCATTGAGGACCCCGCCATGGCCGTTCGAGAGATCCTGAAGATGGGCGATCCCCGCCTGCTGCGCCATGCCCAGCCGGTCGAGGCCTTCGACACGCCGGAGCTCCGCACGCTGCTCGAGGACATGTTCGACACGATGAAGGCCGCCAACGGCGCCGGCCTCGCTGCGCCGCAGATCGGCATGGACCTGCAGGTGGTCGTGTTCGGCTTCCAGCGCAACGAGCGCTATCCGGAGGCGCCGCCGGTGCCGATGACGGTGCTGATCAATCCGACGATCGAGCCGCTGACCGACGAGACCGAGGAGGGTTGGGAAGGCTGCCTGTCGGTGCCGGGCCTGCGCGGCGTGGTGCCGCGGCTGAGGCGCATCCGTTATCGCGGCTTCGACGCCTTCGGCGGCCTGATCGACCGCGAGGCCGAGGGCTTCCACGCCCGCGTCGTCCAGCATGAATGCGACCACCTGGTCGGCACGCTCTATCCGATGCGGATCAAGGACTTCAGCCGCTTCGGCTTCACCGAGATCCTGTTCCCGGGCCTGGACCCGAACACCGACGATTGAGACAGCCCGGCGCCGGGCACGCGCCGCAGGTGTACGCTGCCCGATTGACGGTTCGGCAACAGGGCGACAAGTTGTAAGCATCCGTGCACCGGCTTGTCGTCGCCGCGTTAAGAAACGATCGCGGAACTCCGCGTCCCGCAGCCCCGGCGTCCTCCGGGGGAGGCTACTGGTCATGACTGAGTCCCTGAATCGATGGCCGGCCGGCGTGCCGAGGGCGCGTTGGCTGATGACCCTGGCGATGCTGCTGCTCACGCTGGCCGCGGCGCTGGCGCATGGGCCGGCCTGGGCGGATGCTCCGTCCCGCGCCGGACGACTGGCCGAGATGACCGGCACCGTCTGGCTGTACGACGCCGAAGAGCGCGAATGGGTGCAGATGCACCGCAACCAGACCGTCGGCGAGGGCGATCGCCTGCGCGCCGACGACGGCAGCGGCGCCACGGTGACGATCGGGACGGCGACGCTGTGGATGGACCAGCGCAGCGAGATCGAGTTCAACGCGCTCGCCGATTCCCGCATCGCGGTGCAGATCGTCAAGGGCGGCGTGGGGCTGCGCGTGCGCGGCCAGGAGTCGGCGGATGAATGGACGCTGCGCACGCTGGAGGGCCGCTTCGGCTTCGAGCGCGAGGGCCTGTACCGCGTCTCGCAGCTGGACCGCGGCAGCGAGGCGCAGGCCTGGCAGGGCAAGCTGCGCTTCGACTCGCGCGCGACCGACGCGCAGCCGGTCTGGCTCGGCACGAACGAGCAGGCGGAGTTCTGGTGGGACAACGGCCCGCGCACCGAACGCCAGCCGCTGCAGCAGGATGGCTTCGCGCGGCTGATCCTCGAGGACAACCGCGACCTCGGCGCGCATCCGCTGGTGGGCAGCGGCACGCCCGTGCCCTATGTCTCGCCCGAGATGACCGGCGCCGAGGACCTGGCGCGCTACGGCGCCTGGGAGCAGAGCCCCGACTACGGCGCGGTGTGGGTGCCGACGGTGGTGGTGGCCGACTGGGCGCCGTACCGCTACGGCCGCTGGGTGTGGAGCGCGCGCTGGGGCTACACCTGGGTCGACGATATGCCCTGGGGCTTCGCGCCCTTCCACTACGGCCGCTGGGCCTACTGGCGCGACCGCTGGTGCTGGGTGCCGGGGCCCTACGTGCGCCGGCCGGCCTACGCGCCGGCGCTGGTGGGCTGGGTGGGGCCGGGGATCTCGGTCGGCGTGGTCGTCGGGGGCGGACGTCGTCCGCCGCCGCCGCGCTACGGTGGCTGGGTGCCGCTGGCGCCGCGCGAGGCGTGGACGCCGTCCTACCGCTACAGCCAGGCCTATTGGCGCCGGGTCAATCCGGGGCCGAATCCCGCGACCGTCGTCCGGCCGGGCGAACGCCCGCCGTACTACCGGCATGAACGCGAGCATGGCGCCCTGTTCACGCAACGGCCCGTGGCCGCGCCGCTGCCGGCCACGGCGCTGCAGCCGCAGCGCTCCTGGCCGCCGCGCCCAGGTGGGCAGGCCGACAGCCGCCCGGACGGCCGGCCGTTCATCGACCGCGACCGAGACGGCCGCCCCGATGGCCGCGAAGGTCGGCCTTACCTCGACCGCAATGGCGATGGCCGTCCGGACAACATCGGCGACGCACGCCCCGGCGACAGCCGGCCAGTGCGCGGCGTGATCCGACCGGAGCCCGACGCGGCCACCGTCCGACCCCAGCTGCCCACGGCCGTGCCGTCACCGGCGGCACAGACGGTGGTGCCGCAGCGTGGTCCGGACGTCCAGCGTCCATCCGAGCGGCGAGAAGGTGACCGGGATCCGTGGCGTCCGCGCGGCCAGGACGGCGCGGAGCGCAACGACCATGGCAACGATCGCGGTAACGATCGCGGTAACGATCGCGGCAACGGCCGGGGCGATTGGGGCCACCGTGGCCGCGACTGGCAAGGGCCCGAACGCCAGGATCCGGTGCGCGTGGCGCCGCCGGCGCGAATCGAGCAACCGCGCGTGGAGTCCCCGCGCTTCGAGCCGCCGCGCGCCGAGCAGCCTCGCTTCGAGCGTCCGCAGCCGCGGATGGAACAGCCTCGCGTGGAGCAGCCGCGCGTGGAAGCGCCGCGTCCGATGCCGCAGCCGCAACCGCGCATGGAGGCCCCCCGCCCGGCATCGCCTGCGCCTGCGCCGGCACCGCGCGCCGAGCCATCCCGTCCGGCACCAACGCCGGCGCCGCGTGCGGAACCGCCGCGCGGTCGCGGCGAACCCGGCCCGCGCCAGATGGAACGCTGAGCGCCGGGCTCAGTCGATTCTGAACGACACGCCGGTGATGAACAGCGTGTCGTTCTTCTTGAGGCCTTCGCCGGGATTGCTGTCGTAGCGGTGCTGGACGGTGGCGGTCAAGCTCAGGCGCTTGGTCATCGCGACCGACAGGCCGCCGTCGAAGGTCGCGCGGTACTCGCCGCTGTTGCGCAGGTCGGGCAGGTAGGCGAGCCGCTGCTTGAGCGTCGTGTTGTCGGAGACCTTGTGGTTGGACTCCTCGGCCAGCAGCACCTCGAGGTTGCCGTAGCGGCTGCGGGTGACGCCATCGACGATGGCGGGCGCGACGTAGCGCTCGTGCGTGTAGCCGAGACCGCCGGAGACATCCCAGGTCAGGTCGTCGCGCTTGATCAGGTGGTAACCGGCGCCGCCGCCCACCGACAGCCGCGAGGACAGGTTGGCCGGCTCATCCTTGAGCGCGTCGAACTGGCCGAAACCGAAGATGCGATCGGTGAGATCGCGCTGGTAATGCGCGCCGAAGGCGTAGCGCTGCTCGGAGTCCGAATCGTCGTCCTTGAGGTACATCGCGCGGCCGTTGAGCGAGAGCTTGTCGGTGGTGCTCGCCTTGACGGCTTCGCCGCTCAGATTGACGGTGGTCGAGTCGCTGTTGCCGGAGGAGACGCTCGCGCCGGCGGTGAACAGGGCGCGCCACTGGCCGTCGTTCTTGACGGTGACCTGGGCGAAGGAAAGCAGCGGCGCGGCGGCGAGGCAGGCGATGGCAAGGAGTCGCGTCGGCGGCATGTCGGGTCCTTTCAGAGGAGAAAACATGCGCTGGACGCGGCAACCTCCGGTCCCGGCGCGCGCTCAGCGCGCGTTTGCTTGCATCTGGCCGCCCGCTGATCACAAGGGCTTACATCCGTGCCGCCAGGGAAACGAAATGGCGGCGGGCTCGCCGCTCATGGACCGCTGCCGTCCGCCTTCACGTAGGAGGCCACGCCGTTGCCGAAGGACCACTCGTCGCGCTGGTTGGAACTCAGCACGATCTGCACGTCCTCGCGCCGCAGGCCGGGGCTGATGGCCAGCCGGTCGGCGATGGCCTGGTAGAGCGCCTGCTTCTGCGCCGTGTCGCGCCAGTTGCCGGCCACGAGGTGGATGAACACCACATCGCTGCTGCGATGGATGCCGAGGTACCCGGCATCGAAGATGAAGTCTTCCGGATCATGCTGATGGATCAACTGGAAGCGGTCGTCGGGCGGGATCTTGTAGGCGTCGATCAGGCCCTGGTGGACGCTGTCGGCGATCGCGCGCACATGCTCGCGGGACTTGCCCTTGAGCAGGGAGATGCGGACGAGTGGCATGGAGGCTCCTTCTTCGGTTCAGGCAGATTCAGGCCGGTTCAGGCCGTGGTCATGATCTGGAGGTGGCGGTCGAACGAGGCCTCCACCGCGGCTTGCGCGCCGCCGATGATGTTGCGCCCCCAGCTGTAGCCATACACATCGTCATAGGCCAGGCCGGCGAGGCGCTCGCGCATCGCCATCACCTCGCGCGGCCCGAGCGGCACGAAGTTCGGCGAGCTGTACAGGAAGCTGACGCTGCGCCGGTTCGATGCGACCTGCGGCGAATCGCCGACGAACAGCGCGCCGCCGCCGCGAGGCCCGGTGGCCCAGTGCAGCGCGGTGCTGCCGGGGAAGTGGCCGCCGGTGCGCACCAGCGTGACGCCGGCGCCCAGGCTCAGCCGGTCGCCCTGCCAGTGCTCGATGCAGCGCGCGGGCCGTTGCACCCAGGCGCGGTCGTTGTGATGGAGCAGGATGGGCACGCCGCCCAGGGCCTCGCTCCACTGCACCATCGACGAATAGAAGTGGGGATGCGAGATCACGATCCGGTCGACGCCGCCGCGTTCGCGCAGCGCGGCGACGGCCTCGTCGGTGACCAGGCTCAGCGATTCCCACAGGACATTGCCGGCTTCGGTGGGCAGCAGCAGCACGCGCTGCGGGATGGCGAAGCTGCCCGCCACCGCGAAGGCCAGCAGGCCATCGTCCTCGCCGATGCGCAGCTTGAAGCGCGCGGCCAGCGCCTCATGGGTGGTCCAGTGCTGGCCGCTCCAGCCGACGTACTGACGGTCGTCCTGGCAGATCGGGCAAGCGCGTGGCGGCGCGTCGCTGAGCGCGAATTGCGTGCCGCAGGTGTCGCAGAGGTGGTGTTGCATGAGTCGGTACTCTACGGATACGCTGGCGCGATGAAAGCGCCAGTTTCGACCAATCTCATGGAACCAGTTCTGCCCTTTGAACTGGACCTGGACGACGTCCGCAACGGCGGGCTGACCCGCTCGCTGCATCGCCAGCTGCGGGCGGCGATCCTGGAGCGGCAACTGCCGGCGGGCTTCGCGCTGCCGTCCACGCGGCGCCTGGCCGAGGTGCTGGGCGTCGGCCGCAACACGGTGGTCGCCGCCTACGACCTGCTGGTGGCGGAAGGCCACGCCCAGGCGCGCGCCGGCGCGCGGCCGCGGGTGATCGCGCCCGCCGAGCCGGCGCGACGCGCGGCGGCACGGGGCGGGGTGTCGACGGTGAGCCGCGCGGAGGACGTCCGCATCGCTCCCGCCTGGCGACAGCCCGCGCCGCGCATCGCGCACGCGCGGCCGCTGCCGGCGCGCTCGTTCCGCACCGGCGTCCCCGAGGACCGCGGCTTCGAGCACGACACCTGGCGACGACTGACGGCGCGGGCACTGCGGACCCTGGCTCGATCGTCCTTCCTGTACGGGCCGGCGGAAGGGCTGCCGGCGCTGCGCGAGGCCATCGCCGGCCATGTGGCCTTCGTCCGCGCGGTGGTCTGCGAGCCCGGGGACCTGCTCATCACCTCCGGCGCGCAGCAGGCCTTCGACCTGCTGGCCCGGCTGCTCGTGACGCCGGGGCGCACGATGGTGGCGCTCGAGAACCCCGGCTACATGCCGGCACGCGCGGCCTTCGCCGCGGCCGGCGCACGGCTGGTCGGAGTGCCGGTCGATGCGGAGGGTCTGCGCGTGGACCGCCTGCCCGACGGCGTGAAGGTGATCTGCGTGACGCCGTCGCACCAGATGCCCACCGGCGCGGTGATGTCCGCGGCGCGGCGCCAGGCGCTGCTGGCCCGCGCGCGCGAGCTCGGCGCGGTGATCGTGGAGGACGACTACGACGGCGAGTTCCAGTTCGAGCCCCATGCGCAGGACGCGCTGCAGACGCTCGATCGCGAGGGGCGGGTCTTCTACGTCGGCACGTTCTCGAAGAGCCTGTTCCCGTCGCTGCGCAAGGGTTTCGTGGTGACGCCGCCCTGGGCGCGCGATGCCCTGGTGGACATCCGGCGCACGAGCGATTCACACGGCGACGCGGTGACCCAGGCGACGCTGGCCGCCTTCATCGCGGACGGGCATCTGGCGCGCCACATCCGCCGCATGCGGCCGATCTACCGGCAGCGCCGGGAAGCGCTGGTCAAGGGACTGGACGCGGCGCTGGGCCGCTGGGTGGAGGTGCTGCCCGGCGCGGCCGGCCTGCACCTGAGCGTGCGGGCCCGCCGGCCGGCGGCGATGCCGGTGCTGCTGGACACGGTCCAGCAGCACATGCCGGGCGTCCTGCCGCTGTCCGCGTACGCGCTGGGCAAGCCCTCGGTGCACGGGCTGTGCATGGGCTACGGCTGCGTCGAGGTCGAGCAGATCGTGCAGGCGGTGCGGGCGGCGGGGCAGGCGCTCGCGCGCGCCGTGCCCTGAGACGCTGCGCGAGCGGTTCGGCGGCCCGGCGACCCGGCGACCCGGCGACCCTTCAGGCCACCGCCGGCATCACCGTGCCCACGCACGGCCCGAAGCCGATCGCGCGCCGCCCTGGCGCCTCGCAGCGGCCGACCAGCGCCACGCTGTCGCCGTCCTGCAGGAAGGTGCGCTGCTCGCCGCCGGGCAGCGTGATCGCCTGCTTGCCGCCCTGGGTGAGTTCCAGCAACGAGCCGCCCTGGTCGGCCGCGGGACCGGACATCGTCCCCGAGCCGAAGAGATCGCCCGGCTGCAGGTTGCAGCCGTTGCTCGCGTGGTGCGTCAGCATCTGCGCGACCGTCCAGTAGGCATCGGCGAAGTCCGAGGCCATCAGCTTCGCGGGTGCCTGGCCCGCGTCGCGCATCGCGCGCGTCTGCAGGTGGACCTCCAGACGGACGCCGATGGCGCCGCGCTCGCGGTTGGCGGCGCCGTCCAGATAGGGCAGCGGCCGCGGATCGCCGTCGGGCCGCGTGAAGGCGCGCCGGAACGGCGCCAGCGCCTCCATCGTGATCACCCACGGCGAGATCGTCGTGGCGAAGCTCTTTGCCAGGAACGGACCCAGCGGCTGGTATTCCCAGGCCTGCAGGTCCCGGGCGGACCAGTCGTTCAGCAGCACCAGGCCGAACAGGTGCTGCTCCGCCTCGTCGATCGGGACCGGACGGCCCGGCTCGTTGCCGGTGGCCACCAGCGCGCCGACCTCCAGCTCATAGTCCAGCCGCTTGACCGGCCCGAAGCCCGGCGCTTCGGCCTCGGGCGCCTTGGTCTGGCCCAGCGGGCGGCGGAAGGTCTGCCCGCTGACGCCGATCGACGACACGCGCCCGTGGTACCCGATCGGCACCCACTTGTAGTTGGGCAGCAGCGGGTTGTCGGGGCGGAAGAGCTTACCCACGGCCGTCGCATGATGGATGCCGGCGTAGAAGTCGGTGTAGTCGCCGATGCGGCAGGGCAGCGTCATCTCGACCTCGCTCATCGGCTTGAGCGCCGGCGCCAGCAGGGCGGCCTGCTTCGGCCCGGCATCGTCCTGGAGCGCCGCGACGAGCTCATGCCGCAGCTGCCGGCGCAGGCCGGGCCCGATCGCCATCAGCGGATTCAGGCCGTGGCCCTCGCAGGTGCGCAGGACCGCACCGAGCGCGTCCGACAGCGCGCCCAGCTCGGCCGCGGCGATCAGGTCCAGCACCTGGTCGCCGATCGCCGTCACCGGACGGAAGGCACCGGTCGAGCCGGCGGCGCGGGCCATGCCCAGCGGCAGGTTCTGGATCGGGAAGTCGGTGTCCGCGGCATTCGCAGACGCGACCCAGCTGCGCAGCGCCGGGTCGTGGGTGTGGTCGAGGTCGGTCATCGGATCAGGTCTTTCGTTGTTCGTGTGCTTGAGAGCGCTCCCGGAGCGCGAGCGGCGACGCTCACGCCGGCTTGAACTTGTCCTTCAGCCCGCCCCAGCAGGCGGCATAGTCGGCGTCGAGCGCGCCACCACGCAGCGCCCATTCGGACGGGCGGAAGCGCCAGCGGCTCTCGAACATGAAGGCCAGCGTGTGATCGAGCTTCTGCGGCGCGAGCGTCCGCGTGCTCGCCGCCTCGAAGGCATCGGCGTCCGGGCCGTGCGGCACCAGGCAGTTGTGCAGGCTGGCGCCACCGGGGCGGAAGCCCTCGGGCTTGGCGTCGTACTGGCCGTGGATGAGGCCCATGAACTCGCTCATCACGTTGCGGTGGTACCAGGGCGGACGGAAGGTGTCCTCCTGCACCAGCCAGCGCGGCGGAAAAATCACGAAGTCGCAGTTGGCGGTGCCGGGCGTGTCGCTGGGTGAGGTCAGCACGGTGAAGATCGACGGATCGGGATGGTCGAAACTGATCGAGCCGATCGTCATGAAGTGCGCGGTGTCGTACTTCAGCGGCGTCAGGTTGCCGTGCCAGGCGACCACGTTGAACGGCGTCACCGCCTGCGCGTTGCGCCACAGCGCGCCGCCGGTCTTGCGGATGACCTCGTAAGGCGCACCCTCGGGCTCGTGCGCGGCCACGGGCGCGAGGAAGTCGCGCGGATTGGCCAGGCCGTTGGAGCCGATCGGGCCGAGCTCCGGCAGCCGGAACGCGGCGCCGTAGTTCTCGCAGACATACCCGCGGGCCGCGCCGTCGTGCGCCTCGACCCGGAAGGTCACGCCGCGCGGGATCAGCGCGATCTCGCCGGGCACGACGTCCAGCACGCCCATCTCCGTCGTGAGCCGCAGCCCGCCCTGCTGCGGGACGATCAGCATCTCGCCGTCGGCATTCATCAGCGCGCGGCGCATCATCGGACGGTTGAAGGCGTAGATCAGCGCGGCCATGCCGGTCTGCGCATCGGGGTCGCCGTTGCTGACGATGGTCTTGAGGCTGTCGATGAAGTCGACGCCGGTCGCGCCCGGCTGATCGTCCGGCATCGGGAACGGATGCCAGCGCAGCGGGTCGGGCGGCGCCGCGACACCGCCGGCGGCGCCGCTGGTCCAGAACGGCTGCTCATAGGCATGGAAGGCGCCGGTCACCACCGACGGCTGCCGGCGGTACAACCAGGTGCGGCGGTTCTCGACCCGGGGCGCGGTGAAGGCGCTGCCCGAGAGCAGCTCCGGGTAGAGATCCATCGGCGCGCGCTGCGGGCTGTTGCAGCCGCGCGGCAGGGCGCCGGGGATCGCCTCGGTCTCGAACTGGTTGCCGAAGCCGCTCTGGTAGCGGGGCGCGTTCGGCGCGGCGGCGCCGGGCTCGGTCGCGCGAAGGGGCTCAGGTGCGTTCATGCGGGTCCTCGTGGGAAGCGAAGCCAGCGGGCGGGGCATCGCTGGAAGTGGAACGGGCGGCCGCGGACAGCGCTTCAAGCAGCACGTCCTGACGGCCGATGTGGTTGGCAAGCAGCAGGATCAGCCGCGCGTTGAAGGCGTGGCTCTGCGCGGGTTCGAGACCTTGATGCGCGGCGAGCAAGGCTTCGTAGAAGTCGTCGCCGGCGTCGAAATTGGGCGAGGTGATCAGCGGCATGCGGGCGTCTCCTCGAGGGCGGCATCCTGCGCCAGCGCACGGCGCAGGGCCGATTGGAGTTCGGCCGCGGTCGGGTGGTGGAGACGGGCGCAGACGTGCTGGTCCGGACGCAGCAGAACCACAAGGCCCGGCTCGGCGTCGTAGCGAGCGCGGACCAGGCCGTGAGGGTCGGACGCGTCGTTGATGCGCAGGAGCACAGGCACGTCCTCGTGCGGGAGGTGGGGCAGGTCCGGCAGTGGGCGGACTGCCACGTCGACCTGCGGGAGGCCAGGCGCGGGCTCTCCACGGGGCATGGGGGATCCCTCCTGGACCCCCAAGCCCCATTCCGGCCCCAGTGAGACTCGCTGTCCGCCCTTCGTGGGGGGCGGGGTGTCGAAGACCAGGGCGGTGAAGCGGCCCGGACGCATCTGGCGCAGCAGCCAGTCGTCATGGCCATCGATGCGGATCGGTGCGTCTGGTGCGGGTTGGCCGTATTGCGTCGTTGGCACCGACAGGCGGCCGCTGTTGACCAGGCGGCGGGCGAAGTCGAAATCCTTGGCCAAGGTCAGCGTGGCGTCGCGGAAGACGCGGCTGATCTCGCTCTTGGGAGTGATGAAGTCGGTGGAGCGCGTGGAGTGCAGGAGGTTCTCGTCCGCCGCGAGTTCACGCTCGCGGGCGTAGCCGTCGAGCAGCGCGAGCGGGGCGCGGCCCTGCACGACGGCCGCCAGCTTCCACGCGAGGTTGTCCGCGTCCTGGATGCCGGAATTGGCGCCGCGCGCGCCGAAGGGCGAGACACCATGCGCCGCGTCGCCGGCGAAAAGGATGCGGCCATGGCGGAAGCTGTCCATGCGCATGCAGGCGAAGGTGTAGACGCTGGCCCAGACAAGCTCGATGTCCGGCACCGCGCCGTCGCCGCCCGCGGCGCGCGAGGCCTCCCTCATCAGCGTGCGCACCCGCGGCAGGATGCGCTCGGGCCGCTTCTCCAACTCTGGATCGGCATCCCAGCCGAGCTGGAAGTCGATGCGCCAGACACCATCGGGCTGGCGGTGCAGCAGCACGCTCTGGCCGGGGTGGAAGGGCGGATCGAACCAGAACCAGCGCTCGGCCGGGAAGGGCGCGTTCATGCGCACGTCGGCGATGAGGAAACGATCATGGAAGGTGCGCCCGTGGCTCTCCTGGCCGATCAGGCGGCGGACCGTCGAGCGCGCGCCGTCACAGGCGACGACATGATCGGCCAGCAGCGTGTAGGGGCCGTCCGGCGTCTCGAGGGTCAATGCGACGTGGTCGTCGCGCGGCTCGACGCCGGTGACGCCGTGGTGCCAGCGCAGGTCCAGCAGCGGCAGTTCGAGCGCGCGCTCGACGAGGAAGCCCTCGACGTAGTACTGCTGCAGGTTGACGAAGGCCGGGCGCTGGTGGCCCGACTCCGCCAGGAGGTCGAACTGGTAGACCTGCGCGTCGCGGAAGAACACCCGGCCCACGCCCCAGGAGACGCCCTTGTCGACGAGCCGCTGACCGCAGCCCAGTCGGTCGAGGATCTCCAGCGTCCGCTTGGCGAAGCACAGCGCGCGCGAGCCGACCGACAGCCGGCCATCGTTGTTCAGCAGCACGACCGGCACGCCCTGCAGCGCGAGGTCGATCGCCGCGCACAGCCCCACCGGCCCCGCGCCCACGACAACGACCGGATGCCGCGCCACGTCGCCGCGCGCGTGCGCGTCCTGGTCCGCGCTGCGACGGTACGGATAGACGATGCGCTGGTAGTCGACGTCGGGCGACGCCACGGTCGGGTTGGCATTCATCGAAGTGTTCCTGGACCAGCGGTGAGCCGCTCGAATTTCCCCAGGTCAGCAGTCAGCCGGTCGGACTCCCTCTCCCGCTTGCGGGAGAGGGCAGGGGTGAGGGCCATCAGCCTTCCAAGGTCCTCCACATTTCCTGATCCCGCTCCGCGGTCCAGATCCTCGGATCGCGGAACCGGGTGACCTCGTCATAGCAGCGCGTCACATCGAAGGGCATGCAGTGATCAAAGATGACCCAGTGCCCGTACTTCTGTTTCATGACCGCGAAGGTGTCCTTGTAGACGGCGTTCAGGTCCTTGCCTGCCGCCACGCCGGCCTTCACCGACGCATGCAGGTCGGCGATGAAGCTGCGGGTCCCCGCCAGCCCCTGGGCGACCGACTCCGGCGTCGTCAGCGCCGCGCCGCGCCCCGGAACGAGCGCCCGCGGCTCCAGTCGGGCGATGTTGTCCAGCGTCTGCGGCCAGTCCTCGAAATACGCATCGCCGGCATACGGCGTGGCGTCGAACTCGACCAGGTCGCCGGAGAAGAGGATCTTCTGCTCCGGCAGCCAGGCGACGGTGTCGCCCTTCGTGTGCCCGCGGCCGAGCTGCAGCAGCTGCACCTCCAGCCGGCCCAGCCAAATGCTCATCGCGCCCTGGAAGGTGATCGTCGGCCAGGTCAGCCCGGCGGGCACCGATTCGACATTGCGGAACAGGCGCGGGAAGCGGCCGATCTCGCTGGCCTTGTCCTGCTCGCCGCGCTCGACGATGAGGTCGTAGGTGTCGCGGCTGGCGATCACCTGCTCCGGCGCATAGGCGGAGGCGCCCAGCACCCGGACCGCGTGGTAATGGCTGAGCACCACGTACTTGATCGGCTTGTCGGTGACCTCGCGGATGCGGCGGATGACGTCCTGCGCCATCACCGGCGTGGCCTGGGTGTCGATGACCATCACCGCGTCGTCGCCAATGATGATCCCGGTGTTGGGATCGCCCTCGGCCGTGTAAGCGTAGGCGTTGTCGCTGAGCTTGACGAAGGAGACCTGCTTCTCCTCGACGTCGGCGTGGCTGGCGAACTGCTTGGTCGGCTGGGTCATGAGGTCTCCTGGCGTCTGCTTGCGAAATTCAGCAAAGCAGAATTGATTTGTTGATCGCGAATATAGCCGGTTGGCTGAATGTGTTCAACAATGCTGAATCGCGGCGGGCGCGGCCGCGATGGATACTGCGCCCCGCCCTTGACCGAGACAAGCATGAGCACCGAAGACACTGCCGACGACCGAGATGAGCGCGAGGACCGCGAGGACCGGCGCGGCATCCAGAGCATCGAGGTCGGCGGCCGGCTGCTGAAGGCCGCCGCGGCGCGCGGCCAGCCGCTGCCGCTGAAGGTCTTGTCGCAGGCCGCCGGCATGAGCCCGGCCAAGGCGCATCCCTACCTGGTGAGCTTCTGCAAGCTCGGCCTGATGCGGCAGGACCCGGCGACCGGCTACTACGGCCTGGGCCCGCTGGCGATGGAGATGGGGCTGATCGGCATCCAGCAGATCGATCCGGTCCGGCTGGCGACGGCGCGACTGGACGCGCTGGCCGAGGAGATCGGCCACACCGCGGCCATCGCGGTGTGGGGCTCGCAGGGCGCGACGATCGTGCGCACCGCCGCGTCGCCCGCGGCGGTGCATGTGACGATGCGGCACGGGACGGTGGTGTCGCTGTCGGACACCGCCTCGGGGCCGCTGTTCGCGGCCTACCGGCCGGAGGCCGAGATCAAGGCGATGCTGGCCGAGGCGCGCCGCAAGGGGCCCGCGGACCTGGCCCGCGTCGGCCGCCACGACCGGCCGCAGGAGGTGCCGCCCTGGGCCGCCTTCGCTCGGACGCTGGAGGAGATCCGCGCGCGGGCGATGCACCGCTCCGTCGGCGGCATCGTCGAAGGCGTGAGCGCGCTGGCCGTGCCGGTCTTCGACAGCGACGCGCAGATGGCACTGGCGCTGACGGCGATCGGCCCGTCGGGCGCGTTCGACGCGGCCTGGGATGGCGCCGTCGCGCGCGGCCTCACCGCCACCGCGACCGAGCTGATGCGCGAGATCGGCGGACGCTTCCCCGTGGCGGCTGCCGGCTGACCCTGCCGATCGAGGCCGCCCCGACGACAATCGCCGGATGACCGACCCCGTCCCGACTCCCCCCGCCCAACCCCGCAATCCGTTGCACGGCGTGACGCTGGAAACGCTGCTGACCGCGCTGGTCGAGGCCTATGGCTGGGACGGCCTGGACGCGCGCATCCCGCTGCGCTGCTTCGCCTTCGAGCCGAGCATCAAGTCCAGCCTGAAGTTCCTGCGCAAGACGCCCTGGGCGCGGGAGAAAGTGGAGGGGCTCTACCTGTTCATGCTGCGGGAGCAGCGGCGCAACGCGCGTCCGTGAGAGCGCGCCGCACCGGCTTCAGATCACATCCTCGATCGCGCGCTTGAGCAGCGACAGGCCCAGGTCGATTTCCTCGTCGCTGACCGTCAGCGGCGGCGCGATGCGGAAGACGCCGCCCATCATCGGCAGCTGCACGATGTTCATGCTCAATCCCCGCGCCATGCAGGCCCGGGTGATGGCGGCGCCCAGCTCCGGCGCGGCCTCCTTGCCGGCCTGGCTGCGGACGATCTCCACCCCCAGCAGCAGCCCGCGGCCCCGCACGTCGCCGATGCAGTCGAACTCGCGCTGCAGCGCGCGCAGGCCCGCCTCCAGCCGCGCGCCGGCGACCCGCGCCCGCGCCACGAGCCCGTCCCGCGCCACGATCTCCAGCACCTTCAGGCCGACCGCCGCCGGCAGCGGGTCGGAGACATGGGTCGTGTAGAAGAGGAAGCCGCGCTCATGGCAGCGCTCCTCGATCTCGGCGGTGGTGAGCACCGCCGCCAGCGGAATGCCCGCGCCCAGCGTCTTGGACAGCGTCAGGATGTCCGGCGTCACGCCGTCGCGCTCGCACGCGAACATCATCCCGGTGCGCCCGATGCCGGTCTGCGCCTCGTCGACGATGAGCAGCATCTCCCGCTCGCGGCATTTCTGCTGCAGCGCGCGCAGGTAGCCGGGCGGCAGGTCGATCAGGCCGCCCGAGCTCAGGATCGGCTCGGCGATGAAGGCCGCCAGGTTGCCGCTGGACTGCCGGTCGATCAGGTCGAAGGCGTAGTCCAGCTCGGCCTCCCAGGCCTCGGCGCCGAGGCCACCGAAGCGCGGCCGGTAGGGATTGGGCGCGGGAATCGCGAAGGAACCGACCGCCGCCGGGCCGTAGCCCTTGCGGCCGGCGCAGTAGGTCGCCGAGGCCGCCGCGCCGGTCATGCCGTGCCAGGACTGCGCGAAGCCCACCACCTCGTAGCGGCCGGTGTAGAGCTTGGCCAGCTTGATCGCCGCCTCGTTCGATTCGGCGCCGGTGCTCAGCAGCATCGCCCGCTCGAGCCCCGCCGGCGCGACGTCCGCCAGGCGGGTCGCCAGGTCGACCACCGGGCGGCTCAGCATGCCGCTGAAGAGGTGGTCCAGCCCGGCGGCATGCTCGGCGATGACCGTGGCGATCTCCGCGTGCCCGTGGCCGAGCAGCGCGCTCATCTGGCCGGAGGTGAAGTCCAGGATCGCGCGGCCGTCGGCGTCGTAGACGAAGCTGCCGCGGGCGCGCTCGATGATCAGCGGCTCGAAGCTGCCGCCGTAACGGATCAGGTGCTGGCGTGAACGCGCCCAGAAGCTCGGGTCGGCATTGCGTGACATCGGGTCCTCCCATCAACGATGAACCCGGCGAGCGTACGGAGCGGGCCGTCGCCACGGAAGCCAATTGTTTTGATGCGACCCATCAGCGGCGCAGGGGAGCGGCGACCCGGCCCGGCGACGAACGGCGCGTGGGTCAGGCGGTGGGCAGGAACTTCCGGACGTGGGCGGCGAACGCGGCGGTCAGCGGCGTCGGCCGCTCCCGGTCGAAGGCCAGCGTCAGCGCGACCGCGGGCAGCGGGGGCAGGCCATGGGCCTCGTCGAGGATCTCCAGGTCGTCGGGCACGGCGGTGCGGGTCAGCACCGTCACCGCCTGTCCCGAGCGCGCCATGCCGACGAGCCCGGCCAGGCTGCTGCTCGCATGCGCGATCCGGAACGCCCGGCCCTGCGCCTCCAGCGCGCGCTTCGCCAGCACATGGTCCAGCGCGTCGGGCGCGCCCAGAGCCAGCGGCAGCGGCGTCAGGCCGGCCACCGCGGCGCCGCGCCGCGCCACCCAGACCAGCGGCTCGCGTCGGATGACCTCGCCACCGACGCCCTCGGCGCCGTCCTGGATCGACACCAGCGCCAGGTCGGCGGCATGTCGCGCCAGCAGCTCCAGCAGGCGCGGCGTGGGCGCGCACACGACCTCCATCTGCACCTGCGGATGCAGGCTCGCGAAACCCTGCAGCAGGTGCGGCAGCAGGGCGACCGCGTAGTCCTCCGGGCAGCAGAAGCGCAGCACGCCGGACATGCGCGCGCCGCGCAGCTCGGCCAGCGCCTCGTCGTGCCGGCGCAGCAGCTCGCCGGCGTGGACCACCAGGCGCTCGCCGGCGGCCGTCAGCGTCACGCCGCGCGCCCCCCGGTGCAGCAGCGGCTGGCCGGCGACCTCCTCCAGCCGCTGCATCTGCATGCTGATCGCGGACTGCGTCCGGCCCACCCGCGAGCCGGCCTTGCCCAGCGAGCCGGTCTCGGCCACGGCCAGCAGGCTGCGCAGCAGGTCGAAGTCCAGGAAGGTGGTCACGGCAGGGAAGGTCGCGATCGGAGCGGCGCCGTGGCGCGCCAGCGCCAGGGCCAGCGCTTCAGGGCTTGAGGAAGTCGTTCTCGACCCAGGCGGCGGCGCTCGCCTCGGTCAGGCGGAAGTTGGCCGCCACGCGCACCTGGGCGACCAGATCGTCCTGCTCGTCGCGGGCGCTCAGCAGCGCATAGGGGTTGTCCTCGTCCGGGACGATGTCCAGCAGGATGTGCAGCCGTCCGGACCCGGTGTCCAGCTTGAGGCTCTTGTGCAGCTGGGCATGCAGCTGCTGCTCATGGCGGCGCAGGACCTCGGAGGCGGTCTTCACCAGCGTGTGGAAGGCCGCCGCGTCCAGCGGCTTGGGGTTCTTCTTGTCGCGGCCCATGGTCCAGGGGCCGACCAGCGCGGGTTCGGACTCGCCGGCCAGCGTCATCGCCACGGCCCAGCCTTCGTCGTCTTCGTTCTTGATCACCTGCGCGGTCCAGCGCTCGTCGCGCCACAGGCGGGGTTCCTGGATCGGGGTGGTGGTGTCGTCGGGGAGATGCGTGCTCATCCGGACGAAGGTATCACGCCGCCGTCAGCGAAAACATGTGCGCGTCCCACGCCGAGCCGTCGGTGCCGCGGATGCGCTGGCGCAGCAGACCCTCGTAATGGGCGCCGCAGCGGCGCGCGACCGCCAGGCTGGCCGCGTTGCCGTCGGCCACGACGATCTCCACGCGGGCGAGCTTCAGGCGCTCGAAGGCATGGCGGCTGAGCGCCCGCACCGCGGCCGAGGCCGCGCCCTGGCCCTGGCAGGCGCTGCGCACCCAGTAGCCGAGGTTGCAGAACGGATGCACCGGATGCAGCGAGTTGAGCCCGCCGGCGCCGATGAAGGCGCCGGTGTTGCGGTCGAAGATGCCGAACTCGAAGGCGGTGCCCGACTGCCAGCCGCGCGCGCAATGGTCCAGCCATGCGGCGCCGTCGCTGGTGGAGAAGTCCGCGTGGGCCCAGGCCATCCAGCGGCCGATGGACACGTGGGACTCACGCACCGCGGCGACCAAGTCCGGCAGGTCGCCGGGCCGATAGGGGCGCAGCAGGAAACGACCCTCGACGAGCTCGACCGGCGCGGGACCGGTGGGCGCGGCGTCGCCGTCGTCCCAGACCTCGCCGGCAAGCTGCCGGGCGCAGGCCAGCAGCGAGCGGTTGTAGCGCGACAGGCGCGGCGCCAGCGTGGCCAGCGCGAGCCCGGCGGCCTCGGCGCCGCGGCCCTGGGCGGCATAGGTGAGCGCGAGCAGCGCGCGGGCCTCGTCATGCAGCGGGCGGTCGTGGCCGGGCTGCATGTGGTGGGCGAGCTCGCCGGCGAGCAGCGCCTCGCTCTCGTCCAGCCGCTGGAGCCAGCGCAAGGTGCTGCCCAGCTGGATCACCGCGCGGGTGCGCCGGTAGGGATCGAGCTGGCCGCTCTCAAGCGCGGCGCGGTAGAGCGGCTCGGCTTGCGCTTCGAGGCCGGCGGTGTCACGCGCGCAGGCGCGTTCGAACAGGGCGCGACCGTCGTTGGCGGGGCGCTCGGCGGCGAGCGCGTCGATCTCGGCGACCAGTTGCGCGCCGGACAGGTCGGGCGCGCGGCGCCAGACCTCGTCCAGGCGCAGGGTCCAGGCGTCGTGCAGCGGGGCGGTGGGGGTGCTCATCGGGCCAGTCTAGCGACCGGCCCCGAGGGTGCTGGAAGTCTGCAGGACGATCATCGCGAGCGTCGCCAGCGCCATCGCGGCGGTGGCGAGCCAGCCCAGCGTGCGCCACAGCGGCGGCAAGCGCAGCGCGCCGACGATGGACGGATGGGAGGCGGCGATCATCACCGTCACCATGATCGGCACCGAGATGACGGCGTTGATCACCGCCGACCAGTAGAGCGCCTTGATCGGGTTGAAGCCGGCCAGGCTCAGCGTCAGGCCCAGCAGCATGGCGCCGCCCAGGATGGCGTAGAAGGCCTTGGCGGTGCGCGGCGGGCGGTCCAGGCCGCGCCGCACGCCGGCCAGCGTGGCGACCGCGTAGGCCGCCGAGCCGGCCAGCACCGGCAGCGCGAGGAAGCCGGTGCCCACGATGCCGGCGGCGAAGAGCACGAAGGCGAAGTCGCCCGCGACCGGTCGCAGCGCCTGAGCGGCCTGGGCGGTGGTCTGGATGTCGCTCACGCCGCGGGCGTGCAGTGCCGCGGCGGTCGCGACGATCATGAAGAACGCGATCAGGTTGGAGAAACCCATGCCGACCAAGGTGTCGGTCCGCAGCCGCCGGAACTGCCGCTTCGCCTGCTCGGGCGCGACGGCGAGCGGGCGGTCGGCGTCGATGCGGCGGATCTCCTCGGCTTCCTGGCCGGCCTGCCAGAAGAAGAGATAGGGGCTGATCGTCGTGCCCAGGATCGCCACGACCATGGTCGTGGACTCGCGGTCCCAGTGCATCGCGGGCAGCACCAGCGAGCGCAGCGCCAGCGCCCAGTCCGCCTGCGCGGCGAATCCCACGCCGACATAGGCCAGCAGCGACAGCGTCAGCCACTTGAGCAGCCGCACGTAGCGCTCGTAGGGCAACAGGACTTGCAGCAGCAGCGACAGCAGCGCGAAGGCGACGATGTAGGCGCCCGGCGGACCGCCGACGGCCAGGCTCATCGCGTCGCCCATCGCGCTGAGGTCGGCGCCGAGGTTGATCACGTTGGCGACGACCAGCAGCCCCACCAGCGCCATCACCAGCCAGCGCGGGCACAGCTTGGCGAAGTTCTCGGTCAGGCCCTTGCCGGTGATCCGGCCGATGCGCGCGCTGGCGAGCTGGATGCCCACCATCAGCGGGAAGGTCACCAGGATGGTCCAGCCGACGGTGTAGCCGTACTGCGCGCCGGCCTGCGAGTAGGTCGCGATGCCGCTCGGGTCGTCGTCGGCAGCGCCGGTGATCAGGCCGGGGCCAAGCTGGGCCCACCAGGGGCGGCGGATCGGGTCCTTCGGCAACCGGCATCTCCCTCAAGAACGACGGGAGCCACTGGGCAAGCATGGTGCCCGGCGGGGTCGGCGCGCCACATGAGAGGTTCCGGTATTGCTGGGTGCAGGCGGATCGGTGTGTTCATCGGCCTCCGCATCTCCGGCGCCGAGCGGGGCCACGGCGCAGCAGGCGGCGCAGTCCGTGGAGGAGCCCCATGATCGCCAACTGCGTCGTGCCCTGCATCGCCGCTTGAGCCCAGAAGCCGTCGCCGAACGGATGGGTCAGCCGCTGGTTGATGAGGCTGGCCGCGATCGCCGATAGGAAGAGGATCAGCCATGGCGCCCGTTCCGGAGTCAGCTCTCGCATGGGTCCACCTTATTGGATTGAGGATGGGGTCGAAGTTCTCCGGGGCCCTGTCCGGCAAGCTGCTTCAGACCTGCCATGGGGGCGATGCGGAGGTCTTCATCCTCGGACCGGCAGCGCCGGGCGGCCATGACTCCGGCTGGTGGACTTCCGGTCAGGTCCGACTGGTGTCGTGAGGCCGCCCACCGAAACGAGTGGCAGGCGGATCAGCGGCGCGCCGGCTCACGCGCGCCGCGTCGACGGCGCGATGCTGGCCTTCAACGCCTGGCGGATCCAGTCGAGCGCCGCGTGCTTGCGCTCCGGACTCTCGGCGGCCGTGCAGTCGGCCGGCACCCAGACGCGGTAGCCGCGCACGTAGGCGTCCATCGCCGTGCACTGGACGCAGTAGTCGGTCGCCAGGCCGGTGATGGCGAGCTCGCGCGCGCCCAGCTGCGCCAGCAGCAGTTCCAGTGGCGTGGCGTGGAAGCCGGAATGCCGCGGCTTGAGCACCATCAGGTCCTCCTCGTCCGGTGCCAGCAGACGCGCCAGCTTCGCGGCCGCGCCGCCACCGCGCCGGCATTCGCGCAGCAGCGTGTGGAAGTCCGAGCGCCATTGGCCGAAGTTGTCGTTGACGTAGAGCGTGCAGAAGCCGTCGCGGCGGTAGCGCCGCTTCAGCGCGGCGGCGGCGGTGGCGGCTTCGATCGCCGCTGGCGCGAGGTCCTCCGCGCCGTCGAATCGCAGCGGGTTGATGAAGTCGACCAGCAGCAGGACTTTTCGCGAGGCGGCGGCCATCACGTCTCCCGGCTCGAAGTCGACCGACCGCGCGAGACGCGGCGATCGGCGCGGCGCTGGGGGGCCGCCAACGGGTCGAGGACGGTGAGGGGGGCGCTCGCGGATCGCTTCATGCCGTGCTCCTTGCTGAGGAAGGAAATGGCAAGCGGAATGCCCGCGTGAAGCGGCCCAGGCCGTGGCGCCGTGGGTGCCGGTGGGCGCGGACGCGCGGTGTGCGCCGCGACCGCCACGCGCCGGCTACCGGTCGAACACGATGTCCTTCACCGGCAGCGCGGGCGGCTCCCAGGCGTAGGCGACGTGGAGCACATTGCGCTCGTCACGCATGCCGGACCAGCGCAGCCGCATCAGGTCGGCGAGCGTCCAGCCGGCCCAGTCCGCGCGGAAGGGGCGGGCGGCGACGGGCGCGTCGAACGCCGCGTCGCTGCGCCACAGCAGCGCCGGGATGCGGTAGCCCGACGCCGTGCCCGGGCTGTGTCCCGCGTGGTCCAGCGTGTGGCCGACTTCCTGGCCGTGGTCCGACAGGAACATCCACGCGGCTCGGCCGCTGGCGGGCAGGTGACGGCGCGTCATCCGCAGCGTCTCGGCCACGATGCGGTCGTGATAGCGGATGGCCGCGTCGTAGTCCTGGCGGAACTCGCGGACCCAGGCGGCGCGGCCATCGCGCGTCATCGCGGCATCGACGGCGTCTCCGCCCGCGTCGAACGGATGCTCGCCCGGCGGCATCCGCAGCCGGTAATGCGGATGCGCGCCCAGCAGGTGCACCACGACCAGCTTGCGCGGCGCGGGGTCGGCCAGCGCCTGTTCGACCTCGTCCAGCAACTCGCCGTCCAGCGAGCCTGACGAGCGTCCCGGTTGCCGGTTGATCATCTCCACCGCGTCGGCCAGCCGCGCATGCTGCTGGTCGACCGCCACGTCATCGTGATTGCTGACCCACCAGACCTTGTAGCCGGCGCCGCGCGCCAGCGCGAGCAGGTGCTGCGTGTCGCCGGCCGGGTCGTCCTCGTCGCGCTCGCCGAAGCTGAACAGGCCGGCGAGCGAGGCCACCGTCGTCGCCTGCGTCGACCACGCGTGCCGCAGCGTGAGCAGCCGGGCGCGTTCCTCCGCGCTCAGCGCGATCAGCTCCGGCGTCGTCGGCCGGGCATAGCCGTAGAGGCTCATGTTGTCGCGGTTGACGCTCTCGCCGAGCACCAGCAACACCGTCGACGGCGCGTCCGTCGCCACCGCGGGCGACGCGGCCTGCGCATTGCGCATCAGCCGCGCGCGCTGCAACTGCTGGTCGCCCCAGGCGGCGCGCAGGTCGACGACCTGCTGCGTCCAGGCGGGCCAGAACAGCAGCGGATGGTGCCGCCGCCACGGCTTGCTGAGGTGGGCGAGGGCGCACAGCGCCAGCAGTCCGACCAGCACGAGGCGCGCGGGCCGGGACAGTGCCACCGGCGCCCACGTCGCGCGATGGATCGCGACGCCGGTCAGCGTCAGCGCGGCCAGCAGTGCGAGCAGCGCCGCACTCATCGCGGGCAATTGCGAGCTCAGGTATTCGACCGATTCACGCGGCGAGGTGTTCGCCATCGCCCCCAGCACCAGCGTGCTGTCCGGTGCGGCCTGGTACTGGTGCTGGAGGAAGGCCCGCAGCGCGCCGTCGATCAGGAAGCCGGCCAGCGCCGCGAAGGCAACCACCGCGCGCACCCGCCGCCAGGCCGGGCCGGCGACCGGCCAGCACAGCCACAGCAGCACCGGCAGGGCGAGCAGCATCATCTGCCAGGCACGGCGTCCATCATGGCCGGCCGCGATCGCGGCCGCGCAAGCGGCGCTCAGGAACAGGACCGGGATCCAGGCACGGATCCCGACGGGGAAGGTCTTGAAGGGGGACATCGGCACGGGTCGAAGGCGAGCGGGCGCGAGTCTAGGAGATCTCGCGCTGGCCTCAGCCGGCGATCCCGACGCCGGCCCTCACATTTCCCGGTGCACCGGCGCGGCCGGTGCGTTTCGTCAAAGCATCGGCCGCAGGACTTGCCAGACGTTGTCCAGCATCACCGGATGCGCCTTGGCCAGCGGGTGGATGCGGTCGCCCTGGAACCAGTCCGCCGCATCGGCCCGGTCGGCCACGCCGGCCAGCAGGAAGGGCTGCAGCGGCACCTTCTCCGCCTGCGCGACCGTCTTGAAGCTGTTCTCGAAATCGCGCGCATAACTCGCGCCCATGTTCGGCGGGATCTGCATCCCGACCAGCATCACCTTCGCGCCGGCGGCCTTGCCGGCCTGGACCATCGCCGCGAGGTTCTCGCGCGTCATCTTGAGCGGCAGCCCACGCAGCGCGTCGTTGCCGCCGAGCTCCACGATCAGGTGGGTCGGCCGATGCTGCTGGAGCAGCGCCGGCAGCCGCGAGCGCCCGCCCGAGGTGGTGTCGCCGCTGATGCTGGCGTTGATCACCTCGGCGCCCAGCTTCTGCGCCTTCAGCCGCGCCTCCAGCAGCGCCACCCAGCCGCTGCCGCGGGCCAGGCCGTACTCGGCCGACAGGCTGTCGCCCAGCACCAGGATGCGACGCGGCGCCCGCGCCGCGGCCGCGCCGCCTTCGGTGCGGCCTTGCGCCGCGACAGGTCCGGGCAGGGCCCCCGCCACGGCGAGGGTCGCGACACAGGCGCTACAGTGCAACATCCATTCACGGCGGCGCATCTGCGGTTGATTCATGGCTCAGAACATCCTCGAAGTCGATCACGTCAGCAAGTCGGTCCAGGATGCCGACGGCGTGCTGACCATTCTGCATGACATCAATTTCCAGCTGCAGGCCAGGGAGTCGGTCGCCATCGTTGGCGCCTCGGGCTCGGGCAAGAGCACGCTGCTGTCCATCCTCGCGGGCCTGGACACGCCGTCCGAAGGCACGGTGCGGCTGCGTGGGCAGGACATGTTCGCGCTCGACGAGGACGGCCGCGCCGCGCTGCGCGGCGCGCACCTGGGCTTCGTGTTCCAGAGCTTCCAGCTGCTGGCGCACCTGACGGCGCTGGAGAACGTGATGCTGCCGCTGGAACTGCGCGGCGAGCGCGATGCCCGCACGCAGGCGCGGCAGATGCTCGAGCGCGTCGGGCTGGGGCAGCGGCTGTCGCACTATCCGCGGGTGTTGTCCGGCGGCGAGCAGCAGCGCGTGGCGCTCGCGCGGGCCTTCGTGCAGCAGCCGGCGCTGCTGCTGGCGGACGAGCCCACCGGCAGCCTCGACTATGCGACCGGCGAGCAGGTGATGGCGCTGATGTTCGAACTCAACCGGGAACTGGGAACGACGCTGGTGATGGTCACCCATGACCAGGCCATCGCGGCGCGATGCGAGCGGCAGCTGAGGATCTCGGCGGGGCATCTGCAGGACATCACGATGGCGGATCTGCCGGCGTGAGGCTGTCGGCCTGCTGAGACCGGTGCGTTGGCCGCTGGGCCATGGGGCCCCGGCGGCAAGCGCCGGAACCCCAAGGCCCACCGTCCCCAACCAGCGGTGTCCTTCGGCGGTTTTGAGACCGAGGACGGCGGGGGAGGATCAGAGGCGCAGCGCGCGTTCGCGCAGGCGCCGCCGGCGCTCGAGGCGGATGACGGCCCACCAGCCGACGTAGACCACGACGTAGAGCGTCGCGCCCAGCAGCAGGCCCGCCAGGGGCAGGCCCGCCAGCAGCGGCGCGCCGAGCTCCGACAGCCACTGGCCGATGGCCGGCCACCAACTGGCTGGATCGCCCCAATTGAGCGCCAGTTCCCTCGGCGCGGAAATCGGACCGTGGATGCCCAGCACCTGGCGGCCCAGGAAGATCGCCAGCGTCCAGATCGGCACCAAGGTCAGCGGATTCGTCAGCCAGGTGGCGGCAATCGCCGCCGCCACGTTGGCGCGGCACACGATCGCCACGACGGCCGCCAGCAGCATCTGCGTCGGCAGCGGGATCACGCCCACCGCCAGCCCTAGCGCCGCCCCCAGCGCCACGCGCCGGCGGTGCGCCACCCACAGCCAGGGCCGCTCGCGCAGGTAATGGCCGAGCCACTTCAGTCCCTTGGTCTGTTCCAGGGACTCCGGCGAAGGCAGCAGGCGGCGGGCAAGTCGGGAAGCCGTCATGGAGGGGAGCTCAGAGGGGCGCGATGCCCGCGGAAATGGGGAACGTCAGATGTGAAAAGCCCGCGCAGCTGCCAGGCAGCGGCGCGGGCTTCGAACGGTACAGCAAAGACCGGTCGGAACGACGATCAGTTCGCGGAGAACTTGTAGTCGGTCTTGGCCTTGGTGCGCAGTTCTTCCTGGAACTCCGCGACCTTCTGCTGCTGCATGCGCTGGATGATCTGGCCCTTGACGTCGTCGAAGGCCGGGAACTGCGCCTGGCGCGTCTCTTCCAGCTTGATGATGTGGAAGCCGAACTGCGACTTGACCGGCTCCTGCGTCATCTCGCCGGCCTTGAGCTTGGCCATCGCGGCGCTGAACTCGGGCACGTAGGCGTCCGGAGCGGACCAGCCCAGGTCGCCGCCGTTCTGGGCGGAGCCGGTGTCCTTGGAGTTCTTGGTCGCGACGTCCTCGAACTTCGCGCCGCCGTTGAGCTGCTTGATCAGCGCCTTGGCGTCTTCTTCCTTCTCCACCAGGATGTGGCGGGCGTGGAATTCAGTGCCGGTGGCCTGGGCCTTGAACTTCTCGTACTCGACCTTGGCGTCGGCTTCGCTGACCGGGTTCTTCTTGGCGTAGTCCGAGAACAGCTCGCGGATCAGCAGGGACTGGCGCGCCAGTTCCATCTGGTTCTTGTAGTCGTCGGTCTTGTTCAGGCCGCGCTTCTCGGCTTCCTGCAGGAAGATCTCGCGCAGGACGACCTCGTCCTTCACCTTCGATTCCATTTCCGGGCTGCGCGGCTGGCCGGCCTTCGTGATCTGGCTGATCAGCACGTCGGCGCGGGCCTTGGGCACGGGCTTGCCGTTCACGATCGCGATGTTCTGGGCCATGGCCGGCAGGGTCACGGCGCCGATGGCCGCCACGGTGGCGGCAAGCACAAACTTCTTCATGATGGGTAAAGGGCCTTTCGACTCCCGGGTGAGCGCGAACGCTCCAAAACAAAGCGCCGGCAGGCGGCGCTACTAGGGACCTGGTTTCTGCTGTTCGTCGGGCGCGCGGGCATCGATGGCCAGCGCGTGAATGCCCTTCTGCATCAGATCGGCGAGCGCATGATATACGAGCCGATGCCGCGCCACCCTGGGTAAACCGGCAAAGCGCGGGCTCACGATTTCGAGGTAATAGTGGCCGCCCTCGCGGGCACCGGCGTGACCAGCGTGGTGGGCGCTGTCGTCCCGCAGCGAGAGCGAGACGACCGGCGCCAGGGCAGCCCGCAGCCGGGCCTCGATCTCGACCGACGGCGTCGCCGCCGGGTTCGGCGCCGACGAGGGGGAAGATCCCGCGCCGCCGCTCATGGCTTGGTCTCCTCGACCGGGGCCTCGCTCTCGTGCGGCAGGTGCTTGCTCATGTAGACGCCCTGGCCGAGCACGAACAGCACGATCAGGCCCGTCGCACCGAACACCTTGAAGTTGGCCCAGGCCTCGGTGGTGAACGAGTAAGCGACGTAAAGATTCGCAAAACCAAGGGCCAGGAAGAAGATGATCCATGCCAGCGTGAGCCGCGTCCAGACCGGACCCGGCAGTTCCAGCTGAGGGCCCAGCATCTTGCGCAGCAGGTCCCGGCCGAGCACGAAGCGGCCGACCAGGAACACCGTGGAGATGGCCCAGTACAGCATCGTGGGCTTCCACTTGATGAAGGTCTCGTTGTGGAAGTAGACGGTGGCCGCGCCCAGCGTCATCACCAGCCCCAGGCTGACCCACAGCATCAGGTCGACCTTGCGGCGGCGCAGCTTGAGGTAGAGCACCTGGGCGATGGTGGCGAACATCACGACCAGGGTGGCCAGCAGCACCGGCGCCTCGGTGGGGCCGACCTTGCCGCCGGACACCAGGAAACCCAGGTGCTCGGTCGCGAAGGCCGCTGCCCACTCCGGCTGCCCATCGGCGTACTTGAACGTGACGAAGAACAGCAGGAGCGGCAGGAAATCGAGCAACAGCTTCATTCAGGGACCAGTTCGGCAGCGCTCAGCGCTGGGGCTCGAAGTCTATCGCGGCCGAATTGATGCAGAAGCGCTCGCCCGTCGGTTCCGGGCCATCGGGAAAGACGTGGCCCAGGTGGGTGCCGCAGCGGTTGCAGCGCACCTCGACGCGCACCATGCCATGCGTCTTGTCGACGACGCGCTCGATGACCTCGGCGTTGATCGGCTCGTAGTAGCTGGGCCAGCCGCAGCCGGCGTCGAACTTGGTGTCGGCCTGGAAGAGCGGCGTGCCGCAGCCGACGCAGTTGTAGCGGCCGGCCTCCCAGTGGTCCCAGTACTTGCCGGTGAAGGCGCGCTCGGTGGCGGCGTGGCGGGCGACCTGGTACTGCGTCGGGTCGAGCTGCTCGCGCCACTGGGCATCGGTCTTCCGGACGGGGTAGGCGGTGTCGCGGTCGCGGTCGACCTCGGTGGCGTTCTCGGTGAACTTGTCGTAGCGGCTCATGATGAACAGGAAACCTCCAGCGTTTGCGCCCAGTCGGGCGGGAAGTCGGCGTCGGACGCCTGGGCGGGCGCGTCGAACGGGCGGCGCAGCACCTCCAGCAGCCGGCGCACTTCGTCGAAGTCGCCGGCCTCGGCCCGCTGGATCGCCGTCTCGGCCAGGTGGTTGCGCAGCACCACCGCCGGATTGACCGCGTCCATGCGAGCGGCACGGGTCGCATGTGCGTCCGCCGGCTCGATCTTCAAGCGCGCCGCGTAACGCCCGGCCCAGGCATCGAAGGCCGCGCGGTCCAGGAACAGGTCGCGCAGGGCCGCATGGGCGGGCGCCTCGACCGGCTGCGCCGGATCGAAGCCCGACAGGCGCCGGTGCGCGATCGTGTAGTCGGTGCGATGGGTGGCGAGCAGCCGCAGCCAGTCGTCGATCAGCGGGCCGTCCTCGCCGCGCTCATCGACCTCCGCGCTCAAGCCCAGCTTCGCGCGCATCGCGCCGAGCAGCGCGGTGCCGAAGCGCTCGCGGTAGATCTCCAGCGACTCGATCAGCGCATCGCCGGCCGCCTCGGCGTCGGTGTCGACGCCCGGCATCAGCGGCAGCAGCGCCTGGGCCAGCGCATGCAGGTTCCAGAACGCTACCTGCGGCTGGCGCGCGAAGGCATAACGACCCTGGTGGTCCGAGTGGTTGCAGATGTGGCCGGGGTCGAAGCCGTCCATGAAACCGAAGGGGCCGTAGTCGATGGTCAGGCCCAGCATCGACATGTTGTCGGTGTTCATCACGCCATGCATGAAGCCCACGGCCTGCCACTGCGCGACCAGTTCCGCGGTCTGCGCGGCGACCTTGGCCAGCGCGGCGGTGACGGGATTGGGCGCGGTGGCGCATTCCGGCGCGTGGTGGCGGATGAAGAAGTCGAAGAGCTCGCGCGTGCGAGCCTCCATCCCGTGGTGGGTGAAGTGCTCGAAGTGGCCGAAGCGCAGGAAGCTGGGCGCGACGCGGGTGACGACGGCGCCGGTCTCGACGCGCTCGCGCTGCACCTTCAGCGTGGTGGAGCCGGTGATGGCCAGCGCGCGCGTGGTGGGGATGCCCAGCGCGGCCATCGCCTCGGAGCAGAGGAACTCGCGGATCGACGAGCGCAGCACCGCGCGGCCGTCGCCGCGACGCGAGTAGGGCGTCAGGCCGGCGCCCTTGAGCTGCAGCTCGAAATGGCCGTTCGGGCCGTCGACGCCGCCCAGCAGCAGCGCGCGTCCGTCGCCGAGCTGGCCGGCCCACACGCCGAACTGATGGCCGCTGTACACGGTGGCCAGCGGCTTCATGCCGGGCAGCGGCGCGTTGCCGCTGAAGGCCTGGAGCATCTCGGGGCGGGTCCACCAGTCGGCGGGCCAGCCCAGCAGGGCGGCGCAATCGGGGCTGGTGGCGACCCAGTGCGGGTCGGGGAGGCCGGTGCCGGGCAGCTCGGTGTAGAAATCCGGCCCCAGACTCGCGTATCGATGGGTCCAGCGGGCCAGCCCGGCCCCTTGCATTGGCGCATTCATCGGGGCAGTTTACCGAGCGCCCCTTGGCCCCTTCGCAGAGGGGGATGCTCTCGGTCGGCGCGCTGCCACTGGCTCCCTCGCCCGCTTGCGGGAGAGCAACCGTGTCCAGCGCTCCTGCACTGCCACCGCCGCTGGCCCTCACCCCTCCCTCTCCCACTTCGCGGGAGAGGGTGTAAGAGAGGCGCTGGCCGGTATTGCTCCCTCGCCCGCTTGCGGGAGAGGGCGGGGGGTGAGGGCCAGCGGCCGTGCCCGGTCAGCCCAGCTTGAAGCTCGCCACCGCGTCGACCAGCTGCGCCGACTGGTCCTTCAGCGACTCCGCCGCCGCGGCCGATTCCTCGACCAGCGCCGCGTTCTGCTGCGTCATCTGGTCGAGCTGGCGCACGGCCTGGCCGATCTCGCCCAGCGTCAGAGACTGCGCCGCGCTGGAGGCCGAGATCTCGCCGATGATGCGCGTCACGCGCTCGACGCTGCTGACGATCTCGCGCATCGTCGAGCCGGTCTCGCCGACCAGGCGGGAGCCGCCGTCGACGCGTTCGACCGAGGCCGAGATCAGCGACTTGATCTCCTTGGCCGCCTCCGCGCTGCGGCGCGCCAGCGAGCGCACCTCGCCGGCCACCACCGCGAAACCGCGCCCCTGCTCGCCCGCGCGCGCGGCCTCGACCGCGGCGTTCAGCGCCAGGATGTTGGTCTGGAACGCGATGCCGTCGATGACGCCGATGATGTCGGCGATCTTGTTGGACGACTGCTGGATCTCGTTCATCGTCGCCACGACCTGCTCCACCATCGCGCCGCCGCGGCCGGCGACCTGGGAGGCGGTCTGCGCGAGCGCATCGGCCTCGCGGGCGGACTCGGCGTTGAGCTTCACGCCCTCGCCGAGCTGCGCCATCGCGGCGCCGGTTTCCTCCAGGCTGCTGGCGGCCTGCTCGGTCCGGTTGGACAGGTCGGCGTTGCCGGTGGCGATCTCGGACGACGCGTGGCGGACCTGGTCCGCGGCGGAGCGCACGCCGGCGATCGTGTCGGCCAGCCGGCGCTGCATCTCCTGCAGCGAGCGGCGCAGCGCGGCGACCTCGTCGGTGCCGTCGACCTCGCCGCCCCGGCGGCTCAGGTCGCCGTCGGCGATGGCGCGGCTCAGCGCCTGGGCCTGGGCCAGCGGCTCGGTCACCGAGCGCGTGATCACCAGCGCGATGCCCACGCCCAGCGCGATCGCCACCACCATCAGCGTGACGACCAGGTGGCGGGTGCTCGTGGCTTCGGCCTGCGCCTCCTTGCGGGCGTCCTGCAGCAGGTCGCGGGTGTGCTCGGCGAACTTGTCGATCGCCGCGAGGTAGTCGTTCATCGCCGGGATCAGCTGCGTCGCGGCCACCGGCTTGACGTCCTCGCCGCCTTCCTTGGCCTTGACCGTGGCATCGCGCGCGTCCTGGTACTTCTTGCGCGCCGCGCCGATCTCGTCGATCAGCTTGCTGCCCACCGGGTCGGTGACGTTCTCGTCGAGCTCCTTCTGGATCTTGTCGATGCGCGCCGACAGCTCCTTGGAGCGCGCGGTGAAGGCCTTGACGAAGGTCTCGTCATCGACGACCAGCTGCACGATGCGGCGCTGGATGTTGCCTTCGGTCAGGCCGGACCACTGGCGCGACAGCTCCAGCGCGTGCATGTCGACCTCGACCAGGCGTTCGATGCGCTGGTGCAGCATCGACACGCGGATCACCCCCACCGCCGAGGCCACCGCCATCAGCACGATCACCAGCGCGAAGCCGGCCAGCACGCGGCTGCGCAGCCGCCATCGATTCAAGTTCAGCATTCGGAGGTCCTTCTTCTGCGCGCCCCGACCGGCCCCCTGGGCGCGGTGATGGCGTCGTGGTGTTTCCGTGAGACGGACGCGATGCTGCCTTGTCAGGGTTGCCCCTGATCGATGGATATGCGGGGTGTCGTGTGAACAAAAGCGCGGAACCGGCGGCCGCGCGGGGGGGTGTCGGGTTTTCGCGTCGGCGCCGCTCCGGCGCCGCGTGCGAGGGGCGTCACCCGCGGGCGCTGGGCGGCGCCGGAACCTCGAACAGGTTGATCGCCTGCGGCTGGTCCAGCACCAGGTCCGAGCGCGCGCAGGCGACGCAGGGCAGGATCCAGCCTTCGTCCTTCTCCTCGCGGGACAGGCCGGGCCATTCGATGCGGTAGTCGATGCGCCCCGCCACCAGCCGGGCGATGCAGGCGCGGCAGGTGCCGTTGCGGCAGGAATGCGGCAGGCGCAGGCCGTGGTCCAGCGCGGCGAGCAGCAGGGTCTGGTCCTCGGGCGCGTCGAAGCGCCAGCCCTGGGGCTGGAGCTCGACGGCGTGAACGACCGGCGCGGTCTCGGGGCGGTCGCCGGAGTCCCCGGCGGCATCAGGGGCGTGACTCATGGGCGCCATGATGCCCTGCGCTAAGCTGCGCCGATGCCCGACATCTCGCTCCCCACGCCGGCCGTGCAGGCCGCCCAGGCCTTCTTCGACCAGCTCAACCACGACTACGTGGCGGTGCACAAGCGCAAGGAAGACCTGTTCTGGGCCACCTACATGGCCACCAGCGACGACCACGAAGGTTTCGGCCGCGCGGAGACCGACTACAAGGCCTTCATCGCCGATCCCGACCGCCTGGCCGCCACGCGCGCGCACCTGGCCGCGGTCGAGGCGGCGCCCGCCACCGACGCGGTGAAGGCGCTGGCGCACGGCCTGCGGGGCTGGCTGGGCGTGTTCGAGGCCAACATCATCGACAACGACGAGGGCCGTCGCCTGATGGCCGAGCTGATCGAGGCCGAGCGCCTGCTCTTCGCCCGGCGCAAGGACTTCGCGCCGACCCATGTCAACGACCGCGGCGAGACGGAGGCCGCGACGCTGACCATGCTGTCGACCAACGCGTCGACCAATCCCGACGAGTCGCGCCGACGCAGTTCCTACGACGGGCTGGCGGCGGTGGAGCGCTGGGTGCTGGACAACGGCTTCCTGGAGATCGTCGCGCTGCGCAACCGGCTGGCCCGCGCACTGGGCTTCAGCGACTACTTCGAGATGAAGCTGCGCAAGAACGAGCGCATGACCAAGGCGGAGCTGTTCGGCATCCTGGACGACTTCGTCGCGCGGACCGAGGCCGCGCAGCGGCGCGCGCTCGATGCGCTGGTGGCGCGCCATGGCGCCTCGGCGCTGGAGCCCTGGAACCTGCGCTTCCACAGCGCCGGCGACGTGACCCGGCGCCTGGACCCCTACCTGCCGTTCGGCCCGGCGCTGCGCCGCTGGGTGCAGAGCTTCCGCCGGCTGGGCATCCAGTACCGCGGCGCGACCCTGCGGCTGGACCTGCTGCAGCGGCCGGGCAAGTACCAGAACGGCTTCTGCCATGGCCCGCTGCCGACCTGGTTCGACGAGCAGGGCCGCTGGCACGCCGGCGAGATCAACTTCACCGCCGAGGCCAAGCCCGACCAGATCGGCAGCGGCGCGCGCGGGCTGGTGACGCTGTTCCATGAAGGCGGCCATGCGGCGCACTTCGCCAACGTGACGCAGAACGCGCCGTGTTTCTCGCAGGAGTTCGCGCCGACCTCGATGGCCTATGCCGAGACGCAGTCGATGTTCTGCGACAGCCTGCTGGGCGACGCGGACTGGCTCAAGCGCTACGCGCGCACGGTCAATGGCGCGACGATCCCCGACGAGCTGATCCGCGAGCGCATCGCCGCGACGCAGCCGATGCGCGCCTTCGACGAGCGCGCCATCGCGGTGGTGGCCTACTTCGAGGCGGCGCTGTACGCGATGCCCGATGCCGAGCGCACGCCCGAGGCGGTGCTGGCGCTGGCGCGCGCGATGGAGCGGCGCATCCAGGGCGTGGACCGGGCGCCGCGGCCGATCCTGGCGATCCCGCACCTGCTCAACCAGGAGTCCGCCGCGTCCTACCAGGGCTACCTGCTCGCGCATATGGCCGTCTACCAGACGCGCGCCTTCTTCCTGCGCCGCGACGGCTACCTGACCGACAACCCCGCGATCGGCCCCGCGCTGGCCGAGGCCTACTGGGCGCCGGGCAACAGCCTCAGCCATGACCAGACGCTGCGGCGGCTGACCGGCGAGGGCTTCTCGGCGCGCTACCTGGCCCAGGCCTGCGACGAGACGGTGGAGCAGGCGTGGGCGACCGCGCTCGACCAGCTGGAAGCGGCCGAGCGCCGAGGCGCGCGCACCGACGGCGGCCCGCCGCTGCAAGCGCGGGTGATGGTGGTCCACGGCGCGGAGCTGCTGGCCGACAACGGCGATGGCGGCGACGCGGCGGAGCGCGCGATGTTCGAGCGCTTCGAGCAGTGGATCGGCGCGCACTACGGCGCGCCGGCCGCGGCGCTGCAGTGATGGCGCGGTGAAGTACCTGCAGGGTTATTCGCCGGCGCTGGTGGCGCAGGCGCGGCAGTTGCTGGACGCGGGCGAACTTGGCCCGCTGCTGGCGCGCAAGTATCCGGAGCCGCATGAGGTCCGCAGCGACAAGGCGCTGTTCGACTACACGCAGGCGCTGAAGCAGCGCTTCATGCGCAACGCCGGGCCGCTGGCGCTGGTGGCCTACGACGCCCGGCTCAAGGTCATCCAGCATGCGCTGGGCACGCACACGCGCCAGGCGGTGGTGCAGGGCAACCGGCTCAAGACGCGCCGCGAGATCCGTGTGGCGACGCTGTTCCGCGAGGCGCCGGCGGAGTTCCTGCGGATGATCGTCGTGCACGAGCTGGCGCATCTGAAGGAGCTCGAGCACGACAAGGCCTTCTACGCGCTGTGCCACCACATGGAGCCGGGCTACGCGCAGCTGGAATTCGACGTGCGGCTGTGGCTGAGCGTACGCGACCACGACGAGGCGCTGGCCAAGCGCGGGAAGACCGGCACCGGCGGCGACGCGGACGGCCCGTGACGTCCGCCCCGGTGGGCGCTCCCGCGCGGCCGCGCCGAGGCCCTGGAACAGGCGCTTCCGCTATGCTCTCGGCCTTTCCAGACCCCGGTCCGCGGCGCCACGAGCACGGCGGATCCCCTCGCTTCCCATGATTCTGCTGGCGCCCATGGAGGGCTTGCTGGACCACATGCTGCGCGACACGCTGACCCGTGTCGGCGGCGTGGACCGCTGCGTCTCCGAGTTCATCCGCGTCACCGATCAGGTGCTGCCGCGCCGCGTGTTCACGCGCATCGTGCCCGAGCTGCTGAACGGCGGGCGCACGCGCGCCGGCGTGCCGGTGCGGGCGCAGCTGCTGGGCTCCGATCCGCAGTGCCTGGCCGAGAACGCCGCGCGGCTGGCCGAGCTGGATCCGGAAGGCATCGACCTGAACTTCGGCTGCCCCGCCAAGACGGTGAACCGTCATCGCGGCGGCGCGGTGCTGCTGGACGAGCCCGAACTCGTCGGCGAGATCGTCGCCGCGGTGCGTCGCGCGGTGCCGGCGCATCTGCCGGTGTCGGCCAAGATGCGGCTCGGCAACGAGGATCGCGAGCGCATGCTCGACTGCGCCCGCGCCATCGAGGCGGCCGGCGCGTCGGAACTGGTCGTCCACGGCCGCACCAAGCGCGACGGCTACAAGCCGCCCGCCTACTGGGACCAGATCGCCGTCGTGCGCGAGGCCGTCGCGATCGACGTCGTCGCCAACGGCGAGGTGTGGACCGTCGAGGACGCGCTGCGCTGCCTGCGCGAATCGGGGTGCCATTCGCTGATGCTCGGTCGCGGCATGGTGGCCGATCCGGGCCTGGCGCTGGCGCTGCGCGCCGCGCTCGGGACCAGCGCGGCCGGAACGTCCAGCGTGGAGGGCGCCGCGACGGCCGGCGCGCTGCCGTGGGCCGAGATGCTGCCGCTGATGGCGGGTTTCTTCGCGCAGGTGCGCCGCAAGGTCGCGACGCGCCACCAGGCCGGCCGGCTCAAGCAGTGGCTGCACTACCTGCGCCGCCGCTATCCCGAGGCCGAGGACACCTACCAGCGCGTGCGCACGATCAACGCGCCGGACCTGCTGGCGCTGACGCTCTTCGGCGACGCGCTCGATCCCCAGGCACCGCCCGAGGGCGGCGACGAGGACGACCTGGTCGACGCCTTCACCGCCTGCGAGGCCGACGACGCGCTCGACCGCTCCACCGATTCCGATCAACGACAAGACAGCGACACGCTGATCGCCGCATGACCGCTTCCCTGCTGACCACGCGCCTGCTGGCGCTCGCCGCCGCATTGGCGCCGGTGTTCGCCGATGCCGCCTCCACCGCGCCCGCCGCGACGGCGAAGGACAAGGGCGTCACGCCGCTCACGCTCGAACGCGTCTTCGGCGATCCGCCGCTGCAGGGCCGGCTGGTGCGCCAGGCCGAGATCTCGCCCGATGGCGCCTGGGTCAGCTACCTGCGTCCCTCGGAGACCGACAGCGACCAGCTCGAGCTGTGGGCGCAGCCGACGGCCGGCGGCGCGCCGCGCAAGCTGGTGTCGGCGGCGGAGGTGCTGGGCGGGCGCAGCCAGCAGCTGACCGAGGCGGAGCGCATGGCGCTGGAGCGCAAGCGCATCTCGCAGGGCGGCATCACCGGTTACCAGTGGTGCGGGCCGTCGGGCAAGGCGCTGCTGTTCCCGCTGTCGGGCGACCTGTACCTGGTGCGCCTCACCGACCAGGGACCGAAGGCCCAGCGCCTGACGGCCGACGAGCAGGTGCCGGAGCAGGACCCCACCTGCTCGCCCGACGGCAGCCGCATCGCCTACGTGAAGGGCGGCGAGCTGTGGGTGCAGCCGCTGGATGGCGGCGACGCACGCGCGCTGACCAAGGGCGCGACCGAGACCCGCTTCTGGGGCCTGGCCGAGTTCATCGCGGCGGAGGAGTTGAGCCGCCAGCGCGGCTACTGGTGGTCGCCGGACGGGAAGCAGCTGCTGGCGCTGAACGTCGACGAAAGCGCGGTGCCGGTGAAGACGCGGGCGCAGATCTTCGCCGACCGGACGACGATGACGCAGCAGCGCTACCCCGGCGCCGGCGAGCACAACGCCCGTGTGACCGCATGGACGCTGCAGGTGGCGGACGGCCGCATGACGCCGCTGCCGCTGCCGATGGACGCGGAATACGTGGCGCGGGCCGGCTGGTTCGGCGACGGCACGCCGTGGCTGCAGACGCTCACGCGCGACCAGCGCAAGCTGGCGCTGACCGAATACGCCAACAGTGCCGGCCCCGGCCGCACGGTGATCGATGAGCGCGATCCGGCCTGGGTCGAGGTCCACGACGACCTGCTGGAGATCGACGGCCTGCAGCTCTCGGGCCAGCCGGCGCTGCTGTGGTCGAGCGAGGCTTCCGGTCGTCGGCAGCTGGTGCTGGTGGACCGCCGCACCGGCGAGCGCCGCCCGCTGACGAACGAGGCCGAGCCGGTCGCCCATCGCGTGTGCAGCGACGGCAAGACGGTGGTCTACGCGGCGGCCCGCGACCGGGGCCGTTCGCGCGAGCTGTTCGCGATCGACCTGGACGGCACCCGCCGCGCGCTGGACGGCGCCCAGCCGCGCCAGTGGCGCGATGCGCGCGGCGATGGCGCCTGCGGCCAGCTGCTGGTCACGCGCGGCGCCTGGGGCGAGCCGCCGGCGCTGTCGCTGCAGGCGGTGCGGCCCGGCGCGCAGCCGGTGGCACTGCCGGGCGACGCGCCGGATCCGCTGCTGGCGCGCATCGTGCCGGCGCCGCAAGTGGTGGACATCACCGCCGCCGACGGACGCACGCCGCTGAACGCGCTGTACTTCGCGCCGCTGGACGGCCGGGCCGGTCCGCATCCGGTGATCGCGATGGCCTACGGCGGCCCCGGCACCTCGACGACCAACTGGAACTGGAACCGCGACACCGCGCTGATCGCCTATTGGCAGCGTCGCGGCTACGGCGTGTTCACGCTGGACACGCGCGGCATGCAGAACCGCGACCGCGAGTTCACGCGCGCGCACCGGCACGCGTTCGGCGAGGTGGACGTCGGCGACCTGTTCGCGGCGGTGCGCCAGCTGCCGAAGCAGGTGGCGGGCGTGGATGCGAAGCGGATCGGCTTCTTCGGCTGGTCCTACGGCGGCTTCCTGGCCGAGCGCGCGATGCTGGACGCCGACACGCCGCTGGCGGCGGCGGTGGCGGTCGCGCCGCCGACCGACTGGACGCTCTACGACACCGCCTACACCGAGCGCTACCTGGGCATGCCGCAGGACGGCAAGGGCGCCCAGACGGCGCCGTACCGGCAGGCCAACCTGGTGGACCGCGCGAAGCTGCTGACCAAGCCGCTGCTGATCGTGCACGGCACGGCGGACGACAACGTGCTGTTCGAGCACACGCTGCGCCTGACCGAGGCGCTGCAGAACGAGGCGCGGCCCTTCGAGCTGATGATCTATCCGGGCAAGGCGCACGGCATCGCCGGTCGCAGCGCGAAGCTGCACCTGTACCGGACGATCGACGCCTTCTTCGCGCGCACGCTGGCGCGCTGAGCGCTGGGGCGGAACAGGGCAACGGACAAGGACTTGGGAGCAGGCGATGGCGCTGGTCTATTCAACGGAGAGCGGGCGGGTCTGCCCGCAATGCCGGCAGGCGCAGGCGGACTGCCGCTGCAAGGCGCAGGCGGCCTCGGCCGTGCTGGGCGACGGCAAGGTGCGGGTGCGACGCGAGACGGCAGGCCGCAAGGGCAAGGGCGTGACGGTGGTGCTGGGCTTGCCGATGACGGCGGCGGAGCTGACCGAGACGGCGAAGAAGCTCAAGGCGGCGTGCGGCAGCGGCGGCACCGTCAAGGACGGCACGATCGAGATCCAGGGGGATCACCTGGAGAAGGTGATGGCCTGGCTGACGCAGGCGGGGTTCGCGCCGAAGAAGGCGGGCGGGTAGGCGAGCGCAGGACAGCACGCGACCGCGGGGAACATCCGAAACAATCGCGCCATTCGCGACGTATGCACGCGCGGGCCGGGGCTGGGCGGCCTAAGGTTGGATCGTCCGGCCCGATCGTCCCCGCGGGCCACGGAGTCCGTCCATGAGTCCCTCCCAGTTCGGCGCGCTCCAGCGCCAGTCCTCCGTCCGCGGCGGTGCCGGCCAGGGCCGCTATCTGCTGCGTTTCGAATCGCTGTTCCACGCAGGTCGCGGTCTTTGCTTCCCCTGCGATGAGCGCGGCCAGGTCACGCTGGACCAGCTCAGCGAGCAGGCGCGCGAGAACTACCTGTTCGCCCGCGCCGTCGTCGGCCACGAGTACGCGACCCCGGTGGTCCAGCGCTGCGACGAATGACCCGCGGCCGGCCCTCGCGGACCGGCCACCGCTGAATCGCGTCAGCGCACGGCGCCTTGCGCCGCGTCGTACTGCCCCAGCACCCACTGCAGCCCCGCCAGGTGCTGCTGGTCGTGGCTGCACAGGTAATGGATCAGCGACTTGAAGGTCAGCGGCCCGTAGCCTTCGAAGCGGGCGCGGCGCCGCAGCTGCTCCGGCGTGATCTCGGCCAGCATCGCCAGCGTCTCCCGGCGCGCCGCGGCGAAAGCCGCCAGCGCGGCGGCCGGATCGTCCTCGCCGTAGCGGCGCTCCCGCGCCAGCGCGTCGGTGTCCAGCGAGGGCAGCAGCGGATCGTCCTCGCCCAGCGTGCGGCGGATGCGCTGCTGGTAGCCGTCGATCTCGATGTCCCGCACATGGCACAGCTGCTCGATCGCCGTCAGCGGCTCGCTCGGCACGCCGTCCCACGACGGCGGCGCCCAGTGCCTCGCCTCGGCGGGGAACAGCGCGAAATGCGCGGCCAGCTGGGCCGGGAAGGCCGCCAGCGCCGCCAGGGTCACGGCGTCGACGGCGGATGCGGGGAAGGGGGAGGCGACCGACGAGGTCGAGGCGCTCGGTGCGCTCGACGAGCGCGAGTTGTCGATGGTGGGCATGCGGCCGATGTTAGGGCGTCCGTCTGCGGGACAATGCCGCGTTTTCGGTTTCCCCCTGCATGACCCCGCCATGAGCGACACCACCCGCCCCGAACTGCCCGACCACCTGTCCATCGACCCGCGCAGCAAGCATTACGTCGCCGCCGTGTTCGAGCACGACATCGGCATCCTCTTCAACGGCAAGGAACGCAAGGACGTCGAGGAGTACTGCATCTCCGAAGGCTGGATCAAGGTGCCCGCCGGCCGCACGCTGGACCGCAAGGGCCAGCCGCTGATGATCAAGCTCAAGGGCAAGGTCGAAGCCTTCTACAAGTGAGATCGCCCGCGGTCATGACCGCGGCCAGCTGATCGCCACCCACAGTCCGCCGCCGTCGCGGTTGCCCATCGCGATCCGGCCGCCGTGCGCCTCGGCGATCTCGCGCGCCAGCGCCAGACCCAGGCCGCTGCCGCTGCGCTTGGTCGAGTAGAACGGCAGCAGCGCCTGCGACAGCTGCGTCTCGGTCATGCCGGGACCGCGGTCGCCGACCTCGATGCGCCAGTCCTCGCGTGGCGCGCCCACGCTCAGGCTGACGCCCTCCGGCGCGCTGCCGGACTCGTGCGCGTTCTTCAGCAGGTTGATCAGCGCCTGCGCCATCTGCGCCGCGTCGAAGCGCCCCGGCGCCGCCGGCAGTTCGCTGCCCAACGTGAACGGGTAATGCGCGCCCAGCGATTCGATGAACGGCGCCCACTCGACCGGCGTCAGCACCGGCGCGGGCAACTTCGCGAAGCTCGCATAGCCGGCCAGGAACTGGTGCAGGTGCTGCGCGCGGTCGCCGATGCTGGCGAAGACGCCGGGTACCCGCTCGTGCATGCCGCGCCGCGCCAGCTCCGCGCCGCTGTGCGCCAGCGACGAGATCGGCGCCAGCGAGTTGTTGAGCTCATGGCTGATCACCCGGATCACCCGCTTCCAGCTCGCGACCTCCTGGCGCGACAGCTCGCGCGTCATCCCCCGCAGCAGCCGCAGCCGATGCGGCTGGCCCTGCAGCCGGAAGTCGCGCAGCGACAGGTGGAAGCGCTCCTCCTCGCCGTCGAGCACCACGCTGAACAGCCCGTCCTGCGTGCCGGCGAAGGCCTGCCGCAGGTCGTCCGGCGCCTGCGCCAGCACCTCGTCCAGGTCGCGGCCGGCCAGGCCCCGGCCGCGGTCCATCAGCTGGCGCGCGGCGATGTTGGCGTAGGCGATGCGCTCGCGCGCGTCGGTCAGCACCAGCGCGACCGGCGTGTTCTGCACCACCGTGTCGAGCAGCAGCTCGCGCTGCGCCAGGTGCTGGCGTTGCTCGCGCAGGGCCTGGCCGAGCTCGCTGTGCAGCCGCATCAGGCTGGACAGCTCCGAGAGACCGCCCGGCGGATCGGCCGCGATCGCGCTGCCGAACTCGCCATCGCGGTAGCTCAGCACCGTGCTTTCCAGCGCGCGCAGCAGCCGCGTCAGCGGCATCAGCAGCAGGCTGGCCAGGCCCCAGGCGATCGGCAGCATCAGCGCGCCGGTCAGCGCGAGCGCGGTCGCGCTCCAGGGCGCGAGAGCCTCGCGTCCGAGCGCGGCCATCAGCCGCGGCACCGGCCACCAGGTCAGCGTCAGGTGGATGGACAGGGCCGCGACCGCCGCGGCGATCAGGCACAGCGCCAGGCGCAGGCGCAGCGAGCGGTGCCAGCGCGCGCGCCGCGGTGGGTCAGGCTCGCGCATGCGGGCTCCGCATCGGCCTCGGGCCGCGGCGCTTGGAGCGTGCTTCGCGTCCCCCGCGTTTCTCACGAACCTCGCGAGCCTGAAGCATCCCGCGAGCCTCACAAGCCACGCGAGTCGCGCGAGCCTCACGCATCGGCGCTCAGCCCGTAGCGCTCCATGCGCCGGTACAGCGCCTGGCGCGACAGCCCCAGAGACTGCGCCGCCCGGCTGACGACGCCGGCCGCGGCGTCCAGCGCGGCGACGACGGCCTCGCGGCTGGGCTCGTCCAGGTTGCGCGAGGCCAGCGGCGCGGCGGCCGGCAGCGCCAGGTCCTGCTCGCCGACGACATGGCCCGGCGCCAGCAGCGCCGCGCGCTCGATGGCGTTCTTCAGCTCCCGCACGTTGCCGGGCCAGGGATGCGCCATCAGCGCTTCCCGGGCGCCGTCGCTGAGCGTGGCCCGGCCGGCCAGGAAGTGCTCGGCCAGCGGCAGGATGTCCTGCGGCCGCTCGGCCAGGCCGGGCAGCGCGACCTCGATGACGTTGAGCCGGTAGTACAGGTCCTCGCGGAAGCTGCCGGCGCGCACCATCGCGCGCAGGTCGGCGTTGGTGGCCGAGATCACCCGCACCGCGGTCTGGCGCGTGCGGCTCGAGCCCAGCCGCTCGAAGCGGCCCGTCTCCAGCACCCGCAGCAGCTTGACCTGGCCGGCCAGCGGCAGGTTGCCGATCTCGTCGAGGAACAGCGTGCCGCCGTCGGCGGTCTCGAAGCGGCCCTCGCGCGCCCGCGCCGCACCGGTGTAGGCACCGCTCTCGGCGCCGAAGAGCTCGGCCTCGATCAGCTCGCCCGGCAGCGCGCCGCAGTTGATCGCCACGAAGGGCCCGCCAGCGACCGCCGAGTTGGCATGCACGATCGCCGCGATGCGCTCCTTGCCGCTGCCGTTCGGCCCGGTGACCAGCACCGGCGCCGCCGAGCGGGCGACTTGGCAGGCCAGCTCCAGGCAGCGCAGCAGCGCCGGGGATTCGAAGACCAGGCCGTCGAGTCGGTAGCGGCGGCGCAGTTCCTCGCGACGCTGGCGCTGCTCGTGCCGGCTCTCGCGCAGCGCGCGGCCGTTCTCGGCCAGTTCCAGCAGGTTCTCGACCGTCGCGAGCAGCTTGGCGTCGTCCCAGGGCTTGGCCAGGTAGTCCGCCGCGCCGGCCTTGACCAGCGCCACCGCCTGCTCCAGCTGCGTCCAGGCGGTCAGCAGGATGATGGGCAGGTCCGGATGACGCTCGCGCAGCTGCTGGAACAGCGCGCGGCCTTCCTCGCCCGAGGTCGTGTCCGCGCTGAAGTTCATGTCCTGGATCACCAGGTCCACGCGCCGGCGCGCCAGCACGGCCAGGCCCTCGGCCGGCGAGGCCGCGTACAGCGCCTCGATGTCGTGCAGCGAGAGCAGCAGCGACAGCGCCTCGCCGACACCGGCGTGGTCATCGATGATCAGGACGGTTCTCATGGGTGGCGCAGCATAGCAAGGGGGCCGGCGCTCAGCCGCCGCGCAGGGCCGCCACCGGCGGCAGCGCCGCGGCCCGCCGCGCCGGTGCGAACACCGCGATCTGGCCCAGGGTCCACAGCACCAGCGCGCCGATCGGCAGGTAGATCCAGGGCAGGCGCGGCAGCTCGTAGTTCTTCATCAGCAGCAGGCTGATGCCGTAGGCGCCGATCATGCCCAGCACGATGCCGGCGCTGGACAGCAGCAGGTTTTCGGTCTGGAAGTAGCGCAGGATCTGGCCGCGCGTGGCGCCCAGCGCCCGTCGCGTGCCGATCATCCGCGTGCGCTGCTGCACCCAGAAGCTGGCCAGGCCGACGATGCCGAAGGCCGTCACCACCAGCAGCCCGACGCACACGCCGGCCAGCAGCTGGATCATCGAGCGGTCCTGGCGGTAGTAGTCCGCGCGCAGCTTGACCAGCGTGTTCTGGTCCCGGATCACGCGGCGCAGCCCCGGGCTGTTGGCCAGCAGCTTGGCCGTGGCCGCCTTGAGCACCGCCTCGCGGTCGGCGCCCGGCGCGACGCGGATCATGAAGCCGCCGCCGCGGAAGCTCGGCTGCACCGGGAACATCATCGTGTTGAGCGCGTTCTCGTCCTCCGAGCCCGGGTTGGGCGAGGGCAGGTCGCGCACCACGCCGACGACGCGCTGCGGCTCGTTGCCGTAGACGTAGATCGCCTTGCCCAGCGCCGATTCGCCGGGCCACAGCCGCTCGGCCATGGTCTTGTTGATGATCACCGCCGGCACGCGCGGATCGGGATTGGCGTCCAGCGTCGATCCGGGCACGAACTCGTTGGCCTCGAAGTCGCGGCCCTCGAGCAGCTTCAGCCCCATCGTGCCGATGAAGCCGGGGCCGGTCGTGTAGTGGCTGGCGACGACGCGGCTGGACTGCGTCGTGTCCGGCGTCAGCCGCACGCCGGAGTTGTTGGAGCTGCGGCCATACGGGTACTGGTTGGTCAGCGTCACCGAGGCCACGCCCGGCACCTGCCGCAGCGCGGCCAGGTCGGCCTGCGTCTGCGGCTCGGGGTTCTCGACGCGCGCCATGCTCGCCAGCGAGAAGGTCACCAGCGCCTGCTCGTCGGCGCCGGTGTCGGCGTTGATGCGCTCGATGCGCTGGAAGATCAGGAACAGCGCGTTGCACACGATCGCGCAGGTCAGCGCGATCTGCAGCACGATCAGCCCGGCGGCGGTCTTGTGACGCTTGAGCGTCGAGAGGATGGGCAGGATGTCCATGTCGGCGTTCTCCTTGACTCGGGCTCAGCGCGTCATTGCGTCTTGAGCTGGATGGCGGGCGTGATCTGGCAGGCGCGCCAGGCCGGCAGCAGCCCCGCCAGCACGCTGGCCGCCAGCGAGACCCCCAGCGTCGTGGCCAGCATCTGCCAGTCCAGCCGCGCGAGCTGGGCGTAGTCCGACGGGTTCTGCCGCACCACCCACAGCCCGATCCAGGTCAGCGCCAGGCCCAGCACGCCGCCCACGACGCCGAGCGTGCCGGCCTCGACCAGGAACTGCAGGAAGATCTGCCGCCGCGGCGCGCCCAGCGCGCGGCGCACGCCGATCTCGCCGCTGCGGCGCAGGCACTTGGCCAGCAGCAGGCCCACGGTGTTGGTCAGGCACACGGCCAGAAAGCCGAAGGCCAGCCACACCTGCAGCTGGATGTCGCTGGGCACGACCTTGCGCTGGCTCAGCCACGCCATGACGCCCGTCAGCCGCGGGTTGGCGGGCCGCTCGAAGCGGCCGGCCTCGCGCTGCTGGTCGGAATACTGCGTCAGGTAGGTCCGGTAGTCGGCGACCTGCTGGGGCGTGTCCAGCTGCACCCAGTACTGCAGCCAGGCGCAGGGCGCGTTGAGCGAGCGCGGATCGATGCCGTCCGAGCGGCCCCAGCAGTTCATGTTGCCGGCGCCGCCGAAGCGCAGCGTCAGCGAGGTCGACAGCGGGATGTAGACGTCCGCCGGCTTGGCGTAGGAGCCCAGCGTCAGGTCGAAGTAGTGCGGCGCCGGCCGCCACGGCCGGAGCACGCCGACGACGGTGAAGTCCTTGTCGCGCAGCCGCACCGTCTTGCCGCGGCTGTCCTGGCCGCCGAAGAGCTTGTCGTTGAGCTCGGCCGAGAGCACCGCGACGCGCGCCTCGGCGCCGTCGTCGGCGGCGGTCCAGCCGTTGCCGTAGCGGAACGGCGCGTCGAACATGGTGAAGAAGTCGGCCGAGGTCCAGCGGCCGCCGGTGAAGAACGGCGGCTGCGCGGCATCGCCCGAGCCGGCCGGGTCGATCGCGATGAAGGAACCGGTCATCATCACTTGATGCACGCCGCGCCGGGCGCGCAGCAGCTGCTCGGCATCGAAGCGGGTGAGCTGCAGCTCGGGCTCGTCGCCGGGCTTCCAGTCGCGCCGGGTCTCGGCGTCGAGCTGGACGTTGAAGAGCCGGTCGCTCTTGTGCGGGATCGGGTCGCCCGACAGGACGTGGAACACCGTCAGCGTCGTCATGCAGGCGGCCACGCCCATCGCGATCGACAGCAGCATCAGCACCGTCAGGCCGCGATGGCTGCGGAAGGCGCGCAGGGCCAGTTCGAGGTAGTAGGTCAGCATCGGAGGTCCTCTCTCAGCTCATCGCGCCGCGAGCGCGGCAGGGGTGGTCACGGACGCGGTCGCCGGCACGGTCCCGGGCGAGGGGGCCTGCGCGGCGGAAGGCGTGGTGGCCGGGACCGGAGCCGGGACCGGCGCCGGACCGAGCAGCGTGTTGACGGCGGCCAGCTCGGGCTCGCCGAGCGCGCCGGCCGCCTGCTGCAGCAGCAGCTTGGACAGTACGTAGCGGTGGCGCGCCTGCTCCCAGGCGTTGCGGGCGTTGCTCTGCGTCTGGATGGCCAGCAGCAGGTCGGTCATCGTGCGCGCGCCCAGGTCCAGGCCGCTGCGGGTGGAGGCCAGCGCCTTCTCCGCCGCCTGCACCGCGGCGCCGGCGGTGCGCATCTGGCTGAGCGCCGACAGCACCGCCTGGTACTGCGCCTGCGTCTCGCGGGTCATCGCGCGGCGCGCGCCCTCCAGGTCGTCGCGCAGCTGCTCGCGCTGGTAGATCGCCTGGCGCTTCTGCGACTCGGTCGCGCCGCCGGCGAACAGCGGGATGGTGAGCTTCAGCCCGATCGTGGTCGTGTAGCGGCCGGTGTCCTGCGGCGCGACGGCCGGCCCGGACAGGCGCTGCCCATCGAGGCCCGCGCTGAGCGTCGGCAGGTGGGCGGCGCGCGCGGCGGCCACGCGCTGGTCGCCCGCGGTCACGGCCAGCGCCGCGGCCTGCAGCGCCGGGTTGTCGCGCAGCGCCTGCGTCACCCAGGCCTGCGGGTCGGCCGGCTCGGGCATCAGCATCGCCAGTTCGGGCGCGAGCGGCTGCAGCTCGCCCGGCATGCGGCCGGTGATCTGCGCCAGCGCCTGGCGGGCGTCGAGCAGTTCCTCGCGCGCCTGCGCGGTGGTGCCGCGCGCCAGCTCGTAATAGGCGCGCGCCTGCTCGACGTCCAGCGACGCGGACAGCCTGGCCTCGAAGCGCGACTGCGCCTGCGCCACCTGCTGGCCGTAGACGTCCTCGATCGCCTGCGCGGTGGCCAGCGCGGCCTGCGCCGTCAGCACCCCGAAATAGGCGCGGGCGACGCGGGCGCAGAGGTCGGCCTCGGCGGCGCGCACGCGGGCGTCCTCGGCGCTGACCAGCGTCTTCGCGGCATCCCAGCTGCGCAGTCGGCTCAGGTCGACCAGCACCTGGCTGAGGCTGTGGGTGAGCTGGTGCTGGCGGCCGTCGTCGCGCTGGTGCGACTCGCTCAGCTGGGCGGACCACTGCGGCAGCAGCTGGGCGCGGGCCTGGACGGCCAGCTCCTGCTGCTCGCCGCGGACCGCGCGCGCGCCGGACAGCACCGGGTCCGCGCCGCGCGCCTGGGCGTAGACCTCGAGCAGGTCCTCGGCGGCGGCCGGCAGGCAGCAGCCCGCGCACAGCGCGGCCACCACGACCGCCGCGACCGCCGCCGGCCGGGAAGGGAAGCGTGCGCGCATGGTCAGGCCGAAGTGGGCGTCTTGGACGGGGCCGCCGCGGCGCGCAGCAGCGCCGGGTCCATGTGCAGCTCGGCCGCGATGTCGACGACCTGGCCGTCGATCACATGCACGTTGCGCTGCGCGCGCGCGGCGAGCTGCGGATCGTGCGTGACCATCACGATGGTGGCGCCGTCGCGGTGCAGTTCCTCCAGCAGGTCCATCACGCTGCGGGCCATCGCGCTGTCCAGGTTGCCGGTCGGCTCGTCGGCCAGCAGCAGGCGCGGCGAGCCGGCCAGCGCGCGGGCGATCGCCACGCGCTGCTGCTGGCCGCCGGACAGCTCGGCCGGGTAGTGACGCTCGCGCGCCGACAGCCCGACCCGGGCCAGCGCGTCGCGGGCGCGCTGCTGGCGCTCGGCCGACTTCATGCCGCGGTAGCGCAGCGGGACCTCGATGTTGTCCAGCACGTTGAGGTCGGGGATCAGGTTGAAGGCCTGGAAGATGAAGCCGATCTTTTCGTTGCGCATGCGCGAGCGCTGGGTGTCGTCCATGCGGCTGACGTCGACGCCGTCGAGCTCGTAGCGGCCGCCGGTGAAGGCCTCCAGCAGGCCCGCGATGGTCAGGAAGGTCGTCTTGCCCGAGCCCGACGGGCCGGTGACGGCGACGAATTCGCCTTCGCGCACGTCCAGGTTGAACTCGCGCAGGGCGTAGGTCTCGATCATCTCGGTGCGGTAGACCTTGGATAGCGATTGCATCTTCAGCATGGGGTTCCTCGCGGGCGGTGGTGGGCGATGAATGGGGCGGGGGGCGATGACGGCGGTGTCAGACGTCGACGTCGGTGGTCGGGGCCGGTGGGGAGCGAGACGCGCGGCGCTCAGGGACTGAGCGTCACCCGCTCGGCGCCTTCGAAAGCCTGCGCGCCGGAGACGACGACCCGCTCGCCGGGCTGCAGGCCCTCCAGCACCTCGACCTTGGACAGGCTCTGCGCGCCCAGCCGGATCGGGCGCTTGACGGCCTGGCCGTCCTGCACGACGTAGGCGAAGCGACCGCCGCCGTCCTCGACGAAGCTGCCGCGCGCGACGGTCAGCACCTTCTCGCGGCGGTCCAGCAGCACGCGCACCGACAGGCGCTGGTTCTGGCGCAGCTGGTCGGGCGTGGCGCCGTCGAAGCGCAGCCGCGCGGCGACCTCGTTGTTGACGACCTCCGGCGAGACGCTGCTGACCAGGCCCTTCCACTGGCGGCCGTTGCCGGCGATCTCGCCGGGCATGCCGATGGCCAGGTCGCGGGCGAAGCTCTCCGGCACCTGCATCTGGACCTCGAGCGCGCTCAGGTCCACGACGGTGAGCAGGCCGGTCCCCGCGTTCACGTTGGCGCGCTCGGCCACCAGCAGCTGGCCGACCTGGCCGTCCACCGGCGAGCGCAGCTCGAGCTCGGCGACCTGGCGCTGCAGGTCCTTCACCAGCAGCTGCTGGCGTTGCAGCGCCTGCTGCTTGGCCTGGAGCTCGAACTTGAGGCTGTCGTCCTTCAGGCCCAGCCCGTCCTTGGCGTGTGCGGCGGTGATGCGCGCCTTCTCCAGGGCGTCGCGGGCCTTCTCGACCTGCATGCCGGCGACCGCGCCGGCCTCGTAGGCCTTGGTCTGGCGCTCCAGGTCGTTGCGGGCGGTCTGCAGGTCGATGGCGGCGTTCTCGTAGCTCGAGCGCAGGGCGGCGCGCTGCTCGCGGCCGTCGACCTCGGCGCGCAGCGCCTCGGTGCGCAGCGCGTCGGCGTTGCTCTGCTCCTGGGCGAGCCGGGCGCGCAGGTCGGGGCTGTCGATGACGCCCAGCAGCTGGTCCTTGGCGACCTTGTCGCCGGCCTTGACCTTGAGCACCAGGTTGCCGCCGTGCAGCGCATAGACGGTGGGGCTCATCGCGGCGACCACCTTGCCCTCGCCGGCGATGTCGCGCACCAGCGGGCCGATCTCGGCCGTCGCCACCGACAGGCGCTGCAGGCTGACCGAGTTGCCGCTGCCCATCATCCGCTGCACCGCCGGCGCGGCGGCGAACGCGGCGGCCAGCAGGCCGGCGCCCGCCAGCGCCAGCCACAGCCGGCGCCGTCCGTGGGGGCGGGCGAGGGGAACGTCCTGTCCGGAGGTGTCGCGAATCATGAAGGTGTCCGAGGGTGGTCCATGTGATCGATGCCACACCGGATTGCAAGGCGCGTGCCATCCGCTTCAAGGCGGAAAGCCTCAATCGGATCAACGACTTGTCCCACCTGCCCGGTGGCGCTGGGGTGTCCGCGGACACTCGCACGGACAGCGGGCGGACAGCGACGGATGGCGACGGACGGCGACGGACGGCGACGGGCAGGGGGGGACAGCGGGGGACAACGGGCAGGGCGACGGGCCGGACGACGGCAACGAGTCGGTCGACCTACTGGTGTCCGGGCCCGGAGGCCGATGCGCTACTGGTCCGGGCAGATGCGCCCGCGGGCCGGCGGGCCAACACTGGCGGCTCCTCTCACCCTCTTGGATTCGACATGACCCGCTCTTCCTTGCCGACGCCTGCCGCTGCCCTTGACTTCGATGCGGATGGCGTGCCCACCGCCCGGGACGATGCCCGCCGCGCCCGGTCGCGAGCTGCCGACTCGACTGACGCGCCGGCCGACGCCCCGACCGATGCCTCGACCAACGTCCTGAACGACGACGCCACCGCGGATCCGAGCCCGCCTGCCGCCGTCGATGCCCAGTCGACCGCGATCGAGGCAGGCGCGACCTCCACGGCGGACCGGACGCCGCCCCGCGACGACGACGATCGTCCGCTGATGCCGCTGCTGCTGGGCGGGCTGGGCCTTGGCGCGCTGGGCGTCGGCGCCGCGGGCGGTGGCGGAAGTGGCTCGGCCCTGGGAGCCATCGCCGGTGGTGGCGCGACGCGCCCGTCCCTCGATGGCTGGCCCTCGGGACCGGGCGGTGATCCATCGACCTCGCCGTCCGGCGGCGGCGCGGGCGGGACGGGCCATCGCCCCGCCGAGGCCGTCCTGGGCCTGCAGGTCTTCGCCGCGGGCACGATGCCGGACGGCACGCCCCTGACCCGCGACGGCACCGTGCGGGTCCATGGCCTGGAGCCCGATGCGCGCTGGTCCTACAGCTTCGACGGCGGCGCGACCTGGCATCCGGGCGACCTGGACCGCATCCCCGGCAGCGAGGCGGCGAAGGCCGGCGGCGACGGCCGCAAGTCCGTGCTGGTCTACCAGACCGACCTCGCGGGCAACGACAGCCCGCAAGCGTCGCTGGTGTTCGAGTTGGACCAGACCCCGCCCGAGGTACCGACGCTGCGGCTCAAGCACGACACAGGGAGCAGCGCGACCGATCGCTGGACCTCCGATCCGACGATCGAGATCCTGGGCCTGGATCCCACGGCGACGCTGACGGTGGCCATCCTGGACGAGCCCCCGTTCGAGTGGCAGGCGGCCGAAATCCCGGCGTCGCGTTTCGCAGGCCTGGAGGGCTTGTGCCGGGTCGTCGCCACCCAGGTCGATGCGGCGGGCAACAGCGCGTCCGCGACGCTGGACTTCTGGCTCGACACCACGGCGCCGCTGGCGCCGCAACTGGTGCTGGCGTCCACGCCGGACTCGGGGGCAGTCCTTGCCGGCTGAGGCGGGGCCAGGCGCCCGGTTGCGGTCAGTGGAGGACCGGGCGCGCGTCCCGCGCACCCGGTCCAGCCCAGGCTCACTTGCCGAAGCTGTCCTTCAGTCCGGTGATCTTGTTGAACACCGGCGCATCGGCGCGATGGTCAACGCGGTCGGCGACGAAGTAGCCGTGGCGCTCGAACTGGACCTTGGCATCCGGCGCGACCGCGCGCAGCGAAGGCTCCAGGTAGCCGCGCACGACGCGCTTGGCGTCGGGGTTCAGCAGCTCCAGGAAGTTGCGTTCGCCGGCGTCGGGCTGGGCTTCGGTGAACAGGCGGTCGTACAGGCGCAGTTCGGTGGCGATGCCCTCGTGCGCGCCGACCCAGGTGATCACGCCCTTGACCTTGACCGCGTCGGCGCCCGGCGTGCCGCTCTTGGTGTCGGGCACCAGCCGGGCCAGCACCGCGGTGATGGTGCCGTCGGCGTCCTTCTCGCAGCCGGTGCACTCGATCACGTAGCCGTACTTCAGCCGTGCCTTGTTGCCGGGGAACAGGCGGTGGTAGCCCTTGGGCGGGGTCTCCATGAAGTCCTCGCGCTCGATCCACAGCTCGGGGCCGAGGCTGAACTGGCGCGTGCCCAGTTCCGGCACATGCGGATGGGCCGGGGCCGAGCAGGCTTCGCGATGATCGAGCGAGCCGAAGATCTCCGCGTAGTTCTCGAGCTTGAGCTTGACCGGATCCAGCACCGCCATCGCGCGGGCGGCCTTGCCCTCGAGGTCGGCGCGCAGGTAGCCGTCCAGCACCGAGTACTCGATCCAGGCGTTGGTCTTGGACGCGCCCGTGCTTTCGACCATCGCGCGGATGGCCTCGGGCGTGTAGCCGCGGCGGCGCATGCCGACCAGCGTGGGCATGCGGGGATCGTCCCAGCCGTCGACGTGCTTGTCCTCGACCAGCTGGCGCAGCTTGCGCTTGCTGGTGACGACGTAGGTCAGGTTCAGCCGGCCGAACTCGTACTGGTGCGGCAGCGGGCGGGCGAGCAGGCCGCCCTGGGCCAGGTGCTCGACGAGCCAGTCGTAGAACGGCCGCTGGTCCTCGAACTCCAGGGTGCACACGCTGTGGGTGATGCACTCCAGCGCGTCCTCGATCGGGTGGGCGTAGGTGTACATCGGGTAGATGCACCACTGGTCGCCGGTGTTGTGATGGGTCGCCCGGCGGATGCGGTACAGCGCCGGATCGCGCAGGTTGATGTTGGGCGACGCCATGTCGATCTTGGCGCGCAGCACCATGGAGCCATCCGGATGCTTGCCGTCGCGCATCTCGCGCAGGCGGATCAGGTTTTCCTCGGGCGAGCGGTCACGGAAGGGGCTGTTCTTGCCCGGCGTGCCGAAGTCGCCGCGGTTGGCGCGCATCTCCTCGGGTGTCTGCTCGTCGACATAGGCCAGCCCCTGCGACACCAGGTACTCCGCCGCGCGGTACATGAAGTCGAAGTAGTTGCTGGCATAGAAGAGGTGGTCCACCTCGCGGCCGGCGCCGTCCTTGGCGTCCCAGGTCCAGCCCAGCCACGCCACCATCTCCTTGATCGCGTCGACGTATTCCTGCTCTTCCTTCTCCGGATTGGTGTCGTCGAAGCGCAGGTGGCAGATGCCGCCGTAGTCGCGCGCCAGGCCGAAGTTCAGGCAGATCGACTTGGCATGGCCGATGTGCAGGTAGCCGTTGGGCTCGGGCGGGAAGCGGGTGCGGATGCGGGCCGGGTCCAGCGGACCGGCGGCATGGTGGGCCGCGTCGCCCGGGCTGCCGGCGAAGTGGCGCGCCGGCTGGAAGCCCTGTTCCAGGTCGCGCTCGATGATGGCGCGCAGGAAGTTGCTGGGCTTGACGGCGGTGGCGTCCGTCTTGTCGGGCGCCGGAGCGCCGGCGGTCTTGTCGTGGCTGGACATCGATGAATGGACTCTCGAATGAGGCCGCAGATTCTACGTGGGGTGGGGTACCCCTCCTGTCTGAGGGAGCGACCCCAGCAAATCCGTCAGACCGGTCGAAGGATCTGACGCGGAGCAGTCATGGCGCGCACGCGGGGTGCTTTTGATACTGCCCAACTTTTCATTCGACCTTCCAAGGCCGCAGCCATGCAACTTCCGACGACGCCCGCCCACCGTGCTTCCCGAGTCCACGCGCCCGCCGACGCCGGCGCTCCACCGTCCGAGGTGTCGGCGCGTCCGCGGGGGCTGGCGGAGGAAGACGAGGAGCAAGGGGAATCCAGCGCCGAGTCCGCGCCCGCCCAGGAGTCTGGGCAGGCCGAGACGGTGCCGGCCGCGCAGGAGCCGGCCGCGAGCGGCGCCCCGCCCGACAGCCCCGCCGAGAACGGCGAGGCGGTCCAAGGATCGAACGGCAAGGATGAGCAGTCCACGGAGAAATCCGTCGCCGCGATGGTGACCTGGCTGCTGGGGGCGGCGCTCTCGGCGGGGTCCGCCGTGGCCCTGTCGGGAGGTTCGGGCAATGGCGGCGCGGACGCGAAGCCGGAGGGCGATCCCTCGCCCCAGCCCGACCCGGGTCCGAAACCGGATCCGAATCCGAATCCGAATCCGAATCCCCAACCGGATCCGAAACCCGATCCCAATCCCAATCCCAATCCCAATCCCAATCCCAATCCGGACCCGGGCCCCAAGCCGGATCCGAACCCAAACCCGGATCCCGGTCCGAAGCCGGATCCCGATCCGAACCCCAACCCCAATCCGGGTCCCAAGCCGGACCCCAACCCCAACCCGGATCCCGGCCCGAAGCCGGATCCCCATCCGAACCCCGATCCCGCCGTGCGCGTGCCGCCGGCTCCGCAGCCCGCCTTGCACTCGCCGGGCGCCCAGCGGGAGGGCCTGCTCGGTAGCGCCGGGGAGATCCGCCTCGGCGCGCTCGAGACGGACGGGCGCTGGGAATACTCGCTCGACGAGGGCAAGACCTGGCATGCCGGCAGCGGCTCGGTGATCGCTCCGTCGGCCCTGGGCACAGACGGCAGCAAGTCGCTGCAGGTGGTGCAGATCAGCGTGGAAGGCCACCGCAGCCCGGTGGGCAGCCTGAAGTTCGACATGGACACCATCGCGCCGCCCGGTCCCGGCCTGACCCTGGTATCGGACACCGGCAGTTCCGCGACCGATGGCTGGACGAACGACGGCCGCATCCGCATCGACGGCCTGGAGCCGGACGCGCGCTGGCAGTACAGCGTGGACGGCGGCGCGACCTGGTGGAACGGGACGGACGCGACGCTGTCCACCGCGCAACTCGGCCCCGACGGCCTCAAGGAGGTCCGGGTCCGGCAGGTGGACCCCGCGGGCAACGAGGGTCCGGTCGCCACCCTGAGCCTGCTGCTCGACACTCGCGCGGCGGAGCTGACGCTCGCGCTCGCGATGGACACCGGGCTGTCGGCGTCCGACGGCATCACGCGCGACGCGACGGTGAAGGTGAACGGCCTGGAATCCGGCCTGCGATGGGAGTACCGGATCGATGACGGTCCGTGGGTGACCGGGACCGGCGACACGATCGCGGCGTCGGAGTTCGGCACGACGGCGGGCGCGCGCCGGGTCGAGGTGCGGCATGTCGACGGCGCCGGCAATCGCGGCACGGCCGCGCTCGACTTCGTCCTGGACACCCACACCGTGTCGCCGGGCGTCCAGTTGGCGGTCGACTCCGGCGTGTCCGGGGACAAGCGGACCAACGACCCCACCGTGCTGGTCAGCGGTCTGGAGAGCCTCGCGATCTGGGATTACCAGATCAACGGCGGCGAATGGCGGCGCGGTCACGGGGATCGCATCGACAAGGCCGCCTTCGACGGCGTGGCGGACGGCTACCAACTGGTCCGGGTGCGGCAGATCGACGCGGCAGGCAATGAAGCCGGTTCGACCCTCGCCTTCGACCTGCGCCGCCAGGCCGCCGCGCCGACGGTGACCCTGGTGAACGACACCGGAACGGCCGACGACCGGATCACCCGCGACGGCACGCTGCGGGTGCTCGGCATCGAATGGGGCGGCAGCTGGGACTACCGCATCAACGGCGGGGAATGGAAGACCGGGACCGGCAGCCTCATCGATGGCAGGGAGTTCGAGCGCGCCACGGACGGCCGGCAGCGCGTGGAGGTCCGGCACCTGGACGCGGTCGGCAATCAGGCGACGACGGTGTACGAGTTCCAACTGGACCGCATCGCGCCGCCGCCGGGCGTGGCGCTGGCCGACGACACCGGCATCGCTGGCGACCGTCTCACCCGTGACGGCACGGTGATCGTCAGCGGGCTCGAGCCGGACTGCCGCTGGGAGTACCGCATCGACGGCGGTGCGTGGCGGGCCGGCGTCGACAGCCGCATCGCGGCGAGCGAGTTCGGCGCCGACGGCGCCCACAAGATCGAGGTGCGCCAGATCGACATCGCGGGCAACGCGAGCACCGCGACGCTGGACTTCACGCTGGACCGGCAGGTCAGCCCGATCGAGGCCGCGCTGGTGAACGATTCCGGCATCGCCGGCGACCGCATCACCAACGACGCCACCATCGCCGTGACCGGCGTCGAGCTGGGCAATCGCTGGGAGTACCGCATCGGCGGCGGCGCCTGGAAGACCGGCAATGGCGACCGCATCGCGGCCAGCGAGTTCGGCGCCGACGGCCGCTACACCGTCGAACTGCGCCAGACCGACCCGGCGGGGAACGAGAGTTCCTCCACCTTCGATTTCACGCTGGACCGGCAAGCCGGCGCCTTGTCGGCGGCGCTGGTGAACGATTCCGGAACGGCCGGCGATCGGATCACCAACGATGCCGCCATCGCCGTGGGCGGCCTGGACGCGAGCAGGACCTGGGAGTACCGCATCGGCAACGGCGCCTGGAAGACCGGCAGCGGCGACCGCATCCCGGCCACCGACTTCGCCAAGGATGGTCCCTACACCGTCGAGGTGAGGCAGGCCAACAGCACGGGCAACGTGAGTTCGGCGACGCTTGACTTCACGCTGGACCGGCAGGTCGACCCGATCACGGCCGCGCTCGTGAACGACTCGGGCACCGCTGGCGACCGCGTCACCAACGACGCCACCATCGCCGTGACCGGCGTCGAACTGGGCAACCGCTGGGAGTACCGCATCGGCGGCGCCTGGAAGACCGGCAGCGGCGACCGCATCGCGGCCAGCGAGTTCGGCGCCGATGGCACCAAGACGCTGGAGGTCCGGCAGATCGACGTCGCGGGCAACGTGAGTTCGGCGACGCTCGACTTCACGCTCGACCGGCAGGTCAGCCAGATCGCGGTCGCGCTGCTGAACGACTCCGGCGTCGCCGGCGACCGCGTCACCAACGACGCCACCATCGCCGTGACCGGCGTCGAACTGGGCAATCGCTGGGAATACCACATCGGCGGCGGTGCCTGGAAGACCGGCAGCGGCGACCGCATCGCGGCCAGCGAGTTCGGCGCGGACGGCAGCAAGACGCTGGAGGTCCGGCAGATCGACGTCGCGGGCAACGTGAGTTCGGCGACGCTCGACTTCACGCTGGATCGGCAGGTCAGCCCGATCGAGGCCGCGCTCGTGAACGACTCGGGCACCGCAGGCGATCGCATCACCAACGACGCCACCATCGCCGTGACCGGCGTCGAACTGGGCAACCGCTGGGAGTACCGCATCGGTGGCGGCGCCTGGAAGACCGGCAATGGCGACCGCATCGCGGCCAGCGAGTTCGGTACGGACGGCACCAAGGCGCTGGAGGTCCGGCAGATCGACGTGGCGGGCAATGTGAGCACCGCGACGCTCGACTTCACGCTGGACCGGCAGGGCCCTCCGATCGCGCTCGCGCTGGTGAAGGACTCGGGCACCGCCGGCGACCGTGTCACCAACGAGGCCGGCATCGTCGTGACCGGCCTCGAGCTGGGCAATCGCTGGGAATACCGCATCGGCGGCAGCGCCTGGCGCACCGGCAGCGGCGATCGCATCGCCGCCAGCGAGTTCCACATCGACACCACCTACAGCGTCGAGGTCCGCCAGGTCGATGTCGCCGACAACGTCGGCACGGCCATGCTGAACTTCACCCTCGATCGCACCGTCACCGCGCCGAAGGTCACCCTGGCCCAGGACACCGGCGCCAGCGCTGCCGACCGGATCACCTCGGTGGCGACGGTCAACATCGACGGGCTGGAGGATGACGCGCAGTGGCAGTACAGCCGCGACGGCATCAGTTGGACCGCCGGGACTGGGAAGTCCATCGCCGCGAGCGAGTTCGCCGGCGATGGCGACAAGCGGGTGCTGGTGCGGCAGGTCGACCTCGCCGGCAATGTCAGCGCTTCGACCGAGTTGAAGTTCACCTTGGACACCCAGGTCGACGCGCCCGATTTGACCTTCAATTCGGCCATCCGGAGCTACTGGACGGGCCGGCCTGCCAGCTTCCCGGCCCGCGACTTCTACCTGAACAGCAAGGCGGTCAATGCCAACGGGTCCATCGACGTGGGCCTGGAGACCAACAGCCAGTGGCTGTACAGCCTCAATGGTGGTCAGGATTGGTCGAGTGGCTCCGGCACCAACCTCAAGCTGCCAGCGCAGTTGTCGCAGGGGCGCCATGAACTGCTGGTCCGGCAGTTCGACGTCGCGGGCAACGAGAGCGCGATCCAGCGCCTGGAGTTCGATTACGACACCAAGGCGCCGACGGTGGTCGCCGAACGCGGCAGGGATGGCAGCTTGACGGTGACCTCTCAGGAGGATGTCGAACTGATGTTCGTGAGCTACGGCAAGAGCACCATGAATGTCCAGGATTGGCAACCCGACGCGGTGCGGAGCGGCCAGAGCATGCTGCTTGCTGCCGGCAGCCGCAGTGTTGCCGCCACCCTGCATGGCGCCTATCGGCTCTACGCCATCGACAGCGCGGGCAATGCCATGGAGATTCCGGTGAAGCTGGCGTCGGACCCGGCCAGTGTCCAGCCCGCGCTGATCATGCGGAGGGACGAGGCCTCAGGCCCCCAATGGGCGTTGAATCACGAGGAACGCGGTACCGCGGGCAACGATGTGCTGAACGCGTCTGCGGACAGTGACCTCTTCACCGGTGGGGCTGGCGCCGATACCTTCCGATGGTTCAAGGGGCAGACCGGCGTCGACCTCGTCCTGGACTACAAGCGCAGCGAAGGCGACGTGCTCGACCTGAGCGCCTTGACCGCGGGCTATACCGAAGCGACGCGCGACGACTTCTTCGTCAAGGAGGTGCTCAAGGACGGCACGATCGCGCTGACGGTCACCAGCGAGGGCGGGCGCGGGATCTACGGGCTGTCGATCCTGGTCACGGCGCTCGATGGCGATGCCTTGCTGTCCGTGAAGACCGCCTCCGGCATGGCCGTGATCTGACGAGGAGGCGGCGGCGGTCCGGCCGCCGCCTCACATCGCCTTGAACAGATGCCCGTACATCCGGCTCACCGCCAGCTTCTCCGGCCGGTGGCGCAGCCGCAGGGTCAGCTTGCCGGTGTCATCGCGATGCACGCGGTCGATGGCGTCGACATGCACGATGTGGCCGCGGTGCACCTGCCAGAAGCGCTGCGCATCGAGCTGCGGGAGCAGCTCGCGCAGCGAGATCCGCACCAGGTATTCCTGGTCCGCCGTCATCACGCGGACGTACTTGTCCGCCGCCTCCAGGTAGACGACCTCGTCCAGCGGCACCAGCACGATGGCGTCGCCGACGCCGACCTGCAGGTGCCGCAGCGGCGCGACGGGGCCGCCGCCCGCCGGCTTCGGGCTCGCGGCCTGCACGCCCAGCAACCCACGCAGCTGATCGATCGCCGAGGCCAGGGTCGCGGGCGGCGCCTGCCGCTGCGCGAGCGCGGCCTGCAGCCGGGTCACCGTCTGCGCCAGGCGCTCCCGTTGCACCGGCTTGAGCAGGTAGTCCACCGCGGCGCGCTCGAAGGCCTGGAGCGCGAACTGGTCATAGGCGGTGACGAAGACCAGCAGCGGGAACGGTGTCCCGTCCGGCCACTCGTCGGCCAGCAGCGCCGCCGCCTCGAGTCCCGTCATGCCCGGCATGCGGATGTCCAGGAAACAGACCTCGGGCTGGTGCCGGAGCGCCAGCGTCACCGCCTCCTCGCCGTGCGTCGCCATCGCGACGATGTCCAGCGCCGGCCACAGCGCCTTCAGTTCCTGGCGCAGATGGGTGGCCAGCAGGTCCTCGTCTTCGGCGATCAGGGCGGTGGGCATGCGGGCGTCTCCATGTGAAGAGGGATTCAAGAGGGATTCAAGAGGGATTGAAGAGGGGAATGACGCGGGAATGAAGGGGGCAGCTTGAACGGCGCGGGCGACGGGCACGAGCGTGCGGCAGTCGGAAGGGCGAAGCTTGCGGTCAGCGCTTGATCAGGCCGGGGCCGGCAACGGCAGTCGGATCCGCGCGCGGGTGCCGCCGCCGGTCGGGCGGGACAGGTCCAGGCGCGACAGTTCCAGCGCCGCGCGCGGGCCGAAGGCCACGGCGAGCCGCTCGCGGACCTGCACCGTGCCGAAGCCGCCGTCGGGTGTCGCCGGCCGTGCCGGATCGAAACCGGCACCGTCGTCCTCCACGTCCAGCCACAGCTGACCGTCCGCGGCTGACGCGCACACTCGCAGCGTGCCGCCGCCCACATGCGGCTCCAGACCATGCTTGATCGCGTTCTCCACCAGCGGCTGCAGCAGCAGCGGCGGCACGGGCAGCTCGCGCAGCGTCTCCGGCAGTTCGAACTCGAAGCGCAAGCGCGCGCCCATCCGCACCTGCATCAGCGCCAGATAGTCGGCCAACCGGGCGAATTCGTCCTTGAGGGGGTGGCGCTCCACGCGGGAGGCGGACAGCGTCGCCCGCAGGAAGGCGATGAGGTGGTCCAGCATCGCCTGCGCGCGCTCGGCGTCCAGGCCGATCAGCACCCGCAGGTTGGCCAGCGTGTTGAACAGCATGTGCGGCTCGAGTTGCGACTCGAGCAGCCGCAGCTGCGTCTCGGCGGCCTGGCGGCGCAGCGTCTCGGCATGGGCCTCGGCGCTTGCCATCCGGTGGCGGTACAGCAGAAAGAAGGTGGCGGCGAAGCCCGGGATCAGCGAAATCACCATCACGGCCATCACCCGGCGCAGCGGGCTCGCCAGCAGGCTGCGCTCCTGGAAGCCGGTCACGAAGTTGCCCACCTCCAGGCCGATGCTGTAGCCCAGGCCGGTGCCCAGGACCAGGCACACCGTCATGAGCGGCCAGCCGGGCCAGTCGAACGCATCGCGCGGCGCGCGACCGAGACGCTGCAGGGTCTGCCAGCGCAGCCAGCCCAGCCCGAAGCGCAGCAGGTTGATGCAGGTCGCGCAGAACAGCGAGATGAAGAAGCAGTAGACCAGCGTCGGTCCCGGCGACTGGTTGAACACCACCACCAGGGCGACCGACACGACCACCGTCAACAACAGCACCAGCAGCACGTGGCGCAGGAACCAGCGCAGCGGCGGGGGGAGGGGCAGGGGGCGCATGGGCAGGGAGTGTCGGCGATCCGGCCTCGTCCGGGCCGCGGTCAGGCCACCACCGGGCCGCCGCTGCGCGGCCGCACGGCCAGGATGTTGATCGCCCGGCCCAGGAAGGCGCCGCTGAACAGGCCGAACGCGGCGCTGGAGGCCATCGCGATGCCGAGGTGGGTGGCCTGGTCCGGGTGCAGGGCCAGGCTCATACCGGAGGCGAACTTCAGCGCGAAGATGCCCAGCATCAGCGCGAGCGGCACCCAGCTGCCCGGGACGATGAAGCGGCGGGTGGCGGCGTCGAAACGCGCCTGTCCGGGCCAGCGCAGCGCGCGGACCGTGCCTGCGCCGAGCCCGATGCCCACGAGCCAGGCCAGGCCCGGCAGGCCGTCCAGACCGAAGCTCTTCTCCACGCCCCAGGCGCCGAAGATCAACCACAAGGCGGGCAGGATTACCAGGCGGCGGGGCCGCATCGCGGTCTCGCGGCACTGCCGCAGGCCGATGATCGTGATCACCAGCAGGATGACCCAGACGTACTTGGGCACGTGGGTGAGGATTTCGAGCGGGGTGGGGTGCATGGCGGGCTCCGGTGGCAGGTCGTGGTCGATGGACGCGACTGTTGCGGAGCGCTGCCGTCGCGCCCAGCGGCCTGCGATGAAGCGCGGCACAGCGGCGCGAGTTGCCGCCGCCGTTCGCCATCCGGGTCGCGCCCGATCCCCGCCCGCTCAGCGGCGCCGCTTGGTCGCTCCGCCGAGCAAGCTGCCCAGCACGCCGCGGACGATCTCCCGCCCGACCGAGGACCCGATCGACCGCAGCGCCGACTTGGCCGCGGCCTCGGCCAGCCCTTCGCGGCGACCGCCGCGCGGCCCGGTGCTGCCGAACAGCACGTCCTTGAGGCCGCCGAGCATGCCGCCGTCGTCCTCGGCGGGGGCGGGCGCGGGGGCGCCGCCGCGGCCGGTCGTCGGCGCGCGGCGCAGCGCCTGGTCGGCTTCTTCAGCCATCGAGCCGGAGCCGGCGTTGCCGCGCGGCGTGCCGGACTGCGACGGCTGCTGCGCCGCGTCCGCCGTCGCGGCGGCTCGGCCGGTCAGTTTCTCGTAGGCCGACTCGCGGTCGACCTGCTTCTCATAGACCCCCGCCACCAGCGACCCGGCCAGCAGCGCCTTGCGCTGCTCCGGCGTGATCGGGCCGATCTGGCTGCCGGGCGGCAGCACGAAGACCCGCTCGGTGATGCAGGGCCGGCCCTTCTCGTCGAGCAGGCTGACCAGCGCCTCGCCGACGCCCAGCTCGGTGATCGCCATCGCGATGTCCAGGCCCGGCTTGGGCCGCATCGTGTCCGCCGCCGCCTTGACCGCCTTCTGGTCGCGTGGCGTGAACGCGCGCAGCGCGTGCTGCACCCGGTTGCCGAGCTGGCCCAGCACCGTGTCCGGGATGTCCAGCGGGTTCTGCGTCACGAAATAGACCCCGACGCCCTTGGACCGCACCAGCCGCACGACCAGCTCGATGCGCTCGACCAGCGCCGCCGGCGCGTCCTTGAACAGCAGGTGGGCCTCGTCGAAGAAGAACACCAGCTTGGGCTTGTCCAGGTCGCCCACCTCCGGCAGCGTCTCGAACAGTTCCGACAGCATCCACAGCAGGAAGGTCGCGTACAGCCGCGGCGCGGCCATCAGCTTGTCGGCGGCCAGGATGTTGATGACGCCCAATCCATCCGAGGTCTGCATGAAATCGTGGATGTCGAGCATCGGCTCGCCGAAGAACTTGTCGCCGCCCTGGGCCTCGATCTGCAGCAGGCCGCGCTGGATCGCGCCGACGCTGGCGGCCGAGACGTTGCCGTACTGGGTCGTGAACTCGCTGGCGTTCTCCCCGACATGCTGCAGCATCGCGCGCAGGTCCTTCAGGTCCAGCAGCGCCAGGCCGTGGTCGTCGGCGATCTTGAAAACCATCTGCATCACGCCGGCCTGGGTCTCGTTCAGGCCCAGCATCCGCGACAGCAGCAGCGGCCCCATGTCGGAGACGGTCGCCCGCACCGGATGGCCCTGCTCGCCGAAGACGTCCCACAGCGTGGTCGGGCAGGCGATCGGGGCCGGCGGCGAGATGCCGCGTTCCTTCAGCACCGCCAGCAGCTTGGTCGACGGCGCGCCCGCCTGGGAGATGCCGGTCAGGTCGCCCTTGACGTCCGCCATGAAGACCGGCACCCCCATCTGGCTGAAGGATTCGGCCAGTTTCTGCAGGCTGATCGTCTTGCCCGTGCCGGTCGCGCCGGTGATCAGTCCGTGCCGGTTGGCCAGCGCCGGAAGCAGCTGGCATTCGGTGTCGCCGTGGCGGGCCAGCAGGATCGGGTCGGCCATGCGGAAGTCTCCAGAGGCAAAAAGCTAAAATCGCAGTCTAACGAAGCATCAACAGCGCCGGCCCGGAGTTTTTCCGGGCCGTCGTTCATAGGAGAACGAGGACATGGCAGGGCATTCCAAATGGGCCAACATCCAGCACCGCAAGGGCCGCCAGGACGAGAAGCGCGGCAAGGTCTGGACCCGTCTGACCCGTGAAATCATCGTCGCCGCGCGCACCGGCGGCGGCGACATCACCATGAACCCCCGCCTGCGCCTGGCGATCGAGAAGGCCAAGGCCGCCAACATGCCGGCCGACAACATCAAGCGCAACGTCGACAAGGCCACCGGCAACCTCGACGGCGTGACCTACGAGGAAATCCGCTACGAAGGCTACGGCATCGGCGGCGCCGCGATCATCGTCGACTGCATGACCGACAACCGCGTGCGCACCGTCGCCGAGGTCCGTCACGCCTTCAGCAAGTACGGCGGCAACCTGGGCACCGAAGGCTCGGTGGCCTTCCAGTTCAAGCACTGCGGCCAGCTGGTCTTCGCTCCCGGTACGTCCGAGGACAAGGTCATGGAGGTGGCGCTGGAAGCCGGCGCCGAGGACGTCCTGACCGACGACGACGGCGCCATCGAGGTGCTGACCGCCCCCGGCGACTATGAAGCGGTGAAGAACGCGCTGGAGGCCGCCGGCCTCAAGCCCGAGATCGCCGAGGTCACCATGCGGGCCGAGAACACCATCGACCTGGCCGGCGACGACGCCGCGCGCATGCAGAAGCTGCTCGATGTCATCGAGGACCTGGACGACGTCCAGGAGGTCTATCACAACGCGAGCCTGTCCGAATGAAGGTCCTGGTCCTTGGCAATGGTGGCCGCGAGCACGCGCTGGCCTGGCGGCTGGCGCAGGGCGAGCGCGTCACGCAGGTGTTCGTGGCCCCCGGCAACGGCGGCACCGCGCGCGATCCGCTCCTGAAGAACGTCCCGATCACCGACGTGAAGGCGCTGGCCGACTTCGCCGTCGAGCAGAAGATCGCGCTGACCGTGGTCGGCCCCGAGGCCTTCCTGGCCGCCGGCGTCGTCGACGAGTTCCGCGCCCGCGGCCTGCGCATCTTCGGCCCGACCAAGGCGGCCGCGCAGCTGGAGAGCTCCAAGGCCTTCGCCAAGGAGTTCATGAAGCGCCACGGCATCCCGACCGCCGCCTACGAGACCTTCAGCGACGCGACCCGGGCGCATGCCTATGTCGACGCGCAGGGCGCGCCCATCGTCATCAAGGCCGACGGCCTGGCGGCGGGCAAGGGCGTCGTCGTGGCGATGACGCTGGCCGAGGCGCATGAGGCGATCGACTGGATCCTGGCCGACAACAAGCTGGGCGTGGTCCACAACGAGGGCGGCGCGCGCGTCGTCATCGAGCAGTTCCTCGAAGGCGAGGAAGCCAGCTTCATCGTGCTGTGCGACGGCCGCAACGTCCTGCCGCTGGCCACCAGCCAGGACCACAAGCGCCTGCTCGACGCGGACCAGGGGCCCAACACCGGCGGCATGGGCGCGTATTCGCCGGCGCCGGTGGTGACGCCCAACGTCCATGCCAAGGTGATGCACGAGATCGTCATGCCGACGATCCAGGGCATGGCCCGCGACGGCACCCCGTTCACCGGTTTCCTCTACGCCGGCCTGATGATCGACGCGCACGGCCAGCCGCGCACCGTCGAATTCAACACCCGCATGGGCGACCCCGAGACCCAGCCGATCATGATGCGGCTCAAGAGCGACCTGTTCGAGGTCCTGATGCACGCGACCGACGGCACGCTGGACCAGGTCGAGCTGCAGTGGGACCGCCGCGCGGCGCTGGGCGTCGTGATGGCCGCCAGCGGTTATCCGCTGTCGCCGCGCAAGGGCGATGCGATCACCGGCCTGCCCGAGGACGGCGAGGACGCGATGGTCTTCCACGCCGGCACGACGCTGCGCGAGGACGGCCAGCTCGTCACCAGCGGCGGCCGCGTGCTGTGCGTGACCGCGCTGGGCGAGGCGGTGCGCCATGCCCAGCAGCTGGCCTATCAGACCGCGCAGTCGATCCAGTTCGACGGCAAGCAGTACCGCCAGGACATCGGCTACCGCGCCATCAAGCGCTGAAGCCGGTCGACTGCTCTCGCCGCTGCCCATCTTGAGCCTCGACTTGCCGCAGACCCTCGACGCCCGCTCCGCGGACGGCGAGGCGCGCGCCCTGCCGCGCCGCTGGACCGGCGCGCTGACGCCGATGCCGCGCGGCAGCGCGCTGGCGCGGGCGGTGCTGCGGCTCTTCGGCTGGCGCATCGTCTGCCAGGGCCTGCCGGCGCGGCAGGGCGTGGTGATGGTGTACCCGCACACCTCCAACTGGGATTTCCCGGTCGGCGTGCTGACGAAGTGGAGCCTGGGTTTCGAGCTCCGGTTCTGGGCCAAGGACAGCCTGTTCAAGCTGCCGCTGGTCGGTCACTGGATGCGCGCGATCGGCGGCGTGGCGGTGAACCGGCGCTCGGCCAACGGGCTGGTCGGCGACACCGTGCGCCAGATGCTCGACGCCAAGGCGCGCGGGGAGTCGTTCTGGCTGATCGTCGCGCCCGAGGGCACGCGCGGCTATGTCGACCACTGGAAGTCGGGCGCATACCACGTGGCCGTGCAGGCCGGCGTGCCGGTGGGGCTGGCGTCGTTCGACTTCGCGACGAAGCAGGTGATCTTCACCGACTTCGTCGAGCTCAGCGGCGATCCCGAGCGGGACCTGGCGCTGTTCGCACAGGTGCTGCAGGGGCGCCAAGGCAAGCGGCCCGACCAGGCCGGCCTGATCCGCTTCAAGCCCAATGAAGGCGCGCCCCGGGCGCGTCAGGACGGAGATTCCCGATGAACACGCAGTTGGTGCGCGACTACCTGCTCGGCCTGCAGCAGCGGATCGTCACGACGCTGGAGCGCCTGGACGGCCAGACCTTCATCACCGATGCCTGGCAGCGCGAGCCCGGCGGCCGCCTGGAGGGCGACGGCCTGGTGCGTCTGATCGAGAACGGCGCGGTGTTCGAGCGCGGCGGCGTCAATTTCTCGCATGTGCGCGGCCGGGTGCTGCCACCGTCGGCGACGGCCCACCGGCCCGAACTGGCCGGATCGCCGTTCGAGGCGATGGGCGTCTCGCTGGTGATGCACCCGCACAACCCGTTCGTGCCGACGGTCCACATGAACGTGCGCATGTTCGCGGCGCTGCCCGCCGACCGCGATCCGGTCGTCTGGTTCGGCGGCGGCATGGACCTGACGCCGTACTACGGCTTCGAGCGCGACGCGCAGCACTTCCACCGCACCTGTCGCGCCGCGCTGGAGCCGCATGGCCAGGACCTCTATCCGCGCTTCAAGCAGTGGTGCGACGAGTACTTCCACCTGAAGCACCGCAACGAGCCGCGCGGCGTCGGCGGCATCTTCTTCGACGACTTCGCCGAGGGCGGCATCGACAGCGCCTTCGGCCTGCTGCAGTCGGTGGGCGATGCCTTCCTGCCGGCCTACGAGCCCATCGTCGAGCGCCGCCACGGCTTGGCCTATGGCGAGCGCGAGCGTGACTTCCAGGCCTATCGCCGCGGTCGTTATGTCGAGTTCAATCTCGTCTTCGACCGGGGCACGCTGTTCGGGCTGCAGTCGGGCGGGCGCACCGAATCGATCCTGATGTCGATGCCGCCGGTGGCGCGCTGGCGCTACGACTGGCAGCCCGAGGACGGCTCGCCCGAGGCCCGGCTCTACACCGACTTCCTCCGCCCGCGCGACTGGGCCGACGAGGTGCCGACGCACCTCTGGTTCTGAAGGGTCCCGAGTGAGCAGCAGCCATTCGAACCGCGCGCGACAGGTCGGATGGTTCGGCGGGTCGTTCGATCCGGTGCATCGCGCCCACCTGGCGCTGGCGCACGCGGCGCTGGACCAGCTCGCGCTGGACGAGGTGCGCTGGATCGTCGCCGGGCAGCCGTGGCAGAAGTCGGGCCGCCGGATGGCGGGCGCGGCGCACCGGGCCGAGATGGTCCGGTTGACGATCGCGGGCGAGGGCGGCGATCCGCGTTTCGTCCTCGACGATCGCGAGATCCGGCGCGCCGGGCCGAGCTACACGCTCGACTCGGTGCGCGAGTATCAGCAGGAACGGCCGGGCGACGCGCTCTGGCTGATCCTGGGACAGGACCAGCTGGCCGGCTTCCCGAGCTGGAACGGCTGGGAGGAACTGGTCGAGCGCATGGGGCTGGCGGTAGCCGCCCGCGCGCAGGACGAGGTGAGGGCGCCGGCGGCGCTGCTGGAGCGGCCGCATCGGCTGGTCCGGCTGGTGATGCCGGCGCTGCAATGGTCATCCACCGAGGCCCGCCGACTGGCGGCCGAGGGCGCTGACGTGAGGCCCGTGGTGGGCGACGAGGTGGCGGGGTATATTGCCCGGCACCGTCTCTACAGTGAGAACTGAATGGACATCAAGAAACTGGAACGTGCCATCGTCGATGGTCTGGAGGATGTGAAGGCGCAGGACATCCTGGTCTTCGACACCGAGCGCCTGTCGCCCCTGTTCGAGCGCGTGATCATCGCGTCGGGCACGAGCAACCGGCAGACCAAGGCGCTGGCGTCCAGCGTGCGGGAGACGGTCAAGAAGCGCGGCATGCAGGTGATGCGCACCGAGGGCGAGGACAACGGCGAATGGATCATCGTGGACTGCGGCGCGGCCGTCGTGCACCTGATGCAGCCGGCGATCCGCCAGTACTACCACCTCGAGGAAATCTGGGGCGGCAAGCCGGTCAAGCTCAAGCTGGGCAACAGCGGCACGAAGCTGGTGAAGGCCTCCGAGCCGATGGACGACGAGGACGAGGACGCGCCCAAGGCGAAGAAGGCCGCCAAGTCGGCGAAGAAGCCGGCCAAGGCCAAGTCCGCCGACGGCGAGGCCGTCGCGACCGCGTCGAAGAAGGCGCCCACGCGCGCCACCGGCACCAAGTCCGCCGCGGCCAAGACCACGGGCGCGAAGACCGCCCCGAAGACCGCGGCGAAGAAGGCCCCCGCCGCGAAGGCCGCCGCGACCAAGACCGCCGCGAAGGCGCCGGCGAAGAGGACGACGACCGGTGCGACCGCCGCCAAGACCGCGCGCAAGCCCGCGTCGAAGAAGGAAGTGGTCGAGACGGTGAAGGTCGGCAGCAAGAAGCCGGCGGTGAAGAAGCTGTCGCCCAAGGTCGCCGCCGCGAAGCCGGCCGCCAGACCGGCGGCCAAGAAGGCGGCCGCCAAGCCCGCGGCCAAGAAGACGACGGTGAAGACCGGCACGAAGTCCAAGGCCAAGGCCTGACCCCGTGCGGCTGGTGCTGTGCGCGGTCGGCCAGAAGATGCCGGCCTGGGCCGATGAGGCCTACGAGGATTTCGCCAAGCGCTTCCCGCCGGAGATGCGGCTGGAGCTCAAGGCGGTGAAGGCGGAACCGCGCACCACCGGCAAGTCGACCGAGCAGCTGATGGCGGCCGAGGCCCAGCGCCTGGACGCCGCCTGCCCGAAAGGAGCGCGGCGCGTGGTGCTCGACGAGCGCGGCGAGCGGGTCACCAGCAAGCAGCTCGCGCAGCGGCTGGAGACCTGGCGCGGCGACGGCCGCGATGTCGCGATCTTCATCGGCGGCCCCGATGGCCTGGACGACAGCATCAAGTCGCGCGCCGACGAGAAGCTGCGCCTCTCCGACCTGACCCTGCCGCACGCGTTCGTGCGCGTGCTGCTGGCCGAAGGCCTCTACCGCGCCTGGTCCGTGATGGAAGGGCACCCGTATCACCGCGAGTGAATCGTTCATGTCCGACGCCACTTCCGCCACCTCGGTTGCATCCGCCGCCTCCGCCGCTGCCTTCGACTTTCTCTACCTCGCGTCCCAGAGCCCGCGCCGCCGTCAGCTGCTAGAGCAGATCGGCGTGCGTCACGAGCTGCTGCTGCCCGGCGCCGACGAGGACGCGGAGGCGCTGGAGGCGGTGGTCGATGGCGAATCGCCGGACGACTACGTGACCCGCGTCACCGCCGCGAAGCTGCAGGCGGCGCTGCGCCGCCGCGCGTCGCGCGGCCTGCCGCCCGCGCCGGTGCTGTGCTCCGACACGACGGTCGCGCTGGGCGCGCTCATCCTGGCCAAGCCGGACGACGCGGACCATGCGGCGGCGATGCTCGCCCGCCTCTCCGGCCGGACGCACCGGGTGCTGACCGCCGTCGCGCTGGGTCTGCCGGACGGGCGCGTGCTCAGCGACGTCAACGTGTCGCAGGTGCGCTTCGCCGAGATCGGCCAGGACCGGCTGCGGGCCTACGTGGCCTCGGGCGAGCCGATGGGCAAGGCCGGCGCCTATGCGATACAAAGTCAGGCCGCGGCCTGGATCGAACACATCGCCGGCAGTTATTCGGGCATCATGGGCCTGCCGTTGTTCGAAACGGCCCGGTTGTTGCGGGAGGGCGGCTTCGAGGTCTGAGGCCGACGCGAGGACCGGAGACCCCCAGCAGGCGATCCGGAAGGCGACTCGAGCGTTGCCGCCAGCCCCGAGGCTGACGAGAGCGCTGGAGCACAAGAACATGGAAGACATCCTGATCAACTGGACCCCGCAGGAGACGCGGGTGGCCGTGGTCGAGAACGGGGCCGTGCAGGAACTGCACATCGAGCGCACGCTGGAACGCGGCCTCGTCGGCAACGTCTATCTCGGCAAGGTGGCGCGGGTGCTGCCCGGCATGCAGTCCGCCTTCATCGACATCGGCCTGGAACGGGCGGCCTTCCTGCACGTGGCCGACCTGCACCTCAACGGCGTGAGCCCGCGCGGCCATCACGGCGAGAGCGGCCAGGCGACCCCGATCGAGCGCCTCGTCTACGAGGGCCAGGCCTTGACCGTGCAGGTGATCAAGGATCCGATCGGCACCAAGGGCGCCCGGCTGTCGACGCAGATCTCCATCGCGGGCCGGCTGCTGGTGCACCTGCCGCAGGACAACCACATCGGCATCTCCCAGAAGATCGGTTCGCCCGAGGCGCGCGACGCGCTGCGCGCGCGCATGCAGACGCTGGTCTCGGCCGGGGTCCAGGACGGCAACACCGGCGGCTTCATCCTGCGCACCAACGCCGAGGAGGCGAGCGATGAGGAGCTCGGCGCCGACATCGCCTACCTGCGCAAGACCTGGGCGTCGATCCGCGAGAAGTCGCTGCGCCTGCCGCCCGGCAGCCTGCTGTTCCAGGACCTGAGCCTGGTCGAACGCGTGCTGCGCGACCTGGCGAGCGAGCGGACCAACTCGATCCGCATCGACGCCAAGCTGCAGTACGACGTGGTGCGCCAGTTCGGCGAGACCTACATGCCGGCCGCCACGGCGAAGCTGGAGCTGTACCGGGGCGAGCGGCCGATCTTCGACCTGAACAACATCGACGCGGAGATCGCCCGGGCGCTGGCGCGGCGGGTGGACCTGAAGTCCGGCGGCTACCTGATCATCGACCAGACCGAGGCGATGACGACGATCGACGTGAACACCGGCGGCTTCGTCGGCGCGCGCAACTTCGACGACACGATCTTCAAGACCAACCTCGAGGCGGCCGGCGCGATCGCGCGGCAGCTGCGCCTGCGCAACCTGGGCGGCATCATCATCGTCGACTTCATCGACATGACCCGCGAGGAACACAAGACCGCGGTGCTGCAGGAGTTCCGCAAGCAGCTCAACCGCGACCGCACCAAGGTGACGGTGGGCGGCTTCACGCAGTTGGGCCTGGTCGAGCTGACGCGCAAGCGCACCCGCGAATCGCTGGCCCGCATGCTCTGCGAGCCGTGCCCCACCTGCGAGGCCCGCGGCCAGGTCAAGACCGCGCGAAGCATCTGCTACGAGATCATGCGGGAGATCCTGCGCGAATCGCGGCAGTTCAATCCCAGGGAGTTCCGCGTGGTCGCGGCGGCCAACGTGGTGGAGATGCTGCTCGACGAGGAAAGCCAGCACCTGGCCGGGCTGTCGGACTTCATCGGCAAGCCGATCTCACTGACCGCCGAGCCGACCAACCAGACCGAGCATTACGACATCGTCCTGATGTGAGCCGTCGCGGCCCAGCCGCGCGTCGCCACGAGCTGCGCCGGTCGCAGGGGCCAGGGCACGGTGGTGAGGCCTTCGTCGAAACCGCAGCAGGCCAGGGCCGCCGCCTGGTGCGCGGGCAGGGCGGCGGCGTGGTCGTGGACCAGTCCGGCGCAGGCCGCCGCCGCCGCGAGCGCCGCGTTGCGCACGCCCATCGGCGACTGCTCCAGATAGGCCAGCGTCGACGGGGTGAGGCGCTCATGGACCTCGACGAAGGCCAGCCGCGACAGCGCCGGCGTCATGCAGTGCGGGTCCAGGTCGTCGGGGCCGAGCGAGTGGCCCAGTTGCCGCAAGGTCGCGAACAGCGCGTCGCGCAGGCGCAGGCCGCCGAGGCGGGCTTCATCGGACAGCATCCGCATGCCGGGCGCGAGGGCGCTGCTGTCGACGCGGAAGCCGCGGAACATCAGCAGCCCTGCCAGGCGCGCGGCGCCCAGGATCTGCGTCGGCGCGTGGGGCAGGCCGTCGTCCCCGACGAGCTGCGCCCGGACCAGGCGATGGAGATGGGCCGAGGCGGCGATGAAATGCTTGTAGGCGGTGCTGGTCATCGGGCGGTTCGTGTCGACGGCAAGGGCGGGGAAGGTGGCGAACCGCGAAGTCTGGGGGAGTTGTCCCCGGGCCAGCCATGGCCGAAGTTGAGGCCAGTGGCTTCGAGCCACCCGCATCGAGGGAGGGCACCGACCTGCATGGGCTGGCGCGTCGCTTGCCGACCGCTTTGCCCTTTGTAACCTCGCCGATTCGTAACAACCGCACAGGCCTCGGGCACAATCGGGCCTCCATTCGTTCCGCAAGCCGATGAGCACCAAGACGATTGCCTCCCCCTCCGCTCTTCTTCCTCAAGGCATGGGCGCGCTGACGCGCCGCGGACTGCTCGGTGGCCTGGCCGCCGGAGTGGCAATGCCTTCGCTGGCCCAGTTCCGGGTGGAGATCGCCGGTGTCGGCGCCACCCGGCTGCCGATCGCGATCAGCGACTTCAACAACGAGTCGGCCACCGGCCAGCCGCTGGCGGCGATCATCCGCGCCGACCTGGAGCGCAGCGGCCAGTTCAGCATCGTGCCCGGCCAGGCCGGCATGACCGAGACCTCCCAACCCCAGTTCGTCGACTGGCGCGCGCGCGCCGCCGACGCGCTGGCCGCGGGTTCCGCGACGCGGCTGGCCGACGGCCGCTTCGACGTGCGTTACCGCCTGTGGGACGTCGTCAAGGGCACCGAGCTGGGCAGCGAGAGCGTGCCGGTGGTCGCCGCGGACCTGCGCCTGGCGGCCCACAAGATCGCCGACGCCATCTACCAGAAGCTCACCGGCGAGCGCGGCGTCTTCGCGACCCGCCTGGTCTACGTGAACAAGGCCGGCCCGCGTTATTCGCTGCGGGTCTCCGACGCGGACGGCGAGGGCGAGCAGACCGTGCTCAACAGCCCGGAGGCGATCATCTCGCCGGCCTGGTCGCCGGACGGCAACGAGGTGGCCTACGTCAGCTTCGAGTCGCGCAAAGCGGTGGTCTGGATCCAGGACCTGCGCAGCGGCCGCCGTCGCAAGGTCGCCGACTTCCGCGGCACCAACAGCGCGCCGGCGTTCTCGCCCAACGGCCAGCAGCTGGTGGTGACGCTCTCGCGCGAGGGCGGCTCCCAGCTGTACCTGATCAACAAGGACGGCTCCGGCGCCAAGCGCCTGACGCAGACCTCGGCCATCGACACGGAAGCGACCTTCTCGCCCGACGGCGCGCAGATCTATTTCGTCAGCGACCGCGGCGGCGCCCCGCAGATCTACCGCATGCCCGCCGGCGGCGGCAGCGCGGAGCGGGTGACCTTCAGCGGCAACTACAACATCAGCCCGTCGATCAGCCCGGACGGCCGCACGCTGGCCTACGTGACCCGCGTCGGCGGCGGCACCTTCAAGCTGTGCGTGATGGACCTGGCCGGCGGCCAGGTGCAGCAGATCACCGACACCAGCGACGACGAGAGCCCGAGCTTCGCGCCCAACGGCAAGCTGATCGTCTACGCGACCCGCTCCGGCGGCCGCGACGTGCTGATGACCACCACGCTCGACGGCAAGGTCAAAGCCAAGCTCGCCACGCCCGGGGTTTCCGACATCCGCGAGCCCGCGTGGGGCCCGTTCGGGAACTGAGCGGCACAGGTGCCGGCCTTGCGTCCTGTCGAGAATCCCGAGGCTTTCGCAACGCCGGGCACATGGATTGCCTACGTTGGCGTCGCGCTTCGCCCGCCGCGTGCGAGCCATGAGCGCGACGTGTCGGACGACTGGCCGCCCGCGCGGGCCTGCCTCGCGGACCTCTCGGCCGATGCTTCACAATTGCTGTTTCCTGCGGCTTCACCGGCGGCGTAGTCCTACCGCCATGTCCTGCCCGTAACCCCCGCCCGCTTTGACCCATAGGAGCGTATGCCCATGAAAATCGAAAAACTGATGCTTGGCCTGGTGGCCGCGGCAGCCCTGACCGCCTGCAGCTCGACCAAGCTGGATGAGCCGGCCCCGGTCGAGAACAAGACCCCGACGCAGACCACCGCCCCGACCCCGCCGACCACCGACAACGCCGGTCAGCGTCCGGTGCAGACCGTGGACCTGGGCGCCCAGCTGGACGCGGCCGTGTCCAACCAGCGCGTCGTGTATTTCGACTTCGACAGCTTCGTCGTCAAGGACGAGTACCGCTCGCTGATCGAGAACCACGCCAAGCGCCTGAACAACAAGAAGACGCTGGCGCTGAGCCTGGAAGGCCATGCCGACGAGCGCGGCGGCCGCGAGTACAACCTGGCCCTGGGCCAGAAGCGCGCTGAAGCCGTCGCCAAGTCGCTGACGCTGCTGGGTGTGGCCGCCAGCCAGGTCGAACCGGTGAGCTTCGGCAAGGAGCGTCCGGCCGACACCGGCCACAACGAGGAAGCCTGGGCCAAGAACCGCCGCGTCGAGCTGCGCGACAAGTAATCCGGTGACATGAGCATGCTGCGACCCCTCCGTTCCTTCCCCTCTTCGCCGACGGCCGTGGCGCGTGCCGCGCTGCTCGGCGTGCTGCTGGCGCTGAGCGCCGCCGGTCCCGCGCGGGCCGCGCTGTTCGAGGACGACGAGGCCCGCAAGGCCATCCTCGACCTGCGAACCAAGATGGCGCAGAACGAGGAGTCGCAGCGTGCCCGGATCTCGGATTTGCAGAACCAGCTCGAGACCGCCCGGCGCGGCCTGCTGGACCTGTCCGGCCAGATCGAGGCGCTGAAGTCGGACCTGGCCCGCATGCGCGGCCAGAACGAGCAGCTGGCGCGCGACCTGTCCGATACCCAGCGCAAGGTGGCCGACCAGTCGGCCACGCTCGACAACCGGCTGCGCCCGCTGGAGCCGCAGAAGGTGTCGCTGGACGGCAAGGAATTCCAGGCCGATCCGGAAGAGAAGCGCCAGTTCGATGCCGCGATGGGCCTGATCCGCCGCGGCGACTTCAATGAGGCGGTGTCCGCCTTCACCACCTTCCTGACCCGGTTCCCGGCGAGCGGCTATTCCGATTCGGTGCGCTTCTGGCTGGGCAATGCCCAATACGGCAAGCGCGACTACAAGGGCGCGATCGCGACCTTCAAGGCCTTCGTCGCCGCCAATCCGGATCACCCGCGCGCCGCGGAGAGCCTGCTGGCGATCGCCAACTGCCAGATCGAGCTCAAGGACACCAAGAGCGCCCGCAAGACGCTGGACGACCTGCAGAAGGCCTATCCCGGCAGCGAGGCGGCCCGGGCCGCCAAGGAACGCGCGGCCGGCCTGCGCTGAGCCGCGCCCCCGCGCGACCATCGTGAGCCTTGACACCGGGCACGGCCCCCTCGACCTGGAAGCGGACGCCGAGCGCCGCTTCGGCGGCCTGCGCCGGCTGCATGGCGAGCGCGACTACGCGCGGCTGCGCGCCGCGCGCTTCTGCGTCGTCGGCCTGGGCGGCGTGGGCTCCTGGGTGGTCGAGGCGCTGGCCCGCATGGGCGTGGCCCGGCTGGTGCTGGTCGACCTGGACCATGTCGCCGAATCCAACATCAACCGCCAGGTGCAGGCCCTGGGCAGCACGCTGGGCATGGCCAAGGCAGAGGCGCTGAAGCAGCGCATCGCCGACATCCATCCGGGTTGCGAGGTCCTCACCATCGAGGATTTCGTCGACGACCAGAACTGGCCCGCGCTGCTGGGCGACGTGCAGGTGGACGGCATCGTCGACGCCTGCGACCAGGTGCGCGCCAAGGCGCGGATCGCGGCCTGGGCGAGGGCCCTGCAGCTGCCGCAGGTCTGCATCGGCGCGGCCGGCGGCAAGCATCGGCCGCAGGACGTCGAGATCCTGGACCTGGCCGAGACCACGCACGATCCGCTGCTGGCCAACCTGCGTCAGCGGCTGCGCAAGTTCCATGCGGCGCCACGCGCCGGGAAGATGGGCGTGACCTGCGTGTTCTCGCGCGAGCCGGTCACCCGGCCGGAGGGCGTGGCGGCCTGCGACCTGGACGCCAACCTGAATTGCCATGGCTATGGCTCGAGCGTGGCGGTGACGGCCGGCTTCGGCATGGTCGCGGCGGCGGAGTTGGTGCGGCGCTATTTGAAGGCGCTTGCGCGGTCGCAAAAATCCGTCCTATAATCTGAGGCTCTGCTGAGGGGAAAACACCTCGAAGCGACGTAGCGGAGGTCGGGGCAACCCGGCCTTCACTGCTTGAAGTGCGGCTTCGGGTCGTTAGCTCAGTCGGTAGAGCAGCGGACTTTTAATCCGTTGGTCGCAGGTTCGAATCCTGCACGACCCACCACCCACTTCGGATGGTTTTCTTGGGGGCTCTTAGCTCAGTTGGTAGAGCAGCGGACTCTTAATCCGTTGGTCGAAGGTTCGAATCCTTCAGGGCCCACCAACCGATCCTTGTCGGATCGTCGACATGAAAATCGCAACTCGCGTGCGATTCCTAGACGACGAAACGAAGTCAGCGAGGATTCGGTGCCAAGCGGACTGAATATCTGACATAATCGCCGCTTCGCCGGATTCAAGAGAATCCAGCGGAACGAAAAGATTCTCGGGCTCTTAGCTCAGTTGGTAGAGCAGCGGACTCTTAATCCGTTGGTCGAAGGTTCGAATCCTTCAGGGCCCACCAAATTCGCTCCGACATCGGATCACGACGCTGAATCGATCCCGGAGCCGCCAGCAAGGCGCCAAAAAGCATCAAAAGGCCGCAGCAACCGCTGCGGCCTTTTTTTCTTTTCCGCTTGGCCTGAAGCTTGCGCCGCTTGGCGATTCAAGCGCGGGGGCGCACTGCGAGCTCCGGCAATTCCGTCGCGACGAGGCTGTGCCGCAACGGAGCCCGGTGCGCGCACTGCGCGCCGAGTCGATGCCGCTCCGTGCCGCGGAGCTTCACCAGCGGCGTGTCCTGGCGGCGCCCCCATCCGAGCAGGGCCAACATCAACCGCCAACGGCGCCAGCCGGTGCGGGACTGGTAGAAGAAGGCCGAATCCTCCGCCGGCAGCAGATGCACGTTGAAGGGCCCGTCGCGTCGCAGCACGACGCGAGCCGCCACATGCATGACCAGGTAGTGCGGCCCATCGATGCCTGCCAGCAGGGCATCCCGCGTGTCGCCCAGCTGCGCGAGATAGGCGGTCTCGCCGTGGCGCATCGCTTGCCGCAACTCGGCCTCCCAGGCCAGCACGAATCGGTCGCCCGGTGGTGCCGCGAAGCACCAGTTCTCGAGGTAGGGCCAGGCCACCGACCCGCCGGCGCCCCCGGCGTTCAGGTGGAAGCCCGCGAATCCCCGCCGGCGGGCGGCCAGCGCGAGCAGCCAGTCCGGCGAGCGCGTCAGGAACACGCTGGCATCGAGCCACAGCCCGCCATGTCGGCCGACCAGCGCGACACGCAACCAGTCCGCCTGCCGATAGGCCGGCCAGGCATCGAAGGCGCGAGGCAGCGGCAGCCCGTCGAGCGCCGCCAGCGCCGTGTCGCGGTGCAGCAGTCGGATCGTGTAGCCGGGCGCGTGGCGCCGCCAGTTCGCCACGCAGGCCGCGACGACCGCGGGAAGGTTGGCGTCATGCCAGTAGCTCCAGATGAGGCGCGGGACCGGGCGTCGGGGTGGCTCGACGAGCGCTCGGCTGGACCAGGTCTTGCGCCGGCCAGGGCTTCGCGCCCATAGGCGGTGGAGGCTGCCGGCGACCGGGCGCATCAGTTGCAGGAGTGCGGCGCAGATCTTGAATTTCATGGGCCTGCATGCTGGGCGAGCGCGCGGCGGCAGGACATGGCCTCGATCGGTCGACCTGGGCGTCCCTCTGACTCGGCATGAACGGCATTTCCTTCAATGGGCAGGTGGGCCTGCGGGTGTGGAGGTTCCGCCGCCCACCAGAGACCTTTTCAGGCTGGGCTAGACTGCTCGGCCCGAGCGTCCGCCGCCCGTGCGCCCCGCTCGAGCGGGCGCTCCCGCCGTTCGCCCGTCCGTCCGTTTTCCGATCCCCCGGGTCCTCGCGACCCGCTCCGCCGCACGCCCATGTCCCAGATCCCAGAAGCCCAGCTGCTCCAGGCCTTGCAACAGGTCATCGACCCCAACACCGGTCGCGACTTCGTTTCGACGAAGCAGTTGCGCAACATGAAGATCGCCGGTGACACGGTCAGCTTCGACGTCGAGCTCGGCTATCCCGCGGCCAGCCAGATTGATGCCCTGCGCGCCGCGCTGGTGGCGGCGGCCCGCTCGGTGCCCGGCGTGGGCAACGTCAGCGTCGGGCTGAGCAGCAAGGTGATCGCGCACGCGGTGCAGCGCGGCGTGCAGCTGCTGCCGGGCGTGAAGAACATCATCGCCGTCGCCTCCGGCAAGGGCGGTGTCGGCAAGAGCACGACGGCGGCCAACCTGGCGCTGGCGCTGTCGGCCGAGGGCGCCACCGTCGGCCTGCTGGATGCCGACATCTACGGCCCCAGCCTGCCGCTGATGCTGGGCGTCCACGGCCGGCCGGAGAGCACCGACGGCCAGACGATGGAGCCGCTGGAGTCGCATGGGCTGCAGCTGATGTCGATCGGCTTCCTGGTCGAGGACGACCAGGCCATGGTCTGGCGCGGCCCGATGGCGACCCAGGCGCTGGAGCAGCTGCTGCGCCAGACGCGCTGGCGCGACCTGGACTACCTGGTCATCGACATGCCCCCGGGCACCGGCGACATCCAGCTCACGCTGTCGCAGCGCGTGCCCGTCAGCGGCGCGGTGATCGTCACCACGCCGCAGGACATCGCGCTGATCGACGCCAAGAAGGGCCTGAAGATGTTCGAGAAGGTCGGCGTGCCGATCCTGGGCATCGTCGAGAACATGGCCATCCACATCTGCAGCCACTGCGGCCACGCCGAGCACATCTTCGGCAGCGGCGGCGGCCAGCGCATGGCGGACCAGTACAGCCAGGAGCTGCTGGGCTCGCTGCCGCTGGCGCTGTCCATCCGCGAGCAGGCCGACAGCGGCAAGCCCACCGTCGTGGCCGAGCCAGACGGCCCGCATGCCCAGGCCTACCGCCAGATCGCGCGCAAGATCGCGGTGAAGCTGGCGGGGCAGGCCAAGGACTATTCGTCGAAATTCCCGACGATCACCATCTCGAGGAACACCTGACCCTCGCCGCCGGCTGCTGCAGCGCACAACGATGCGCTCAGGAAAAACCTCTCCCATCGGTCGTCCGTCCTGCGGTTCGTCCTCTCGTCAAAGGGTGAGTCCGTATTGGACAAAGCCCGGGCTTTGTGCCGAAATACTTGGACGGACCGCGTGACGGTCGTGCATTTCACCCAGGTCGGCAACGGCGTCGAACCCAGGAGGCACACGAGATGGACATGAACCGGAGGCACTTCTTCCGGGTGAGCGGGGCGGCCGTGATGGGCTCCAGCCTCGTGGCCTTGGGGTTCTCTCCAAGCGCCGCACTGGCCGAGACGCGCCAGTTCAAGCTCGCCCGGGCAACCGAGACCCGCAACACCTGTCCCTACTGCTCGGTGGGCTGCGGGATCATCATGTACTCGCTGGGGGACAAGGCGAAGAACGTCACCCCGGAGATCATCCACATCGAGGGCGACCCGGACCACCCGGTCAATCGCGGCACCCTGTGCCCCAAGGGCGCGGGGCTGCTGGACTTCGTGCACAGCCCCAACCGGCTGAAGTACCCGGAGATCCGCGAGGCCGGTTCCAAGGAGTGGAAGCGCGTCAGCTGGGACGAGGCGATGGACCGCTTCGTCAAGCTGCTCAAGGCGGACCGCGACGCCAACTTCATCGCCGCGAATGCCGATGGCAGGACGGTGAACCGCTGGCTCTCGACCGGCATGATCTGCGCCTCCGCGTCCTCGAACGAGTCGGGCTACATCACCCACAAGGCGATGCGCTCGACGGGGATGCTCGCGTTCGACAACCAGGCCCGCGTTTGACACGGACCGACGGTGGCCAGTCTGGCCCCGACGTTCGGTCGCGGTGCGATGACCAACCATTGGGTGGACATCAAGAACGCCGATCTCGTCCTGATCATGGGCGGCAATGCCGCCGAGGCCCACCCCTGCGGTTTCAAGTGGGTGATCGAGGCCAAGCACCACAACAAGGCCCGCTTGATCGTGGTCGACCCGCGCTTCACGCGCTCGGCGGCGATGAGCGACTACTACGCGCCCATCCGCGCGGGGTCCGACATCGCCTTCCTCGGCGGTGTCATCAATTACCTGCTGAGCAACGACAGGATCCAGAAGGAATACGTCCGCCATTACACGAACGCGACCTTCCTGATCAACGAGGGCTACAAGTTCGAGGACGGCCTCTTCTCCGGCTACGACGAGGCCAAGCGCGCCTACAACAACGCGTCCTGGGCCTATGAGATGGACGAGAAGGGCTTCGCCAAGGTCGACATGACGATGCAGCACCCGCGCTGCGTGCTCAACGTCATGAAGCAGCACTACGCGCGCTATACGCCGGAGAAGGTGAGCGAGATCTGCGGCACGCCCAAGGACAAGTTCCTGGAGGTCTGCAAGCAGATCGCCGAGACCTCGGTCCCCGGCAAGGTGATGACGGTGATGTACGCGCTGGGCTGGACGCAGCACAGCCAGGGCTCGCAGATCATCCGCACCGGCGCGCTGATGCAGCTGCTGCTGGGCAACATCGGCCAGCCGGGCGGCGGCATGAACGCGCTGCGCGGCCACAGCAACATCCAGGGCCTGACCGACCTGGGGCTGCTGTCGACCTCGCTGACGGGCTACATGTCGCTGGCCAAGGACTCGGAGCAGGACCTCGAGACCTACTACAAGACCCGCGCGCTCAAGCCGCTGCGTCCCAACCAGATGAGCTTCTGGCAGAACTATCCCAAGTTCTTCGTCAGCCAGCAGAAGGCCTGGTGGGGCAAGGCCGCAACCAAGGAGAACGACTGGGCCTTCCACTACCTGCCCAAGTGGGACAAGGGCTACGACGTGCTGCAGGCCTTCGAGCTGATGCACCAGGGCAAGGTCAACGGCTACATCTGCCAGGGCTTCAACCCGGTGGGCTCCTTCCCCAACAAGAAGAAGGTGGTCGAGAGCCTGTCCAAGCTGAAGTTCCTCGCCATCATCGACCCGCTCAACACGGAGACCGCCGAGTTCTGGAAGAACTACGGCGAGCACAACGACGTCAAGAGCGAGGAGATCCAGACGGTGGTGTTCCGCTTCCCGAGCACCTGCTTCGCGGAGGAGGAGGGCTCGCTGACCAACTCCGGCCGCTGGCTGCAGTGGCACTGGAAGGGCGCCGAGCCCCCCGGCGAGGCCAAGGGCGACGCCGAGATCATCGCGGAGATCTTCCTGCGCCTGCGCGCGCTGTACGTGAAGGACGGCGGCGCCTTCCCCGATCCGATCGTCAACCTGAGCTGGCCCTACAAGATCCCGCACAGCCCCTCGGCCGAGGAGCTGGCGATGGAATACAACGGCAAGGCGCTGGCCGACGTGACCGATCCGAAGGACCCGACCAAGGTCCTGGCCAAGGCGGGCGAGCAGCTGTCGGGCTTCGGCCTGCTGCGCGACGACGGCTCGACCTCCAGCGGCTGCTGGATCTACACCGGCTCGTGGACGCAGGCCGGCAACCAGATGGCGCGGCGCGACAACAGCGATCCGTGGGGCATCGGCCAGACGCTGAACTGGGCCTGGGCCTGGCCGGCGAACCGGCGCGTGCTCTACAACGCCGCCTCCTGCGACCCGACCGGCAAGCCATGGAATCCGAAGCGGCGGCTGGTGTCCTTCACCGACAAGTGGGGCGGCTCGGACGTGCCGGACATCCGGCCCGACGCCAATCCGAACGACGAGGACGCGGTGCGGCCCTTCATCATGACCGCCGAGGGCGTGGCGCGGCTGTTCGCGCCCAGCGGCATGGTGGACGGCCCGCTGCCGGAGCATTACGAGCCCTTCGAGTCGCCGCTGACGGTCAACCCGATGCACCCGAACAACGCCAAGGCGATGAACAACCCGGCGGGCCGGGTGTTCAAGGCCGACCGCGAGGCCTTCGGCAAGCCGGACAAGTTCCCGTACGTGGCGACCAGCTACCGGCTCACCGAGCACTTCCATTACTGGACCAAGAACGTGCGGACCAGCGCGGTGATCCAGCCGCAGCAGTTCGTGGAGATCGGCGAGGAACTCGCGAAGGAGAAGGGGATCGCCAATGGCGACCAGGTGAAGGTCAGTTCCAACCGCGGCTTCATCAAGGCCGTGGCGGTGGTGACCAAACGGGTGGCGTCGCTGGATGTCGGCGGCAAGCGGGTCCACACGGTGGGCCTGCCCAACCACTGGGGCTTCGTCGGCGTGGCCAAGCCCGGTTATCTGGTGAACACGCTGACCCCCTTCGTGGGCGATGCCAACACCCAGACGCCGGAGTTCAAGAGCTTCACCGTGAACATCGAAAAAGCTTGAGGAACCGCCATGTCTTCATTGCAATCCCTGGACATCGCGCTGCGCTCCGCCACGACGCTGCCCAGTCCCGACGCGCGGCGCACCACGCCGGAGGTGGCCAAGCTGATCGATGTGTCGTCCTGCATCGGCTGCAAGGCCTGCCAGGTGGCGTGCATGCAGTGGAACGACCTGCGCGACGATGTCGGCGACACCCACGGCACCTACGACAACCCGCGTGACCTGACGCCGCAGTCGTGGACGGTGATGCGGTTCTCGGAGGTCGAGGTCGTCGAGAACAAGCTGGAGTGGCTGATCCGCAAGGACGGCTGCATGCACTGCGAGGACCCCGGCTGCCTGAAGAGCTGTCCCGCGCCCGGCGCGATCGTGAAGTACCAGAACGGCATCGTCGACTTCATCTCCGAGCACTGCATCGGCTGCGGCAACTGTGTGACGGGCTGCCCGTTCGACGTGCCGCGCATCAGCAAGGCCGATAACAAGGCCTACAAGTGCAGCCTGTGCTCCGACCGCGTCGGCGTGGGCCTGGAGCCCGCCTGCGTGAAGGCCTGCCCGACCGGCGCGATCCGTTTCGGCTCGAAGGAGGACATGCACGAGTTCGCCGCCGAGCGCATCGTCGACCTGAAGGAGCGCGGCTACCAGAACGCCGGCGTCTACGACCCGCAGGGCGTGGGCGGCACGCACGTCATGTACGTGCTGCAGCATGCCGACCAGCCCGAGCTCTATCACGGCCTGCCCAAGGATCCGCACATCAGTCCGCTGGTGTCGCTGTGGAAGGGCGCGGCCAAGCCGCTGGCGGTGGCCGCGATGATCGGCGCGGCGGTGGCGGGCTTCTTCCATTACATGAAGGTCGGGCCGCAGAAGACCGGACACGACGAGCCGGACGAGGACGAGGAACTCGCCTACGAGCGCGCGAAGCACGGCGACGCGCCGCGCGACCCCGCCGTGCCGCCGGCGGGCGGTGGTCTCTGACCTTCACCGGGAGATCGACATGTTGCTGCAACGCTATCGCGACAGCCAGCGGATCAACCACTGGCTCATCGTGCTGCTGTTCCTGTGCGCCGGGCTGTCGGGCCTGGCCTTCTTCCATCCCAGCCTGTTCTTCCTGAGCCATCTCTTCGGCGGCGGGCCGTGGGCGCGCATCCTGCACCCCTACATGGGGCTGGGCATGGTGGTCGCGTTCGCGTTCCTGGCCGCGCAGCTGTGGCGGGACAACCGCTGGACCGACGCGGACCGCCAATGGATGCGCCAGAGCGGGGACATGATCTTCGGCGGCCACAAGCACGGCACGCAGCCGGCGCACAAGTACAACGCGGGCCAGAAGATCGTGTTCTGGATCATGGTCGTGTCGCTGCTGATCCTGCTGGTGACCGGCTTCATGTTCTGGCACGCCTGGTTCCCCGACGGGAACATCCTGATGCGCCGCATCGCGGTGGTGCTGCATGCGGCGGCGGCGGCGATCCTGATCCTGACGATCATCATCCATGTCTACGCCGCGATCTGGGTCAAGGGCTCGTTCCGGGCGATGACCCGTGGCACAGTCACCGACACCTGGGCCGCGCACCATCATCCGCTGTGGCACAAGGCAGTGAAGGAGCGTCCCCCCGCATGACCCCCAGCAGCCCCATCCGGGTGATGAGCCCGGAAGAGATCGCCGTCAATGCCGGCGCCCGCGCGGCGCCGGTGAAGGTGCCGGAACCCGGCCTCTTCGCCGAGCGCGCCTTGCGGCTGCGCCAGTTGGCCGACGGGCATGCGATGCGGGACTACCTGCTGTTCGTGGCTGAGCTGGCGCAGCGCCAGCATGAGCTGCTGAAGCAGCCCCGCGCGCTGAAGCTGCCGGACGAGGTGTTGATCAATGGCGCGATGGTGGGTGGCTTGCCGCCGGTGGAGGCCCAGAGCCATCCGCGCGACGCCGTCTGGCGCGAAGAGCTCCAGGCGCTGTTGACCGCCATGCGCGGCGCGGCGATCCCGGAACCGGCGCAGGCGCTGGTCGCCCGGCTGGCGCAGGCCGACGAGGGCTGGTTGGAGCAGCAGGCCGCCGCGCTGCTGGCGGGCGGCGGACCGGGCCTGGATCCGGCGGCGGCGCCGTTGGTCGCCGCGGCGCTGCAGGTGTACTGGACGCGGCTGGTCACCGGCTTGCAGGAGCGCTACGAGCGCAGCGACCAGGGCGAGAACGTTGCCCCCTTCGGCATGATCGACGACCCCACGGTGTGCCCGTGCTGCGGCTCGCGGCCGGTGGCCTCGATCACCCGCGTCGCGGCCGAGCAGTCCGGGCAGCGCTTCCTGGCCTGCTCGCTGTGCGGCGCGCAATGGCATTACGTGCGCATCAAGTGCACGCATTGCCAGGGCACCAAGGGCATCAGCTTCCAGACGCTGGTCGACGACGAGGGGAAAAAGGCCGAGGCGGTCGCTGCCGAGTGCTGCGAGACCTGCGGGCATTACCTCAAGCAGGTCCACATGGAGAAGGACCTGCAGGTCGAGCCGCTGGCCGACGACCTCGCCACGCTGACGCTGGACCTGCTGGTCGGCGAGCTCGGCCTGGTGCGCCAGGGCTTCAATCCGATGCTGATCCTGGGCGAGGCCGAGGCCTCGCTGGATGGCGGCCCGGGCGCGGGCCTCGATCCGCCGGGTCGGCCCGGCGCGCCGCCTCCCGATCCCGGAGGGCGCTGAGCATGAGGCCCGAGGCATCCATGGTTCATGGTCCGACGGCAGGCTCCCCGGCAGCCGCTTCCGACCCTTCCACTCCTGGCACCACGGCCGCGACCGCCGCGGCGGCGGCTACGGCCACCAGCGGCGCCAACGGCGCCAACGGCCCGGCCACCGGGACGACCGGCGCCGCGCCGAAGGACCTGCCTTCCGTCGACCGCCTGCTGCGCGACGAGGCCGTCACCCACCTGATGGCGCGCCACGGTCATGCCTTCGTGGCCGGGGAGGCCCGCCGGCTGCTCGAGGCCTGGCGTCGCCGCGCGGTCGAGGGCACGCTGGCGGCACATGAATTGCGACACCTGCCCGCCGAGCTCGAGCGGCGCTGCGAACAGCGGCTGGCGCCCCGGATGCGGCGCGTGATCAACCTGACCGGCACGGTGCTGCACACCAACCTGGGCCGCGCGCTGCTGGCCGACGAGGCCCTGCAGCAGGTGCTGGCCTGCATGGGATCGCCGAACAACCTGGAGTTCGACCTCGCGCGCGGCGAGCGCGGGGACCGCGACAGCCTGGTCGAGTCGCTGCTGTGCGAGATCACCGGCGCCGAGGCGGCGACGGTGGTCAACAACAACGCCGCGGCCGTCCTGCTGGGCATCGCGGCGCTGGCCGGCGGCAAGGAGGCGATCGTGTCGCGCGGCGAGCTGGTCGAGATCGGCGGCGCCTTCCGCATGCCCGACGTGATGGCGGCGGCGGGCGCGAAGCTGGTCGAGGTCGGCACGACCAACCGCACCCACGCGCGGGACTACCAGGCCGCGATCGGACCGCACACCGCGCTGCTGCTGAAGGTCCACACCAGCAACTACGCGATCCAGGGCTTCACCGCCTCGGTCAGCGAAGCGGCGCTGGCACCGATCGCCCGGGCGGCGGGCGTGCCGCTGATGACGGACCTGGGCAGCGGCTCGCTGGTGGACCTGGCGCAGTGGGGCCTGCCCGCCGAGCCGCTGCCGCAGCAGATGCTGGCCGACGGCTGCGACGTGGTGACCTTCAGCGGCGACAAGCTGCTCGGCGGGCCGCAGGCCGGTCTGATCGTCGGCCGCCAGGACCTGATCCAGCAGATCCGCAAGTTCCCGATGAAGCGCGCGCTGCGGCTGTCCAAGCTGCCACTGGCGGCGCTGGAGGCGACCTTGCGGCTGTACCTGCGGCCGGACCGGCTGACGCAGGACCTGCCGACGCTGCGGCTGCTGACGCGCCCGGTCGATCAGATCGAGGCGCAGGCCGACCGGCTGCTGGCGCGCGTCCAGGCCGCGGTCGCGCCGCGCTTCGCGGTGCGGGTGAGCACGATGCGCGGACAGATCGGCTCGGGGTCGCTGCCGGTGGAGACGCTGCCGTCGGCGGGGCTGGTGCTGACGCCGCAACTGCCGGGCAAGCGCGGCGTGGGGCGCGCGCTCGACGAGCTGCAGACCGCGCTGCGCGCGCTGCCGCTGCCGGTGATCGCGCGGGTGCAGTCGGACGAGCTCTGGCTGGACCTGCGCTGCCTGGACGAGGCGCGCGAGGAGGCGGCGTTCATCGAGCAGCTCGCGCAGCTGAAGGAGTCGCTCGCGTGATCGTCGGGACCGCCGGCCACATCGACCATGGCAAGACGACGCTGGTGAAGGCGCTCACCGGCGTCGACACCGACCGCCTGCCCGAAGAGAAGCGGCGTGGCATCAGCATCGCGCTGGGGTATGCGTATCTGGACCTTGTTCCCGGCCAGGGGCGGGGCGAAGGCCAGGGCGCGGGCGGCGAGGGCGGCGAGGGGGGCGACGGTGCCGGCCGGCGCATCGGTTTCGTCGACGTGCCCGGGCATGAGCGCCTGGTGCACACGATGCTCTCCGGCGCGACCGGCATCGACCATGCGCTGCTGCTGGTGGCCGCCGATGACGGCGTCATGCCGCAGACCCGCGAGCACCTGGCGCTGCTGTCGCTGCTGGGCCTGGAGCGGGCCACCATCGCGCTGACCAAATGCGATCGGGTGGACGCGGCCACCCGTGCGCGTCGGCATGACGAGATCCGGGCGCTCGTGGCGGACACGGCGCTCGCGGGCGCGCCGATCTTCGAGGTCGCCGCGATAACGGGCGCCGGCGTGCGCCCGCTACGCGAGCACCTGATCGCCGAAGCCGCGGCGCTGCCGCCGCGCGTGGGGGCTGGGCTGGGTTTCCGGCTCGCGGTCGATCGGGTGTTCAGCCTGCCGGGCGTCGGGACTGTCTGCACGGGGACCGCGCATGCCGGCGAGCTGGCCGTCGGCGACGAGCTCGTGGTGCTGCCGCCCGCGCCGGGCCAGGCGCCGCTGCGCGCGCGGGTGCGCAGCCTGCATGCGCAGAACGCGGTGGCGGTCAAGGCGTCGGCCGGGCAGCGCGTCGCGATCGGCGTGGTCGGGCTCGAGAAGGAGGAGGTCGGACACGGCCAGTGGCTGGCCGCGCCGGAAGTCGCCCAGTGGACCGAGCGCCTGGACGCGCGGCTGCGCCTCTGGCCCGAGGAGGCCCGGGCGCTGCGCAGCGGCACGCCGGTGCATGTGCATGTGGGCGCGGCGCAGGTGACGGGCTCGGTGGCGGTGCTCGGCGGCCTGGGCGGCAGGCCGGTCGAGGCGCTGCAGCCCGGTGGCGAGGCTTTCATTCAGGTGGTCCTGCACCGACCGATCGGCGCGTGGGCCGGCGATCGGATCGTGCTGCGGGATGCCTCGGCGACGCGGGCGCTGGCCGGCGGCGTCGTGCTGGATCCGCAGGCGCCGGCGCGTTATCGACGCACGCCGCAGCGGCTCGCGGAACTGGTCGCGCTGACGGCGGACACGCCGCTGCAGCGGCTCGAGGGGCTGCTGGGCCAGGCGCCGATGGGCGTGGACCTGGTCCGCTTCGCGGCCGGGCAGGGCATTGCCGGGGGAACCCGCGCGGCGCTGGTGGCGGGGGTCGGCGCTGCGGGTGGAGCGGGGACGACCGGGGGCGGTGCGGCGAGCGTGGCGACGGGGGACGCGGCGGGCAGCGCCGGCACCGCGGCGGCGGGCGACATCACCGTCGTGCCGGGCGCCGACGGGCCGCTGTGGGCGCTCGGCGCCGCGCAGACGGCCCAGTGGGCCTACACCGCGCAGGAACGCCTGCAGCGCTATCACCAGGAGCAGCCGGAAGAACTCGGGCCCGACCTCGCGCGCTGGCGCCGGCTGGCCGCGCCGCGCATGGCCGAGCCGCTGTGGCGCGCGCTCGTGCAGCGGCTGGCCGCGGCAGGGCGCGTCGTCGTCAGCGGAGCGACCGTGCATCTGCCGGCGCATGGGGTGCAGCTGTCGGCATTGGATGAACGGCTGGCTCAGAAGGTGCTGCCGCGGCTGCTGGCGGCCGGCTTCGAAGGCGTCTGGGCCCGCGACCTGGCCAAGGAGGCCGGCGAGCCCGAAGCGCTCGTGCGCACGACGCTGGCACGGCTGGCCCAGCGCGGGGAACTGTTCCAGGTGGTGAAGGACCTGTACCATGCGCCCCCGGCGATCCAGGCTCTGGCACGGATCGCCAGGGACTCGGCAGCCGACGGCGACGTGAAGGCCGCGGAGTTCCGCGACCGCAGCGGCCTGGGCCGCAAGCGCGCCATCCAGGTGCTGGAGTTCTTCGACAAGGTCGGACTGCTCCGGCGCGTGGGGGACGCCCATCGCCTGCGGAACGACTGCCAACTGTTCATGGAGGAGGACGGCCACACCACCGCCACCGCCGCCCACCCCCCATGAACACCGCACACCCCAACAACGGAGAGGCAACGACCCCGGTGGATCGGCCGGACTTCAAATCCGGTGAATGGCGCCATGCGCCGTTGGGTGGGTTCGACCCCCACGCCCCTCCGCCAGCAACATCGGCTGGCCGGCTGCGCGGCCCGATCTTGCGCCTGCGGTGCTCGCCGTACGACAGTACGGCTCCGCTCCTCGGCGCAACCTCGGGCCGCTCGCAACGGCCATCCGATGTCGCTGGCTACTGCGGCCGCCCTAAGGGCGGCAAATTCTTTGACTGCCGGCAGTCCTCTTGGCGCTGGCTCATGCGGCCGCCGCTCGGGCAGCCAGTTCTTTGACCGCGGATAACTCACCCCCAGGAGCTCTCTGATGTCCAGCCTCTTCCACCATGTCAGCCGTGCGCTGCAGGGGATCGCCACCGCCTCGCTGATCATCGCGAGCAGCATCGGTTCCGCCCAGGCCCAGACCTCGCCGCCGGTCCTCCGCGTGACCGCCATTCCCGACGAGTCACCAACCGAACTGGCGCGCAAGTTCGCGCCGCTCGGCAAGTACCTCGAGAAGGAACTCGGCGTGAAGGTCGAGTGGACCCCCGTCACCGACTACGCCGCCGCCGTCGAGGCCCTCGCCAACAAGAAGGTCGAACTGGCCTGGTTCGGTGGCTTCACCTTCGTGCAGGCGAACGTGCGCTCCGGCGGCAAGATCGTCCCCCTCGTGCAACGCGAGGAAGACGAAAAATTCCGCTCCGTCTTCATCACCGATACCCAGTCCGGCATCCGCAAGCTCGAGGACCTCAAAGGCAAGACGCTCAGCTTCGGCTCCGCCTCCTCGACCTCCGGCCACCTGATGCCGCGCTCCTTCCTCCTCGCCGCGAAGATCAATCCCGATACCGACCTCAAACGCATCTCCTTCTCCGGCGCGCATGACGCCACCGTCGCCGCAGTCGCGTCCGGCAAGGTCGACGCCGGCGCGCTCAACATCTCCGTCTGGGAAAAACTGGTCGCCGAGAAGAAGGTCGACACCGGCACCCTGAAGGTGTTCTTCACCACCCCGCCGTATTACGACTACAACTGGAGCGTCCACGCCGACCTGCCCGCCGCGACGAAGGAAAAGCTCAAGGCCGCCTTCCTGAAGCTGAGCCCCTCGACGCCGGAAGGCAAGGAGATCCTCGAGCTGCAGCGCGCAACAAAGTTCGTGCCAACCCAGCCGGAGAACTACGCCGGCATCAAGGCGGCCGCCGAGAACGCCGGCCTGCTGAAGTGAGCTGAGACGAGCGCGATGTCCCTGCTGGTGTTGGAGGGCCTGCGACTGCAGGCCGGCGCGCGCACGCTGATCGAGCCGCTGTCGCTGCGGATCGAGCCCGGCGAGCAGGTCGCGCTGATCGGCGCCTCGGGCGCCGGCAAGACCTCGCTGCTGCATGCGCTGGCCCTGGCCTCGCGCCCCGCCGCTGGCACGCTGCGCCTGGGCGGCCAGGACGGCTGGGCGCTGTCCTCACGCGCACGCCACCAGCTGCGCCGCACGCTGATGCTGGCGCCGCAGCACCCACCGCTGCCCCCACGCCAGCGCGTCGTGACCGCCGTGCTGGCCGGTCGGCTGCCCGGTGCCTCGGTGGCCCGCAGCTTGCGCATGCTGTTCAGCCCCGACCAGGCCCAGGCCCGGCTGGCCTTCGACGCGCTGGACCGGCTGGAGCTCGGCGCCCGGCTCTGGTCGCGCGTGGACCAGCTCTCCGGCGGCGAACGCCAGCGCGTGGCCGTGGCGCGACTGCTGGTGTCCCAGGCACGGCTCTGGCTCGCCGACGAGCCGCTCTCGGCCCTCGATCCGCAGCGCGCGCAGCGGGTGCTCGCCGTCCTGCAGGACGCCGCCCGCGCCCAGGACCGCACCCTCGTGTGCAGCCTGCATCAGGTCGATCTCGCCTGCCGCCTGTTCCCGCGCGTGATCGCGCTGCGCCAGGGCCGACTCGTCTACGACGGCCCGCCGCAGGAGCTCGGCGCCCGTCAACTGGACGAGATCTACGCCGACCTGCTGAATGAAGCCCCCTCGACGCCCGACGACGCGCCGATGACCGCCGCACCGCCGCAGGCGATGTGCCGATGAACGCCGGCAGCGCCGAACGGCACGACGGCCCAGGAAGCGGTCGTGGCGGCGGAGGTGGCACCGACCGCGCGTTGTCATCGACGGCCACGGCGCCGTGGCGGCGCGACCCAGCGGCCGCTCGGCGGCTCGGGCTCGTGGTGGCCGCGCTGGTCGTGCTGTGGCCGCTGCTGGTCTGGTGCGAGTTCCGACCCTGGGAGCTGCTGGACGAGCGCAGCCTGCGCGCGACGATGCGCTTTGCCGGGCAGTTCCTGACGCCGCGCGTGGACCTCGAGTTCCTGACCATGCTCGCCGCCGACACCTGGCGCACCGTGGCGATGGCGACGGTCGGGCTGGCGCTCGCCTGGGTGATCGCGGTGCCGCTGGCGCTGCTGGCGACGGCGCGGCTGTCCGTGTCGGCGCTGAGCGGCCGCATGGCGGCGGGGCCGGCGGCGCTGCGCTGGGCGGTGCGGGCGGTGCTGATCGTGCTGCGCTCGGTGCCGGAGCTCGTGTGGGCGCTGATGCTGGTGCGCGTGATCGGCCTGGGACCGGGCGCGGGCGTGCTGGCGATCGCGCTGTCCTACGGCGGGATGCTGGGCAAGGTCTACGCCGAGATCCTGGAGAGCGCCGACGCCGCGCCGACGCAGGCGCTGCTGCGCGGCGGCGCGGGGCGGCTGCAGGCGCTGCTCTTCGGCGCGCTGCCCAGCTGCTCGGAGGAACTGGTCAGCTACACCGTCTACCGCTGGGAATGCGCGATCCGCTCCTCGGTAGTGCTGGGCTTTGTGGGCGCCGGCGGGCTCGGCCAGCAACTGGACAACGCGACCAAGATGTTCGCCGGCTCCGAGGTGGCGACCATCCTGCTGATCTTCATCGCGCTGGTGGCCATGGCCGACCGCATCAGCGCCTGGCTGCGGCCAGCGCGCACCGCGGGGCAGGGCGGCGAGTCACGGCATCCGCTGTCCGCCCGACCGCCCGCGCGCTGGGGACTGCGGACATTGCTGGCGGGACTGCTGGCGCTGCTGGTGATGAGCGTCGTCACGCTGCCGCTGCGCTGGGGCGAGCTGCTCGGCGCCGGTGCCCTGGCGGAGATGGGCCGCTTCCTGGCCGAGTTCTTCCCGCCTCAACTCGCGCCGGACTTCCTCGGTCGGGTCGGGCAGGGCGCGCTGGAGACGCTGGCGATGTCGGCGCTGGGCAGCGGGTTGGCGGCGATCGCCGGACTGGCGGTGGCGTTGCTGGCGAGTCGGCCGCCGGGGCCGCTGCGCTGGGCATCGCGGCTGCTGCTCAATGCGCTGCGCAGCGTGCCGGAGCTGGTCTGGGCGTCGCTGCTGCTGGTGGCGGCGGGACTGGGGCCGATGCCGGGCACCTTGGCGCTGGCGCTGCACACGACCGGCGTGCTGGGCCGGCTGATGGCCGAGGCGCTCGAGAACGCGCCGCCGCAGACCGCCCAGGCGCTGCGCTGGGCGGGCGCGTCGCGCTGGCAGGTCTTCGCCTTCGCGACGCTGCCGCAGGCGGCGCCGCAGCTGCTCAGCTACACGCTCTACCGATGGGAGAACAACATCCGGGCCGCGACGGTGCTGGGCGTCGTGGGTGCGGGAGGTCTGGGGCAGATGCTCAGCCTGCACCTGAGCCTGTTCCAGATGCGGGAGACTTGCACCGTGCTGCTGGCGATGCTGGTGCTGGTGATGGCCGTCGATGCCTGCTCCTACGCGGCGCGGCGGCGCTTGAATCATTGATTGGCGGCGTCGTGGGTCGCCGCTTCGGCGGCACGATGCCGCAAGCCCTTGGATGAAGGAGGGGCGCCATGAACGACCAAGCCCTGAAGCTGCTGCTCACGCGCGCATCGGTGGGTCCGAAGTATTTGATCGAGCCAGGCCCGGACGATGCGGCGCTGGCCGCGATGACGGAGGCGGCGCTGCACGCGCCTGACCATGCGGCGCTGGTGCCGTTCCGATTCAAGGTCGTGCGCGGGGAGGCGCGCCGGTCGATGGCCGCGCTGTTCGCGGCGGCTGCGCGCCGGGCGGGCAAGGACGAGACGGGCATCGCGATGGACGAGGAGCGCGCGCTGCGCCCGCCGGTGACGGTGGCGGTGGTCGCGCGCCTGGACCTGGGTCATCCGCAGGTGCCAGCGCATGAGCAGTGGGCCTGCGTCGGTGGCGCGCTGACCAATTTCCTGAATGCCGCGCAGGCGCTGGGTTTCGGCGGAAAGATGCTCAGCGGTGCGAAGGCGCGCGATCCGGGCCTCATCGCCGCGTTCTGCGAGCCGGGCGAGACCTTGCTCGGCTGGATCGCGATGGGCACCCCGTCGTCTCCCGACAAGCCCCCGAAGGCTCGACCGCCGAAGTCCGGCGCCGACAGTGCGCTTCAATTCTGGCCAGGCTGACCGCGCCGCGCCTTGCCTGCAGGGCTTCGCCCTTATCCGTAGATGTAGCTCTGGAGTTGGGCAATCGTCATTTCGTCGTCGGCGATGATGTTGTCCATCAAGTCGCGGATCGAGAGCATGCCCACGACCTGGTTGCCCTGGACGACGGGCAGGTGGCGGATCTTGCGCTGGCTCATCAGGCTCATGCATTCGCGGCAGTCGGTGTCGGGTTTCACCACGAACACGTTGGGCGTCATCACATCCTTGACCGGCGTGTGCCGCGAATCACGCCCCTGCAAGGCGATCTTCCGCGTGTAGTCGCGCTCCGAGAAGATGCCGAGCAGCCGATCGCCCTCCATCACCAGCAAGGCGCCGACATCATGCTGCGCAAGCAGGTGCAGCGCATCGAACACCGTGGCTTCCGGCGCGACGCGCCAGACGCTCGGGCCGCGGTTCTTCAGCAGTTCGGACACCGGTTTCATGGGGCCTCCTGGCGACATCTGACGGAACTCGGACGTCCAAGATAAGCGCCTTGGACCGGGGCTGCAAGCCCCTGCAAGACCCGACCCCCACAAGGGGTGACGCGCGGTCGCGCGGGCGGGATCGGCCCGCTCGGCCGCGCCAGCCGGCCCGGCTCAGGCCGGGTGGGTCAGGTCGCGCAGATGGGTCGGGCCGGCGCGGCGCTCGATCTCGGCGAGCAGGTCGCGGCCCCAGCCCATCGCGAACAAGGCCTCGCCGACGACGAACATCGGACCGACCAGCAATCCCACCAGGTCGTCGACGAAGGCGGGCTTGCGGCCCTCGTAATAGTGGCCGACGAACTGGATGATCCAGCCGACGATGAAGCTGCCCAGGCCCCAGGCCAGCCAGCTGCCGAAGGAGCCGTCCGCCAGCGGATGCGCCAGCGCCATCAGCACCGCGTTGACCAGCGCCGTGGACAGGCCCAGCACGAAATTACCCCGCGTCAGGTACCAGACTGTCGCGCCGCCCCAGACCAGCCAGGCGGCGGAAACCGTCCAGTCGCCGACATGGAATTGCGCCCGCGCCAGCAGCACGCCGATCGCGAAGACGATCAGCGGGATGCCGACAAAATGGGTGGCGATGTTGCGGCGATCGCGGTGGTAGGCGGCGTACTGCGCCATCAGGTCGGTGGCTTGGCGTGCCATGGCAGTCTCCGTGCGAGGTGTCGTCATGATGTCGCAATGCTAGTGCGACCAGCTTGTTTATGCCGTTCAGAATGCAGTTCTGACCACTCTTGGTTTACCCCTATGCAAGTGTTGACGCCGGCAAATGAGGTGCCTCCGGGCGCGCATCGGCGCGGCGGCGGAAGGTCGGCCGCGTCGGCGATCGCCGCGCTGCTGCTGGGAGGCGCACTGGCCGGGTGCGGCACTGCGCCTCCCGCCACGACGCCGACAGCGACAACGCCGACAGCCACGACGTCCGGCGCCGGCGCCAGCGAGGCCCCATCGTCGCCAGGCCCGTCGTCCTGCACGGCCTGGCTCGCCGCGCAGCAACGCGGCGAAGGCCGGCTCTATCGCGTCGACGCCGCCACTTCGCAGGTCCGCATCCACGTCTTTCGCGCCGGACGCCTCGCCAAGGTCGGCCACAACCACGTGATCGGCGTCGAGCGGCTCACCGGCCAGGTCTTCGTCCCCACCGACGGCATCGCCGGCGCCGGCGTCGAACTGGCCTTCCGGCTCGATGACCTGGCCATCGACAAACCCGAGTGGCGCGCGCCGCTCGGGCCCGAGTTCGCCAGCACACCCTCCGCGTCCGACGTGGCCGGCACCCGCGCCAACCTGCTCCGGGCCATCGACGGCGAGCGCTTCCCGGTCATCGCGATGCGCAGCACCGCCGTCGCTGGCGCCTTCCCGGTGCTGGCGCTCAAGCTCGCCGTCAACTGGCACGGCCAGACCCGCCTGCTCGACGTGCCGGTGCGGGTGGTCCGTCCTGCGGGGGATGCGGGGAGCTCGGTCCTGAGGACGCAGGGGGCGCTCGTCCTCCGTCAGAGCGACTTCGGCATCACGCCGTTCTCCATCCTCGGAGGGCTGCTCGCGATCCAGGACGAGTTGACGGTGGACGTCGACGTCGCGGCTGTTCCCGCGGTGGCGTGTGATTGAGCGCCTTGCGCCGGAAGGACTGCGGGGCGCCAGGCGCGGGCTCTCCACACCGCATGGGGGATCCCTCCTGGACCCCCAAGCGGTATTCCGGCCCCAGCGACGCTCGCGGGTGGCGGGCCTGGGCGTCTGCTGCGATCAAGGCCTCAGGTCGAGGCTCATCAGGTCCTTGGCGTAGTAGCGGCCATCGGAGAGGCGGATGGCGCGGGGCAGGTGGCCGTAGCGGGTGAAGCCCGCCTGACGGTAGAGCGCGATCGCCGCCTGGTTGCCCGCCGTGACGCTGAGCGTGACCGTCTCCAGCCGCGGCTCGCGACGCAGCAGCGCCAGGGCCTGTCGCAGCAGGCGCTTGCCGATGCCGCGTCCACGGACCTCGTCGTCGACCATCATCCCGATCAGGTGCGCGACGTGCATCACCTTCTTGCGGTTCTCGTGCTCGCAGGTCAGGGCACCCACCAGCCGCTCGCCCGACCACGCGCCCAGCGTGAACAGCGACTTGCCGCCCGCCTGCGGATGCAGCCGCACGCGGTAGCTCGAGGCCTCGCGCGCGCGCTCGGTCTCGGCGTCGGAGGTGAAGGCCTGCTCGTGGCGCGCGAGCATCGCGTCGCGCAAGGCCTTGTAGGCCGGCAGGTCCGCTTCGGTCAGCAGGCGCAGCGTGATCACGCCCTCGGCCGGTGGGCCCTCAGCCGCGGTCCAGTCGTTCGAGTCGCTCAAGCTCGCTCCTGTTGTTGATGTTGGCGAAGGCGCGCTCGTCCGCCGGCCGGTCGAAGGCGACCCGCGCCAGCGGCAGCGAACGCAGCCAGCCCTCGACGCGCCGTTCGCCCGCGTCCAGCGCCGCCGCCAGCCCGGCACGGTGCCGGACATGGATCAGGCTGGCCAAAGGCTGGGGGCGCAGCGGCTCGCCTGGCGCCTCGCGGCCTAGCGCCATCGCGGCGCTGTGGTCCGGTCCGATCCCGGCGGCCAGGCGGTCGAGCAGGTCGGTCGGCAGCCAGGGGCAGTCGCCGCCGACGACGAGCAGCCAGTCGGTGCCGACGCGGTCATTGCCGTCGCCGTGACCGCGATCGCCCGCGCTGTGGTCGCCGGGATGGCGGTCGTCGGGGCCGCGATCAACGGGCGAGGCACCGTCCGCGTCGGAGGCGTCGGTGAGGCGGGGGCCGGAGGCAGTGCGGGCATCCGCAAGCGCCGTCAGCCCGGCGAGGATGCCGGCCAGCGGTCCGGGGAAGTCCGGCAGCGGGTCGGGCAGGACTGGGTGGCCGAGGCGGCGGTAGTCGTCGAGGTGTCGATTGGCGCTGATGAGGATCCGGCCGCCGGTCTGGGGGGCGATGCGCTCGATGACGTGGTGGACCAGCGCCCGGCCCTGGAAGGGCTGGAGCGGCTTGTCGACGCCGCCCATGCGGGTGGCGCGGCCGCCGCAGAGGATCAGCGCGGTGGCGCGCATCAGCCGCCGATGTAGTGCATCTCGACGCGGCGCGCCGGGCCGGAGTCCGCCGCCGGCAGGCTGGCGCGCAGCTCCGAGTAGCGGTCGCCGCGCCGGGTCCAGAGTGCGCCCAGCGCGGCGGCGATCTCGGCGTCGGACCGCGGCGGGTGCTCGCCGTCGCCGCGCAGCAGCGCGCGCAGGTCGTGGCCATCGCCGGCGAACAGGCAGGTGTAGAGCCGGCCCTCGGTGGAGAGCCGCGCGCGGTTGCAGTCGCCGCAGAAGGCTTGGGTGACGCTGGAGATGAGGCCGATCTCGCCGCTGCCGTCGGCGTAGCCCCAGCGGGTGGCGGTTTCGCCCTCCACGGTGGCGGCGAGGGGGACCAGCTCGGCGTCCTCGCGCAGGCGGGCCAGGACCTGCGCGGACGGCAGCACCTCGTCCATGCGCCAGCCGTTGCTCATGCCGACGTCCATGTACTCGATGAAGCGCAGCACCACGCCGGTGCCGCGGAAGTGGCGCGCCATGGGGACGATCTGGTCGTCGTTGGTGCCGCGCTTGACCACCATGTTGACCTTGATCGGCGCCAGGCCGGCGGCCTGGGCGGCCTCGATGCCGCGCAGTACCTCGGCGACCGGGAAGTCGACATCGTTCATGCGGCGGAAGATGGCGTCGTCGAGCGCGTCCAGGCTGACGGTGACCCGGCGCAGGCCCGCGTCCCGCAGCGCCCGCGCCTTGCGCGCCAGCAGCGAGCCGTTGGTGGTCAGCGTCAGGTCGAGCGGCTGGCCCTCGGGCGTGCGCAGCTCGGCCAGCTGGGCGATCAGCGCCTCGAGGTTGCGGCGCAGCAGCGGTTCGCCGCCGGTCAGGCGCAGCTTCTGGACCCCCAGGCCGGCGAAGACGCCCGCCAGACGGGTGATTTCCTCGAAGGACAACAGGTCGCGGTGGGGGAGGAAGGTGTAGTGCTTGTCGAACACTTCCTTCGGCATGCAGTAGCTGCAGCGGAAGTTGCAGCGGTCGGTGACCGAGATGCGCAGGTCGCGCAGCGGCCGGCCGCGCGCGTCCAGCCACGGCCCCGGGCGGGGCGGGGGGAGGGGATGCGGCACGGGAGGCGTCCGCCCGATCTGGCGCAGATCGAGCAGCGGAATCACACCATCGGTCATGGGGAGCGATTGTGCCGCCGGCGCGCCGTCCGCGCCTGCCCCGGCCCTTCGCGGCCGTGCGATCCGTCCACGCCGGCGCCGCGGTCGTGCGCGATGTCAACCCCGCCCTCGCATCGACACCCTGTAGGACTTGTCACTTGCACCGGAAGGTCAGGCGCGTTCGAATCCCGGAATGAGCTTGACCCCCACGACCGTGGTCCATGCGGACCTGGCCAGCTTCGTCTCCTTCGGCGAGGCCCTCACCGACATGATCCGCACCGGTCCCGGCACCTGGTGCAGCCGCAGCGGGGGCTCGCCGTGGAACGTGGCCATCGCGATGTCGCGGCTCGGCCAGCTCAGCGCCTTCGCCGGTGGCCTGAGCAAGGACCCCTTCGGCCAGGAACTCTGGCAGGCCAGCGCGGACGCCCACCTGGACCTGCGCTTCATCCAGCAGTTCGCCAAGTCGCCGCTGATGGCCTTCGTCCATCAGGTGTCGCCGCCGGAGTACGCCTTCGTCGGCGACGACAGCGCCGACCTGCATTTCCGCCCCCATGCGCTGCCCGCCGGCTGGCGCCGGGCGCTGCGCTGGGCCCACTTCGGCTCGATCAGCCTGACGCGCGAGCCGCTGGCCGCGCGGCTGATCGCGCTGGCCGAGTCCCTCAAGGACGAGGGCGCCCGCATCAGCTACGACCCGAACTACCGGATCTCGATGGACTCGCGCTATGACCGCACGCTCGAGCGCATGTGCCGGCTGGCGGACGTGATCAAGGTGTCGGACGAGGACCTGCGCGGGCTGTTCCGCAGCCGCGACCACCATGTCGGCCTGGCGCAGATCGCCGCCTGGAACCCGCGCGCCATCGTGATGCTGACGCTGGGGGAGCGCGGCGCCCAGCTGTTCCATCCGAAGGCCGACCTCAGCGCCGCGCCGCCGCCGCTGGACGCGGTCGTGGACACGATCGGCGCCGGCGATGCCGCCATGGCCGGGCTGCTCTACAGCCTGATGAACGGCGCGACCCACGAGCCCGAGGAGCACCTGCGCTGGGCCGTCGCGGCCGGCGCCGCGGCCTGCTCGGGCGCGGGCGTGCACGGGCTGACGTCCGGCCTGGTGACCGCGCTGATCGATCAGGTGCAGGTGCAGCGGGCCGAAATGGTCTGACGGCGCCCAGGCGCCGCCACCGCGTTCAAGGCGGTGCCAGCACGCTCAGGCGCTGCCGTCGTCCTCGCGTCTTGTCGCCACCAGCGTCTTGGGGCCGCCGACCTGCAGGCGCGGTCGGTCGGCCTCTTCCTCGGCCAGCGGGCTGACCTCGACCAGGCTGGCGTGGCAGCGCCGCGTCAGGTCCTGGTAGGTCTCGGTGCCTTCGCGCTTCCAGCGGATCTCGTCCTCGGTCAGCGGCCGCATCACCTTGGCCGGCAGCCCGGCGATCAGCGACCTCTCCGGCAGCTTCAGCCCCGCCCGCACGAACGCGCAGGCCGCGACGATGCTGTAGGCGCCGACCTCCGCCTCGTCCATCACCACCGCGTTCATGCCGACCAGCGCGTCGTGGCGCACCACGCAGCCGTGCAGCACCGCGCCGTGGCCGATGTGGCCGTTGGTCTCGACGATGGTGTCCGACCCCGGGAAGCCGTGGATCACGCAGGTGTCCTGCACGTTGGCGCCCGCCATCAGCCGGATCCGCCCGAAGTCGCCCCGCAGCGAGGCGCAGGGCCCGACGTAGCAGTCCGGCCCGACGATCACGTCCCCGATCAGCACCGCCGTCGGATGCACATGGGCGCTGGGATGGACGACCGGCGACAGGCCGTCGATGGCATAGCAGGGCATGGATCGTCTCCTATCGTGGTTCGGGCGTCCTCGGCCCCAGCACCAGGGGAACTTGCCCTGTAAATGACCGCGATCTTGGTGGTAACCCTAGGTCACTGGCCTTGTGTTGGGATCCGATGGCTCGTAGTATCTACCGACCGGTCGGTAAATAGAAGCCGATCAAAGAAAGCTGCAAAAGCTGAATCCCCCTCAGGCCGAGGAGACAAGCCGAATGAGCACCACCCCCACCCCCCCGTCCACCGCCGAAGACAGTCCGCTGCTGGTCAGCACCGAAGGCGCCGTGCGCGTCCTGACGCTGAACCGGCCGCAGGCGCTGAACGCGTTCACGACCGGCCTGCTGGGCCTGTTGCGCATCGCGCTGGACGAAGCGGCGCACGACGAGGCGGTGAGGGCGGTGCTCATCACCGGCGCCGGCCGCGCGTTCTGCGCCGGCCAGGACCTGTCCGACCCGCACATCAAGCCCGAGTTCGACGACCACGCGGGCGACGCCGATCCGCAGCGCAAGCCCAAGGCCAAGGACATCGGCAACCTGCTCGACCATTACTACATCCCGCTGGCGCTGCGCCTGCGCAGCATGCCGGTGCCCACCGTGTGCGCCGTCAACGGCGTGGCCGCGGGCGCGGGCGCGAACTTCGCGCTGGGCTGCGACCTGGTGCTGGCGGGGCAGTCGGCCTCGTTCATCCAGGCCTTTTCCAAGATCGGCCTGGTGCCCGATTGCGGCGGCACCTGGCTGCTGACGCGCCTGGTGGGCCGTGCCCGTGCGATGCAGCTCGCGCTGCTGGGCGACAAGCTGCCCGCGGCCGACGCCCAGTCCTGGGGCCTGATCGCGCGCTGCGTCGCCGATGCCGACCTCGCCAGCGAGGCCATGCTGACCGCGCAGAAGCTCGCCAAGCTGCCGACCGCCGCGCTGGTGCAGACGCGCCAGGCGCTGGATGCGTCGATGGACCTGGAGTTCGAGGACGCGCTCAAGCTCGAGGCGAAGCTGCAGAGCCAGCTCGGCTACGCGCACGATTACCTCGAGGGCGCCGCGGCCTTCCTGTCCAAGCGCGCGCCGGTGTTCAAGGATCGCTGATGAGCGCGACCCCCGACGCCCGTGTGGAGGCTCAGCGCGTCGCTGAAGCGGTGCGCGACACCATGTTCGCCAACGACCGCGCCTCGAAGGGCCTGGGCATGCGCGTGGACGCGATCGCGCCGGGCAGCGCGACGCTGTCGATGACGGTGCGCGAGGACATGCTCAACGGTTTCGACATCTGCCACGGCGGCTTCGTGACGACGCTGGCCGATTCCTGTTTTGCCTTCGCCTGCAACTCGCACAACGAGGTGACGGTGGCATCGGGCTTCGCGATCGACATCGTCGCGCCGTCCCGGCTGGGCGACGTGCTGACCGCGCGGGCCAGCGAGACCTCGCTGGCCGGGCGCACCGGCGTCTACGACATCCGCATCACCAACCAGCGCGACGAACTGATCGCGGTCTTCCGGGGCCGGTCCTACCGCATCAAGGGCAAGCCCGTGGTGCCGGAGCTGCACGGTGCGCTCCAGAGCGCGCACGCGCCTTGAGCGAGCCCGCGCCCCCCGGAACGACAAGGAGACACACGACATGACGGTGAAGTCCCCCCGGCCCGACGAGCTCGAGCCCATCGAACGCGCCAGCCAGGACGAGCTGCGCGCGCTCCAGCTGCAGCGCCTGAAGTGGACGCTGCAGCAGGCCTACGAGAACGTGCCGCACTACAAGGCCGCGTTCGACGCCAAGGGCGTGCATCCGGACGACCTGAAGGACCTGAGCGACCTGCGCCTGTTCCCGTTCACGACCAAGAAGGACCTGCGCGACAACTACCCCTTCGGCCTCTTCGCCGTGCCGCGCGAGCAGGTGGTGCGCGTGCACGCCTCCTCGGGCACGACGGGCAAGCCGACGGTGGTCGGCTACACGCAGCGCGACATCGACACCTGGGCCGACCTGGTCGCGCGCTCGCTGCGCGCTGCGGGCACCCGCGCGGGCGACATCGTTCATGTGGCCTACGGCTACGGCCTGTTCACCGGCGGGCTGGGCGCGCATTACGGCGCGGAGCGGCTGGGCTGCACGGTGATCCCGATGTCGGGCGGCCAGACCGAGAAGCAGGTCCAGCTGATCCAGGACTTCAAGCCCGGCGTGATCATGGTCACGCCG